>Ga0308159_1000058_pt1 | contig 485098 bp, 446 predicted proteins | sample PhyCR1_FD_201040 | JGI IMG/M metagenome (GOLD analysis project Ga0308159, IMG submission 201040) | Phyllosphere microbial communities from UC Gill Tract Community Farm, Albany, California, United States - DLSLC.R1 | ecosystem: Host-associated > Plants > Phyllosphere > Unclassified | place... | reverse complement strand
TGTAAAGGTTGTCATAAAAGGTTTTTGGACTATTATACTTACAAAGCTTATCACTCTAATATCAATCCATTAATTATCCAATTAACCAAAGAAGGTCTTGGTATCCGCTCTATTGCAAGAGTATTACAAATATCAGCTACGACATTGCTCAGAAGAATTAAAAGTATAGCAGAAAATATTTTACCTCCTGTACTATCATTCGGAAAGACTTATGAACTGGATGAGATGCGGTTTTTTATCAGAAAGAAAAGCAATCCGATGTGGCTGGTTTATGCTATTGATAAGGTGACGAGAGAAACCGCAGCTTTCTATATTGGAAAAAGGAATAATCAAACTCTCAACGCTGTAGTGAAAACTTTATTGAATGCCAGAGCAGCAACGATATTCACAGACCAACTGAAGAATTATCAATATCTGATTCCGAAATCGATTCATAACACCAAAAGGTATGGAACAAATGGCATCGAAAGAAAAAATCTCACGCTGAGAAACCATTTGAAACGACTGAACAGAAGAACCATTGGTTTTAGCAGAAGTATCACAATTTTATCTGCTATTCTGAAAATCTACTTTTGGCGCTAAACTTTATTATTAATATAATTCTCCGTTGCATTAGCTTTTGAAGAAATAACAGCGGGATTACCAACCACTACAGAATTATCAGGGACATCTGTAGTGACATAAGCATTAGGTGCAATCAAAACATTATTACCGATAACGACATTTCCTACAATAACAGCGTTTGGACCAATCCAGACTTCGTTACCAATCACAGGAACGCCTTCATTTTTTCCACGATTAGCCTGAGCGATGGTTACACCTTGAGCAATATTGCAGTTTTTTCCGATTTTAGCCTTTGGGTTAATGACCAATTGTCCCCAATGTCCAAGATAAAGTCCTTCGCCAATCTGAGTCTGAGGGTAGATCTGAAATCCGTATTTGATTTGGTAATGCCGCAGGATCAGCTTGTAAAATAAGCCAATGATTGGTTTTTTGTAATGCTTTTGTGTTTTTCTGAAAATATAAATATAATGCAGATTGGGACTGAAACACTTTTTCAGAATCTGAAAAGATGACAGATATTTTCCACTTTCCCTGTAAAAATCTTTTTGAATAACAGAATAACCCATTGGGTAAAATTACAAATTATCAATGATTTCCATTATCGAATGGACAGAATTTTCCAAATTGAAAGGCATCTCATAATTCTCCAAATTCTGCTGATATATCTGAAAGTGTTCCGGATTGGCCAAAGCCTGTTTCATTCCGGTATAGATTCCCTCTTCAGAATTTTCTGTAATTAAGCCTAATTTCCCGCCTTCGAACATTTCTTGTACGCCGGAAACATCGGTTGCAATAATGTTCTTTTTTAAAGTGATTGCTTCAAACAAAACAGTTGGAAAGCCTTCGTAACGGGAACTCAGAATATAAAAATCTGCTGCTTTGAAATAAGGATAAGGATTGTCTGTAAAACCCAGCATTATTGCTGATTCATCAACTCCTAATTCTGTTTTCAGCTTCTTTACATTTTCAAAATCGTAGCCGTCGCCTACAATCAATACTTTATGCTGGAAACCTTCATCCAAAAGTCTTTTATGAACTCTTAGTAATCTGTCGAATCCTTTCTGAGGGAAAACCGTGCCTACGGAAATGAATAATGGATTGTTATTGGTTGATAGTTGATGGTTGATAGTTGATGGAAGTTCGGACTGAGATTTGGTGAGAATTTCATCGGTGTCCAAAGGATTATAAATTCTAATAATCTTTGATTTTTCTTCTTCGGTTTTTGCTAACGATAAAAAAGTGTTCTGAATCTTTTCAGAAATTACCATCACCTTGTCATAATTGAAAAAGCGTCTGATTTTTTCCGGTGTGTAGCCACTCACTTGAGTCAGGTCATTGTGGATCCACATCAGTTTTTTGGAGGACTTCAACGGACTGTTCAGCACTTCGTCCATAAAACCGTGGATTGCGGCAAACTCGATGTCGTATTGTTTGTTCTTGAGTTTTCTTTTGTAAAGAATCTTTGGATATTTCTTCAGCAGCTGCTGATAAACAACACGGTATATTTTTTTAGGAATATCTTTTGGGCGGTTGGTCGTGATCATCTCGCCACGGTTGAGGAACATTACATTCACCCAATCAGGAACATCTGTCAGATATTTTCCCGAATAGAGATTCAGTAACAGATCGACTTCGTATTTGTCTTTAGGAAGGTTTTTTAAGAAAGTCACCAGAACTTTTTCTGCGCCACCGTGACGAAGAGAACCAATTCTGATAAGGATTTTCTTTTTCAAATTTTAGAATTCTAAAACTCCCGCTCCCCAAGAATAGCCAACGCCAAAACCTGCTACCATGACTTTGAATCCTTCTTTTATTCTGCCTTGTTCAAAAGCCAGTTTTAGGGCAATAGGAATACTTGCCGAGACTGTGTTGCCAATATTTTTCATATCAACAAAAAACTTTTCTTCAGGAATGTTACAAAGGTTTCTGAGATAATTCAGCATATAAGAACTCGCCTGGTGGAAAACGAATAAATCAATCTCATCCAATTTGAGTTTATTCTTTTTAAGCGTATCCTGAATCAAATTCGGGATGTTTTCTACAGCAAAAGTGAAAATCTTTGGTCCTTTCATAAAAAGTGTAGGCTGCTCTTCTGTTTTGTTTCTGGCAGCTCCCTTTTCTACAATCAGATTGTTGAAACCACTGCCGTCTGTCCCTACAGAAAATTGATAATGCTCTTTAGACTCATCCTTTTCAACTATAGTCACTGCTGCTCCGTCTCCAAAAATAGTTCTGTTGGATTTATCACTTTTATCCAAAAATTTGCTATAAGTTTCGGAGGTCACCAATAATATATTTTTTGCAACGCCAGAAGCGATAAGCCCTTGAGCAAGAGTCAGTCCATATACAAAACCAGAGCATCCAAGATTGAAATCAAGTGCACCAATGTTCTTGGAAAGACCTAATTTGTCTTGTAAAATACAGGCTGTCGTGGGTAAAAAATAATCGGGACTTTGTGTGCAGAATAAAATAAAATCTATTTTGCTTTTATCGTATTTTTTGAAAAGTTTCTCACAAGCCTGAACTGCCAAATCCAAAGCCGTCTCAGACTCATCAGCAATATGTCTGGACTCTACACCAATCTTTGCCTTGATTTTTTCGGCGCTCCATTCCGGAAACTCTTTCGAAATATCCTCGTTGGTTAATATATTTTTGGGCAAATAATACTCTATTGCTGCAATATTAATCATTATACTCTTTCCTAAATTTTTGCAAAGATAAGCATCTTAAAAATAAATATTAGGATATGAATAGTTTTTGAATGATTAAAATTAATAAATCATTCTCTTATTTTACTGGTTTGTAATGGTGAGGCAAGTTTTCGTGGATGTATTTATCAAGCTGCGGTCTGTTTTTTTCCAGTTCGCGGGGATATATAACGTTATTCTGCAGTGCTTTGTCTCCATATTCTTCTATAGTACATATATATTTTGCAGGAGTTCCTGCAAACACTGTGTTGTCTGGCATAGAGGAGTTAAGAACCGATCCTGCTCCCAGAATACAATTGTTACCCATCTGAGCTCCCGGAAGGAAGATGCAGTTATTGCCAACAAAGCAATTATTGCCGATTTTTATTCTTCCAAAATTTCTTGCATCAGTATATTTTTCCATACTGCGTATGACATACATTGCACCGTCGTGATTGATGAATGTACAACCTGCGGTAATCTTTGTGTGATCTCCAATTTCTATCAAATAAGGTTCTGAACCGAAAGCAGGAGCTTCTATGAAAATGACATTTTTTCCCACTTTCATGCCGCGTGATTTACAAATCTCTATATAAGCATTTTTATAGATGTCTTTCCAAACGGTATGGATTTTTAGAATGATTCTGTAAATGAAATTCATTAGTTATTTTCCAGCTAAATTAATCAAGATATTTTCTACGGCATCAAAAATCTTCTGATTGTCAAATTGCTTTTCAGAATTTTTTAAATTGTCCTTTAAGCTGTTAATCAGGTTTTTATTGGTCATAAATTCTTTCATTGCATTGTAAATCTCCTCCGAATCATAATTGATAAGGAATCCGTTCTCCTTATGGATTATCATTTCCGGAATGCCACCAACAGCAGTCGAAATAATAGGTTTCTGGAGAATGAGAGTGTCTGCAATAATCAAAGGCCAGCCTTCTGATTCGGACGGCATAATGAAAAAGTCTGCATTTTTTACATAAGGATAAGGATTGAGCAAAGATCCCATTAGAATAAAAGATTGGTCTACACCTAATTCTTTTGCAATATTTTCAAGGTTTTCTTTTTCTTCGCCGTCACCAATAATAATAATTTTGTGAGAGAATCCGTCTCTAATCAATTGAGAGTGGACTTCAATCAGTTTTTTATATCCTTTTCTGGAATGCAATCTTCCAACAGAAACAAAAACAGGATCAGAAGTCTTAAAGTCCGGAACAAATTCTGTCGCTTTTTGCTTAATCTCTTGGATTGGAATTGCATTAAGAATGACTTTATTTTCAGGCAAATCAAGGTTAGGGTAAGTTGCTTCTAAAATATCTTTGGTCTGTTGTGATCCAAAAATGAAATAATCAAACTTTGGGATCTGACTCAAGATTTTTGGAACAAGAGGTTGTAATTTTGGAAAAGTGATGTCTGAATGGAACCATCCTATCTTTTTCGATCTGTGATTTGAACTCCCCAGAACAGGAGCAAAATCTGAATAAGTTGATGCGATTTCTACATCAAATTTTTCATTCAGATAAATTTTGTCAACCCAGGTCGGAAATTTTTCAAAGAATTTAATCTTTAAACTTCTTAATGAAAGTTGAATCTTATGGATCGAAGGGTTAGTCGAAAAGTCTTCTCTCCCTTTATTCATTTCAATATAACGAATATGAGAAGGAACTTTGTCACGCAGTTCGCCCTGATAAAGGCTAACGATATAGGTAATGTCAAACTTGTTTTTATCAAGATTTTCCAGAAGGCTCAGAATAACTTTTTCTACGCCTCCTATTTCCATTGAGCGGTGTCGGAAAAGGATTTTGATTTTTCGATGCATTTGTATTTTTCAAAAAAAATTCTCAAAAAACAAATATAAGCATTGTTTGTGCAATTCTTTTGTATTTTTGCAACTCAAAACATATTTGTATGAGTAAAATCTCCGAAATTGCATCTACTTTCTTTGCGTATCTGAAACGCCCGGATCTTTATCCTGAACTGAGACGAAAAATCTGGAAAAATATATTCAATAGATCTTCTGCTTTACGAGGTAAGGAAGATGCAGAAAAGTGGTGTGCATCCTTGGCCATCTCGGAAAAAGATTTTATAGAAAATGTTTTGAAGACATCTTTTATCCCGTTTGAGAAGCTATTTCCTCAGGAGTTTGCAGATGCGCTTCAGGTTCAGGCAAAAGCGCCTGTGAAATTAGGAGGAGCAGGATCTTTAAGTATTATCTATTATATTAATGAATTTACCAATGCTCAGAAAACTGTTGAAACAGGTGTAGCTTATGGCTGGTCATCTTTTGCAGCTTTGGCCTCATTGGTTCACAGAAACGGAACACTTTACAGTTCGGACATGCCGTATTTACTGCAAAATCAAAGTGAAGATTTTGTAGGTTGCGTCATTCCGCAGAAGTATAGAAATAATTGGGATCTTTATCGTTATGCGGATAAAGAATCCTTACCTAAAATTTTCGGTAAAGCCAATTCTTTTGATGTGGTTCATTACGATAGTGATAAATCTTATAATGGCAGAATTTGGGCTTACAATCTATTATTCAGTAAAGTAAGAACAGGTGGGATTTTTATGAGTGATGATATTGGAGATAATGCTGCTTTTAAAGATTTTTGTGAGTCGAAGAATCTGCAGCCTTACATTGTAGAATTTGATGGTAAATATGCGGGTCTTATTATAAAAGACTAGATCTAAAATAAAAAACTCCGAAAATTACTTCAGAGTTTTTTTATTCTGTCTGGCAGCCCATATTTTCATACTGTTTCCGGAATTGGTCTACCCATTTTTGAAATTCTGGAAAATTGATTTTATCAGCAACAAATTTCTTAAAATAATTCAAAGAAAAGTCTTTAGGGAAATTTTCCATAGCATCAAATTCACCTCTCAGCCAAGCTTCATTGATTAAATGATTGAATCGGTTGACATCAAAATCGAAACCATATTCGTGATAAGAATTAGTAGCGGATGATTGGAAAGTGGTTTTCATCGATTCTGTTTTCAATCTTGAAATAAAATTCGGGTTTTGTTGATGTTTTTTATAAAAAGCAGATGAATTGGCCAATTGTTTTTTTTCGTCAACTTTTCCATCCATATTTTTCCATATTTCTAACCAGTAGTCTTTTTTGTAAAACCCCATCAATATGGAGTTAAGTGACCAATATTTTAACTGTGTCAGATTATCTACGATTTTTAATTTGTAAAGAATTGTGAAAAATTTGTACTGATTATGAAAAAAAGCTTCCATTAACTTTTTGTTTAGCAGCAAAAGATCTTTCGGTTTTGCAGATTCAATCTCATTTGAAATGGATTTTAAAATCAGATCTTTTCTTTCATTTTCATTACCAAGCCAACCTAACTTAAGCAGATGAATATCAAATTCTCGGGCTTGTTGTTGTAACGCCTCTAGATTTACAGGTTTTGTGAACCACACGTCATCCTCTGTTACAATGACGTAGTCTGAAGCATTTTTAACATTCTCGTACCAGAATTTGGTGGGAATTTTTATACCATTGATAGGCTTGCCGGAAAGTAAATTCTCTCCAATAGCATTAACTTTTTTATCATAATTGTCCGATAAAAGAATCTTGACATCAGGATGCCTTTTGCGAATCTGATCTAAAAATTTTGCAGGTGTTCCATCATCCAAAATTTTAATTTTGAAATCTCCGGACACATATTTTTCGATGGAAGAGATACATCTGTCCAAATAAAATGGACGGTTGAAAGACTTAATAATTATATCCATTACTGCAGCTTTCTTTGGATTTTTTTAAAAAAAGTGTTTTGATTCTTAAAAATGAACTCTGGCAGGTCGTTTATATCCTGAATATTTTTACCATATAATCTTCCAATATTTCTTCTTTTTGCTGTGTCTAGAATTACTTGTTGCCAGTTTTCATTCAGTTTACCTTTTTTGGATTTTTCCTGTGAAACACCTTTTTCGTGCAATCTATAATAATATAAAGCCTCATTAATGAAAGTGAAATTGCCAGTCTCATATAATTTTAAGTATAAATCCTGATCAACGGCTGAAGTGAGTTCCGGATTGATCCCTGATGTTTTGTTATAAGCAGATTTTTTAAAAGTAAAAAAGTGATTAGCTTCTAAGAAAATATTGAAAAATTTCTGATCACCATTTTTAATGGCTCTTGATTGTGGGAAAAGTTTTAAATGATTAAGATTACTATCGCACAACAAAAGCCTAGAATAGGTTACTACATTTTGTTCTGTATGATTTTTCACACTTCTTTCTATTGCATTTTCAGATATTGCATCATCGGGATCAACAAAACCACAAATCTCTCCTTTTGCTAAATCTATACAACGTTTTTTTGTAAATCCCACACCTTGGTTTTTGTCATTTCTATATAGACGAAACCTTGAATCATCTCTCGTGAGTTCTTTTATTTTTTCAAAAGAGTCATTGGTAGAACAATCATCTACCAAAACGACTTCAAAATCTTTGCAAGTCTGGAGCGTAAGACTTTTGTAACAATCTTTGAAATATTCAAAATTATTGTAGTGCGCAATTAAAACAGAGAAAGTTTTCATCATTTAATAATATGCTCAAAATTAACAAAATAATCTTAGATTTGTGTCTTAATATTGCTATATGTGCGGAATTGCAGGGATTGTTAGGAAAAATATTCTTGAAGAAAATTTTTATAAAAAGACTCTGAAAAATATGACCGATTCTATCATCCATCGGGGTCCGGATGATGAAGGTCAAGAGTATTTTCAAAACTGTTTTTTAGGTTTCAGAAGATTAGCTATTGTTGATCTTTCCAAAGATGGTCATCAACCAATGTATTCTAATACAAAGAATGAATGTATTGCCTTCAATGGTGAAATCTACGGCTACCGCGAACTGAAAAAAGATTTATCAGAATATCCTTTTCAAAGCAATACCGATACAGAAGTTATTCTGTCTTTATATCAAAAGCATGGTTCCGAGCTTCCTAAGCATCTCAATGGGATGTTTGCAGTTGCAATCTGGGATGAAAAAAATCAAAAGCTGTTTTGTGCAAGAGACCGTTTTGGAGAAAAGCCTTTTTATTATGCTATTGGAAAGAATGGAGAATTCATTTTTGCTTCTGAAATCAAAGCCATTCTTGCGTCGGGATTGGTTGATGAAGAGCTGAATAGTGAAGCCCTCTATCATTTTTTGAGGCATATGTATGTCGACAGCCAGCAAAGCATCTATAAAAATATCAAAGTTTTACCTCCTGCCCATCAGCTTATTTATAATGACGGAGAAATTAAGATTTCTCAATATTGGAATTTTCCAAATAATGAATTGCAAATCTCCGAAGAAGAGGCTATTGCTAAGTTTAAAAATTTAGTTGAACGTTCTGTTGAAAAACAGTTAGTTGCAGATGTAAAAGTTGGCGCTTTTCTCAGTGGAGGTTTAGATTCTGGAACTTTGGTTGCCCTTTCTTCACAGAAAAATCAAAACTTGATAACGTTAGGCTTTCAATATGAAGGTGATTGGGACGAAATGCCAGATGCAAGAAGTATTGCTGAGAAGTATAAAACGGCTCATAAAGAAGTTGCACTTCAAAATTCTGAAATCTCCACAACTTTGGTTGAAGTTCTTAAAAATATGGATGAACCAATTGCAGATACTGCAATTTTGGCTACCTATACTATCTGCAAAGAGGCGGCAAAAAATATGACTGTTGTAATTACAGGTAACGCCGGGGACGAATTATTTGGTGGTTACGGATGGTATCAAAAAGAAAAAGAAATTCTAGAAAAAGGTAGTGCAAATTCTGCTTTTTTACCAATGTATAAAATAGGTTCTACAATCAGCGGGAAGTTAGGTTTAGAAAAGTCCAGACAATATTTTCTGGATAAAATTTTCAGAGCCAAATTCCCTGATATCGTGGCTTATCAAAAAGGAAAGGTTCATAACAATTTTTCTAAGGAAGAAACCTCATTATTGCTCAAGATCGATTCAGATTATGAGCATCAGTATCCATTTGAACTAGATAAAAATAACCTGAACACCTGCATGAGAATGGATCTTACGAATGTCATCTCCGGAGATTATCTTGTAAAAGATGATCGTATTGCCATGATGCATTCCATCGAACTGAGAACACCTTTTTTAGATAAAGAATTAGTTGAATTTTGCTCTGCACTTCCTGCAAAATATAAAGTTAATTCCAGTCAAACAAAAATGATATTAAGAAAAGCATTTGGTAACTTATTGACTTCAAATATTCTGAATAAAAAAAAGCAAGGTTTCGGAGCTCCAATTGTAGATTGGCTAAAAATTTCCGAGATGGAAAAATTGACAACAGAAATTCTCAAAAATCCATCTTCAAAAATATTTACCACATTAAATTTTGGCGAAGTTCAGAAGCAGTTGAACTACAACTACAAACATTGGTCGCTATTGGTTTTAGGAATCTGGATGGAGGAGCATTTATAATTTGACTATAGTTCGAATTGCTTTTTCGACTTCTTCGATATGTTTTTTCATAGAAAAATTTTCGAAAATAAATTGTCTGCCATTTTGCCCAAATTCTTTAATAAGTTCTGGAGTACGCAAAAGTTCTTCCATTCTATTTCCCATTTCTTCCCAGTCATTTTCATTCACAAGATAACCGGTTTTCCCATCTATTACTGTGTCAACAATCCCTCCGTGTTTTGTTGAAACTATCGGAAGTCCTGCTGCAGAAGCCTCCAATATTGCTACTGGTGTACCTTCTGCATCCCCAATAGAAGTTGTGACAGAGTGCTGGATAAAGATGGCACTTTTGGAGAGCAAATTAATTTGTTCTTCAGGTGAAATCCAACCTACAAATTCTACTGAATCCTGAATACTCAGTTGATCAACGAGATTTTTTGTGTCTTCAAAAAGTTCACCGTCACCAGCAAAAGTAAGTTTTGCATTAGGGAAGTTTTTTAAAACTTTATGAAATGCTTTAATTGTTGAAAGGGGAGACTTCATCTCTGCAAATCTACCTATCGCAATGAATCTTTTCGAAGAATAATCTGGATTGATCTCGAAAAACTCGTCTCTAGCACCAAGAGGAGAGAATATAATTTGACTGTCTAAGAAGCCAACATTCTTCAGCTTAGGAATCATATTTTTTGCAACTGGTACAACAATAGATTTATAGTTGGCCAATTTTCTATATTCCTGCTGGTTTTTTTCTACAACTGCATCCTGATGGATTTCATATCCCAAAACATTAGCAACAATAGGAATATTCAATTCCTTACACGCTTCTCTTATTGCTGATCCGGTATTCATAAATTCAGCTAAGACACAATTTACTTTCTCTTTTTGTAGAATCTTCTTGAACCTGTTTTTGATCAACTTATCCAGTTTTGTCTGATTTTTTAGTGATAACAAGGAATACCAATATCTAAGAATTTTCTGTTGTTTCTGAGATGTCCCCATATAAAAATAAGGAATAAAACCTCCGAAAAGCACTATTTTTGCAAAAGGTAAATATTCTATATAATTTCTGCTAAAGGTTCCCATTGGTTTCATTCTCCCGTTTGTTGCAATGGCAATTTTTATTCTCTTATCCATTAGAAAAATTTGCGTTTATAATAAATGAAACTCTCTTTTAATGAAAAAAGGATATTGAAAAAATAGTTTTCTCTTTTCAGCAATTCTTCCAGTTTTTTTTTGTTATTATAGATTTGATTTTCAAGATTATTTAAAACATTATTCCTTTCGGAAAAATATTCTGTTAACAAGAATAACATTTCATTTGTAGTTTCTAGCTGTTTTGTTTTGGAAAGAGATGACTGTATCCCAACACCTTCTCTATAAACTGCAAAAATATTTGGGAAATAAATAATATTACCTTTTTCTGCCAATAGCATCCATAGTGGATAATCACCAATTTTAGAAGTCATTACTGTGGTATCATAGTGAACTAGATTATTTCTAAATACTACACTCGGTGTATTGATATAATTAATCTTTGAAAGGTTTTCTATATTACTAATGGTTACTTCATTTTTACCTTCATGATGAGGTAATATGATTTCTTCATCATTCCTAAGGTATTTCACCCTATGATATGAAAGAGAGATTTCCGGATTTTTTTCTAAAAAATCAACTTGAAACTGTAACTTATTACTATCTATCCAATAGTCATCTCCCTCACATATGGCGATATATTTTCCTTTTGCTTTATTCAAAGAATCTTGAAAATTAAGAATAGGACCAAGGTTTTCTATATGCTTTATATATTTTACAGAAATATTGGCTGGAGCAGATGGAACTATTCTATTAATAATTTCATCGGTATTATCTGGTGAGGCATCATTAGAAATAATCAATTCTACAGGAAAATTGGTTTTTTGCAAAAAAACACCTTCAATTGCTTTGGAAATATAACGTTCTTGGCCATAAGTAATCATTATGACACTAAGCATTGGTGAATTATTTTTCATGGGCAATAGTAGATAACTCGATTATATTTTTGATTATCATATTAGCCGGAATATCTTTATGAATAAGGCAACCTGCACCAATAATACAGTTATCACCAATCGTAACACCTTTCAGAACTGTGACATTACTCCCCAACCAACAGTTCTTACCGATTTTTATAGGAGAAGATTTGAATTTGCGATGTTCAACAGTTTTCCCATTATATTCGTGGTTGTGATCGTAGAGTTTTACGCCTTCGCCAAACAAAGTGTTTTCCCCGATTTCTATTCTTTCTATAGCATTAATAGAACAATAATTATTCATAAAAACATTCTCTCCCAGAATAACTGTTGCGTTTTCTCCCAATACAAAATTGCAATAGTTTCTGAGATTGACCTGACTCCCAATCAACAAAGTAGCCGATGAATGAATGGAGAAATTAGAATAATTCCCAATTTTAAACACATCTCCAATTTTGGAATTTTTGTTTTTTCGGACGACCTCGAGAGAATTCTCTTTCAGTATTTTAAAAATAATTTTGGAAAATAAACCCATTGTGTTTCTATTAATGCAAAGATACTGTTATGCCAGATTTTTATTTCTATTTTTGCCTAAATTTAATAAAATTAAAATACACCTGATGACTCCTCTTGTTACAATCGTAATTCCTGTCTATAAAGTTGAGCAATTCATCGAAAGATGTTTGCAGTCGGTTGTTAATCAAACCTACAAAAGTATCGAATGTATCTTGATAAACGATGTAACACCAGATTCGTCTATGGAAATTGCTGAGAGATTTATTCAGAGAAATCCGGATTATAATTTTATTATTTTCAATCAGCCAACCAACCAAGGTTTATCTATGGCTAGAAATGCAGGAATAGATTTGGCAAAAGGAGAGTATATTTATTTTCTGGATAGTGATGACGAGATCACAGATTATGCGATTGAACATCTTGTAAAGCTTGCAGAAGAAACCAATGCAGAAATGGTTTTGGGACAAAGTGTCTGTATCAATGAAGAAGAAAACTGGAAAAGAAATTATTTTCCTATTAATTCTAAAAAAGATATTCTGGAAGGTAACAAAGAAATAGTCTGGAACTTTGTGAAAGGACAATATCCTGTAATGGCTTGTGATAAGCTTGTAAGAATGGATTTTTTAATGAAACATCAATTGTATTTTGTGAAAGATCTCTTTTCTCAGGATGTTCTTTGGAGTTTCCAGAGTATGCTGAAGTTTGAAAAAATTGCGTTCCTTAGAGAAGATACTTATCTATATTATTTCCACGGCGCATCTATTATCCATAATAGGGGAGAGAAGCATTTTGGGAATTGGATTACGATTGCGTCTTATATGAACAAGGCTTATCGTGAAGAGAAAGATGCTTACAACAAGAAATTAATTTTGGAATATCTGGTTGATTTTAAAGCAACAACTTTACAAATGAATTGGAAAGCGCAGAAAAATGAAAAGCTATGGAAAAGAAGCTACAAAGCTTATAATCAAATGAAATCTTTGAGTGTTACAGATTATTTCTCTTCAAATTATTCTGCAAAACTAAAAAAGCAGGACTTATTTTATCGCCTGCCTTTGTTTGTCGGATATAAATTTTTCCGATGGAGATTTGACCGCTGATTACAGTCTTTTCACGCCATCTTCTTTTGCTAAAATTCCTTTCACATCATAGATAATTCCTTTTTCGGACAGAAGATTTTTGATGTTTAGATCTTCGAATTCTTTATGGGAAACTGCTAAAACTACAGCATCATATTTTTTGAAAGGTGTTTTTGTGGAAGTTTCCAAACCATATTCATGCTTGACTTCTTCCGGATTAGCCCAAGGATCATAAATTGAAACATTGATTCCATAATCCTCAAGATTTTTGACAACATCTACGACCTTTGTGTTTCTAACATCAGGACAATTTTCTTTGAAGGTAAAGCCTAAAACCAAAACATCAGAACCATTAACTTTTAGATCCTGCCTTAGCATTTGCTTCACCGTTTCACTGGCTACATATTGTCCCATAGAATCATTCATTCTACGCCCAGCTAAAATAATTTCCGGATGATAACCAAATTCCTGAGCTTTCTGAGCCAAATAATAAGGATCTACACCAATACAGTGCCCACCAACTAAACCTGGTTTGAATGGTAAGAAATTCCATTTTGTGCCAGCAGCTGTTAATACATCGTGTGTATCAATTCCCATCAAGTTGAAAATCTTTGCCAATTCGTTAACGAATGCGATGTTAATATCTCTTTGAGAATTTTCTATCACTTTAGCCGCTTCTGCAACTTTAATCGTTGGCGCCAAATGAGTTCCTGCAATAATCACCGATTTGTAAAGATCATCTACGATTTTTCCGATTTCCGGAGTAGAGCCGGCAGTTACCTTTAATATTTTTTCAACGGTATGAAGTTTATCGCCAGGATTAATTCTTTCCGGTGAATAACCCGCAAAGAAATCAATATTGAATTTCAATCCCGAATTTTTTTCCAAAACAGGAATGCATTCTTCCTCTGTTACACCAGGATAAACTGTCGATTCATAAATTACAATGTCACCTTTTTTAAGTACTTTAGCAACTGTTTCACTGGCTTTGTAAAGTGGCGTAAGATCCGGACGATTATTTTTGTCAACAGGCGTAGGGACGGTTACAACATAAATGTTAGAATCTGCAATATCTTCAAATTTATTGGAACAGAATAATCCTGTTTCTCCAAAATTTGGATTGTTTGGAACCAATGCAGATTTCAACAAATCATCTTCGACTTCCAACGTATCATCTTTTCCAGCGTTGAGATCTGCAATTCTTTTTTCATTAATATCAAATCCTACAACAGGATATTTTGTAGAAAATAATCTTGCTAAGGGCAGACCTACATAACCAAGACCTATGATTGTAATTTTATGATTCATTGTTTTATTTAAGATTGTTCCAGTACCATTTTACAGCTTCTTTCAAACCTTCTTTCATAGAGTGTTTTGGCTGATATTCTAATAAATTTTTTGCTTTGTCGATACTCGCAAGAGAATGCGGAACATCACCTTTTCTATAATCGCCGTAGATAACTTCTACTTCTGCAATTTTAGGGTCGAAATCGGATAGGTATTCTTTTAGATTACTTACAAGATCATTGAGAGTTGTTCTTTCTCCGAAAGCTGTATTGTAAACTTGATTTACAGATTCTGAGTTGTCGGAAGTTAAAGCCAAAAGATTCATCAAAATAACATTGTCGATGTAAGTAAAATCTCTTGAGTATTCTCCACCGCCGTTGATAACAGGAGATTCGTGATTCATCAATTGCATTACGAATTTTGGAATAACAGCTGCATAAGCGCCGTTTGGATTTTGCTTTCTTCCAAATACATTGAAATATCTCAAACCAATGGTGTCAAAATCATAAGTTCTTTTGAAAACATCAGCATATAATTCGTTGACATATTTTGTAATCGCATAAGGCGACAATGGTTTTCCAATTTTATCTTCAACTTTTGGAAGACTTTCAGAATCGCCATAAGTTGATGAACTTGCTGCATAAACAAATCTTTTTACATTGGCATCTCTGGCTGCTACAAGCATATTAAGAAATCCACCCACATTCACGTCATTACTTGTAATGGGGTCATTGATTGATCTTGGAACAGAACCAAGCGCTGCTTCGTGTAAAACATAATCCTGATTTTCACAAGCTTTTTTACAATCTTCCAAATTGCGGATATCGCCTTCAATTAATTTAAAATTTGGATGGTCTTTTATGGATTCCAGATTTTCTCTGAAACCTGTGGAGAAGTTGTCAAGGCAAGTTACATTTGCGCCTAGACTTATAAGTTCTTCACAAAGATTGGAACCAATAAAACCAGCTCCGCCTGTGACTAAAATATTTTTACTATTAAGTTTATCTTTAAAATCGTTCATAGTTTAAGAGTAGTATTTCTCTAATATTCGGCAAAGATATGATTCTTTGTCTGTCAATCCATTCTCCTGAAAATAATTCTCTACATCGGGAACATTGATATCATATCCTGAACCACTTTTAATGAGATTTAGATTTAATTTTTTATCATAAAAACGTTCAATAATTTCTAAAATCTCAATAATTCTATAATTTTGAATATAAGCTACATTAATGATTTTATTTAAATCAGATTTTTCAATTAATTGAAAAGTAATATTCTTAATGTCCTCTGCATCGACTAAATTTCTGGTTGCTTTTGTATGGACATTAATGGTTTCATTGTTGTTGATTGAACGGATAAGATAATTCATTAATAAATTGGGATTGCCACCTTTTCCAACGGCATTACTTACCCTTAGAATCAAATATTTTTCGCAGGAACTTTTGATTAATTGTTCCATTTTTAGCTTATGAAGAACATAATCACTTCCTGTTTTGGAGGAATCGTAAACGCTACAAGTTGAGAAATAAATGAATAACTTTTTGGGATGGTCTAATATTGTTTTTCTGATGAGGTTTTCTTCTCTCAGAAATTCTTTCGGACGATCTTCTAACGAATTAGAAACTCCAGATGCAAAGAAAATAGTATCTTCTTTGTCATTTTCTATAAATAAAGATGCTATAAGCCCTCTGCCTATTATCATGTTTATATTTTTAAAATTTAATAATTCCTCTTGAAATAGATTAATATAAAAAAGTTAAGAGAATTAAATAGTATCTATTATATTTTTACATTATAAAATTCAGCAACCGAGGGATGTCCAATGTGCAATATAACCTCGTTTCCAAGACCTTCATTTCCTCTGCAGACACAGAATTCTTTCGGGAGAAAATAAGGGTAAACGCCACTTTCCCAAGCAGCTTTCCACATCACAATAGAAGCACGAGACGGCTCTTTTTCCATTATTTCGCAACACTTATCATAGAATAATTTTCCTGCCTCTGATCTTTTTGACAATGTCATTGGCGTAATATTAGAAGTGGTTCCAAAACCCTTGCTTTCGTCAGTTACTGGAACTGTATCGAGAGACGTATCGATTTCAAAATTCATACTTTGAGCAGAACTGTTCGGAACGCAGAAGCCAAATTTCTCCGTCAAATAAAGTAAGCTGTAAACATTTTCATTCAGGATAAACATATCAGAATCAATAGAAATCGAAATATCAGCCTTTGATTCCAGCATCCCTTTGAATTTGTAATAATCTGCCAAATGATAAAAATGTCTTTTCAGATTTTTTTTATCCTGCAGAACAGGATTTTCAATTTTTTTCAGATTGATACCTTCTATTTTCAAATCAAAATCTGAGTAAACCGTATATTTTGCATTAGGAAAATATTTTTTCAATGTGCTGAGACTTGGGTCTAATCTCAACTGATGACTGAGATCTGCACCACCTGCGTTCACTCTTTCTTCATTAAACTCACTAAAAATGAATTCAATTGATAATCCGGATAAAAATTGATTTAATTTTTCATCATTAGATTGGAAAGATGCCAAATTTTTCAGATTTCTTTCAGGGAAATTCTGTTTTGGCAGTTCTCTCTGTATTTTCTTTTTTCCAAGAAAAACGGCAGTTGCTTCTTTTAATCTCCAAATGAGTGTTCCTAACATTCGATATATTTATTAACTAAATAATTTTTTTAAATTCTCAAAAGAAATTTTATTATCCAACTGTTTCAGATAATCTTCTTTAATCCTTTCCGAGAAAGATTTCAAAAGTTCACGGTTATCATAAAGTTTGATGATCGCATTTTTCATTTCTTCAATATCTCTTTTTACAAGAATACCGTTGATATCGTCTTCGATAATCATTTTTGGAAAACCAATTTTTGTTGAGATGGCCGGAACTTTTGACAAACTCGCCTCTGCAAATAGGGAAGGGCCAGTATCTGCTTCGGATGCAATTGTAACAACATCCACATCACTGTAAAAGGTCAGTAAATCTTTGTATGGACCAGAAAATTTTGTTTTCAAAGAAACTTTTTTTCCTGTTTTATTGACTTCTTCAATAGCAGGCTCTATCACTTCCCGGAAACCTTTCATAGGACGATTTGGGTTTCCAGTCCAGCCGATTGTCAAACCTTCTTTTTCCCCGATATTTTTATTTTCTACAAATTCATCCTGAAGATAAATTCCGTTTCCAAATGTGATATTATTTGTGAGTTCCTTATAATCATTATACAATCCTGAACTTCCAACGATAACACCATCATAAGACTGTAGATACTTTTCGAAGAATTCTTTACGAGATAATTTTTTGAGATCTGTTTTTGTTTTTTCATCGAAACTTGGACCTTCGTGAGGAAAAGAATCGGTGTAAATTCCTACAAATTTCTTATCTGAAGTAAATGGAAAAACCGACATAAACTGAAAATAGTAAGCGCATTCGAAAATCACATCGAAATGTGTTCTTTCTACTTTTTTATCAGTATTAACCTCGTAAACCGGTGGCGTTTTATACTTTGGATAAGAGAATTTTGCAGAAGAATCAATGACAAATTTCTTATTACTGATTTTAACAAGATTAATAAAAGAGGTCAATAACTTTTCAGAAAAGGAAAAGTTTTTAGCTCTGATGTTAAAATCCTCTTCGAAGGTAACATAACAATCAAATTCTTTCAATCCATCGCCCCAAGTTTTGATCAGGTTATGGTAAGCCCAATCAGGTCTGTCTGCTACAAAAAGTATTGACTTTTTTTTCAAGTCTAAAGTGTTTTTTTGATTTCTGCCGGAACTCCTGCTGCCATTGTGTTTTCCGGAACGTTATTTCTGACAACCGCTCCGGAAGCTATAACCGAATAATCTCCAATCTCCACATCAGGAAAAATAATAGCGCCAGCTCCAATTTTTACAAACTTTCCAATTTTACATCTCCCTAACAAAGTTGCGCCAGGAGAAATTTCACAAAACTCTCCAATCGTGACATCGTGAGTAATGATAGAATTATAGTAAACAATGGTTCCTCTTCCAATTTGTACATCATTGGAAATTCTTACACCTCCTAAAATATTAGAACCATCTCCAATTTCAACACCGAAGCTTCCTATTTCTGCAAAATTACTAATAGATGATATCAATGTTCCGCCAAGATTTTGGAATTTTTCAGTCAGTTGATATCGTAATTGGGGATTTCCAATTCCTATAACAAATTCAGTTGAGGTTTTTTCAAAAAGTTCTTTAGCTTCTTGTTCGCTTTTCAAAACTTTAAATTGATTGTAAAGAAAATCAGGAATATCCGAGGATACATCATCATAGAAATGTAAGTTTTCTGTTTCATCTTTTTGATGAAAAATCTCCAAAACTTCTTTGGCGAAACCTTTTGCTCCTAAAATCAACATATTTTAATTGTTCTGAATTCTTAGCATCAACCTAGAAATCATATCCACTTCTTCCAAAGTCAAATCGACATAAAGTGGTAGACAAAGTACACGTTTTGCAATATCTTCTGTAATTGGAAGACTGCTTTCAGATTTTATATAAGGTAAAGAATTGGCAAGCGAAGGGTAAAAATATCGTCTTGTATAAATCTCATGGAGCTTAAGATGTTCAATGATTTTCAACATCAGTTCTTCACTCTCAAAAACGATGGGGTAGTAAGAGAAATTATTTTCAGAATCAGAATGCCAAACAGGTCTTACAGCTTTTAGATTATGTAATTTTTCATCATATCTTTCTGTAATTTCCTTTCTTTTTTTATGAATAGAGTCAATGTATTTCAAATTTGCCAATCCCATTGCAGCATGAAATTCTGAGTTTTTTCCGTTAAGTCCAAGTTCTGCAAAATTCTCAGGCCCGTCAAATCCAAAATTTCTAATATATGCTAGTTTTTTTAGTAACTCGGGATTTTTTGTAATGACTAATCCACCTTCTATTGAGTGGTATAGTTTCGTTGCGTGAAGAGAACAGGTTGAGATATCACCATATTCAAAAATAGATTTCCCATTGATTTCTACGCCAAAAGCGTGAGCCGCATCATAAATCACTTTCAAGTTATATTTCTTTGCTATTTCTTCAATCTTGATAACATCGCAAGGATTTCCGTAAACATGTGTTGCTAAAATTGCTGAGGTTTTATCAGTAATTGCAGCTTCAATCTTATCTGCATCAATATTTAATGAATCTTGGTTAATATCCACAAAAACGGGCTGGCAGTTTTCCCAAACAATAGAACTTGTAGTCGCAACAAAAGAAAAAGGTGTTGTAATAATTTCTCCTTTCAATTCTAATGCCTTGATTGCCATTTGTATAGCAACAGTTCCATTGGTCACAAATAATAAATGATTGACTTTTAAAACTTCTTTAAGTCTCAACTCTAGATCATTAGAAAGAGGTCCCATATTGGTAAGCCATTGTCTTTTCCAAATCCCTTCCAAATAATATTGATAAACTTGTTGAGGCGGTAAAAATGGTTTCGTTACTGGAATCATTGTGTTTTAAATAAAAATTAATTTTAAATATTTATGTAAAAGTACAAAGATATTTGTCTGTTTGAAACAAATAGTCCTTCAAATTTTATTATTTGATAAAGTATTTTTTTGTGTTTCTTAAATATTAATAAATTTGTAGAAATGAAAACGTTTTTAACCATTTTTACTCCTACTTATAACAGAGCTTATATTCTTTCGAAATTATATGAAAGTTTAAAGACTCAAACCAATAAAAATTTTATTTGGCATATTGTAGATGATGGTTCTTCTGATGAAACAAAAATGTTGGTCCAAAATTTCCAAAATGAAGATCAAATAGAGATACGCTATTTTTTTCAGGAAAATAAGGGAAAGCATTTTGCTGTTAATCAGGGGCTGAAAAGAACAGAAACCGAATTTTTCTGCGTTATTGATAGCGATGATTATTTAGCTGAAAATGCAGTTGAAGAAATGGAACTGCTTTCTTATAAAATCAAAAAAAAAGATCAAATTGCTGGCTTTACTTTTATAAGGTTTTCTGAAAAAATAAATTATGATAAAGCAAAATATGGAAAGAATGAGTGGATCTCTTCTAGGAGAATAAATTATGAATGGGAATTTCCTGGTGAAATGATATTTTGCATCAAAACAAATGTTCACCAACAATTCTATTTCCCCGAATTTGAAGGTGAAAAGTTCTGCCCAGAATCATTAATTCTCAGGAGAATAGAAAGGCAATTTAAAATATTAGTAACAGATAAAGTTCTGGCTTTTGGTGATTATCTTGAAGATGGCTTAATGAACAACTACTATCAACTTCTTCTGAAAAGCCCCAAAAGTTCTCTACTGAATATCAAAGAACGTTTTCAAGATGAAATATCTCCAGAAGAAAAGTCCAATCTTGTAAAAACCTACTGGGATATTGCCTCAAAAACCAAGCAGTCATTTTTCACGAAGTTTTTTGGTATCAATCCTTTTCTTATTTTAAATTTTCTGATCAATAAAAAGCTAAAACATCAATGAAAAAAATATCTATTGTTATTCCTGTCTACAACGCTGAAGATTATATTCTTAGATGTCTGGATTCTATTAAAAATCAGAGCTACAAAAATTTTGAAATTATTCTTGTTAATGACAGAAGTTCTGATAATACATTAGATGTTTTGAATCGTTATAAGTTTATGAACAACGATTTAGATGTGAAAATATTTACAAATGAGAAAAATTCAGGTCCCAGTATTAGCAGAAATTTGGGAATCGAAATGTCAACAGGAGAATACCTGTTTTTTATAGATGCTGATGATGATTTGGTAGATTCTACTGCATTAGAAAGTCTTATTAATAAAACAGACGGTAAACCCGATATTGTAATGGGTGAAAATAATTTTTTTGTAGATGGTAAGTTGACAGTTAGCAACTATCACACGCTTAAAAATAAAAAAGAAACTTATATAAATAATGAAATTCTAAATGGTTTTTTCTCAACAGAATGGGCTTCTGTTGTTTGGAACAAATTATATGATATTCAGTTTGTAAAAAAAAACCATCTGAGATTTGCGGAAAGATTACTCCATGAGGACGAGTTATGGGTTTTTCAGGCATCTGCACTTGCGCAAAAAGTCAATTTTGTAAATAAAAAGACTTACAATTATTATTATTTTAATAAAGGTTCTATTACTGCAAATGTTGGTATCAAAAACCTGAATGATTATAAAGCAATTTTAAAAGAAAAACTAAAATTTTCCGAGGAGTACGATTTATATGATATTAATAATCAAACTCAAAATTATGTCAAGAATTTTGCAAAAAGAATTTTATTAGCAAAAGTAGCATTGCTGGATTATAAAACCTTCCGAAGTTTTTATTCCGATCTTAAAGAAGATTTCAAAAACTATTTTCCTGCAAAAGAAGAGTTTAGTTTAAATTCTTTATTGGCATACTATCTTTATAAAATGAAGTTTGATAAGGACTTCTTCTTGTATGGTAAATTTCCAAAATATGTCAATCCTCTTTTGAAAATCTAATCGATATATTTTCTCTCGTAATTTCTTTTTCTATAAATTAAGTTATAGATTTTATCCTTTAAATTTCTCAGCATTGTTCCTGGTTTTCCGTTGTAGAATTTGGAATATTCATCAAAATATTTTGCCATATTCTGGATTTCCTCAGAAACATTTTCGGCCAGATATTTTTTCTGCTCACTGAAACTTAAATCCGTATTGGTATTGCTGATTCCAGTTTTTTCGAAGATGCTTATAAACTCGTTAATATACTTTTGAGAAATATTATGATGAATAAAAATATCCATCATAAAAGTCCAGTCAGAAGCAATTCTATTACCCTCATCATACATCCCATATTTTTCGAAAAGTTCTTTTTTGAAAAAAGCCGACTGATGGCAGATTGGTTCTTTCAAGAGTGACCCAACAGTTATTCGGGACGGGATTCTATATTCATATTTTTTACGGTTTTCCAGCTCATAATAAGCATTTCCGTAAATAATATCTTCGTTATTAAAATGAGGTACTATTTTTTCTAAAATTTCCGTTGAAGAAAAACGGTCACCACTATTCATAAATATCAAATAATCTCCCGTTGCATTAGCAATCCCTTTGTTCATTGCATTGTAGATTCCTTTGTCAGGTTCGCTGATCCAGAAATTAATTTGAGACGAATACGACTCTAATAATTCTTTGCTTCCATCATTAGAATTACCATCAATTATAACAAATTCAAAATCTTTCCAGGTTTGCGAAATGATACTTTTAATCGTTTCTTCCAAACCAGATTTGTTGTTATAAGCTACAGTTATGATAGAAATCAGAGGTTGATTTTGCATAGAATTATTATGAATATTTATAGAGATGGAGAGAAAATCTCTCCGCTATTTTGTTTTTACATTATTTTCAAATCTTCCTGCATCATTTCTTTTACAAGACTGGCAAGATCATATTTTGGTTCCCAGCCAAGTTTTGTTTTTGATTTTGTAGGATCTCCAATTAATAAATCAACTTCTGTGGGTCTGTAATATTGAGGATCAATTTTCACAACAGTTTTACCAATTTCTAATTGATATTCCGGATTGTTACATTTTGCCACTTTTGCCACTTCATTTTCATTCTTTCCTTCAAATGTTAATTCTATTCCAGCTTCTGCAAAAGCCATCTTTACGAAATCTCTTACATAAGTCGTTTTTCCTGTTGCAATTACATAATCTTCTGCTACATCCTGCTGCAGAATTCTCCACATTGCTTCAACATAATCTTTTGCGTGCCCCCAATCTCTTTGTGCATCAAGATTTCCAAGATAAAGAATTTCCTGTTTTCCTTTTGCAATTGCTGCGGTTGCCATCGTTATTTTTCTGGTTACAAAAGTTTCTCCTCTTCTTGGCGATTCGTGATTGAAAAGTATTCCGTTGCAAGCATACATATTATAAGCTTCGCGATAATTTTTAGTAATCCAGAATCCGTAGATCTTTGCAACACCATAAGGAGAACGTGGATAGAACGGCGAATTTTCATCATAAAAACCAGCAGCATTTTTATTTTCTTCCAAACCACCATAAAGTTCTGATGTTGAGGCCTGATAAATTCTGGTTTTCTTTTCCAAACCAAGAATACGAACCGCTTCCAGAATTCTAAGTGTTCCGATTCCGTCGACATTGGCAACATATTCTGGAGAATCAAATGAGACTTTCACGTGTGACATTGCACCAAGATTATAGATTTCATCTGGCTGAACTTCCTGAATGATTCTAATGATGTTGGTAGAATCTGTCAAATCGCCGTAATGTAATTTGAAATTCACATGATTCTCGTGTTGATCTACATATAAATGATCAATCCTTTGAGTATTGAATGAAGATGCTCTTCTTTTGATCCCGTGAACTTTATAGCCTTTTTCTAGAAGAAGCTCTGCTAAATAAGAACCATCTTGTCCTGTTACGCCTGTTATAAGTGCCGTTTTCATCTATTAATGCTATTTGGTTTAAATTTTTTCTCATAAACATCTTTGATTCCTTCTTCCAATCCTATTTTTGCTTTCCAGCCCATGTCATTGATTTTTGTAACATCCATCAATTTTCTAGGTGTTCCGTCAGGTTTTGAAGTGTCCCAAACAAGACTTCCTTCGTAACCAACAATTTTCTTTATCAATAAAGCTAAATCCTTAATGCTGATGTCTTCGCCTATACCCACGTTAACGTGTCCGAAATCATTATAATTCTGCATCAGAAAGATACATGCTTCCGCAAGATCATCGGAATGTAAAAACTCACGAAGTGGTGTACCTGTTCCCCAGACTACAACTTCCGGATGATTTTGTTCTTTAGCTTCGTGGAATTTTCTTAACAAAGCAGGCAAAACGTGAGAATTATTTAGATCATAATTATCATTTGGGCCATACATATTGGTTGGCATTGCCGAAATAAAATTGGAATTGTACTGACTTCTGTAAGCATCACACATTTTGATACCTGCGATTTTTGCAATGGCATAAGGCTCATTTGTTGGTTCCAAAGTTCCTGTTAAAAGAGAATCTTCTTTCAAAGGCTGAGGTGCCATTTTTGGATAAATACAACTTGAACCCAAAAACAATAATTTCTTGACATCGTTCGTATGAGCCTGATGGATCACGTTATTCTGAATCATCATATTTTCATAAAGAAACTCTGCTCTGTATGTGTTATTAGCTTGTATTCCACCAACTTTTGCTGCTGCTAAGAATACATATTCCGGTTTTTCCTGTGCAAAAAAATCTGCTGTTTGGTTATAATCTCTCAAATCAACTTCATTGGAAGTTCTTGTAATAAGATTGGTAAACCCCTGCTTTTCCAATGCTCTTAAAATGGCGCTTCCTACAAGTCCGCGATGACCAGCTACATATATTTTGGAATTCTTTTCCATTATTTTTTTATTCTGTGATAAAGTTTTTTTAATTGGCTTTTAAGTTTGTTGTCAGGGACATAATCCAATCTTCTGCTTGCTTTTAGAATTTGATCTGGATAGTCACCTTCACTCAGTTCATCTTTAACTAAGATATTAATTTTGTCTTCGTAATATCGAACAATTATTGATAAAACAGATTGGTCGTGCCGATGTGATGAAAATTCGGAACTTTGTTTTTCAAAAAGCAAAGGATCCGCTACGAGATCAGGACGAAGGATCATCACATCCAGCCATTGTTTTATAAGCATCATTGTATCAGGTGTTTTCTTTACGATGATGAATCCTGCCATTAACTTATTTTTTTCTAACCACGTTTCATTGTCAAAAATGGGTTGAAAAGTTTCTTGCAGATTTTTTTTCATCCAATATTTTAACTTAGGACTGTCATTAAAAGCAGGATTAAATTTGCTAAAAGCATAATTACGGTTTTCACTGTATTGGTAGAAGATAGCGTTTTTATGATTCAGTATTTCTAATTCTGCCTTCCAACCATCAGGGTTTTTTAGTTCACATCCAGAATCTGAATAAACCAGAAGATCTCCGTCTTTCAATTTTGAAAGACTGTCATATATAACGTAAGCTTTCCATATCCAGAAACCTCCTTTTTTCTTATCTAAAAACAAAGGAGAAGATTGAATGGATAACGGTAAGTCCTTGTAATCATATCGCTGTGTTGCATCGAAGATATTTAAAGATTTGGCTTCTTCGATAATTCTTTTAGCAGAATGAACGAAAGCGTTGCTACCATATGTTATGAATTTTTTTTTCATATTACCAATATGCAGAGAAATCTAATTTGTCAGTAGTTGCAAAGTCAGGGGTTTCCTCTCTCGAAGGTCTTATCCAATAATCATTTTTAAAATGAAATATATCTTTCCAACCTGTGGTTTCCCAACGTGTACCAATAATTCCAAAAAGTAGCTGAGTAGCACCACCAAGATGAATTGCTTTTTTGCCACGACGCTTGGCGTGAGCTGCAAGATGGAAACCATATGGTCCACAACCTATAATTGCTATGTCATAGTCTTCCTCATCCATCTGTGACTTCATAAAGTTTAGAACTTCAAACCAATCCTCAAATTTATTTTGATTGATACCGAGAAAGGTATGAAATGTATTGATCGTTTTTAACTCAAATTGAGGCAGAACATTCTTATCTTTAAAAAGCAGTTCTCTTTTTTCGTACTGTTCCTGTATACTTTTCGTAAATGGATGTATGACGAGAATTTTTTTATTTTTAAGAGTTTTGCTCCATGGATTCTTGTGATAATAAGGTTCAAGATCCTTTAGATCTACAGTAATCAATTTTTTTGGATAATATTTTTTAACTCTTTTCTCACTTTCCTGCCAAGAACCAAGAATATCCAGACATTCTATATCCTGAAGGAAAAGCTTAGAAAATTTTTCTATGAGTTGATACCTATCTTCATTTTTTTTAGAGAATACATTAAGTTTATCAATAGCTTGTTCGTTCCATCCAAAATTATTAAAATCACCTTTAATGTAATCCAATGTTTGGAATATCTTAGGTTTTTTAATTTCCAGATAATTGGTTAAAACGTCGAGTTCGATTCCTCCAAATCGAGCAATCATACTTGACTTTGAGCTTAAAATCTCCCTTTCAATAGCATCCGAAGCTTCTTGTTCTGTGAGATCTGATGCAAATGTATGCGCAAAATAATCGTTAAAATTAATTTTGTTCCTATACGTATATGATCTTCTGAGTCTCTCGATAAGCCAATTCATAGTCAAAGTTATTTTAGATATAACATCCCGGCATTATCAATCATAAATACCCATCCATTTTTCATTGGAACGCCTTCAAACTCTACCTTTATTTTAGATGTTAGTTCCATAAATGTTGTTTTACCTGGGTCGCAAAGCGTTAACGACATATACATGCTCCCTTTATTTATATCGGCAGGTAAAGTGATAGTTCTTTCTAATGAAAATTCGCCCGGTTCAAACTTTTGGGTTTTACCACCATAGTGGGAAGGACTGTAGAATGCAAAAGGGGTATCATAATTATTAAAGAAAAAGCTTTCAACGTCAAAATGCATAGGTTCTTTTATTTGCCCCTTGATTGATATATTAATCTCATTAACATCATTCGGAATGAAAAGCGAGGTTTGAGACGAGCCGTTAATTTGTATATCATCTACTATAAGGGATGGGGATTTTGTCTTGACATAGTCCATTAAAGAATTTCCCTCAAAAGAATTACTATTAGAATAAAGTTCAACACATCTATCGATGTTTCCTTCATAATTCAACGTTCCCTTATCTAAAAAGATTCCTTTATTACAAAGCTGTTTGATAGATGCCATGTTGTGGCTGACAAATAGGACGGTTCTCCCTTCTCCAGAGCTTACATCCCCCATCTTTCCCAAACATTTTTTCTGAAACTCCAGGTCTCCTACCGCTAAAACTTCATCTACAATTAAGACTTCTGATTCCAAATGTGCAGCTACTGCGAATGCAAGACGCACATACATTCCTGAACTATAGCGCTTTACTGGCGTGTCAATGTATTTTTCTACGCCTGAAAAATCTACAATTTCATCAAATTTTCTTGTGATCTCTTTTCTTGTCATACCAAGAATCGCACCGTTCAAAAATACATTTTCACGACCTGTCATCTCCGGGTGAAAACCTGTTCCTACTTCTAACAAAGAAGCAATTCTTCCACTAGTATATATTTTTCCAGTAGTTGGTTTTGTAACCTTACTGAGTAATTTTAATAAAGTTGATTTTCCTGCACCGTTTCTACCAATAATTCCTACAGCATCACCTTGCTCTATTTCAAAATTGATATCCTTCAAAGACCAGACATAATCACTTCCACCTTTTGTTGTTCTGTCATTAACTTCTCCAATCCTTAAGTAAGGATCCTCTTTTCCTCTCACCCTGTGCCAGAAACGATTGAGATCGTGAGATAAAGTTCCCGTTCCAACTTGTCCTAGACGGTATTGTTTAGAAATGTGTTCTGCCTTTATTGCGATAGGTTTCATTTTTGTGTTTGTGTTAATTGGTTCCAGTTGCCCGAGAAGTTGTTTTATTATACAGTATCCATAAAACCCTTTTCAACTTTGTTGAAAATGACGGTTCCGATTGCTAAAATAATGAGAATGATAACTGAACTGATAATCAGCATCGTTGGACTAAAATCGCCGACACCCAGCCAAGCATATTTAAAACATTCAAAAATTCCTGTTAGAGGATTATAAAAAGCTATTGTTTTAAAAATCCCTTTTAAACTGGAGACAGGATAAATTACTGGTGTCGCATACATATAGAGGCTCACTCCGAATGATAAAAGCATTTGAAGATCACGATACTTTGTAGTCAATGATGAAAATATCATTCCCAGACCTAAGGCAAAAAGTGCCATAAGAGCAATTAAAAGTGGTGTTGCTAAAATCCACCAACTTGGTTGTACCTCACCTTTAAATAAATAATAGAAGAATACTACCAGGAATAGCATCATTTGTACGCCTAACCTCATTAGATTTGAAAAAACAATTGAGATTGGCATAACCAAACGAGGGAAATATACTTTTCCAAATATGCCTGCATTTGCAGTAAAAACATTGGAAGTAGAGGTTAAACAAGTGGAAAAATAATTCCACAAAGTAATTCCCGATAGATAAAACAAAATTTTTGGTGCGCCATCAGTTGATAATTTAGCAATATTCCCAAATACAATAATATAAACAATTGTTGTGAAAATAGGATTAATAAAAAACCAAATCGGCCCCAGAATCGTTTGTTTAAAACTAGAAACAAAGTCTCTTTTTACGAACATATAAACCAGATCCTTGTATCGCCAAACTTCTTTAAGATTAAGATCAAAAAGTGAATGACTGGATTCAATCGTTTCTGTCCATTCTTGTTTATGAGAATCACTCATTTGTGTCTATATTAAGTTTATTTTATAAGGTTTTTTAGATACTCACCATATCCGCTTTTACCATATTTTGCTGCCGTTTCCAGAAGCTTTTCTTCATTAATGAATTTGTTTCTGAAGGCAATTTCTTCGATACATCCGATTTTGAAACCTTGTCTTTTTTCAATGACACTTACAAATTCTGAAGCGTCCTGAAGAGAATCGAAAGTTCCTGTATCTAGCCAGGCAGTTCCTCTATCCAAAACGCCAACTTCAAGCTTGCCTTTACTTAAGTAAACATTGTTAACGTCAGTAATTTCCAATTCGCCTCTTGGAGATGGTTGGATGTTTTTGGCGATTTCTACAACATCATTATCATAAAAATATAATCCAGGAACAGCATAGTTTGACTTTGGCTTCAGAGGTTTTTCTTCAATAGAAAGTGCTTTGAAATCATTATCAAATTCTACAACACCATATCTTTCAGGATCAGAAACGTGGTAGGCGAAAACAACTCCTCCGTCCGGATTGGTTTTGTTTTTCAGTAATGTCCCCATTTCGGAACCATAGAAAATATTATCACCTAAAACCAAAGCTGCCGCATCATTTCCGATGAACTCATCACCAAGAATAAAAGCTTGTGCCAATCCGTCTGGGCTTGGCTGTACTTTATATTGGATGTTACAACCAATCTGAGAACCATCTCCCAAAAGCTTAATGAATCCCTCCTGGTCGTGCGGCGTTGTGATGATTAAAATATCCTTAATTCCTGCCAACAATAGAGTTGAAAGTGGATAATAAATCATTGGTTTGTCATAAACAGGCATCAGTTGCTTGCTTACAGCGATTGTTAATGGATAAAGTCTTGTTCCGGATCCTCCGGCTAGAATAATTCCCTTCATCTTGAAATTAGTTTTTTGTGTTTTTATGAATATTGACCTTCGTAATATTTTTGATAATCGCCAGAAGTTACATTATCCAGCCATTCTTTGTTTTCCAAGAACCAGTCAATAGTTTTTCCTAATCCTTCTTCAAAAGTTACAGATGGCTTCCATCCTAGATCTTTATTTAATTTTGAAGCATCAATAGCATATCTCTTATCATGTCCAGGTCTGTCTTTGACGTAAGTAATCAGTTTTTCTGAATAACCTTCTGGTTTTCCCAATTTTGCATCCAATTGTTTGATTAATTCCTTAACCAAATCAATATTCTGCCACTCGTTGAAACCTCCAATATTGTAAGTTTCTCCGGTTTTAGATTCATTAAAAATCTGATGAATTGCTTTAGCATGATCAATCACGAATAACCAATCTCTTGTATATTTTCCATCGCCGTAGATTGGTAATGGTTTTTCGTTCAAAATATTAGAAATACAAAGAGGAATCAATTTCTCGGGGAAATGGTTTGGTCCGTAATTGTTGGAACAATTAGACAAAATGAAAGGCATTCCATAAGTGTTTCCATAAGCTCTTACCAAATGGTCAGAAGCTGCTTTTGATGCTGAATATGGTGATTGCGGATCATAAGGCGTCGTTTCTAAAAAGAAACCAGTTTCGCCAAGACTTCCATAAACTTCGTCTGTTGAGACATGATAAAATAAGTTTTTCCTTGGTTCATTAGGAAATCTTCCGTGAGTATGATCTGGGTTTAAAGTCCAGAATTCGATACAAAGATTTAGAAGATTAGCAGTTCCGTTAACATTCGTATTAATGAATGCGTTGGGATCTGTGATACTTCTGTCCACATGACTTTCAGCAGCTAAATGTACCACTGCATCGGGATTATATTTTTCGAAAACTTTTCTAAGTTCTTCTGGTTTTGTAATATCTGCTTTTTCGAAAACATAATTAGGTTCGTTTTCGATATCTTTCAGGTTTTCAAGATTTCCAGCGTAAGTCAAAGCATCAAGGTTGATGATTTTAGAATCTGGATTATTCTTCACAAATTCTCTTACAACGTGAGAACCTATGAAACCGGCACCTCCGGTAATTATAATATTTTTCATAAATGCTTTTATAATATAGTTCTTAATTTTAATCGTTTCCGAATAAATCTCTGGTATATACTTTGTCTTTTACATCCTCCAATTCTGGAGTTTTTCGGTTGGATATTATAATGTCACACTCTTGTTTAAAAGAATCCAAATCCCGAGAAACCTTCGAGCCAAAAAAAGAATCTTCTTTCAAAACGGGTTCATAAACAACTACTTCCACGCCTTTTGCTTTTATCCTTTTCATAATGCCCTGTATTGCAGAAGCCCGAAAATTGTCTGACCCGGATTTCATTATTAATCGATAAACACCAACTTTTTTTGGTTTTTTTCCCAAAATAGAATCCGCAATAAAATCTTTTCTTGTGCGATTAGCATCCACAATAGCTTGGATAAGATTGTTGGGAACTGAATTATAATTTGCCAGCAACTGTTTGGTGTCTTTTGGAAGGCAATAACCACCATAGCCAAAAGATGGATTGTTATAATGAGAGCCGATTCTTGGATCTAGTCCCACACCTTCTATAATTTGACGGCTGTCCAATCCGTGTATTTGGGAATAACTGTCCAACTCATTGAAGTAAGCTACACGCATTGCCAAATAGGTATTCGAGAATAATTTGATAGCTTCTGCCTCTGTTGCATTGGTGAAAAGAGTTGGTATATCTTTTTTTATAGCACCTTCTTTCAAAAGATTTGCAAAAACCGTTGCCCGCTCACTTTGTTCACCAATAATAATTCTCGATGGATAAAGATTATCGTAAAGTGCTTTTCCTTCCCTCAAAAACTCTGGAGAAAATATAATATTGTCAAAGTCTAAATCTTTTTTCAGATTCTCTGTGAAGCCAACAGGAACAGTGGATTTTACAATGACAACTGCTTTTGGGTTGTTTATTTTAACCTCTTTTATCACATTTTCAACGCTACGGGTATCAAAATAATTTGTAGAAGCATCGTAATCTGTTGGTGTGGCTACTATAATAAAATCCGCATTTTTATAAGCCTCTTCTTTATCAAGAGTTGCTTTTATATTGAGTTTTTTTGTTTTTAGAAATTCCGTAATTTCATTGTCGTCAATTGGAGATTGCTTATTGTTGAGCATTTCAACTTTTTCTGGAATAATATCCAAAGCAATTACATTATGATGTTGTGCTAACAAAACAGCATTTGATAGCCCAACATATCCGGTTCCAACTATTGTAATATTCACAAAGAATAAGTTTTAAAATTCAGGCAAAAATAGGAAAAAATAGTTTGCGGTAAGTATAATTGAAATAATTGGTTTCTTGTATATTAAAGAAAAAATATTTATCTTTGCAAAAGATTTACGGGAAAAATGGGAAGGCTTTCGCAAGAATGCCTTTTTTCGTAAATATATTTAGGGATGATATTATGGATTTTAAAACAGAAGTTAATCGGTTAATCGGCGAGTTTCTTGAAACAAGACCCGATCTCTTTTTGGTGGATCTTAAAATTTCTGCAGCCTCTGATGTTACAGTTATTCTCGATGGTGATAATGGAGTTACGCTTCAGGATTGTTTGGATGCCAGTAGAGCAATAGAGTTCAATATGGATCGTGAAGAGCACGATTTCAGTCTTCAGGTAATGTCTGCTGGATTGAGTGAGCCACTTGAGTCGCCAAGACAATTCAAGAAAAACATTGGAAGATCAATTGAAGTGTTGTTGAATAATGAAGCTGAAAAAATCGAAGGAGAATTGGTTAATGTAGATGAAGAAAAAATTGTACTTCGATTAGAATACAGAAGACCAAAATTAATCGGGAAAGGAAAGGAAGATGTTGTAGAAGATAAAGAAATCCCTTATTCCGAAATTAAAAAAGCATTAGTAGTAATAAAATTTTAACATAACGATGGGTTGATGTTGATCCAAAAATCAATTGTCAGTCGTCATTTATCAATTATATATTAAATATGGATAATTTAGCTTTAATAGAAGCCTTTGGTGATTTTAAAGAAATAAAGAATATCAGCAAAATAGACTTAATGGCTATTATCGAGGATTCTCTTAAGACTCTTCTTAGAAAAAGATATGATTCTGATGATCATTTTGATGTAATTGTAAATCCTGATAAAGGAGATTTTCAGATTTTCTTGAACAAAGTCATTGTTGAGGATGAGATGTCTGAAGATGATGATTTGGAAATAGAAATTTCTGAAGTTAGAAAGATAGATTCAACATTTGAAGTTGGAGAAGAATATACACAAGAGATTCCTGTTTCCAAATTGGGAAGAAGAAATATCTTGACACTTAAACAAATCTTGGCAACGAAAATACAAGAGCATTTTAATGCAGCTTTGTATGACCAGTTCCGTGATAAAATCGGAGAATTGATTGTAGGTGAAGTTCACCACATCCGTCACAAGCACGTGATTCTTTTGGATGATGAAGATAACGAATTTATTTTACCAAAAGAAAATCAAATCCCTTCCGACTTCTTCAAAAAAGGAGATAATGTAAGAGCAATTGTAGAAAGTGTTGATTTCCGAGGTTCTAAACCACAAATTACAGTTTCTAGAACAGCACCTAAATTCCTAGAAGAATTATTGGAGCTTGAGATTCCTGAGATTCAAGATGGAACAATTATTCTTAAGAAAGTAGTAAGAATCCCTGGTGAGAAAGCAAAAATCGCTGTTGATGCTTACGATGATAGAATTGATCCGGTTGGAGCTTGCGTTGGTGTGAAAGGTTCAAGAATCCACGGTGTGGTAAGAGAATTGAGAAATGAAAATATCGATGTTATCCAGTGGTCAAAAAATCCGGAAATTCTTGTAAAGAGAGCATTAGGAAATATTACCATTAATAAAATTGAGGTTAATACGGCAACTAATTATGCTTTGGTTTACACACCAGTAGAAGAAATCTCGAAAGTGATTGGTAAGCAAGGTCAGAATATCAAATTAGCTTCCTGGTTATCAGGTTTCGAAATTGATGTTTACAGAGAAACTTCCGATGATGATGATGTAGAATTGGTAGAATTCTCAGACGAGATAGAATCTTGGATTATTGATGAGTTCAAGAAAGTGGGTCTTAATACAGCAAGAAGCGTATTAGATAAAGATACGGACGCATTGTTGAAGATTGTGGATTTGGAAGAAGAAACAATCGAGGATGTGAAGAATATTCTAAGAGAAGAATTAGAAGGATAGGAAATAAATCTGGTCGAAGGAAGGATCTTTCCGAGACCAAAACTTAATAAAAAGAAAAATAATAAGCTTAAAACGCTAAAGCCAAAAGCAAATTTATATTTATGCCAAAAATAAGATTAAATAAAGCCGTTAAAGAACTGAACATTTCTATACCAAGAGCTGTGGAATATCTGCAGAGCAAAGGGATAGGTGTGGACAGTAACCCTAACGCTCTATTAGAAGAACAGGCATTTTCTGCATTGGAAGCTGAGTTCCGAAAAGATGGAGAACAAAGAAAAGCTTCTCATGAGGTGGTGATTTCTAAAGTTCCTGACGAAAAATTAGCGATCGAAGAAAAAGCACCTGAGGTTATAAGAGCCAAAGCAAATGTAAAACCAGAGACCAGGATTTTAGGGAAAATAGACCTTAATCCAACAAAGTCTGTGGAAGAAGTCGTTCCAAGTGTTCCCGCTGCTGAACCTATTCAGAAAGAAGAACCAAAACCAGAAGTGGTTAAAAGAGAAGAAAAACAGGAGTTCAAAGTTTTAGATAAAATTGACTTGTCTAAACTGGAGAGCAATAAGCCTAAAGCTTCTGAAAAACCAAAAGAGCAACCAAAGCCGGTTGTAAAAGAAGAGGTTAAAAAAGAAGAGAAAGCTGTAGAAGCTGTAAAACCTCAGGCTGAGAATACAGAGTCCAATGATTCTGAAGAACCTCAGAAAATAGAAACGGTTTATCAAAAACTAGACGGTCCTAAAATCGTTGGCGAGAAAATAGATCTTTCTCAGTTCAATAAACCAAAACCTTCTGCTAATTCTAATAATAACGCGGCTAAGAAAAAAAGAAAGCGTATTACTAAAGATGTTCCAGGCCAGAATAATAATGGCAACCAAGGCAACAATCAGCAAGGAGGAAATAACCAAGGTGGTGGTAACCGCCAAGGTGGAAATAATAATAACCGTCCGCAAGGACAAGGAGGAAACAACCAAGGAGGTAATCGCCCAGGCGGAAACAATAACCGTCCTGGAGGAAATAACCGAGGTGGAAACAACCGAGGTGGACAAGCTCGTACAATGCCAGTCGAATTAACGGATGAGCAAGTTAAAAATCAAATTAAAGAAACTTTAGAGAAACTGACTAATAAAGGAGGTAAGTCTAAAGGTTCTAAACATAGAAAAGATAAAAGATCTTGGAGAAGAGAGCAGGACGAAATCCAACAGGAAATCGATGCACAAGACAGAACTCTTAAAGTAACTGAGTTCATCACGGTTAGCGATTTAGCTAGTTTGATGAATGTAAGTGCGACAGAAGTTATTTCTGCTTGTTTCTCTCTAGGTGTTATGGTGACGATGAACCAACGTCTTGAAGCTGACACATTAATGTTAGTTGCTGATGAATTTGGTTATAATATTGAATTCTCTGATGCTGATGTTGAAGAAGCTGCAGCAGACGAAACACCTGACTTAGAAGAAGATCTATTACCAAGAGCTCCGATTGTTACTGTAATGGGGCACGTAGATCACGGTAAAACATCCTTACTAGATTACATCAGAAAAACCAACGTTATCGCTGGTGAATCTGGAGGAATCACGCAGCACATTGGTGCTTACAACGTGAAGTTGGAAAGTGGACAAAGAATTACATTCTTGGATACACCGGGTCACGAGGCATTTACGGCGATGAGAGCCAGAGGTGCACAAGTTACCGATATTGCAATTATTGTAGTTGCTGCCGATGATGATGTAATGCCGCAAACCAAAGAAGCAATTGCTCACGCACAAGCTGCAGGTGTTCCAATGATTATCGCAATTAACAAAGTAGATAAAGCTGGAGCTAACCCAGATAACATTCGTCAACAACTTTCTGGAATGAATATCCTTGTAGAAGAATGGGGAGGAAATGTTCAGGCGCAAGAGATTTCAGCTAAATTCGGTAATAACATCGATTTGTTGTTAGAGAAAGTTTTACTTCAGGCAGAAATGCTGGAATTAAAATCAAACCCGAATAAACAAGCTAGTGGAGTTGTCATAGAAGCCGCTTTGGATAAAGGTCGTGGATATGTAGCCACAATGTTGGTTCAAAATGGAACTTTAACTGTTGGAGATTATGTCTTAGCAGGTAAAAATCACGGTAAGGTAAAAGCAATGTTGGATGAAAGAGGCAAACCAATGGAAAAAGCAGGGCCATCAATTCCTGTAACAATTCTTGGTTTAGATGGAGCGCCAACAGCAGGTGATAAATTCAGAGTTTTTGCTGACGAAAAAGAAGCTAAAACACTTGCAAATAAGAGAGAACAACTTCAGAGAGAGCAATCTATCAGAACTAAGAAACATTTGACACTTGATGAAATTGGTCGTCGTATCGCTTTAGGAGATTTCAAAGAATTGAATATTATCCTTAAAGGTGATGTGGATGGATCAGTTGAAGCATTGGCAGATCAGTTGCAAAGATTATCTACCGAAGAGATTCAGGTTAATATCCTTCACAAAGGCGTTGGTCAGATTTCTGAAAGTGATGTATTGTTGGCTGCTGCTTCAGATGCAATTATGATTGGATTCAACGTAAGAGCAAGTGCAAATGCTAAAGATATTGCTGATAGAGAAGAAGTGGAAATCAGAACTTATTCTATTATTTACCGAGCAATTGACGAAGTTAAAGAAGCGATGGAAGGAATGCTTTCTCCAGAGATTCAGGAACAAGTTATTGGTAACGTAGAAATAAGAGAAGTTTTCAAGATTTCGAAGGTTGGATCTATTGCAGGTTGTATGGTTCTTACAGGAAAAGTAACAAGAAACTCTAAAATCAGACTTCTTAGAGATGGTATTGTGAAATTCGATGGAGAGTTAGAAAGCTTAAAACGTTTCAAAGACGATGTAAAAGAAGTAACCAAAGGTTATGAGTGTGGTCTTAATATCAAAGGCTACAACGACATAGAAGTTGGAGATATTCTTGAAGTCTACGAGGAAGTAGCTGTTAAGAAAAAGTTGAAATAATTATAAATTAAATAAATAAACCGCTAATCTGTTAGCGGTTTTTTTTATTCAATTTCATTATTTATAATAATTCTAAATAATGAAATTTTAATTATTAATTTTTAACTACTACTATGACAATAAAGTATAGTATGTTTGATTATGGAATGATTTATTTATTAAATGTGTAAAAAAAATATAATTTTAAAATGATAAAATCACAACTTATAGAATATTGACGAAAACTTGATAATCTGGTTTTTGTGGTGTTAATTTTTTTTAACATATTTGCAGATTATAATTAAATAGTGTTAATATGAATGTAAAATTACGATTGTTATCCGTTGGTGTGTTGTTCTTTACGGGACATGCATTAATGGCACAGAAAACAAAAAAAGATACTGCTGAAGTTAAAAATATTCAGGAAGTAGTTTTAGTTGGTGGTATCAAATTAGATCCAGCTGTTAAAGTAGGTTCTTATACTGTTGTGTCCAAAGCAAATTTTGAGTCCACTCCAGTTGCTTCAATTGATGAGGTTTTGAACGGTAGAGTTGCTGGTTTGGTTTTTTCTACAAATGGTGGGGATCCGGGTTCTACAAACTTAATTACTATTCGAGGTGTAGGTTCATTAATAGGTACGCCTAATCCCTTGTACGTTATTGATGGTGTGGTTGTTGGTAAAGGGTCTGATAATTCTCAGGTTATGGAGTCATGGAATCCTTTGGCAAGTATAGATCCGAATGCAATAGAGAAAGTTGCTGTATTAAAAGACGCTTCTGCTACTGCATTGTATGGTGCTAGGGGTGCAAACGGTGTTATTGTAGTAACTACTAAGCGAGGTAAATATAATCAAAAAACAAGATTTAATTTATCAAGCGATATGTCTGTACAAGATATTGCTTATGATAAACAAAATTATATGAATGCCTCAGAATATTTGAAATGGGGTGGACTTACTTATGTAAATAGAGATTTTAGAAGTGGTATAACTACCGATATGCAAACAGCTATTAATAAATTTGCTGCCGACAATAAATATGATGGTGTAACAAATGAAAATTGGCAAGATGCGGTTCAAAGAAAGTCCTCTACGGTTAATACATATAATTTTTCCGCAACAGGTGGTGGTGAGAATACTTCATTTCGTTTAGGAGGTTCATACTACCAAAATGAACCATTGGTTCTTAATAGCAAATTTGATAGGTTAAGTTTAAATACAGCAGTAGATCACAAGATTTCTGACAAATTTAATTTGGCATTCAACGCTAACTTCACTAATGTGGAAAGAAGAACTTATGATGATGGCGGAGCTTATAGGAATCCTTGGCTGACCAATTGGTATATCGCACCCATCTATCCAGTTTATAATGTCGATGGTAGTGGGACTTACAATCAAACAAATCTAGGTCTTGGGAACGACAATTTTAATCCTGTTGCTATCCAAAATATGGATATGATGACTGGTTCAATTAAAACTTTTGTTTCTTCGGTTAGTGGAGATTGGCAATTTGCAAAAGGATTTTATGCTAACTCGTTGTTTGGAATTCAGTATCAGGCATTGGATGAAAAGCAATTTTGGCATCCAGCAATTGGTGATGGTATTACTTATGGTGGATATGTTTTGGAAAGTAGAACTAGCGCATTTGACTGGAATTGGAATAACTCTCTTAGCTACAGAAGAGTCTTGGATGAGAAACATGATATCCAAGCTTATGTGGGGATGGAATATCAAGAGCATAAATATTATGTGTTAGGAGCTCAGGGAGATAAACTGTCAAGTCCTTTACCATACATTACTTTTGCAACACAGCCTTTTCTTGCCTCATTCTTCACAAGAGAAAAGTGGACTCAGATCTCATATTTCTCTAGGTTGAATTATACCTTTGATTCCAAATATTCATTTTCCGGACAAATAAGAAGAGATGGTAACTCCACACTAGGAGATTCCAAATTTGGAAACTTCTGGTCAGTTGCTGGATCCTGGAACATTAAAAATGAGAGTTTTGCGCCAGATTTTTTCAGCCAATTGTCAATTAGGGCTAATTATGGAGAGATAGGGAATATTCCATATGCTGATCAGTGGGGAGCATCATATAATTCATTCGCTTTGATCAGTCCATCATTTGCCTATGCCGGAGAGACTGCGACAAACATCACACAAGCTGGTAATAGAAGCTTAGAATGGGAGGTTTCTAAACAAGCTAACATCGGTTTAGATGTTGCTATACTTGATGGTAATTTAGGTGCAACTGTGGATGTCTACAACAGAAAAACAGTAGATGCGATTTGGCAAAGACAGACAACACAGACTGGAGGGTCTCTGGATTCCTATTTTGCTAATGTCGGAACAATATTAAACAAAGGTATTGAGGTGACATTGAACGCTAAACCTTTTACTAAAGGAGATTTCAAATGGTTATTAGATGGTAACTTTGCATACAATAAAAATACAGTAGAAAGTCTTACGGATCCTAATGAGCTTACAACTTCAAATGTAGCGAATAATATGAGAGCTACTGCAGAAGGACATCTTTTAGGAGAATATTATACTTATGACTGGGCAGGTGTTGATCCAGCCAATGGCGACGGTTTATTTTGGACAGATGCTTCACATACTGAAACCACTAATAATAGAGCTTTAGCTCAGAGGGTTTGGCAAGGGAAATCGCCTTTCCCAAAATATACAGCAGGGTTTAAAAGTGAGTTTAGGTATAAAAATATATCGCTTAGTATATTTTTGACTGGGCAATTCGAATATTCTGTTCACAACAGATGGCAAAATTATATCTTAGGTGATGGTTCGGCAAATAATAACCAACTAACAGATGCACTATATGACAGCTGGACTCCTACAAACACTACCGCATCAAACCCTATACAATTACCAGGATCATTCAATCCCGTTAATGCATCTGGTCCCTCAACAAGATGGATGAGAGATGGGGATCATATCAGATTAAAAGAAGTTAAACTTGCATACAGTTTTGGCAATGTATTGAAAGACGCAGGGATTGATAATTTGACTTTATATTTGCGAGGATTTAACTTATGGTTGTACACTTTTGATAAAAGCCTAACTTTTGACCCAGAAGCCAATTCAAATGCAGCAGGTGCTTCTTGGCAAGGAAAAGGATTGTATGATTACACATCTCCAATTATGAGAAGTTTATCTTTTGGAGTTTCTTTAGATTTTTAAAATTATTATTATGAAATTAGAAAAAATATTTATAAGTATATTAGTAGGTGCTTTGGCACTATCTTCTTGCAGCGAAGAACGATTGAATGAATCGCCTGTAGATCAATTTCCACTAAATAGCCCATTAGTAACAGAATCTGATATGGAATTTTTGGTAAACGGAATATATGATCAATATTCCACTGCAGCAGGGTTTGGAGCTGATGCTTTGATATTCGGAGATTTGATTTCTGATAATGTCTTTATAACTTCACAAAACACGGATATTGCATACAGAACGACAGGTTTCTTAAATTGGTCTGCAGACATATCGGATTTTGGAATGCTAGACGAATTTTATGACGGGATAGTTTTAGCAAATGCTGTTATAAATGATACATCATTAAAAGAAACGCCTGCAGTGCTAAATTACAAAGGTGAAGCAAGGATTGCAAGAGCGTTAGGTTATTACTACGCCGTTAGTTATTATTCTCCCAATCCAACTTCTGGAACAAACCTAGAGTATGGCGTTCCATTAAATCTTGGAAGTTATAATGCTGATGCAAAATTACCTAGAGCTAGTGTTGCGGAAGTTTATGACGTTATTATTTCTGATCTGACTACTGCTCTTAGTATCATGACAAAAGAAGCACCAAATAATAAAGGTCATCTAAGTCCTACTGCGGCAAGATTATTGTTATCCAGAGTTTACCTTACTCGTGGTGCAGCTGGAGATTATCAGAAGGCATTGGATTACGCTAATTTGGTAATCAATTCTGCGGGGAGCAATTCATTTAATTTTGTGTCCAAAACAGATTATGTTAATTACTTTACATCTCCTACTATTACCATCAGCGAAAATCAACCCGAAACAGTTTGGGAAATAAATATGAACTCTGCAGTTGGGGAAAATACAGGTGTAAACAATGCTATGGCAGTTTTCTATGCGAGCAACGGGGGTAAAAAAAGGTTCTTGTTTCAAAGAAGTTTCTATGAAACTTTCCCGCAAAGTGATGAAAGAAGAAAATTATTTCTTGCAACCGGAGCAACTATTCCAACTCAGGACAACCCAACTGGTGTATGGACTACAAAATACATCAGGGCGACATCCAAAGGTAATTTTACACAAAATATAAAGGTTCTAAGGATGTCTGAAGCATATTTAAACAAAGCGGAGGCACTTAATAAGTTAGGTAATCTACCAGCAGCACTTACAGAATTGAATGCTTTTGCTACCAAGAGAGGTGGAACAACATACACTTCCGGAAGTTTAGAAAATATACTAACTGAAAGAAGAAAAGAGTTTTTCGGCGAAGGGCAAAGGTTTTTCGATTTGAAAAGAAATAATCTAGGATTTTCCAAAACTTCGAATTGCTACAGTATTGTCTGCGAAGTTGCTGGAAATGATAAGCTATTTGTTCTTCCAATGCCTTTGAGAGAAATGAATATTAATACAAATATGAAACAGTACCCTGGATGGTAATTAGTATGAAGCTGTCTCTATAATGAGGCAGCTTTAATTTGAAAATTAAAAGTTTCGGAATACTATTAAACTCTGCTTTGAAATATTAGAAATTGAAAAATCATTTTTCATCGGGGCATATTTTTTTGAGATTTAACATTTTTTTTTTTATTATTTAAAAATTAAATTATAATTTAGTCAATATTTAAAACATTAAACTTATTTATTATGAAAAAAATCTATCTTTTATCAAGCCTTATGATAATGGCTGTTGCAAATGCACAAGTTTCTATTAATGACAATTTTGAAAGCTATCCTGTTGGCTCTTATTTTGGAGGACATTGGTCGAATTGGTCTGGGGCATCAGGTGGTGAAAATTTACGTGTAACAACTGCACAAGCTTCAAGTGGAACTAAGTCTGGAACTATTAGTGTTGATGGACAGGATGTTATTCTGAAAGTGCCAACAGCATTTACAGGTGTACATACGTTTCAATGGAAAATGCTAGTTCCAGCAGATAGATCTGCTTGGTTAGCATTTATGGAAGATACTTCAAATCCTGCTAATTATGGTACTGATTCAATGCCATTTAAACTGAACTTCAATACAAATTCATTAATTGGAACAGACGATTATGATAACAAAATGTATGTGTCGCTTTATGCTACTGATACATCCGTTTCTTTATCAGACCCAATTACATACCCAATCGGCCAATGGGCAACTTATAAGGTTGTCTTTGATTTGGACAGCGCTATCGTTTCATTTTATATAAATGGAACAAAAATTATAGAGACAGATTATACAGCTCCGGGACTTGCAGTAGGTGGTGCTGATATGTGGAAATTCGATACGGGAAATATATTCATAACTGGATCTACAAGTACAAATGATCCTTGCGAATGGTATATTGATGACTTCGTGTATGGTGAAGGAGATTTGGCTACTACAGAAGTAACAGCAAATTCTTTCTCTGTTTATCCTACACTTGTTAGCAATCAAGTGTTTAATGTTTCAGGAAAATCAAAAATTTCAAGTGTAGAAGTGTATAACATTGCAGGTCAGCAAGTATTGAAATTAGCTCCAAATGCAACTTCAGTTGAAGTGAATACGTCTAAACTTGTACCAGGAACTTATATTGTAAATGTTACTGGAGACCAAACTAAACTTAGTAAGAAGATTATTGTTAAATAATAATTCACAATATTCGAACATTAAAGACTGTCTTTTAGACGGTCTTTTTTTATTTATTATTTTTCATCTGTTCATCTTTGTTTTTCTTTGCTAAGCATTTAGAGCTTTAGTACATTCCACATAATCAAACCCTGCAATCTGCGGGGTTTTTTATTTAAGGATAATTAGTACTTTTGTATTCAAATTTCCTTGATGAAATATTTATCAATACTGTTCCTTGTTTTTAGCGTTTTTATTAATGCACAGCAAGTCAACAAAACAGATTCTAATAAATTACCTTCAGATACGCTAAAAGTGGATTCTGGAGAACAAGATTCATTAGAAATTTATAAACCAACCATTTATGATTATCAGGTCAAGAAAAGATTTTCTGAGAAAAAAATCTATGATACTACGTTTGCTATTGAGAGATCATACATTGTAACACAGTACAACAAAAAAGATAATTTCGGAAAAATCCAGTATGCTAATATTGGTTCAGGATTTCAAAATTTGGTTTATGAAAAGAATGCAGAACAAAACCTGACGCTTCTGCCGGAAAACAAATCATTCTATCTTATACGTGAAAATGACATCAATTACTATGATGTAAAAACACCAACCACCACATTTTTCTATAACAATGCAATGAAAAATGGAGGACAATTACATACAACCTATACGCAAAATGTTGGAAAGAATTTCAATTTTGCGATAGAATATATGGGATTAAGATCCCAAGGACTCTATACAAATAGTTTGGCTTCGAGTAACAATACTATTTTCAGTGGACATTATATTTCTAAAAATAACAAATACGAAGCTTACGCCCATTACATCCATCAGAATGTCAACAATCAGGAAAATGGAGGAATTGCAGACTTGGACGTTTTCTTAGGAGGCGATTCAAGGTTCAATAATCGTCAAAATCTTGAAACCAACTTAGCTGGCGCCGAATCCAGATATGCTTATAGAAGATATTATTTCAGTCAGGAGTTTGCGCCTTTTGATCCTGCTAAATATCCCTTCAAGCTAAGACACACTATTTATCATCAGGGTAACAAATATTATTTTTCAGAAACGGCTTCGGATATAGATTTCTTTGGAGGCATAGATAATACAGCATTTCCGTTAACCAATAAAAAGTTCTCCAACAATCTCAGTAACACTTTTAGCTTGGTTTGGGATAATGAGAAATTTAAGTTGGATGCGGGATTCCGTCATCAATACATCACTTTCGGAAACAAGAATGCCTTTCCTCTTCTCAATATTCCGGGCTATTTCAAAGAACAGAGATTTGGTGCAGTGGGGAATTTACAAATTAAATTGTTAGACAAAATCCAACTCAAATCATTCTTAGAAATTTCCAAAGGTTCAGAATTTGGAGATTATATCAAGACGACCAACGAATTAGTTTTCGAGCCTATCAAAGACTATCTGATAGAAGGACGAGTTAATTTCCAATCGGCTTATCCAAGTTTCAATTATCTGGTGAACTCTTCGCATTATCTCAATTACAACTATTATCTGCAAAACCCAAATAACGAAGCGGTAACCCAAATCGGTGGAACATTGAAACTGGCAAAATGGTTTGACACACAATTGTTTGTTGATTATTATAGAATTGATAATTATACATATTTCGACAGTTCAGCAAAACCACAACAGAGTTCATCTTCACTCAACATTTCCCAGATTGGAGGAGAAGCAACTGCTGGTTATAAAAGATTTCATTTGAATGGAAGAGTACTATTCCAAAAAGCTTTGACCAACGATAATCTTCTGCCAATGCCAGATTTTATCGGTAGAGTTAATTTATATTATCAGGCTCCGGCATTCAAAAAAGCGGCGGAAATTCAAGCTGGTGTTAAATTATACTACTTCACCAAATTTGCTTCAAGAGAATATTCGCCAATTCTTAATGAGTATATTTTGCCGGGAACAAACGCATATTCAATTGGTGGACAACCGATTGCTGATGTTTACATCAATATGAGAGTTAAAAGAATGTTTTTCTATGTAGAAGGACAGCACATCAATCAGACCTTTATGCAGAATAAATCTTTCACGGCGCCAAATTATCCTATTTATGATTTTCGATTGAATTTGGGCGTGGTTTGGTATCTTTTCCACTAATTTTGTTAGAATAATTATGGTAGCTTTATCCGCCTTCCGTTCCCAATTTGTCACACTGAGCTTGTCGAAGTGTCCGCTCAAGTCGGGCTGCGAATCAACAACCATCAACTAACAACAGACAGCCAAATGACCATCGGTTTCGAACATATAGACAGCATTCCAAAACTCGTAAAAGACTTTCTTAAAAAAAATCTGGACGGATTTCAAGAAAAAGTTTTTGACTTGGAGAATTTCAAAAATCAGATTGAGGAAAAACAAAATTCCTATTCTGATGACAAAAGACAAATTCTTCATAATGCGATTTTTTCTCAGAATCAAGAAGAGCAGATGTCTCCAAAACAATTAGAATTTCTCTTTTCTTTGAAAGATAAAAATACATTCACCATTACAACAGGGCATCAGCTTAATCTGTTTACAGGTCCGGTTTTCTTTATTTACAAGATTTTGCAGACTATCAAAACAGCAGAATTTCTTAAATCTAATTTTCCGGAATTCAATTTCGTTCCCGTTTTTTGGATGGCAACAGAAGACCACGATTTTGACGAAATCAACCATTTCAAAACCAAAGAACATTATTACGAAATCAAAGGAAATGCCGGTGGTGATGTTGGAAATATAAAAATCGATGAAACGTTTTTCATTCAGGAATTTGAGAAAGAATTCAAAGACAATCTCTATGGAACGGAACTGATTCTTTGGATTAAAAAAGCGTATCAAAAAGGCAAAACACATACACAAGCGATTCGATATTTGGTGAATCAATTGTTTTCGGATTACGGATTACTGACAATTGATGGAAACGAAAAAGAACTGAAAAATCAGGTAAAAGATATTTTCAAAAAAGAATTATTATCGAATCAACTTTTTGAAACAACTAAAAATCAAAGACAATTTCTGGAAGATAATTATGGCAAAGTTCAGGTCAATCCAAGAGAAATCAATCTTTTTTATTTGACCGAAACCAGAAACCGAATCGAAAAAATCAACAATGAATATTTCATTCTTGACACAGATTTAAAATTATCGGAAGAAGAGATTCTTCACGAATTGGAAAATTATCCCGAAAAATTTAGCCCGAATGCGGTTCTTCGTCCTGCTTATCAGGAAACCATTATGCCGAATCTAGCATATATTGGCGGAAATGCCGAGATTATGTATTGGATAGAATTGAAAGATTATTTCGAATCCATTAATCTGCCTTTCCCGATTTTGATTCCAAGAAATTCGATGTTGTTTTTGGAAGAAAAAACCTTTAGGAAAATTGAAAACTCAGGATTGAAAATCGAAAATTTCTTCGTGAATTTTGCAGAAGTTATCAATCAAAAAATATTAGATAACAACGAAATTAAACAACTTCTTGAACGGAAAGAACAAGATTTGATTAATTCGTTTTCAGAAATAAAAACAAAGGCTGAACAAACGGACAAAACTTTTGCAAACCTTGTGAATGCAGAGGAAACTCGACAATTAAAATCATTCAAAAGAATGCAAAAACGTCTTTTGAAAGCTGAGAAAATAAAGCAATCTGAGAAATTTGACCAGATGCAAAATCTATTTCTGAAAGTTCATACAGGCGGAACTTGGCAGGAAAGAGTGTTGAATTTCAGTGTGTTCTATGCGGATTTTGGAAAACAATGGATTGCCGGTAGTTATCAACAAATGGATGTTCAAAAATCGGAACTGATAATTTCTTCCATTTAATCTGAAAGCATTATTTTTGTAACATTATATAAAAAGGATGGTTAAAAAGATTTTCATTTTATCAGGACTTATCGGATTTTTAGGGCTTTCGGCGCAGAAAACCCACACTGTTGCACCAAAGGAAACACCTTACGGTATTTCTAAACAATATGGTATTACGATTGATGAATTGTATCAATTGAATCCTTCCAAAAAAGAAGGTGGTCTTAAAATTGGCGATGTAATTGTGGTTTCAAAAAGTGGAAGTTCAAAAACAACAGCTTCAACTTCAACTCCTGTTACTACAACTTCTGTAGCTAAAACAGGCAAAACAGGATTCATTACTTTACAGCCAAAGCAAACCATCTACGGAATTACAAAACAGTACCAAATTTCTGAGGCAGACCTTAGAAAACTGAATCCTGAGCTAGATTCTCATATGAAAATCGGTGACAAGATTACTTTGCCATTAGATAACATTCAGAAATTTGGCGGCTCTGTGCCTACAACTGTTGTTCAAGCAACAACTACTACGACAGAAAAACCCGCTGAAGTAAAAACAGTGACTAAAACTGAAACTACTTCTTCTGACAAAGGTCTATATGTTGTTCAGGCAAAGGATAATTATTATAAAATCTCGAGACAGTTCAACCTGACACAAAAGCAATTATTTGCTTTGAATCCGGGATTGGAAACAACAGGTTTGAAACCGGGAGAGGCGATTAGAGTTTCCGGTTCGGATTCTGCAGCAAGTTCTTCTAATTCTATTAAGGTTGAGGATAATTCTCAAAGCAATGCGACATCAGCTCCGGTTACTGAAACTACAAAGCAGACAACGGTTTCGGAGCCAACGAAAACTTCTTCATCTGTAACTTCTTCGGAAGATGATTATGTGACTTATACTGTTCAGAGTGGCGATACAATGTTCAGTATTATGAACAGATTTAATGTGACACTTGACCAATTGATTAGCCTTAATCCAAATCTTTCCGATGGTTTGAAAGCCGGGATGACTTTGAAAATTAAGAAACAAGACCCGATGTATTTTAAGAAAAGCGGTGATGTTTTGAGTGTTGTTTTGATGCTGCCTTTCGGGTACGATGCGAACGATGCGAAGTACAGAACGATGTCTATGGATTTCTTGACCGGCGCAAAATTAGCGGCTGAGAGAAATGCAACAAACGGACAAAAATTGGACATCAAAGTTGTAGATGCTGGAAATGAAACAACTTTCAAAAATAGTCTTTCCCAGATCAATCCGGATAATACAGATTTGATTGTGGGGCCTTTTTTCAAATCAAGTGTTCTTGAAGTTCTAAGATTTGTGAATGATAAAAAGATTCCTGTAGTTGCGCCTTTTGCTAATTCGGAAGACCTTTTTGATTACAGCAATTTGATTATCATCGAAACTGAAAACTCGGTTTATTCAGATAGAATCGTAAAAGAAGTTGGTCAGGTTTATCAAGACCAAAAAATCTATATCGTTGCAGATAGTTCTAAAGCGAATGCAAATGCTATCAAAGCTGGTTTGGAAAAATCATTATCAAAACCTAATGTTGTTATCGTTAATTCTTCATCAGAGATTCAGTTGGAAAATAATATGATGACAGGACAATCGGTTCCTGTGATTGCGGTTTTAGCGGACGATGACGAATCTGCAGGTGCAGCATTTGCTTCGAAAGTTATAGCCCTTGGAAAACAGACAGAAGGTGTGAAAGCTTTCAGTATGTTCTACAGCCCAAGTTTTGAGAAGAATGTAGATGACCTTTCAAAAGCAAATTTGGTTTATCTGATGGATAGAAAAATCAATTACGATGGCGATTTTGAAAAAGAAATTCTTGCGGCTTACAAAGGCAAATATTGTAAAACGCCTTCAAAATATGCTGTAATCGGTTTTGATGTAATGAATGATATGCTGACAAGAGAAAACAAAAGAGGAGAAATTTTCAAGCAAATCGGTAAATCCCAAACACAACTAGCTACAAAATTCGAATTTGTAAAAGCAAAACCAAACGGAGCATATATCAACAACGGTTACAGAGTTGTCAGATTGATGCAGTAATATTGATTTGAAAATTAAAATAATAGTTAAGAAAAATTAAATGGATAAAACGCCGACTGGCGTTTTATCTGTCAAAAATTAGATATAATAAATGAAACTCGAAAGAGTTCCATCTATCCTAAAAAAAATAATAGTTAATTAGATGAAAGCACTTGTATTTCCTGGGCAGGGTTCACAGTTTGTCGGGATGGGAAAAGAACTTTACGATTCCCGAAAAGACGTGAAAGACCTGATGGATTCTGCCAATGATATTCTTGGTTTTGATATTGTTTCTGTGATGTTCAATGGAACAGACGAAGACCTTAAAAAAACGAGCGTAACCCAGCCAGCTATTTTCCTACACTCGGTTGCTGCTGTAAAAGTAGCGAACGGTTTGGGTGCAGAAATGGTTGCCGGACATTCTTTGGGCGAATTTTCCGCTTTGGTTGCTAACGGCGTTTTATCTTTCGAAGACGGATTGAAATTAGTTTCCGAAAGAGCGCAGGCAATGCAGATGGCTTGCGATATTAATCCAAGTTCTATGGCTGCAATTCTTGGTCTGGAAGATACCAAAGTTGAAGAAATCTGTGCAGAAATCGAAGGCATTGTTGTTCCAGCAAATTACAACTGTCCTGGACAATTGGTGATTTCCGGAGAAACAATTGCTGTTGAAAAAGCTTGCGAAGCTTTGAAAGCGGCTGGTGCAAAAAGAGCTTTGTTGTTGCCTGTAAATGGTGCTTTTCATTCGCCATTAATGATGCCGGCTCAAGAGAGATTGGCTGCCGCAATTGAAAAAACAAATTTCCGAAAAGCAACAATTCCTGTTTATCAGAACATCACGACAACTGCAGTTTCTGACCCGGAAGAAATCAAGAAAAATTTGATTGCTCAGCTGACTGGTCCTGTAAAATGGACTCAAAGTGTGCAGAATATGATAAAAGACGGTGCAACTAATTTTATAGAAGTCGGACCTGGAAAAACACTTCAAGGTTTGATTAAGAAAATCAATTCAGAAGTTAATGTTGCGTCTGCTATCTAAGAATAGAATTTTTAGGGCAGCTTAATCCACCTTCCGCTCCCAATCTTTTTACTTTTTAGCAAAAAAGCAAAAAGGATTTCCGCTCAAGTCGGGCTGTATAAGATTCTATGTTTAAAATAAATTAAAAAATAATCAACAAATGAGCAGGATATTTTCACCGGGCAAGTTAATGCTTACCTCAGAATATGTTGCTGTTGATGGCGCTCTTGTCCTGGCTGTTCCAACGAAGCTGGGACAAGAGCTTTTTTATTCAGAAAATGATGGCCAGAAGTCGTTGATTGTTTGGGAAGCTTATCATCAGAATCAATTATGGTTAAAGGCTAAAATTGATTATAAGAATTGGAAAACCCTTGAAACTAATGATTCCAAAGCTTCAGAATTCATTCTTAAAACGCTCAAAAATGTTCAGAATCTTTCTGATACCAAACTAAAAAGTGATACTTCTTATCACATTAAAACGAATCTCCAGTTTCCTTCAGACTTCGGCTTAGGAAGCAGTTCTACCTTGATGACCAACCTTGCAGAATGGGCAAATATCGATGCTTTTACTCTTAACGAAATCAGTTTAGGCGGAAGCGGTTATGACGTTGCTGTTGCCAAAGAAAAGTCGGCAGTTCTCTACAGCTGTTTTCCGGAAAGGACTTATCATAAAATTGATTTCAATCCGAGTTTCAAGGATGAATTAATTTTTATTCATCTCAATCAAAAGCAAGATACGAGAGAAGGAATTTCTCATTACAAGTCTAAGCCAACTTCAACGGGATTAATCAATGACTATTCTAAATTAACCAAAATGATTGTCAACAGTCAGAATTTGGAAGAATTTTCAGAATTAATGACAATTCACGAGCAAAAACTGTCCGATTTTCTCGAAATCCCAACTGTGAAAGAAAAATATTTCCAAAATTCCCCGAGCTTTGTCAAAAGTTTGGGAGCTTGGGGTGGGGATTTCGTTCTTGCATCCAAATTTGGAGATTATGAAAGCTATTTCAAAAAGCAAGGTTTCACCAAAATATTTTCTTGGTCGGATTTAATTAATTGATTATTAATAAATTATGAATTTTTATTGAACTGATGAAAGTCAGTTTATAAAAACTTTGATAATTCGCCGATATTTTTACATTTGTCGCAACACCTTTAATCTTCAAAAAAAATTAAAAATGGACAAGTTAAAATCTTATCTTGAACACCAAGGTATTCTCAATCCGAAAGAAATCATCTACAATCCAACTTACGAAGAAATTTTTCAGGCGGAAATGGACCCGAGTAATTCCGGATTTGCTAAAGGCGTTTTGACAAAGTCGGGAGCTGTGGCTGTAAAAACGGGAATTTTTACTGGCAGGTCTCCAAAAGACAGATATATTGTAAAAGACAATATCACTCGGGATACGATTTGGTGGGATGGAAACATCAATCGTCCAACTACAGTCGAAGTTTTTGATGAGTTAAAAGACATCGTAACCAAAGACCTTTCAGGCGACAGAATCTACGTTATTGATACATTTTGTGGTTCGAACGAGGACACGAGACTGAAAGTAAGGTTCGTGACAAAAGTGGCTTGGCAAGCTCATTTTGTAATGAATATGTTCATTCGTCCTTCTCATTATGACCTTCAAAATTATGGTGAGCCGGATTTTGTAGTCATCAATTCTTCTGAATCTGTGAATAAGAATTGGGAACAACACGGACTGAATTCCGAAGTATTTGTAATGTTCGATTTGACCAAGAAAATGCAGATTATCGGTGGAACTTGGTATGGCGGAGAAATGAAGAAAGGAATGTTCGCGATAATGAATTATTACCTTCCATTGAAAGGAATGGCTTCTATGCATTGTTCCGCAAACGTAGGCGAGGACGGCGATGTAGCAGTTTTCTTCGGACTTTCCGGAACTGGGAAAACAACGCTTTCTGCTGACCCGAAACGCTATTTGATTGGTGATGATGAGCACGGTTGGGATAACAACGGTGTTTTCAATTACGAAGGTGGTTGCTATGCAAAAGTGATTGACCTTAGTAAAGAAAAAGAACCGGATATTTACGGCGCAATCAGAAGAGATGCGTTGTTGGAAAATGTGGTTACGGATGACGAAGGTAATGTAGATTACACCGACGGCTCGATTACGGAAAATACAAGGGTTTCCTATCCAATTTATCATATCAGCAAAATTGTTCTGCCTTCCAAAGCTGGTCATGCGAGTAAAATCATTTATTTGTCGGCTGATGCATTCGGTGTTTTGCCTCCGGTTTCTATCTTGACGGACCAACAGGCGCAATACCATTTCCTTTGCGGTTATACATCAAAATTGGCAGGAACAGAACGCGGTATCACAGAACCGACACCTTCTTTTTCACCGGCATTTGGAGAAGCATTTTTGACATTGCATCCAACAATGTATTCCAAAACGTTGATTGGAAAAATGAAGGAGCACGGCGCGAAAGCTTATTTGGTAAATACAGGCTGGAACGGAACTGGAAAGAGAATTTCTCTCAAAGATACCAGAGCAATTATCGATGCTATTATTGATGGAAGCATTGATAAAGCTGATACGAATAAAGTTCCTGTAATGAATTTGGAATTCCCTGTTGCATTACCAAATGTTTCCGAAAACATTCTTGACCCAAGAGATACTTATGAGAATAATTCTGATTGGGAAGCTAAAGCTAAAGATTTGGCTGCGAGATATATCAAATATTTTGAGCAATTTACAGATAATGATGAAGCTCTGGAGTTGGTTTCTTCGGGACCGATTTTGTCAGAAGTTCATCAGGACTAAAAATAGAAACGCTTCCAATTTTGGAAGCGTTTTTTATTTAAAAGGCTTCGAGAGCCTCAGCCTGACAATTTAAACTATTGTATCAATTTTCCGTCTTGTTGCAGGATGACTTTATTGTTTTGTTCAACTGTCAAATCAATTTCTGGCGCATCTTTTACGCCAATAATTCCTCTATAAATAATGTAACTGAACTCGCCTTTTTTGAAAGTAATGGTATGATTACCCCCGCTTCCCTCCATTCTGATTTCGCCATTAGTCAGAATCAAATCGGGTTTTGTAGATTCTTTTTTTCCTAATTTCCAAGAAGCATAACGGTATTTTCCATTGCTCAGTTCATCAATTCTAATCAAATAACTTTTAGTGGTGATTTTATAAACTGGCGATTTATATTGTCTCAAAGTGGAAAATAGATTTTTCTTTTCGTTAACAATAATGTTGTTTTTTTGATTTGTTTCGAATGGACTCTGGTAATTTAATGCTGTAATTCTTCCTTCTGTATCAATCCAAAAATCTCCATTATCAAGCATTATTCCTCGCCAGCCAACTTCTGACCATTGTTCTATTTTCGAATTTGAAACTTTATTAATGATTTTCGAATCAAAAATCTGATTGAATCTCTTCTTGAAATCAGACTCGTTTTTAACATCAGGAATTGGATATTCTCTTCTCAGAGGATAATTAACAATTTTAGAAATTCCGTCAATATTTTTAGTCTGAAATAACTTAATTACTTTCTGAATATTCTCGGTTTTAGTTTTATCCGGCTTTTCGTTTTGAGAAAATACAACACTGGAAATCAATAAAAAGAAAAAGAAAATCTTGTATTTCATTACAGATCGGTTTTTATTTAAGGAAAGGATTATGCTCTTTTTCAAAACCAATCGATGTTGGTTCTCCGTGACCACTGTAAACTTTGGTATTTTCTGGCAAAGTCAACAATTTATTTTTAATACTTGAAATTAATTGGTCATAATCGCCTTTGTGAAGGTCGGTTCGTCCAATGCTCATCATAAAAAGTGCATCGCCGGAAATTACAAATCCATTATCCTGATTATAAAAAGCAACACTTCCAGGCGAATGTCCAGGAACGTCGTAGATTTCAACGGTTTCTAAACCTAAGTTTAATTTTTCTCCTTCCTTAATATGCTGAATTTCCCCTCTGAAAGCAGGAAAGAAAAAACCATAATTTTTAGCTGTAAATGAAGCGCGGTCAAGAATTTCCATCTCATCAAAATGAATCAAAACCTGAACATCAAAAGTATCATAAGCCCATTGTAAGCCAATAATATGGTCAATGTGAGCGTGCGTCAACAAAATATTTTTGATTTTAAGTTCATTTGCTTTGATGAAGCTGTGCAAAGTTTCGGTTTCAGCTTCGGGCATATTTCCCGGGTCTATAAGAAAAGCTTCCTTTTCATCGTTATAAATGATGTATGTATTCTCAGAAAACGGATTAAATGCAAAGGATTTTACGTGCAACATTCTTTTTAATTTAGATGTAAAAATATAAAACATTAACTTAGCAAGATGAAGGTAATTAAACTATTTTTTCTTTTTTTAAGTGCAATTTCTTTTGGACAGGAAATTAAAAGTATCCAAATTTTTAATCCTAAAACCAATGATGAAACGCCAGTTATTGCTCAAGGTGGACAATTGATTTTGAGATTTGATGATTTGTCCAACAGCAGCCAATTGTATAGATATACTTATAAACATTACAACAAGAATTGGGAAGAAGACGGTTTGTTTTTTACAGAATTTGCCAATGGAAGTATGAATGCTTTGATTGAAAATTTCCAATATTCTTTCAATACTTATCAGAAATATACACACTACGAACTAGCTTTCCCGAATGAGAAAATTCAGCCAAAAATCTCTGGAAATTATGAGATTATCGTTTACAAAGATTCTCAGGAAAAACCTTTGTTTACAAGACGATTTTGTATCTATGAAGATGGCGCTAATTTGGGAATCAATGTCACAAGATTTATTGATGCAAAAAATCCTAATGCAAAACAACGAATTGAAATTCAGGCGACTGGAAACGGCTCGGGAATTACCAATAATTTGTCGTCGCTTTCATTGAGTGTTATTCAGAATAACAATTGGGATATTGCTTTGAAAAACCTTCGTCCAAGTTCTACAATGGGAAATCAGCTTTTGTTCCAACAATTGAATTTAGCTTTTCCAGGAAATAACGAGTTCTATTATTTTGATAATAAAGTGATGAATCAAGCTTTGGATATGGTTGCCAATACGGAAAATATCGATGGCAGAAATTATACTTATCTTCATCCTGTTTGGGCTTATCCGGGCGATTATCAGTACCAACCAGACGTGAATGGCGCTTTTTATTTCCGTAGAAATGATTTGGGGATTGAAAGAAATGCGGACAGAGAAGCAGATTATTCCTGGGTTTATTTTGCTTTAGACAGTCAGAAATCAGATAAAGAATTCTATGTTCTCGGGATGTTCAATGATTATAAAGCCGATAAAACCAGCCAAATGCAATACGATGAAAAGTCTCAAAAGTATATTGCAAAAATCTATCTGAAACAAGGTTTTTACAGTTACATCATTGCGACAAAAGGAGCAGACGGAAAACTGAATTATGGCGAAGTCAATGGAAACTTCTGGCAGACAGAAAACCTTTACCAAGCCTTTCTATATTACACGCCATTTGGAAGAAACTTCGATGGATTGATTGGTTATGGCGAATTGCGAACGCCTGTAAGATAAGTAAAGTACAAAATTAAATTAATATCCCGAAGATTGTCAATTCAATTTTTTGGAATAATTTTAGCTAATAACTTCAAAAACAAATTTTTATGGAGCTTCTTTTCGAAAATAAAAAATCTGGGAATGGTGGTTTTATTACAATGAAAAATCATCAGGAAGAGATCGGAAGATTGACTTATACGATTGTTCCTGAACTTAAAAAATTAATCGTGAGTTATGTAATGGTTTTTCCAAAATTCGAAGGCAAAGGATTGGGGAAAACTTTGGTAGAGAAGTCGATAGAATTTGCCAGAAAAAATGGATGGACAATCAAAGCCCATTGCTCTTATGCCCACGCTGTTCTAAGTAGAAAACCAGATGTAGAAGACGTCTTCGTCGCTTAAAGATAAATTTATTACCTTGGTAATACTAAAGTTACGGCTCGCAATTGCGAGCCGAGCTTTTTTTATTTAATCTGAAAAAATTATCTGTTCATAGACATCAGGAATTCCTCATTGTTTCTGGTGCCTTTGATTTGTTTTTGAACAAATTCCATCGCTTCCAAGGGATTCATATCGGCCAGATATTTTCTCATAATCCACATACGTTGCTGTGTCGCTTCGTCCATCAAAAGGTCATCTCTTCTAGTACTAGAAGCAACTAAATCTACAGCTGGATAAATACGTTTATTAGCAATCTTTCTATCTAATTGCAATTCCATATTTCCGGTTCCTTTAAACTCTTCGAAGATAACTTCGTCCATTTTGGAACCTGTATCAATCAAAGCGGTTGCGATAATTGTCAAAGAACCTCCATTTTCAATTTTTCTCGCCGCTCCAAAGAAACGTTTTGGTTTGTGAAGAGCGTTGGCATCCACACCTCCGGAAAGAATTTTCCCAGAAGCCGGTGTTACAGTGTTGTATGCTCTTGCCAAACGTGTGATAGAATCCAAAAGAATCACAACATCGTGACCACATTCTACCATTCTTTGCGCTTTTGATAAAACCAAATTAGCAACTTTTACGTGCTTATCTGCCGCTTCATCAAATGTAGAAGCAATAACTTCTGCATTCACACTTCTTTGCATATCCGTAACTTCCTCTGGTCTTTCATCGATTAGAAGAACCATCATATAAGCTTCCGGATGATTGGCAGAAATGGCGTTAGCGATATCTTTCAGTAAAATTGTTTTACCGGTTTTCGGCTGTGCAACAATCATTGCTCTTTGTCCTTTCCCGATTGGCGCAAACAAATCCACAATTCTTGTAGAAAGGGTAGAGTTTTTACCAGCCAGATTGAATTTTTCCTGAGGGAAAAGCGGTGTCAGATATTCAAAAGCAACTCTGTCTTTGATAAAAGCTAAATCTCTTCCGTTAACTTCTGTAGGTTTCTGAAGCGAGAAATATTTTTCGCCTTCTTTTGGCAATCTCACGATTCCTTTTACGGTGTCTCCGGTCTTCAAACCATAATTTCTGATTTGATTAGTAGAAACATAAACGTCGTCTGGAGAAGAAATATAACTGAAATCTGAAGAACGTAGGAATCCGTAGTTATCCGGAAGAATTTCCAAAACACCTTCTATCGTTACAATTCCATCAAAGTTGAATTCCTTCTTTGGAGCTTGAGCTTCTGGCTGTTGTGCTTCGGATTGTTCTTTATGATTGTTGTGTTGTTGAGAATTGGGGTTTTGTGTTTTTTGCTGACCTCTGTTGTTATTGGTCTTTTGCTGATGCTGCTGATTGTTTTGCTGCTTTGGCTGTTGCTTTTGTTGAGGCTTTCTTTCCTCTTGCTCAGGCTTTTCATCAATCTTTGGAGAAGTTTCGTCTATAGAAACTGGAGTTGTTGAAACTTGTTCTTCTGTCTGCACTGGAGTGATTCTCGCTCTAGGTGTCTTTTTCTTTGGAGGATTTGGAGCTTTCGCTTCTTCCTTCACAACCGCTGCAGGAGCTTCCTCTGTGACAGCAATAACAGGAGTTTCTGCTGGAACTGAGTTTTCTTCTTTCGGTTTCTCTGCCGGCTTCCTGCCTCTTTTCTTTGCAGGAGCTGCATTTTCCGTAGAACTCTCTTCTGTTTTTTTCGTCATATTCTCTTGAGTAGCGTTAAGATAATCTTTAATGATTTTTGGATTAGAAGCCTGATAGTCCAGAATTGCGAAAACAGTGTCTTCCGGAGAGCTTTTCTTTGCCAATTTAACGCCTAAATCTTTAGAAAGTTGAGCCAATTCCTCATCGGATTTTGACCGTAGCGTTTCAATATTAAACATATAAATACGTAAAAGGTAATTTTTATTTGTGTATAAGTAAGAATGAAAACCAGGAGGTTATCATTTTTATTGAGTGATTACAATGCAAATCTACATTAATTTTTGAATTACGCAAAAATTATTTTATTTTTGCAATCTATTTTAACCTTTTTTATAAAGGATTTATAATAAATATGTTACAAAGAATACAATCTGTCTGGATATTTTTAGCCGTTTTGGGAAGCGTTTTCCTTAATATTACCGCACAAGATTTTGATATCCTTGGAAGATATTTGACAATCAATGCTTCCACGGTAATTTTAATATTATTCGGAGTGTTGAGTATTTTTAGTTTCAAAAATAGAAAAAGACAAATATTGCTGAATAATATCAGCCTTATTATAAACGCTTTGTTGGTTGGTCTTTTGATTTACTGGTTACTAAATTTATCCGGAGGAATTCAGTTTCCTGAGAAGGGTATTGAGCCAATTTTCCCATTTATTTCGGTGATATGTTTGCTTTTGGCAAATGTTTACATCAGAAAAGATGAGAGGCTCGTAAAATCTGTAGACAGACTTCGATAGGCTTACGACGATTTTTTTGAGTGAGAACAGCTTCCAAAAGGAAGCTGTTTTTTATTGGTAAGAATTATATCTTTAACTTTAGAGCATTAGTAACAAAAAGTATAATTATGGTACTTATAATTCTTAATCAATCAATTTAACTATGAAAAAAGTAATCTCCATTGTTTTAATTGCTCAATCGTTTCTGTCTTTTGCACAGAATATTTCCAAAGAAAGGGTTGTAAACATTGTTTCGACTTTAGCTTCAGACGAGATGAAAGGTAGGAAATTCGGAACATTAGAAAATGATAAAGCGGCAGAGTACATCGCTTCGGAATTCAAAAAAAATAATCTGGATTACTGTTTTGGAGATTCTTACTTGATTCCATTTGAGTATAAAGACAAAAAAGGTTATAATGTCTGCGGTATCAAGAAAGGAAAATCGGAACAGAGTTTAGCTTATTCAGCTCATTTTGACCATATCGGAACCAATAACAAAGAAGGCGATAATATCTACAATGGGGCAGATGACGATGCAAGTGGAGTAGCTACAGTAATCGGTTTGGCGGATTATTTTAAAGATAAAAAAACTGATTTTTCTATGGTTTTTATGGCTTTCAATGCAGAAGAAATTGGATTGATTGGCTCAAAAGCATTATCTGAAAATCAAAATCTGAATCCTGTTTTCAATAACATCAAAGCGCTTTTCAATTTCGAAATGTTGGCAACGGAATCTCAATTTGGTAAGAATGCAGTTTTTATGACGGGCGACGAGTTTTCAGATTTTGATGAATTGATTAATAATAACGCAGTCAACGGTTTAAAAGTTTATCCAGACCCATATCAAGGTCAGCAGTTGTTTTACCGTTCAGACAATGTGAATTTCGTTAAAAAGAAAATCATTGCGCACTCAATCTCAACAGTTGATATGAACAAAGCAGTGCACTATCACGCTGTGAATGATGATATTAATATTGTGGATGCCGATAATTTGACGAGCATCATCAACAACTTCGCAAAAACAATCGAGAAACTGAATACCAAAAACTTCACACCAAAATACAACGACAAAGTAAAATACGATTTCTAACGTCTTGATAAGCTAAGCTATTTATTTTCCGTAATTTTGCATTTCCAATTTTTTTGAATGAAACCATTTCAACGTATTATCAGTATTGCCAAACCACATCAAAGATTTTTGTGGGGCAGTATGTTTTTCAATATTCTTTATTCTCTTCTTCAGATTGCTTCTATCGGTACTTTATTGCCAATTCTTAGCGTGATGTTCGGAACTTCTGACAAAATCGACACGTCAAAAGTGCCTGTTTGGAGTGGCAGAATTGCAGATTATTTTGGCTATGTCAAAGACTTGGCATATTATACAATTCAGATTAATATGGATAAGCACGGCGGTATTAAGGTTTTAGCCGTTCTTTGTTGCATTACTGCAGTTGCGTTTTTATTGAGGAATATTTTTAGATATCTGGGGTCTTATCTATTGGTCAACTATCGTGTTGGAATTACCAGAGATCTTCGAACCTTGATGTATGATAAATTTCTGAAACTACCAGTTTCGTTTTTTACAGAACAGAGAAAGGGCGATATGATGTCACGAATATCCAACGACATTGGCGCTGTAGAGGGTGGAATTATGGGGTCTTTGGTCGATATTGTGAATTCGCCCTTTATGATTATTTCGTCATTGACAGCATTATTCCTTTTATCTCCAAAACTGACTTTATTTTCATTAATCGTTTTCCCAATTATGGGCTGGATCATCTCTTGGGTAGGAAAAAGCCTAAAAAAACAGGCCAAATTTGCACAGGAAGAATTAGGAAATCTTTTCTCTTTGGTTGATGAAACTTTGAAATCTTCAAAGGTCATCAAGATTTTTAATGCAGATAAAATCCTGAAAAATAGATTTAATAAAACAACAGATCAATGGCAACATCATGCCATTTCTATGAGCAGAAGACGTGAATTGGCTTCTCCAATGAGTGAATTTCTTGGATCTGTAACGATGTTGCTCATCACTTGGTACGCCGGAACAGAGATTATCAACGGAACCAATAAGGATCCTGCTACTTTCCTTGCATTCATAGCTGTATTTTTTCAGGTTTTGGATCCTGCGAAACGATTGTCAAATGCTATTTCTGCAATCCAGGGTGGAATGGCGAGTTTAGAAAGGGTTTCCGAAGTTTTAGATTACGATTTGAAGGTTGATGAAATCCTGAATCCAACACCTATTTCTGAGCTAAATGATAAAATTGAATTTAAAAATATTGGTTTCTATTACGAGAAATCAAATCTAATTCTAAAAAACGTTTCGATTACTTTGCCAAAAGGAAAAACAGTCGCTTTAGTTGGACAATCCGGAAGTGGAAAAACTACGATTGCTAATCTATTAGCAAGATTCTATGACGTTTCCGAAGGCGAAATTTTAATCGACGGTCACAACATCAAAAATCTAAAACTAACAGATTATCGGAAACTTCTGGGAATGGTAACTCAGGAGTCAGTTCTTTTCAATGATTCGGTTTACAATAATATTTTGATGGGTAATCCAAATGCAACAGAAGCAAAAGTGATTGAAGCTGCGAAGATTGCCAATGCTCACGATTTTATCTCTCAACTTCCGGAAGGTTATCATACCAATATTGGCGACGACGGAAACAAACTTTCTGGCGGACAAAAGCAACGTGTTTCCATCGCCAGAGCTGTGCTGAAAAATCCACCAATTATGATTCTTGATGAAGCAACTTCTGCTTTGGATACAGAGTCTGAAAGATATGTTCAGGACGCTTTGGAAAAAATGATGGAGAACAGAACATCTTTGGTTATCGCTCACAGATTATCCACCATTCAGAAGGCTGATCATATTGTTGTAATGGAAAAAGGTGACATCATAGAACAAGGCTCTCATCAGGAATTGATGGAACAAGACGGCACTTATAGAAAGCTGGTTGAGCTCCAGAATTTTGACTAATGAATCCAATTCAGGAATATTTTTATCGGATTGATGAACCTGCGAGAAGTTCACTTCTTTACATTCGATAGAAGATTTTAAATTCCGATGAATTGATAACCGAAACGTTCAGTTTTGGACTTCCTTTCTTGAAATACAAAAAGAAAATGTTTTGCTATTTCTATTACAGCAAACAGCATCAGAAGCATTATCTCAGTTTTTATCACGGCGATAGAGTCGATTATCCCGAACTCTTATCCGAAGGCCGGAAAAAGTTCAAAATTTTGCTCCTGAATATGGATGAAGATTTACCAATGGAATTGATTTTCAATATTCTTGATGAAGTGAAAACTTATATCAAATAAATTTTTGATTTTAACTAAATTTCACCCGACTTCCAATCCGTTCTTCACTGGCAAACTCGGACTCAACAAAGTCACTTCACTTTTATTGTCGCCATAAACTCCTAGAACAAGACATTCGCTAAAGAAATTGGCGATTTGTTTCTTCGGGAAATTCACAACAGCAAGAATCTGTTTTCCTATCAATTCTTCTTTCGAATACAAAGCTGTGATTTGAGCAGAAGATTTCCGAATGCCCAAATCTCCAAAATCGATTTCCAATTGATAAGAAGGATTTCTGGCTTTTTCAAAATCATTCACAGAAATAATGATTCCAACTCTAATGTCTATTTTTTCAAAATCGTCCCAGGATATTTCAGGTTTTGTCATTTTTAGATTGTTTTAAGTTTAATTATCAAGATTTATCATATACCAATTCACTTGGTAAGGGTATTTCTCATAAGGCGAATCTCCTTCAGTAAAAGTTAGACCCTTATCAAAATCCCTTTTTGCTAATCTTGCGCTTTCCAGATAGTTTGTATAATCGTTATCAATTTTGTAGAGATTCAAAGCTTTATAATATTCTGCATCAGAAAAGTTGGGGTAAACTTTTAAGGCTTTATCAAACTCTTCAATCGCTTTTTTATAATCTCTTTTTTCATAATAAATAATACCAGTGTAAAAATAACAAAGAGGCGAGACCCAATCTTCTCCGCTTTGTTTTTTTGTTTTTTCAATTTCGATTTGCATCAAGTTTAAAGCTTTATCATATTGATTCAGTTGCAAATAGCAAATCGATTTGTAAAAATCATAGGAATGATCATTCTGAATTCCGTCTCCGAATTCTTTCGTTACATCATTGAAATCTTTCAAAGCTTCCGAATAATTTTTAATAAAAATACATTTCAGAAAACCTCTTCTTCCCAGATATTCTTTTCGATTATACAAAACGGCTTTATTATAACTTTTTAAAGCCAGTTCATACTTTCTTGTTTTCCAAAGTGGAAGGGCTTTATGATGCCAAAAAATGGCAATTGTTGAATCTGCTTTTATCCCTTCATTGATGCAATCTTCCCAACCTTGAGATAAGTAATGAAATTGATAAGCACATTTTTTTGTGTATTTTTCTATGATTGAGTCTTGTCTTAGGCTTTGTGAAAAAGAATAGCTGAATATATTTATCAGTACTAAAAATAAAATTCTTTTCATATCAAGCTTTATTTTTAATGTCTTGCAAAAGCTTTTCAACTTCAAGTTTTTGTTCCAAATATTTTAATTGAAGTTCACTTCTTTCGCCCATTCTTCCATAATAAATCAAGGCTTTTTCGCCGAAGAAGTTTTTGTAATAATCAGAAAGCTCTGGAATCTGTGGAAAATTGGCGTGAAATAACATTTCGTAGTAAGCCTGCCATTCGCGTTCGTTCTTGTCCAGAATCATCATTTTTGGCGATTTCTGACGAACATGCAACATCTCGTGTGCCAACATATTGAGAACTAAAGTCAAATCAAAATCGAAAAGATTTCTTGGAATCAAAACTTCCTGCATATCTCCGATTTCTCCATTGGCAGTTAATAAAATCGAGTTCTTTTCTAATTCTTCCCTAAAACCAAATCCTAAAAAGTTCTCATCATCCAATTCGAATTCGTGGATGAGGAATCTTGCACCGTCTAGAATTTCGCCGGTTTCTTTGTAAGCGTTGAGGTTGAATTGTAATTTTTCGTAGTTCATTTGTGATTTGTAAATTCTAATTTAATCAAATTTACAATTTAAAGACAAATGCTCAAAATATGTTGAATCCGCGACCCGGCTTGAACGTACTCTTCGAGAGCCTCAGAGTGACAATTGGGAGCGGAAGACGGAAATTGTCGCCCAAAAATAAAAAATCCCGGAAAATTTCGGGATTTAGATTGTTTATATTGAAGTTTTAGAATTCCATTTGAACTTCCAGTTTTTCTGCCAGAAGTTTGGAGACTTTTACTTTGAGTGGCTCGATGTCGATGTTTTGCATCGCATCGTTGGCGAAAGCGTAAAGCAGCAATGCTCTTGCTTCCTTCTTGGAAATTCCACGAGCTCTAAGGTAGAACATCGCATCCTCATTCAACTGTCCAACAGTACAACCGTGCGAACATTTCACATCGTCTGCAAAAATTTCCAGCTGAGGTTTTGTATCGATAGTTGCGCCCTCGTCCAACAAAATATTGTTGTTCTGCTGATAAGCGTTGGTTTTCTGAGCAATCTTGTTTACGAACACCTTTCCATTGAAAACGCCGTGTGATTTATCTTTGAAAATCCCTTTATAATTCTGGTAAGATTCGCAGTTTGGCGTGTTGTGATGAACAGCCGTGTGGTGGTCTACCAATTGGTCTTTCCCGATAATCGTGATGCCGTTCATAAAGGAATTGATATTTTCTCCGTTGTGGATGAAATCCAGATTATTACGAACCAATTTTCCTCCGAAAGAGAATGTATTCACAGTCGTTAAACTGTCTCTTTCCTGTTTTGCAAATGTGTGGTCCACAAGGTAAGATGTGTCGCTGTCGTTCTGTAATTTGTGCCAATCTGCTTTTGCATTTTGATAAGTGAAAATCTCTGTCACAGAATTGGTGAAAACGAAAGATTCATCGAAATTATGATGACTTTCAATCACTTCTACTTTTGCGCCAGCTTCTACAATTAGAAGGTTTCTTGTGTTGTAGAATGTGTTTTCTTCCTGACTGTCAGAAATATAAAAAACGTGAATCGGTTTTTCGATGACGATATTCTTAGGAACTTTCAGGAAAAATCCTTCATTGAAATAAGCAAGGTTCAAATTGGTAAAAGCTAAATCTTTGCTCGCAATCGTATTGAAATATTGGTTGAAAGTTTCCTTTTTAGCGGAATCATTAAGAGCTTCATTCAAAGTAAGGAATTCTGCATTTTCAATCGAAATGTTAGAATATTCTTTGTGAAGTTTCCCATTGATAAACACAATCCAGTCAAAATGTTCTTCTCCCAAATGCAATTCGTCCAACTGCTCTTTGGTAATATGATGAGCTTCTGAAGGGGAAAAATTGTAATTTTTCTCTGTAATTTCTTTTAGATTTGTGTATTTGTATTCTTCATCTTTTTTGGTTGGAAAACCTTTCTTCTCAAATTTCTGAAGAGCGGTTTTTCTTTCTTCATTCAAAAAAGAATGACGAAGCGTTTCTAAAAATGAAGTGTGATTATTTATAATTTGTTCTTGTAAACTCATTTTTTATTTATATCCAATTCAACTGATGTTTGGTCAAGTCGTTTTCTGTATTTCCTGTATTGAGTGTTGTCGCTGGTTCAAACAACATTACCAAAACTTCATTTTCAGCAACAGGTTTGTGTTCTACTCCTTTCGGAATGATTAAAAATTCTCCTTTGTTCAGTGTGACTGTTTTATCACGAAATTCAATATCCAAAGTTCCTTCAGCAATAAAAAACATTTCGTCTTCATTATCGTGTTTATGCCAGACAAATTCGCCTTTGAATTTTGCCAGCTTTACTTGTTGCCCATTAAGTTCTCCTACTATTTTTGGCGACCAGTATTCTGAAAACAACTGAAATTTTTCTGCTAAATTTACTTTGTCCATTTGATTAATTCAACAACCAATCGTAACCTTTTTCTTCCAGTTCCAGTGCAAGAGATTTGTCACCTGTTTTAATGATTTTTCCATCTGCCAAAACGTGAACGAAATCTGGCTGAATGTAGTTTAAAAGTCTTTGGTAATGTGTGATTAGAAGGACCGCATTGCCTTCACTTCTAAATTTGTTGACACCATCAGCAACAATTCTCAATGCATCGATATCCAACCCAGAATCAGTTTCGTCAAGAATTGCCAATTTTGGATTCAACATCATCATTTGGAAAATCTCGTTTCTTTTCTTTTCACCACCGGAGAAACCTTCGTTCAAAGAACGGGAAAGGAAATCTTTTCTTATGCCTAATTTCTCAGAGTTTTCACGAATTAATCCCAACATCTCTTTGGCTCCCATTTCGTCCAATCCATTTGCTTTTCTTGTTTCGTTAAGAGCGGCTTTGATGAAATTGGTAACGGTAACGCCAGGGATTTCTACAGGATATTGAAAAGAAAGGAAAATGCCTTTATGAGCTCTTTCTTCAGGCGCATCTTCGCCGATTTCTTCTCCTTCGAAAAGAATTTCGCCTTCCGTTACTTCGTAATCTTCTTTTCCTGCAATTACAGAAGAAAGAGTCGATTTTCCGGCGCCGTTCGGTCCCATAATAGCGTGAACTTCGCCTGGTTTTATTTCAAGATTGATTCCTTTTAAAATTTCTTTGTCGCCGTCTTCAATTTTGGCGTGTAAGTTTTTGATTTGTAACATTCTAAGTTGTACTTTTCTTTAAACGATTGATGTTAGCTTCCTCTGTATGTTGAGTATCCAAAAGGTGACAAGGTGATTGGCACGTGGTAATGTTGATTATCTTTAATCTGAAAAACCACTTCAATAAATGGATAGAAGCTTTCTATGTTTTTATTTTTATAATATTCCTCTGTCAGGAATATCAACTTATATTTTCCGTAATTACTTTTTGAATCTTTATCTTTTTGCAGGAAGTCTCCAATTCTACCATTTTTATCAGTTTGTTTCTTACTGACGGCAATCCATTGATTGGTAGTGTCATCAAACTTCTCGAGTCGAACTTCAATATTCTCAACAGGTTTTCCGACTGTAATATCTAAAATATGGCTGGAAAGCTGAAACTCCTTTTTCTCCTGTGCATAAACACTGGTGAAAAAAACTACAAAAAAGAGATATAAAATTTTTTTCATACTCTTATCCAACACTTCCTTCCAAGGAAATCTCAAGTAATTTCTGAGCTTCAATAGCAAATTCCATTGGAAGTTTATTCAAAACTTCTTTACTGAATCCATTTACAATCAGGGCAATTGCTCTTTCTGTATCGATTCCTCTTTGGTTACAGTAAAAAATCTGGTCTTCTCCGATTTTCGAAGTCGTTGCTTCGTGTTCCAATTGTGCAGTCGGGTCTTTGATTTCGATGTAAGGGAAAGTGTGTGCACCACATTCATTACCCATCAACAAAGAATCGCATTGAGAAAAGTTTCTCGCTCCTTTTGCAGTTGGCATTACTTTTACCAAACCACGATAAGAATTATTGGATTTTCCGGCAGAAATTCCTTTCGAAATAATCGTCGACCTAGAGTTCTTTCCGATGTGAATCATCTTTGTTCCAGTATCTGCATATTGATGGTTATTAGTTACTGCAATGGAGTAAAATTCACCGATTGAGTTATCGCCTTTCAAAATACAGCTAGGATATTTCCAAGTCACAGCGGAACCTGTTTCTACCTGAGTCCAAGATATTTTAGCTCTGTTTTCACAAAGTCCCCTCTTCGTTACAAAATTGAAAACACCACCTTTTCCTTCTTCATTTCCGGGATACCAGTTCTGAACGGTTGAATATTTGATTTCAGCATCATCCAAAGCGATTAGCTCTACAACCGCGGCGTGAAGCTGATTTTCATCTCTTGATGGCGCTGTACAACCTTCCAGATAAGATACATAACTTCCTTCGTCAGCAATTACCAATGTTCTCTCGAACTGACCAGTTCCAGATTGATTGATTCTGAAATAAGTAGATAATTCCATCGGACACTTCACACCTTTTGGAATGTAGCAGAAACTTCCGTCAGAAAAAACTGCGGAGTTCAAAGCAGCGTAGAAATTATCGCCTCTTGGAACAACTTTTCCAAGATATTGTTTTACTAATTCTGGATGTTCTTTGATTGCCTCGGAAATTGAACAAAAGATAATACCTTTCTCTCTCAAAGTTTCTTGAAAAGTCGTCTTTACCGATACTGAATCTATTACAATATCAACAGCAACATTCGCCAATCGTTTTTGTTCCTCGATATTGATTCCCAGTTTTGCGAAAGTTGCCAATAATTCTGGATCCACTTCATCAAGACTTGCCAATTCTGGTTTTGCCTTTGGAGCAGCATAATATCTGATTGCTTGAAAATCAGGTTTTTCATACTTGATGTTTGCCCAATCCGGTTCTGTCATTTTCAGCCAGATTCGGAAAGATTCTAGACGCCATTCGGTCATCCATTCCGGTTCTTCTTTCTTTGCAGAAATTGCTCGCACGATATCTTCATTCAGACCAATCGGGAAATCTTCGTACTCGATATCCGTTTCAAATCCGAATTCGTACTTTTGATTTTCGAGATCGACTCTTAGGTCGTCTTCGGTGTATTTAGACATATTTTATAAACTAAAACTTTCTCCACAACCGCAAGTTCTTGCAGCATTCGGATTATTAAAAATAAAACCTTTTCCATTCAAACCTCCTGAATATTCCAGAGTTGTACCAGCAAGATAAAGAATCGATTTTTTCTCGATTATCACGCGTACGCCATTATCTTCAAAGATTTGGTCGGTTTCATTTTTTACATTATCAAACTTCAAAACGTATTCTAGTCCGGAACATCCGCCACTTTTTACGCCCACTCTTATATAGTCGGTCTCAGGGTTGAAGCCTTCTTCAGTCATCAACTGAGCCGCTTTTGATTTTGCCTGATCGCTTACTTGTATCATTGTTTTTATTTAGACTGATTTTAGTCTACAAAAGTACGAACTAATTTCCGCAATCTCAAATCGATGACATCTATTTTAACGATTTTAAATAGACTTTATCACTTCGTTTCATAATGAAATACAGTTTGTTAATGTTAAATTCTTATCAAAAAAGAAACAATTATTAATTCTGATTGTTCTTATAATTAACTTTGCTGAGATTTGTTAATCAAACAATTAGTTTATGAAGAAGATTTTTATTTTGATGATGCTGTTTTTCTTTTTTGGAGAAATGATGAGCCAGACCGAAAGATATGTTTATCGTACGGAAGTGAATCCTGATACGATAAATCTTGTAGATATGAAGGTTGAGACGACTTTTCTGGATGTGAAAAATAATCAATCGTTATTCATCAGTGAAAGCAAATTGTTGAGAGATTCTTTGGTCGAAGTCTTGAAAAGTCAGGGAAATCTGGATGTGAAAAAATCAAAAAAGAATAAGCAGGAATTCCCAAAATTAGTTAACGGAAAATCAATCCAACCTACTTTCTTCGAATATTTCATCAAGAAAAATTATGAAAACAGAGCGATAAATCTTGTAGAAAATATTGGCTCGAGACAGGTTTATTATCAGGAAGACCGAAAAATGAATTGGGATGTTTCTCAACAGACTTCGGATTTTAATGGTTATAAAGTTCAGAAAGCGACTGTAAATTTTGGTGGGAGAACCTGGACAGCTTGGTTCACTCCGGAAATTAAAATCTCTGATGGGCCTTACAAACTATCAGGATTGCCAGGGTTGATTTTGAAGCTGGAAGATGATAAAGGCGATTACAAATTTAATTTTGTCAAAAAATTATCAATTCAGAATACTTTTACGGAAGATATAAAAGCAGACGCTAGAAAATCAACAAGAATTAATTTCCAAGGTGATAAGGCTTCTGTAAAAATGGAAATGGCGAAGAGTAAAGATTCGGAAATTGATTTGGATAATTTCAATCCAGGTGGTGGAAGAGGGATGCATCAAAGAGGTGGAATGAACGGCGGATTTGGTGGTCAACCCGGACAAGGAATGAATGGTGGAACGCCAGGTAACGAAGTAGGAAACGGACAAGCTGATATACAGATGGGCAATTCACAAGGGAACTCAGGTGGAAATAACGCTTCTACGATAAATTTCGGAAACTCCAATCCAATTGAACTAAGTAACAAATATTAATATGAAATTATTAAAAATATTAAGCGTATGTGCAATGCCATTGCTTATGGCGCAACAAAATACACGCTTTGTTTATCAGGCAACATTATCTCCTGATTCTACTAATGTTGAGAAAAAGACGGAGTTGGCTTATCTGGATACGGATGGGAAAAAATCTGTGTTCTATGCAGAAAATTCTATGAAAAGAGATTCTTTGATGGAAAGGATGCGTGCAACCAAAAATTTTGACAGAGAACAAATGCAGAATTTGAGAAGCAATCTCCAATTTACTATAGAAAAGGATCTTACTAATCAAAGCTTGGTTTATAAATCAAGAATTGGTAGAGATAATTATTCTTATCCGGAAACACCCGTTTTTGAATGGAAAATCTTACCAGAAACTGTGAAAATTGGAGATTATCAAACGCAAAAAGCAGAAACAAAATTTGGTGGCAGGACTTGGTACGCTTGGTTCACACAAGAAATTCCTTTTCAGGATGGACCTTACAAATTCTCTGGCTTACCAGGTTTGATTGTAAAAGTTCAGGATGCAAAAGGCGATTATTCCTTCGATTTGATGCAAACTAAGAAGATTGCAGATATATATCAACCTTTGAACCGAGGGCAAATTATCACGCTTTCCAAATCTAAATATACCGATATGGAGAAAAAAATGCAAAAAGACCCGGCAAGTTTTGTGAATGCTCAAAGAAATACTGGCGGGCGAGGTGGCGGAAACCGACCAGGAATGGACCCAAAAGAAATGCAGGAAAGACAAAAACGAATGGAGGCTGAAATCAAAAGTCGAAATAATCCCATCGAATTGAAATAAAAAAAGTCCCGAATTTTTGGGACTTTTTGGTTTTATGACTTTCTGATTTCTTTTATCTCTTCGATTTTTTCTTCGAAGTAATCTTTTCTATCCGGATGTTTTTCAGAAAGTATTTCGTAAGCTTTTATAGCTTTAGAATATAATTTTTGCTCTGTATATAATTTTGCCAGAGTTTCCGTCATCAAATGAGAAATATCGTCTTTCTTTTCCTTCACAACATAGTTGCTTTCCTCTTTTAGTTGCGAGATTTTTGGATTGGTTTCTATGAAATTATCGATGATTTTTTCTTTGACTTTAGCAATTTCTTCTGTTTGTGCTGGTCTCTCGATTTTCAACCAACTTTGCCAAGTATTGATGAATGTTCCGACATTACTTTCAGGAACTTCTTTTGTTTCAATTGTTTCAGGAACTGGGATAATTTCTTTTTTCTTCTCGATTTTAGAAACATCATTTCCAAAGAACGAAACGTTTAAAATTGGTCTTTCTTCTTCAGAAATCTCAGTTTTATTTTCCTCTACTAGAATTTCTTCTGCAATGATTTCTGGTTGAATTTCAACTTCTTCAACTATTTCCGGCTTTGGAGCAACATCAACTTTTGTAATGATTTTCGGAATTTCTCTTTCATCAGGTTTACTTTTACCAATCAAAGCATCTGGCGTATTTGCAGAGAAAGACATTGGTTTCCATTCAGAAACTGGTTGTTCAGCTTCGATTTTTGTTTCAGTAATTTCTGGTTTGATTTCAACCTGAGCAACTTCCGTTTTATCTTCATTAATGTTGAAAGTCTGTGTATTTTCAAAATTAATTTCAGTTTCTTTTGTCTCTTCCTGAATTGGATTTTCTGATTTTATTTCTGTTTCCTCAGCTTTTTTCGGTTCAGCGACTTCGAAAGATTGCGTGTTCTCAAAACTGATTTGGCTGTCATCAATATCATCTTCCGAAATATTTTCTACAAACGTCTCTTTAAATTCTGATTTAATGGCAGGTTTTTCTTCTATTGGTTTTTCCTCTTGCTTTTCTTTTTTCGGAGGATTTAAGTAATCTAAATGATTTTTTGGAATCGAGAATTTTACATTGGGGAGAAACTCCTGAGCGCCACCAAAACTGATGTCATTAGAAGAAACTTCCGGTTCTGATTCTTGTTCTAAAGCGATTTCCTCAACTTTAGTTTCTTCTAAAGTCAAAATATCTTCAATATGTTCCGGCTCAGAAATCGATTCTTCCGCAGGATTTTCATCAATGATGATTTGAGTATCAACAGTTTCAGTTTCCTCTTTTAGAACAAGTTGTCCGGATTCTTTCGAGGCTTCCAAATCAACTTCCGAAGGTTTTTCGTCCAGGAAATTTTCCTCGCCATCATAAAGCAAACGATTCTTTTCGCCATCTACAACTATGAATTCCGAATTTTCTGCATTTTCAGTTTCAATGATTTTCTCAACATCAAATTTATTCAGAACAGAATGCGTTTCTGTATTTTCAATTTCAGTTATAATCTCAGATTCTGCAGGCTTTGCTTCTTTCGTTATTTTATCGTTAGTTGATTGATTTTCAGATTTTTCTTCTGGTGCAATTGATGTTGGCGTCAATTCTTTCTTAGAAATTTTTTCAGAATTTATGAAGTGATAAAGTATTTTTTTATCTGTCGTATAAGCAGCTGTTTTAGAAAGGTTTTCTTTATAATTTTCCGGTTTGTAAAGATTGATTCCGTAAAGATAAAGCGCTCTTATACTTTGTGCATAAGGCATTTTTTCTGACTCCGATTGCAGAATTTGCAAATCAGATTCAGTGATTATTTTTGGATTCTTTATTAATTCTAAAACTCTAGTATTCATTATTTTACCAATTGGCTACAATATCATTGAAAATTTTGACGATGATTCTCTCGTTCACGATTTTTACCTGTGAGGTTTCTATTGTGTTCAAGTCCAAATCACTGTTGAAAACCGCTTCATCACTGTAAGTTCTGTCAAAACTCAATGTCGGATCTTTGCTATTTTCGTAATGTACTTTTACAGTAATCGTTAACTTGTTTTGTTGTGCCTGAACTACATTTCCAGTTGTAGAAGTGGTCGCAGCACCAATACTTGTTGGCGTGATATTATAATCTGTTATTTCACCTTCTATCAACAAATCCGGATTTTCCAAAGCGCCTTTCAAACCAGATCTTTGAAGAAAACGATTTTGCAAAGCTACCGTAAAATCCTGACTTAAACTTGGGAGATTATTGGCCGCATTGTTCGGAAACATATTGATTTTTATAGTTTTCATATCTTCTCTCAAAGAAGAACCTGAAAAGCTATAACAACTTGTAAGTACGAAAAATAAAGAGAAAAGAGAAAAAATTACAATTCTTTTCAGACTTCTGACTTCTGATTTCTGACTTCTGACCATTACTCTTCTAGATTATATTGTTTTATTTTTCTGTAAAGTGTTCTTTGCGAAATTCCCAATTCGTCCGCAGCTTTGTTTCTTCTTCCTTTGTGCTTCTCCAAGGCTTTGATAATCAAATCTTTTTCGTTGTTTTGAAGTGATAAAGATTCTGGTCTAGCTTCCTCAATCTCAATATCTTCTACATCGTTATAATGATGGTCTTCGTCCTCAGAAATAATCGTTGGATGATGAATCTGACTTTGATTATTGTTATTATTTTCGAAGTAAAGCAAAGAATTTGGATTTGCACTCTGAGCTGATTCCGGCGTATAAATCCTGTTAATCAGATTTTTTTCCTGAGAACTAAGGTCAGAACTTCCTCTACTTTTAATAAGTTCCGAAGTTAAGGATTTTAAATCATTGATGTCGTTTCTCATATCGAAGAGAACTTTGTACATAATTTCCCGCTCCGAACCGAAATCTGAGCTGGAACTTCCGCCGCCACCTTTTTGAACAACAGCTGGAAGATTAGCATTCATCGGAATGTATTCTGCTAATTTTACAGAATTAACTTCGCGGTTTTGCTCCACAACAGTCATTTGCTCTACCAAATTTCTCAGCTGACGAACGTTTCCTGGAAATGCATAATTTTCGAGATAGGCAACAGCATCGTCTGTCAATCTCAATTCTGGCATTCTGTATTTCTCAGCAAAATCTATCGCAAACTTTCTGAATAACAAATGGATGTCGCCTTTTCTTTCTCGCAAAGCGGGCATATCAATTTGAACAGTATTCAAACGATAATACAAATCTTCACGAAAACGACCGTCTTGGATGGCTTTCATCATATTCACATTCGTTGCTGCTACGATTCTCACATTGGTTTTTTGAACTTGGGATGAACCAACTTTCATAAATTCTCCACTTTCTAAAACTCTCAAAAGACGAACCTGAGTTTGTAAAGGTAATTCTCCAACTTCGTCAAGGAAAATTGTTCCACCATCTGCTACTTCGAAATAACCTTTTCTCGTAGAAGTGGCGCCAGTAAAAGCGCCTTTTTCGTGCCCAAACAATTCTGAATCAATTGTTCCTTCTGGGATTGCACCACAGTTTACGACAATGTAAGGCTGGTGTTTTCTTCTGGATTCTGAATGGATAATTTTCGGTATAAATTCCTTACCAACACCACTTTCTCCAATTACGAGAACGGAAATATCTGTAGGTGCTACTTGTATAGATTTTTCTAAAGCGCGGTTCAAAGCGGGAAAATTCCCAATAATTCCGAAACGTGCTTTTATGGATTGTAAGTCTGCCATTTTTTTAATTTTTTGTCCGATTTTTAATTTGAATCGGAGATTTTTGGATTTTGATTTTAGATTAATTTACAATTCGGCAATCTGCTTTCTGTAAACGTTGTTGAAATGATGTGTGTATCCATCTTTCATTGTTTTGCCTTCGTCATAAGACTTCAAGGCTAAACTTTTCAAATCCAAATAATCTTTGTTCCTGATTTTAGAAACTTTGCTTCTAAAATATATATTTTCTGCAAAATCGTAAACTTTGCTTTGTTTTTCAAAATTTTCTAAGGCTTTATCGTATTTCCCAGTTTCGAAATAAGTAACGCCTAATTGATAATAATCGTAAAGTCCAAAATGATAATCCTTAGTTTTAAAAAGATTTTCTAAAATTTGAATTGCTTTATCTTTTTGATTGATACCGCTGTAACAGATTGCTTTTACGACATATAAATTGTAATCTCCGTTTTTGGAATATCCTAAATTATCAGGATAATATTTTTCAAGCTCATCAAAATCCTGAATCGCGCCTTTGTAATCTCTCAAAAACTGATATCTACACCAAGCACGATATCCCAAATGTTCTTTAGGGTTAAGTTCAACTGCTTTGTCAATCAGAGTTTTCCAAGTAACAAAATCTCCATTTTTGAGATAAGGAACAGATTTTTCAAAATAAGCATTGTCGTAAGTAGGACAAATTTCTATGGCTTTATCAAACGCTAATTGCGATAGAGAAAGTCCTTGATGTTCACTGGCCTGATTGGAAATTTCGCAAGCTTTTCTGCGATTTTCTTCTGTGAAAATACTGCAATTTGCCTGTGCGGAAATCTGAGAATATATCGCAAGGAAAATTAAACTAAGGTAATATTTCTGAAACCTTTCCATTGGTAATTTTGTAGGTTAAATATTGGTAATAATCTAATTTTATTCCTCGACTTTCTTTGAGAATCCAACCGTTTAAAGATTTGGTAAAGTTTAAAAGCTTCACGGAAAAATCTTTATCCAAATTTTCTTCCAAATAATTATCATTCATCTGCTGAACACGGAATAATCCTGTTTTTCCTTCACAATTAACTATAAATCGAATTGTGATGTAGCCATTTATTTTTTTTGAAGAAGACAAATTTAATTTTTCTAATTCCTGAATGATTGCGAATTTTTCGCCTTCATATGGAAGACCGCCTGAATTGTTAATACTGTAATACTGAATTCCATAATCTTTGTCCATACATCTTTTGAAATCCGGACTGTCTATGTTTTTATCAAAAACAATATCTCCAACTTTATTCGGATAAATGGTTACTCTTTTCTCAGATTGACAACTGAAAAGTACCGGTAGAAGAAAAAATATGTATAAAAGATTTTTCAAAAATTAATGATAACTTTTTATAAATTCAAAAACGGGGTCTATACCATTAACATAATCATTAAAGGATGTTTCTACAAGATAATCCGGTTTTATGGTGTTGACATTTTTCTTTTTAGTTCTTATGAAATAAAAGGTGGAATAAGTCAACTTTAATTTTGAATTAGGTAACTCAAGACTCTGAAGTTCACCATAATGGTTCGGTTTCCCGGATGTTTCTTCTCCCACAAATATGGCTTTGGTTTGATCTTGAAAATCTGCTGCATTCAGGATTGCGGAAGAAAAAGTATCACGCCCTAAAACGACAAAAAGATGACCTTTTTTATTGATTTCTTTATTGGCAGCAAGCTTTTCAACAAATTCTCTGCCTTGTTTGGAACTTCCACCACCATTATATCGCATATCGAAAATCAACTTGTCAACTTTATTGTCCTTGATAATTTTGAAAACCGAATCCTCAAATTCTCCAAAATTTAAGGGATTATCAGAAGCTGGATTATTTTTTTCGTTGGTCGTACAAACATTATAAAGAACGTACAGGATTTTCTCTTGGTCAAAATATTTTTTCTCGAAATATTTACGCTTGTTTTCCTGAGCAAAAGTCAACGCTTTTAGAGTGATTTTTACTCTGTTTTCTTTGGTTATAACCGATGGAATAACTGTTTTCTCTGATATTTTTCCATCCTTTTCATATTTTATCTTTACATCATCAGCCTTAGAAAAACCAAAATTCTTGAGAGCTTGATTAAAAGGCAAAATCTCAGGAATTCGGGTTCTGAAAATTCCTAAATTTTCATTTGGAAACAAAGTAGATAAACTGTCTGTTATTGTTTTAATATCAAAACCATTAATGGCTAAAATCTTTCCGCCTAATAATTCTTTGTTTTCAGAATTGGTCAAGGTAACATACAAGTCATTGCCATAGAAATAAGAGCTCAACGGCAAAACTTGATTTTTATCAATGAACTTTTTTAATGATAAATTGGTGTGTGTATCGCCTTGTTTTGCAAGTGCTTGTTGCAGTTTCAATGCGATTTGGAAATCACTAAGTTCATCCGTTTTAGCAATGATATTATTAATGTCTTTCGTGAAATCCGCTTCCGAACGGAGTGCAAAAAGATTGTAATGTTTATTGGTCAGATTACTTTGCAGATATTTTATATCTTCAGTCCACTTCTCTTTATCCATTTGGGCAGAAATCCCCAAAGAAAGTAGAAGAAAAATAATAAGAATCTGTTTTTTCATTTGTGCTTGATGAATTTACGAAACTGTGTCCCCTAAAAGTGTTCCTTGCGTATTCCCGTGAACGAAAACTGAAACAATGTCACCAATTTTTTGTCCTTCCAACATATCGAAAACACAAACCGCATTCTGAGAATTTCTTCCTTTCCATTGGTTTTTATTCTTTTTGGAAATGCCTTCAATCAAAATTTCGTGAACTCTTCCAACGTAAGAAGCCATTCTCTTTTTGGATAATTCACCTTGTAGAGCAATCACTTCTGCCAAACGTCTTTGTTTCACATCTGCAGGAATATCGTCTTCCATCTTTTTGTGAGCAGGCGTTCCAGGTCTTTCAGAATAAGCGAACATATATCCGTAATCGTATTCTACTTCTCTCATTAATGATAATGTATCTTGATGGTCTTCCTCAGTTTCCGTACAGAATCCGACAATCATATCTTGTGAAAAAGAAATGTCCGGAACAATTTCTTTAGCCTTTTTAATTAAGTCCAAATATTCTTGGCGTGTGTGCTGACGATTCATCAAATCAAGAATTCTGTCACTTCCACTCTGAACAGGAAGGTGAACATATTTGCAAATGTTATTGTGTTTTGCCATCACTCGGAAAACATCCAAACTCATATCCTGAGGATTAGAAGTTGAGAATCTTATTCTCATACTTGGAACTGCAGTTGCAACCATTTCCATCAATTGGGCAAAATTTACCGCAGTTAATTTTTGCATTTCAGTTGCTTTTGCGAAGTCTTTCTTAGGTCCGCCGCCGTACCAAAGATAAGAGTCAACATTTTGTCCAAGAAGTGTGATTTCTTTGTAGCCATTATTCCAAAGGTCAAGACATTCTTCTATGATAGAATGTGGGTCGCGGCTTCTTTCCCTTCCTCTTGTAAAAGGTACTACACAGAAAGTACACATATTATCACAACCTCTTGTAATCGTAACAAAAGCTGTAACACCATTTCCGCCAAGACGAACAGGGTTGATGTCTGCGTAAGTTTCTTCTTTTGAAAGAATTACGTTGATGGCGTCTCTTCCGTCATCGGTTTCTTTCAAAAGATTTGGAAGATCTCTATAAGCATCCGGTCCAACAACCAAGTCAACCAATTGTTCTTCTTCTAAGAATTTGGTTTTCAGTCGCTCAGCCATACAGCCAAGAACACCAACAGTAAGATTGGGTTTTTCTTTTTTAAGATTTTTGAATTGAGCGAGACGCATACGAACCGTCTGCTCTGCTTTCTCACGGATAGAACAAGTGTTAAGCAAAATCAAATCTGCCTCTTCCTGCTTTAAAGTCGTGTTGTAACCTTGCTCGTTGAGAATGGATGCAACAATCTCGGAATCAGAGAAATTCATCTGGCAACCATAACTTTCCAAAAACAGTTTTTTACCATTTTCTGGTCTTTCTGCTATGGCGAAGGCTTCTCCTTGTTTGGTCTCGTCTATATATTTTTCCTGCACTACATTTATATTTAAAGCTCAGTATTTAAAAATCCAATGCTAAATGAGCTTTGAACCTAAAACTTTGAACTGTTTAAGTCTGCAAAGATACAAAATATTGTGACAGAATGGCAGGAGTATAAAGTGTAAAAGTAAATGATAATTATTAAAATTAATAATTATCATTAGGATTTGGTGAATTGAAATTTATAGAAAAATTCAGAGGGAAAGCCATTCTTTGTTTAATGGGAAGATTAGAATATAAAGCGGGAACCCATTTTTTGTTTATTCTTTTTAATGCACGGAAAAAGTCTTTATTGAAATCTTTATTATCGATTTGCGGATAAATTCTAGCATTGATTATTTCTCCAATTTCATTGATGTAAAATTCTATATTGATATCTCCATTGATGTGATAATCTTGAAATAATGCCATAAAATTATCATGAAAGTCTTTATCAAATTGTGTCTTTCCTTTAGAATATTTTGCGTTAGTGATGTAATCGCTGGCTTTATAATTCTCATTGTAATTGCTCATTAAATCTTTGGGATAAAAAACGAAATCTGTAATTGCTCCAAATTTTCCCCCTTTTACTTCTGCTGGCTTCCAATTATGTAAACCTTTTAGAATAGACATTGCCAGATTATATGCACATTTGTTTTTGGAGATGTTAAGAGTATCGTTGTCCTGCACTACTTTTACTTTTGCTTCTGCAGTAACCAAAATTCTTGGAACATAAATTTCCTTTGAATCACATTCTTTTGCATTGGTTTTTACCAAAAATTCGTGAGCTTCTTTGTAAAAATTTACTATTCCATCTTTATAGAAAGTTTGGCCTTTTGGATATTCATCTAAAGTTTGGGAATAAAATAAATTCGGTAGTAACAACAGAAATAGATAATTTTTTTTCATAATTTTAATACTCCTCATTAGAATGTTCAGACGTAAAATTGATATCAAAAATAATATTAGAGCTCACAGGAACACCATTTGTGATTGCCGGTTTCCATTTTTTCTTAATACGTTTCATCGCAAAATTCATATCCTGTTTGAATTCTTCATCGTTTCTGACTTTTGGATAGATTTTCATCTCGCTCATTTTCCCTTTTTCGTCAATGGTAATGATAAAAGAAAATTTTCCGTTCACAGCGTAAGCCGTAATATCAACATAAGCGTGAACCATTTTCATAAATTCTTTGCGGAAGGCTTCTTGCCCGCCGGGGAATTCTGCTTTTGAATCTGCTAATGTTGAGGTTTTGGTTGTTTCGGATTGTGAAAAAGCGACATTGCTGATCAATAAAGCAATTATCAATAAAAAAGCTCTCATTTTACAGGATTAAAAGTTTTGTCAAATATATTAAAATAGCAACGGAAATAGACCTAGCCAAATTTTGATTTTGTAAATTTGATTTTAATTTAACATAATGAAAATTACACTTAATAGAATCAACGACGACTTTTTATTCGAATGTTCCAATGAACAAGGAAATTCTATTTTATTAGATAATACGACTTTACCCGGAGCAAAAGGAGTGTCTCCGATGCAATCTGTCTTGATGGCAGTTGCCGGATGTAGCGGGATCGATGTCGTTTCCATCTTAAAAAAACAACGCCAAACGATCATCGGTTTCAAAGCAGAAGTAGAAGGCGAAAGAGTTCAGGTAGATGATGCAAAACCTTTCAAATCCATCAAAGTGAAATTCTTCCTCGAAGGCGAAATCGATCCAAAAAAAGCAAAAAAAGCAGCTGAATTATCTTTCGAAAAATATTGTTCTGTTTCAAAAACTTTGGAACCGAATGTTGCAATCACTTACGAAGTGAGCGTGAATGGAACTGTTATAGATTAATTTCAAAATTAATTTGTGAAAGTTTATTTATCAAATCAAGTTCATCATTTCAAAAGACATTTGGAAGTTTTCAAATCGAAAAAAGTGATGATTTATGATAAGGATAAATTGACTGAAAAAATTACTGAGATTGAGATTAATACCAACAAATCTGTCAACGATTTGAATTTAGATTTTTTCTTTGATTACAATATTTTCCCCAGCAATATTCTGATTTTCAAAACTCAATGGGAAGACGAAAATCGAGAAATGAAAATTAGAGATACAATTGTTCAGCAAACTTTTATTCCGCCAATACAATCATTTTCACAAAAGATAGTTTTTGGTGTTCGGATTAAAGAAATCATTGATGAAAATCAGAGAAAAGGCTTCAGTTACGAAACGTTGGAAGGTCACGTGGAAAAAGGAATCTCGACTTTCACAATCGAAAAGTTAAATAATAAAATCATTTTTCGAATCCATACTTTCTCAACGCCGGGAAATATTTTAACCAAAATATTAGGCTCAATTTTTACAATCCCGTACCAAGCTTACTGTACAAAACAAGCTTTGAAAAATGTAAAACAACAAGTTGAAAATCAATAAAAAACCTTATCAAAATCTGATAAGGTTTCTTTTTTATAATTCTATTTATGCGTCAACCTCGGCTGAATCAACTTTGCAACCGTAGAAGTCCATCCGGTTTGATGGGAAGCACCAACGCCTCGGCCATTGTCGCCGTGGAAATATTCGAAGAACATAATGTAATCCTTGAAATGCGGGTCGTTATTGAATTTATCCACGCCACCGTTGAATGCTCTGTTTCCATTCTCATCTTTCAGAAAAATACCACAAAGTCTGTCGCTGATGTCTTTGGAAACTTCTTCCAGATTCTTTTGAACACCACTTCCTTTTGGATATTCAATCGTCAATGCATCTCCGAAAAAGAAATGAAAACGTTGCAGACTTTCTACAATCAAGAAATTAATAGGAAACCAAATTGGTCCGCGCCAGTTACTGTTGCCACCAAACATTCGGCTGTCGCTTTCTGCAGGCGTGTAATAAACCACGTGTTCTTGGTCGTGAACGGTAAATCGGAAAGGATTTTCCTCATAAACTTTAGACATCGCACGGATTCCATAATCGCTCAAAAATTCAGATTCATCAACCAATCTTGTCAAAACTTTGGTCAGTCTTGTTTTTCTAAGAATACTCAAAAGATGTTTGTTTCCTTCGCCTTCCACATACCATTGGGAAACGAGTTTCGTAAGGTCTTGTTTGTTTTTGAGAATCCATTCCATTCGTTTTTTGAACTGTGGCAATTTCTCTAACATACTGTGTTCTACCACTTCTACCGCAAACATAGGAATCAATCCAACGATGCTTCGAAGTTTCAAACTCACACTGTCTCCATTGGAAAGCTGAAGCACATCGTAGAAAAACCCGTCTTCCTCATTCCAAAGTCCTTGTTTGCCGTCACCAATATTTTCCATCGCTTCTGCGATATAAAGGTAATGTTCAAAAAACTTGATGGCCATATCCTCATAGACCGGATTATATGTGGCGAGTTCCATCGCAATCCTCATCATATTCAGCGAATACATCGCCATCCAGCTGGTTCCGTCGGCTTGTTCCAGATGTTCACCTTCATTGAATTCCATATTCCGGTCAAACGCTCCAATATTATCAAGACCCAGGAATCCGCCTCCAAAAAGGTTGTTTCCGTTGTAATCTTTTCGGTTAACCCACCAAGTGAAATTCAGTAATAATTTTTGAAAAACCCTTTCCAGAAAAGCCAAATCCGGTTTCCCATTATTTTTTTCATCGATTTTAAAAACCCTGAAAGTTGCCCACGCATGAACAGGCGGATTCACATCATCGAAGTTCCATTCGTAAGCTGGCATTTGTCCATTTGGATGCATATACCATTCTTTCGTTAATGTAATCAATTGGTCTTTAGCGAATTCCGAATCAATCACACAGAAACTCACACAATGGAACGCCAAATCCCAAGTCGCATACCAAGGATATTCCCATTTGTCGGGCATCGAAATAATGTCTTTATTATGAAGATGTTCCCAATCACTGTTTCGTACAAAACCTTTTCTTTGAATCGGGAAATTTGGGTCGCCTTTCAGCCATTTTCCAACATTGTAATGATAAAATTGTTTGTTCCAAAGCAAACCTGCAAAAGCCTGTCTTTGAACGTTTCTTTCGTCCTCGTTTTCAATATCTTTCTGGATGTTCGCATAGAAATCATCCGAATCCTGCTTTCTGTGATTGATGATTTCATCAAAATCCCAAAACGCATCCTCCATAATATGCGGAGACAATCGGAATTCGAAAACCTTGTTGCTATGCGCTTCCACGATTTCCTCGCAATGCAAAGACGCTTTGGTTCCTGTTTTCTTAGGATTAATCGTATCTAATCCCTTCGTAATGTATTGATTGATTCCATCTTTGAAAAAACCTTCCGTTCTAGGTGTATTGAATAATCTCGCTCTGTTCGTTTCATTTTCACAAAACAAAGCATCCACATTTCTGTTTCTGGAATATAACTTCTTGATGCTCAGACTATCGTGATGAATGTCAATCTCGCCTTGCTTAGAAAAACCAAGGTTCGCTTTATAATCATTATAGCCCCAAACCCAATTATTTCTATACCAAACTGTTGGCAAAACTACGATTGGCGCTGGTTTATCGCTACGGTTATGAACATCAATTCTGATTAAAAAATCATCTTCACCAGCCTTTGCATACTCAATAAAAATATCAAAATATTCATCGTTATCAAAAATCCCCGTGTCAATGATTTCGTATTCCATCTCATTTTTGGAACGCTGACCATTCACATTGATGAGCTCTTCGTACGGAAATTCATTGATTGGATATTTGTAAACCATCTTCATATAGCTGTGAGACGGCGTGTTGTCCAAATAATAAAAAATCTCCTTTATATCTTCCCCGTGATTTCCCTGATAATTGCTCAGTCCGAAAAAACGTTCTTTAATTCTAATATCTTTTTTGTTCCAAAAGGAGAAGGCAAAACACATCTGTTGCTTCTCATCCGAGATGCCTGCGATGCCTTCCTCGGCCCATCTGTAAGACCACGCTTCTGCCGTGTCGTGGCCAGTAAATCCCCACGCATCGCCATTTGTACTGTAATCTTCCCGCACATTTCCCCATTGGCGATGGCTCACATAAGGTCCCCATTTCTTCCAACGCGGATTCCTCAATTTTTCTTCCTCGTTCATATTTTTCTAATTATTTTTTGGATAATTATTCGTTTTTTATTTAGGAGCATCACGTCTCGATTTCTGTTTCACGCTTCCAACCCGCTGTCCACTATATCTTTTTTTGCTCAGACGATTGGTCATCCAAAGAAAACTTCTTCAAAAGCAAAAAAAGGATGCCGTTCCCATCGGGGCTATGTTGAGGTTTTGTCATTCTCCGACAATATAAATGATAGTTGATGAAGTATAAATGATAATTGATAATCGATGAATGATAATTCCCCAAAATCAATTATAAATTTATTTTTCAAATTACCATCCGCTTAAAAATCGATTCATCGATTCTTTGCCTTCTTAAAAAATCCTTCGCCCGTCAAAAAATCTTTGCGTTTAAAATTTCCACAATAAAACAGCGAATCAATCATTTATCACTTATCATTTATAATCAATCACCCATTGTCCGCAAAACTCTCCAGCGTCGTCATTCCACCATCAACATAAATACTCGCTCCCGTAATGTAATCCGAATAATCACTCGCCAAAAATACGGCTAAATTTCCAATGTCTTCCGGTTGCCCGATTCTGTCATACGGAATCAGCGTCATCAGTGCATCCAGAGATTTTTCATTATCCCAAGCAGACTTGTTGATTGGCGTTTGGATAGCACCCGGACAAATATTATTAACTCTGATTTTATCCTTTCCATATTCCTGAGCCAAAGTCTGCATCAGCATTCTCAAAGCACCTTTACTGGAAGCATAATTCGCGTGTCCAGCCCACGGAATCGTCTCGTGAACACTGCTGATATTAATGATTTTTCCCAAAGCTTTAGATTTGTCATTCATTCCGCGTTTCAAAAATTCTTTGATGGCTTCACGTGAACAAAGAAATTGTCCCGTCAAATTCACATCAATCACTTTTTGCCATTGCGCTAAAGTCATATCAATAAAAGACGCATCTTGTTGCAGACCAGCATTATTAATAAGAATATCAACGGTTCCAAATTTCTCAATCGTCGTTTGAAACATTGCCTGAACTTGGTCTTCCTTGCTCACATCACACTGGATGATAAAACCTTCGCCATCATTTTCCTCAATGGTTTTCAAAGTTTCCTCCGCTTCCGGTCGCGAATGTTCAGATGAATGATTTACTATAGTGATTGCCCCAGATTTTGCCAAACTAATAGCAATTCCTTTCCCGATTCCACTGCTGGAACCCGTTACGATGGCGACTTGTTTATTTAGATTGATTTCCATAATTGATTGTAAAATGAAATTTTTAAAAGCAAATATTATACGCAAGTTCTGGTAAAATATATTATTAACAAATAATTATTTTAGAAATTTCAAGCGAAATTTGGAATAAGTGAACTTTGTGAAGTATATTTGCAGTCAGAATTGTTCATTTACATATTGAAAATGTTATCGAGAAAGGTGGAGAGATTAGACTCTGTGAAACCTTGGCAACCCTTCGGAAACGAAGAAGGTGCTAAATTCTATCCGCATAGACGGAAAAGATAACCAAACATTTATTCTACATTTCCCCGTAGCATTTTCAATTTTTACAAGACATAAATTGGAAGACAAGCTACAACATATCAATATTCAACATTTCGAAACTAAGAACGGAAAAGTTCTCGATATTCCATTAAGCTATCAGCTTTTTGGAAAAGAACTGTATTCTGCTCCGATTGTGATGATTAACCACGCCTTGACCGGGAACTCCGATGTTGCCGGTGAAAACGGTTGGTGGAAATCTTTAGTGGGAGAAGGAAAAGTCATTGATACTAACCAATTCACTATTATTTGTTTCGATATTCCAGGCAATGGTTTTGACGGATTTTTCATTGATAATTATGAGGATTTTACAGCCCAGGATATTGCATCGATTTTTCTTCAAGGATTGCAAAAACTTAAAATCGAAAAACTGTTCGCTTTGGTTGGTGGTTCCGTTGGTGGTTCAATTGGCTGGGAAATGTTGGCTTTGGAAAATAATTTAGCCGAAAAATTCATCCCCATTGCAACGGATTTCAAAACCTCAGATTGGTTGCATTCTCAATGTTTGGTTCAGAAATATCTTTTGGAATCAGAAGAAAAACCGCTTGAAAAAGCCAGAGTTCACGCAATGTTGTGTTACAGAACACCGGAATCTCTCAACTCAAGATTCAAAAGAGAAACAGATTCTGAAAAGCAAATTTTAAAGTCCCATGACTGGCTCAACTTCCACGGAAACCGATTGAACGAAAGATTTAGTTTAAAAGCTTACAAACTCGTCAATCACCTTCTGATGAACATCAACGGCAAGGAAAATGAACTCGAAAACATTAATGCAGAAATTCATTTGGTTTCGGTTGATTCAGACCTTTTTTATCCAGCTTTTGAAATTAAAAACACTTACGATTTTTTAAAACATAAAAACAAAAATGTTCAGTATCACGAAATCAAATCCATCCACGGACACGACGCTTTCCTGATGGAATACGAACAGCTGAACACAATTTTAACACCTCTATTTTTGAACTGATGACAGACAAGAACGCAATTAATATTTATAGAAACAAAGCTTTGGTCAACTTCGAAGGGAAAAATTTCCTCGGACAAATCGGCGTGGATTCACGCATCTTCCAAGCTTTGAATGGAGGCGGAATCAGCGTTGGCGTTATTTCCCAACAAGCGATAGAAAACGGAATTTCTGTTCTTGTAGATGAAGTGGATGCAGAAGATGCGGTCAAGTTTCTGAAAAAAGAATTTGAGAAGGAAGCGAAGGAAGGTCACGTCAGCAATATTTATAGCATTGATAATTTGAGCGTTATCGGTTTTGTTTCGGGTAATTACAATAAGATTTTATCGGAACTTCAACGCAACAAGATTTTTCCTTTATTATTAAGTCAAATCGCTTCTGCTGGAAGAGTGAATATTGTGGTGACCGAAAACCAAACCGAAATCACCAAAAACATCATCGAAACCGAAATCTACGGAAAACCAAAAACCGTTCACCTCGCTTTGATTGGTCACGGAAATGTCGGCGGAACTTTGGTCGAGCAAATCCTGGATTCAGCTTATGACATTCTGAAAAGAAAAAGAGTCGATTTGAAAATCGTTGCGATTGCCAACTCCAAAAAAATAGCTTTTAACCAAGCTGGTTTCGGAAGCGATTGGAGACAAAAAATCAAATTTTCCCAAACAGAATCCAGCGTAGAAAAGTTGGTAGAATTTGCTAAAGAACACCATTTGGAAAACCTTGTAATGGTGGATAATACAGCTAGCAAAGATTTCGTGAAACATTATCCAACATTTGTAGAAAATGGTTTTGATGTCGTAGGTTCCAACAAAATTTACAACACCTTACCAATTTCAGAATACCGCGATTTCAGAAAATTATTAGAAAAAAACAAAAAGAAATATCTTTACGAAACCAATGTCGGTGCAGGTTTACCTTTAATTGACACAATTAAATTACTTCATCTTTCAGGCGAAAACATCACAAGAATCAAGGGCGTTTTTTCCGGAACTTTGAGTTACGTTTTCAATAATTTCTCTCTTCGAAACGACAAATATTCCATCATCATCCGAGAAGCGATGGAAAAAGGTTTCACCGAACCAGACCCGCGCGAAGATTTATCCGGAAATGATGTCGCTAGAAAACTATTGATTTTAGCAAGAGAATTAGATTTAATTAATGAATTCCAAGACATCAATATTCAAAATCTCGTTCCATCAAACCTTTTGGATATTGACAAAAACGAATTCATCTCCAGATTGGAAGAATTAGATTCAGAATATCAAAACATCAAAGAAAACCAAAAGCCTGACCACGTTCTTCGTTACGTCGGTGATTTGCACGGAAACCTTCAGGAAGAAAAAGGAGAATTGGACGTGAAATTAATCTCCGTTCCAGCAAACTCTGCCCTCGGACAACTGAAAGGCTCAGATTCAATCTTCGAAATCTATACCGAAAGCTACGGTGAAAATCCAATCGTCATTATGGGCGCAGGAGCCGGAGCAAAGGTAACTGCCAGAGGCGTTTTCGGAGATATTTTAAGACTTAGCGAAACAAAATAATCAACGAATCCGAAGGATTCAATGTAAGTAGCCGTAGGTGAAACCTATGGAACGAGACAACAGAAACAACAAACAACCGTAAATAAAAACCTACGGAAAATATAGAAATGGAAAATCAAAATTTCGAAACATTAGCCATCAGAACCCAAACCGAAAGAACTCAGTTTGACGAGCATTCTACGCCTTTGTACCTCACTTCGAGCTTCGTTTTCGAAGATGCGGAAGATATGCGCGCAAGTTTTGCAGAAGAAAAAGACAAGAATCTTTACAGTCGTTTCAGCAACCCAAACGTCACAGAATTCGTAGATAAAATTGTGAAAATGGAAGGTGCAGAATCCGGTTACGCTTTCGCAACGGGAATGGCCGCAATTTATTCCACTTTTGCGACTTTGCTTGATGCAGGCGACCACATCGTCAGCTGTCAGTCGGTGTTCGGTTCCACGCACACTTTGTTCACGAAATATTTCCCAAAATGGAATATCGAAACCACTTATTTCAAAGCAGAAGACGCCGAGAATATTGAAAAATACATCCAGCCAAATACAAAAATCCTGTATTTGGAAACGCCGACAAATCCTGCAATCGAGATTTTAGATTTAGAATTCTTCGGAAAAATTGCAAAAAAACACAACTTGATTTTCATCGTAGACAACTGTTTCGCAACACCTTATCTTCAACAACCGATTAAGTACGGCGCAGATATTGTCGTGCATTCCGCAACGAAATTGATTGATGGTCAAGGTCGTGTTCTCGGCGGAGTTGCCGTTGGAAAAGCGGATTTGATTCGTGAGATTTATCTTTTCGCAAGAAACACGGGTCCGGCAATGTCGCCGTTCAACGCGTGGGTTTTGAGCAAGAGCTTGGAAACTTTGGCGATTCGCGTCGAGAAACATTGCGAAAATGCGCTCAAAGTTGCCGAGTTTCTGGAAAATCATCCGAATGTGGAATTGGTAAAATATCCTTTCCTGAAATCTCATCCAAGCTATAAAATCGCCAAAAAACAAATGAAATTAGGTGGAAACATCGTCGCTTTCGAAGTCAAAAATGGCATCGAGGGCGGACGCAATTTCCTCAACCGAATCAAGATGTGTTCCCTCTCCGCAAACCTTGGCGACACGCGAACAATTGTCACGCATCCCGCTTCCACAACCCATTCCAAGCTTTCCGATGACGAGCGAAACGAGGTCGGAATCACCGCTGGATTGGTGCGTTGCTCGGTAGGATTGGAAAATATAGATGACATTATCAACGATTTGAAACAGGCTTTGGATTAATTCAATGATGAAAAAATAAAAAGAATGAAAAATTCAGAACAATTATATAAAGCACTGGGTGAACGCATTCTCATTCTCGATGGAGCGATGGGAACTATGATTCAGCGCTACAATTTCACCGAGGAAGATTATCGTGGCGAGCGATTCAAAGATTGGGAATCTTCGCTTAAAGGAAATAATGATTTGCTGTCTTTAACGCAACCAGAAGCCATTGAAGAAATTCACAGAAAATATCTTTTGGCAGGAGCAGATATCATCGAGACCAATACATTTTCCGGAACAACCATTGCAATGGCGGATTATCATATGGAAGATTTGGTTTACGAACTTAATTACGAATCGGCCAAAATCGCCAAAAAAGTCTGTGACGAATTCACTGCTCAAAATCCCAACAAACCAAGATTTGTTGCTGGTTCAATTGGGCCAACCAACAGAACGGCGAGTCTTAGTCCAGATGTAAACGACCCAGGTTACAGGGCAATCACTTTTGATGAACTCAGAATTGCTTATAAACAACAGGCAGAAGCCTTGCTGGACGGCGGTTCCGACATTCTTTTGGTAGAAACCATTTTCGACACTTTGAATGCAAAAGCGGCACTTTTTGCCATTGATGAAATAAGAGAAGAACGCAATATCAAAATTCCGATTATGGTTTCAGGAACTATTACCGATGCTTCTGGAAGAACTTTGAGTGGACAAACTGCCGATGCATTTTTGATTTCTGTTTCTCATATGGACTTGATAAGTGTTGGTTTTAATTGTGCTTTGGGTGCAAAACAATTGACGCCTTATCTGGAAATTCTTGCCAATCACACAGATTTCGGAATTTCTGCATATCCAAACGCCGGCTTACCGAACGCCTTCGGTCAATACGACGAAACTGCGGAACAGATGGCAAATCAGGTCGAAGAATATTTAGAAAAAGGATTAATTAATATCATTGGTGGTTGTTGTGGAACAACGCCAGATCATATCAATGCCATTGCTGATTTGGCAAAAAATTACAAGCCGAGACAATTATCGGTAATTAGTCAATAATTATGGAAACAGATTGTAAAAGAAAGTATCTGAAATTATCAGGCCTTGAGCCTTTGATTATAACTCCCGAATCCAACTTTATCAATGTTGGGGAAAGAACCAACGTTGCGGGTTCCAAAAAATTTCTTCGTCTCATTAAGGAAGAAAAATATTCTGAAGCACTCGATATTGCAAGAAATCAGGTTGAGGGCGGTGCCCAGATTCTTGATGTCAATATGGATGACGGACTTTTGGACGGAAAATATGCAATGGTAAAATTCCTTAACCTTATTGCTTCCGAACCGGATATTGCCAGAATCCCAATTATGATAGATTCTTCCAAATGGGAAATTCTGGAAGCCGGATTGCAGGTTGTTCAGGGAAAACCAGTTGTTAATTCCATCAGTCTTAAAGGTGGTGAAGAAGAATTCATCAAGCAAGCGAAAGCTATAAAAAGATACGGTGCGGCAGCCATAATTATGGCGTTTGATGAGGTTGGACAAGCCGATAATTACGAAAGAAGAATCGAAATTTCTAAAAGGTCTTATGATATTTTGGTTAACCAAGTTGGGTTTCCTTCTGAGGATATTATTTTCGACCTTAATATTTTCCCTGTGGCGACAGGAATGGACGAACACCGCAGAAACGCGATTGACTTTATCGAAGCAACACGCTGGGTTCGCACCAATCTTCCGAATGCTTCCGTAAGTGGAGGTGTTTCCAATGTGTCGTTTTCGTTCCGTGGTAATGATTCGGTAAGAGAAGCGATGCATTCTGTTTTCCTTTATCACGCCATAAAAGCAGGAATGAATATGGGAATCGTAAATCCGACAATGTTGGAAGTTTATGATGAAATTCCGAAAGATTTGCTGGAGTTGGTGGAAGATGTGATGCTCGACAGAAAAGACGATGCAACCGAAAAACTTCTCGATTATTCCGAAAGGGTCAAATCCACAAAAAAGGAAAAAGCGGAAGATTTGGCTTGGCGGGAAATGCCTTTGCAAGAAAGGATTACGCATTCTTTAGTAAAAGGAATTGACCGTTTTATAGAAGAAGATACAGAAGAGGCGAGAAAATCTTCAAAACGTCCGCTGGATGTTATCGAAATCAATCTGATGACAGGGATGGGGGTTGTCGGCGACCTTTTCGGAAGCGGAAAAATGTTCCTGCCTCAGGTTGTAAAATCGGCGAGAGTAATGAAAAAGGCCGTGGCTTATCTGCAACCTTTCATTGAAGCACAAAAAGACCAGACTCAAAAATCCAATGGTAAAATACTGATGGCGACTGTAAAAGGCGATGTTCACGATATTGGAAAAAATATTGTGAGCGTAGTTTTGGGTTGCAACAATTACGAGATTGTGGATTTAGGAGTAATGGTTCCCGCCGAGAAAATTATCCAGACGGCGATTGATGAGAAAGTGGATGTAATTGGATTGAGTGGATTGATTACACCAAGTCTGGACGAAATGGTTCACATTGCTGATGAATTGGAGCGCAAAAACCTTGATTTTCCATTGTTAATTGGAGGCGCAACAACTTCTAAAGCTCACACGGCAGTTAAAATTTCTCCAAAATATTCCAATACGGTTGTTCACGTGAATGATGCTTCCAGAGCAGTTGGTGTTGTGAGTGCGCTTTTGAATCAGGATAAATCCAATGCTTATGCTTTGGAAATCAGAAAAGATTATGATGAATTCCGTGAAAAATTCCTGAACCGTCAGGTTGACAAAGAATACGTGACTATTGAGGAAGCGAGAAAACAGAAATTCAAAATCGATTGGGAAAATGAAGAGATTCACACACCTAAAAAATTAGGAATTACAATCATCGAAGACCAAAATTTGGATGAGTTGGTCGAATTTATTGACTGGTCACCTTTTTTCAGAAGCTGGCAATTGTTTGGGAAATTCCCTGAGATTTTGACGGATAATGTTGTTGGAGAACAGGCAACGATTTTGTTCAATGAAGCGCAGACAATGCTCAAAAAAATCTTAAAAGAAAAGAGTTTTGTTGCCAAAGGTATTTTTGGGATTTTCCCTGCGAATGCGAATGAACAGGACGATATTTTGGTTTATGATGACAATCAGAATGTGATTTCGACTTTCAGAACTTTACGCCAACAGCATAAAAAATCAGAAGGAAAAGAATATTTTGCTTTAAGTGATTTTATTGCACCTGAAAATTCTGGAAAACAGGATTATTTTGGTGTTTTCTGTGTTTGTACAGGTTTTGGAGCCGATGAATTGGCAAAAGAGTACGAAGAACAAAACGACGATTACAACGCCATTATGGTAAAAGCTTTGGCAGACCGTTTTGCAGAAGCTTTCGCCGAATATCTTCACAAAAAAGTCAGAACTGAATATTGGGGTTATTCTGAAAATGAAACTTTGGATAACGATGAATTAATCAAAGAAAAATATTTGGGAATTCGTCCTGCTCCAGGTTATCCGGCTTGTCCTGACCATTTGGAAAAATTGACGATTTGGGATTTGCTTAAAGTGGATGAAAAAATCGGAGTGACTTTAACTGAAAGTCTTGCGATGTGGCCAACAGCGGCGGTTTCTGGCTATTACTTTGGGAATGAAAAATCAAAATATTTCGGGGTTGGAAAAATTGATGAAGACCAATTGAAAGATTTCGCTGAAAGAAAAAATGTTGAATTGGATTATGCCAGAAAATGGCTTGCTCCGAATCTTGCGGATTAATATTATTTAAAATTATTGAATGAAAATTACTGACCACATAAAAAACGCCAACGGCAAAACGCTTTTCTCATTTGAGATTGTTCCTCCGCAAAAAGGCGTTGGAATTGCTGATTTATATAAAAATATAGACCCGCTGATGGAGTTCAAACCGCCATTTATAGACGTTACCACTTCTCGAGAAGAATATATTTTTCTGGAAAGAGGAAACGGTTTGATGGAAAGAAAAATAACAAGAATGCGTCCAGGAACTTTGGGGATTTGCTCGGCGATTCAAAATAAATATAATGTTGATACCGTTCCGCACGTTCTTTGTGGCGGATTTACCAAAGAAGAAACCGAATATCTTTTGGTGGATTGTATGTATTTGGGAATCAACAACATTGTCGCCTTGCGAGGCGATGCAATGAAAGGTGAAAAATATTTTGAACCATCTGTTGGTGGACATAAATACGCCTCTGATTTAGTAAAACAAATTCACGACTTGGGAATTGGGGAATATCTTCACGGTAAAATAGAATCGGACGTTGATAATAGTTTCTGCATTGGTGTTGCGGGTTATCCTGAAAAGCATATTGAAGCGCCATCTATGAATTATGACCTTCAAATGTTGAAGAAAAAAGTGGAAGCTGGTGCAGATTACATCGTGACCCAAATGTTCTTTGATAACCAGAAATTTTTCGATTTTGTAAAACAAGCCAGAGAAATTGGGATTGATGTTCCGATTATTCCAGGAATTAAACCGATTGCAACAAAAACACATTTACAAATGTTGCCACAGGTTTTCAAAATCGATTTGCCGGAAACTTTAATCAATGAAGTTCTGAAATGCAAAACCAATAATGATGTTCGCGAAGTCGGAATAGAATGGGCAATAAACCAGAGTAAGGAATTGTTGGATTTTGGAATTCCTGTTCTACACTTTTACTCAATGGGGAAAAGTGATAATATTCTGAAGATAGGAAGAGAGATTTTTTAAATAAAAAGAGATGCAATTGCATCTCTTTCTTATTATTTATTAAGGAAAGTAACTAGTTTTATAAGATCCAGTTCCTCAGTCATTTTTATTTTATTTGTTTTGATGAAATCTTTTACAGCTTCTTTTTTATTGGCTGGTAAAGCATTCATTAATTCATCAGTTTTTTTTGTGAGTTTTATTAGATTATTATCTTCAATTTTAATGAAATAAGTTGGCCTTTGCTTTTCAAATTTGGAATAAGCTTCTCTAATCATTGAATTTGGCTCAATTGAAGAATTAACATTTTCAAGTTTTATTTTCTCTTTTTTTAGTAATTGATTTTTTCCATTAACGATTCTAAAATAATAGCCATTATCATCCTTTAAATAAATAATGGTTGCTCCAACACTTTTGAAATTAAAGGTTGATAATCTGTCAATTTTTGGAACTTCATAAACTTTATCATCAACTAAAACTTCAAGCTTGTCTAAATAAGCATCATATCTAATTGGTATTACTTCTTGTGAATCACCAATAGTTGCAGAAATGAAATTAGTATTTAAATATGGGGTTCCAATTACATTTTTTCCTAATTTTTCAAGGTTTGTGTTTACTGAGGCAAGGGGACCCGTAAATATTTTATAGCTCTGACCATACATTTGATTCGCAAAAAAGATGAAGATGAATAGTAAAAATAAAGTATTGTCTAATAAAAGTTTTCGATTTATCATAAAATGTTTTTAAATTTTTGTAAAAATACAATTTGTAATGAATATAAAAACAGAAAGTTATTTATATTTTTACGATTCAAGTTTTTTTATGAAATTAACAGGACCCCTCAAGCAAATCATTACACTCAATAATCTTCCACTGAAGGGAAAATTACAAGACGAATCTTTAGAAATAATTCCCAATGGCGGAATTTTAACAGAAAATGGAAAAATTTTAGAGGTCAACAATTTCGATTCTTTAAAACAAAAATTTCCTGATTCTGAAATCAATCTTATTGATAATGAGCAAATCGCACTTCCAGCTTTTGTAGATTCACACACGCATATTTGTTTTGGTGGAAATCGAGCTAACGATTTTGCGATGAGAAATGCAGGTAAAACTTACCTCGAAATTGCCGAATCCGGCGGTGGAATTTGGAGTTCCGTTCAACATACAAGACAAGCTTCGGAAGATGATTTGGTTAACGGAATTCTTGAACGCACCAATATTTTACTAAATCAAGGCATCACAACCATCGAAATTAAAAGCGGTTACGGATTAAATGTTGATGAAGAACTAAAAATGTTACGAGCAATCAACAAAGCTCAAGGTTTAACAAAAGCTACATTAGTTCCAACTTGTTTGTCAGCTCACCTTAAGCCAAGAGATTTTGAAGGAACCTCGGAAGAATATCTAAATTATATTTTTGATGAAATTCTACCAAAAGTAAAAGAAGAAAATCTTGCTAGCCGTGTTGATATTTTTATTGAAAAATCAGCATTTCAGCCAGAAGAAAGCAAGAATTTTCTTTTGAAAGCGAAAGAATTAGGTTTTCAAGTTACCGTTCACGCTGACCAATTTACGGCTGGAAGTTCAAGAATTGCTGTTGAGGTTGGTGCAAAATCTGCTGACCATTTGGAAGCGACTATCGATAAAGATATTGAATTTTTAGCGAATTCAAATACTGTGGCAATTGCTTTACCAGGTGCAAGTCTAGGTTTGGGCGAACCATTTGCTCCGGCAAGAAAAATTCTTGACAAAGGTGGCATTTTAGCAATTGCAACCGACTGGAATCCTGGTTCGGCGCCAATGGGAAATCTAGTTACTCAAGCCTCGATTTTGGCGACATATCAGAAGTTGACTACAGTGGAAGTTTTAGCTGCAATAACTTTTCGAGCAGCTTATGCTTTGGATTTAGATGACAGAGGGATTTTAGCAGAAGGGAAAAAGGCAGATTTTATCACTTACGAAACAGATAATTTCCAGAACATCCTTTATCATCAAGGAAGTTTGAAACCGAAAAATATTTATATCAACGGAGAAAAAATCTAAATTATGTTTAAATGGACTGGCCGTTTTGATGGCGACGAAGAATCGTATCACAGAATTTTCCAACGAGTGAAAACAGAAACGGATTATGAAACTATTAATCCCAATGATTTCGTTTTACACGGTTTTGCTGTAGATGAAGGCGTGATGCGTAATAAAGGTAGAGTAGGAGCCCAAGAAGCACCAGATTTGATTAGAAAAAATATGTCCAATTTTCCTGTTGTCAATCCTGAATTTTCTCTGAAAGATTTCGGAAATATCAAATGTGAAAATAATGACCTCGAAACAACTCAGAATTTGTTAGCTGAAAAAGTTTCGAAAGTGTTATCAAAACAAGGGAAATCTGTTGTTTTAGGAGGTGGACACGAAATTACTTTTGCTCATTATTCCGGAATCAGAAAAGCTTTTCCTAATCAAAAAATCGGAATCATTAATTTCGATGCTCACTTTGATAACCGCGAGCCGGAAAATGGATTGGCGAGTTCCGGAACAGGGTTTTGGCAAATTGCTCAGGAAGGTGAAATCCATTCATTACATATTGGAATTCAGAAAAATAGTAATACAAAGAAGTTATTTGAGATTGCAGATCATTTTGGAATGAAATATATTCTCGCTGACGAAATTTACTCCGAAAACATTCCGAATATTATGTTCACAATCAATTCTTTTTTAGAAGATATGGACATTGTTTACGTCACGATTTGTATGGATGTTTTTAATGCTTCCATTGCACCAGGCGTTAGTGCGCCTGCTTATAACGGAATTTTTGCTGACCGTCAATTTATGCAGATTTACCGTCATATTTTATCATCAAAGAAAACAAAAGCATTGGATGTGGCAGAAGTTAATCCCAATTTTGATATACATGAAAGAACCGCAAGATTAGCTGCAAGTCTTGTGAACGAATGGTTTATGATTTAGATTATGAAGAGAGACAGTATTATTTTTGACTTAGACGGAACACTTTGGAATGCTTCAGAAACTGTTGTAAGAGCTTTTAACGACAGCATTCAGGCGATTGGATTCGATATCAATATCTCTTCTCAGACTGTGAGAGATTTCTCTGGGATGAAGATGGACGATATTTTTGCGCAACATTTCAGTTTTGTTCCAAAAGAAAAGCTAAAGGAATTTGAAACAATTTATTCAAAGAAAGAAAGCCAATATCTTAAAAAATATGGTGGCGAATTGTTTCCAAAATTCAAAGAAACACTTGAAAAATTAGCAGAAAATTATAGACTTTTCATTGTTAGCAATTGTATGAAAGGTTATATCGAGAATTTCATCGAGTTTTTTAGTTTTGAAAATTTGTTTGAAGATTTCGAATGTTTTGGCAACGACGGTTTACCAAAAGAAAAGAATATCAGATTAATTGTGGAGCGAAATAATCTGCAAAATCCTATCTATGTTGGCGATACCATTTGGGACAAAGAATCTTCTGACAAAGCGGGTGTTCGCTTTATCTATGCAGCTTACGGTTTTGGAAAAATTGAAAATCCAAAAGTTCAGATTCAAAACTTCGAAGATTTATTATTGTTAGATTGATTTGGGCAGCTTAATCCGCCTTCCGCTCCCAATCTTTTCACTTCACTTCGTTACGTAAAAAGGATTTCCGCTCAAGTCGGGCTGCGTAAGATTCTCTGTTCCAGACTTTGAACATAAAAAAGCCTTATCAAAATTTGACAAGGCTTTTTTATAAATTGTTGAAAATTATTTAAACTCAATCGGGAATTTAACCTGAGAATTATCCCATCCAGCGTACAAATCTGCTCCGGATTTTGTCTGTACAAAAGTCACAGAAAAATACTCGATTGGAGAAGCTGTTTTCTCAACCGGAACATTGAATCTCAAAACATCTTTGCTTTTGTCATAGAAATAAGCGCCCCATTTATCGATTTCAGAATTTAGAACAATCGTCCATTCTTTTTCAAAAGGAATGGCAAAAATACTATAAGTTCCTGCAGGAATTTCCTTTCCTCCAATTTTCACTGGTGTATAGAATTTGATTTCAGAATTTTCATTCGCCCCGAATCTCCAGATTTCTCCGTATTTGATAAGGTTACCGAAAACAACTCTGTTTTTTTTCTGTGGACGAGAATAGACGACTTTCACTTTCGGAGTTTCCGTTTTAGATGAAGTCACTTGAAGAGGATAGTAAACTGCATCCATTGGACTTACGTCAACTGACATATAATTCAGTTTGGTTGGGTCGATTTTTGCTTGTGAAAATGCACTGACTCCCACTAATAATGAAGCGACTAAAATTAATTTTTTCATTAAGATTTATTTTATTTTTAATAATTGTTCTATAGCTTTATCCAAAGTTTTCTGTTCTTTAGCAAAACAAAAACGAATCACTTTTTCATCGGTTTTGTCTTTGTAAAATGCAGAAAATGGGATAGTTGCGACTTTATATTCTTTGGTTAACCAATAGCAAAAATCCTTGTCTTGCATATCAGAAATTGCGCCAAAATTAGCAGACAAAAAATAAGTTCCTTCGCAATCCAATAATTGGAAAGGCGTTTCTTTCAAAGCGTTTTTAAGATAATCTCTTTTTGTTTGGAAAAATGTTGAGATGGATTTGAAATCATCAATATTCTGCAAATATTTAGAAATCGCAAATTGTGCTGGCGTATTCACACAAAACACATTAAATTGGTGAACTTTCCGAAACTCATTCATCAAATCCGAAGGCGCACAAACATAACCTATTTTCCAACCTGTGATGTGTAATAATTTCCCAAAAGAGCCAACTACGAATGTTCTTTCTTTCAGTTCAGGATATCTGGCTAATGTCAGATGGGGTTTTTCGTCAAAAGTGATACTTTCATAAACTTCATCACTTAGAATGATAATGTCTGTATTTTTTACAATAGCAATCAGTTCATCAATATCTTTCTGTTTAAGGATTTTTCCGGCAGGATTATTCGGGTTGTTGATGATAATCATCTTGGTTTTTTCGGAAACCAGATTTTTGACTTCACTCCAATTGATTTTGTAATCGGGATAAAGCATTTTGACATTTTTTACGATTCCACCATTCAAAATAATTGTTGGTTCATAACAATCGTAAGCCGGTTCAAAAATAATGACTTCATCACCTTTTTCCACAAATGCAGAAATAATGGTGAAAATGCCTTGTGTTGCTCCAGCAGTAATATTGATCTCATAATCCGGATGATAATCAACTTGATATTGAAGATTGAATTTGCTGGAAATCTCTTCTCTCAGCTCTTTGATTCCAAACAAAGGTGCATATTGATTATGACCTTTTTTTGAAAATTCACCTAAGTATTTGATTAAATTTTCATCAAGCTGATAATCTGGAAATCCCTGGGAAAGATTGACTGCGTTTTCCTGTTGTGCTAATAAGCTCATCTCTGTGAAAATCGTCGTTTTCACATCAGGAAGTTTGGAGTTTGGTAATTTGAATGCCATTCTGATTGTAAAAATAAGTAATTGTTGAATGTTTTTATCGCAAAGGCACAAGTATTTTTTCAAAAAAGGATATTTCAAGTCGCAAAGAGCAACTTTAATCTTTGCGACCTGAATAAAATTACGTTTTGGTGAACATTTTCCGACTCTGCGATAAGATTGCAATCGGTTATCATAATTCGTAAGTTTGCAAAAAAATTTTGTTGAAACGTCTTATTTCTATTGTAGGCACTACAGGAATCGGGAAAACCCGATTGGCAATCGATTTGGCTAATCATCTCGATACTGAAATTATTTCCTGTGATTCTCGCCAGTTCTACAAAGAAATGAAAATTGGAACTGCAATGCCAACCGATGAAGAATTAGCAGAAGCAAAACATCATTTTGTCGGAAATCTCAGCATTAACGATTATTATTCGATAGGACTTTTTGAAGAAGAAGCTCTTAAGAAATTGGACGAAATTTTTACCAAGAAAGATGTTACCATTATGGTTGGCGGAAGCGGGATGTACGAGAAAGCCGTTGTAGAAGGGATGAATGACCTGCCAGTTGCTGATGAAGAAAATCAAAAAAAACTGATTTCGATTTTTGAAAATGAAGGCATCGAAGTTCTACAAGAAATGCTGGAGAAATTAGACCCAGAATATTTTTCGGTTGTAGATAAAGATAATCCTAGAAGATTGTTTCGAGCCATTGACATCATTTGGCAAACCAATAAAACTTATACCGAAAATCTTAGTACACCAAAAACTAAAAGAAATTTTGAAACTATTAGAATTGGAATTGATGCGCCAAGAGAAGTGATTTATGAAAGAATCAATCTTCGTGTTGATAAAATGATGGAAAATGGATTGCTGCAAGAAGCAAAAAGTTTGATCGCGGATAGAGATAAAGTGGCTTTGCAAACGGTTGGTTACTCAGAATTGTTCCGATATTTTGATGGAGAATGGGATTTGGATTTTGCTGTTTCAGAGATCAAGAAAAACTCCCGACGTTATGCCAAACGCCAAACGACCTGGAATCGGAAATTGGAAAATGTAAATTGGGTCAACTATGATAATTCTCTGCAAGAAGCATTATCTTTGCTGAATAAAATAGATTAATCATCACATTAATAAATCAAAACAATGTCAAATACACCTTCAAATATGTTGGCTTTAGGAACAAAAGCTCCGGACTTTAAACTTCCTAATCCGTCAAAAAATAACGAATTGCAAAGCCTTGAATCTTTGAGAGGGAAAAAAGGAACTTTGGTTGTTTTTATGTGTAACCATTGTCCGTTCGTTCTTCATATCATTGATAAATTAGAAGAATTGTATGAGGATTACAAATCTCAAGGAATTGAGTTTATAGGAATCAATTCTAATGATGTGGATAGATATCCAGCAGATTCTCCAGAGATGATGATGGACTTTGTAGATGAAAAAAATATCAAATTTCCCTATTTATACGACGAATCTCAAGATGTCGCAAAATCTTTTGAAGCAGCTTGTACACCAGATTTTTATTTCTTTGACGAAAGTCTAAATTTGATTTATCGTGGTCAAATGGATGACTCGCGTCCAGGAAATCAAAAGGAAATTACAGGCGAAGATTTGATTATCGCTTTCGAAAATCTTTTGGCAGGAGCTGAGCAGGAAGATTTCCAGAAGCCAAGTTTAGGTTGCAATATCAAATGGAAATAAAATCAAAACTCCGGAAAGTAATTTCCGGAGTTTCTTTTAATTAAAAACACTGTCAAATGACAACTAGTTTTTTGTAATATAATTTTTCAAAAATCGTTTCTGAGATTCAAAAGCAATCTTATCCAAATCAAGTTCTGAAGCTTTTATCCAAATAGTTTCAGAGATTTCTGATTCTTCTAATTGGATTTCGAATTTTTTCTCAACTTCATACAGATAAAACAAATCCAAAGTATTGTAATCAATATTTTTATAAGGATAAATGTTCGGCTGACTTCCAAGATATTTGAAGTTTTCAGGATTGATATTCAGGCCCAATTCTTCATTCAGTTCTCTGGAACAGGTTTGTTCGGAACTTTCTTTCGGGTCTGTGAAACCGCCGGGCAAATCCCATTTTCCTTTTCCGGGTTCTTGATTTCGAACTGTGAAAAATAATTCATCTTGATGTTTTATGATTACCGCAACAGCTGCAGCAGTATTGTGATACAAAACAAAATCACAATTGCTGCAACTAAATTTGGTAATATTATTCCATAGTAGTTTTTCCTGACCGCATTTTGGACAGAACTTTAAATTTTCCATTGGATAAATTTAAAGAAAAAACTTAAGCTATATTTCTATTTCTTGGATGGAAATTTAAAATAACATCTCTCAGTTCTTCAGTTTTCAAATGTGTGTAAACTTGCGTTGTAGTAATACTGCTGTGCCCCAACATCTCCTGAATAAACCTCAAATCAGCTCCATTTTGTAACAAATGCGTTGCAAAAGAATGTCTGAAAGTGTGCGGGGAAATACTCTTGTTGATTCCGGCTTTCTGAGTTAATTCTTTGATGATGATGAAAACAATCACTCTGGACATATTAGTTCCTCTTGTATTCAGGAAAACAATATCCTCGTGTTTTTTGTTGACCTTGATTTTCTTTCTAACGTTTTGGATGTAATCGTGAAGATACTCTGCCGTAGAACTTGCAAGAGGAACCAATCTGGTTTTCTCACCTTTACCTTCTACAATAATGAATCCTTCTTTGAAATTGATATTAGAAATTTTCAAATCTACCAATTCCGAAACGCGAAGACCGCAACCGTACAATACTTCCAGAATGCATTGGTTTCTTTGTCCAATATCTGTCTTTTTATCAATACTGTTGATGATTTTGTCAATGTCATCCATACTCAAAGTATCAGGAAGATAAAGACCCAATTTCGGACCTTCTAAAAGTGAAGAAGGATTGTCTTCTCTGTATTCTTCTTCCAAAAGAAATTTGAAAAAAGCCTTGATAGAAGAAATTCCTCTAGCCTGGGAACGTTCGCTGATTTTCTTTTTAGAAAGTTGATAGATGAATTCTTGTAGATTTTCGTAAGAAATGTCGTGTGGAGAAACCTCTTGTAATTCTGTAGTTGCAAAGCTTTCCAGCTTTTTAATATCTCTGACGTAAGCGTCTAGTGTGTTGTCAGAGAAGCTTTTTTCAAATTTTAGAAAATTTGAAAAATCTGTAATTTTTTCGGACCAATTCATATTTGTGTTTTTTTAATTGTTTTATAAAATATAATATTTATCTCATACGATATATAATTCTTTTTCTGTAATGTTTAAAATCTCAATTCCTGCGTTTTTTAAAAATTCTAATCCACTGTCGTCAGAATAGCCGGTCATATAAACCACTTTTTCGATTCCAGATTGTAATATCAATTTACTGCACTCTTTGCACGGAGACATTGTTATATATAACGTTGCACCTTTGCAAGATTGTGTGCTGCTAGCTATTTTCAATATAGCGTTGGCTTCTGCATGAAGTACGAACCAATTGGTTTTTCCGTCTTCATCTTCACAATTATTCTCGAAGCCAGAAGGTGTTCCATTGTAGCCGTCAGAAATTATCATTCTGTCTTTTACGATAAGCGCACCAACTTTTTTTCTCTTACAGTAAGATAGATTTGCCCATTCAGACGCCATCTTAAGATAAGCAATATCGAATTTGTTATAATTCATTCTACTAATTTAGTTGAAGGCAGGCTTTCTTTTTTCCAGAAAAGCCGAAACTCCTTCTTTAAAATCCTCACCTGAAAATAATTCTCCAAAAGAATCAATCTCAGTTTCCATCCCATTTTCTTTGTCATTTGCATTCACCGCTTTTATCGCTTTTGCAATACCGAGTGGCGAATTTTTCACAATTTGCTCAGCTAATTCCTGAGTTTTTGAAAGCAATTCTTCCAAAGAAAAAACTTCATTCACCAAACCAATGGATTTGGCTTTTTCAGCAGTAATCATTTTTGCTGAGAAAATCATTTCATTAGCCAAACCTTTTCCTACCAATTTTGGCAATCTCTGGGTTCCACCATAACCAGGAATCAATCCTAATGTTACTTCCGGTAAACCTAATTTTGCATTTTCCGAAGCGTATCTGATGTGGCAAGATAATGCCAATTCCAATCCTCCACCAAGAGCAAAACCATTGATTGCTGCAATCACAGGTTTGTTCAAATCTTCTATTTTTTGAAAAACAGAATGTCCTCTTTTTGATAGTTCTTTCGCTTTTTCTGAGCTGTAAGCAGAAAATTCTTTGATATCTGCACCTGCAACGAAAGATTTTTCTCCACTTCCCGTAATAATCACACAGTTTACATTTTTATCAGAAGCCAAATTATCAAACATATTTTCCAAATCGTTAAGAACCTGAGCATTCAAAGCATTTAAGCTTTCTGGTCTATTGATTGTTACAACTGCAATTTTTCTGTCTATCGTTAATTTTATACTTTCGTAACTCATTTCAAAAAGAAGATTTTGATTAATTCTAAAATGATTTAGAGATCTAATTTAGAAATTCCTGCAATATAAACAAAATATTAATGAATAATTAACATTTATATTGTTTATTTATTAACCTTTGTAAATTATAATAATGAAAACTTTTTACAGAATATCCCAATATGTCTTTAAAACATACATTTTGTTACTCACTGTATTTGTAATTTCTTGTGGAAGTCGTAACTCAAGTTCCAGTTACAAATCCACATCTGTATCCTATTATGCTAATAAATTTGATGGAAAAAAGACTGCAAGTGGCGAAACTTATAGGCATTCTAAAATGACAGGCGCTCACAAATCCCTTTCATTTGGAACAAGGGTAGAAATCGTGAATGTTGAGAATGATAAATCTGTCATCATTACTGTAAATGACAGAGGGCCATTAAAATCTTCGAGAGAATTTGATTTGAGTCAAGGTGCTTTCAAAAAAATTTCAAATCTGAATGCCGGAATCGTGAAAGTAAAATATAGAATCCTTAAATAATACTGCATTTTATTATATGTGATAAATGTTAAGAAATGATTCATCACATAATATTTTAAAAATGTTTAAATTTGCATAGCTTTTTAAAAGCAAACAAAATAAAAATCTTAAAAAATAACATCAAGACAATGAGTTACATTTCATTTATCGAAGCAAGACAAATTTTAGATTCCAGAGGGAATCCTACAATAGAAGTAGATGTTTTCACAGAAAGTGGAGCAATGGGACGTGCGGCTGTACCTTCTGGTGCATCTACAGGTGAGCACGAAGCGGTAGAATTGAGAGACGGGGCACCGGAATTCTTAGGAAAAGGTGTTTTGAAGGCGGTAGAAAATGTGAAAGAAGTTATCGCTCCGGAATTAATTGGTCTTTCAGTTTTCGAACAAAATTTGATTGATGCTGTGATGATTGACCTTGATGGAACTTCTAACAAAGGAAAATTAGGTGCAAACGCAATCCTGGGTGTTTCTTTGGCTGCTGCAAAAGCTGCTGCTGCTGAATTGAGAATGCCTCTTTATAAATATGTTGGTGGTGTAAACGCAAACACACTTCCTGTTCCAATGATGAATGTGATCAATGGTGGTTCTCACTCAGATGCGCCCATCGCTTTCCAGGAATTTATGGTAATGCCGGTAAAAGCAGATTCTTTCTCTCACGCTTTGAGAAAAGGAACTGAGATTTTCCACAGCTTAAAATCTATTCTTCACGGTAGAGGTTTGTCTACTGCAGTAGGTGACGAAGGTGGATTTGCGCCAACTTTCACAGGAACAGAAGATGCCTTGGATACTTTGCTACAAGCTATCGAAAAAGCAGGTTACAAGCCTGGTGATGATGTAATGATTGCTTTGGATTGCGCAGCTTCAGAATTCTATAAAGATGGTGTTTACGATTACAGAAAATTCCAAACTCCGGATGCGCCAGTATTCTCTAGCAGTGAACAAGTTTCCTATCTTGCTGAATTAGCAAACAAATATCCAATTATCTCTATCGAAGATGGTATGCAGGAAAATGACTGGGCAGGTTGGAAAGAATTGACAGATAAAATCGGAGACAGAGTTCAATTGGTTGGAGACGATTTATTCGTAACTAATGTTGAGAGATTGTCTAGAGGTATCAAAGAAAATACAGCTAACTCAATCCTTGTAAAAGTTAACCAAATCGGTTCTCTTTCTGAAACGATGGCGGCTGTACAAATGGCTCAGCAAAACAGATATACAACAGTAATGTCTCACAGATCTGGTGAAACAGAAGATGCTACAATTGCTGATTTGGCAGTGGCACAAAACTGTGGACAAATCAAAACTGGTTCTGCTTCCAGATCTGATAGAATGGCCAAGTACAACCAATTATTGAGAATTGAAGAAGCTCTTGGAGAAACTGCAATTTTCCCTGGTTTGGAGGCCTTCAAAATCAAAAGATAAGATTTAACAAAAATTTATAATTTAAAGCATTTGGAATTTTCCAGATGCTTTTTGTTTTTATTTATTTGAAAATCAATTTGTTAATTATTTGATTTTTTCATAAATAATTATTTTTTTTATTCAATTATTGATATTAACAGAATCGATTGTGAGATATGACTTTTGTCAGTTGAGCATTAAGACTGAAAGTGTTATATTTAGCAAATAAATTTTTTTAAAATGTCAGATAATAAAGTTATATTAAATTACGACGGGAAAAGCTTTGAATATCCAATCGTAGATAGTACTATCGGAGACAGAGGAATTGATATTTCCAAATTGAGAGACCAGACAGGTTTAATTACGATGGATCTTGGTTACAAAAACACAGGTGCTACAATCAGTGAAATTACATACTTAGATGGAGACCAGGGAGAATTGTTCTACAGAGGTTATCCGATAGAGCAGATTGCCGAAAAATCTAATTTTACGGAAGTAATGTATCTTTTACTTCACGGAGAATTACCTACTACTGAGCAGTTTAATACCTTCAACGGTAACATCAAAAAATATAACTTCGTAGCAGAGGAGATGAAGAAAATCATCGATGCTTTCCCTCGTTCTGCACACCCAATGGGCGTTTTGTCTACGCTTACTTCTGCATTGACAGCATTTAATCCTAAAGCAGTTAATGTTCAGTCAAAAGAAGAGATGGATCTTGCTGCTGAATTATTGATTGCAAAATTTGCTCACCTAGCTGCTTGGACTTATAGAAAAACGCTTGGTTTACCATTAAATCACGGAGATAATAACTTAAACTATGTAGAGAATTTCTACAAAATGGCGTTCAGATTACCAAATGAAGATTTCGAAATCAATCCTGTGGTAACGGCTGCTTTGGACAAATTATTAATCCTTCACGCTGACCACGAGCAAAACTGTTCTACATCTACAGTAAGAATGGTAGGTTCTGCTCACACAGGTCTTTTTGCATCAGTTTCTGCAGGTATTTCTGCACTTTGGGGTCCACTTCACGGTGGAGCAAACCAAGCGGTTATCGAGATGCTTGAATTGATTGAAAAAGATGGTGGCGATGTTTCTAAATATGTTGCTAAGGCTAAAGATAAAAACGATAGTTTCCGTTTGATGGGCTTCGGACACAGAGTTTACAAAAACTTCGACCCAAGAGCAAAAATCATCAAAAAAGCTGCTGACGATTTATTAGAAGCATTAGGAATTCAGGATAAGGCTCTGGATATTGCAATGCAGTTGGAAAAAGTAGCTTTGGAAGACGACTACTTCATCGAAAGAAAATTATATCCAAATGTAGATTTCTATTCAGGTATCATCTACAGAGCATTGGGAATCCCAACAGAAATGTTCACCGTAATGTTTGCATTAGGAAGATTACCGGGATGGATTGCTCAATGGAAAGAAATGAGACTGAAAGGTGACCCGATCGGAAGACCAAGACAGGTTTATCAAGGTGCTCAAAAAAGAGATTACGTAGATATCAACAACAGATAAAATATTTAATGAAAATGAATAATCCCCGAAATGTAAGTTTTGGGGATTATTTTTTTGTAACAATCAAGATTGAAACTTCAAAAGTTGAGGCATTAATTATATCAACAGATATTATTCCTAATTTATCCTTTATTGCCAAGCTTTATTTATATTTGCTCAATTCTCAGAATTTATGAATCTTAATATCAAAAACGAAACTGGAAGACTGAAATCTGTAGTTTTAGGACAACCAAAATCTAATGGATCAGTTCCTACACTTGCAGAAAGTTATGATGCAAAATCGTACAACACAATCGAGAATGGTATCTACCCGACAGAAGAAGATATTGTTTTCGAAATGACAGAGTTCGAAAAAGTGTTGAAGAAATATGATGTTGAGGTTTTTCGTCCAAAAATTATCAAAGACTACAATCAGGTTTTTGCCCGCGATGTCGCTTTTGTGATTGAGGATAAAATGATAATTTCTAATATTATCCCCGACAGAGCAGACGAGCAAGAAGCTTATCGACATATCATTGACAAAGTTTCCTGGAGAAATGTGATTAATCTTCCGGAAAAAGCACATATCGAAGGTGGTGACGTCATTGTTTGGGACGAATTTCTTTTCGTAGGAACAAGCTACAGCCCAGATTACCGGAATCTTAAAACCGCTAGAACCAACGAATATGCTATCGAAATCCTGAAAGAATATTTCCCCAAAAAGAGAATTATCGACCTAGATCTGAAGAAAAATGATACTAAACCTTACGAAGGAATTTTACATTTAGATTGTACGTTCAACCCGATTGGAGAAGACAAATGTGTGATTTACAAAAATGGATTTGTGGACGAGGATGATTATCAATTAGTGATAGATATTTTTGGCGAAGAAAATTGTTTCAATATCAATGATGAAGAGATGTTCCAGATGTTCCCGAATGTTTTCTCTATCGCACCGGATATTGTCGTTTCTGACAAAGCTTTCACGAGAATGAATGATCATTTCCGCAACGAATGGGGAATTACTGTAGAAGAAATTCCTTACCGCGAAATTTCTAAAATGGGTGGATTGTTGAGATGTTCGACTTTGCCTTTAGTAAGAGAATAATTTGTATGGTGAGTACAAAAATTTTATTCAATAACAAATGGATTGCTTTTTTGTTTTTAGCAATCTCATTTTCTTTAATTTACAATCCATTTACAAAGTTTCCATATACTTTTTGTGTAATTATTTTGGCTATCCTTTTATTCACATTTCTACAGGACGGGAATTTTAAAGGTCTAAATTTCAATAAAATAAAATTTTCTGACATTAAAGTGATATTAGTTTGCTATCTAATCTTAGAGCTTTCTATGGATTTTATTTTTCAGCCTTTGGTCAGTAAAATTTTTAATGAGCCGGCGGATTATTCTTCATTTAAAATGATAGAAGGAAACTCTGCCAAATATTTTAAATGGCTCTTCAATATGTGGATAAGTGCGGCTATTGGGGAAGAACTCCTGTTTCGTAGTTTTGCCTTTTTACAGTTTAGAAAGATATTTGGTGAGAAGAAAGTATGGCTTGTTTTATTAAGTGCAGTAATGTTTTCTTTACCACACTTATATCAAGGAATCTCAGGATTGGTAATGACTTTTTTATTTGGATTGGCGTTCGGCTTTATCTATTTAAAATTTAATAATATTTGGATTAATGTTATTATACACGGTCTCGTAGATACTGTTTTTCTCACTTTGAGTTATTACGGGATGACCGATTTTTATTCAGGATTTTAATCATATTAGTTAAAAATGCAAACAACAAATACAGTTTTGATGATAGAACCAGTTGCTTTTGGATTCAACGAGCAAACGGCGGTTAACAATTATTTTCAGGTTCAACAAGAAGGCAATGTTCAAGGTGAAGCTTTGAAAGAATTCAATTCTTTTGCCGAAAAATTGAGAGCAAAAGGCATCAATGTCATTACGATAAAAGATACGCTTGACCCAAAAACACCAGATTCAATTTTCCCGAATAACTGGGTAAGTTTTCACTCTGATGGAAAGGTTGTTCTATATCCTATGTTTGCAGAAAACAGACGTTTGGAAAGACGAAATGATATTCTTGACCAAATCAAAGAACAATTTGAAGTAAAAGAAATCATCGATTATTCTGACATCGAAAAAGACAACAAATTTCTGGAAGGAACGGGAAGTATGATTTTCGACCACGATAATAAGATTGCTTATGGCTCTGTCTCGTTGAGGTTGGATGAGGATTTGTTTAGAAAATTCTGTAGCGAGTTTGGATTCAAACCTGTCGTTTTCCATTCTTATCAGACAGCTGGCGAAGAAAGATTGCCAATTTATCATACCAATGTAATGATGTGTGTTGCTGACCAATTCGTTGTGATTTGTCTGGATTGTATCGACGACGATTTGGAAAGAGAAAAAGTCATTGAAACGATTAAAAATTCAGGAAAAGAATTAATAGAAATCTCTGAAGACCAAATGCAGAATTTCGCAGGAAATATGCTTCAGGTTCAGAATAATTCAGGAGAAAAATTTTTAGTAATGAGCCAAAGCGCTTACCAATCTTTGAACCCAGAACAAGTTTCTGCTATCGAAAAATATTGTGAAATTATTTACTCAGATTTAGAAGTGATAGAAACCAATGGTGGCGGAAGCGCAAGATGTATGCTGGCTGAGGTTTTTCTTCCGAAGAAATAAACTCATTTAAATAAAAATCAAAAATCCCGTCTTGTAATAAAACTCGACGGGATTTTCTTTTTGAAAAATTTAACTTGATATATAATGTAGTTATCTGGTGCGGTTTTTAATGTCTTTGTCTGCGCTGCTGATATCTCTTATTTTCTGAACTTTTTTGTTCCCGAAATTATAAGTGATGCTGAAGTTCACGCTTTGGTTATATTGATTTTGATTGATGTAATTGAAATTTCCATTATCTTGTTGGTCTGTAATTACAACTTTATTTGTTTTCAGAATATCATAGATTTCCAGAGCAAATGTCCAGTCGTTCCATACTTTTTTAACATTGAAATCAAGGCTCATTAATGATTTCAGGTAACCAATTTCAATTTGTTGATTGTCAACATACCAATAGTTGACGCCAAGAAACCAAGTTTTATTTTTATCTAGTCTTATGGTGTTATTCGTTTGGATTAGTAAACTGTTAGATTTGATTTTGTTCACGTAATCTGGGAAAACATCGCCTGTTAATGGGTCTGTGTTTAGGAATCCATTATTAACATTTCTTTGTACACCAATGTTGAAATTACTTGTCAGATATTGTTTGAAGAAAGATTTTTGCATTCCCAACATTGCGGACATCTCTTGTCTGTCTCCGAAATTGGTTCTGATATATCTTAATTCCTTGGTTGTAACACCATTTTTGACAACTTCTCTTTGGAGAGGAACTTGGGTGATAACATCTTTTGATAATGAATGATTCACGATGAAGAAGTAAGAATTCTTGAACATATAAGTGAACTCATTCGTATAAACTGAAGATGCTTTTACAAAAGGGTTATTCTGAGTATAATTCACATCTGTCAGAATATTTTTCACAGGATTCAATTCCCAGAAACTCGGTCTTCTCATTCTGCTGGAGAAAGCGTAAGAAATATTATTTTTATCATTAATGGCATAGTTAAGACTTATATACGGAAGAAGATTATTGTAATTTCTTTCGATATTGCTGAAGTCTGCATTGTCGGATTTTCCTACACTATTGGTGATTTCATATCTGGAACCTATTTTTCCTGAGAATTTTTCTGAGAATTTCTTTTCCATCGTCAAATAAAAACCATAGATGTTTTCGTCATAAATGAAATGGTTTGGATTATTTTTCGGATTATCTATACGATTTCCATCATTATCAAATAATTCTGCCAGGTTTTCATTTTTGTCAAAAATAGAAGTTGTACTTTTTGTATCGTTATCAGTTTTTGTTTTATTATAATTTCCACCAACAGAAACTGTGAAATCATTTTTGAATTTCTTGATATAATCGCCTAAGAAAGAAAAATTGTTGATGACTTGTGGTGTACTTTGTGTGATTTGTACCATCTTGTATCCTAGATTCTGATTCAAACTTGAATTATAAGTGATGTTGTCTGCATTCTGAAATCTTTTATAATTCAGATATGCGGCGTTCAAATTTAACTTACTTCCAAGCGTATCTGTTTTCCATTCATAATTCAAGTTCAAAGAATTGTTGTATGAACGTGAGTTTTCTACATTCTTAGTGTAATTGTAACTGGTTGCCTGTTCTCCTTTATCATTAATACTTTTAACGGTATTGAAAAGATTGGACGTGGAACCATAACTTCTATTTGCCCAAGAATTGTAAGTCAAAGCCAAATTACTGTTGTCATTCAATTGATAATCAATGTTTAAATAGCCACCCAAGTTTTTGTTTGGGTCACTCACTCTACCTTCGGATTGATTGCTGGATTTATCATTTCCGTTTCTCAAAATATAATATTGCTCCTGAATATTCTGGCTTGTATTGATGTTAGAGCTAATTCCCAGTTTATCCTTTCTGTAATTCAGCGAAACACCCGCATAAGAAGAGTTATAATAACTTTGGGAATTTCCCATTCTCATATTCCCGTTCAGGCCATCTGTCATTTTTTTCTTCAAAACGATGTTGATAATCCCATCAGAAGATTCCACTTGATATTCACTTCCAGGAAGCGTAATCACTTCGATTTTTTGGATGTTTTCTGCTGGTGTATTTTTCAGGAATTGAGTTAATGACTCAGCATCCATATTGGTTTTTCTTCCATTGATGAAAATCACAGCATTATTTTTTCCAATGATTTTCAAAGTTTTATCATCCGTTGAAGAAACCAAAGGTGTTTGTTTCAAAAGATTAAAAGCAGTATTTCCTTTTGCAACCGGCGATGCGGCGACATCATATACAAAACGATCACTTTGTTTTTTGAAGACTTGTTTTGTCAGCGTTACAGCTTCTATGTTTTTTGTTGTCGCAGTATCTTTTTTAGGTGTTTCTTGTGCATAAATCAATCCGGAGAAAAATATGGCAGCGATGAGAGTTTTCGTTTTCATAATTTATTTTTTGAGAGTAATAGTTTATTTTTTCTTGATTAAGTTCTTGAGCGGATGGCATCGTTAGCCGATTTCACTTCTCTTGCTTTTTTCAATTTTTGGTTTCCGAAGTTGTAAGTCACATTGATGTTCAACTCTCTTCCGTATTTGAAACTTCTGACCGTGTTGTAGCTTCCGTTGGCCTGTTTTGTTCTGATGTCATCAATATTGGAGTTGAAAATGTCGTTCACTTCTACCAGGAATGTGAAATTTCCCATTATTTTTTTGACACTCAAATCCAGACTTTGTTGTGAGTAAAATGTCCCCATTTCCACTTCTCTTGTTGGCATCAACCAGTAATTTACACCTAAGAACCAATCTTTTTTCGCAGATAATCTTACCATATTGTTAGCCTGGAAAAAAGTATTCAGCGTTTTCACATCGATAACAAAAGGTTCCAAAGTTTCTGTAATTCCTTCTATTGGTTGAGAAGTTGGGTCTTTCGTTACACCACCTTTGAAAGTAGCATACTCGAAGTTGGCGGAATAATTGGTTGTCCAGATATCACCAAACCAGGATTTGTTCATTCCTAAAGTCAATCCGATCTGCTTGTTGTTACCATAATTGGTTCTGATGTATCTTAGGAAATCAATTTTTTCGCCTGTAAGATTATCGATAGTTTGTCCTTGTAACGGAAGCTGTCCATAAGCATTATCAGCATAATTGAAACTCACATTAGCATAGAAAGCATTCTTGTACATATAATTGATTTCCTGATTATAGTTCTTGGAAGCCTGCATAAACGGATTGTTCTGAATATAATTGGTCGGTGTGAAGTACGTTCTGGAAGGATTCAGTTGTCCGAATCCAGGTCTTCTCACGCGGCTGGAAAAACTATAAGTAATGTTGTTATTTTCATTGATGGCATAATTCAAAGTAGCGTACGGCAAAAGATTGTTATAATTTCTTTCAAAACCGATGTCAGATTTTCCAACAACATCGCCCGTACTCAATGTAGCCTCGAATCTTGTTCCGATTTTTCCTGAGAATTTGTCAGAGAATTTTCTTTCAAAAGTGGCATAAGCACCGATGATATTTTCTTTATAAATGAAATGATTGGAAAGCGTATTATTGGTTACAAATTGAGTTCCGTCAAAGTCATTTTGTCTCGTATCGCTGTCTGTATTGGTGTAGTTGTAGCTGCTTCCGATAGCAAATGTACTTTCATTTCTGAATTTCTTGATGTAATCGATATTCGCAGCGTAATTATTAATAATCTGAGGAACAGCTTGCTGGAAAGCGCTATATGAGGCATCAGCTTTTAGCGGGAAAGATTCTCCCAGACTCACTTTGTCTCTATTGAACCACAAATAGGAAACGTTTGAACTCAATTTACTTCCAAGCGTATCGGTTTTAACTTCATAATTCAGGTTGAAATTATGATTTCTGGTTTGCGCATCTTCTTGATTGATAGTTCTGTTGGAAAGGATTCCGTTTTCGTAGTTCGTCATATCCAAAACAGACCCGAAACTCTTGTTATATCGCATATTGTAGCTGAATCCGAGATTTTGTTTTTTGTTGATTTCATAATCGACGTTAATGCTTCCACCATAGTTTTTATTTGGATCATCCATCGTACCGATAGAATTATTCTGGAAAGTAGAGTTGCCATTCGTCAATGTATAGTTTTCTCTTTCTCTGTAGCTTCCCATATTGAAGTTGGAATTGAAAGACCATTTATCTTGTCTGGCGTTGAAAGCTATTCCGGAAGAAGGATTGTTGTAAAAACTCTGGCTGTTATTCATTTTCAAAGTTCCGTTGTAGCCATTTGTTTTTGATTTTTTCATCACGATATTGATGACACCTTCATTGGCTTCTACTTGAAACTCACTTCCAGGTACGGTTACGACTTCTATTCTTTGGATATTTTCTGATGGCGTATTTTTCAGCATTTCTGTAATCGCTTCGGCATCCATCAACGTTTTTTTTCCATTGATGTAGAAAACCACGTTGGATTTTCCCATTATTTTGAAAGTCTTTCCGTCTGTGCTGGACAACATTGGCGTCTGCTGAAGAAGATTGAAAGAATTGGTTCCCTTTGCAATAGGAGAAGAAGCCACATCGTAAACAAATCGGTCAGACTTTTTCACGAAAACTTTTTTGTTAAGTTTTACTTCTTCTATCGTTTTTATCTCCTCTGTTTTTTTCTGAGTCTGTTGCGCAGAAATCATTCCTGAGAAAAAAATAACTGCAATTAGGATTTTAGCTTTCATAATACTTGGTTTTAGTAAAGTAGTTTGTAGTTTCTAATATTTTACATTGCAAAGATATATATTAATTTAAGTATTATGCAATACAAAGTAGTAAATAAAATTTATGTTTGATTTTAACTTATTGATTGTCAGCGATAAAATTTTTAAACTGATTTATTATTAAGACAACTGTAGTCAAAAATATGTTACATCAGAAATAGAAAAAAAAGAAAAAAACCACTGCAAAATCTGCAATGGCTTCATTATCCGAAAGTTCGGAAAAGAAATTTTTAAGGTTTTATTTTATTTTTTTGATAAAATTCTAAATCAGAACAGCATTTGGGTTTTCAAATTCTTCATTCTTTTCGAAATGAGAAAGACTTGTCAAAGTTGAATTTGCAATTTGGTCAAGCGCTTCCTGTGTGAAAAAAGCCTGATGCGCCGTAACCAAAACATTCGGGAAACTCATCAAACGCTGGATGGTATCATCTTCGATAATTGTATGAGAAAGATCCCGGAAAAATAATTTTTCTTCCTGCTCATAAACATCAATTCCCAGATAACCAATGTGCTTAGACTTTAGACCATCAATCACAGCTTTGGTATCAATCAAGCCGCCACGGCTGGTGTTGATGAGCATTACACTTTTCTTCATTTTTTTGATTGAATCGGCATTAATCAAATGGCGAGTAGAGTCCATCAAAGGACAGTGAAGCGACACAATATCAGATTCGGAAAGTAATTGTTCCTGAGAAACATATTCAATTCCTAAATCTTTAAGTTCCTGATTTTCTGTAATGTCATAAGCTAAAACTCTCGCACCAAATCCCTTTGCAATCTTAGCAAATGCAGCACCGATATTGCCGGTTCCGATAACGCCAATCCTTTTTTGATAAAGATTAAAACCCATTAATCCATTCAAAGCAAAATTCTGTTCGCGAACGCGGTTATAAGCTTTATGTGTTTTTCTGTTAAGCGTAAGAATCATTGCCATTGCGTGTTCTGCAACCGCTTCCGGAGAATAAGCTGGAACTCTGCTGACTCTCAAGCCAAGACGTTTGGCAGCTTCCAAATCTACATTGTTGAAGCCCGCGCATCGCAGTGCAATATATTTTACGCCTTTTTTAGCAAGATGTTCCAGAACTTCTGCATCTAGTTTGTCATTCACAAAGGCACAAATAGCATCTGTATTTTCGATGAGATTGAGAACGTGCGGACCTAGATGCGTTTCGAAATAATCCAGTTCAAAATTGAATTGCTGATTCGCTTTATTAAAAAATTCTTTGTCGTAAGGTTTGGAAGAGAAGAATGTGATTTTCATATTTAAAGTTATTATCATTTAATTTTTAACCACAAAAGTCACAAGATTTTCATCTTTCTGCTCACGAAAAAGTACAAATTAGTTTTATTAAACATTTCCTTTTTTACTCTTTATATTAATGTGAGCTTAAATTTAATTCATTCCTTTTGTGACTTTTGTGGTCAATGAATTTTAGATTATTCTTAGTTGCTATTCGTTACTCAACCCGATTTTTTCGGGCTAACTTTTTATCAACCCAAATCGTAGCAAAAGGAAAAAAAGCACCCATCAATGCAAAGATAAAATCCTCATCATCCCAATCATATATTTTTCTCGTTGCTGGAAGGAAAATAAGATAAAGCGTGAAGAAAAGTCCGTGGATACTCCCAATAGTACTGATATAAATAATGGCGAAAATATTTTCCGGCTCAATGCGAATCCAAATCATTGCTGAGAATAATAAAAGCCACGAAACGGCTTCGGCAAAACAAATTTGCTTAAACCATTTGATGAGTTTCTCTTCGGGATATTTTGAGTAATATTTTTCTATGATGTTCATATTAAAGCAAAGATAAAAGAATAAAGAATAAAGAAAACCGATTGATGATTAAACTCATTTATTTATAAAAACTACTTCCATCCAAATATTCAAAAACCTCTGGAGGTAACATTGGTCGAGTATTTTTACCTTCCTTAATCATATTACGGATTTCCGTCGCAGAAAGTTCTATGACCGGTGCTTTGATGAGCGAAATATTCTCGTGCTGCAAATAGTCCGAATCTTTTTTCTCTTCACCGAAAATTCTAGGATAGACAATGATTTGATGATTTTTTAACAGCAATTCATAGTTTTTCCATTTGTGAAGGCTTACCAGATTGTCTTCGCCCATTATCAAAGAGAAGGAATAATCCGGATATTTTTCGTTCAGATAAGTTAGTGTGTCAATCGTATAACTGGGAACCGCAAGTGAAAACTCGACATTGGAAGCGCGCATTTTTGGATAATTTTTGATGGCCAATTGCACCATATCCAATCGGTTGTGGTCTTTCAAAAGTGATTTTTTGTCTTTAAAAGGATTTTGCGGACTTACGACAAACCACAATTCTTCCATATCAGAATTCTCTAAAATATAATTCCCAAGAATCAAGTGCCCAATATGAATGGGATTGAATGAGCCGAAAAATAATCCGATTTTTTTACGTTTTTCCAAGATAGAGTAGTCCTTTTATACTTTTCAAATTTAGAAAATAATAATTGAAATCGAATTCTAAGTCAAATCATTAATTTTCTCATTTGATCATTTAATAATCAATAATTTATAATTATTTTTGCAACAAACATAATTGATGAGAAAAATCCTACTTTTTCTGTTGCTTATTCCTGCCATATGGATTTCTGCGCAATCTGCGGTAGATTCTCTGTTGACGGTTCTTAAAAAAGAAAAAAATCCAAACCAAATTACGGCTTTACAAAATCAGATTTCGGATGCTTATAAACATACGGATCCTGAGCAGATGCAGAAATTTGCATTTTTGGCGCTTGCAAACTCCAGAAAAAATAAAAACATTTATCAGGAATCAATTGCTTATCAGAATATTGGTGTTTCATTTTTTATTTATGGAGATTACGAAAAAGCACTACAAAATTTTGATTCATCAGAAAAAATTCTTTTAAAAATCAATTCTGAGAAAAAAGAAATCAGGGAAACATTAGCCAAAACTCTGGGAAGCAAAGGTGTCGTTTATTCTCAACAGAACAATTATGCTGCGGCTTTGGAAAATGATTTTCGTGCTTTGAAAATTTATGAAGTGACTAAAAATAGTCTTCAGACTTCAAAGCTTTATAACAATATTGGCGTTATTTATAAATCTATTGATGATAAGGAAAAAGCACTAGAATATTTTCTTAAAGCCAACCAGACTTCTAAGAAAATTAATCCAGAGACATTTGCTGCAAGTGCTTCTAATATTGGATTGATTTATTTGTTTCAGAATAAGCTGGATCAGGCGAAAAAGTATTTTGACGAGAGTTTAAAATCTTATCTGGAAAATGAAAATCCACGAGGTTTAGGAGAACTTTATAACAGCTATTCTCAATATTACATTCGTAAAAATCAGAAACAAGAAGCCAAAAATAGTCTTCAAAAAGCGGAAGAAATATTTTTATCGGTTGAAGATAAGTTTGGGTTATCAGACACTTATATGTTTCTGGCAAAAATTTATTTTGACGAAAATAATCTGGACAAATCACTTCAGTTTTCGAACAAAAGCCTTGAGATTGCTAAAGAACTGGATTTGACGGAAGCCCGAATGAACGCCGAAAAACTACTTTCCCAAATCTATGATCAAAAAGAAGATCAGAAGTTGGCTTTGTATCATCTTAAGAATTATGATGTTGAGAAAGAAAAATTTGACGCTGTTAAAAATGAACAACAACGTCTGAAAACGGAACTCAATTTCCAATATGAAAAACAACAGTTGGAAAAAAGAGAAAATGCAAGCCGGGAAAGGCTAAAATGGATTTTTACAGTTTTAATTGTTGGAATAATTTTACTCGGATTGTTTCTTTTTTACAGGAATAAAGAAAAGCAAAAAACCTTGCTCCTACAAAAACAACTGACAGAGTTTGAGCATAAAGCACTGCATCTACAGATGAATCCTCACTTCGTTTTCAATTGTCTGGCTGCAATTTCGGCATTCGTAGTTCAAAATGGAAAAGATGAAGCGATACGGTATCTGGCGAAGTTTTCCAAATTGATGCGGCTGACTTTGGAATTTTCAAAAGAATCTAATATTACGATAGATAAAGAAATCGAAGCACTTCAAAATTATCTTGAACTGGAGCAGTTACGCTTTAATAATAAATTCGATTTTAATATCTCCAAAGAATCTAATATCGAAGATGATACAGCAATTCCTTCTTTGCTTCTGCAGCCTTATGTGGAAAATGCAATTATTCATGGAGTAGTCCCTTTGGAAGATAGAGGCTTTATCAAAATTATTTTTCGTCAAATTGAGAATCAGCTAATTTGTATCATCACAGATAATGGTGTTGGAATAGAGCAATCGAAGAAAAATAAAGAAACGTTTGTCAACGCTCATAAGTCTATGGCAATGGAAATTTCTAAAAAGCGATTGGAAACTCTGGAACAATTGGAAAATAAAAAAATAGAGCTAAGTATCACAGAACTAATAGATAACGAGAAGGTTTTGGGAACTCAGGTTTTGATAAAATTACCATTAGAATTTATAGAAAAATGATAACAGCTGTTTTAATAGACGATGATCATAATCTCCGCAATGGGATGAGAGCAATGCTGGCTCTGTATGCTCCTGAAATCAATATTTTAGGCGAAGCTGATAGCGTGAAAACCGGAACTAAACTGATCGAAGAAAATAACCCGAAAATTGTTTTTCTGGATATTATGATGAACGATGGTTCTGGCTTTGATATTCTGGAACGGCTCAATAAAAAGTATGGAAAAATCTCTTCGCATATTGTTTTTGTAACAGCGCACGAGAAGTTTGCTATAAGAGCTTTTCGTTTCAGTGCTTTAGATTTCCTATTGAAACCGATTGATCCGGAAGAGTTGCAAAGTGTCATCCGAAAAATTAAAAATATTACAGATAACAGTTCCGAGAACAAAACAATAGAACTTCTATTGGAAAATATCTCAAAGAAGGCAGATGGTTTTAAAAAAATTGCTTTGTCAACGTCGGATGGAATTCATCTTTTTGAGATTAAGGATATTATCCGCTGTGAATCTGTTGATAATTATACCAAATTTCATTTCAAAAATCACAAGACAGTCCTGATTTCCAAAACGCTGAAAGAGTATGAGGAATTGTTGTCTGATCAAGGTTTTGAAAGAATACATCAATCCCATCTCATCAATCTGAATGAACTGAAATCTTATATCAAAAAAGATGGCGGATTCGTCATAATGTCGGATAATGTACAAGTTCCTGTTTCTCAAAGAAAAAAAGAACGATTACAGGAAGTGATCGGAAGATTATAAATTCTAATTCAAACCTTTCGAATTCTAAATGTAACGAACACAACACAATTATAAAAATTAATTTTAAACCCTGAAAACACAAATGATGAAAACAAAATTACTCCTAGTGATAATTGCTCTCTTTTCTTTGGGAGCCAAGTCACAAAACATCAACTTTCCTGATGCGAATTTTAAAGCAAAGCTTCTAGAAGCGGATGTTAATACTAATATAGCTAGAGATATTGATGGAAAATCAATAAAAATAGATGTTGATAATGATGGGGAAATAAACTTATCTGAAGCGTCTGCAGTTGTTGGTCTTAATATAGATTTTGCGTCAGTTAACTCTATAGAAGGACTGAAAAGTTTTGCTAACTTGGTGCAATTTTCACTTTATGGGAATCCAATAACAAAAATTGATCTGATAGATTTTCCTATTTCTTTAAAAGCGCTTTATGTCAATTCAAATAAGATTGCAAGTATAGAAAATTTGAGTTTAGCGACAAACCTGCAAACTTTGGATTGCACAAGCAACCAGTTAAAAACAATAGATCTTTCAAATGTAAACATCAAAAAGCTGTATTGCAAAGATAATCAGCTGTCTAATCTGAGCTTTCAGGATAATAATATTCAGAATTTGGAGGTTCTTGACATTTATGGAAATAATAATCTCCTAAAGATATGTAAAGATCCTACCGATATTCTTCCCGCGACCGATATTCTGCAAATGGTATGCAATACAGCAGTTGAGGCCATAGATTTTGATCCCGGATTCAAATCTATTTTGATAAGATCTTCTCCTACAGATTCTGATCCCTATTGGCATGTAAAGGATGTGAATGGTAATTTTATAAATCCGGATCTGAATAATGATAAGGAACTTACCCAAGACGAAGCTGATCTCATAGGATACATTAATATTATACAGGGCATTGATCATATTGATAATTTTGAAACTACAAAGGGAATTAATTATTTGAGAAATCTTAAAGGCATTAGTGGTGGGATTAGTTCTGTTAATTCTCGTACTACTGGTGTTGTGGGCAGCATAGATATTGATGGGCTACAAAACCTGGAATATATAAATCTTGATCGAATCTTTGTAAAATCAATAAATATTAAAAATGCTTCGAATCTAAAAGTCATTTTTACAGGAACACATCATGGTTATAGTGCTGGTACTGGTGATTTTTTTAATTTTGAAAATTGCCCTTCTCTGGTTTCTATTTCTGCGGAACAATCGGGTATTAAATCTTTAAGTTTTAAAAATAGCCCATCCGTTACTACAATAGAACTTACGGGCAATAATTTATCTTCATTAGACGTTTCTTCGCTTCCAAATTTGGAAAAATTACATATTGGTAATTATGGAATTTACCATGATCAGGGTCCGGATGAGATTAATTTTCCGAATAATGGGATTACAACACTTGATTTGACAAGCAATACAAAATTAAAAGATTTGGATTGCAATAAAAATTCACTTACGACTTTGGATGTCTTATCTAATACTCAATTAACGCGAATTAATTGCAGTAAAAATCAATTGGCGTCTTTGGATGTTCATGGGCTGAAATTAACAAATGGAGATTCTAATCCATTTTACCCAAATCCTAGTCTGGATTGTAGCTATAATAATATTACAAACCTGAATATTAACAATACAGAAATTGCAACTCTATTTTGCAATAATAATCAAATAAGTAATCTTGATTTATCTACATCAACTGTATTCAATTTAAATTGTTCATTTAATAATTTATCAAATATAGATGTAACTAATCAAAATGCTTTGAATTATTTAGATTGTCAGCATAACAATATAAGCACTTTGAATTTAGATAATAATTCTAATTTATATGGATTAATTTGCTCAAATAACAATTTGAAACAATTAAAAATCTCTAATAAATATGAATTAAATTATCTTAATTTTAATGATAATCCTTCTTTGGAATATCTCTTTATGAAAAATGGAAATAACGATGCTTATCTATTATCATTTAACTTAAACGACGGTATATCGCCATATAGAAACACGAATATAAAATATATCTGCGCAGATGATTCTGAAGTTGATACACTTAAAGCTGATCTTCAGCTTTGGAATTTAAATGATATTAATGTTAATACTTACTGCTCATTCACACCAGGCGGAAACTTCAATACCATCACAGGAACTGTAAAAATAGATGCCAATAACAATGGTTGTGATTCTACGGATAATCCATTCGAATATCTGAAATTAAAGATTGATGATGGAACTAATTCTGGCGAAACTTTTGTTCAAAATGATGGAAAATATGAGTTTTATACACAAACAGGTAATTTTAATGTAGCTACACTTGCAGAAAACCCAACTCTATTCACGGTATCTCCAGCTAATTTTTCTATCATTTTTGCAGACAATAACAATAATGTCTTTACTCAGGATATTTGTGTAACAGCTAACGGAAGTCAAAATGATGCGGAAGTAGTAATTGCACCGTTAACCAATGCAAGACCAGGATTCGATGCGGTTTACAATTTGGTATGGAGAAACAAAGGAAACACGACTTTATCCGGAAAAGTGATAATGAATTACGATTCCAATAGAATGACCTTCCAAAGCAGTTCTTTGCCATATTCTATATTGAGTAATGGGTCGATAGAGTTTAATTATACCGACCTAAAACCATTTGCTAACACCGCTTCGGAAATTACATTCAAGATTAATACACCAACGGATTCAACTAATCCTGTGAATATGGGAGATGTACTGGCTTTTAATGCACAGATTACGCCTACCAATGCAGACATTACTCCAGAAGATAACCTTTTTGGTTTCAACCATACCGTTATTAATTCTTTTGACCCCAATGATATTGTTTGTTTGGAAGGAGAAACAGTTCCTGTGTCAACAGTGGGTAAGTACCTGCATTATGTCATCAATTTTGAAAACACAGGAAATGCAGAGGCGGAAAATATTGTAGTGAAAATGGAAGTAGATCCAAATGAATTTGATATTAATACATTACAATTACAAAATGCTTCAGCAGCTGTTGATACAAAAATTGTTGGAAACCAGATAGAATTTGCATTCAAAAAAATAAAATTGCAAAGTGGAGGTCACGGAAATGTGTTGTTAAAGATGAAATCGAAGTCTGATCTTGTCGAAGGTGATACGGTTAATAATGTAGCAGAAATCTATTTTGATTACAATTTTCCGATTGAAACCAACGATTATGTTACGACTATTTATAATGCAAGTGATGTTCTTGCTGCTAAAATCAATTATTCGGCATCCAATTTCAGTCAAAATAATTATCCAATTAACTTTGATGCAAGCCTTAGTACAGGTAATATTACAGGTTATCAATGGGAGTTTTTAGGAAACCCTTCAATCAGTTCAAGTACGGATGTGAAACCTGTGGTTACTTATAACACACCAGGAAATTACACGGCGAAATTGACCGTTTTTGACTCTAATGGAGCATCTTCTTCACAGACAATTACTTTCAGCGTTGGAGGGAATATCGCAGATTTGTCAACCGGTAAAAATTCTGAAAATAACTTCATAGCAATTGATGCAGATGAAGATGACTGGAAAGGCTATGATATCAATGGTGTTGAAATCACTCCAAAAGTAAGACAAACTTATACAGGCTGGAGCTATGCAGATATAGAAAACGGAAGAAACAGCCAATGGATTACGCTTAACAATTTGGAAGGCTACTATACTTACAAAAGCAGAGAGTTTACAATTCCGGATAATGCAACCGATGCTAAACTGAATTTAAGATCATTATCATTTGTAAGAAACTGGACCTATCTTGTGAAAGTAAATCCTGATGGAAGTGAAACGGAAACCGAAATCACAAAAACACAATGGATGAATGATGGTTTCAAAGGTTGGTTGAATAGCAGAAGCCCGATAGTTGATAATTATTCCTTGTCTCCGGGCAGATATTATATCAAGGTGTTTTTATATTCCAATAACAATATGGTAAGACAATCCATAGATGTGAATGCCATTGTATCCTGTTCGGAAGGATTAATATTTGCCAACAAAATGGTTCAAAAAGAACCTACTTTGAATGTTGAGAATTCTAAAAATTTGGAGGTGCAAGTTTATCCGATTCCAACCAAAGGATTGATTAATATTATTTCTGATGAAAAAATTAATGCTGTCGAAGTTTATGATGCTGCAGGAAGAATTATACAAAAGCAAATCCACAGTGCGGCTTCAAAAGAGTCTAAAGTTAATATTAATGCTTCAAAAGGAATTTATTATTTGAAAATAAAAACCAATAAAGGAGATTCAATTAAGAAAATTATTAAGGAATAAAATAAAAATCCCGCTTCAAAAAGAGGCGGGATTTTTTATTAGTTAGTCGTGAAATTTCACATCTCGTATGTTCAGGAAATGAGAAACATTGCCTTTCCAGTGATTTTCCTCGATGGTGAATGCCAAATCGAAAGTTTTCGTTTTAAAATTGTCTGCAAATTGTCCGAAACGGAAACCAACGCATTCTACATTTCGTCCTGTATTAGGTTGTAGAATATTGAATTTCAAATGCGTACTTTCTTTTCCCATCAATCTAACATAACCGTTGACTTTCACATTTTTCAAAACCAGAATTGGCTTCATATTCTGAGGTCCAAATGGCGCTAATTTTCTATGAAAGTTAATGAACTCGCGGTTTAAGTCTTCAGGATTTACAATACTATCAATGTAAATTGTCGGTTCTTTTTGGTGATCCTGAATGTTATTTTTCACATAATTCTCAAAACGAATTTTGAATTCCTCAAACCTTTCTTTCTCCATAGAAAGGCCTGCAGCAGCTTGATGTCCTCCAAATTTCATAAAAAGATCAGAACAATGTTCCAACGCTCTGTGAATGTCAAAATCTGAAACAGACCTCGCAGAAGCCACTAATTCGCCATTATTACCTTCGGTAAAAACCAAAGTTGGTTTGAAATAATTTTCAATCAAACGGGAAGCTACAATACCAATAACGCCTTTGTTCCAGCTAGGATCATAAACGATGGTTGAGAAACATTCGGTTTTCTGTAATTCCAAAGCCTGACTCATCGCCGATTGTGTGATGTTGATATCCATCTCGCGACGTTCGTCATTCAGGTTGATAATCTCGTCAACAATTTGCTGAGCTTGTTTTAAGTTATCAGAAATCATCAATTCTACCGAAGCTTTTGCGTGTGATATTCTTCCTGCTGCATTGATTTTTGGAGCGATATCAAAAACGATATTCGAGATTTCGAAATGGGCTAATTTTTCCTCAGGAATCAAAAGCCTTAGTCCAAATTTTCTTGTTTTTCTAAGAAATTTCAAACCTTGCATTGCTAAAACTCGGTTTTCACCTGTCATCGCAACAATGTCAGAAGCGATGCTGATTGCCAAAAGATCGGTCAATTCAAACAACTCGCTTTCCGGGATTTTATAAATCGTATTGAGGCCTTGGCAAAGTTTGAAACCAACGCCGCAACCACTTAGTTCTTTATAAGGATATCTGCAGTCTTTTCTTTTTGGATCTAGAACGGCAACTGCTTTTGGAAGTTCATCGCCAGGTAAATGGTGATCACAAATAATAAAATCTACACCAACAGAATTGGCCAAATCAATTTTATCAACCGATTTTATTCCGCAGTCTAATGCAATAATCAAAGAAAATCCATTGTCTTTTGCGAAATAAATTCCTTCATCGGAAATTCCGTAGCCTTCAACATTTCTGTCGGGGATATAAAAATCAAGGTATTTTTTATCGACAATTTTACTCAGATAAAGATACATCAGCGCAACAGCCGTTGTTCCATCTACATCATAATCGCCGTAAACTAATATTTTTTCACCGTTTTCTATTGCTGTTGCAATGCGTTCTACCGCTTTTTGCATATCAGCCATCAGAAAAGGATTATGGATGTCGGTTCCGTTTGGTTTGAAGAATTCGCGTGCTTTTTGATAATTATCAATCTCACGCATCACCAGGATTTTGGATTCTAAAGTTCCAAAACCAATCGAAGAAATCAGTCCATCAACAATTTCTTCATCAGGCTCGGTTTTATAAATCCACTTTTGACTCATAGTTACAAAAGTAACGAAAAAAAACGGCTTTGAGAAATTAAAACAGTTGCTAAATCAATAACAACCGTTCCTGTATTTTATATAATAATCTGTTTATTCTTTGATGATTTTTTTAGTCTCGATTCCAGATTTGGTTTCGATAGAAATAATGTAATTTCCTTTTGGAAGAGCAGAAATATCAATTTTTGATGAATTGTTATTTTCGGTTTTGACTAAAGCTCCGGAAGCATTATACAGTTGAACAGATTTGATGACTTCATTAGATTTTATATTGATGAAATCTGAAGCTGGATTTGGAAATACGCTAACCTCAGTTTTCGCAACATCAGAAACTTCAAGATAATCCATATCTTTTACGATAATATTATCGACTATAAAACCGCTTCCGTCATTATCGAATTCAAAATTCAAATCATTTGCTCTTACAACTTTGGAGCTGAGTGGTGAGGTGTGAACCAATTGATTGTCAAGATAATATTTTATGTTTTTTTCGCCGACGTGATCGATTTCAATTTTTAGATTATACCATTTTCCGGGAATCCACGTTCCGAGCGCTTGAAAATTGAGATCGTTATCAGCATAAAAATTTCCACTGATTAAAAAATTAAATCCACCAGCCCAAGAATAATTACCATTATTGTTGTAGTACAATGACAGCATATAATATTCTGAACTGTCCAGTTTTTCCAATTTAACATCTGCAGAAACAGAAAGTCTTTTATATTCCGGAATTTTTTTGAACAGATAAGTCATATTTTCTGTGTACGCATTCGTGCTTATGACTTCCACAGAATTATTACCGTCTGTAGCTTTTCCAGAAACGACCTGGAAGCTGCTGTTTGGAACATTATCCGTTTTTACTGTCCATTCTTTTTGACCAATAACACTTCCAAGATTGTAACCTTCCGAAGCTTCAAAAGAAATTTTCTGTTGTTGAGCTGATAATGAAACTGAAAATAAAGCTATTGCTAAAGAGAATAAAGTTTTCTTCATACATAAATTAAAAAGGGAAGCGAATTTAGAAAAATAATTATTAATTCGCTTATAATCAATAAAAAAAACCTTCCGAAAAAAATCGAAAGGTTCTATTTAAAAGTCTATATTCTGTTATCTCAAAGTCTACTTAGTGTGATTCATCGCATTTGCATCAATATTGACACCAAGTCCTTGTGCTACTCTCATTCCTAGTTCAATATTTGCTCGGAAGAAATGACAAAGCTGGCGGTTGATGATTTCGTCTCTCTTTGGTCCATCGATTCCGCTCATATGTCCAACAATATTATTAACCAAAGCTGTTCTCGCTTCTTGATTCAGAGCTTTTGTATAGAATAATCCAGGTTGTGTATAATGGTCGTCATCATTTTGATTTCTGTTGTAATTAGCAACGTGATTGTTGTCTAAATCATAGTCAAAAGATTTGTGAGATTCGCTTGGCTCTACATCACTGAAGCTGTTGGGATAATAATTCGGTTTGTCACCATAATCAGAATCGTCTGCCATAAAGCCGGCTCTTTGGAAATTATTGACAGCAAACGGACATTTGTTAACTTCAAGCTGATGGGAGTTTACACCCAATCTATATCTGTGTGCATCGGCATAAGAAAACAATCTTCCTTGTAACATTTTATCCGGTGAAAAACTGATTCCATCTACCAAATGACTTGGTGCAAAAGCCGCTTGCTCTACGTGAACGAAGTAGTTTCTCGGAACTTCATTCAGTTCCATTACACCAACTTCCTGTAACGGAAACTCATCTTGGAACCAAACTTTAGTTACATCAAACGGATTCCAACGCCATTCTTTTGCTTGTTGTTCCGTCATTGTTTGGATGTAAAGCGTCCATTTTGGAAAATCTCCTTTTTCGATAGCATTTACCAAATCTTCCTGAGAAAAATCCGGATTTTCACCTTTCATTTTTGTGGCTTCGTCATCAGAAAAATTCTTGATGCCTTGTTGCGTTTTAAAATGAAATTTAACCCAAGTTCTTTCATTATTTTCATTAATCATAGAAAAAGTGTGAGAACCAAATCCGTGCATATGTCTGTACCCGTGAGGCGTTCCTCTGTCTGACATCAGAATTAAAACCTGATGAAGAGATTCTGGATTCAGAGACCAAAAGTCCCAAACCATTGTTTTGCTTTTCAGATTGGTTTTTGGAACACGTTTTTGCGTATGGATAAAATCTGGAAATTTTTTGGCGTCCTTAATAAAGAAAACAGGCGTGTTGTTTCCAACCAAATCCCAGTTACCGTCTTCAGTGTAGAATTTCAAGGCAAAACCTCTCGGGTCTCTTTCTGTGTCTGCACTTCCCATTTCTCCACCAACAGTAGAAAATCTAGCAAACATTTTACAAGAATTTCCAACTTTAGAAAACAATTTTGCTCTCGTATATTTAGAAATGTCGTGAGTCACCGTAAAAGTTCCATAAGCACCGGAACCTTTGGCGTGAACAATTCTTTCGGGGATTCTTTCTCTTACGAAATGTGCAAGATTCTCTTGAAGAATAAAATCTTGTAAAAGTACCGGACCTCTTGGTCCAACAGTTTGTGAATCCTGATGCTCATAGTAAGGCGAGCCTACGGAGTTGGTGAGTTTTTTCTTATTGTCCATATTTTCTGATTTTGATTTATTTCTAATTTTAAAGCGAAATTCGATAAAAAAACTTATTTATGAAACAAATTAATAAGTATCTTTGTAATAGATAAAATTAATTAGAAGTCGTGAACATACAACAACTAGAATATCTAATTGCAGTAGATAAATATAAACATTTTGGTAAAGCTGCGCAAGCTTGTTTTATAACTCAGCCAACACTTAGCGCAATGATTCAGAAATTTGAAGATGAGCTGGATGTGAAAGTTTTTGATAGAACAACGCATCCCATTAGGACGACAGATGCGGGAGGTGAAATCATCAAAGAAGCGCAAAAAGTGATCGATTCTGTAATGGAATTAAAAAACAAAGCAAATTTCCTGAATAATATTCTTGCAGGAAAATTGAACCTCGGAATCATCCCGACAGTTTCCAGCTATATTTTACCAAACGAAATTTTTAGTTTTCTAAAAAAGAATCCTCAAATCGAACTGAATATCAAAGAAATGACGACAGAAAGTATCATCAAATCTTTGAAATCCGGAGAATTGGACGCAGGAATTATTTCTACGCCTTATTCTGCAGCAGACGAGTTTTATCAGGATTTTCTTTTCAATGAAGAGTTGATGCTCTATTCTGCGGGTCAGGAGGAAGGAACAAAGAAAGATTGTTTCGTCGTTCCGGAAGATATTGACGTGAATAAAGTCTGGCTTTTGGAAGAAGGAAACTGCCTGAGAACACAATTCGAGAATATCTGTCATCTGAAAGAGAATTCTTTGAAGCCTAATAACTTAGAATTTTTAGCTTCCAATGTCAATACATTAATTCAAATGGTTGATAAAGTGGGAGGAATTACAATTTTGTCAGAAATGGGCGTTCAACAATTGTCAGCGGAACAGAAAACTAAGGTTTCAAGATTTATTAAGCCTTTCCCTTACAGAGAAATGAGTGTGATTTATTATAAACCAACTTACAAGCAAAAAATCATCGATGAGTTGATTTCTGAAATCAGAACATCAATGGAGCAAAGACTTAATTATTATAAAGATCCGGAAAATTATACGAGTATTAAACCTGAATAAATTCATACTCAATTAATAGGAATTGATTTTGAAATTTGAGAATTACTTTGTAAATTTGCCCTCGATTTTTGAATAAACGGAGGAGAACTTTGACTGATTGCAACCTCAATAAAAAATGCTAAAACAGATTTTTCTCTTTTAGTTCCTTTTTACAATCAGTAGTTTATCCTTAAACAAATTAATATAAAAGGAATTTATTTATGTCTTATTTATTTACGTCCGAATCAGTTTCTGAAGGGCATCCTGATAAAGTTGCAGATCAGATTTCTGATGCGCTTATCGATCATTTCTTAGCTTATGATAAAAACTCAAAAGTAGCTTGTGAAACGCTTGTGACGACTGGTCAGGTTGTTTTGGCTGGAGAAGTTAAGTCTGATGCTTATCTAGATGTACAGCATATCGCGAGAGATGTGATCAACAAAATTGGTTACACGAAAAGCGAATATATGTTCAATGGTGATTCTTGTGGTGTGATTTCTGCAATCCACGAGCAGTCTCCGGATATCAATCAAGGTGTTGACAGAACTTTGGACGAAACAGATTTTGAAGCTAGAGCTAATGCTCAAGGTGCTGGGGATCAGGGAATGATGTTCGGTTACGCAACCAACGAAACTGAAAATTATATGCCTTTGGCTTTGGATCTTGCGCATCAAATTCTAAAAGAATTGGCAGACCTTAGAAGAGAAGGAAACGCAATTCCTTACCTTCGTCCAGATGCAAAATCTCAGGTAACCATCGAGTATTCTGACGATCACAAGCCTGTAAGAATCGACAGTATTGTGGTTTCTACACAGCACGATGATTTCGGAAGCGAAGAGGCGATGTTGGCTAAAATCAAAAAAGATATTATCGAAATTTTAATTCCTAAAGTTAAAGCTAAGCAGAAACCGGAAATTCAGGAATTGTTCAATGGGGATATCAAATATCATATCAACCCAACTGGAAAATTTGTAATCGGTGGTCCTCACGGAGATACAGGTTTGACGGGAAGAAAAATAATCGTTGATACTTACGGAGGAAAAGGAGCTCACGGTGGAGGTGCTTTCTCTGGAAAAGATCCAAGTAAAGTGGACAGAAGTGCCGCTTACGCAACAAGACACATTGCGAAAAATTTAGTTGCTGCAGGTGTTGCGGATGAGGTTTTGGTGCAGGTTTCTTACGCAATTGGTGTTGCAGAGCCTTGTGGACTTTACATCAATACTTACGGAACTTCAAAATTGGATATCAATGATGGAGAATTGGCTAAGAAAGTACAGCAATTGTTTGACCTTAGACCTTATGCAGTTGAGAAAAACCTTAAATTGAGAAATCCTATCTATATAGAAACTGCAGCTTACGGACATATGGGGAAAGATTATTATGTAGCTGATAAAACCTTCAACAAAGGACAGAAAAACGAATTAACTTTGAAAGATCTGGAATTTTTCACTTGGGAGAAACTGGATCGAGTAGAGGATATTAAAAAAGAATTCGGATTGTAAAATTCGGAATTTTAGAAATCTGGAAACTGCTTTATCTTTTGGTAAAGCAGTTTTTTATTTTAAACTTCTATCTGGAATATAAAAACTCTCTAAAATTTTATGTTCCTTTGCTCAGATAAAATTTTTCAAAATCCCTTTTGTTAATTTTGTCGTATATAATATCAGATAAAAAAATGAAATCTAGACTTTACACTATTATATTATTAATTGTTTTTTGTGGATTGGCAAAAGCGCAACTAACCGTTCATAAAATGTTGAATGTAGGCTATACTTATCAGAACCAAAGTTTTGGTGAAGTTGGCGGAAAGTTACTTTTCCTGAGTAATGATGATGTTATTTTCAGAACTGGAGTTTCTGCTTTGATGGGTTCAGCAAACCAAAAATTTGCTATAATGCCAAAAGTCCAGGCTGATTTTCTTTTAAATTTTGAGAAAAATGTAGACTTCTATCATTCTTATTATTTTGTTGCCGGAGCAGAAGCTACCAACAAATATATTGCGCCGAAAATTGGTTTCAGTCTTTTTGGGATTGTTGATTTGATGGGAGGCTATGCATTTTCTCTAGATAAAGATGGGATTAATGGAAAAGAGCTGAAAGGGCTTAATGTTAATTTCACAATAAATATCCCTTTAGTGGTTATAAAATGATTTAACTTTTTTAATTTATTTGCATCAAATGAAAAGAAATTGAAAATTTAACAATCCTTTAACATTTTGTTTAATCTTTTTTATTACTTTTACAGACCTAAAAATAATTGCGTATAGAAAAAATTTACTCTTAAAAAAATAATAACAGAACCGAAACTGTCAGATTGATTACATTGTAATTGATGGCAGCATAGGTTCAAATATTTAGGAGTGAATATGAAAACGCAAACCGATAGCCAACTAATCCTGCTTTATCAGAACGGAGAGGAAAAAGCCCTGTCAACACTAATTAATAGGCACAAGAAAGATCTTTTTTCCTTTATTTTTTACAAATTGATGGATGAAGATTTGGCCAATGATATCTTCCAGGATACTTTTATCAAAATTATTATTACGCTGAAAGAAGGGCGCTACAAAGAAGAAAACAAATTCATTCTTTGGGCCAAAAGAATTGCCCATAATCTGATCATAGATCATTATAGATTACAATCTAAAAATATTAAAATTTCTGAAACTTCTTACGAGAATGAAGAGTTCTCCATCTTTGATATCATCAAAGAACCGGAAAATAATATTGAGGATAAATTAATAGCTAATCAAATAAATGAAGATTTGCTAAAAATGCTTGTGATGTTGCCAGACAACCAGCAAGAGGTGATTAAGCTTAGATTTTTTGATGGTTTGAGCTTCAAAGAGATTGCAGATCATACAGATACGAGCATCAATACAACGCTTGGAAGAGTGAGATATGCACTCATTAATTTGAGAAAAATAATGGATGAACATAAAATTATTTTAACAAAATAATAATTAGTTAATAATAAAGATTTTTTTTTGGCGTTATTGTTGTAAAAGTCAGCCTATGAAAAAAAACGACACTTTAACAACAAAAGCTTTGATGCCTAAAAAAGAAATAATCGATTTTTTATTGAGTTATTCTAAGAATATCGACACGCTTAAAACTAAAAACAGAAAAACAATTTTGGTTTCTAAAAACTAGAATTTTTTCGATTTTAATAATTGATTTTTTATGATTGAACTTTCCTACGTGGATCAAAAATGATTAGATTTGTGCCTTATGAAAAACGTAAGGCACATTTTTTTTGATCTTGACAATACACTTTGGGATCATCGCAAGAATGCATATTTGACAATACAAGAACTGTTTAAAAATCAGGAGATTTCTGAGAAATATAAGATAGATTTTGAGGGATTTCATAGTACTTATCACATCATCAATGAAAAACTTTGGGAGCAAATCCGAGATGGAGAAATTGATAAAGAGTATCTAAGAAAACATCGTTTTTACGACACATTCCTGAATTTCGGGGTGGACGATGCCAATCTTGCAGATTATTTTGAACACCATTTCTTAGACGAAATTCTAAAGTATAATGAGTTGGTTGATGGCGCTTTAGATTTGCTGAATTATCTTAAGAGCAAGAATTATAAAATGCATATTATTTCCAATGGCTTCCAAGAAGTTACTGAAAGAAAATGTATTTTATCAGGAATTGCTGACTTTTTTGAAACGATTACAAGCGCAGATTCTGTCAACATCAGAAAGCCAAGACCAGAAATTTTTGAATATTCTCTTAATCTTGCAAAAGCTGAAAAAGACGAAAGTATTTTAATTGGAGACGACTGGATTGCGGATGTAAAAGGCGCACAAAACTTCGGAATTGATATCATTTTCTTTGATGTTTTGGATGAGAATCCTTTGGAAGAAGGCTTGAAATTCGTCAAGCATTTATCAGAAATCAAACAATACTTATAAAATAAAAGCCTTTCAAATTTGAAAGGCTTTTTTATATTTTAAAGTTCAGAGAATTAAATTCCCAAACTTTTTCTAACTCTTTTGATCGTTTCAGTGGCAATAACTCTGGTTTTCCCAGCGCCTTCCTGCAATTTTGCTTCCAACTCGTCTAAGTTATTCATATAATAAGTGAACGTTTCTCTTTCTTTCGCAAATCTTACCAAAATCAAATCCAAAAGTTCCTTTTTAGCGTGTCCGTAACCATAATTTCCAGCCAGATATTTTGCTCTCAATTCCTCGGTTTGTTCAGGTGTAGCAATTAATTCGTATATAGCGAAAATTTTATCTGTTGATGGATCTTTTGGTTCTTCCAAAGTTTTAGAATCACTTTCGATAGACATCACTTGCTTCTTCAATTCTTTTTCCGGTAAGAAAATATTGATGATGTTTCCTCTCGATTTAGACATTTTGTGTCCGTCTGTTCCAGGTACATATTTGGTGTCTTTCTGTAATTCTGCCTGAGGCAAAACCAAAACTTCACCCATTTGATTATTGAATCTTGAAGCTACATCACGTGCGATTTCCAAATGTTGTAATTGGTCTTTTCCAACAGGCACAACCTCTGCATCGTACAACAAAATATCAGCTGCCATCAAGATTGGATAAGTGAAAAGTCCGGCGTTTACGTCTTGTAACCTGTCCGCTTTATCTTTGAAAGAATGTGCCAAAGTCAATCTTTGGTAAGGGAAAAAGCATGACAAATGCCAAGAAAGCTCGCAAGTTTCCGGGATATCGCTTTGTCTGTAAAAGAACGTTTTTTCTGTGTCTAGTCCGCAGGCAAGCCAAGCCGCAGCAATCTCGTAGGTATTTTGTTTAAGCTCTTTTGCATCTTTGATCTGTGTTAAAGAGTGCAGATTGGCGATGAAAAGAAAAGACTCATTTCCTGCTTGTTTTGACAATTCAATTGCGGGGATAATGGCTCCCAAAAGATTTCCCAAATGTGGGGTTCCGGTGGCTTGTATTCCGGTTAAAATTCTAGACATTGTTAATGTTATTTTGACTCAGACAAAAGTATGAAAGTTGAAGTGCGGAAACAAATTCTTTTTGAATAAGTATTTTTAACACATCCTTTATGGTTTTTGATTATATTAGTAAAAACAATTTTAGAAATGGAGAATAACAACGTTTTATCACATAAAATATTCAAATCAATTCAAAAACTTTGGATTTTTCTAATCATTTTTATCGGGATAGATTTTGTAAGCAATTATTTTTATCCAGAAGTTACAACATTATTTCTTGCAAAATTCTTAGACTTTTTGTCTTCCGCATTATCTTGTTTGTTTTTCTCTTGGTATTTTGTTGTTAATAAGCGTTGGAAACCACTTCTGATGGTTTTGCCATTTTTAATTATTTCTTTCTTTTTTCTGAAAGATTTCAAACAAACTTTGGATTATTATATTCCTTTTGAAACTATTATCGATTCTAAAACCCTCAAGAACTGCACATCACTTCTGCTAACATTAGCAACAGTTTTTGTTCTTTCCAAAAATTATTTGCGAGAAGAAAATATAACGGGAAAACGGTCTTTTCTCAAAGTTTTCCTGCTTGTTTTAGGCTTGTTTTCACTTTATAATTCCGATTTGGATTTTATAGAACAGATTGTGTCCTCGGCAACATTTAGCTCAAAAACTACAGAATTTTTTATCACATTATTATTTTACATTCTTACATCCGTCAGAAGTGTAGCATTTTTAGGCGCATTTTTATTTTTAATGAGTTGCCTTGCGAACAGAGAAAATACATATGCATTTTCCAATAAAATACTTCAATTTGCCAATCGTTATTTTGGTGTTACAGTTTTGATTGTTATCAGTTGCATCATTTTTTCTTTTGGTTATCTGATAGAAAGTGCAGTATCGCTGGAGCTCGATTTTTTTGGTAAGAAACTGACGATTTTTGGCTGGCTGAATAACATTTCTGTCATCGCAGTCTTCATTATTTGTACAAGATTTGTTGGTCAGCTTTTGAAAGAAAGAAGTGTTCTGAAACAAAAATATTACGGGATTGTGGGAAGTACGGTCTGGATGCCGATTGTCAATATTGTGTCTCTGTTAATGATAAAATTTGATGATAAAATCAAATTTTTATCGGTAGAAAATATCAGTAAACTCAAGAAAATCCATTTGATTATTGCATCAATTCTGATCTTGTTTTACTACAAAAATGACATTCTTGATAATGATAAAAGGGTGGAAGGTCTCTTGCTGAGTTTTATTTATATAGGAAGTGTATGGGTTGTAGCTTACATCAAAAAATACAACTGGATTTTCGCAGTAGTTTTGGCGGCAATTGTTACAATGACTAAGGTTTTCCCTTTTTATGGAGGGCTTTATTCAACCGAATTTATTTTTAAAGACTACATTTTAGATTTGGTAAAACATACATTTTCTGTAGCGATGATCATGTTGACAATAGTTTTCTACGGGATTTATTATATCGCCTATCAAACATTGAATAAGAAGTAAATTTATTTCTTTCGTATAATCACAGAAACTTTTGTAAACATACTGTCAGCAGCTTGATCTGAGCTGTTGGCTTTATAATCTAATGTGTATTTACCATCTTTTTCGATTGGGATTTGGATAACTTCCTGTTCAAAAGTCCAATCTGATTCTGCAATTTTTTCTGATTTTTCGGTTGAAGATTCTTCGTTGGTGGAAGTATCTTCAAGAACATCTGCATTATTTTCTTCCTTTTCCTCTTTTCGGATTTCGTGAGTGGAATTAATAATTCTGCTGTTGTCCGCAAACATTCCCACGGTTTTGTTTTCAATCGTTTTATCATCAAGGCTAAGGTTATAACTTAGATGAAAAATAGGAACATTGTCATTCTTTAGAAAAGAAGCATCCATTTTTCCCCAGATTACAAGAACATCTCCTTTTTTGAGGTCAAGGTTTTCTACAGTGTTGACCAATTGTGGATCGAGTGGTGTTTCTTCGGTTACAATTTCGCCAACAGGATTGCAGGAAATTGTGACAATGAAAAATATCAGAAGTGAAAAAATTGCTTTCATCATTAGATTTTTAAATGTTTACTAAAATAATCATTCATCAAAGAAGTCAAATCATCGCCATTTTCGTTAGTCGGACTGATGAGATAAAACTGTCCTTTTTCAGTTTTTATGGAACTTATGATGTAATAATTAATGGTATCCGAACTATAACCAATATGAGTTGTTTTTACCAAAATGCTGTTGTCGCTGATTTTTCTAATGACTTTGAACTCGTCATCACGATCATAAATTCTGTGAAAATAACCACGATATAATCGATTTTGAAAATCTAAATTGTCGAATGTTCCAGTGAACTCAGAATTTCCTAAAATCGTAACTTGATCAAAAGTGTTTTTCGTATGATCCTCATCACGATAAAGATAGAGCTGAATTTTCCCCTTTTCGATGTTGACGCTGTCATTATCCTTGAGGAAATATTTCAGATCCTTTGTCAGAGATTTGTAGAAAGCGTCATAGTTTTTTAATTCCGGTTCAGAAATGCTCGATTTTACCTTCTCCCAACTTAGATTTTCTGCCGGTGTTTCTTTGTTAAAAGCAAGCAAGTTTTGAGCTTTTTTGTAAATCGAAAATAACGCTGCGTATTGTAATCTCTGATCATTATATTTTGGAACTTCTGCGGTGTAGAGATAATACATAGAAGTTGTTGGGTTGTAGATTCGATAGTACAATTTTTTTCTCCCAAAACCATCTATAAACACCAACACATCTTTACTTTCAAATAGAATTTTCTCTGTTTCATTGTACTTTTTGATGTCGGAAACTGGAAAAATATTAGGGTTTGAAGATTTTCCTATCAACAAAACTTCCCCCGAATCACCATCAGAAAAAGGATTTTGAACACCAACACTCATCGGACTTTCCGCTTCATCTATTTCCGAAGTTGAGTTGGGGTCTGCGATGTTAATGTCGCTTGAAAATGAATATTCTTTCAGAAAATTTCCAATGGGAAGCATCAAATCAACCGTTGTGGCAGAATCCAATTCGTAAGAGTGTTTTCTCAGAAGCACTTGTTTTTTCTCTTCACTCTTTCGAATAGAATCTATCTGAGCTTGCGGAATTCCCAAAAGAAGATTTTGATAATCTTCAGAATTGGCAAAGTCATCAGTCTCCTTATTTCCTTTGCAGGAAAACAGAAAAAGCATACCACTGAAAACCAAAAATAAGAATCTTGTCATAAGTAGAATATTGATTCTAAAAATAACAAAAATTATTTGATTTCAATCTTCTCGCCGCCAAACTTGGGTTCAACATTAAACCAAATATCCAAATAAGCCTTTGCCTTTGCGAGATATTCGCGAAGATTGGTTTTCAGTCCAGCATATTTGTTGACATCTTTTGCATTATATCCAAAGGCTTCTATCCCAAATTTTTGAGCCAAAAAAACCGCCCGTTCATTATGAAATTTCTGTGAAATGAAAATAACTTTGTTTTGTCCAAAAATCTCTTTGGCTCTCACAACAGAATCCAAAGTTCTGAAACCGGCGAAATCCTCATAGATTTTGTCAGCTGGAATTCCGTTGGCGATAAGGTCAAGCTTCATCTGCTCAGGCTCATTATAGCCTTTTACAGAATTGTCACCGCTTACAATGATTGATTCTATTTTTCCTGATTTGTATAATTCTGTGGCAGCATCGATTCGGTATTTAAAATAAAGATTGGGATTTCCGTTGCTCAGGCTTTTGTTGGTGCCTAAAACTACTGCGGTTTTCACCTTCGGAAGGTCAGAAACCGAATATGAAATAAAAGAATCACTATCTTTTTTGATGGAATAATTGGCAAAAACGATAAAAAGAAATCCTGCTACAATAAGCAACAGGAATATTTTGAGTAAGTTTTTAAGTATTTTCATTTGTGTTTTAATTTAGAATTCTTTAAAAATCCAATCCGTTCGGGAATGCTTTCTTCCTAAAGATATACAAAAATAATGCACCAAGCGTAATAGAACTGTCCGCAACGTTGAAAATATATTTGAAGAATTCAATTCTGTTGCCTCCAAAAACAGGAACCCATTCTGGCCAAGTTGTATCAACCAAAGGGAAATGCAGCATATCTACAACACAGCCCTTCATCAAATCCGAATAACCGTGACCGAATTGAGTCAGTTTAGAAATTCCGCCATAATCAATCCATCTTCCGGATTCTGCATCATAAAAAGTTCCGCTGTCGAAAATAACGCCATAAAAAACACCATCAAAAACATTACCTATTGCACCGGCAAATATCATTGCCATTGGAATAATCAAATAATTAGAAGCGCCTTCTCTCAGCCATTTTTTGAATAGAACAACCATTCCAATCGCTAAAACAATTCTTAAAAGAATCAAAGCATATTTTCCCCACAATCCACCGAAATGCAGTCCGTAAGCCATTCCAGGATTCTCCACAAAAGTCATCTTGAACCAGTTGAGTCCGAGAACATTCACACTTTCTCCAAGATAGAAATGGGTTTTAACGTAGATTTTAGAAAATTGATCAATGAAAAGTATCAATAGAGTAATGGCAACAATCTTTTTCATTACAATCCTTTTGGTTTTTGGTTTTGGGTAATTTTTTTGTCTTTTCTGTCGCTGATTTTTTGGATGGTTTTCTGGTTATGAAAATTATTTTTCGTGTGAAATTTTTCAAACTCAATTCCCATATCTTTCAAAACACTTTTCAGTGCTGTCAGCTCCATAGAATTTTTTGGATGTACAATGATTGATTCCATTTCTGAATGTTTTTAAATTAATTTTTCTTCAAGAAAAATTTTTGCAAATGTAATTCAAATTACTTATTTCTTAGACAATTCGTCCAGCCTTTTGCGTTCTTTTTCAGACAAATCTGCCAAGCCATTTTTTCCCATTTTGCCAAGGAGTTTATCGATTTCGTCTTCCCGATCTTTTCTTTTGGCGTTGTATTCATCATCAATCGTGTAATATTTCTCTTCAGCTTTGAAGATATTTTTGACGGATTTGTTTTTTATCAATACAAATCCAATTGCCACAAACAAAAGTAAAATAATTAAATAAGTCATTTTGTTATAAGAAAAAAGTCCCAATTTCCAATCTTTAGAATCAGAAATTCGGACTTAATATTTTGATAATTAGTGATTTATCTTTGCATGTTCTTAGCTTCGATACTCAAAGTAGCATGAGGGACTGCTTTTAATCTTTCTTTTGGGATTAGTTTTCCTGTTACTCTGCAAACACCATACGTTTTGTTCTCTATTCTGATCAAAGCGTGTTTCAAGTCACGAACAAATTTTTCCTGTCTGGATGCCAAGATAGCATTTTGTTCTTTGCTCAGCGTTTCTGCACCTTCTTCAAACGCTTTGAAGGTTGGTGAAGTATCATCTGTACCGTTATTTTGATTATTGATAAAACTTTCTTTAATAAGGCCAAGGTCATTCTCAGCTTTTGAAATTTTATCTTGGATCAGTTTTTTAAATTCCTGAAGTTCAGCATCACTATATCGTAATTTTTCGTCTGCCATTTCCATCGTTATTAATTGTTCAAATTTTTATTTTTTGGCTTTCCTTAGCAGCCACACATTTTTAAATCAGCAAGAATAAAGATAAAATTTGAATTAATTCTTGTAATACTTTCAATTAATAAATTCTTAACAGAAAATAAATATTGATTATTTTTTCTCAATTTTTACTTTGAATTGTTCTTCATCTATCTCTATTTCGTCATAATTTGAAAGTGAATTTACAAATTCTATTTTATCCGACAATACTTCTGCAGAAATATATGCATCATTGTTAATAAATTCTTCTTTGTAAGGGCAAGATTCTTCCAACTGGATTGATATTCTATCCGTTAATTCAAAATCTTTGTCTTTTCTAAGGTTTTGAACCCTGTTGATGAACTCTCTTGCGACTCCTTCAGCCTTCAATTCATCCGTCAATACCAAATCTAATGCCACAGTTGTTTTTCCTTCGCTTGCAACCGTCCAACCCGGGATGTCTTTCGTAGAAATTTCTACATCTTCTATCGTAATTTCGTAGCCTGCAACCTCTGCTTTTCCTGATTTTTCAAGTTCAGCAATTTGCTCAGAACTGAAGTTTGAAATCTCTCCAGCAACCGTTTTCATATCTTTTCCTAATCTCGCACCAAGCGTTTTGAAATTCGGTTTAATCTGTTTTACAATCAGATGTGACGCTTCTTCTGCGTTGATGAGTTGTAATTCTTTAACGTTAACTTCTTGTTTAATTAATTCTGAAACTGCCAAAATTTGCTCTTCTGTCTTTTTGTCCAAAACAGGAATCATCACTTTTTGAAGTGGCTGACGAACTTTTACATTTTCTTTTTTTCTTAATGAAAAAACCATCGAAGTAATTTGCTGAGCCAAATGTGTTTTCTCAACCAAATCTTGGTCAATCAAACTTTCATCTGCAACAGGGAAATCCGTCAAGTGAACAGAATTTACCAAATCTTTGCCTGTCACTTTGTTCAAATCCTGGAACAATTGGTCCATAAAGAATGGTGCAATTGGCGCAGACAATTTAGCAATAGTTTCAAGACAAGTATATAAAGTCTGATAAGCAGAGATTTTGTCATCAGAATAATCACCTTTCCAGAAACGTCTTCTACATAATCTCACGTACCAATTGGACAAGTTGTCATTAACAAAAGTATTGATAGCTCTTGATGCTTTTGTCGGTTCGTAATCTTCGTAGAAAGATTTTACATCTTTGATTAATAAGTTTAATTCGGATAAAATCCATCTGTCAATTTCCGGGCGATTTTCTACGTTGCTTTCAAGATATTTAAATCCATCAACATTGGCATACAAAGCGAAGAAAGAATAAGTATTATAAAGTGTTCCGAAGAATTTTCTTCTCACTTCATCAATTCCCTCAATATCGAATTTCAGGTTTTCCCAAGGATTCGCATTGGAAATCATATACCAACGTGTTGCATCTGGTCCGTAAACGGAAAGCGTTTCGAATGGGTCAACAGCATTCCCCAAACGTTTAGACATTTTCTGTCCGTTTTTGTCAAGAACCAAACCGTTCGACACTACATTTTTATAAGCTACAGAATCAAAAACCGTTGTTGCAATAGCATGCAAAGTATAGAACCATCCACGTGTTTGGTCAACGCCTTCCGCGATAAAATCTGCCGGGAAAGCTTTGTTGTTGTCAACTTGTTCCTTATTTTCGAAAGGGTAGTGCAACTGCGCATAAGGCATCGAACCTGAATCGAACCAAACATCAATCAAATCACTTTCACGCTTCATAGGTTTTCCAGAAGCTGAAACCAAAGTGATTTGGTCTACAATATTTTTATGAAGGTCAACCTTAGTATAATTTTCTTCCGACATATCGCCAATCACAAAACCTTTGAACGGATTTTCTTTTTGGAAACCGGCTTTGATGGATTTTTCGATTTCGTTGTATAATTCCTCAACAGAACCGATTAAAACTTCTTCTTTTTTATCATCTGTTCTCCAGATCGGCAACGGAATTCCCCAGTATCTTGAACGGGAAAGATTCCAGTCATTGGCATTTTTCAACCAATTTCCGAAACGGCCTTCTCCTGTAGATTTTGGTTTCCAGTTGATGGTTTCGTTCAAATCGAACATTCTGTCTTTGACATCTGTGACTTTGATGAACCAAGAATCCAATGGATAATATAACAAAGGCTCATCGGTTCTCCAACTGTGCGGATAACTGTGAACATATTTTTCAACCTTGAAGGCTTTGTTTTCTTTTCTTAATTTAAGTGCGATTCTCTCATCAACAGATAAATAAACTTTCAAATCTGCGATAATTGATTTTAAATTTTCTTTCTGAATATTGAATTCAGCATTCTTTTCATCATCATTAAGATATTCAGACTTCACATATTCATTCGCAAAACCATAGATTTCATCATTAACAACCGATAAGAATCGACCTTGTAAATCTACCAAAGGAACCGGATTTCCGTTCTCATCCAAAACCAACATTGGTGGAACTTCAGGCGAAGCTTCTTTTGCTACTTTAGCATCGTCCGCACCGAAAGTTGGTGCTGTGTGAACGATTCCAGTTCCGTCTTCTGTTGTTACGAAATCTCCAGAAATCACTCGGAAAGCGTTTTCAGGATTTTGGTAAGGTTTTGCGTAATCTAAAAGTTGCTCATATTTAATTCCAACCAAATCAGCACCTTTGAATTCAGCTAAGATTTTATATGGAATTACTTTGCTTTCAGAAGTATAATTGGCGAAATCTTCATCTGTTCCTTCCGTATATTTCTTCGCAAATTGTTTTCCAACCAAAGCTTTCGCTAAAACAATATTAATCGGCTCAAATGTATATTGATTGAACGTCTTAATTAAAACATAATCGATTTTTGGACCAACCGTCAAAGCCGTGTTGGATGGTAAAGTCCAAGGCGTCGTCGTCCAAGCCAGGAAATGAACATCGCCAAAACCTTGTAAAAATGAAGGCAAAGTTTCCGGTAAAGTCTTGAATTGTGCCACAACTGTTGTGTCGGTCACATCGCGATAAGCGCCAGGTTGATTAACCTCGTGGGAAGATAATCCTGTTCCGGCTTTCGGTGAATAAGGTTGGATGGTGTAGCCTTTGTAGATAAGACCTTTGTCATACATCTGCTTCAAAAGCCACCAAACCGTTTCCATATATTTTGGCTTATAAGTCACGTATGGATTTTCCATATCAACCCAATAACCAATTTTTTCGGTCATATCGTTCCAAACATCGGTGTAACGCATTACGGCGTTTTTACAAGCTTCGTTGTATTCTTCGATTGTGATTTTTTTTCCGATATCTTCTTTGGTAATTCCCAATTCTTTTTCAACACCCAATTCTACAGGAAGTCCGTGCGTGTCCCAACCAGCTTTACGGAAAACCTGTTTCCCGTTTTGTGTTTGGTAACGGCAAAAAATATCCTTAATCGCTCTTGCCATAACGTGGTGAATTCCAGGCATTCCGTTGGCGGAAGGCGGTCCTTCGTAAAAAACAAACTCCGGTTGTCCTTCACGAAGTTCTACGGATTTTTTGAAAGTGTCGTTATTTTTCCAGAATTCTGCAATGTTTTTAGCAGTTTCGGTAAGGCTAAGATTTTTATATTCGGTAAACTTGCTCATTTTTAATGTGTCAAATCTGTTTCTTGTGGATTAAGTTTGCGAATTTAGTGATTTTTGTCGATTTTTAGCACATCTTTTGAGTGGTTTTTGAATGTTAAAAACTTCAAATTCAGAATCATAAAATTGTATTATGTTTTATAAATTTGTGTCATAAAATTACATCCTTGGAACTATACCCAATTATTGAAAAATCAGATTCAGATTCAATCAAAAGCTTTCAGGAAGGCAAATTGAGAGAACTTTTGGTTTACCTGGAAAATTATTCGCCCTATTACCAGAAACTTTTTAAAGAGAACAATATTGATATCAGTCGGATTAACTTTTTAGAAGATTTACAAAAAATTCCTACGACTTCTAAAAATGATATTCAACAAAATAATGATGATTTTTTCTGTGTTCCGCAAAGCGATATTGTTGATTATAGTACGACCTCGGGAACTTTGGGTGATCCTGTAACTTTCGGACTTTCGGATAAAGATTTGGAGAGATTAGCTTATAATGAGGCAATTTCCTTTGCTTGTGCAGGAATTCAAAAAGGTGATGTTGTGCAAATGATTACGACCATTGATAAAAGATTTATGGCTGGTTTGGCTTATTTTCTAGGACTCAGAAAAATGGGAGCGAGTGTGGTAAGAATGGGACCGGGAATTCCGGAATTGCAATGGGATTCGATTTTCAGATACAAGCCAAAATATTTGATAACCGTTCCATCTTTTCTTTTGAAAATGATAGATTACGCCGAGAAACATCATATTGATTATAAAAACTCCAGCGTTTACGGCGCAATTTGTATTGGAGAAGGACTCAAAAATCAGGATTTTACAGATAATATTTTGTCTCGGAAAATTAAGGAAAGATGGGATATTCAGTTGTTTTCAACTTATGCTTCTACGGAAATGAGCACGGCTTTTACAGAATGTGAATTCCAAGTTGGCGGACATCATCATCCTGAATTGATTATCACGGAAATCCTTGATGAAAACGAAAATCCTGTGAAAGAAGGAGAAAGTGGAGAACTGACCATCACAACTTTGGGTGTAGAAGCTCTTCCATTGTTGAGATTCAAAACCGGAGATTTGGTAAAAGCGCATTACGAACCTTGTAAATGTGGACGAAATACAATGCGATTAAGTCCTGTAATTGGCAGGAAACAACAAATGATAAAATACAAAGGAACAACACTTTATCCGCCAGCGATGAATGATATTTTGAATGATTTTAATAATATTCTCTGCTATCAAATCGTTATTCAATCGGATGAAATTGGCTTGGACGAAATCATTATCAAACTAAGTACGAACAATGAAGACGAGAATTTTGTAAATGAGGTCAGAGATCATTTCCGCGCAAAATTGAGAGTCAGTCCAAAAATTGAAGTTGTGGATTTTGAAGTATTATCGAAAAGTGTTTTTAATCCAAATAGTCGAAAACCAATTAATTTTATAGATTTACGACCATAAAAATTATACTTAATATAAAACCATGAAAAAACTCTTATTAATTCTATTTGTAGCAGTTACAACAACCGTTTTTGCTCAGAATCAATTAAATTTTGAATTTGGGACATTTGATTTTCTAAAAGACCAGACAGAAGTTAATGTTCAACTTAAATTTGAAAATGTACTTTTCCAAGCTGATAATTTTACAGAAGCTCAATATCTTGAAAGAAGAAAAACGGAAATCCTAGCAAAGAAAAATCAGGAAGAATGGAAAAAATGGTCGCAATCTTGGCAGGAATTTAAAGATACAGAATACTTGGATTATTTTTTGAAAGGTGTTAATGGCTGGTCAAAAAAAATTGCTTTCAAAAAAAATGTTAATACAAAATATACTTTGATTATTGATACAAAATGGGTCTATGCTGGCTGGCACGCAGGTTTGGTAGCTCAGGAAGGAAAGCTTACAGCAGATTTGATTTTTGTTGAAACGGATAATCCAAGCAAAGTTTTAATGAAATTGCAAGCAGCACAAATACTAGGAAAACAAAGTAATAAACACTTTACAATGGAGTATGGTAGAATTGCTGCAGCGTATGAAGTGACAGGCAAGCAATTGGGAAAAGCTCTGAGAAAAGAAATTAAATAAAACAAAAAGACCGCCAATCGCGGTCTTTTCTATTGTTGTTCTAACTTTTCTACTTTGATGTAATTTGCAAGATTAATCACTGCAGAATCGTGCAATCTCACAAACGGATTCTTTTTGTTCCAAACATAACCTGCGAGAACTGCACAGATTTTCCTTTTCACATCAGGATTTTCGGGTTGATGAAAAAATAATTCCTGAAGATTTCCCGTATACCATTCTTTCACATAGGTTGTGAAAACATTCACACCGTATAGAATATAATCCGAATATTCTTTTTGCCAGTCAATCGTTTCACCGTTCAGTTGCCTTAAAGCCAATTTTGCAGCCAACATTCCGGATTCTGTAGCGAAAGCCATTCCGGATGAGAAAACGGGATCCAGGAATTCCGAAGCATTTCCAGTCAAAGCAAATCCGTCTCCGAATAAGCTTTTTACCGAGCAGGAATAGTCTTTCAAATGTCTCGGCTCAAATAGGAATTCAACATCACCAAAACGTTTGACGTAATAATCGGAAAGAGAAATCGCTTTTCTTAAGGCCGATGTTGCGTCTCCGTTTTCGATTAAACTTTCAATATATTCAGTTGGTCCAACAATTCCCAAACTTGTATTGCCATTTGAGAAAGGAATTACCCAAAGCCAGACCTCGGTTTCGATAATGTCAAATGAAATCAAAGTTCCTTCAACACCTTCTTCTCTATTAATATCATCAACGTGGGAAAATATAGCTGAGTGTGGAGATAACTTCGAAGGTTTTTCTAAATCTAAAAGTCTCGGTAAAACCCGTCCATAACCACTGGAATCAATAACAAATTTAGCATGAATTTCCTTGGTTTCTCCGTCTCTGTTCTTAACTGTTGTAATAGAATCAGTTCCGTTAAATTCAATTCCAACAACTTCAGTTTCAAATTCAAGATCGATTCCTTTATCAATAACTTCCTGAGCTAATGTATTGTCAAAATCGGCTCTCGGAACCTGCCAGGTCCAATCCCAGCCTTCTCCAAACTTGTTGCTGAAATCGAAAATGCAAACTTCATCACCTCGCATAAAACGAGCACCCAATTTCTTCTCAAATCCCATTTTGTCCAATGCCGGAAACAATCCAGCTTCTTCAAAATGATCCATCACGCGGGGAATCAAACTCTCGCCAACAACCAGTCTTGGGAACTTTGTTTTTTCAACAACTTTGACGTTGATGTTGTTATTTTTCAGATATGCAGAGGAAACGCAACCCGATGGTCCTGCGCCTATTACCAGAACATCAACAAATTCTTTACTCATTTGTTTAATAAAACTTTTATCTTTGCGCAAAATTAATGACAAATATTTAATTATATTCCAAATTTGTCTTTTATTCCTATAATTAATGAAAATTAGCAACCATTTAAGCATTCGGGATTTCCAAAGGGTAATTGTTGAAAATGAAAATGTTGAGTTGGATGATTCACTTTTGCAGAGAGCCAATGCCAGCTTCCAATTTCTAAAAGAGTTTTCAAAGAACAAAGTCATTTATGGTGTCAATACTGGTTTTGGACCAATGGCACAGTTCAAAATCAACGATAGTGATACACATCAGCTTCAGTATAATTTGATAAGAAGCCATTCTTCAGGTATCGGGAATACTTTACCTGCAGATGAAGTTAAGGCTTGTATGTTAGCAAGATTGAATGTCTTGTCGCTAGGACACTCTGGTGTTCACGATTCGGTTATTCATTTACTTAAAGAATTAATAAACAGAGATATTACGCCCTTGATTTTCGAACATGGCGGTGTTGGTGCAAGTGGAGATTTGGTTCAGTTGGCCCACTTGGCTTTGGTTCTTATTGGCGAAGGTGAGGTTTTTTATAAAGGCGAAAGAAGATCAACAAAAGATGTTTTTGCTGAACTAGGATTAGAACCTATAAAAGTTGAAATCCGTGAAGGTTTGGCGTTGATGAACGGAACTTCTGTGATGTCAGGGATCGGGATCGTGAATGCATATAAAGCCAATCAGTTAACTGATATTTCTATTAAATTATCTTGCGCAATCAATGAGCTGGTTCAGGCTTACGATGACCACTTTTCCGAATCGTTGAATGCGACTAAAAAGCATCTCGGACAGCAAAAAGTAGCTGAGAAAATGCGAGATTATTTGTCTGATAGCCAATTAATTAGAAAAAGAGAAGATCACTTATATACAAGCTTTGAGGAACAAGATAAAGTTTTCAAAGAAAAAGTTCAGGAATATTATTCTTTGAGATGTGTTCCTCAGATCTTGGGGCCAGTTCTTGATACATTGGAATATACAGAAAATGTACTTGAAAACGAGATTAACTCTGCGAACGATAATCCAATTATCAATGTTGAAGATCAACACGTTTATCACGGCGGGAATTTCCACGGCGATTATATTTCGTTGGAAATGGACAAGCTGAAAATTGTTGTTACAAAGTTGACAATGTTAGCAGAGAGACAACTAAACTATCTTTTGAATTCTAAAATCAATGAAATTTTTCCTCCATTTGTGAATTTGGGGAAATTAGGTTTCAATTTTGGGATGCAAGGCGTTCAGTTCACGGCAACTTCTACAACGGCAGAAAGTCAGATGTTGTCCAATCCGATGTATGTTCACAGTATTCCTAATAATAATGATAATCAGGATATTGTAAGTATGGGAACCAATGCTGCGGTTATTTGCAGAAAAGTAATAGAAAATGCTTTCGAAGTATTATCAATTGAGTTAATTACCATTGTTCAAGCCATTGAATATCTTGGGTTTCAAGACAGGATTTCATCTTCAACAAAAGAATTGTATGAGGAAATCAGAAAAATAATTCCAGCTTTTTCAGATGATATGGTAATGTATCCATATTTGCAAAAAGTAAAAGAATATCTGATGAAAACCGAAGGTTTACATCAATAATCAAATTAATCGAAGAAGATTATGAAATGTACAATCGTAACTGGAGGTTCCAGAGGAATTGGTAGGGCGATCTGTTTGAAGCTGGCAGAAGAAAAGAATTATCATATTTTGATTAATTATACTTCCAATCAAGCTGCTGCAGAGGAAACTTTACAAGGTGTTAAAGAATTGGGATCTACGGGCGAAATTATTAAATTTGATGTAGGAAATGCTGAAGAAGTACAATCGGTTCTTGGAAATTGGCAGGAAAAAAATCCGGATTCTGTAGTTGAAGTCATTGTCAATAATGCAGGAATCACGAGAGACGGCTTATTTATGTGGATGAAACACGAGGACTGGAATAATGTTGTTAATACAAGTTTGAATGGTTTTTTCAATGTGACTAATTTCTTCATTCAGAAGTTATTACGTAACAAATATGGAAGAATCATCAATATGGTTTCTGTTTCCGGAGTTAAAGGAACAGCGGGCCAAACCAATTATTCAGCAGCAAAGGCAGCAGTAATTGGCGCGACTAAAGCTTTGGCTCAGGAGATTGCGAAAAGAAATATTACAGTTAATGCAGTGGCGCCAGGTTTTATCAAAACCGATATGACTCAGGATTTTGATGAGAACGAATTGAAGGCAATGATTCCGGCAAACCGTTTTGGAGAAGCAGAAGAAGTAGCAGATTTGGTAGCATTTTTAGCATCAAAAAAGTCGTCTTATATCACTGGGGAAGTCATTAATATCAACGGAGGTATCTACTCATAAATAATGTGATCTGATTACATTATTAAAAATAAAAGAATGGAAAATAGAGTTGTGATTACCGGAATGGGAATTTACTCCTGTATTGGGATTTCTTTGGAAGAAGTAAAGAAGTCACTCTATGAGGGTAAATCCGGAATTGTTCTGGATCAGGATAGAAAAGAGTTTGGATATAGATCAGGTTTGACAGGAAGTGTCCCGAAGCCTGATCTCAAAAGTCTTCTCAATAGGAGACAGCGTATCAGTATGGGTGAAGAAAGCGAATATGCTTATCTGGCAACCATAGATGCGTTGAAACAAGCCGGTATCGAACAGGATTTTCTGGATGCAAATGAAGTAGGAATTCTTTATGGTAATGATAGTGTTTCTCAGGCAGTTATCGAGGCGACTGATATTGTAAGAGAGAAAAAAGATACAACTTTGATGGGTTCGGGTGCGATTTTCAAATCAATGAATTCCACCGTTACAATGAACCTTTCCACAATATTTAAATTAAGAGGAATTAATTTGACCATCAGTGCGGCTTGTGCAAGTGGCTCCCATTCTTTAGGATTAGCTTATCTGTTGATTAAGAACGGGATGCAAGATGTTGTGGTTTGTGGCGGTGCACAGGAAACCAACAAATATTCAATGGCAAGTTTTGATGGATTAGGCGTTTTTTCAGTAAGAGAAGACGAACCTGCTAAAGCCTCAAGGCCATTTGATTCAGGAAGAGATGGATTGATTCCAAGTGGCGGTGCAGCAACTTTGATTGTAGAAAGTCTGGAATCTGCGCAAAGACGAGGCGCAAACATCATTGCAGAAATTGTCGGTTACGGTTTTTCATCCAACGGCGGACATATTTCTACACCTAATGTTGACGGACCGGCCTTGGCAATGGAAAGATCTCTGAACCAAGCGGGATTAACAGCAAAAGATATCGATTATATCAACGCGCACGCAACGTCTACACCTTTAGGCGATGCGAACGAAGCCAAAGCGATTTATAAAATTTTCGGTAATGAAATTCCTGTAAGTTCTACCAAATCTATGACAGGTCATGAGTGTTGGATGGCTGGTGCAAGTGAGATTATTTATTCAATTCTAATGATGCAGAATGATTTTATCGCTCCGAATATCAATCTCGAAAATCCGGACGATGACGCGAAAAAGATAAATTTGATCTCAGAAACAAAAAATCAAAAAATTGACGTATTTTTGTCGAATTCTTTTGGTTTTGGAGGAACCAATTCGTCACTAATTGTTAAAAAATTTGTTTAAAAACACTATGGAAAGAGAAAAAATTGTTACGGTTGTTAATGATTTTCTTGTCAATGAGTTTGAGGTCGATCGCGATGATATCGTTAACGATGCCAATTTTAAGGAAACACTGGGCTTAGACAGTCTGGACTATATCGATATGGTCGTGGTGATTGAGTCTAATTTCGGTGTGAAATTAGGCGAAGCCGACTTCAAAAAAGTTATTACTTTCGATGATTTTTATGATACGATAGAAACCAAAATTTCTGAAAAAGTAGCATAATTAATAATTCAAGGATATACCAATATTTCGGATAAATTGGTAAACATCATTATATGAACAAGTGGAAAGGTAAATCCAAAGGAACGATACTCGGTTACAGGATTTTCGTTTGGAGCATCAAGAATCTTGGCGTCCGCAGTTCATATTTTGTACTGTATTTTGTAGCAACTTATTACTTCTTGTTTCTTAAGAAGAGCAACCAATACATTTCTTACTATTTCACAAAAAGATTAGGTTATAGTTTCTGGAAATCGAAGCTGTCTGTTTTCAAAAGCTACTTTGTTTTTGGAAAAGTTTTGATTGACAAAACGGCCATTTCAGTAGGTTTACGAAACCGATTTACTTATGAATTTGACGGAATAGAAAATCTCAAAAACCTTCTAAATGAGAAAAAAGGAGGCGTTTTGATTAGCGCGCATATCGGTAATTTTGAGATTGCAGAACACTTTTTTGCCGACATCGATTTTGATGCACAAATTAATTTAGTTACAACAGATCAGGAAGTTACCATCATAAAAGAATACCTGAATAGTGTTGCGATTAAAAAAAGCAATATCAAGTTCATTTATGTCAAAGACGATATGTCCCACATTTTCGAGATTAATCAGGCTTTGTCAAACAACGAATTGATTTGTTTCACGGGCGATCGCTATTTCGAAGGTTCCAAATTTCTTGAAGCAGAATTGCTAGGTAAAACTGCCAAATTTCCTGCTGGTCCGTTTCTCATTGCGTCCAGACTGGGTGTTCCTGTTGTTTATGTTTATGTGATGAAGGAAAAAAATCTCCATTATCATTTGTACGCAAGAGTGGCTCAGAACATCAAAAACCGCGATTCTCAGGGCTTGCTCAATTCCTATGTTCAAAATCTGGAAACGATGCTCAAAAAATATCCGCTCCAGTGGTTCAATTACTTTGACTTTTGGGACGATATTGATTAATTTTCAATATTTTTATGGCAGCTTAATCCGCCTTCCGCTCCCAATCTTTTTATTTTTTAGCAAAAAAACAAAAAGGATTTCCGCTCAAGTCGGGCTGCGAACGATTTAGTGTTTAAAGCTTATTTTATCTAACATCTAAAGTCTTACATCTCATTTCTAAAAAATTGGAAAAAGAATACGACATATTGGTTATCGGAAGCGGTTTAGGAGGTCTTGTTTCGGCACTTGTTTTGGCGAAAGAAGGTCTTAAAGTATGCGTGTTGGAAAAGAACAATCAATACGGAGGCAATCTGCAGACTTTTTCCAGAGACAAGCTCATTTTTGATACAGGTGTTCATTATTTAGGCGGATTGTCAGAAGGTCAAAACCTCAATCAATATTTCACTTATCTTGGAATAATGGACGGTTTGAATCTGAAAAAATTGGACGAAAATGGCTTTGATAAAATCACTTTTGATAATGATGAACTAGAATATCCACATTCTCAAGGCTACAATAATTTCGTGGAGCAGCTTTCCAAAATTTTTCCTGAAGAAAAAGAAAATATCATCAAGTATTGTGATGGAATTCAGGAGGTTTGCGCGCAGTTTCCTCGTTACAGCCTTTACAGAAAAGAAAAGTACAGTGACGAAATTCTTTACACTAATGCTAAAGATTTTATAGACTCTGTCACCTCAAACGAAAAGTTGAGAGCTGTTTTAGCAGGGTCTAATTTTCTATATGCAGGAGTTGGCGAGAAAACGCCGTTGTATGTTCACGCACTCACGGTCAATTCTTACATCGAAAGTGCTTTCAAATGTATCAATGGCGGAAGTCAGATCACAAAATTATTAATCAGAGAACTCAGAAAACACGACGCTGAAGTTTACAAACATTCTGAAGTTTGTCAATTTATTTATAACGAAGAAAATCATCTGAAAGCTGTTGAAACCAAATGTGGCAAACAATTCTTCGCCAAACAATTCATTTCCAATATCGACATTAGAAGAACAGTCGAGCTAATAGGAGAAGATAAGTTGAAGAAATCTTATATTAATCGAGTTAATGATTTGGAACCGGTTGTATCTTGCTTTTCGGTTTATATCAAATTGAAAGAAAACTCTTTACCTTATTTCAATTGTAATTTTTATAATTATTCCTCCATAGAAAAAGTATGGAATGCCAGTTCTCCGTCAGCTAAAAATTGGCCAGAATGGTATATGCTTTCCGCCACACAATCCAAACAAAATCCCGATTTTGCCGAAAGTCTTACAGCTCTTGCGTATATGAATTTTGATGAGGTTAAAGAATGGGAAAATACCCAGAACACAGTTGCTGACAGCGAAGAAAGAGGACAATCATACAAAGAATTTAAAAGTGAAAAAGCTAAAATTCTGATTCATAAAATGGCTGAAAAGCATCCTTATATTTTAGATTCGATAGAAGAAATTTACACTTCAAGTCCATTATCATATCGTGATTATATCGGCTGTTACGAAGGCGGAATCTACGGTTATGTAAAAGATTCTCACAATCCGTTGAAAACCGTTTTCTCTGCCAAAACAAAAATTCCGAATCTTCTATTGACAGGTCAAACCGTTAATATGCACGGCATTTTGGGTGTAACGATTGGCGCATTTGTAACTTGTTCGGAGATTATTGGGAAAGAAGTTTTGGATGAACGTTTGATGCAAGCTCTAAATAAGAATTGATGAAAAAAGCATTACTATATTTTTTATTAATTCTGAATCTCACTTCCTGTGGAATTTCCAAGTCTGTTCGTCACGTTCCAGATATTAAACAATATTCTCTTGAAATTCCGAAGGTTAACAAAATCAACGATTCAACTTTTAGCTTCAATCAAAATTACTTAACAAAAAATAAACAACAGCTTTGGGAGCTTTACATCAAAGGAAATCCTTTGCAGTTAGGTTACAATAATGGTGCATTGACACAAGATCTGATGCAGAAACAGGAAGACATCTTCTTTTCCAAGGTTGAAGGTTTTGTGCCATCAAAATTCAAACAAAAATTATTACGAAGTTTTCTAAAATGGTATAATCGGAAAATGTACCTGAATGTTCGAGATGATTTCCAAGCTGAATTGTACGGATTATCTCAGTATTCATCAGGTAAATATGATTTCATCGCTCCCAAATTCTTGAGAAATATGTATCTGCACGGTGCGCACGATATCGGTCACGCAATGCAGGATTTGATGATGGTTGGCTGTTCTTCTCTTGCCGTTTGGAATGAAAACTCAGAAGATGGCGATCTGTTGATTGGGCGGAACTTTGATTTCTATGTCGGCGACGATTTTGCCAAGAATAAATTAATCGAATTTGTAGAACCAGAAGACGGTATTCCTTATGTGTCTGTCAGTTGGCCAGGAATGATTGGCGTTGTTTCCGGAATGAATAAAGAAGGAATTACAGTGACAATCAATGCAGGGAAATCAAAGATTCCTTTGACGGCGAAAACACCGATTTCTCTGGTGACAAGAGAAATTCTTCAATATGCAAAAAATATTGATGGAGCCATTGCAATTGCAAAAAAGAGGAAGGTATTTGTCTCGGAATCTATTTTAGTCGGAAGCGCAAATGATAAAAATGCGGTAATTATAGAAGTTTCTCCTGATAATTTTGGTGTTTATAAAGTTGAAAATTCAAGTAAGATTTTTTGCACTAATCATTTTCAGTCCGACGCTTATAAAGATGACAAGCGAAATCAAAAGCATATATTAGAAAGTCATTCGGAATACCGCTATGAAAAACTACAAGAACTTTTAAATGAAAATCCAAAGCTCAATCCGGAAAAAATGGCCACAATTTTACGGGATAAATCAGGCTTGAAGGGAGAAAAAATCGGTTTTGGAAATGAGAAAGCACTTAATCAACTTTTAGCACATCACGCTGTGATTTTTTCGCCTCAGAAAAAACTGGTTTGGGTTTCTTCAAATCCTTATCAGTTAGGAGAATTTGTCTGTTATGATTTGACTGAAATATTTACTGATAAACGTTTGCAAAATGGAGAATTTGCCAAGTCAGAACTGAATATCGCAAAAGATCCTTTTGTCGATTCTCAGGAATTTGAAAATTATGAAATTTATAAATTAATGCAATCAGAGATTATTTCAGCAATTGAAAAAGATGATGTTTTGTTGAGTGAAGATTTTACTAAAGAATACCAATCTTTGAATCCTGATTTTTGGTTGGGTTATTATTTGGCAGGAAAATATTATTTCAAACAAAAAGAATATTATAAAGCTAAAGTTGAATTTGAAATGGCATTGACAAAGGAAATCACAACAGTTACAGATAAAGAAAATGTAGAGAAATACTTGAAGAAAACCTTAAAGAAATTAAATTAAGGTTTGTCCGGATTCACTTTATTCAAGAAAAAATAAAATCCCAATCCGAAAATTGTGGCAACAGTAGTCGCAAGAATAAAACTTCCGATCACATATTGCAGCAGATTGTTTTTGACCAATTCAAAATCTAAATCGTGATTCAGAAAATCACTTTCTCCACTCACAAACGGCGCTCCGATAAATAAAGAAGCCGCAATAATAAACGGAATGAAAGGTGCCAAACTAATATTTGAAAATACAAAAGCCAATACTTTATTCAGTTTAAAAACGACTGCTAAAGAAATGACAATCAAAGTCTGAAATCCCCAAAAAGGAGACAAACCAATGAAGGTTCCAAGTGCAATGGAAAATGCTTTGATTCGGTTGCTGCCGTCGCTTTCCAGAACATCTTCTTTTATGAATTTTCTAAGACTTTTTTTTTTGAAATTCCTGAAAAAATTTCTCGGAATAATGTAGAAAATGGTAATGAAAACCAAAATGGTGTTCAGAATACTGATTCTTGTAAAGTCCCGAAATGGTCGGAAATGCGAGACTCTTTCCGCAGGATCATAAAGTACTTTTACAGGAACATTCTTTACAGGAACGTGCTTCCAAGCTGTTCTCACGATGATTTCAATTTCGAACTCAAATTTGGGTGTGAAATATTTTTTCGGAATTTTTTTTAAAGGATAAAGGCGATAGCCGGATTGTGTGTCTTGTAACTTAATTCCGGTCTCGAACCAAAACCAGAAGTTGGAAAAATTATTTCCAAAACTGCTTTTTCTGGGAATTCCGTCCTGTGACATATTCCGGTTTCCAATCAGCAGAACATCTTCTTTCTCGGTAAGTAAGGCTTCTATAAAAACAGGAATGTCATCAGGATAATGCTGTCCATCCGAATCAATGGTTATCGCATAATGATAACCCAATTCCTGAGCTTTTCTGAAACCGATTTTCAAACCGTTTCCTTTCCCTTTGTTTTCAGGTAAAGAAACAACTGTGATTTGAGGATAATTTTTAAGGATTTCCGAAGTAGAATCTGTTGAACCATCATTGACTACAATAATATTTCCGGTGTAATCCAAAACACCGTCAATCACTCTTTTCAGAGTTTTTTCATTATTGTAAGTCGGTATTAAAACGCATATTTTCTTTTCAGAAATTGCATTTTGTACTTCGGAGATGGTCATTGTTTTATTTTAAAGTCGCTTTTTCTGCAGCCGTCATTGTTTTGGATTGAGCAGCAAATTTTTTGATGTAGCTTTTCAATGCAGAATTTTGCTTACTGTAATTGTTGAGAACGAATTCTTTATCTTCCTTCAGATTCTTATGATAACCCACAATTTTAGGCACATTTTCCTGAACACTTAATCTTATTAATCTTAATTCTGTATTGTTAGGATTACTTTTTATTAGGCTTTCCAGACTAGTTGCTCCGGATTTTACGAGCGCTTTTCTTTTGCCCTCTGTAGACACTTTAGCCTCCAAAACTTTTGCCGCTGCTTTGTAACCGGAAATCACAGGATCAGAAGATGTTTTTTTGTTAGCAATTTCTATGAAATTTTTAGCATTTTCTTTGGATTGATTGGCAACAGCGTAACTGTCTCTCAAAGCTTCCAGGTCTGAAGATTGAAAAAATATAACCAAAGCTGCAAATAATGATAACACCAGTTTCATAACTACAATTTTTTATAGGTAACTGATAATTTCAATGCAATAGTTTCGCCAAAAGTGGTGGTGTTTTTTACTTTTATTTCGTCTTCGTTCTCACTGATGTCCAATTCTAAAACCAAATCTGGTGTTTCGAATGGATTAATGATGGCCATAAACTTTACATTAGAAGCAGACTTTAAAAACAGTTTAGAATTGGTAAATTCTTCTGTAAGGTCTTTCACGATCTGCATCATACAAACACCTGGAGTAACTGGATTTCCCGGGAAATGACCATTGAAAATTTTGTGGTCTTTGTTTAAAGTAATATTTGCCGTAAAACCTTTTTCTGTTTTTTCGTGAGATGTAACAGTGTAAAAATCATTAAGAATGCTCTGCATAATTATTCGGTATCCGTGATTTGAAATAGTTTGATGTTGATGTTAAAATCTTTGTGTTGTAAATCAATACTATCTGCGAAGATATGTTTTTTCGCATCAAAAGTAAAATCGATTTTTTCCTTGTTGTTCTTTGTGTAAATCACTTTTTTCAATAGAGAATTATCCTTGTTATAGAACAAATAAAAAGATTGATCCTCGATTTTGGAAAGATAAATTTTAGAATTATCGTCTTCAAAACTTTCTGTGACCGGGTATTCTCTTTTTAGCAATCGTTGAAAATCATTTTTTAAGAAATTAATCACCAATTTTTTATTCAGATCAGGAAGAACATAATTGAGTTTAAAATCATTATCAGAAATCTCAAAATCAATTAGCTTGTTTCCAAAATCCGACGTCATTACGACGCGATGTGTTGTTTGGTTGATTTTTTTAATGATTAAAATTCCGCTAACGTGATTGTTATAAATATCCATTTGACATTTATAAACATAATCTTCATTGGATGAAAAATAAAGATTTTCAACCGTTGTTTCAGAATTAGAAATAGATTTTACGTTTGTAAGTTTGTAAGTTTTACAAGAAGCCAACAGCAAAAAAATCAGACTATAAAGAAAACTCTGAAGCAGAAATCGGTGCATTGATTTTTGTGTTTTTGAAAACAATATTGGTTGTATCTCCCGAAGCTTCCGTCATATTAACTTGAGAAACCGTCGATTCGTTTTTCGGGAACTGCAGTTCTATTTGCTTGATGTATTTCAATAATTGAGCAGACTTTGGAGTGAATTTAGCGATGTTGAAATTCGCATTTTTGAAATAACTTACAGAAAATTCTGGGTCGTTGAACATTTGTCCGTTTGAACTTCCTACAATCAGTTTATTGATTTTTTCAAAGGTTTTGCTTTTCGCATCAACAGACGATTTTTTCCCTTGGTCATTGATGAATATTTTATTGTCCTTAAAAATAATGCTGTATTGATAAGGTTTTGTGTATTTCCAACTCAGCGTATTTGGAGATTTCAAAGACATTTTACCATAAGTCACGATGCTTTTGTCTAGGAAATCCAATTTTTTTGTTTGAGTAAAATCACTTTGTAATGTCTTTATATTTCTGGTTTCGGAAGAAACTTTGGAAACGAACGCTTTTGATTCTGCTGCGGACATTGTTGTATTTTGCCCAAAAAAGAGACCTGAAATCAATAAAAATGTGCCTAAAGCTATATTCTTAATCATTATTTGTAGAATTAATCATTGAATCAACCGTAAAAGTTGAATAATTTTCGCGCTTCAAAAATAGCAATAATTCGACCAAAACGAGGTAGGTTTTCTCAGATGTGTCGTGGAGAAGAATGATACTTCCTGGTTTCAGATTCTTAGTAATTCTGTGATAAATTTTTTTCTCATTATCAATAACAGTATCAAGCGAACGAACATTCCAGCCAATACTTTTTTTCTGAGTTTTGTTGATGGCTTTTGCAATATTCGGATTCGTTACTCCAAAAGGCGGACGATAAAGATTAGTTTTAATATTCCCGATTTTAGCAATTACTTCATCACATTTTTCAATTTCCTCAATCATTTTCGAGCTTGACAAAAATCCGGTGTTATTGGAATGAGAATAAGTATGATTTCCAATTGTATGACCTTCCGCAATAATTCTTCGAAATGTTTCGGGATATTTTTCAATCTGTTTTCCGATGCAGAAGAAAGTTGCCTGTATGTTTTTTTCTTTTAATAAATCTAAAAACTTAGGAGTCAATTCAGTTGGTCCGTCATCAAAGGTCAAAGCCACTTCCTTGATTTTTGTTTTTTTTTGAGTGATGGAATTAATGAAATATTTTAATTGAATATCAAAAGAACCCCAAACCACAGTTACTGAAAAAAGAATGAAACAGAAAATATACATCCAAATACTTCCATTGAAAACATAAATGAAGCTGTTCCAAAAAAGATAAAGTATGATGAATGAATAGTGTTTCATCTAATTATTGTTTAAGCTTTCTCCAGCAAAACCAAACTATGGTCTTTTCCTCCAAGATGATTGTAAAGAAGGATATTTTTAATTTCTGTTTTTTTCACAGAATTAATCCTCATTACTTCAGGAATCTCTTGTTTTTTCAAAATATGACAAGCCATAAACGTCGAGAATCCACTTGATGTATTGAATTCTCCACTCAAATGTTTGAAATATAGCTGTGATGAATTTTGGAATAATTCGGAAGCATTTTTGTAATAACTATCAGATTCAGAATCTCCACTAAAACCTAAAATCACAGCATCAATATCATTCGTCGTTAAATTGTTTTTAACTAAAAAATCTTCAATAAATTTTTCAGTTACATCTAAATCTAATTTGTTAACGATTTGAATATCTTTCAGTTCAGCGTAAGAATCTTCAGTTTTGTCTTTTCCCAAAACAAAAAAGCTTGAACCTTCGCCCCAGATCACACCATCAGTTTTCGAATTCAAAAAATCAACCGGAAGATTTTCTTCTTTTTTAATGGTATTGTTTAGTTTGTACAATTCCATCGTTCTGTCGGTTTGCTCATCTGTAGAACCAACCAAAACATTTTCCGCTTCGTCATCATTGATTTGAAGTTTCGCATCTAACATCGAAAATTCCAAAGACGAAGACGTATTCACATAAGTGAAATTATAAGCGTGGCATTGCAAACCCAAAGCAATCTGCCCAGAAACCGTATTGTGAGTCGATTGAATAAAAAATGTAGGCGTCAAAAACTCTTCATTATTTTCAATCACATTCTTTAGAAATTTTTCAGAATCCTGCGAACAACCCATTCCTGTTCCTACGATAATCGCATCTGGATTTTCGATTCCAGCTTCTTCCAAAGCATAATGCGACGCTACAGAACTCATTTTCACAGTTTTGGACATTCTCCTGATCATCGCAGGAGGAATGAATTCTTTATAATTCGGTTCAATTGCTTTTAAGATCTGAACAGAATTTTGCGGATTTAAGTTTTGAAGAAAATTGTCATTTAAAGTGTCCTGAGCCGAGATGCAGGCTGCACTGTTGATGTAAACTGCACTCACGATTTTGAAAATATTAAGGTTGAGCAATTGCCTCCAAAACCAAATGAATTTGAAAGAACGTGATTGATGTTTTTCTCTTTGAGCTCAGTCACAGGTGTCAAATCAAATTCGTCCATTTTAGATTTAAAATTCAGATTTGGAAAAATCAAATTATTTTGAATGGCTAATAAAGAATAAACGGCTTCAATTCCCGCTGCTGCAGCCAAAGTATGACCTGTAAAAGCTTTCGTAGAACTGAATTCCGGAACTTGATTTTCTCCAAAAATTCTAATCATTGCAATTCCTTCTGATAAATCATTATTCGGAGTTGCTGTTCCGTGAACGTTGATGTAATCGATGTTTTCTTTATTTAAACCTGAAACTTTCAATGCTTTTTCCATCGCTAAATAGGCTCCTTGTCCGTTTTCCGAAGAAGCAGTTTGATGATGCGCATCATTAGCATTTCCATAACCTGAAAGATAACCGAGCACTTTTTTGTTTTCTTTTTTTACGACCTCGTCAGATTCCAAAACGAGGAAAGCGGCTGCTTCACCCAAATTCAGGCCTTTTCTGTCATTGTCGAAAGGGGTGTTGTAAGAATCGGTCAGAATCATCAGCGTACTAAATCCATTCAAAGTGAATTTTGAAAGAGAATCCGTTCCACCGACAATCACACGATCCAAAACTCCGTTTTTAATCAATTTTGCTCCCATCATAATAGCATTCGCTGCAGAGGAACAGGCTGTACTAATAGCTGAAACCATACCTTTCAAACCCAAATAATCAGCAATCAGCAAAGATGAATTTCCGGCATCGTGTGCGTCAATATATTTTTGCTTTTCAGGAAAGTCTTCGTAAGAGTAGAAATATTTTTCGGTAACGTCCATTCCTGCAACGCTTGTTGAGGAAATGAATCCAGTTTTATACTCATTAATGTCGGAAATTCCGGCACTTTCTACAGCTTCTTTAGCGGCAACCATTCCTAATAAAGAAGTTCTTGTCGCATTATTATCCTCATTTAACTGAAGTTTTTGCACCAATTCTTCATTAGATAATTTGATTTCGCCGGTTTTTATTTTTCCAGAATGACGTGTTTCAAACAAGCTAATTTCTGAAATTCCGTGCTTTCCGGTTTTTAGTGACCTCAAATTTTCCTCCACATTGTTTCCAATCGCAGAGATGATGCCCATTCCTGTTATGGCAATTTTTTGACCCATTTTCTACAAAATGTAACATTGTACCAATATAACAGTTTACCAATTGCCAGACTGCTACATTGATACATTGGTATATTAATTTATTTTGTACGATTTTCTTCGATGAATTTCGCCATTACTTCGATAGATTGGAAGATTTCTTTCCCTTTTTTCGGGTCAGATAATTTGATTCCGTATTCCTTTTCAAGAAGAACGATTAATTCCAAAGCGTCGATTGAATCTAATCCAAGACCACCTCCGAAAAGAGGATCGTTGTCTTTGATGTCTTCTACAGCAACATCTTCCAGGTTAAGAACATCTACGATTTTGTTTTTTAATTCTAATTTTAAGTCGCTCATAATTTTTTATTTGTCAGTGTATAATTCTTGTCAAATACACTTTATATTATAGTTTAATTATTTACTTGTTTAGCAAATATACGAAAGCATTATAATTTTCCTGATATAGTTCTACCCAGCCACATAATACTTTGTCGGCCTTTCCCGACTGCAAAATCTGTTCCGAGTAGTTGTTTAAAAATTCTTCATCAAATTCATCCAGAATGAAAAATGCGTTTTCAGTCTGCATTTTATGTTTGATACTGATTTCACCCACGCAAATATTCGGTAGAGTATAGACAAAAACAGCGGGACTCGGGAAATAATTTTCCTGAGAATTGATACTTTCCTGATATTTAAAATCTGTATCTAAACTTGATGATTTGTTGGCAAAAACTAAAGCCGTTCTGCTGTGGTCTTCATCTTTTAAAATCATTTCGGAAGCGAGAAAAGCCAGTTTACTGAGATTATCCATCTTATGAAATTTTGGATAATTCAGTTCCAAAATTTTATAGGCTTCTTTCGCGAAATCTGAGAAATTTTCGGTTTCGGATTCAAAAATAATTTTTTCGTTGACGATTATTTTTGAGTTTTCTATTTTGCAGATGTCTGTTTTCTTCATCACTTAAATTTTAAGATTTCTCCAAAACTATCGCCGCATTACAACCACCAAAACCAGAAGCAGTTTTCAAAATATATTTAATTTCTGCCGATTGATTTTCTCTAATAATATTCAAATCCTTTGAAACACCTATTTCTTCAAAGCTTTTGGATGGAATTAAAGTATTTTTCAAAGCAGATTCCATTGAAATAATGCTTTCCAAAAGTCCTGAAGCTCCCAAACAATGTCCGTAATAGCCTTTCATACTGTTCAAAGGAACTTTTTGCAAATCCATTCGGTTGAAGGCGATGGCTTCCATTTCGTCGTTGTAAAGCGTTGCTGTTCCGTGAGCGGAAATGAAATCAATTTGTTCTGATGAGACTTTCGCCTCTTTCATCGCATTTTGAATACTGGCAAACAATCCGTCGCCGGTTCTCGATGGTCCGGAAATATGATTGGCATCATTAATTGCAGAATCTCCTAAAACGTTAAACTTAAATTTTTCTTTTTGATTTAATTCTGAGGTAATATAAGCTGCTGCCGTTGCTTCGCCCAGATTAATTCCGTTGCGGTTTTTGTCGTAAGGTTTGCAAGGCTCGCTTCCAATTGCCTGAAAAGAATTGAAACCCGAAATCACAAATTCAGAAATTTCATCTCCGGCAACGATAAAAGCGTCTTTAAATTTCCCTGCCTGAATCATATTTTTCGCCACAGAAATCGCCATCACTCCTGAAACACAGGCGTTGGAAACCACAATCGGTTTTGTTTTAAATCTAAAAAAATCAGCCAGTTTTTGAGCTAAATTGGAGAGATACACGCCTTCCGGTAAAGCGCTTTCGTTTTTTAATAAACTGATATTTCCTTTCGTTGTTGAAAGAATAAAAGCGGTTTTATCTGAAATTGGATTTCTTTCCACCAAAGGTTTCAGACTTAATAAAAACATTTTTTCAAGTCTTGTGAAATTGTCATTCTGAGCGGAGTCGAAGAATCTATTAAATTCAATTTCAAGATCTGTAGAATCAATTTTAGAAACAAAAAAAGCTTCGTGATTATCGATGACTTTATGTAAAGCAACGCCAGATTTTCCTTCCAGAAGTGTGTTCCAGTTTGATTCCACATCAAAACCCAAAGGAGTGACGCAATTATAATCTGTGATATAAACCTCCTTCATCATAATCCCATTTTATCTTTCCAGGTTTGAAAAAACTCAGGATTGTACAGGCATAAGTTATTGTCAGAATCCAAAAAAACCTGAATGGTTTCGCCGCTGCAAACGAGTTGATTATTTTGATTGAAAATCTCGTATTTATAAATCAATTTCGCCGAAACAGAATTCACGAAAGTTGTTACGATATTGAAGGTTTCTCCATATTTCAAAGGAAGAAAATGTTCGCACGTACTTTTCACAATTGGCGTGGTAAATCCTGCTTTTTGAATGTCGAGGTAGGTCAAGCCGTGTTGCCTTCCGAAAGCTTCTCTTCCGTCCTCAAAATACACGATGTAGTGACCGTGCCACACGATTCCTAACGGATCGGTTTCGTTGAAACGTATACGTACTTCTTCGGTACAGGTTAAATTTTTAGACTGCATTTTTCTTTCGGTTTTTACTGTAAATTAAGAATAATAAAAACATTATTTTTTTAAATATTCTAAAATTTTTGTTTTTAAATATTCTCTTTCGGTTTCGTTTGCATCATTGTCCATACTGCTCTGGTTTATGTCAGTAAATTGAACAGTTATATTATATTTTTTCAACTCTTCGTTGGTTGGCAAAACATTTTCGTCGGCTGGATAATCTTTCGAACGTAAAGTAAATATTTGGGGCTTAAAAGTTCTTGGGAATTCCATTCGTCTATTATCCATTGAAATTATTTTGTTTGCAAGATTCGGATATTTGTGAGCAAATAAAACCGTCATATCTCCACCATTTGAATGCCCAATTAATGATAGTTCATTATATTTTAATTGCGGATAATCTTGCTTGATTTTTTGTAAAACATAAAATATATTTTGAGAACCTCTTTCCCAATTTGGTCTTCGAGTTTCTTGAAGTTTACCGGTCATCGCTAAAAGTTCGTCTGTTTTCAACTCGTGTTGAATGCTAACAACAAAATAACCTTTTGAAGCTAAAAACTCTGTCAAATAGGTATAGGCTTGCAAATAATCACTACCATTGTTTTCTCCGTAACCGTGACTGAAAAAGATAGGGATTTTATTTGCTTGTTTTATGTCTTTTGGTTGGTAAATCGCAATTGGAATTTTTCGGTTTCTGCTTTGGTCAAATAGAGATAAAGTGTCAAGTTTAAATCCCAATTTTTCGTTTTCTGATGAAATTGCTTTTTTGTTGCTTGAGCATTGAATAAGTACAAAACTTAATATGATGATTAGAATATTCTTCATTTTTAATAGTGTTTAAATATGGGAGGAATCTTATTTAAATCAATCATTATAAATTAAACACTGTTTTGTTTCCTTTCATAAAGTAAAGAAACAGTTACCATCGCAATATAAAATAAAAATAAGAAAATCAGTTCTTTGGCAATCTCGCCAATGCCGCTGTTTCTTAAAATAATATCGTAGTACGCATTCAGTCCCCAATTCATCGGGGAAAACTGCGCAATTTTCTGCATAAATTCAGGCATCAGGAAAACCGGAACCCAAATTCCGCCAATCGCTGCCAAAACCACCACCGAAGTTGCTCCAAACGGCGCTGATTGTTCCTGAGTATTGGACATTGTTCCGATTAAAATTCCAAATCCAATAGCTGCCAATCCTGCGAAGAGTGTAACTATCAAAAGGTGAAACATTTTTCCGGAAACATCAAATTGTGGTAAATCCATCAAAGGGAAAATCCAAATTCCCACCGCAACCATCAGCAAAAACTGGATGACGCAAATGATGAGATACGTGAATGTTTTTCCTAAGATATGAATGTAATACGGCGTCGGGCTCACACGAACTCTCACGCTCGTTCCCTGACTTTTTTCTTTCACTAAATTAATCGAAAGCGGAACTACGATAAAGAAAATCGCAAACAACGCCCAAGCCGGAACGTTGTGCTGAACAGAATTCGGCATCAGTTCTTCCTTGCCCTTGTTCGGTGTGATTTCTTTGAAGGTAATCAAGCTTTTATTTTCAAGGTCTTCCGTTGTTCCGAGTTGGTCTTGGAAGGCTTTATAGATTTTTTTATTTTCGATTTCAAAAACCATCTTATTAATGGCATTCATCACAGAATTTTTGAAACCAGCGTTGGTTGCGGGGTCGAAATACAGATGAATGTCTTTCGTTTTTGTAGCTACAGCTTTTGTCGCCGTTGAATCGGTTTCCAAACCAAATGAGCTTACGACGGTCTGAACTTTAGAATCGATATTTGAATTTAAATCTTTCGTTAAATTTTCAGGAATGACAATAGCCATTTGATAGTCTCCCGTAAAGACAACTTTTTCAGCCGATTTTTCGTTGAAATCTGTAACCAGTTCAAATGTTTTGCTGGTTTCCAATTCTTTTTTGATGACTTTGGAAACTTCTGATTTATCATTATCAATAAAAATAATCGGAATTTTTGAACCTTCCAGATTTTTGAATGTCGAATCCTGAATTAAAGTAATGGTAATAATCAACAGCAACGGCATCAGGAAAATAATGACAATTCCGCCAGAATCTCGCTTCAATAACTGAATTTCCTTGATGAAACTTCTCCACAATTTATACAACATCTCTCAATTCTTTTCCGGTTAATGAAATGAAAACATCCTCAAGGTTTTCTGCATTGGCAACTCTTTCGACCAATTCTTCGGGTGTTCCAGTTGCGTGGATTTTTCCGTGGTCGATGATGGCGATTTTTGTACAGAATTCCTCGGCTTCAGATAAGTGATGTGAGGTGTAAATAATGCAGGTTCCTTTCTTATTTAAATCTAAAAGATAATCGATTATGGCTTTTTTCGACTGAACATCAACGCCAACTGTCGGTTCGTCCAGAAACAAAACTTTAGGATTATGAAGCGTTCCGGCAATCAGATTGCAACGGCGTTTCATTCCGCCTGAAAACTGGTCAACTTTTTTATGGGCAAATTTCGTTAAACCCATTAATTCTAGAGCTTCATCGATGGCTTTGTGAAGATAATTATTCTTCAAACCATACAAACTTCCGAAGAACAAAAGGTTTTCTTTCGCCGTCAAAGTCGGGTAGAGCGCATATTCCTGTGGAACAACGCCGATGATTTGCTTGATTTTTGAATTGTCTTTTTTTGGCGACAATCCGTTGATGGTAAAACTTCCTGAGGTTGGTTTAATCAAACCTGAAAGCATAGAAATCAACGTGGTTTTTCCTGCTCCGTTGGGACCGAGAATTCCGTAGATTTCGTTTTTATCGATATTCAAAGAAATATCATTAACCGAAAAGTCTTCCGAGTTTTTGTATTTCTTGTAGAGGTTTTTTATTTCGATGATGGGGTTTGACATTGGATTTTCTGAATTTTATTTCTTTATTTTCTTTTATATCCTAATGTGGGAATCAGAAATCCAAAAACTTGTAATTCAATATTTTCATTATCTAGCTTTGTTATAAAGTATTGTAAAACTTTTTTATTTTTAAGATAAATGAAAAGCTGGTTGTTGTTTTTTAGTTCCCAATTTCCATCCAATTTTTCGGCAGAATCTAAAATTTTGATTTTATCTTTTGATATTATCATATCAGTAAAAAAGAAATTATCAGAACGATTTCTTCCATCATCTACAACTGCAATTGTATCATAAGAGATATTATATTCCCATTTTCCAATCAACAAATTTTTATAATCTGTTTTTTCCGATTGTGCATAAGAGTAAGTTGCAAAAAAGAATATAAAGATTGAAGTTAAAAATTTAAATCTCATAGTTGTAGTTTTTTTCCTTATTAACTAATCGCTTTTCTCAATTTCTTATAAAAAGCCTCCTCCAAATCAGCAATATGCAACATCGATTTTGAAAGCTGATTGTAAATATCGCTTTTCGAATTTCTGTTTTTGTAAACCCTTGCAATATCCACGGCAAAATCTCTCCAAAGGTCACCGATTGCGGTAATTTCTTTAGATAATTCTTTCAATTTGTCATTTTTGAGAATTACAGCAGCTTCCTGTAAAAAAGCGCCGTAAATAAACCTAAATCCGCCACCGCCGGTTCCGATTTCTTCCTGCATTCTAATCAATTGTCCTAGATAATGATTGGTTACTTTCGTGCCTTTTTTGTCAGCCCATTTCGGGATACTTTTCGCTACCCAACGCATTGCTTTTACGCCGATAATCGGAACGGGAGCCAGCATATTTTTGCAAGTGTCTTTAATTCCTTTTTTAATAGCTTCTTCCAAATTTACATTATCAGGAATATGTGTTGGGAAATACATATGACCTTTCGGAGCGAGTGCGCCTTTTGCATAACGAACTTTTTCCAATTCTGCTTCCGTCAAAGTTGTTGCGAAATCCATTACAGGGTCACTGATGAGGAATTTTCCGTCTTCTTTTCCGTAAACGACCAAGTTGTGGGCGTTGAAGTGAAATTTATATTCTTCAGGAAAGTAAGTAAGGTTGAAAACTCCTACCTGCAAACCTGTCGGGATATTTTGTTCTAAATTTTTCTCCAAAGCTGCCTGTGCTTCTTTTGGATTTGAAAATTTTATTCTTTTGATTTTAATTCCAAGCCTTTTTGCAGCCTTGCTGAAAATAGCTCCCGGCATCGGACGATAACTGAAACCTGGCGCAAAATTTACTTTTAAGAAAGGCAAATACACAAAAAATAATCCGGAACCGATTCCGAAAATCATTGGTTCGCTGAGTTTCAAACCTTTGTTAAGAAGTAGGTTGGAAGCAACACCGTTTTCGCAATGCGCTGTCTGATGGTGTTCAAAATTTATTTTCATTCGTTGTTTCTTTAAAACCCCTTCAGAGTTTAAAACGCTGAAGGGGTTATTTATTTCATTATTTCCCGTCAAAATTTTTCAATTCATTTACCGAAATTCCGAAGGCGTCGGCATATTTTTTCAGAGTAGAATTGCTTAGTTTTTTGAAAACGTGTGGTTTTGAATGTCGTTTTACTGTCCATTGCCATTTGTCAACATAAGCCGCAAGAACTTGAAAATCCATTTTATTCAATTCCATAAAATAGATGATTGGACTTACTATTCCATTGGCAACATTCTTTTTAGCTTCTGCGATACGCTCGTAAATCAATTCCATTGATTCGTCCAAGGCCGCTTTTTTCGCTTCCCAGCCAATGCTTTGAGCGGTGGTGTAATTGTTATTTTCATCCGTCACATATAACATTTCGGTCATATTTGCGGACTGCAAATTACTTTCGTCTTGTGGAATGTCTTGCTTTTTCATTAGTTTAATTTTTTACTTCGTGAATAAACAAATTAATTTCAGCTCTGATTAATGTTTTATCATTAAGAAAAGTTTCGCAAAAAATGTTGCAGACGTTTTCAAATTGAGAGATTAGTGACGCTTTTGATATGATAACATCGTCCACATTTGGCAAAGCAAAAATTTCTATTTTTTTGATATTCGTAATGAAACCAATTACTTTTGTTTCAACATCCGGATTTTGAAAAAAACTTTGTCCGAGGATTGATGAACAAGTTTGAGCGAGATTTTCTATTAATCCAGCTTCTACAAATTCATTATCAGAAACAAAAATATTATCTTCAGTAATTTTAAAAGAAGTAGTGACTTTTTCTTCCGTCAATTCCAAAATATAATCCGTCATCAGCATTGGTTCACGATGGGGCAGGAAATTGTGGATGTTGATTAAGCTTTGATCTTTCAGTTCCATTTAAAATTATTTCACAACGGTTTTCATCTGCGATTTTGCAATCACATTATCATTAATTTTAGTAATAATTTCTACCAAGGTTACGCCCATCATTTCATTAATAATAGTCACTTCTGATTTCAATACATCTCCGGTTTGAGGTAAATTTTCAGCTTCAAAAGATTTGATAGCACCGATGTAACCTGTTGGAGACTCTTTGCCTAAAAGAAAGTATTTGTAACCTGTATGTAAAGCCACACTCTGCGCCTGATGTTCAATCAAACCAGAAGCTTGAAAAGTATTTTCATTAACAAAAATATTGTCTTCTTTAATGACAAATTCGGAAATCAAATGATTTTCCGAATATTCCAAAAGTCCGCTTACCATTACAAAAGGAAACTTTTGCGGGATTAGACCTTCTATAAAATCTTTGTCAGAATTTGGTAATGTGATTTCCATTAACAAACCGTCAATAATGCACAAGAATAAGCGAATCTTCCACTCTCCGGAACACAAAGAAGAATTTTTTCTCCTTTCTTCAGTTTGCCAGAATTCATCAGTTGTTCAACAGCAATGAAGATTGATCCAGCACCAATATTTCCAACCTCGGAAAGATTATAGAACCATTTTTCCCAAGGGAAATCCAAACCTACATTGGCAAATTCTTCCTTCAAACCGTCTTTGAAATAACCGGAAGAGATATGCGCTAATACGTGATCTACAGATTCCGGATCCAACTCATGTTTGTCGAAAGAAGTTCTCAAACTCTGCGCACCTTTTACAAGGATATATTGATCCAAAATTTTTGTGTCTTGCTTCAAAGCGAAAATCGATTGCTTCAACCACTCGTCAGAAGGATAATCTGCCCAGGATTTTAAGCTTCCGTCTTCCTGTTTTTCACATCCGGAGTACATACACGCTTCGATCTCGTGAGCGTAAGAATAGAAATCAATCCATTCGATTCTCAAAGACGTTTGGTTTTCTCTTGGTTTGTTTTCCAATAAGAATGCACCAGCACCGTCAGAAAGCATCCATCTCAAAAACTCTCTTTTGAAAGCGACGATTGGTCTTTCTTCCAATAGCTTCAGGTTTTCAGCTTCGTGATCAAATTTGTCCGCTGTCATCCAAGAAGAAAATCTCTCAGAACCTACACAAACTGCATTGTTCTTAACACCAGCTTTTACAGAAAGGAAACCGTAATTAAGTGCGTTCATTCCAGAGTTGCAAAGTCCCATAGAAGTGTTGATTTCTACAGACTTATTAATATTCAACTCACCGTGAACCATTGATGCATGAGACGGCTGGATTTGGTCTGCAGACGTTGTTCCGCAAGATAACAGTTCCATATCTTCTTTTTTGAAATCCTCATCAAAAAGCCCATTGATTGCATTAGCTGTAATCTGAGCATTGGTATGAGTGGGTTGTCCGTTTTTGTCAAGAGCATAATATCTGGTTTTGATTTGATTATTCCTCAAAATCAGTGCTCTTGCTTTGGAAGGTGTATTGTTTACCAAACCAAGATAGCTTTCCATATCATCATTGGCTATTGGTTCGTTTGGTAGGTATGTAGAAGATTTGGTGATATAAACGTTACTCATTTTTTATTTTAAATTAATTCCTTGTAAATATTCTCTTTGTTTTTTTCTTTTAAACCACAATATTGGTGTCATAAGGATATGTGGAACCAAAACTATGGGCGATATAATCCAGATCGCTGCCATCAAATATACCTTAAAGAATTTTATCAGCAAAGGACGCTTTTCTTTTTTCTTGATAATGAGATTGGACCATACGGTGAAAATTTTGTTCCCGACTTTCTCTACTCTTACCAAAAAAGGTCTTATTTCTACCGCTCCGTTTTTGACCAGATCGGGCTGAAGATCCTTAAAGTTATTTTCGCGCAAATGCCCTTCAATAATCTTACCATACTTGACAGAACCGGCAATTTCTTCATCAGAAATTCCGGCTGCGGGTAAAATTCCGGATTTTTCTTTTTGTCCGGTTGTCAGCCAACGCAGGATTGTAAGAACGCTGGTATAATTGTCGTGTCTGTCAACCAACGCAATATTTCCAACTAATTGAGCTTTCAAATCACGCAGATAGACTTTTAGTTTTTCCTGAGAAAGCATCCACATATTTCTGGTTCCTGAGATAGTAACAACAGGAGTATCTTTCAAAATATTTTCTGCATAACCGCTTTTCAGAAATGAAATAATTGGAATAGAAGGTGTTAAATACCAAACCTGATATCCGAAAAGGATGAGATCAAATTTTTGATTCAGAACATCTTCTGGCGGTGGTAATATTTCACTTGGGATTTGCAGATAAGATTCTGGAAATGTATTGAAAAAAACATCACTTGGCCACGGAAAAGGGAAGTCCTTTTTGAGCTGGATGTTGTAATAAGTGACACTATATTCGTCTTTTTTTTCCTCAAATGGCTGAGCTATATTCTTCACAATATCCTTCAGTTGTCCGGTTTGTGAATAGTATATGACAAGAATTTTTTTAGGCATTAAAAAAATGGTTTTATACAAAACTATGATATTTAGCCCTTATTCTCATTTTTTTTGTAAACTTTTATGGTGTTTGAGTCAAATATTAAAGAATAATTCTTGTTAGAAAACAATAATGCTTTTGTTTTTAATAAAATAACAGTTTCCGGAAAATCAACAATTTTTGAGAGATCGAAGTGGTCATCAGAAATCAAAAGCACATCAATGTTTTTATTGACCTCAGAAATGTTGTTGATATAATTGATTTTTCTTGTCTTAACAACATAACTATGTTCAGCAACTTCTCGTTTTTCTTCATTGCTAACAAAGCTGAAAATCTTTCTACTTGCGTGATAAAGACTTAAAAGAACATCTTTTTGACCAAAGTCATCTGCAATGTGTAGAATCACTGCGTCTTTTGAAATACGTTTGTCCAGTTCAAAATAAACCGATTTATTCGCTTCAAAATCTTGTTTGATTTCTTTTACAACGTGGTTTTCTTTATAAAGGAAACTCAAGAATAATTTTTTTCTGAAGTAATTTTCATCTTCCAATTCTGTTCTCAATTCTGAAAATTTTTCTCTGAACAATGCATTGATTTTCTTCGTTCTTTCAGAATAATTTTTCCCAAAACTCAAATCACTTTTATCGATTCTATCACCAACTTTGATTGTAATGGCGCCATCGTAAATAATGAAATCGCCTTTGGGAAGAACTTCGGAATTTCCGTGAATGTAGACCGGAACAATATCCAAATCAAATTGCTCTGCAAGATAAAATGCACCTTTGTGAAATCTTTTAACATCATTGTCGAAAGAGCGTTTCGCTTCAGGAAAAACCATCAAAGAATAGCCGTTTTTCACTTTTTCTTTCAGTTTTTCCATTCCATTTTCGATGCCTTGAGAAACAGGATAGAAGCCTAAAGCCTTCACAAGTTTCCCAAAAACCGGAGACTCGTAGACCCAATCATTAACAAGGTAAACGATTTTGTGAGTTGTCATCGCCATTGCTAATGTATCAAGAAACGATGTGTGATTAGCGATAATAATAGAAGGTTTGCTAAAGTCTTCATTCGGATTTCTGATAACAGTCTTTTTAACAAAAGGATTGGTGTATAAAACCGAAGCAAGAAACTTTGCAATGAATTTTTTAATAAAAATCAAAGTGTTGCCTTTTGCATTCTTCACAAAAATACTTCCGAAAACCGAAAATAAAAATCCACCTAAACCATAATATATGAACGATAAAACAGAGTGCAAAAACAATCTAAAAGTAATTGGCGATAATCCTTTTTTCTGTCGATTGATAATTAAAAACCTGAACCAAAACGGATACAAAGTTGAGGTAATCACAATCACAGAAAACATTCCGATCAAAGCAACCAAAGCTAAAGAATGTAAAGCCGGATGTTTTGCGAAAATCAAAGAGCCAATTGATAAAATCGTCGTGAAAACGGCTAAAATAATAGAAATTCTGTACGTTGGAAGTTCATTTTTTCCGGTTGTATGTTCTTTCTGCATCGCTTTGGTTAAGAAAATACTGAAATCGTCACCGACTCCGAAAACCAAAGTACAGACAACGGTGCTGAAAATATTTAATTCCAAACCAAGAAAATATAAAATTCCTGCAGTCACTACTCCCGTTAAAACAATGGGGAACATTGTGAGAAGCGATAGCTCGAAATTTCTGAAGAAAATGATAATTGTTAAGACAATTGCTAAAAGAGAATAATTAATCAACGTATTGAAATCATTTTTCAGCAAGCCTAAAAAGTTCTCATTCATCTGTTGACGGTCGATTGCCAAAGCTTCGTGATTTTTTTCAACATCTTTTATGAAAGCATCTCTTTTCTTTTCATCGACTTTTACGACATTCGAAACGGTATAAAAACCATTTTCGTTACTCAGAAATTCGGAAATTTGTAGTGCTTTTATCTTTTCATAATCTTTTAAATTTAAAGTGGAGTAGGATTTATTTAAATTTTCATTAAACTGATCAAATGCTGAAGAATTAAAACCAAATTTATTTCCGTTTTGAACCAATTCAGAAATTGTTTGATCTTTTTTGTCTTGATTCCAAAACTGATTCCATTTTTCAACCTTTTTTTGCTGATCTTCTTTCGATAATACAACATTTCCAATTGAATTGTAGCTTAAAATTTTACCTTCTTTTTTTTCTTTTTCTAAAAACTGACTCAATTGGGAGTTTCTTTCTAAAGCTTCATTTTCAGAATTTCCATAAGAAATCGTATAAATGGATTTCGAAGTGATGTCTGATAACTTTTCAAGCTTGGCTTCACTGATTTTTAAATCTTTCGGAATGTAATTTAAATCGCCAATATCTTCATTAAAGCCAACGTGGCGAAACCCAAAAAGACACGCAATAATCATAATTGAGCAGACAATAATCAAAGGTTTGTTCTTTTCGTAAGGATAATTTCCAATTTTATCAATGAAATTCGTGCTTACTTTTCCCGATTTTTCTTTTGGGTGATATAATTGCGGAACAATAATTAAAGCTGCAAATGAGGAAAGGAAAACGGTAATCGCAGCAAAAAGCCCGAGATCTTTTAATGCTTCAGAACGAACGAAAACCAAACATAAAAATGAAACAGCCGTTGTTGCGCTACTTAAAATAATCGGTTGCGTGATTTCTTTGTAAAGCTCTTCAATATTGTTGTTGTGTTTGTAGTGTGTTAAAATATGGAGGGCATAATCAATCGTGATTCCAATTAAAATAGCTCCAACGCTGAGTGAAATTGCTGAAATTTTATCTTTAATAAAATATAAAATCATCAGTGAAATGAAAACAGCAAAAACTGTCGGTAAAAAAACAATGAGCGGTGTAAAGAAATTTCTGAAATAATATATCAGCAAAATCAACAAGACCGTCATCGAAATAATGACTGTATTCTGAATGTCTTTTTTGATCTGTTGAGCATTGGCAACCGCAATTACAGGCGAACCGAAATAACTGATTTCTGTTTTTCCTTTAAAACTTTTGTTGATGTCGTCTTTGATTTCATTTAAATTGTTGACGAAAACTTCGTTGTTTTTGGTGTCGTTGCTTTTATTTTTCGGATCGATGAAAAGCAGAAGATTTTTTCCGTCTTTGGTAACGATGTAATTGTCTTCGAGTTTAAAATCTTTGCTGATATTTAATGCGTTGAGTTTTTTGATTCCAAGAAAAGTAATTCCGAGTGGATCTTTTTTAATGAATTCTTTTGTCACCAAACTTGTGGGAGAAACTAGTGAGACATAATTACTTTCAACCTGTTTTGCAATGCTGTCTTCATTGAGCTTTCTTTCGATTTCTTTATAATCGTTTTTATCCAAAAACAAAGGCAAATTCTGATTCACGAAATCAAAAGTCTCAGAAATTTCATTGTCATTTACTTTTCCCTGAACCGAACCGATGTATTTTTGTAAAGGTTCAATTTTATTTAAAAAAGTATCTGCAGTTTCTGAAAGTTGGAAATTGTCGTCTTTCGATTTGTTTTCGATGATGACAATGATTTTGTCTGAAAAATTGAGTTGTTTCAGAACTTTGGCCGTTAAATCAGACTTGTCATTTTTCGGAATAATCTGATTGATATCTTCCTCAAAGTTAATTTTGGAAGCAAAAAATCCGCAAATGACAAGAATTCCCAAAGCTGCTGCGATGGAAACTAGCCGGTTTTTAGAAATGAAATAATATAAATGGATGAAAAAGCGATGCATTTCTGATTATAATACTGCAATATGATTACAGATATGATGGCGTTAAGGTTTTTGTTTTTTTCTAAAATCAACTCAATGCACCATCTACTGATGGAATGATCATTAAGTTGGCAAATTTAATGATTTTTGACTTGGAAAGACTTGAGAAATAAGATTAAATATTTATATTCGTTGTCAAAAAACCATAATTAATGAAAAAAATATATTTTTTATACATCGTATCGCTTTTTTTATTGTTTTCCTGTAAAGAAGATGATAATTCTGTAATAGAATCTTCAATTTCAGGACCTACAGTCAATTTTGATATTAATGCTGTTCCGTATTCAAAATTATCGACCTATTCTTTCTTTAGTGGAGATTTGAAAGATTTGACACCAGTAGCCAAAGTGATTCCTTATGAGCCGGCAAGTTCTTTGTTTACAGATTATGCTCTGAAGAAAAGATTTATTTGGATGCCTGAAAATACAAAAGCCAAATACATAGAAGATGGTAAAATACTAGATTTTCCGGTTGGAACAACTTTGATAAAGAATTTTTATTATAATACTATACAACCCAATAATGCAACGAAAATCATCGAAACAAGATTGATGATCAAAAAATCCACGGGATGGGTCTTTGCAGAATATGTATGGAATGATGCCCAAACAGAGGCTACTCTTTTAACCGGGGAAGATTTTGAAAGCGGAAGTTCTAAGGAAATTACTTTCAAAAAACCAAATGGCGAGAGCGTCACAACAAATTATAGAATACCATCGGAGACTGAATGTTTTGCCTGCCACAGATTAGACGGTAAAGCAATTCCAATTGGGACGAAACCTCAAAATTTGAATAATATATATAGTTATTCTACCACGAATATTAAAAATCAGTTACAAAAACTGGTAGATGAAGGTTATTTGGCGAGCTATCCTTCTGCTATTAATTCCACAGTAGACTATCGTGATAAAAGTAAACCTGTGGACATACGCTTACGTTCTTATCTTGATGCAAATTGCTCCCATTGCCATCAACAAAATGCCCGTTGTGATTATCGTGCGCTAAGACTGAATTTTAATCAGACCACAAGCTTGACAAATCTTGGTGTATGTGTCACAGCAGCCGAGCCTGTGAGTTCAACCATTTCAAAAATTGTTGCTCCAGGAAATTATAATAAATCGGTAATGCACTATAGACTGCAATCCACAGATGGGAGTAACATGATGCCATTGTTAGGAAGAACAGTGGTGCATGACGAAGGTATCCTATTGGTGCAGGAATGGATCAATTCACTAACACAAACTTGTAATTAAAACTGATAACAGACATGAAAAAACTATTACTATTTACCTTCTTGTACTCTATAACTATTGTGACAGCACAATCATCCTGTAATAATGCGGTGAATCTTACAGGTGTAGGAACATATACGGTTAGTGGGATCACCGGAACAGCAGCTCCTTCTGCATGCGGATTGGAGTATGGTATTGGAACAGCCGGAGCATGGTACAAATATACGCCAACTCAAGAAATGAATGTCACTGTGTCCACCGTAATTGCAGGACAAACAAATGATACGAGGATAATGGTATATTCCGGAGATTGTACAACATTAGCTTGTTTAGTTAGTAATGATGATTATTCCGGATATTCTGCGCAGGTAAATTTCAGAAGTTCAGCCAACACTACATATTATATCGTCTTTGATAATAAATGGAGCAGCTCCGGATTTCAATTCAAATTATCAGAATCTGTAGTTGTACCGGATAGGCTTTCTTTCACTTCCCAAATCGTAAGTGGGGCTTCTGCGGCATATAATAATTGCATAGTTGATATGAATGGAGATTATCTGGATGATATTGTCTCTGTGGTCAACAAAACAAAAATTGTCATTTCTCATCAAAAACCGGACGGAGGATTTACTGATGTTACTTATACGATTCCAAGTACCATAGTAGAACCAGAATGGAGCATTGCTGCAGGAGATTATGATAATAATGGTTTTAATGATTTGCTCTATGGTTCATCAACCGGTGTCACTTTTGTGAAAGCAAATGCTACCGGAACTGGCTACACGATTGAAAGAAAGACCCAAAACTATTTGACACAGCGTACCAATTTTGTAGATATCAATAATGATGGGAAATTGGATGCTTTTGTTTGTGATGATAATGGTCCCAACAGGTATTACCTGAATGACGGAACCAATATGAATCATAATCGTGGTGGCTTAGGCGATTTTCCTTCAGGCGGAAACTATGCTTCAACTTGGACAGATTATGACAATGACGGAGACCTTGACCTTTTCATCGCAAAATGTGGAGAAGGCGGTTCAGGAGTTGGAGGTAATATTGATGAGCTGTACAGAAACAATGGTAATGGAACCTTTACTAATGTAGCAAACTCTGCTAATTTGGCCGAACCTTCCCAGAGTTGGTCTGCGGCTTGGGGGGATTTTAATAATGATGGATATATGGACACAATGATCGGAATCAATTCTGATACTGATGGACTAAATAAGGTTATGAAAAATAACGGAGATGGAACATTTACAGATGTTACCGCAGGATCAGGATATGAAAACATCACGGACTCTAGCCGAGAATATGTAACATACGATTTTGATAATGACGGCTTCCTTGATATATTAGGGGCTGGAAATACCATTATGTTCGGCGATGGCAACTTCAAGTTCACTCCCAATGGCAATCCCTACAACCTGAATATCTACCGCAGACCCGTTGGAGATCTTAATAATGATGGATTTTTGGATATCCAGAGTGGACAGAATATCTTAATCAATAAAGGAAATAGTAATAAATGGTTGAAAGTTACATTGAAAGGGGTTCAAAGTAACAGAAATGGTATCGGAGCAAGAGTAGAGATTCATGGGACCTGGGGGAAGCAGATCCGTGAAGTACAGAGTGGGACAGGTTTCGGAAATATGAGTACACTAAATACCCATTTCGGGATTGGACAAGCCTCTGCAATTGCTAAAGTTGTAGTAAAATGGCCGTCCGGAAAAGTAGATATTGTTGAGAACGTAACGCCTAATACGACATTAAATATTGTAGAAGGTTCTACATTAGGAGTTTCTGATGTGCAGGTTGACAAAGACTCATTTACTGTCTACCCTAATCCAAGTCATGATCTTGTTAACTTCAGAACAGAAAAAGGATTTTTACCTATTCAAGTAAAGCTATATGATATGAATGGAAAAATCGTTCTGCAGAAAGACGTTGTCAAAAATTCAATATCTATTAAGCAATTAAGTTCAGGGACATATTTGCTTGTTGCAAATGACAAGACAGGAAATTCCTATTCGCAGAAAATTATAAAGAAATAGCAAAAAGCCTACGTCAAACGATGTAGGCTTTTTTATATCAAAAATATAGATTTTGTATCCGATAGTTTTTTTGAATAATTACAAATACACTATATAAAATAAAAAACCCCTACTTTTGCAAAAATTTTTCTAGAATGCCAAAAAATTTAGTGATCGTCGAGTCTCCGGCAAAAGCAAAAACAATTCAGAAATATTTAGGCTCAGATTTCGAGGTTAAGTCCAGCTTCGGGCACATCCGTGATCTGCCTAAAAAAGGGATGGGAATCGACTTGTCGAATTTCACACCGGACTATGAAGTGTCTGCTGATAAGAAGAAATTGGTGACAGAACTAAAAGCTGCAGTTAAAAAAGCAGAAATGGTTTGGCTGGCTTCCGATGAGGACCGCGAAGGAGAAGCGATTGCTTGGCATTTGGCAGATGAGCTAAAACTGAAGCCGGAAAATAGAAAAAGAATTGTTTTCCACGAGATTACCAAAAATGCGATTTTAAAGGCCATTGATAATCCAAGAGATATTGACCAGAATTTGGTTAATGCACAACAGGCGAGACGAGTTTTGGACAGAATCGTAGGTTTTGAGATGTCGCCGGTGCTTTGGAAAAAAGTAAAAACTGGTTTGTCTGCTGGTAGAGTTCAGTCTGTTGCGGTACGATTGGTTGTAGAAAGAGAAAAGGAAATCAGAAGTTTTGTTCCGAAGCCAAGTTTCAAAGTGGAAGGGACTTTTCTTAACAATGCAAAACAGGAGATTGCTGCTAAACTAAAAAAAGATTTTGAGAAAGAATCTGAGGCAGAAAAATTCTTGGAATTAGCAAAAACAACAGATTTCAAAGTTCTGAATGTTGAGACCAAACCCGGATCTCGTACAGCATCTGCTCCGTTTACAACATCTACGTTACAACAGGAAGCTTCTTCCAGATTGGGTTATGGTGTGACGACAACGATGCGTCTGGCACAAAGGCTTTACGAGGAAGGATTCATCACATATATGAGAACGGATTCCGTGAATCTTTCTCAGGAAGCGATCAATGGAGCAAAGGCACAAATTATTTCAGAATACGGTGAGAATTATTCTAAGCCGAGAAATTATACCACAAAATCATCGTCTGCACAAGAAGCGCACGAAGCGATTCGCCCGACAGGTTTTTCTGTGAAAGCCATTGGTGATGCACAATTGAACAAATTGTATCAATTGATTTACAGAAGAACTTTGGCTTCGCAGATGGAGAATGCTAAAATCGAGAAAACGGTTATCGAAATTGGGAATTCAAAATTGCCACAACACTTCGAAGCACAAGGCGAAGTAATTGTTTTTGATGGTTTCTTAAAAGCTTACGGCATTGTAAAAACTGAAGATGATGATGACGAAAGCAACGAAAAATTATTACCAAAAGTTTCTATTGGCGAAGCTTTAGACTATAAAAAAATAACAGCAACAGAAAAATTCACGAGACCATCAGCTAGATTTACCGAAGCTGGTTTGGTTAAAAAACTAGAAGAATTAGGCATCGGTCGTCCATCGACTTACGCACCGACAATTCAAACCATTCAGAATCGTGAATATGTTGATAAAAGAGAAATAGAGCCACAAACGAGAGAAATCGTAAAAATGACTCTAGGCAAAACCGGCATCAAAAAAGAAGTTCTTGATGAGAAGTTTGGTGGAGATAAAAATAAATTCGTTCCTACGGATATTGGTGAAGTGGTGAATGATTTCCTAATCAACAACTTTGCTGAGATTCTTGATTATGGTTTTACAGCGAGAGTAGAAGAGGGTTTTGATGAGATTGCCAACGGCGACCAGAAATGGAAGGAAATGATGACGGATTTCTATTCGAAATTCCATCCAAGGATTGAAGACGTTGAGGAAAATGCAGACCGTGCGAATGGCGAAAGAATCTTAGGTGTTGATCCTAAAACCGGTAAAAACGTACACGCAAGAATTGGAAGATTTGGACCGATGATTCAGATAGGCGAGCAGGACGATGAGGAGAAACCAACGTTTGCTTCACTGATGGCGAATCAAAATATTGCCACCATTACGCTGGAGGAAGCTTTGGAATTGTTCAAGTTACCTTTCGATTTGAAAGAAGTGGATGGTCAGCCCGTTTCTGTGGGAGTTGGTAGATTTGGACCTTATGTGAAATGGGGAGAGACTTACATCAGTGTTCCGAAAGGGGAAGATCCATTATCTATTGATCAAAACCGTGCAGAGGAAATTATCAATGAAAAGAAAGTAGCAGATGCACCGATTGCTAACTATAAAGGTGAGCCTGTAACCAAAGGAACGGGAAGATTTGGACCTTTTATCAAATATCAAAGTATTTTCATCAACGTTCCGAAACGTTATAACTTCGATAATCTGTCTCAAAATGATATCAATGAATTGATTGATGCGAAACTGGAGAAAGAAGCCAACCGATATATCCAGCATTGGGAAGCAGAGAAAATCTCCATCGAAAATGCGAGATGGGGACCGATTGTAAAACACGGAAAGAATATTTATAAAATTCCGAAAAAGAAAGATGACTCCAAATATGAAGCAGAAGACTTGAAAGATGTTTCTTTGGATGAGGTGAAAAAATGGATCACAGCACAAGACCCGAAAGCTTTTGCTGAAAAGAAAAAACCGGCCGCTAAGAAACCAGCTGCGAAAAAAGCAACAACTGCTAAGAAAGCGCCGGCAAAGAAGAAGTAATTAGACTTTTATAAAAATAGAAAGCACAGATTTTGGTCTGTGCTTTTTTTGTTTGTTGCCAAATTTGATAGCGCGGATTTGTAATCCGTGCTTTTGTATCAGTCACGGATTGCAAATCTGCGATATCGAGTAAATATTGGCGGCTAAATATTACAAATAGTTCAACTTTGACTTTAACCCCGCATTTTGCCAATACAATGTTAGCTGCAGCTCTTTTTTAAATTTGAAATTTCATATTTTTCATCAAAAAAATTAAAAGAACTTTTAAAAAATTTGTTTCGAAATTGTAAATTTTCATTTGCAATAAACTCATCTAATAATTTTCTTTTTTCTTTTTTTGTCAAAGAATTCCAAAAAAGAGGTGAAAAGAATGTGTTTTCACAATTTGCAATAATTAATGAAGTAATTGCATATTCTAATTTTAAATCATTTAATGAATCTAATTCCTCAATTAATTTTACTGCTTTACTTTGATTTGGAAAAGCTGCAATTATTACAACGGTACTATCAATATCTGGAAGGAAAGTTAACATAAGATTTTCAAATGGAATATGAAATTCTAAATGATTATTTATTGGAATATTTCTATACGAAACCAAAGGACAAAGTTGTGATGATACAGCAATTGGAAATAAACCTTCTTTTTCATAAACAACATATTCTAAACTTTCCCAATTTTCATTTTCAATTGATTGATCAAGATATTCTTTGCTTCTATTTAATTCCTTCATGGCAATTTTATTTCCAAATTGCATTATTTGTTTTCTAAATTGTGAAACAGTATTTTTTAGTTTGGAGTTTTCAATATTATCATACAATTTATATTCCTCTCGTTTTTTATGGTAAGAATGTGCAAATGATCTATAGGAATGAAGAAATAAATGTTTTGGGTTATCGAACTCAAATTTTTTGTTTTCAATTTCAGAAAAAAGAAATGAATCATGGTAGTCACAGAAACCATAAAAAGTTGAAGCTTCTCCTTTTCCGATTGGTAATAATTCTGAAATTACTGATTTTTCAGATGAGATAAAGTTAGTAAAGGTATAAAGTGATTTATTCTTATTTACTTCACTTTCTAAAATTGATAATTTTCCATTTTTTTGGATACTATGTGCTTGTTTAATTTTGCCTTTGCATTCTTGTTTTTTATGGTGAAAACATTCTTTGATTGTTCTATGTTTTTTTAAATCAGGTAAACTTCTGTTAAATTCATCAATGTTCATTTCTACGGAAACTTTTTAATAGAGTTGCAGCTAACGTTTCGGGGCTTTGCGATGGTGGGGCAATCGAAGCACAAATCTTCAATTTTGCACAAAAGTTGAACCGAAGAACTACCGTTGAACTTTGCAGTTTTGCCCCACTATCGCAAAACCCTTGTTACCTGCCGTTATATTTTCACACGTTGTTCTTCTTTTTTATTTGTTGTCGTTAGAACTATTGTTTCATCGTCTTCCCATTCTTTTATTTCAAAATTATTGTCCAATAGTTTTCGATAAATGCAAGTATATGGCAATTCTGTCAATTTGGTACAGTCATAAACCACGATTTCATAAGGACAAGCCCAATAGCAACCCGTTACCGCAAGTTTGGTTTTATCAGGCGAAAGAAAAATACTTGTCCAAATAAATGGGTCGTCCTCCGAATAAAAACTATGCAACTTTTGCTCTTCAACTTCAAATATAGACTGTCCGCCTTGAAATTCAGGAAGTAACAAGTAGTCCTTTTTGTCCATATAAATCCATAGTGAGCAAGTGTATTCATTGTCGGTCAGATACTCAAAAAAGTGCCCGTCTTTTTCAATATTTCCGATTTGAACTTTTGTTACTCTCCAGTTTCTGTTTGGGTCGGTTTGTAGATACTGTTGCGTTTCGAAATAATATATTCCAAATTCGGATAATTTAAATTCGTCCGTCCCTACAATTTTTGCAGTCTCGTCAAAATACTGTTTTATGTCAGCTCTTTTTATGTCTATTTCGTTTTTCACGGTCAGTTTGGAATAATGGCAGGTAACGTTTCCGGGCTTTGCGATGGTGGGGCAATCGAAGCGCAAATCTTCAATTTTGCACAAAAGTTGAACCGAAGAACTACCGTTGAACTTTGCACTTCAGCCCCGCTTTTGGCAAACCCTTGTTAGCAGAAGTTTTTTATGGTTAATGGATTGCAATTAATTTTTTTGTTTTACGATCATAACTTAAAATCATATCCTCAGCATTTTTGTCAAAAAGTATTACTTCTTTTACATTTATAAAGTCTCCACGATATTCAGATTTATGGAAACTAAATCCTTGATTTCGAATTTGTTTAATATTTCCAAATTCTGATTTTCGTTGATCAAAGATATTTTTTAATTTATTTTCAGTAATACCAACAGCAATATCTCCATTTTGAGTTGCAAGAGATTTATAATCAGCATCTCTAATAAGAGATTTATAATCAGCATCTCTAATAAAATTATTTGTTTTTTCAATTTCATGATATAACTCTTCAATTTCTTTCAATTCTGTGGTGGAAAAATTATATTCTTGAGAAAGTCCATTATCTAAATCGATTTTAACTCGTATTTCATTATAATTAGACTTCTCATCTTTTAAATTGGTGTAAAATATATAAGCAATATTTCCAGCTTGCTCTGTTAGATATTTTATATCATTATTTAATAAATCACTTTTACTTACTTGCAATTCAAAATAATTTGCTTTTTTCCCATTTGCGATTTTAAATCCTATTGAACGATTTACTTGCCCACCATAAAACTGAAGAACTTTATCAACCGCTTCAACTTCAGTTTTAGAAACTCCAACTTTGCTGCAGGAAAAAATAATTAATAAGGCTAAAATTTGAAAAATTTGTTTCATTACGTAATAATGGTTTAAAATTTCTGCTAACTCATAAATATACGCATTGCGCCTATATAAAATATATCCAGTTGCGCTTATCCTAAAAATATAAGAAGTTAAACGCAATTTGTGTCTCACAAACCTCTGTTTTCTCTCGTTTTCGTCTGATTTCACACAAACAATGGTTGATTTTTGTCTCCGTCATCTATTTTTAGACGACCAACTTCTGAATTCAAACGAAAACGACTCTTTTCAGACGATCAACGTACAAAAAGAGTCGTTGATGAGGTTTTTCAGAAGTTGTTACTCTGTTTTAGGAGGAAATCTTCTTGATTTTTGTACAAACCGCTGTTTCAGATCATCATAGATAGGACCAGCAGTTGCAATTCCTCTGTCTGCGGCTTCTTTGGTAGTACCATAGTAGAATAGGGCGGCAGCAAGTGCCTCGCTTCCGGCAAGCATAATAGTATCCGAGATGTCGGATGCCAACTGTGTAGCCAGATTACCAATAGGGGTAAGTCCTGTTACCAGCACTTCGTCTTTTAAAAATTCTTCCTTATCCATGTAGGAGGGGGCGAACTCTGGGTTAGTTTCTACATAATCCTTGACTTTTTGTACAGTAGCTACAGTCTTGTCACCCATTTTAAAAAGAGATTTTCTTTCGTCGACAGTTAATCCTTGTAAATAAGGCGCAAGCAGAGTTCTGCATTCTTGTAATTTTTCTTGGACACTTGCGGTTACTGTAGCGGGAATCACTACACTGATTTGATTTTTTGTGCTCATCGTTTGTGATTTTTTTGTTAAACAATCAAATGTAGTAAACTACAATAGACGATAGGTTTACAAAAGTTAATTTTTAAAATTTTGGATGAAAGATTTTGATTATCCAAGCCGAAACAGCAGGATACTTTCTCAACCCAATTACATTAACTTAGCTGAAAATCATACAAAATGGGTACATCCAAAAACTTTAGCCGAAAAGATTTTCTCCAAACCTCTGCCTTGGGAATGGCTGCAGTGTTTTTGGGTTCGTCATTTACCAAAGGATTTGATTTTTCTGATAAGCCCTATTTCAATTTGAAACCGATTGGGCGGCAGTTTTCTTTGGATGGTTACTACATCTGGTGCAGCTCACCCATCTGGGGAGACGATGGCAAAGTTCATCTTTTTTATTCCCGCTGGAAGAAGGAAAAAGGGATGGGCGGTTGGCTGAATGGCTCCGAGATTTGCCGTGCCGAGGCAGATTCGCCGTTTCATCAATTCGAACATAAGCAGGTGATACTAAGTCCAAGAGGTGAAGGGTTTTGGGATGCGACGACTTGCCATAATCCGTTGATCAAAAAAGTGGATGGCAAATGGCTGTTATTCTTTATGGGAAATTCTAATGGGAAAACCAACAGCAAAAGGATAGGATTAGCAACGTCCAAAACTCTGGGCGGCGATTGGCAAAGACCAGAGCAACCTTTGTTGCTTCCGGGAAAAGAAGGCGCTTGGGATGATCATTGTACCACCAATCCTGCTTTCGTAAAAGGGAATGATGGTAAATATTGGCTGTTCTACAAATCCTGGAACACCCACGAATATGAAACCCAAAAAGGCGCAGTGAGGGGTAACCGAAAGTATGGTTTAGCAAAAGCTGATTCACCTCTGGGACCTTACACCAAAGTCTCCGAAAATCCGGTCATTGACTTTTCGAATATGCCAAACAATGCCCAATTGGAAGATGCTTTTGTCTGGCAACACAATGGAAAGTTCCACCTTGTGGCGCGCGATATGGGATTTTATAACCACGAATTTGGTTTGCATCTAACCTCCAAAAATGGTGTGAGCTGGACAAAGCCAAAAATCGCCTATCTCGATATGAAATCTTATGTCACAGAACCAACGCCTCCAAAACATTTGAAACGATTTGGCAGACTGGAGCGCCCGATGCTTCTGATGAGCAAAGATGGAAAGAAACCTCAGTTTTTATTCGGAGCTACACAAGGCGGAGCGTTTGAAACTTCTACCACTTTTGTGTTTGAGATTTTGAATAAATAGATTAAAAACAGGTGTCACGAGAAAACTTCATCAAATTTTGTGTGCTTTGTGATGAACTTTGTGTCATTGTGTTTAGCAAATCACAAAAAATTAATGAACAGTCTGAAGTTTTATTAATATTTTTGCCCTTAAAACCAAGAAAACACATTTCCTGATGGGTGGAAAATTACAATTGGCAAATCTTAAAAACTTTCCCTGGCTGATTTTTTTTGTAGCAATCGTTATTTGGGTTGCAATGGCGGGCGCCAATTTTTATTACCAGAATCAAGGTGGTTACACCGGCACAGGTATCCTTTTCCCGATTTCCGTCATCTATCCCAATCAGTTTTTGTGGAGCGGATTTGTGTTTGCATTTCTATTTTTGATTGCGGGGATTTTCGCTTTCATGTATTCTGAAAAACTGAATGTTGTTCTTCTTTTTGTTATCGCCATTGTTTTGGTTTTATTAGGCAATCTGAGTCAAGGTAATTTTGATATTGCTTTTCTGCAACCATTTTATCTGAAAGGGCGACAATACTATACCGATGCTTTGGCGATTACCGACGGACAAATTTGGTTAAGAGATTTCTCCAAAAATCTGGAACATTTCCAGATGCACACCAAAACACATCCGCCATTTGCGACACTTTTGCATTATTGGATTCTGAATATTTCTAATATCGAGACTCTTGCAATTGTGTTTTTTGCGATTGGAAGTTTGTCTTTCCCATTGTTTTATAAGATTCTGCTTTATCTAGGATTTGAAGAAACCAGAAGGAAATGGATGCTGCTTTTGTTTGCGGTAATCCCTTCCATTAATATTTATCTTTTGGTCACTATTGATGCATTGGTTCTGACCTCAACCTTAATTTTTCTACTAGGATTTGCGAGAATTTTTCATCAGAAGAGAATTGATTCTATTTCATTTTTGTTAATTTCTTCTGGATTGATTCTGACTAATCTTTTGACGTTTTCAGGATTATTTCTATTCGCATTCCTTGGCTGTATCAGTTTCTATTTTTTAGTAAAAGGAAAATGGAATTTTGTCTGGCTAAGTTTGATGAGCGCTGTTGTTTTTGTCTTGGCTTTTCTGATTATTTATACAACAACTGGTTATAATCAATTAGAGACATTTCTACTCGCATCACAATCCGAAAATCCGGATGGCTTCCGATTATTCCATCAGCCATTTGTATATCTGATGACAAGATTGGAAGACATTGGCGAAATTTTTCTGTTTCTGTCGTTTGGATTTTTGGCTATTCTCTTTTCTGAAAAATCAGGCACAGAAGTTTTTGAAAACCGAAATATCAATATTTTGTTTTTCTCAGCCATCATGGCCATTTCAACAATGCTTTTAACGGGCGCTTACGGAACGGGCGAAACAGCAAGAGCCTGTCTGTTTTTGGTGCCTTATTTCCTTATTTTGTTGAAGAATATTAGTTCTGACAATTTTAAAACCTTGTTTTATCTATGCCTTCTCCAAACTTTTGGAATGCAGATGATTGGAAATTTTTACTGGTAAAACATATTGCAATGCTGAACAATTTAACAGGACTGAGATTCTATACTGCATTTTGGGTTTTCCTCTACCACTTTTGCGTTTATACCGGAGGATTGGATAATTTCTTCGTGAAGAAAGGCTATTTGGGTGTTGATATTTTCTTTGTATTGAGTGGTTTTATTTTGACCTATGCTTATCATAAAAGCTTTATTTTGGAAAAAGTAACCTCACAGAAATATTATAATTTTCTGGTTAAAAGATTTGCAAAAATCTATCCGCTTCAGATATTGACTTTTGTAATTGTTGGAGCGCTTTTGTTTGTTGGAAAATATGTTTTTCATCAAAAAGATCTGATTATAAGACCTGATCATATTGTTTCAAATCTCTTGATGATTCACGCCTGGAACATCAATGATGCATTGAGCTGGAACACACATTCCTGGAGTTTGTCAGATGAATGGTTTGCTTATCTGTTCCTATTCATTACAGCAGCTTTTATCATCAAATTGAATAAATTTTGGGGCAGAATTGTTCTTGGTGCTGTTGTTCTTTTCTTTATTGTAATATGGTTCAATATAGAGAATTTTGACCTTAATGAATATACTTTTAACGGAATCGAGAGAATTGTTCCTGAGTTTTTCCTGGGAATTTTAATAGGATTATTAAGATTTGATTTTAATATTTCAAAGAAAATCGCAAGTTTGATTTTTGCAGCTAGTGTTTTGATTTTGTTGATTCTTACCATTACAGATTACAAAGTTGATGCTTTGTGTATGTTGCTGTTTGCTGGGATGATTTATTCATTATCATTTCCAACGTATTTTGATAAGTTATTCAATTCGAAAAGAATGGTTTATCTGGGCAATATTTCTTTTGCTTTTTATATGTTTCAGCTAACGGCGTTTTATTTGTTCAAGCCGTTTCAAAACTATATCGGAAAACTGAATGTCTCAGGATATATTTCCAGTCCTGTAGAGTTGTTGATATTGGTTTTAATTAATTTGACGATGGCTTCTTTGGCTTTCAAATATTTTGAAGAACCGGTAAGATTATATTTATTGAAAAAAATGATTAAAAAATAATTAATATCTGAAAAATTAAACCAAATTAATACTTGTTTAATAATCTTAAAATAAGAATTATATTTGAAGATTCTAACCAGAAAAACACATAGCACAAAGGCAATTAATGGCATTTTTACACCCCATTTTCACCATTATTTTTGTTTTTTTAATCCTTTATAGTTTTGTAGAGGTTAACAGAGACGAGAATTCTAAAACTCCGAAATTTATTTTTTGGACGATTGGTGTTTATATGATTATTGCGATTGGTTACAGGCGTTATGTTGGAGCAGACTATCCGGTTTACGATTCGATGTACAGCCAATATTTTCCTACAATTGAATATGGACAATTGGTAGATAAAATGCTGTTCCGACAATCCAGAATAGATATCGAGTGGATGTATGCGATGCTCAATAAGTGGGTATATGCAACAGGTTTTCCTTTCAAAGAATTTACATTGATAAGTGCAATTATAACGATTGGAGGAAAGCTGATGGTTTTCTACAAAGACTCCAAATATCCTGTTTTTGCTATTCTTTTATTTTTTATTCCAGGGTACTTCATTGCAGATAGCGGGCATATGAGACAAGCATTGGGCATGACGATGTGTATGCTCTCATTCACATTTATCAAAGATAGAAAAGTATGGTGGTTCCTTTTGTGTATGTACGTTGCATACGGATTTCATAAATCAACCATTATTTTTTTACCGGCTTATTGGATTGCAACAATTCCTATGAACTCCAATAAGATTTTTTATTCTATTCTTGCCTGTGTAATATTATCGCCTTTTCAAGTATATAATCTATTTTCTTCCTTTTTGGAAACACTTAATGTTCAGGATGTTTCTAATGGATATAATGGATATATCAATTACGAAGCTTCAGGTTCCAGTTTCATGGACGGTCAAATCTTAGTTTTCAGCTTTTTGTTGATTACTTATGATAAAGTTGCTTGTGAGAAAATATATTATTATGAGTATATGCGAAATCTCCTGGTAATGGGTGTCTGTCTTTATTTTATAATGAGAAGTAATCCTGTTTTTTCTACAAGATTGGTGGGCTCATATTTAGCATTTGCATCGCTTGTAATTACTAATATTATTGCGGCTATGGATAATAAAAATATCAAAAAGTTGGCACACCTGTTCTTTGTAGTTTTTATGATATTTTACTATTTTGTATTTGTAAAGTATCAGGGAGATGCTGGACGATTCACACCAGATAAATATCAAAACTTCCTTTGGTTTCCTCAATAAAAATAGATGAAAAATAACATAACACTTTTAATAATATTTCTAATTCTTGGATTATTGATTTTTTTCAATATTCAGGTGGTTGTGGATTTTGCGGGAAGATATATTTATCCCTTGGATGATGCGTACATTCATCTTTCTATGGCGAAGAATTTCGCTGAATTTCAAACCTGGGGAATTACCCAGTATGAATTTTCTTCCACAACATCGTCTCCGCTTTTCACATTTTTATTAGCAGTTCTGATTAAAGTGTTTGGAAATTGGGAATATATCCCGCTGGTTGCGAATAGTGTTGCAGGAATTGGATTAATTCTGATTTTTCATCGGTATCTGAAACGATTTTCCCCGACAACTTATATCATTGTTTTATCATCTGTAGTTTTATTAATGCCATTGCATCTGATGATAATGACAGGGATGGAGCACGTTTTTCATACATTGGCGATGGTTTTGGTTTTACTAGGATTTCAAAAATACCTTGAAGATAAAACCCCGAGAAACTTTTCAAATCTTGCTTTGTTTTCTATCATTGCCGTAGGTTTCAGATATGAGAGTTTGTTTTTCATTTTCTTTATTTGTGTTTATCTTTTCTTTCTTAAAAGAGATTATATCATAAGTATTGCTTTGGGGCTTTTTGCAATCACTCCTGTTTTGGTTTACGGATGGATCTCATTGGATCACGGTTCGTTTTTTCTGCCTAATTCTTTAATTTTAAAGGGCAATACGAACGATGGAATTGTCGGATTCTTTACTAGAGTTGCAGGAAATGCTTATCGTGGAATTTCAGTTCTGATATTGGTTTTAATTTTTTTAATCCAGATTTTCAGAAACGTAAAAACTCATAAACTCAAAAACCCTCAAATTCTCCAACACTCCAAAATTGCTATTCCTTTTGTTGTGTTTTGCGGATTTGCAATTCATCTTTTGTTCGCCAATTTTGGCTGGCTGATTAGATATGAGTCTTATCTGGTTGTCATTGTTTTATTTACGATTACTCCTTTTATTGATGAGGTTTTTAAGAAAAATGTGGCTAATAAAGTTTTAAAATTCGGAACAGTTTTTATTTTATTGATAGCACTTTATATGAGATTCGGAACAATGTTGGAGAAACAACCGATTGCATCCAAAAATATATTTGATCAGCAGATTCAACTGGCAGATTTCCTTCATCAATATTACAGAAATTCCAGAGTTATTGCCAACGATATTGGTGCGATTACTTACTTTAATAATATTCATCTTTTGGATACTTACGGTTTGGGAAGTATTGAAGTGGCAAAACTGAGAAAAAATGACCATGCCAAATTTACAGATAACAAAGCTTTGCAAAAGTATGTTTATAATGCCGCAAAAAATCAGATGTTTGATGTGGCTTTGGTTTTTGATGAATGGGTAAAAATGCCGGATTATTTTTCAAAAGTTGGAACTTTGACGATTCAGAATAATTATATGGCTGGCGGAACAACTGTTTCTTTTTATTCTGTGCAGAAAGAAAATACACTTAGACTTAGAAATCAATTGATTGAATTTTCCAAAAAGACACCAAAAGACGTTATTATAAAAATTGTAGATTAGAAATTATGAACTTCGAAGACTTTATCATTGCGCCAAGATCATTCCGAACCGAGAAGTGGCAAATCGGAAATAAAATAACAAACGAAATCAAAGAAAATAGTATTGTTTTGCTTTTCGTTTCAGATTATCGTGGTGCAAATGGCGATGCAGAAAGTCAGGATTTCACAGGAATCAGAAGAGAATTTTATAAATTATCGCAACTGGATTTCGATATTCCGATTATTGATTTAGGCGATTTGGTTTCAGGGCGAACGCCTCAGGATTCGCATTATATTCTGCAGGAAGTTTTGTCGGCTTGTCATTACAAAGGCGCGGTTCCCGTAATTATTGGAGGTAGCAACGATTTGGCTTTTTCGCTGTTTTCTGCGCTCAATTTTCATCAGAAAGATATTAATTATACTCAGATTAGCAACGTAGTTTCTTTGAAGCAGGATGAGGAAATCCACGAGTCCAATTTCTTGAGCAAAATCTTAGGATCCAAAAATTTCTCAATAAAAAATTATCATCATTTGGGTTATCAGAAACATCTCAACGAAATGGATTCTGTGAAATTGATTAAAGAAGTTCAGTTCGACATCATCCGTCTGGCGGAGATGATGAATTCCACCGAGAAAACTGAGCCATATTTTCGAAAAGCAGATTTAGTTACAATTAATTGTGATGCGATTGAAACTTTTGCCGAAGCATTTTCTATGAATCCACAAGTCAATGGACTGAATAGAAGGGAAATTTGTGCTTATATGAAAGAAATCGGATTGAGTGAAAGGTTGAAATCTGTGGGAATTTTCAATTATAATATTTATTCTGATTCTCAACTCAATCATCAGCTTTTGGCACAAATGATTTGGTATTTGATAGAAGGAATCAATATTCAAAAATCACATCCGAAAGAGAAAACTTATGAGACTTTTTATGTTTTGATTAATGATGAGCAATACGCTTTCAAGAGAGAGGTTTTCAGCAATCTTTGGTATTTTGGCGAGGATGAAAATATCGATAATTGTATTCCGTGTTCAAGATCGGATTTTGATGAAGCTAAGAGAGGTTTTTTAGGTCCAAGATTTACAAGAAATTAAATTGATTTAGAATAAAGTCTCGAAATGTTGGTAGAAAATAATATTCATATATAGGGAGCAACGAAGTTGCGACATATTGGTAATGATAAATCCAGAAAATTTGTTTAAAGTTTCGATCATTGTTCCGGTTTATAACGTCGAGTTATATCTGGAAAAATGCTTGTTGTCATTAGTCAATCAAACTTTGCAGGAAATAGAAATTCTTGTCGTGAATGATGGTAGTCAGGATCAGTCTCAAAAGATTATTGATAAATTTCAGCAAGAATATCCGGACATAATTTTTGGCTTTATTAAAGAAAATGGCGGATTAAGTGATGCACGAAATTTCGGAATAGATCGAGCGAACGGACAGTATTTAGGCTTTGTTGACAGCGATGATTATGTTTCCGAGACGATGTTTGAAGAGATGTACAATCTTGCCGAAAAACACAACGCCGAAATGACAATCTGTAATCTTCAAAAGGTGGATGAGAATGGAAGTATCACTCAAAAATTAACACAACTTCCAAACTTTCCTGAGAGGATCGTTCTGGAAAATAATCTTTCGGTTTTTTCGGATATTTCTTATTTTGCTTGTAATAAGCTTTTCAGAAGAGAATTATTTCAAGATAAAAGATTCAAAAAAGGAATTCATTTCGAAGATATTGAATTGATTCCTCAATTGTTGCTTCAGTGTCAGACCTTAGCATTCACGCCTAATTATCATTATCAATATTTGGAAAGACAGGATTCTATCAGTAAAAGTCATACTATGAAAGGTCTTGACATTCTGAAGGCTGTAGAAACTGTGAGCAAGAAATTTAGTCAAAGTCAATTTTCTAATCAATTGGAAGCTTTGAAAGGATTTCAGATTTTGGAAGGCGTTTATACATTTCTGGCTTATTTGGCTTTCGTAAAAGATGCTGGCGATTTTGATAAAATGTCACAAGAACTGGATACTTTTATCAAAACTAATAGCTTAAAAATTAAAGATATATTGCAATATAAGCGGTTTGGTAGGAATTATCTATTATCTTTGCCCCTGAAGAAAAAAATTTATTACACCCTAAGTCTGTTGAGATTGAAGAAGCTCGTCAGGTTATTGATAAATTAATAATAAGCCATAAAAACACTGAATGAATAATAATTTCGAAACTTTTTTAGAAAGCACCGGAATATCTTTCTTTTATTTTAAGCTCTTGCTCGGCTTTGCATTCTCGTTTCTCATTACTTACATTGCAATTCCTACAATCATAAAAATTTCCAGAAGAAAAAATCTGATGGATGAGCCTGGTGCAAGGAGTTCTCACCTGAGAAAAATCCCTAATCTTGGTGGAATTGCCATCTTTTTTTCATTAGGCGTTTGCGCTCCAATCTTCGCATACGAATTATTTGACCGTTATAAATTCTTGTTTGCCTCCTTCATTATTCTGTTTTTTGTTGGTGTAATGGACGATATTATGGTTCTGCGGGCTTATAAAAAGCTGTTGGCTCAGATATTAGTTTCAGCACTGCTTGTTATAGGTTCTGATGTCCGTATCAGAAATCTTTTCGGGGTTTTCGGGGTCTATGAGATTAATTATTATGTGAGTATAGCCTTCAGTATATTGACATTTATTATTTTGATTAATGCTTTTAACCTGATTGATGGGATAGACGGATTGGCGGGCAGTTATACCATTGCCACAAGTGCCTTGTTTGGGATCAGTTTTTTCAGATTAGGAAGCCACAATGATCCTTTGGTTATTCTTTGCGGTATTTTGATTGCCGCTTCTTTAGGTTTTCTATTTTATAATTTGTCAAATAAAAGAAGTACCAAAATATTTATGGGTGATACAGGTTCCATGATATTGGGCTTTTTGTTGTCGTTCACCGGAATATCTTTTATTGATATTTTTATTGCGAAAAGAGATGACGTCTTTTATCACTTACAATCTGCTCCGGTAATTGCAGTGGCTATTTTGATTTTACCAATTATAGACACGCTTACAGTAATTATTACCAGAATTTATCACAAAAAATCAGTATTATCTCCGGATAAAAACCATATCCATCACAAACTATTGAATCTTGGATTAACTCACCGCAGATCTACTGCTTACATTATTGCTTACTATCTTTTTATAATTATAGCGGCCTATTTTTTAAGACATCTTAATGTAAATCAATTATTACTAATTATTGTAACATTAGGTTTTTTAGGGGCTTATATTCCGATATTTTTGTTACGATTCAAAAAAGATTAAAATTGTTATACTTTTGCAAAAAGAAACATTGATGAAACACCGTTATATTTTTAACATATTTTTATTACTTATTCTTGTGGGAATTAGTTCTTCCTGCGTTACAAAAAAAGATGTTCGATATCTACAGCCTAGCGAAAGTCTCACTATTAATGAGGAGGGTCTAGTCCCTTACAATGTTCCAGAATACAGAGTTACAAAAGGAGATATATTAAGTTTAAATGTTGTGACAACTCCAAAAGGTGATGCTGCCCAATTTTATTCTTCACTCAACGCATCTGCTGCTGGCAGTAACAATACTGGTCAGACAGGAGGAGGGCAAACTGGTGGTGGCAATGGCAATGGGGGTAATGCTACTTTTTATTTTAATGGATTGAAAGTAGATTCTAAAGGAGATGTTAATATTTTCGGGATCGGATATGTCAAGGCAGAAGGCAGAACTTTGGAAGATATGACCAAAGAGATACAGGAAAAGGTAAACGAAAATTTCTTACAGGGCAAATCCGAAGTTAGACTGAACCTTGATGGTATCCGTTACTATCTATTGGGTGACATGGAAACAGTTGGAGTAACAGGAGAAAAAACAGCTTATGTAACTCAGCTTAATATAATGCAGGCCATCGCTATGAATGGTGGCCTTAATCGTACTGTTGATCGTAAAAATATAATGATCCATAGAAAATATCCTGAAGGTATAAAAACCGCAAGATTAGATCTTACAAGAGAAGATGCTATGAATTCGCCTTATTACTGGTTACAGAATGGTGATATCATCTATCTTAATACTAATGGCAAAAGTATCAACGGATTTGGGAAAGAGCCACTACAGACTTTGACAACAGGAGTATCATTGATTACTACAGTGATGTCTATTTATCTAATTATTACCAGATTATAATGATTCCTGATAAAAACGGAAATAAAGCACAAGATGCAGCTCAGGTAGCGGAAAAAATGGGATCTTTCAATTTGTTTGATCCAGCTCATTTTGTACAAAGGGTTATTCGTAATTGGTATTGGTTTGTGATTCTTGGATTTATAGGGTATTGTATTTCTTATGTTTATAGTAAATATTATGCTCAAAGAGTTTATTCTTCAAGTTTATCCTTAAGTATTTCTAATAATACAGCTAGTTATTTTACACCCAATCAGTCTATTAACTTCATTTGGGGGCAAGGCGGAAATCAGGATGGAGTTTATCTGAAGAAGATATTATTGTCAAGAAGTCATAATGAATATTTGGTTAAAAAACTGAATTTAATTACCAATTATACTACAAAAGGATTAATCAAAACTACTTATTTGGATCAGGAAGATAGTCCTGTGTTTTTGGAAATTGATAGAAACCACCTGCAGCAGGTTAATTATCCTATTAGCTTAATACCGAAGGACAAAAATAAATATGAGGTAGTTTTACCGGAAGAGGGGCAATCTCCATACTTGTATAATTATGATACAGAAAGTATGGAAACTATACCCGCATATCCTAGACCAAAAAATAAAATTTTGGGGCTGAATGAATGGTATGAAACTCCTAATCTTAAGTTTAAATTAGTTCCGAATCCGACACCAAATAATTTAGGACTTGATAATATTATTGTCACTCTGATTCCGGTAAATCAGGCTGTTAATGGAATTATTGGCAGTTTGGCTGTAGAATTTGACAAAGAGTTGAGTTCTATAATGATAATTACCAAAACTGGTTATAACCTCAATAATACTGTTAGTTTCCTTAATAATTCTGTACAGGAATTAATCAAAAAAAGATTGCTGGATCAAAATATGGTGGATAAAAACACTGTAGAATATCTTAATGAAAATCTTTCTTTGATAAGAAAAAAACTAGATTCCAGTGGCACGGTTCTCAATAATTTGAAAATCAACAACCGTCTTTTCGATATGGAAAATATCGATTCTAAAACATTAGCAAAATTGACGGATTTAGAAACTCAAAAAGCTGAATTAGTTACAAAAATCAATTCTCTCAATGATGTCAGATCTTCTGTTAATACAAATAATATTGAGAAAATTATCAGCCTGAATATTGCAGGGATTGAGGACGGAAATTTCAATGCGTCAGTTTCAGAATTAAAGCAACTTTATGCAAAACGCAGAGAGATGGCTCAAATTTATACGCCCAACTCTGAGCCAATGCGTGAAATTAATCGATTGATTAATGAAGCTAAATTTACTTCCCAAGGGGGATTGAAAAAATATTTCCAAGGTTATAATGATAGACTTGCTGATATCAATGCCCAAATTGGAAAGATAGATCAGGAACTTGTTACGCTTCCGGAAAAACAGAGGATTTTCTTAGATGCCCAAAGAGGTTATAACATTATTGAAAATACTTATAATACCTTATTAACAGAACAGGCAAAATCTCAAATGCGTGTCGCGACCAATCAAAGTAATCTCAATATTATTGATAGTGCAAAAAATCTTGGACAGGGTCCTATTGCTCCGGATGTAAAAGGTACAAAAATGCAGATTATAGGGGGATTGTTATTGATTCCGCTTATTTTTCTTCTTCTTGCCGAATTATTAGATAATAAAATCAGAAATCTCAAAGAGTTGTTAACAGTAACTAAAATCCCATTGCTTGGCGTAATTGGTCATAATAGTTATGATAACAATTTAACAGTTTTAGAAGAACCAAAATCTTCCATTTCAGAAGCATTCAGAGCCGTGAGAGCTAATCTTAGATTCTTGTTTGATGAAGAACAGAAAAGTAAAGTTATTCTGGTGACATCTTCTATTAGTGGAGAAGGTAAAACATACGTTTCGATCAATATTGCTTCGATTCTAGGATTAAGTGGGAAAAAAGCAGTTTTGTTAGGAATGGATCTTAGAAAGCCAAAGATTTTTGGTGATTTTAAAATTAATAACAAAAACGGAATTTCTAATTACCTCACAGGTCAGGTAGAACTTGACGAAATCATCAATCATACAAGTATTCCTGGATTGGATGTTATTACTTCAGGTCCTATTCCGCCGAATCCTTCAGAATTATTAATGAGTGATAACAATATGAAGTTCATAGAAAGATTGAAAGAAATTTATGAATATGTTATTATAGATTCGCCACCTGTAGGATTGGTTGCCGATTCTTTTGAGTTGATTAAAAAAGCAGATACCACAATATATGTTGTTCGCCACGAGTACACGGAAAAACATATGTTGAAGATGATTACCGAAAAATACTTCAATAAAGAAATAGCGAATCTGGGATTAGTTTATAATGATTTTGTAGTAAAGCAAGGTTATGGCTACGGTTACGGCTATGGTTACGGTTATGGCTACGGCTATGGTTACGGCTATTTTGATGAAGATAAAAATTATAAAGAACCAACAATAATTAAAATAAGGAATAAGCTGAAAATGTTTTTTAATAAAAAATAGAAGTCTTTATCAAGGCTTTTATTTTTTTATAGACTATTTTGGGAATAAGTTCGTTTTTATAACAATAAATTATATTTTTTTGTTTTTATTTAACTAAACTTTAAGAAGTTCCTTAATCTAAAAATGTTTTATATTTGCACCAAATTTTTGAGTAATAGACGTTTCAGTATATTGAAAATGAAGAGAGAATTCACCTATGCCCTTGTCGCTATATTTTGTTTTTTGAGTTTTGCAAAAGCTCAGAGACACGAGATTGGGGTACAATTAGGAATGAGTAATCTTGTTGGAGATATCGGGAGAACTAACTATATTCTTCAAAAACCTCTTGGAAATGTATCTGAGAACGGGCTTCCATTTTATGGAGGCGTAATGTACAGAATGAATTTTAATCCCTATCAAACCGTCAGGCTTAATGTGGGATTTAGTAACATTCAGTTTGATGATAGGTATGCGAAAGAAGATTATCGGAGAATGAGGCAGTTGAGAGGAACCAATTCGGTGATATCGGCTGATTTGCTTTTCGAGTATAATTTTTTGCCAGTGAATGACGAGCAGATTAGCATGATAAGTCCGTACATATTTGCAGGTATTTCCGGGTTATATATGGATGCAGCAAAAGCAAATTTAACAATCACGAATACTACTGTAGAAGCTAAATACAGACAAGAAAAGGCTTTCACAATGGGACTTCCTTTTGGTGTAGGCCTCAAATATAAATTTAATTATAACTGGGCATTGTCAGGAGAATTTACTTTCCGCCCGACTTTCTCAGATCAGGTGGATTATAGTATGTTGAAAGATGGAGATGTGACAGTTAAAAGCTCTCTTGGAAAAGACGAGACAGCTGTTATTGTACAGGGTTTTATGAATCAAAGGAATGTGGGTAATGTCAATTCTAAAGATTGGGTTAATTCTGCAACATTGATTTTGTCTTACTCTTTTGGAAGACCACCTTGTTATTGCAAATAAAATTATGCAGGACTTAAAAAAGCTAATAAATAAAGACAAATTACCGAAACACGTTGCTGTTATAATGGATGGAAACGGTAGATGGGCAAAATCTAGAGGAGAAGAAAGAACCTTTGGACACAAAAATGCTATCACTGCCGTTCGTAATGTTATTAATGCCTGCAACGAGATTCACATACCATATCTTACACTTTATACATTTTCTTCAGAAAATTGGAATCGCCCGAAAGAAGAAGTAGATACTTTAATGAGTCTTTTATCCGAAACCCTATTGCTGGAGGCAGAAGAGATTTTTACGAAAGGATTGAGAATGCATGTAGTTGGAGATATCACGCAACTTCCGGAATTAGTTAGAGATCAACTACTTAATGTGATTGAACTGACTAAAAATAATGACAAAGGAAATCTGATTCTGGCTCTGAATTACGGTTCACAAAAAGAAATTCTGAAAGCAGTAAAAGAAATCAGTCAAGATGTGAAAGATGGGATTGTAGGTGTTGAAGATATTGATGAAAAAATATTCGAAAGTCATCTTTATACCAAAGATTTTCCAGCGGTTGATTTGATGATAAGAACAAGTGGCGAAGTCCGTATTAGCAACTTTTTGCTTTGGCAGATTGCTTATGCAGAACTTCAGTTTTTAGACGTACTTTGGCCGGACTTTACAAAGGACACTTTTTTTCAGTGCATATTAGATTATCAAAATAAAGAAAGAAGATACGGTATGACCAGCGATCAGATTTCTTCATAAAACATATTAGAAAAGAGAACAACTTCAATAAGAATGAAATTAAGATTTATACCCATTATTTTGTTGACAGCTTCAGTGTATTTTCACGCTCAGGTTGTTCCACAGGGTAACAATGCAGAAAGCACAGAACTTGCAGGAAACCAAAACCAAGAGTATGTTCTGAAAGATATCGTTGTAGACGGTGTCAAAAGATACACACCAGCTCAGATTTTGCGTTTTACAGGTCTTGTGAAAGGAGAGAAGTTAGAAATTCCGGGGCAGAGAGTCAGCAATGCTGTCAAAAAACTTTGGGAAACCCAATCTTTTTCTAAGGTTGAGGTCTATATTCAGGATGTTGAAGGGCAAAACGTTGTCCTGCAATTCTCGTTACAAGACCTTAAGGAATTAGGAGAAGTCAAATTCACAGGTAAAGGGATTGGAAAATCCAAGAATGAAAAACTGATCAAGGATAACAACTTGAAGCCGGGAACTAAGATTAATAATAATCTGGTTTCTAGTTTACAAAATAAAATTCCTCAGGAATATGTTGCAAAAGGCTTTGCTGATGCAAAAATCAATATTCAGGAAAAAGCAAATGGTACAGATGCTAATCTTGTAGACTGGACTATTGAAGTTGCTAAAGGTAAAAAAGTCAAAATCGATAAAATCGAGTTTGAAGGCAATGAAAATGTGTCTGACAGAAAGCTGAGAAAAAAAGGTTTCAAAGACACCAAGCAGAAAAGATTTTTATTAGGTATTCTTAAACCTTCCAAATTTATCCAGGATAAGTATGATGAGGATAAGAAAAATTTGATAAGCTATTATAATTCATTAGGTTTTAGAGATGCTACGATTGTTTCGGATTCTGTAACTAGAAACGAAAAAGGTTATAATATCAATGTAAAACTTAATGAAGGTAAAAAATACTATATCGGTGATATCAACTTCATCGGAAATACCACTTTTACTACAGAGTTTTTGCAGAAAATTTTAGGCTACAAAACCGGAGATATCTATGATGCAGTAGGATTCAACAAAAAAGTTGGAGAAGATGGCGGAAAAGAAGATGATTCTGATTTGAAGTCCATTTATATGAATAATGGTTTCTTGTTCTCCAATGTTACACCGATTGAAAAATCAATCAAAGTAGATTCTATCAATTTGGAAATCAGAATTAATGAAGGGGAAAAAGCAACTTGGAATCGTGTAACCTGGTCTGGAAATACTACGACACACGATCACGTAATTCTGAGAGCGCTTAGAACTAAGCCTGGAACATTGTTCGCAAAATCTGATATCAAGAGAACTTATTTCGAATTGGCTGGTATGCAGTTTTTCGATCCTCAACAAATCGGAACAGATGTAAAACCAAATCCACAGGATAACACGGTTAATATGCACTGGACGCTTGTAGAGAAAGGATCTTCTCAGGTACAGTTACAAGCTGGTTACGGTGGAGGTTCTTTCATCGGAACATTGGGATTAACGTTCAATAACTTCTCTCTGAGAAACTTTTTGAAGTTCAAAGATTTCAAACCGGTTCCACAAGGTGACGGACAAACTTTATCGCTTCAGGCTCAAGCAGGGCAATATTTTACCAATTATGGAGTTTCATTTACAGAACCTTGGGTATTTGGAACAAGACCTACGGCTTTGAGTATTGGATTGAATTATTCTAGAGTTAATTATTCATATTCTACTGGAGATCAAAAAATGAATATTTTCTCCGCGACTGCAGGTCTTTCGAGATCATTGAAATGGCCGGATGATTATTTCTCTCTTTATACTGGGATACAGTATCAAAGTTATAACTTCAGCAATTACCCATTCTATTTTGGTGATGCATTGGAGTATAATGGTAGTACAAAATCATTCAGTTTCAATATTGGTTTGAGTAGAAACTCAGCTGGTTTGGATCCTGTTTTTCCGACTTATGGTTCTAATATAGAAGCGTCTTTGAAGTTTACGCCGCCATATTCTTGGTTCAGCAACAAAGATTATTCTACAATGAGTACTTTGGATAAGTACAAGTGGATGGAGTTCTATAAAGTGAAGTTAAAAGCTGATTTTTACAACGAAGTTATTGGGAAACTAGTTCTTAGAACAACTGGCGAGATGGGATTCTTGAATGGATATAGCAAAGAATTAGGTCCACCACCATTTGAAAGATATTATGTTGGAGGTGTAGGTTTGTTCAATGGTAGATTTGATGGTAGAGAATTGGTGCCGTTGAGAGGTTATGAAAATGCTTCTTCTACAGGATTCAGTTCATCTTCAACTTATGATATCACGCCTTATGGTGGAGCAACAATCTACAATAGATTTGCAGCAGAATTAAGATATCCGATATCAATGAACCAGACGGCAAAGATTTTCGTTTTGACGTTTGCAGAGGCAGGAAATGCTTGGAACAGCTTCGGAACTTACAATCCATTCAAATTGAAAAGATCTGCAGGTTTAGGTATCAGAGTATCGATGTCAGCATTCGGATTGATTGGATTTGATTTCGCTTATGGATTTGATAAAACATTAGGAAGCTCAGAACCATCAGGATGGCAACAACACTTCTTGATGAACCAACCATTATAAAAAATAAATACTATTTTTATAGGATGAAAAAATTAGCATTAATTGTAACAATTCTTTTTACTACCACACAAATCTATGCACAAAAGATAGGTGTTGTAGATACGAACTATGTTTTGAGCAAATTGCCTCAGTATAAAGAAGCTGAAAACAGACTCAATACTCAAGTCGAACAGTGGCGTTCTGATTTGCAACAATTACAGGCAGAATACGAGAGAAAAAAAGAAGCTTTCGAAAATGAAAAAGTTTTGCTTGTTGGCGATCAGTTGAAGCTAAGAGAAAAAGAAATCGTAGATTTGGAGGCAAGTGTACGTAACACAATTGGTGCGAGATTTGGAACAAATGGTGAGGTTAATCAGTTGCGTTATAATTTGACGAAACCTTATCAAGATCAGATTTGGAATGCTATCAAAACTGTTTCTACAAAGAATAATTTGGGAATAGTTCTTGATAAAAGTAATAACATTAGTGTTATATTTTTAGATAAAAAGTATGACTACACGGATGCTGTTTTAGCTTTGTTGGGAAAGAATACACCTAAAGTTGAGGAAACGAAAGGTAACAATATATCAAGCCCTAACAGTAAAAATGAAAGAGGAGGAAAGACCAATTTAAAATCAAAGGTTAATGCCTTAAAGAAAAAAGTGATGTCAGAATGATCATCAAATTAAAATTAATATAAATTATAAACATAACTTTTTAAAATGAACAAATTAAGTGTATTATTAGTAGCAGTTGTAATGGTTTTTGCAACAGGATTTGCAAACGCTCAGAAAATTGCTTCTGTAGATATCAACGCAATTTTCACGGCTATGCCAGAAATGAAAGCTCTTGATCAGCAATTGCAAAATTTGCAGACTGCAAAGCAAGGTGAATTAGAAAAACAAGGAAAGTCTCTTCAGGACTTGATGAAAAAATATCAGGATGAGGCTCCTAAGCAGACAGCAGCTATCAATGAGCAAAGAAGCCAGGAAGTTCAAAAACTTCAGGAAAACCTTCAGCAAATGTATTCTGCAGCTCAGAAAGATATCGCAGAAAAAAGAGATGCAGGTTTAGCACCACTTGAGAAAAAAATTAATGATGCTATCTCTAAAGTAGCTAAAGCAGCAGGTTACGAGTATGTATTCGATGCTTCTACGCCAGCGTTAGTTTACAAGGCAGGAACAGATGCAACACCAGCAGTTAGAAAAGAATTAGGTCTTTAATCAACAAAGACAATTAATATCCAAAACCGTCTCGTTTCTTGTAACGAGACGGTTTTTTAGGAATAGTAATTATGGAAAAAGAATTTTCATCAACCTTTAAAATCCGTTTTGCAGATTGTGATCCAATTGGACATCTCAATAATGTCAAATACTTGGAATATATGCTCAACGCAAGAGAAGATCACGTAGAAGAGAACTACGGTTTTACTTATGAGCAATACACTAGAGAAACGGGTTGCACTTGGGTTACCATTCAAAATGAAATTGCTTATCTGAAGGAAGTAAGATACAATTCTACAGTTGAGATTACCAGCAAAACAATTGCGGTGAATAATATGACATCAGTTGTAGAATTATTGATGAAAGATGAAAATGGTGTAGTTCATGCCGTTTTTTGGTTAACAGTGATTTACTTCAATATGAAAACCAGAAAAGCTGAGATGATGTCTGATGAGAGCTTAGAAAAATTCTCTAAGTTCTTGGTTGAAATCGATCATAAAACATTCAAGGAAAGAGTCGGTTATTTGAGACTTCAAAATAAAACAAAATAGTTATGAAAAGAATACTTGTTATAGGAGGTAACGGTCAGTTGGGACATTGTCTGCAAAAGTTAGCGCCCAAATACCACGATCAATACGATTTCAATTTTACCGGATCATCCGTTGTAGATATCACGAATTTTGAACAAGTAGAGACTGTTTTTGCAGAATATCAACCCGATTTTGTAATTAATGCTTCTGCTTATACAGCTGTAGATTTGGCAGAGACAGAAACTGAAAAGGCTTTTGCTATTAATGCAGATGGTGTTGGGAATTTGGCTCAGGTTTGCAAGGATAACAATGCAATTTTGATTCACGTTTCAACAGATTATGTTTTTGATGGTGAAACTAATTTGAGTTATTCTGAGGATGATTTTACAGATCCAATTGGCGTCTATGGTGCTTCAAAAAGAAAAGGTGAAGAATTGGCTTTGGAAAACAATCCGGAGACTGTGATCCTTAGAACGTCTTGGTTGTATTCGGAATTCAATAAGAACTTTGTGAAAACAATGCTTCACTTATTTGAGATTAAAGATGAATTAGGAATTGTAGGTGATCAATTTGGTCAGCCTACCAATGCGAATGACCTTGCTGAAGCTATTTTAGAAATTATTGATGCTAAAAATAAAACGTTCGGAATTTACCATTTCTCCAATTATCCGGAAACTACTTGGTTTGATTTTGCGAGTAAAATAAAAGAATTTTCAGGTTCCAACGTTATATTAAAATCAATTACAACACAAGAGTTTCCAACGCCGGCAAAACGTCCAAAAAGAAGTACAATGTCTCTAGACAAAATCGAAAAAGATTATCAAATCGAACCAAAACATTGGGAAAATAGTCTGAGAGATTGTGTAGAAATTTTAAAATTAACGAATGCGTAAATTATTATTTTTAATTTCAATTTTTTGTTTTCAGTTCTTTTATCTTCAGACGGTTATCCTTAACAAAGTCGATAAAACGAATGATAACAAAGACAAAATTTTTTATAAAATATCGGATGTTTCTAAATCGGAATTTTTAGGAGAAATATTAGTGAATGGATTTTCCAATGATGATGTAAAAATGTTTGGAGAAATTTATAAAAAAGCCAAGCAAGTGGGAGCTAATACATTTTCTCTGAAACCCATTGAGAGCGTGGACGGAACAATACAAAAATTTGATCCGGCTTACTATATTCTGAATTTATATTACACCAAAGCTGATGAAATCGCAGACGAGCAGAATGTTGCTTTCCTTATTTCTTCAGCAGACAAAACTCAGAAAATCAATATCGATAACAGAACAACCGAAATTCAACCAAGAAGCTTTCTTAAACTGAATTTAGTAGATAATGAAGTTCTGACAGTCTCTACCCGAAAATTATTGGGATCAACGGTAAAATTGGCAGGAAAAGCGGGGCAACAATCTTTATATTTTTCTTTGTCCAATTTCAAAATTCGTAGCAATGATAGTATCTACGGCGGTGTTAACTTCAAATCCGGCGATATTACGGGATTAGAAAAGTCTTTTGGTATGTTTTTGACTACTATATATACAGAACAGAAAAAGGATTAATGTTAATAAATTGTCATACTCAAATAGTTTATTTTCAAAATTAAATTGAGTAATTTTATAAAAGAAGATTTAAGACCGGGCAATTGTAATTTATTTACAGATCTCACATTGCAAAACAATCTGAGCGGAGCTGAATCTCAAATCTAAATCATACATATTGGAAGAATTTTTTGAAAACGAACTTGCTAAAAAGTTCGAAGAAATGATAGAGAATAATGATGAATTCTATTTCGATACCGAAGAATATATAGAAATTATCATCTATTATCTGGAGCTCGGAGATTACAGCTATGCAGAAATGGCCGTGAATCACGCTCTGAAAATACATCCTAATTCTTTGGAAATCAAAACTAAGCAATTAGAGGTTTTCTTGGAGTTAGAGCGCTATGCGAAAGCAAAAGAACTGATTGATGAATTGCATCAGTCGTCTTTGGAAGACACAGACTTTTTGGTTTGTTGTGCTAAATATTATTCCAACCTTGGAAACCCGAAAAAATCAATTGAATATTGTCAGAAAGCTTTGGAGTTGGAAGAAGAAGAAAATTTCCTTCACAATTTTATTGCGGACGAATATGTCAATCTGGACGATCCTTTCAATGCGCTGAAACATTACACTTCGGCTCTGGAGCACGATCCTTACGACGATTATTCTTTGGAAAACGTAATGGTTTGTTATAGTAAACTGAACCGTTCACAAGAAGCAATAGACTTCCTGAATCAATATCTTGATAAGTTTCCATTCTCAGAAACCGCTTGGTATGAGTACGGACAGTTTTTCTTCAACAAAAAAAATTATGACGAAGCCATCAAAGGATTCGATTATATTTTAGCCATCAACTCAAGTGCGGTTGGCGTTTATGCAAACAAGGCATCTTGCTATGAAGCAATGGGTGAATGGGACAAAGCAATTGCGGTTTATGAAGAAATGCTGGAGTTAGAATATACAAAAGCATTCACCTTCTATAAAATTGGATTGTGTTACAAAGAAGCCAAAAAATTGGTTCCTGCGCTCACGTCTTTCCAAAAATCACTCAGAGAAGATCCTCAGTTTTATTTGGCTATGATGGAGCAATCCAATATTTATGAAGAGATGGGTAATACCAAAGAAGCACTTTATTTTGCTCAAGAAGCGGTTGCTCTTAACGTAGGGAATCTGGAATATCAGAAACGTCTAGCTTTTCTTTACATCACTTGCGGTGAGTATGAAGAAAGTCTGACTTGCCTGAAAAAGCTAACCGAATCAGAACCAAGCAGGTTTTACAATTGGTATGCTTATTCGGAGGTTTTGATGTTGATAGGTGAATACGAGGAAGCGATTACAATTCTGGAAAAAGCTTTGCAAACACATCAGCGTGCCGAATTATATTATCAGTTGAGTAATTGCTACTTCAACCTGAAAAATGATTCAGAGGGTATTGCCAAGCTGGAAAAAGCCCTGAAGCTGGATCCTTCGTTAAGCAAAGATATGCAGCAGAAATATCCGTTCATCAAAGAACAGGTTAAAAAAATAAAGACCAAAAAGAAATAAGAGAAAAGCTCAGATAATTCTGAGCTTTTTATTTTTTATGAGCCGGGAAACTGCTTTCTGTTACAATTCCTCGCTCGGTCGGCTCCGCTGCGGGATTTTTCTCTACAAAACGAAGTTTCGACGATTCCATTAAATAATTAAAAAAGAAAGAGTTAATCAGGGCTATGGCATTCGACATCAATTCAAATTTCGACAATTTTAATTAGCATAATCTGTCAAATTAACTGAACAATAAAGTTAAGAAACTACTTTCGGTTTACTCCTCAAAAATATCAATCCAGTCAAAATCACCAAAGCACCAACAGATTGCTGCGTCGTCAATTTTTCACCATCCAAAATTCCCCAGATAATCGCTACGATTGGCATTAGCAAAGTAACTGTTGATGCAAAAAGTGGCGTAGAAATACTAAGTAATTTGTAATTCATCATCATGGCCAATCCCGTTCCAAAGATCGATAACATCGCTACAAAACCCAGTCCTTCAAGCGTACTTTGATTAAAGCTGAAATCTTGGAAAAATCCGGAAAATACCAATGCAATTAAAGAAGGTAATAATAAAACGAAAGAAAAGATAAAAGCTGACATCAGAATAGCCGGAACTTCCTGTAGTTTTGATTTTATTGTCGTTGTACTAATTGCATAAAGTAGAACTGCTAAAACCAGCAAAAGAATAGGGTAGATTTTGATTTCGCCACTTTCACCACTTCCCAAAGCCAAGATACAAGCCCCAATAAAACTGATTAAAACGCCAATCGTTTGTCTTTTGGTGGTAGAGAACTTCCAAACCAAAGAACCCACAATAATCACGAATATTGGCATCATGGAATTAATGATTCCTGCAATGCTGCTGCTAATCTCAGTCTCTGCTAATGGAAACAGAAACATCGGAATAAAACTACCAGTCACAGCAGCTAAGATCAACCATTTTGTGTGCTGTTTCGGAAATTGTTTGATTTTAGTAATGGCGTAAGGCATCAATACAATTCCGGATATCAGAATTCTCAATGCTCCGACTTCATAAGGATTGAAATGTTCTAAAGATTTTTTTATTAATATGAAGGATGATCCCCAAATCACAGATAATGCGATGAGAAGAATCCATTTTTGCTTTTCGGTATTCAAGGTTTTTGTTGTTTTAAGATGTTTAAATAATCGATTTTCGGAATCATTTTTGCGCCCAGACTTTCCAGATGTTCAGAGTGGATTTGGCAATCGATGAGTTCCCATTGATTTTGATATTTGGTCGTGAAATGGATAAAGCCCGCTTTTGATGCATTAGAAACTTTGGAAAACATACTTTCGCCACAGAGAACGTTACCAACTAAAATTCCATAAAAACCACCAACCAATTCGCCGTTTTGCCAGACTTCAAAACTTTTAGCTTTTCCATAATTGTGAAGTTTTACGAAAGATTCGATGAGTTCTTCATTAATCCAAGTTCCATCCTGACCTTTTCTTTCCAAAGTTTTGCAATTTCTCATCACTTCTTCGAAACATTGGTTTTCGGTAAACTCAAAAACCTTATCTCGCAGAATTTTTCTCATCGATTTTGAGATTTTAATTTCATTTGGGAATAAAATAAATCTTGGATCTGGACACCACCAAAGAATTTCTTCTCCTTCATTATACCAAGGAAATAATCCAATTTGATAAGCAAACCAAAGTCTTTCTGGTCTCAAATCGCCTCCGAAAGCCATCAACCCATCTGCCGAATCATAATGTTCCGGATCTGGAAAAGAAATATCGTTAGGATCAAGTCTAAGCATTGGATGATTTTGGGTTTATAAAAAATAATCCCTGCACTTTATTTTAAAATGCAGGGAGATTTATGTGATATTATTCTATTAATATTAGAAAGGCAAATCATCATCTTCATCCTCAGCAAAAACATTTTTGTTTTCTGTTGCAGGTGAATTTTGAGAAGGTGTAGCTTCAGTCGGCTCATTAAAATCGCTGGAACCATCTTTTTCCATTCTCCAGGCTGTGATAGAGTTAAAATATTTTACGTCACCCTGTGGACTTGTCCATTCTCTACCTCTGATATTGATATGAACTTTTACTTTGTCACCTACTTTATATGTATTCAGTAAGTCAACTTTTTCTGATAAAAATTCAATATTAATAGGTTGTGGATACTGCTCTTCTGTCAAAAGAACCAATTCTTTCTTTTGAAATCCACTGTTAAAAGTTTGTAAATCAGAAATTTTCTTTATCGTTCCTGTTAATTCCATATCTCGAAAATGTTTTAAGTGTGTAAAGGTAATAAAAAAGTATTGATGTTATTGAAAAAACGGGTGATCAAAAAACTTTAAAAAAATGTTGATTTTATTTTGGAGAGAATACAAAAGAGTTATATATTTGCACTCACCAAAACGAAAGAAAAGGAGTTCTTAAAAATAATGCGGATGTGGTGTAATTGGTAGCCACGCCAGACTTAGGATCTGGTGCTTCACGGCGTGGGGGTTCGAGTCCCTTCATCCGCACAAAGAAAGAATTTCTAAGCAATTAGGAATTTTTTTTATGCGAAAATAGCTCAGCTGGTAGAGCACAACCTTGCCAAGGTTGGGGTCGCGGGTTCGAGTCCCGTTTTTCGCTCCACCGTCGCCCTGGTGGTGGAACTGGTAGACACGCAGGACTTAAAATCCTGTGTCCGCAAGGACGTACGGGTTCAAGTCCCGTCTGGGGTACTTAAAAGCATTGTTAATCATTCGATTTTCAATGCTTTTTTTGCTTAAAACCAGAGTGTACATAATTAAAAAAAGCAGACCTAAGCCTGCTCTTCTTAAATAAATTTTAATTATGGAAAAATTGAATAGTTACTCCGTTATTGAGTATATCTTCTTTAATTTTTATTTCTCACACTCCATATAGAAGTTAGTTTCATCAATATAAACTGATTTATAATTACAGAATCCCAATGTAATAATCTCTTAATTTACCTTTGTGAAAATAGAGATGTATTTTTTTTGAAAATATGCCAAAACAGTAAGTTTTCAAGATGTAAGTTCTCTCATTACGGGTTTTGAAATCTGCAGATCTCCCGAAAAATTTTTGAGTCTCGTGCCGAGATTTTCCAATCATTGTTTCTTCTAAAATTTTATCAAGTATTTGTGCGTCCATCGTTTATGATTTTGATTTTAGGGCTTCCAAAAAGACCAAACGGTTCCGTTGTAAACAACAAGCTGTTTTTTCACGGTGTCATAAACCATCATTCCTGGTGCAGGACTAATGATGTTAAGATGAGGGCTTGCTACTTTTGGTAAAATCATCGCTTTGTTGGTATCAGAAAGTACTAAAATCCCATTAGCCGGGTCTGATGTATTTGTTCCAATCATAGTTTTAGCTGTGGTAAGCTCTGTTTTGGATTGCTGTATAGCAATGTTAGCCTGGCCGGTAGTATCAATACTCAAATCAAACCAACTTCCTTGTTTCAGGTATTTCATCTTGTGATCGGTCACATCATAAATAATAGTTCCGTTTTCAGTACTGCTGGCTGTGCTTTCAACATAAGGAACGATCATTCCTTTGTTCTCTGTATTGGCGAACTCCAACGAAACCGATGTGTTGGTAACGTTGGTTTTGCCAATAGCGACTTGAGATTTAATAACAATTGTTACAAAAATCAATACTACTCCTAAATTTTTTTTCATTGTACTGTTTTTAGAATCTGTTATTCTCATCACAAATGTTTTTTTATATTAATGAATTGTGTTCTTAGTCCGGGCATGTCTGTGTAGAAATACAATACCAATGATAGTTGACACCATTATCTGTAGAGGTGTACATTTTCAAACAATGATTAGTGGTATCATAGACTACCATTCCCTCTACAAAATCCCCTGACGGTATGCCTACAGGAACATCTGGAGTGGAAGGGTTACTGTCAGCATCACTGAAAGCGACTCTGTTTACAACCAATCCTTTGGTTTTAGATTCCAAAGCTATCCACCCACCTTTTCGCACCATTGGCCAATTGTCCGCATCTGTTCCCGCTCTGCTAAGAGAAGTGATGCCTACTGTCGTGTCCAAAATAGTGCCGCCGGTTGTGATCCCTGGTTTGTAACAAAATGTAAGGCAGCTATTTACAAACGCATTTTGTGAATCTCCTGAACTTTGTCCTGTAGCATTACTATATCCTGATGGCAGAGTTGAAAATTGTGGTAGTCCCATATTGGTTCCACTTGGACTTACACATCCTGGAGCATTACAAAGATTTTGATTAACAGTAGTACTTCCTCCTGTTACAGTTCCTCCAGCATTGACTAACTGTGTTTGTAAAATGTCTGCTCCGCCTTCAATAGCATCAGAGCATCCATCGGCATCGCTGTCTAAATCTAATCTGTTGGGAATACCGTCTTTATCTGTATCACATTCTGGAAAGATTCTGATGAAATACGTGCTGAATTCTGTTGGCTCCGTATTATTAGTCGTAATCAGGAAATTTTTAGGATTGATCTGAGGATTGATGGAACCATAGCTGAATATGGCATTTTCTGTTGTGGTAGTCAGATGTCTTACATAATAATAATCGCCCACTGTTCCACTTTGCCAGTTTCCTGTAGTCGTTTGTGTTCCTAAATCTACAAGATTACCAGCTGTTGAATAAGAACCATCCAAAAATTGAATACCTCTTTCATGTGTACGGTAATATTCCTGTCCATGTTCTATCCCTACATAGGCTCCAACAGTACCGGAAACTTTTATTTTAGTATTCCCAACTCCGCTGACTGCAGAAACATAAAATGCGTCGGATACAGGATTTATAGATGCGTTGGGGTGTACATTACCATTTTCTACCGTTACAATAATGGATCCTGTTGGTAAGCCAAAGAATGAACTATAGTCATGAGTTACATTTTGATTGGTTACGCCGGCTGTCGTCAGTCCAAAATCGGATGGTCGGATTTGCAGGAATTTGGTATTATCAGAAGTAGAGCCCGGAACTGCAGATGGTGTTGCAAAATTGTTAACTACATAACTGGAAAAGTCAAGAGAACATTCATTGGTATCCAAGATACCATCATTATCATCATCTACATCCTGCCAATCAGGGATTCCATCTCCATCAGAATCCAAACAATCGTTTTGGCTTGCATTCTGGGAGGCGCCTATAGCTTGTCCGGTTGTATTATTATAACCAGTTGGTAGTGTTGAAAACTGAGGAACACCATTTGCATTAACACAAGTTCCCGTGGCGCATAGATTTTGATTGACAGGCGTACTGCCTGCTGTTACAGTTCCTCCAGCTGTTACAAGTTGGCCTGTTGAGATATTTGCTGCACCCTCTATCGCATCAGAGCATCCATCGCCATCAGAATCTAAATCTGATTGATTAGGGACTCCATCAGCATCTGTGTCACATATTTTTTTAGCAAAAATGGAATACTGGATGCGCTCTCCTGCGCCTATTCCGGAATCTGTTAATTCAATAGAAGAAACAAGCGTATTACCAATTCCTTTTAACATAATCATTTGATTATCCACGTTACCAGAACTTGTGATTTTTCCGCTAGATACATTGTAGTTCATACGAGGAAAGGCGGTTGTAATATTGGCTGAATAAAAGGCGTTATTTGCTGTCCCTCCATTTACACTAAAAGTATAATCAACAAACGAAGGAGAACTTGACACAACATCTAAATCATTAAGGTAAAATGCGATTTCACTAGCAGGGACTGCAGGGCTAAATGTAATTGTATAATTAATTCCTCCTACTCTTTCTATTTGCTGTCCTGCTCCTGATTGATTTACAAAAAATCTGTTTTGAGAATCGATCAAATTATTTGTAGAAGTTACAAGAATACCATTCGTTGTAACAGTTACAGTTGATGTCGTCTGCCCTGTCCATGCACCGGAAGTATTTTGGGAAAGATAAGGAGTACAGTCTTCCGTGATATCTAAGATACCATCATTATCATCATCAAGATCACACATATCCGGGATACCATCACCATCAGAATCTACACCAATGCAATAAGGTGTATCTGTATCCGTCGAAGTATTATTTGCCAGGTTCGGATCTGATGAGTCAACTGGAGAAGTTATGGTTGCAGTATTTACCAGATTTCCGGTAAAAGTCGAAGGAATAATTACTGTTACCGTATAAGTTATAGTTCCCCCAACAGCAAGGGAAACATTATCATTGATAGGACCTGTCATTGTTCCGGAAACGCTGGTAATACTTCCGCTGGATGCAACAGCCGTGTATGTCATATTTGCATTAGGTATTCCCGCAGGAACATTATCTAACACAAGAGCATTCTGAACACCAAATACTCCATTATTTCCAGCTACAATAGTATAGACAGTTGTTGTTCCCGGTAAATAGTTAGATGTATTATCAGTTTTTGTAACATACAGATCAGCATCAAAAGTAATGGGTTGGGTTACACAATGTGCACCATCATTAGCTGTGCTGGCTGGTGAATCTGATATTCTAAATCTTGCACCGGTATTGGTATCTATTCTATAAAAGCCGCCGGCATTATCAGCGCCAAAAATACCGTTCGGGCTTCCAAACATCGCACCAAATGCTACAGTTCCTGTTGCCGACCCAATAAATGTAACAAGGCCCGTCGTCGGATTTATAGATACTGTTCTGCCATCTATATTAACGGCATATAACATTCCATCATTTACATTATATGCAAGGTCAGAGACCCGCAGAGTTTGCGAAAATGTAATCGTAGTTGCAGTTCTGGTAGCTAAGTTAATTTTATACATTGTATTAACACCTGCGGCGTCTGCAGGACTAACATAATAATTACCCTGATCATCAATTTCTCCTGTGTTATAAGAAATTGTTGAGCTTACCGGCATTCCTGTTATATCTCCCAATTCAGCGTACGTGCCATCATTATTGATTTTGATTAATGTTCGGGATAAATTTTTCATACCGTACATTCCTCCGCCAACAGGATTAATAGCAATACCATTGTATTGAATTGCAGAAGCGGTTCCAATTGGAGGATAAGTAAAAGGATTGGTAGATTTATCCATAATATAAAGCTGCGTATTGCTATTCTGAGACAAATAGAGATTAGGATTACAGCTTATAGAGAGATCAGGACATCCTGTATTTACAATATTGATCTGAGCAGTATTAGATCTCATAGTACATCCGGCTGTTGTTACCTGAACAAAATAATATAATGTTCCTACTGTACTGGATGGCGGTATATATGTAGATGCGGTTGCACCACTTATTAAAGTTCCGCCAACAGTTGTATTAGTTGTATTGTAATACCATTGGTAAGCTGTAGCAGCAGGGGATGTTATAACACCTAACGTATTTGTTGGCCTGTTTTGGCATATGGTCTGTGTGCTCAAATTTTCTACCGCAATCCCATTGACAACAACTGATCTTACATTAGATGGAGTTGTGCATCCTGTGGTAGCACTGGTTATAACTGCATAATAATAAGTTGTACCTCCAATTGCTGATGGCGGCGTAAAAGTTCCCGAGGTTGCCCCTGCTATTGCTGTTCCTCCTGTATTACTATTAACGGTATTGCTGTACCATTGGTAAGTAACGCCTGTTCCTGCTACGGTAAGAGAGGTTGTTGCAGCATTTTGGCAAACAGTCTGAGAGCTTGCCGCAGGATTATTTGTAAAAATAGGATTGGCGTTAACGGTTACAGGAGTTCTAGGCGATGATGTAACGGTGCAAGTACCATTACCTACTGTTACATAATAGTAGCGTGTTGCAAACGTTGCTGTTGTAGGTACAGTATAAGAAGCAGAAGTAGCTCCGGTTACGGTTGTTAAAGTTCCACCTGTAGCTGCGGTGCTATAAAACCACTGGTAAGATGTAGCTCCTGTTGCGGTAACGGTTAATGTAGTTCCGGGACTGTTCAGACAGAGATTTTGTGGTGTAGAGCCTGGTTGTGCGGTAATTGAGAGTGCCGGAAGTACAATAACCCCTCTTACATTGGATGCCGTTGTACAACCTGTGGTAGCGTTTGTAATAACTGCATAGTAATAGGTTGTACCTGCGGTTGTAGAAGGAGGCGTGTAAGAGCCTGTAGTAGCTCCGGATATAGGAGTACCACCTGAATTAGAGTTAGTTGTATTGCTGTACCATTGGTATGTGTTTCCTGCAGCAGTGGCTACTGTTAATGCAGTTACAGTTCCGTTAAAACATACGGTTTGTGTCCCTGCTGTTAGATTGGTAGTGAAAGTAGGATTAGCGTTAACGGTTACAGGAGTCCTGGACGCTGATGTAACAGTACAGGTACCATTGCCTACTGTCACATAATAGTAGCGTGTAGCAAATGCTGCAGTTGTAGGTATGGTATAAGAAGCAGAAGTAGCTCCTGCTACGGTTGTTAAAGTTCCGCCCGTAGGTGCATTGCTGTAAAACCATTGGTAAGAGGCTGCACCTGTTGCAGTAACTGTTAATGTTGGTCCGGTACTGTTCACACAAAGATTTTGTGGTGTTGAGTTGGGTTGTGTGGTAATGGCAAGTTCCGGAAGAACCACCACCACTCTTACGTTGGACGCTGCAGTACAACCCGTAGTCGTGTTGGTAATAACAGCATAATAGTACGTTGTTCCTGCAACATTTGTAGGAGGCGTAAAAGTCCCTGATGTTGCTCCTGAAATTGGAGTTCCACCGGTATTACTGTTGGTAGTATTGCTATACCATTGGTAGGTATTGCCTACCGCTGTTGCAACAGTTAAGTTTGTTGGTGTTCCGTTGAGACACACGGTTTGCGTGCTTGCCGCAGGATTACTTGTAAAAGTAGGATTTGCATTGACTGTTACAGGTGTTCTTGGCGATGATGTCACAGTACAGGTACCATTACCAACTGTCACATAATAGTAGCGTGTAGCAAATGCAGCAGTTGTAGGTATGGTATAAGAAGCAGAAGTTGCTCCTGCTACGGTTGTTAAAGCCCCACCCGTAGCTGCATTGCTGTAAAACCATTGGTAAGTGGTTGCACCTGTTGCACTGACAGTTAATGTTGGTCCGGTGCTATTTGCACATAGATTTTGTGGCGTAGAGTCGGGCTGTGCGGTAATGGTAAGTTCCGGAAGAACGATAACTCCTCTTACATTGGATGTTGCAGTACAACCTGTAGTTGTATTGGTAATAACAGCATAATAGTATGTTGTTCCAGCAACATTTGTAGGAGGCGTAAAGGTGCCTGAAGTTGCTCCGGATATTAATGTACCACCGGTATTAGAGTTAGCTGTATTGCTATACCATTGATAAGTGTTTCCTGCAGCTGCTGCAACAGTTAAGTTTGTTGGTGTTCCATTCAGACAAACGGTTTGCGTGCTTGCCGCAGGATTGGAGGTAAAAGTAGGATTTACATTGACTGTTACAGGCGTTCTGGGATAAGTACTTGCTGTACCGCAGGATGTTTCCACGGTAACGAAATAGTAACGTGTAGCAAATGTCGCCGTGGTGGGAGGCGTATAGCTGGCGGAGGTAGCTCCGGCAACTGTGGTAATAGTTCCGCCATCGGCGGCATTACTGTAATACCACTGGTAAGAAGTTGCACCTGTTGCCGTAACAGTAAGAGGTGTTGGAGGTACATTTTGACAAAGATTTCTTGGGGTGCTGCCTGGTTGTGAAGTAATACAGCTGGATGAAGTATTTTCTAGTGAAAAACCTAGTGTAACAACATCCGATTCTACAGCAGAGGTATTAGATGCTGCCCAAGCAGTAGTAGCAGCGTCACCTCCGTCACCTCTCAGGTAGACCCTGAATGTCAATGTTGTGACACCAGTCCCGTTGATTCTTACCGAACCAGTTCCTGAGTTATCGGTTCCGGATGCATTAATTACTGTAGCTGTATTGTTGATATTGGTTCCAGTCACAGCAAAAGCATTAGATCCGGATAATCGGGTCAATGTGACCGGCGTATTTGAAGATATAAGGTCGTATTGTTGCGAAAAGCCAAGAGCACCAAAAAATCCTCCCATTGCACCAATATGCAGTATAGGATTATTCACAGCTTGGCTAAAGGTCACTACAAGGTCAGTCATCTGATATGTGCCATTGGTGGCTGCGCCTATGACGCGCAATGGTGCTGTATTGGTACTAAAAATTACACCATAGTTATTGGCAATGTCAATACCCGTCCCAGAAGCAGAATTATTAGATGTGAACCAATTAGATGAAGGCGCCCCATAACTGTTTAAGCTCTGAAGTATAGGCGTTGCACCAGTAGTGGTATATCCAAAGTTAGCGGCTTGGTTGGTTGAGATCGTAGAAAGAGTATGTTGCTGATTGGTCAACTGAAAACTTGCTGTTACAGCAGGGGTGTAGGTCTGGAAGGTATTACCATTAGGGTTATCAATGTTGTACCGGAACCTGATATTAGTGTTTAATAATGGACCGTTGGTGGCAGTTGGATTGCCGTCTCCTGTCGTAAATTCTAAGGATTGGGTTTGGGCAGTTCCCCAAAATCCTATTACTATTAAACAAAACCTTATAAGATTGTTTCTCAGGATATGATTCCTGATCTGATTTCTTTTTGACATTATATTTTTCGTCGCATTTTGTGCAATCTCACGACCAGATACTATTAATGTTAGCAACGCAAATAAGTGTTTAGAGTAGAATTTAATCATAATATGTATTTTTAATAGTAATGGTCAAAGGTTGATTACGTTTGTGCTGAGATTCTCAGTAAGATTTCTTATTCTTGAAACACTATCAACATCCAGGTTTTCCGTAGGAGAGGGAATGTTTACAGTATAGTTTTTGGTACGGAAGTGATCTCCAGTTACTATTGGCAGGATGATGCCGTATAAAATAGTGTCGTTTGCTGGTTTTAAGGTAACATCTAAAATGGTTTTGGCCGTAGTAGTATTGATGCCAACCTGAGCATGTGTAAAAAATCCTGTAAAAAGAAGAATTTTCACCAATAGTGCTGTACTCATCTTCAATATTTTAAAATTACTTGAATTATTTATCAATCTTGCTAAGTCTGCGAACGTTGCCGTTGTCGTAATGGTCTATCTTTGAAAAGGTTCATTAAAACTTCAAAGATCTTTGCGATTTCCTAAGCAATTTACCAAATATGTTAAAATATTGTTAAATCAGCATGTGAGGATTTCTGAAAAATGATACCGTTACTAATGGATTATTCCAGTTGTTAAATTTTTAATTTTACAATGATTTATCCTTATTTGTTGAGGATGTTTTAATTTTATTTAATTATTTTACGAATGTGATTGAAATAATGATGTTTAATAAATTCCTTTTTTTTGCATCATTAGGACATAAAAAAGTAATAACATCCAAGACATCATTACTTAAAAACAAAAACAAATTCTAAAAGAAAATTCTTTCAGAAGTATTTTAGATATATAAACTCTTTGTTTGGAAAACTAAAGTGGTTGTAAGTTATATTAAAAATGCAGTCAAGTAATTCACTTTCTTGGTAAGCAAAATATCCTTTAATATTAAAGATTAAGAATTTAATGAGCCTGCCCGATGTCCAGACCGTCGAATTTGCCATCAGAATTCTGATGAAATTTGAAGAAAACCTTAAAAGTTCCCCATTTTCCCGCCTTGAAATTTCCGGTAATATCTTTTCCATCATTTTCTACAGAGTCTATCGTCAGAAACTTCTCTTCGCCACAGGCTTCCTTTACAAATCCCTGAAAATCTCTCGGGCTGCCATCATCGGTCATTGTAGCATTAGCGCTGAAATAGGATAAGAAAGTTTTGCTGTCGCCGTTTTGCCACGCTGTCATTACAGCATTCACAGTTGGGTTAGTGATTTTTGATAAGTCCATAGTTTGTTGTGTTTTTTTAAGGGTTAAATTTTTAGTTTCAGATATTTTCTGTGCTTTTTCTGTTTTATTCTGTGCGCAAGCTGTTACGGAACAGAGTAACAATGCAGAAAGATTTGCAAATAATATTTTTCTCATCATTTGTGTTTTTAGAATCATTAATTAAGCAATCTTTAAAGGATGCTGAAGATAGATAATCAACAGATTAAGCAGCAGAAATGGAAGCTCAACTATTACACCTTTAAAATCTTTATCTAATAAATGAAAACAGATAATCAGCAAAATTCCCGCTGCCATCAGAAAATTTCCCCACACAAAAGTTTTTGGAAAAAGAATTAATACTGCTGCAAGAATAGTAACAGCTCCGTTAATCATTAGTCCGGTTTTTCCAAATCCCCATTTTCCGAACATCTCCATCATTTCAGGCTTTCCGGAAAACATAGCATATCCTTGTTTGAAGCCCATAAAAACAGCAACCAAAATCAGAATAGAATTTATAATTTTAAGTATCATCGTAATTAATTTTTTAAGTTTTAGTAATGAACGCCGAATACATTGTCCCTCCAAAAACAGATTTTCTCTCGCCTATTTTCTCAATTTTTGAATATCCGAATTGACTAAATAGCAACTTCAACTGAACAAAAGGAATCGGGTAGGGTTCCCATTGATTCGGAACAGAGTGTTCGTATTCTACAATAATCCATTTTTCATTTCCTTGTTCAAAATATCTTTCAATTTTTCGAATTAATGTTCTTTTGTCTTTTACAAAATGAAGTGCGTTCGCCAAGAGAATCCCATTTAGGGAAGAAAAATTCAAATCATCATTTTCAAAATCAGCTTCTATATAGTCAATCGTTACCTGATGATAATGCTCCGAAAGCTTTTGAATACTTTTGTCTATTGCAAATAGTTTACTTTCCGTTGATAACTTTTCGGCTAAGGCATAAGTAAAAGTTCCGCTTCCGCAACCTAAATCTGCCCATATTTCAGGCCGGGTTAAGGTTAACTCTGGTAGCAATAATTTAGCTTCGCTGATCTCCATAAAACAAAAATTGGGAATTGAAGCTTTTCCAATTCCCAACTTTGAAAGAGCTTATGAATACTCTATTACCTCGTCGTGTATCCGCCGTTAGCGAAGATAGTCTGACCATTGATCCACCATCCGTCAGTTACTAAAAACTCTACCAATGGCGCGATATCTCTGATATCAGTAAGGCCACCTAATGCAGATGCAGACTTGTGATAAGCTACTGCATCATCAGCTTCCTGTCCGTAAAAAAATGGTGTATCCATTGGTCCGGGCGCTACAGCTGTTACAGAAATACCTCTCGCCCCGAATTCTTTAGAAGCCGCTCTTGTGAAATGCTCTACTGGCGCTTTCATTCCGGCATAAGTCGAATAAAGACCTGTGTAAGCCGCAAGAAGAGACGTTACAATCGTACAGATTTTCCCGTGATCAGCTACTTTTTTGCCAGCTTCTTGTAAGAAGAAATAAGCAACCTTCGAGTTGATATCAGACATTGTGTCGTATTCTTTTTCTGTAGTTTCGGTAAAAGGCTTTTTCAATACCATCCCAACCGTGTTGATAGCAATATCTACAGATCCGAATTTGCTGATGGTTTCATCAAAAAGTTTAGTAATGTTTTCCACCTTTGTAAGATCTGCCTGAAACAAAAATGCTTCTGCACCTAGAGCCTGAACATCAGCCAAAGTTTTTTCACTTTCTGCTCTCGAGCTCTCACTGTTGTAATGAATCGCTAATTTTGCACCTTTAGCAGCAAAATCTCTGCTTAATAATCCGCCAAGGTTTTTACCACCGCCGGCGATAAGGACAACTTTCCCTTTCACATCGTGTTTTGACATAATAATGATTTTTTGATTTTAATAGATACGCAAATATGTCATTTTATAAGCCGAAAATCATGGTGATAATTTCGGTTTTTTAAAATTATGCCCGCTGGAAATGGTGTTTGTACATACATGGTGTTTCACCTGTCCATTTTTTAAAAAACTTAGAAAAGTTAGACGGATCATAAGTCAGTTTTTTGGCAACAACACTTGGTTGCATATCTTTTTCCCCAAGCATATCTTTAGCCTTTTCAATAATTTTTTCATCGTAGAAAAAGCAAGGGTGCTTAACCAAAACTTTCTTTATGGTATCTGTAAAATGGGTATGCGATGCGGCTAGGGTAGAAGCAATATGCTTGATACGGAAGAATTTCTGTTCCTTGCCTTTGATGACATCATCAATGTGCTTATCCAGAAAGGTAAGGTACTTTTCAGCGATTTCGTTTTTACGTAAAGTAGGCTTATTCATTAGAGTAGTGATTAAAGAAAAAATCCCTAACAGATTTTCAACTAACTAATGGCCGAAAGCTCTGTTAGGGAAAAGGTCTATCTATAATAAGAGTATCAATTATTATCCTGTTTTGTGGTGTCAAGTTATGGCTTCCAGAAAGACCAAACTGTCCCATTATAGACGGCAAGCTGTTTCTTTGTGGTGTCATAAACCATCATTCCCGGTGCAGGATTGATGATATTGAGGTGCGGGCTGGCTACCCTTGGAAGGATCATTGCTTTGTTGGCATCAGACAAAACCAAAATACCGTTACTATCCATAGCTGTATTGGTTCCTATGGTTGTTTTAGCAGTACTAAGTTCCGTTTTGGAGGTCTGGATAGCAATATCAGATTTTCCCGTAGTATCTACCGACAGATCAAACCAGCTATTATCTTTCAGATATTTCACTTTATGATCGGTATTGTCGTAGATGACAGATCCGTTTTCTGTAATAGCAGATTTGTTTTCTATGTAGGGTAGTATCAGTCCTTTGTTTTCAGCATCCGAGAATTCCAAAGAAACAGAATTGTTGGTGACACTGGTTTTTCCAATGGCGACCTGGGATTTAATGCCAATAGTCGCTACTATTAATAATAATGAGGTTAGAATATTTGTTTTCATTTCGTGTTTCTTAAATCAAAATAATCTTCAGTTTTGTATATCCTCTTTGTTCGGGCGAACAAAGACCCTTTACTCGGGCGGACAACACCCCTTTGTCCGAGCGGACAAAGAGTCTTTGTCTAGATGACATTCAGTGCTTTATCAAAAGCTGCGGTTCTTGGCTCCTTTAAAAGACTTCCTGCCGCATATTGTGTTACCACTTCCAGTCTGTAGGCTCCAGCAGATAGATTTGGGATGACAACGATCAATTCCGAAGGATTGTTGACTACAATCTCGTCAGCTTCAACTTGTGTACGTGCTTCTGTAGCTGTATTCACAAAATAGATTCCATTAGCAGGGTTATCTCCTGCTACTTTGATCTTGCTTCCTGCTATTTTCAGGTTACGTCCTGGCGTTAAAATATCATTCACTGTTCCGCTCTTCACATCTTTTACCTGTAAGATTGCTGATGACGCATCGGCTACTCCCAAGATATTGATTTCTATGTTTGGAATCTCGGCTCTTAGTTTTTCTCCTTGGTTAAACTGAAACAGGATGCTGTGTTTCTGGTTGTTAAAGGTCTCGGTAGGGCTGTCAAAAACGCCACGAATCTGTGTGCCTGCTGTAAAATAACCAGTATTCACTGAGTAACCGTCGCAAAGCTGATACGCCATCTCTTTCAGGAAGAGTTCTGCCGCATGTTCCATTGCTGCTGCCGTTACGTCTGCACCGCCACGGTTAACCGCTGTTTCACAGATCTCTTTGATGCTAAGGGAGCGCTCGCTGACTGTGCGTGCAATAAAATCGTTCGGGTTGTCTTTGGTTAATAGGTTATCGTATAGATAAGCTTTGATTTTGTGTAAGATTGGCATATTGTGTTTGTTTTGTATTAATGATTTATTTTAACTACCACTTTCCTGAAAAACAGGTGGATCGGTTCCCGCCGGACAAGCCTTAAGTCCAAAATTATAATTGGTAAAGCTGGACGTTACAACAGCAGCAGAAAGAACCCCATCCGGTGTTCCGTCTCCGGCTCCCGTATTATTGTTTTTGTTTTCTCCTGTTGTTACCCATCCCGGGATGTTATGGTTGATCGGTGTAGTTGAGGTGTTTGTACCAATGGTATATACATTCTGAGAAAGGTGGAGCGTGTAGTTTTTATTAGCGCCTACATTGATAGTATAGGTACCATTAGAGTTAACAGGTGTGCTGTTAGCAATAATACCACTGCTGTCTACCAGATAGATATAGCTGCCACCTGCAGGAGTACCTGCTTCACCACCATCGATCACTGTATTGTTGTTGGCGTCATTGAAGACTGTCCCGGAAATTGTAACACATGCCTGAATGCTTACAACAACATCGTCTGTACTCACACAGTCTCCTGTCGTGATGGTCCATCGGAAGGTGTATGTTCCTGCTGCACCTAATGCGGATACCGAAGTATTAGGAGAGGTTGCATTGGAAAACACGGGAGATGTCCCTGCCGGAGACGATGCCACCGACCATGTTCCTGTCCCTGCACCAGGGTTATTTCCTGCTAATGTTATTGCTGTATTACAGATCACATCCTGATCGCTCCCTGCATTGGAATTAACCTGTGTCGATACGAATATTGTGAAATCACTTTCCAGAGAAGTCCCGGAGCAGGCGTACTCACTATCCAGGAATGATTGAGCATTTGATACCCCCTCTGCTTTAATATGGAATACATATGTTCCCGCTACAAGATTACCTATGTTGGTAGAAGTATTGGTAATGGTTCTTAATGCCGCAGGATCAAATGTCGCAGTACTGGGACCGGAAAGTTGTTTAATATCATAGGACGCGCTGTAATCCTGGAAATAGCTGGTGTTCACCACACCTTTATATACGGCAGGTAAGGGAATAGTAGCTGTTACAGAACCGGATCCGGGGTAGCAAACCGTGGTGTTTGGCACTGATACACCCGGACGGGAACTATCGGATATATGAATGTAATAATTACGGGTACCACCACATGAACCATTTGAAACTCCTATATTAAATCTATAGGTTCCTACTCTCCATCCTCCGGCAGGCGGTGTTACGGTAACACTTCTATCCATAGTTCCTGTCCCTCCCACGGCTGAAATTGATGGAACACCTCCCGGTGGAGTAATCCCGCTATTGGTAACGGTTGTCGTTACGCTCGGAGGATCGGTGGGATCTATTTTAAAATAAAAGTCAATTGGCGTTGTCTTTCCTGCCATATTACAATATACTGCGCCTCCACTTCCTGACGGACTGTATACCATCATCTGCTGCGGGTATGCAGGATCCAGAAAATTTAGGGCTTTGGGCTGGCTGCCATTGTATCTGAACGTTAAATTAGGTGTTGTATAAGTAGAACCGTCAGAATTTGTAATGGTAAGTGTAAATACATAATCCCCAATGATTTGATTAAAACCTGCCCCGAAATACATTCTTCCGTTGCTCATCCTGTCATAAGTTAAATTTCCACCTGCCGGCTGGGTCACCATATTTATCTTTATGATTGTTGAAAACGTTGTGCTTGCTGATGCATTGGCAGTATCATCCGAGAACTTTGGTGAGGTAGAAACCGGGTCGTAGTAATAACGCTGATAAACATCAACTGACGGGCTTCCACAGAAAGCGCTTACAGGAGGATAAGAAACATTTGGATTGGGTACAAAACGTACAATAGCACTGTCTTCATACCAACAGCTGGGATTATTAATAGCTGTAATCCTAAGTACCGCACGATAAGCAGGATCTATATCATGATCCGCTTTCTTGGTAAGCGTAAGCGTAGGTGTTGCAGTTGTACCACCTGTCATTGTGGCATTTGTAGTAACTACGCTATCATTATATTCATAAGCTCTAAGGTTGTAATATGTCCATGAGGCAGTATATCCTGCAGGTACTACTGCCGACAAAGTTGCTACGCCTGTAGTCGCAGGGATATTAGTAATATCTGGTCCCGCAGTAAACGCAGATGCATTCCCCGGTGCGGTAATAGTTACCTGAGATGTTACACTGCCCGAGTTACAAGTCTGCGCAATCTGAAATACATAATTGCCAGGGAATGTCATGCCTGTAACATTGGGTGTAAAAGAATTAATATTGCTAATAACAGGGTTTGGTGCTCCTGCCGGCTTAGATACAAGAGTCCAGGTTGGAGTTCCACTTGTAGAACCCGAAGCACTTCCTTGCAATGTGTATGAAGTACCACATATTTTGGTACCACCACCGGCATTCACTGTACAATCCTGTGCAGAAGCAAAACCTGATCCTGCTAACAGAAATACGAAGAATAAAATATATGTATTAAAAAATTTCATTATGGTGTGTTTTTATAATAAACGATTATTTCTATAATTGAGGATTCTATTAATCCGGACAAGCCGGTGTAGAGATACAATACCAGGCGTAGGTCAATCCATTGTCCATAGAAGTGTATAGCTTCATACATTTGTTGGTGGTATCATATACCATCATACCTTCTACAAAGTTAGCCGGAGCTATCCCCACAGGGACATCAGGTGTAAAAGCATTATTGTCCGCATCGGAGAATGCTACACGGTTTGGTACAAAAGCTTTGGTTTTAGATTCCAGAGCAATGTGTCCGCCTTTACGGGTCATTGGCCAATTGTCTCTATCATCTGCACCGGCTCTTCCTAACGCTGAGATACCTACTTTGGTATCTAATACAGTACCTCCGGTAGTTGCTCCCGGCTTATAGCAAGCACATAATGAGTCTATAGCTACCAGTACAGGTGCTCCTGCAATGGTATAGGTGTTGGTGGATGCGTTGAAGAAGTAAGGCCAGTAAACGCCATCAACTACGGCTGAAGAATCAGTTACCAGGGATCCGTTAACCCTATTTTTTGAGCTGTACCATACCAATGTAGAGCCATCCGGTGGCGTAAAATATTCTACAGTATTAAGATTCACAGAAGGAGTACTACAACATATATTGGTTACTGCAATCAGTTTACTTCCCGGGCTATAACAGTTTGTAGCTGTATTGTAATAGAATATCCAATATTCTGTTGGAGTAGAAGTCACTGAAACTACAGTACTGCTTAGCTGAGTGGATGCCGAAGGCGTACCAGAGGTATGCCATTGGATAACAGAACCTGCTGGCGCTGCATTAACCTGAAACCACAAATTAAGATCTCTCGGTTGAGGGTCTGCCGGAGAGATACAAGCTGAACATACGGCTGCTATGACGTTAACCTGAGTAGAGGCTGGAGAATAACAATTACCTGCTTTGCTATAATAGAAAGCATAGTAAGTTCCGGCTCCTACAGCTGTAGGATTAGATACCGGATCTGTATGGGCTGTGTCTCTAAACCATACCAGACTAGCATTAGCAGGTATAGTTCCTGTATGCGCATTATTAAGATTGGCTACTCCGCTAGGGCATGAAGTGAACAGCGGCGAACTTACAGCAGGAGCTGTAGTTCCTGCTGTACAGGCTGCTATTACAATAACTTCAACAGCTGCTGATGCTGTACCACATCCTGAACCGCTGCTTGCCACAACATAATAATATTTTGTACCTATGGCATTGGTTGGTGGTGTGTAGGTAGAAGAGGTAGCTCCAACTATCAAAGTTCCTCCGGTGTTACTGTTAGTGCTATTGCTATACCATTGGTAGGTAGTAGCTCCTGTTGCTGTAGCTGTAAGATTGGTAGGCGTACTATTTAGTACTACGCTTTGTGTTGACGGGCTTATCGATACAGAGGTAGGATAAGCATATACCGTAACCGGAGTACGTGGTGATGAGGTCGCAGAACCACAAGTCCCCGTTACGATTACGAAATAATATCTTGTAGCAAAAGCTGCTGTAGTAGGTGGTGTGTAAGTGAATGATGTAGCACCGGAAACTGTTGTTACAGATCCCCCTGTTGCGGCGTCACTGTAATACCACTGGTAAGCTATTGCATTATTAGCTGTAACGCTTAATTGTGTAGCAGTACCATTCACGCAAATGGTTTGTGGTGTGCTATCTGGTTGTGCAGTGATGGTTGTTGTGCTTACCATTACATTCACAGGTTGTGATGCCGCAGAATAGCAATCGCCACCCGCACTATAATAGAAAGCATAGTATGTACCTGCTCCTACCGCTGTAGGATCAGCTACAGGAGTAGTATGTGTAGCATCTGTAAACCAAAGCAATGTACTATTTGGAGGTATTGTACCTGTATGCGCTTGTGTATTAAGGTTAACAGTACCAGAAGAACAGTCTGCCATCACAGAAGGATTAACAACTGGTGTTGTGCCCGCTGCAGAACAGATCGTAAGCCCAAAGTTATTTGAACAGCTGGTTTTATAACCGCTAAATGCTACTGCATAACCTTTCTGCGGTGATACAGGCAAAGTCTGGTAACTGTTAGCAGGCAAAGGTTCTGCAAGCTGTACAATATAATTAACAGTTGGTATAGACTGTATTGCTACATTATCGATATAAAAGAAGTGATTGCCAGCTCCTGTTGTTCTGAAACGAATGGTTGTACCTGTATTTACAACCGAAGCCGGGATATTATAAACCTTTTTCCCGTTTGTATACCCTGTAGTACTATATAAATACCCAAGAGTTGTCCAAGGTCCTGTAGCACTTGGTGCTACCTCTACTAACAGTGTTTTATATGGAAGACCATCCAGGTTGGCAGTTCTGTAATCAAATGACAACAAGGCATTAGTAGTTGGTGCACTAACAGATCTTCTGACAGCTACGGCAGTATTACCTGTAATACGAAGCTCACCTGACACTATCTGAATGTTCCCAGTAGTTGCAGCTGTTGCTTCACCTTCTTCTATCCAGTTGGTAGACCATCCTGTTCCTGCACTGTAGCTGGCTGTAGCAAAATCATGGGAAGCCTGAGTGGTTGGTACAGGAGTAGCACGATCAAAAACGTATGCACCGGTATTATTGGTGGTTACAGATTCTACCGGAGTGTTCTCAGAAGTATCTAAAACACCATTTCCATTAGCATCAAGATACAGATTAACCGTATGAGCAATTCCGCCTTCTCCGTTGTCATTAGCACCATTCCTGTTGGCATCGTCAAATATTTTACCTGTCAGGATATGCTTCATCTCAGCATCAAGACAGCCAATGTTTACAGTCACAACAGCGGTGCTGCATAATGATCTGTCAGAATTACAAACCTGGTAGTTAAAAGTATCGGTACCAGAGAATCCAGGGTTGGGTGTATAAGTTACCGTTCCGTCCGGGTTGACTACTACTGTTCCATTTGTTGGTTGAGACACTATAGTAACAGTAGTTGGAGATACTCTTCCTACATCATTGTTCAGGATATCTATAGTTACTGGGATGTTAGGATAGGTTTGAGACTGGTCATCGTTTGCAAATATTACAAAATCTACACACTGAGGATCCAATGTAAATCCTGCATCCAATGTAGTAGCTCCACTTACTGCAGCAACAGATGAATCCTGGCCATAAACAGCGGAGATTGGTGTTCCGTCACAAGTAAAGAAGGACATACCTCCGTTTCCTGTGCTGGTAAAAACCTTTTGTGCTTGTAGCTCAGAGAGCGTATAGGCCACATCATACTTCAAACCGCAAGGACTTGTCGATCCCGGTGCTGTACTTATGACACTGCCAGTATATTTAACATATACTGTGGTACTCTTGGTAGGAGTGATCCATACCGGATTAGCAGCTCCGGCAGAAGCCATGCCTGGTGCCCAAGCTGTCGTTGTAAAGTTCGTCAGTTGTTCTCCAGGAATCATATTAAATGCCCAGTCATAAGCTAAACCATTAGCATCAGCATCTACGATTGTGACAGCTGTATAGCTTTTCCCGTTGGCGCTCTCAAACTTATAAGCAGTGGCTTGATTCATCTCCAAAGATGTATAACCCTTGGCTGGAATTATGATGCTGCCATTGCCTCCAAGTCCATTTTTCCAATTCACTGTTATATCTTCATTCAAACTGTTTGTGAATACTGCGTATACAGGAGCAGTAGCCAAGGTTGTGTAAACAGGAGAGTAGTAGGTGCTTCCATAAAAGTTACCTGGCAGCAATGGAATATTTCTGGTTCCATAGTTATCTATTCCTCCAAAAACAAGATCTACACCCACCGGTTTGTTACTGGTGATCACAGCACCGGATTTTATATCATTTGACTTGTTTGTATCTCTGGTTTTATTACCTGGGGGTGGGCCAGCTGTTCCTTCATAGAACCATACCATTCCTTCTGCAAGTGTTGGCGATGTAACATCTACCACGCCATCTCCATTATAATCCAGCTGTACTATAGTACCGTTCTCCGACGCTCTTACAAATAGAGAAGTATAGTCGAAAACTGTAGTCGCAATATTAGGATTCAGTAGAGAGCTAATATTCTCTCCAAAAGGAACTACGAACAATCGCCCGAATTTGTTGGTATCGATCACATTACCTTTGGTATTTTGTACTGAGAAAGTTGCATCACTACCTGTAACCTTGGTAAGGGTCAATAACTTGGTAGAATATATTTTGTCTCTACCATCATATTGTATCGTGGTTTCGGTAGAGGTTCTGCCATCCCCTGTTCTGTAAGGGTTGTTATTATCTAATGTAATGATAGCCCCTTCCGGTAAAATGTCTGTCGGGTATCCCGGAGCAACACCATTAGCGGTGTTCCCGTCTCCCCAGATTTCCGTAGTAGTTTGTGTACGGGTTCCTGAGTTAGGCTCATAACCATCTTCCCAATGGTCATAATAGATAAGCGTATTAGAGTAATTGGCTCTGATACCAATAATCCTCCTGGCGTTGGCAGTATTATTACTTATTGCATCACTTCCCGCACTCATTAGTGCTTTTTTAAGTTCCGCATTTTCCGGGAAAGGCAGATAAAATGTTTTTGGTAAACCGGCGGTACTGCATACGTCAGTCAGGTTGGGCTCAATAGTAACCGTTACCGTAGCCTGGCTGCATGCGCCTGAAGGACCAGTACACACCCTATAGACAAATGTATCTGTTCCTGAAAAATCACCATTGGGTAAATAGGTTACAATACCGCCAGTACCAATTTGTACACTACCATTTGCAGGTTGTGTAGCAATGGTTAACGTACTAGGGTCTGGGCTGCAAAGATCATTGGCCAGAATATTGATTGCTAATGGTGTAGCAGACGGTCCCGTAGCAGCATCTGCTACTGCCTGAATTACTGCCGTGCTTACCGTGAAGGTAGAAGATGCTGTTGTGCTACATCCGCTTGCGGTGGCAGTAATTGTTGACGTTCCACTCCAGTTGGCGGCATAGGTTACCTCACCTGTTGTAGGGTTGATTGTTGGCTGCGTTCCTGTACCGGTATTTGTAATACTGTATGCCATACTATCTGCATTGGCAGATGTAGCTGTATAAGTTATCGTACCTGCACTTGTACATCTTTGAGCTGACAAAGCACTATTAAATACTGGAGCAGCAGGTGTAGGAGCTACCGTTACTGTAAACGTTGCTGTTCCTGGTGTACCACAACCACCATTGGCAGTTGCTGTAATGGTTGCTGTTCCTGACCATGACGCATTATAAGTAACAGCACCTGTATCGCTATTAATGGTTCCTGCTGCTGCAGGTGTAAGGCTATAAGAAACAGTTCCACCGGAAGATGTTACTGTAGCGGTGTATGTTACTGTTCCTGCGCCCTGACATCTATTGGTAGGCAAACCTGTATCAAAGACAGGTGTTCCTGCAGAGGCCAAAGCATTAGCACCACAAACATCCACAGGGGCAGTGGTGTAATAATAAGGAGCTCTTGTTGCATTGATAGTAGCAGAGCCATCTCCTGCATTACCATAATATTGATTTCCTGCAAAGCCAAAATTCTGTGTACAGGCTTTGATAACAATAGTTTGCGCCCCTCCTGACTCTACTGCAAGCATCCGGTCTGTAGTAGGACTGCCAGGATCAATAGTGGAAGTAGTACCACCGCCAGACCTAAGCTTGCTTTGATAATTTTGCCCCCAGTTAAAAATTTGTCCAGTAGTTGTAAGTACATTGATTGATGGATAACTGTCCTGATGTTCAGTAGGTGAAATCCATTTAATGTTATTCATTACCGCTCCCGAAGCCGAAGTGTATTTTGGTTGGATCCAGGTTGTTCTAGTTGTAGTTGTCCAATCACCTAATTCTTTTGAAGAGTTATTTCCCATAGAATATAGATTACCGTCGGTATACAAGACATAATAAGAACCCGTACTTGCCATACCAATCATTTTGATGGTACCTGAAGGATTGGGTAAGGTCATTTGCACTGCTCTGGTTTGATTGGCGCTGGCAGAGCCATTTCCTAAATAAGCCCCGGTTCCCCAGGTCCATAAGGTACCATCGGCACACAAAGCCATCAAAGAATTTCCTGACCCTCTCAAGACAACCACATTATCCAGCGTAGGATTACCTGGTGCTGAGGTTGTAACACGATTCCAATTATTATTTGCGGTTGTTAGTCCTGTTCCTGCTGAAGCTGCATTTTTCGTCAATATCCATGCCTCTCCACTACAAGTCAATAATGCTAAAGACGATTGTGTACCCATAAGGCTTTTAACCTGTTGTGGTTGTACACCCGGAGGCAGACCATAAGTGCTGCCAGATGTGTTCACTCTGCCAAAAGCTGCATTAGGTTGAATCGCAGATGGTATAAAGTTGCCAGGAGTTCCCCAAGCATATAAACCTTCAGTGGTTAGTAAAACGGATTGGTTATTAGGACCAGATGTTCCCCCTAAAGCGACTTTCAGGACAGTACCCTGCAAGCCCGGATAGTTGGTGCTATTTATAACAGTGGGACTGAGTAAATTAGATGAACCGTTGGCAGCAGTTCCGTATCCCCATATCTTAAAAGTACCATCAGCTTCTCGGATTGCATTAGTGACAGAAGCCGATATTATATTATCATACTCAATAGTGGCAGCATCATTGTTAGAATTGAGTCCATAGTTGCTGTTGCATACTGTGTTGCACTGCGCTTTAAAAATGGGCATACCCGCAAAGAGCAGTGTCGAGAATAATAGCAATTTCAATTTCGGGATGTCACGATCTTTTCGATGAAACCATCGGAATAAGTCAAGCGCCAGAAAAAAGAGATTTTCCAACCCTTTATTTGTGCTTTTTAAATGTTTTATCATCATAGTGTTATTGTTTGTCATCATTTATTGTTTAGATATTACCAACTGAAATTATTATACTTAATGTAAAATAATTTTAGGTTTTGCAATAAGGGATATAACATCCCAAAAAATAATCGTAAGATTTATCTCACTCAGGCAGAGTAAGATATAGACAATTAAGCGGTTTTTAGATAACGCGCTCGAATAAATTTTCGAGGAAAAAATAGTGATTAATCATTTGTGTGTTTTTTTGTTGTGTTTTATTAATTGCTAATGTTCTCAATTGATTCATTGAGGGAGTCTGTCAAAAACAAAAGCGCACAAAGAAATACAGATTTAGTAACCTGTAATAATAAGTGCTGTGTATTTTTCATGAAATTCTAACTGCAGAATAACCTTAGATCTAACATTGTTTATCATTTGTGTTTGTTTTTTTGTTGTGTTTATTTTTAAAATTACAATTGTAACTTTCAGTGGTGCAAGTTAATACTTTTTTTATATACTTTACAAAAAAAAAATAAAATGACCTCATTAAGGTCATTTTATTTTATTATAGTTGATTTAATGCAATCAGATTGGTGGGTGGCTGCTCCTCTCTTATATCCTTTTTTAAGTTATTTATAAAGTAAGACGGCGATATGCCTGTTTCTTTTTTGAAAACAACCGCAAAAACTTCTCTTGAGCCAAAGCCACAGCTTTCTGCGAGGTAACTGATTTTGTATTCCCGATAGATAGGATTTTTATAAAGTACTTCCGTGATGTAAACAATTCTCAATCCATTAATATAATCACTGAATTTTTTTCCTTTGTATTGCTTTAAGATTTCTGAAAGATATTTGTTGTTGGTGTCAAGATAGGTTGCCAGTCCAGATAAGCTCATATCCTGTCGCAGGTACTTTTGCGATTTTTCAAATTTTGCTAGTCTTGCAAGAATGTGTTTAACCGTGTCGTCATTAATGGACATTGTTTTTGTCTTGTGCTCTGTACATTCTGGAGTGTACAATGTCTCGGTCTCAAGGTCTGGAGAAATCTCAGGAGCAGAAGTCTTGAGATTCTCCATAATGTCTTCATAATTCTGTTCTGATGTGTTTTTGCCCTTTTTATAATAATAGCCTAATAATAGAAATGGTAGAAGAATAATGATGAATAATATACTCTTGTTAATATAAACGGCGGAATGATCTTGATGATCGTGAATGATTTCTGCTATAGAAATGTTGTTTCCAAGTTCATTGATAACGTTCAGATTGTCTTTGATGTCCGCATAAACCACCTTGTATCCGGATTTCGGGTGTTTACTGTCTGCAAATTCTTTGATTTGACTATTTAAATGCTTGTCAGATTGAAGTAATTTTGATTTTTCTGGATCAATCTGGCTTACAATGACCATATCTTTAGTAAAAATCAATAAAGTGTCTTTGTTAATCTGTACTATGACATCCTTTTTGTCGATGTTTGTTTCGTTTTGCCTAAACTCTTCTTCCAAAAATCCCGTATTGTTGAAAATAGAGGCAGCATTTATACTTCCGAAGTTCAAAAGGAACATTATAAAATAAAGCAATCTTTTTTTTTGTAAAATAAATTGGTTTAGCAAACCATTTTTATTTATTGTTTGTTCCATATTATCAGATTAATAGTATACTCCAATATTAGTCAGAAGCAAACAAATAATGCAACTCTTTTGTAGAAGAATGACAGAATTAATGTTGTTTGATTTCCAGAAAAGATTCGGAATTTTAACATTTTTATTTACAAATAAACAATATTGATTGTTAGTATTTTAAGATGATTTTAAAATGTTTTTTATGCCCGAAAAAATGTTTTTAGAAATTGACATACATTATTATATTTTTTTTGTAATTTTAGAAATGCTAATAATAATGAATTAATATTAGCAAAAATTTAAGTATAATCACTGTTAATGGAGGAATGTTGCTTGTTTGGTGTTATTAATTTCTCTAAAAACAAAAAACACAATAATAGTATGGACTTGGGCAAAATGTTAATCCTGTTGTGTCTTTTTGCAGTGTTTGGCTCTGTAAAATCTCAGTCAATTCATCTTAGCGGAACACAAATTCTCAGTAAATATAATTGGGTTGGAAATTCAATTAATTCATCTTTGTCTTCAAAAACTTTAGAGTCTTCTGATCCAAAGAAAAAGATTTCTACAAAAGACCAGATTAAAAAATACACGAAAATACTGAAAGATGAGCACAACAAAAGCTTAATCAAAATAATAGGTTTGTCCTCATCACTTACCGTTTTGGTAGTCGTGTTGATGTGGTTGTTTTTTAGTGAAAGAGATAAAAAGATTAAAGATAATTACCATTTGGCGCTTGAAGCATTGAAGGATAAGCCGGCTTCAACCTATGTTAAAAAAAATACTGATGCTGCATTAAGGAGTAATTATACAGAGACAAATAATATTATAAAAGATAGAATCAATATATCCGAAGATACAGAGAAAAAACTTTTGAAAAAGCTGGCTGCTTTTGAAGCTTCGGAAAGATTTTTGAAAAAAGAACTTACCCTTACTGCTTTAGCAAGTCAAAAAGGAACTAATCCAAAATACCTTTCGAAGATTATCCATACACATAGAAATCAAACATTTACTGGTTATATCAATAAATTGAGAATGAACTATATTATCCAGAAATTATATGATGAACCTAAATATAGAGAATACAAGATTAGCTATTTAGCAGATGAATGTGGTTATACCTCACCACAGGTTTTCGTAGTAGTTTTCAAAAAAGAAACAGGGCTCACGCCTTCCAGTTTTATAGAACAGCTGAAAACAGAATTAGATAATTATAATAATATGCTGATAGTGTAAATATAAAAACCTCGGATATCCGAGGCTTTATTTTTTTATAAATAATTGATACTATCTAAGTAGAGCGCTGAAAGTGTCACCTTGTCTGATATCTCCGGTATTATAACCTTTCATAAACCATTCTTCTCTTTGCGCAGAAGAACCGTGGGTAAAGCTTTCTTGGTTCACATAACCTTGACCTCTCTTTTGGATATTATCATCACCAACAGCCGCGGCTGCACTCATTGCCTCCTGAATATCACCTGGCTCTAAGAACTTTTCTCTGCTATCGGTTTGCTTTGCCCATAATCCGGCATAGAAGTCAGCTTGTAATTCGTTGGCAACAGAGATTTGATTGGCTTGGGTTTCGCTTCCTCTTTGACTTAATTGATGGACTTTATCCAGCGTTCCCAGTAAATTTTGGATATGATGACCATACTCGTGGCCGAGAACATAAGCTACTGTAAATTGTCCAACCTGAGCCCCGAATTTCTGCTGCAGCTCATTGAAAAAGCTCATATCCATATAAATAGTTTGGTCTGCAGGACAATAGAAAGGTCCCATCTCTGACCGAGCTGCGCCACAACCAGATTGTGTTCCGCTTTCAAAAAGAACCACTTTGGCTGGTGTGAACTGGATTCCGTTTTCTTGGAAAACCTTGTTCCAGGTTTGTTCATTTTCAGCAGTCAACATTTTTACAAATTCTCTAATGTTGAGCTCTTCTTTAGAAAGTTGCCTTTGTTCGGTTTGTTGCGGAGAAGAAGTTGCACTATTTTGTAAAATTGCAGAGGGGTCGCCTCCGAGGAAGAATACGATGGCTGCAATAATGATGGTTCCTAAGCCACCGCCAACCAGCATTCCGCCGCCGCCAGAGCCGCGTCTGTCATCTACATTGTCACTTCTATCGTTTGTCCATTTCATAATTAATATTTTGTGTTTTTAAAATTAAGAAATTCTTTTGTAGCTATAACTAAAAATTATGCCGTTGTTTGTCAATAGCCCCGATAGTAGCGGCATCCTTTTTTGTTTTTCTAATCCTCGTTTTTTTTGATGGTAAAACGTTCTGAAAAACAAAAAAGATATAGCGGATAGCGGGATTAAGCTCCTAAAATTTAATAATTAGAGAGAAAACTTCGTATTGAAATCTATCATTTTCAATGCAGTAACTGCAGCTTCCACACCTTTGTTGCCAAGATTTCCGCCGCTTCTTGCGATAGATTGTTCTTTGGTATCGTCTGTCAAAACGCAGAAAATGGCTGGTGTGTCAGTTAAGATATTGCAATCTTTGATGCCTTGTGTTACACCTGAACAAACAAACTCGAAATGAGGCGTCTCACCACGTATCACATTACCAATGGCAATGACTGCTGCGAATTTGTTGGAACGGCAAAGTTTCATTGTTGCAAAGCTCAATTCGAATGCGCCTGGAACGTAATAAATATGGATGTTTTCTTCTTTGATGCCTTCTGCTTTGAGCGTTTCGAGAGCGCCGTTGCGAAGGTTGTAGGTTACGAAGTCGTTCCACTCAGAAACAACAATGCCGATAGAATATTCATCGGCATTGGTTATATTGAGTGGCTTATAATCTGAAAGATTAGTTGTTGCCATTGTTTAATAATATTTTGTCATTTCTATAAAAGCGTCAGATTGACCATTGTCATAATCCTGGTATTTCTCATCAATCGCAGAGAAATATTTTTTAGCATCAGCATTTTTCTTAAGTGCCAAAGCTAGCATTCCTGCTTTTTTTGTGAAATAGTAAGATGTGTAAGCGTCATCTGATGCAGAAGAAGCTTTGTCTGCCATTGCCAAAGCATCATCAGCTTTGTTGAGGTTGGATAGACAGTCTGCCATCGCACCATATTTAAGAGCTACCAATACTTTGTTGCCAGAGCTGAATTTGTCTAACAAGTCGTAAGCTTTCTGATAATTTCCTTTTTTGAATTCTATAAGACCAGCGTTGTAAGCAGATAATTTACCAGCTTTTGTGCTTTCGTATTCTTCATAAGTTCCGATGAAACCTGGGTTTGCAACAGATTTCCCACCTAAAGCCAAGTCTTCTTTACCATCGGTCAAATTTTTCTGAGCAGCTAAGTAGCTTCTTGTAGCTTCTTCGTTTTTAGGACCCAAAATGAACTGCTGGTAACCAAACCATCCAAGAACTGCAACAATCAAAATACCGAAACCGATACTCAGAGTTCTTGCATTTTTTTCAAGGAAAGATTCTATGTTCAATGCCTCTTTATCTAGGTCTCTGAAGAATTCTACAGTTTCTTTTCCTTCTTGTTCGTTCTTTTTGTTATGTAGATCTGCCATAATTTTTTAGTAAATGAAGTGCAAATTTAATGCTTTCCTTTTGATTTGCAAAAACTTATTTTTCTGATGAGAGAAATATTTTAATATTGAAGTATCGAATAGACTTCTGAGTTAAATTTCTTTAGTCTTTCAACACCATTCAAATCTTTTAAATCAATTAAAAAACTGAATTGCGTAGGAATGGCGCCTTGCTTTGCAACCAATTTTGCTGCGGCTTCCGTAGTTCCGCCTGTTGCCAGAAGGTCATCGTGAATCAAAACGCGTTGTCCTTCTTTCAAATGCCCAGTTTTCATTTCGATTTCAGCTGAGCCGTATTCCAAATCATATTTTTCTCCAATGAAAGGCGGTGGTAATTTGCCGGCTTTTCTGATTAAAACAAATGGGACATCCAAAGCTACTGCAATCGCGATTCCGAAAAGATAACCTCTGCTTTCTATACCACAAACTACATCAATCTTGCCTCGGCTGAAATGGGCTAAATCTGCGATGACCTCTTCATATAATTTTGGTTGAAGAAAAATAGGGCAGATATCCTTGAACTGAATTCCCGGAATTGGAAAGTCCGGAATGTTGTCTATTGTTTCTTCTAATTTCTTGATTAATTCCGCAGATGCCATTTTTTATTTTTAAGGATTGATTTTATAAGTGGTGATTTTCCAATTGTTGTTAGCAGACTTTAGTCCGTAAGTCACATTCAGAGAAGTGGTTTTTCCGTTTTTGTCGGTCACGTCATAAGTTACGTTCACGTTTGCAGAATTATCTTTGTTGTAAGGAACTGCAATATTTTTTACACTGATATTCTTAACCGAACCAAAACCTGAATTCGGATTAGAGAATTTGTCGTAAGATCCCCAATTTGGATTGTCAGAAGACTCATAAGCTGCTTTGAAGTTCTGAGAAGACAGGTTGTTCAAAAATTTTGTAACCGTTGCTTTTGGATCAGAAGCGGCTGGCTTTGGAGCTGGTGGCGGCGTTACAATGGTTTCGCCTGTTTGTGGGTCAACTGTAGAAGTAGGAACTTGAAGTGAGTCTGCTACAACTGGCGGCGGAGGCGTGTAAAGTGCTTGTCCATTCACAGGAACACCCATTTTTATCATCTGTAATAACTTCTTGGTTGTTTTTACAGTCAACTTAATATCAATTTTTTCTTCAAAGATTTTCTCTTTCGGAAGCTTAGCATAAAGAACTGTGAATCCTCTGAAAGCTGGATCTTGCATCAGGTTTTTAGAAGTAGAAATCTTGTTTCCTCCGCTGGAAATTTCCATTACAGTTTCCAATGCTGCACCTTCAAAATCCACTTTTCTTCCGTTGTTATCTAATAATTGTGGGATAATGATCAAACCTTTCGAACCGATTAAACTATCACCGGCAATATTTCTTACATTGATGCTAAGACTCGCTGCGTCAATATCATTAGGATCTTTTTCTGAAGCTGCGACATTACCGAAAATGTTCATCTCTCCAAGACTTGGCGGTGCTGTACTGCTCCATGCGATTCCGTTTTTCTGAGCCACTTGGTCTGCCATTGCGAAAATCTCAGCCGTTTTTTTACCATCCAGAAGTTTTCCAAGTGCCGTGATTTCTGCAATGTCGCCTTCAGCTTCTACACCAAAAGTTTTCAAGATATACAAGGCCTCGTTGAATTTTACTTGTTTCAATGTTGGTAAGCTGGAAGCCATATCATTGATACTTTCCTGGAAGCTTTTGCGGCTGCTCCCATCAACACTTGTTTTTTTGCAACCTACCATAAAGAATAATAAAGTTGCTAAGAGACAGTATTTTATAAATTTCATTTTGTGTGATTTATTTTTAAAAGTAAGGAATATGTTTGATTCGCAAACCTTTATATCAATTAATATGCAAAATTAAATTTAAAATCCATAAAATCTCTATTTGATTTGATTTTTTCCAAGTTTAAGTTTTAGTAAAATATCAAGAATGAAAATTGGAATAAAATAAACAACAAGAGTTAAATTATCTTTAAATATTTCTTTAAAAATTAAATTTTAATTAATTGGTGTCCGATATGCTTAGGACGAACGAAGGACGAACATAGGATATAGAAAGGACGAACAAAGACAAGTGAAAAATTTTCACATTCGTTTAGTTCAAATTTTTGTCAAAATTAAGACTTAAATCAATCAAATTTTTTCAAAGAAAATTAAAAAGGGTAACTTTACGGAAAATTAAAGTTAATGCAGAACAAATTGGTTATTGATATTCACAGTTTTTCTTATAAAAAGAAAGGAATTCCTAAAGATGATTCCGGAAACGGCGGCGGTTTCGTTTTCGATTGCAGAGGAATCCTGAATCCTGGAAGAATTGAAGAATATAAATCACAAACAGGAAATGATGTTGGTGTGCAGAAGTTTTTGGAACAACAAACAGAAATGCCTCAGTTTTTAAAATCAATTTATAGTCTTCTTTCCATCACTATAGAGAATTATCTGGGAAGAGGTTTTGAGAATCTGCAAATTAATTTTGGCTGCACAGGCGGACAGCATCGTTCGGTTTATTCTGCGATTAAAACTTCGGAATTCATCAAGGAAAAATATCCTGAAGCAGAAGTGAGAATCCACCACGATGAACAATTACAACTTAATCTATCATCGATAAGTGATAATTAATTGTTGATTTTTATTCATTATTAGATCATCAATCTTTTATCAATTATCATTTACATAATATGAAAGCATTACTATTTGCTGCGGGAATGGGAACCCGACTAAAACCTTTCACAGACAACCATCCGAAAGCTTTGGCGCAAGTTAACGGCGTTGCGCTTTTAGAAAGAAATATAAAATATCTCCAGAGCTACGGGATTAATGATTTTGTCATTAATATTCATCATTTTGGAGGACAGATTTTGGCATTTTTAGCTGAGAATGATAACTTCGGCGCTAATATAGAAATCTCCAATGAGTCAGAAGAACTTCTGGAAACGGGCGGTGGACTTTTGTTCGCCAAAAGATTTTTGGAAAACGAAAAGACATTCCTGATAATGAATGTTGATATCCTGACTGACCTTAATATCACAAACTTCATCAAGCTTCACGAAATCAAAGGTGGAATGATTACTTTGGCGGTTTCTGACAGAGACAGTTCCAGAAAGTTGATGTTCAATGATAAAATGTATCTTAAAGGCTGGAAAAACTTGACTACAAATAAAAAAACTGTAGTTGGCGGTATTTTCAAATTAAGAGAATTGGCGTTCAGTGGCGTTCATTGTGTGAATTCTGAGATATTTGAGAAGATGACCAGAACCGGGAAATTCTCTATTATGGACGAATATATGGATCTGATGAAAGAAGATATCATCATCGGTTATCAACACACTGCAAACCTTATAGATGTTGGAAAACCAGAATCAATTACCGAAGCAGAAAGACTATTCAAATGACACAACAAGACGAAGATAAAAGATTACAGGAAAGCCTGAGGCAGAAAACCTGGGACGAGACGATTACGAAGGACAGCTGGATGGTTTTCCGGGTAATGTCGGAATTTGTAGATGGCTACGAGAAAATGGCGAAAATTGGACCTTGTGTTTCGATTTTTGGTTCTGCAAGGTTGAAAGAAGACAACTTTTACTATAAAATGGCTTCTGATATTGCGCAGAAAATCACAGAAATTGGATTCGGTGTCATCACTGGTGGCGGACCTGGAATAATGGAAGCCGGAAACAGAGGGGCTAGCGGACAAGGAAAATCAATCGGACTAAATATAGAATTGCCTTTCGAACAACACTTTAACCCTTATGTTGACAAAGGGTATAATATCAATTTTGATTATTTTTTCGTTAGAAAAGTGATGTTCGTGAAATATTCTCAAGGTTTTGTAGTGATGCCCGGAGGTTTCGGAACATTGGATGAACTGTCAGAAGCTTTGACTTTAATTCAAACCAATAAAATCGGCAAATTCCCCATCGTTTTGGTTGGAAGTGAGTTCTGGAGCGGATTGTTGGATTGGTTCAAAGGAACTTTGTTGAAAGAAGGTTTGATTGCAGAGAAAGACTTGTCGCTTTTCCGTGTAGTTGATACTGCGGAAGATGCGGTTGAGCATATCAAATCTTTCTATGACAAATATTCTGTAAGTGTGAATTTCTAATCTGTGGCATATAATTTGACCAAATATTATATTAAATTTATTAAAACATTACAAAAAATGAAAAAATCAATATTTATATTATCTCTGGGAATTTTGTTAATCAGTTTTTTCAGTTTTAAAGATTTTGACTTCTTCTCGTCTATGACCAAAGTTGATTATATTGATGGAAGCAAGACGCTGAAGTTTACAACAAAATTGAACACTAACCATATTTCACAAGCTGTAAAGATTGATCCATCTACTGCAGGTTTTGAAGCAGAAGTGAAAAAATATGTAAATAACAACGTAGATGTTGCTATAAATGGTGCTGCAAAAACATTGACTTTCACAGGTAGTCAAGTGAACGGCGAATCTGTTTGGGTTTATTATGAAGTGGGAAATGTTTCTGATATATCCAGCTTGAAAATCAAAAACAGTATCCTGATTGGACAGTTTCCAAAGCAAGTCAATATTATGAATATTACTTACAAAGGTACTCTGAAAACGCTCAATTTCCAGAAAGGAAAAGAAAGTTCAGAAGTTACTTTCTAGATAAAATTAAAGTCGGCAATTAGCCGACTTTTTTATTTATTCTGTTTCGATAATAATGACATTGTCTTTGTCCTTGAACTGATGATTCTTATCCATCATTTCCTTGAGATTGAAATTCACTTCGATGGTTTTATTGTCAACTTTCTTAATCCAATCATGTTTTCCTGTGATTGATTTTATTTTCTTATCGAAGACTAATTTGTTTTTCAAATCCATTTCCATCATATTCAGGAAACCATCTATATCTTCTTTTGTTGTTTGCCCGTCGGTTTCGCCACCTTTCAAGAGCGCTTCAAAATCACTTGGAGACATTTGAAGTTTTGACATATCTATTTTCAAAGATTTCCCATCCCAGTCATCGAAAGCGGTATTGTTCATCATAGAGCCTTCTTTACCTAAAAGTGAACCAACTCCTGCTAATTCAGCATTAGTCAAAGGGTCAGATTTTACAGAGAAACCTTTGAATTTGTCTGCATCAAAATTACCTTTGAAGAATATCTTTTTCATCAGTTTTATAGAATCCGGATTGGTGGCTGCTTTGCCTTCCATTTTCTGCATCTCGTACAAATTCTGCCAGTCACGAGGGTACTTTTCCATTTTCATCAAATCTGAACTTTGATTGAGAGAGTCTGGCATAAAAGATTTCATCATTTCCACTGCCTGAGACATATCGATGTCTGTTGCAAAACTCACTTTTTTATCAGCATGATAATGATTGGTTGTAGAAATAGAGCAGGAGTGGAGTAGGAATAATCCGCAAAAGATTATGATTGCTTTCCAGATGGTAGTTTGGGTTTTCATTAATTTCAATTTGTCGATTTAAAATTAATTAAAAATTTGAGATAAACTTCAATTAATGACAATTCGTGTGGTCCAGATGAAAACCTTGTTTAGAATGCTGAACGTGCAAAGCTTCGGAATGTGGTGAAACGTAAGGAATTCCTAACTCCAAACCTCTCAGAACGAATAATCCGCCCAAGACAATCATCATCACAGGAATCACTCTCAATATTTTGACCCGAAAAGTGGTCGTAATGAAGTTTCCCAAGAAAACTACGGCAAACATAAACGGAAAAGTCCCTAACCCAAATAATAGCATAAAAACTGAGCTTTGCCAGATTCCGCCTGCTGCTAATGATGCGGTTAACGCCATATAAACCATTCCGCAAGGTAAAAATCCGTTCAGGATTCCGGTTGCGAAACGGGATTTATAATCTGGTCTTTGGAGGATTTTTCCCAATTGCATTTTGACTTTCAACAAAGCCTTTGACACAAAAGGAATTTTAGCAGCAAAATCTTTTCCTCCGAAAGAAGAAATCGCCATTATTATCAAAAGAATTCCGACAGAAACAGTCAGATATTTTTGGAAGCCAGCCAACTCAAAGCTTTGACCTATGATTCCAAGAACTGCTCCCAGAAAAGAGTAAGTCAGAATTCTGCCGAACTGATAAGTGATATTTTGTAAGTAGAAATTAGCTTTCTGATTTTTGGTAAGACCCATAGATAAAGCGATAGGACCGCACATCCCAATACAATGGAAGCCGGAGGCAAAGCCTAATCCAATCGCTGATATGATGAAGGTCATTTCCATAGAATATCGTAATCTATCTGATATGATTTTTTATTTTCTGTCCATTTTAGCTTCAAAGTGTATGAGCCTGGAGATAAAACTTTTTTAGGAATTAAGAAAACATTGTGCTGTAAACCGACTTCCTTTTTTACATCCAAATTAGAATCTTCAGTTCTGAATAATACAAAATTTACTTTATCATCATCCACTTTGATACTCTCCGGAAAAGTAATCATCATTCCTTCACTGGTTGCTTTATAAACTGGTTGTTCTTTTAGTTGAGCTGCATTTTTCTTCGCATCAATGATATCCTGATATTGTAATTCCTCTTCGTAGTAATTATTGGAAATCATTTCTGCATTTTGTTTCCCCATCGGAAAGACGAAAATCAAAAATAAGATGAACAGTATAAAACATCCTAAAGCTATCGCCAAACCGTGTCCCCAATGTAATTTTTTCATTTTCTAATTAGATTTAAAATTGAAATTTGAAAGGTCCCTCAAAGTAAGTGTTATAAGAATCTAATAATTCTCCGTTCATATCATAAACACCCAATTCGAGATTTTGTTTGGACAATTTGATTTGACTTTCTGGGAAACTTACATTGATGGTTCCTTTTATCATCGCATCTCTCTTTAGAACAATTTTGTTGGTTGTACTAGAAGATATTTCTCCGTTTTTAGGTTCGATAATTTTGATGATAACGGTTTTTGTTTCGTTCGATTTATTAAGGAAAGTATAATTATAAGTATTAGTAATTTTTCCATCTCTTACAAAGAAAGTTGACCCGGGAGGTTTCAGGAATTTAGCTTCCATTTGCCCTCTGTTGTAAAGCAGAAATCCAAGGAATCCGACTAACAAAGCTAATATCACAGAGTAGATTTTCATTTTGCCGGAGAACTTAAACTGTTGCTGTTCTTCAATTTCTTTTTCAGAAGCATAACGAATCAATCCTGGTGGAAGACCCACTTTTACCATCACTTCATCACAGGCATCGATACATGCTGTACAATTCACGCATTCCATCTGCAAACCATCACGGATATCGATTCCTGTCGGACAAACTACAACACACTGCTTACAATCGATACAATCGCCTTTTCCTTGGGCTCTTCTGTCTTCTCCTTTTTTCCATTTGGAACGGTTTTCTCCTCTTTTATAATCGTAAAAAACATTGATGGTTTCTTTGTCTATCAAAACACCTTGCAATCTACCATAAGGACAAACCATTGTACAAACCTGCTCTCTGAACCAAGCAAATACAAAGTAGAATGCTGCTGTGAACATAATCATCACCAAGAAATTGGTTGGTTTTGCAAACGGACCTTCCTGCATTATTCTCAACACCTCTTCATAACCTACAATGTACATAAACATAATGTGGGTTATTACTAATGAAATGATAATGAATATCGACCATTTAAGAGCACGTTTCCAGATTTTTTCAGAATCCCAAGGTTGACTGTCTAATCTTATCTGCTTATTTCTGTCACCTTCTATTGCGTATTCTATTTTACGGAAAATCATTTCCAAAAAGATGGTTTGCGGACAAATCCAGCCACAAAATATCCTTCCGAAGGCTACTGTGAAAAGAATAATAAATATTAGTGACGCAATGGCGCCTAAAGCTAAAATAAAGAAATCCTGTGGATAAAATGGCTGACCAAAAATGAAGAATTGGCGTTCTATAATATTGAATAAAAGAACCGGATTGCCGTTGATTTTTAAAAAAGGAATTACAAAATAGATTGCTAATAATACAATACTAACCAAATATCTGTAATTGGTATATTTACCCTTTGGTTTTCTTGGAAATACCCATCTTCTTTTTCCGGTATTATCCATTGTTCCAACAGAGTCTCTGAATGTCTCAGCTTCTACCACCCAGCTTTCAGCCTCGTTGTATTTTTTTTCTGTCCCACTCATAATATTTAGATAAAAAAAGAGATTGTCCGAAAAACGAATTGTAATTAATTCATTTTCCAAATATCATTCCGAATAGAACGATATCCTTGTGACAATCTCTTTGTATGTTAAGTTGTTTACTGCTTATTTTTCCCAGTGTGCTTCTGTCCCCTGAGGAGCAGCGCCACCTTGTGCTTCAGTAATAGGCGCCTGTTCTTGGTTGATATGATAAACATAAGCTGCTACAGCCTGCATTTCAAAACCATTCACTACACCATTTTTACCCCAAGCCTGCATTGTTGGGTTGTTTTTACTACCATTATCTACCATATAGAAAACATTTTTGAACAAAGTTTTCTCAGGTTGATTAATCCAGAAATTATCTGTCAAGTTAGGACCAATTCCTCCTTTTCCACCTTCACCGTGACAAGAAACACAGTTCGTTTCAAAAACAGCTTTTCCAGCTTCTACATTGTCTTCTGAGAAAACAGCTGTTTCCAGAGTTGGCTGAGTAACTGTAGCCATATATTCGCTAATTGCAGCAGTTTGCTCTCTGTATTCTTGCTCATACTCTTTGTATGGATGCGCAAAATCTGTCAGGAAATAAGATGAGATATACAAAATACAGTAAGCTGTACCAAAATAGAAAAGACCTAACCACCATTTTGGAAGCTGATTGTCAAGCTCCATAATTCCATCGAATCCGTGGTCGATAAGAATGTCTTTTTCTTCTTTCTCACCTTGACTTTTGAATGCGCCATTCCACAAATATTGGAAATATGGAACTTTGGTTTCGTTAAGATAAGCTGCTTTTTCAGCATCAGTTAATTTTTTGAATTTTTCGTTTTCAATCAAATCACCAATTGCAGTTTGAATGAATACGACTATAACACTGATTAAAGCTGTTCCCAGGAAATATCTGGACGTTAAAAAGTCAGATGACTGCGAGAACATATAAAACACTACCAGTAATAATCCTAAAACAATTAGAATATTAATATAAACAGGTGTTCTTCTTTTCATAGTTAATTATCTTTAATAGAGTTACAAAGTAAATTTGTCATCGTCGTGGTCTTTTTCCAAAGGGGCATTTTCTTCTTCGCTATAATATTTCTTTGGTCTGTTGATTACAATATAAACCACAACTACAAAGAACAAGATGAAGATTATCATTGCTAAAGTTTGGAAAAAACCAGCGTTTTCCACATTGGAGACGATGTCTTTAAAACTTTGCGGAATCATTTTGTTTTAAATTTTAATTACTAGCCGTTTTTACTTCAGTTGTTTTGATATCCGTTCCTAATCTTTGCAGATAAGATATCAATGCTACGATTTCTCTCTTCTCAAGTGGTACAAATTGCTCGCCAGCTTTTGTTTTAGCATCTTTAGCTTCAGCAAAAGATTTTTTAACATCGGCAGCTTCTGAGAAAACATTCTTCACAATTGCGCTGGCTTGGTTGTTCATCCAAGAATCCATTGTATCGATTTGAGCTTTTGTATAAGGAACATCGAAAGTATTTTTCATCAATTCCAATTTAGCTTTAGATTTGCTTCTGTCAAGCGTATTTTCAATCAACCAAGGATATCTAGGCATGATAGAACCTGCAGATGTAGACCTTGGGTTGTACATATGCTTAAAGTGCCAAGAATCTGGTCTTGCGCCACCTTCTCTTTGCAAATCCGGACCTGTTCTTTTAGAACCCCAAAGGAATGGTCTGTCATAGATGAATTCCCCAGCTTTAGAGTATTGTCCATTCTTTCCGTTGAATCTTACAACTTCATCACGGAAAGGACGAATCATTTGAGAGTGACAAGCATTACAGCCTTCTCTGATATAGATATCTCTACCTTCTAATTCCAGCGGAGAATAAGGCTTAACCGCAGAAATTGTAGGGACGTTATCTTTTACAAAAATAGTAGGAAGGATTTCCAAAGAACCTCCAATTGCTAGTACAATGAAAGATAATATTGATAAATAAAGCGGCGTTCTTTCTAACCAAAGGTGGAAAGTTTCGCCTTCTTTTCTTCCTTTTTTTACGTTTGCCAAAGCTGGTGCTTCTGCAGAAACATCTTTTTGGAAAGAACCTTTTCTAGCTGTTGCAATTAAGTTTACAACCATAAGAATGGCTCCGGAGAAATATAAGAAACCTCCAACAAATCTCATTTTGAAGTATGGAAGGATTGCTGTTACAGTATCCAACCAGTTTTTATAAACCAAAGTCCCGTCTGGATTGAATTGCTTCCACATCAAACCTTGTGTAAATCCTGAGATATACAATGGAACGGCGTAGAAAATAATCCCGAAAGTTCCTAACCAGAAATGCCAGTTAGCTAATTTTACAGACCACAACTTGGTTCTCCACAAAATTGGAACTAAATAATAAATAACACCAAATGCCATAAATCCGTTCCATCCCAATGCTCCTAAGTGAACGTGACCAATAACCCAGTCTGTAAAGTGACCAACTTTGTTTACTGTTTTTGTTGCTAAAAGTGGACCTTCAAAAGTTGCCATGCCATAACAAGTTACAGCCACAACAAAGAATTTAAGAACCGGATTTTCTCTTACTTTATCCCAAGCTCCTCTTAGTGTAAGAAGTCCGTTCAACATTCCTCCCCAAGATGGTGCAATCAACATAATGGAGAAACCTGTTCCTACTGCCTGAGCCCAAGCTGGTAGAGAAGTATATTGTAAGTGGTGTGGACCAGCCCAGATATATACGAAGATTAATGACCAGAAGTGGATAATTGATAATTTGTATGAGAAAACTGGTCTGTCAGCTGCTTTTGGTACGAAGTAATACATCATCCCAAGAACAGGGGTTGTCAGGAAGAATGCAACCGCATTGTGGCCATACCACCATTGTACCAAGGCATCTTTAACACCTGCATAAGCTGAGTATGATTTCCAAGTCGAGAAAGATAATGGAACTTCTAAGTTGTTAAAGATGTGAAGCATTGCTACAGCAACCCAAGTTCCGATGTAGAACCAAATAGCAACATATAAATGTCTTACTCTTCTAATCGCAACCGTTGCGAACATATTGATTCCGAAAATAAGCCAAACAACCAAAATCAAAAGGTCAATCGGCCATTCGTGTTCTGCATATTCTTTGGAGGTGTTAAGACCCATAAAGAATGTGATAATTGTTGTCACCAACATCAATTGCCATCCCCAGAAATGCATCCAAGACAGCGTATCACTCCACATTCTTGTTTTTAATAGTCTTTGGATAGAGTAGTAGAATCCTGAGAAAAAGCTGTTCCCCACAAATGCGAAAATCACCATACTGGTGTGCATCATTCTAATACGACCAAATCCAAAGGCACCCTGAGAATGAACCAATCCCTGCAATCCTTCACTTCTAAGCGTTCTGATTGTTGGGTCGTCTGTTCCCAGGAAAAATTCCGGTAATTCAGGATAAAATAGTAACAACGCAGCCGTAAGTCCCAATAAAAAACCTACTAAACCGAAAACGACTGTCGCAATAAGAAAGGCGCGAACAATCCCGTTGTCATAACTAAATTTTTGTGTTTCCATATCTACAAATAGCAATTATTCATTTTCATTTTTAGGAGTTTCCGTCTCCTTATCTGTCTTCACCTCATCGTCAAATAAAATTCTAACGGCAGGCGATTCATCATCTTCAAACTGTCCTTTTTTTGCTCCAATTATAAAGATAACCAAGAAGATAGCAGCTAAAGAAACGCTGCAAATAATCATTAAATAGAGAATCTCCATATCTGCTCGCAAATTTAAGATAAAACAGTCGTCAAATTTAGTGAAAATTACTGACTTTGGTCAGAATGGCCGAAATATGGATAATTTATAATCACTCTAAATAAAGGCGTTCTAAATGTTTATCTTGAAATATTTAGAACTTCTGAGCCAAGTGGAAAGTGTTGTGAAAGTAACCACAGTTACAGAACTTAAAGGCATAAAAATAGCAGCAAAAAGTGGATGCATATGTCCTGAAACTGCAAACCCGACTCCAACAACATTGTAACACAAACTAATTATGAATGTGAATTTTACAATTTTGATAGCATCTTTGGAAAGTTTTAGAAATTTATCCAATTCAGGGATTTTTTCGCCGTTCATAATCACGTCGGATGATGGTGTGAAAGAGTTGCTGTCGTCCGCAATGGCGATTCCGACATTACTTTGTTTTAAAGCGCCAGCGTCATTCAGTCCGTCGCCAAGCATTGCCACTTTTTTACCGTTGTCCTGAAGTTTTTTGATGAAATCCAGTTTGTTTTCAGGATTTTGATTGAATTTCATTTCAGAAATTGATGGAATCAGTTTTTCCAAAATTGGTTTTTCAGAAGAGTTGTCGCCACTCAAAATATTGATTCCGTAATTTTTTAAATTTTGGAAAAGTTGAGCCAGATTATTTCGATATTCATTTTTGAAAATAAATTTACCGATGAATTCTCCATTTTTGCTAATGTAAACCGCTGTTTCCATATTTTGAGATTCTTGCCCAGTGAAATTAGCTGAACCAATTTTATAAGTAATTCCTCTTACTTTTCCCTGATAACCTTTACCTGAGATTTCCTCAAAATCTTCAATTTCAAAATAATCATCATTCACATCAATGAAATCATAAAGTGATTTTGAAAGTGGATGATTGGAATTTTTAAGCAAAGACTTAATATTTCTCAAATCAAATTCCCCAATTTCTGTTCCGATGAATTTGATATTCGTCTTTTTATTCTCAGTAATAGTTCCTGTTTTATCAAAAACTAATGTGTCAACTTTTGCCAGTCTCTCGATGGTTAAGGTGTCTTTAACATAGAATTTATTTCGACCCAAAATTCTCATAATGTGACCAAAAGTAAACGGTGCGGACAGAGCTAAAGCGCAAGGACAGGCAACAATCAGAATCGCAGAAACCACTTGGAACATTTTTTCAAAATTAATAGTTGACCAATAGATTCCTGCAACTAAAGTGATTCCTAAAATGATGAATGTGAAATATTTACTAATCGTATTGGTCATTGTATCAAGACCAGTTTCGAACTTTTTGAACGCTTCTTTATTCCAAAGCTGGGTCAAGTAACTTTGGTCAACACTTTTGATGACTTCCAATTCTAAAACCGAACCTGATTGTTTCCCGCCGGCAAAAATTTTGTCACCAGGTTTTTTAGAAATATGAGCAGATTCTCCAGTGATAAAACTGTTGTCTATGTTGCCTTCACCTTTGATCAAAATAGAATCTACAGGAATGATTTCCTGATTTCTAACCATAATCCTGTCGCCAACAGCTAATTCGGATAATAAAATATTTTCCTGTTTTCCGTCAAAATCGACTTTGGTAACGGCAATCGGATAGAAAGATTTGTAATCTCTGTCGTAGGATAACGAGTTGTAAGTTCTTTTCTGAAAGGTTTTTCCAAGCAACATAAAGAACAGTAATCCGCAAAGTGTGTCAAAATAACCCGGACCATAATCTGTTACAGCTTCGTAAATACTTCTTCCATAAAGCACAAAAATCCCCAGAACAATCGGAACATCGATGTTGATGATTTTGTTTTTCAAACCATACCAAGCTGATTTGTAATAATCCGAAGCAGAGTAAAATACAACTGCAGTTGCCAGCAGGAATAAAATGATTCTAAATAAATGTTTGAATGAATGAAACCAAACGTCGTCTCCAGAAACATATTCTGGAAAGCTGAAAAACATCCCATTTCCGAAAGCAAAACCGGCAACAGCTAATTTGATTAATAGACTTTTGTCAAGTTTGTCCTGCTTTTTTTCTGCTGTTTCCAGATTAATCACAGGTTTGTAACCAAGATTGGTCAGGAATTTTGCAACTTCACTCAGTTTTATTTCGTCTTCTTTGAAAGAAATTTGAACCGTCTTTCTTGTGAAATTAACCTGAGAATATTTGATTTTATTATTGATGGTGTTAAGACTTTCCAATAGCCAAATACAAGAAGAACAATGGATAACAGGGATTTTGAAAGTCACAAGCGTTGTTCCGCCTTCTGAAAAATCGACAACTTTTGTGAAAATTTCGGGTGTATCCAGATAATCGAACTGAGCGTTGTTCTCGTTGCTCGGTCTGATTCCGGAATTTTTATTGATATTGTAAAAATTGTCAAGGTTGTGAAAATTCAGAATTTCATAAACCGATTGACAACCGTTGCAGCAAAAGATTTTTTCATCGAAAAGAAGTCTTTCTTTGTCGATTTTCTGACCACAGTGAAAGCATTGTTCTGCCATTAAAAAATACTCAGATATTTGGATTGCAAAATTACGTCAAAAATCTTGGTATGTAGTGTTAAAAAGTCTTATTTTTGCTGACAAATGTCATAGGTATGTCTCTTGAACAACAATTGGTTATAGAAGAAAATTTCTCAAAAGCATTTAACAAAGAATCTTTGCGCGAAAGTCTTAATCCCGAAGATTTTGAAGTTTACAGCAATGCACTCAAAGTTCTGGAATTCTCAAAAGGTGATGTCGTTTTCGACGATGGCGAGTCGCCGAAAGGTGTCTATTTTATCGAAAAAGGAACTGCAAAATTGTCGAAATCAGGTGTTTATGGTAAAGACCAGATTCTTAGATTCTGCAAGGAAAACGATTTGATAGGTTACCGCTCTTTGCTTTGTGGTGAGAATTTTCAGGCTAAAGCAGAAGCAATGACCCCAATGAAAGTTCAGTTTTTACCATCTGATATTTTCTTGAAACTGTTAGAAGTTGACCCGAAATTATCTTATGCAATGCTTCAAAAAATTGCTTACGAATTAGGCGAATCTGCAAACACTGTAACCTTCCTTGCACAAAAAACGGTAAGAGAAAGATTGGCAGAAATCTTAGTTTTGCTGGAACAAAAGTTGGGAACAGATCCGGAAGGTTTCATCAAAATCTCCTTGACCAGAGAAGAAATTGCTAACCTGATTGGAACTGCAACAGAAAGTGCCATTAGATTAATTTCCGAATTCAAACAAGATGATTTGATTTCTGTGGAAGGGAGAAATATCAAAATCCTCAACAGAGAAAAATTGATCAAGCTTGGTCACGTGGTGATATAAGTGATAATCGATAAATGATAATTGATTTTCAATTCATCGTACATTTATCATTCTTATTTTAAATCATTTATCAACTATAATTTATCATTAATAATCCCTATGTCTGTACATTCTGAAATTAAAAAAATCACGACTGAGACCTTACGAAAAATGAAATTCGATAAGGAAAAGATTACAATGTTGACGGCTTACGATTTTACAACAGCGAAAATGGTAGACGCAGGTGGTGTAGATTCTATATTAATTGGAGATTCTGCGGCAAATGTAATGGCTGGTCACGAAACAACTTTGCCAATCACACTTGACCAAATGATTTACCACACACAATGCGTTGTTCGTGGTGTGGAAAGAGCTTTGGTTGTAGCAGATTTACCGTTTGGAACTTATCAAAGTAATCCTGAGAAAGCTTTAGAATCGGCTGTGAGAATGATGAAAGAAGGTGGTGCTCACGCTGTGAAAATCGAAGGTGGAAAAGAGATTGAAGATTCCATCAGAAAAATTGTGAATGCAGGAATTCCTGTTTGTGGACATCTTGGATTGACACCTCAAAGTATCTATCAATTCGGGACTTATAAAGTAAGAGCAAAGGAAGATGCGGAAGCTGAAAAATTGATTTCTGACTGCAAATTGTTGGAAGAATTAGGATGTTTTGCAGTTGTTTTGGAAAAAATTCCGGCAGCACTTGCTAAAAAAGCTTCGGAAAGTATTTCAATCCCGACAATCGGAATTGGAGCCGGGCAAGATTGCGATGGACAAGTTTTGGTTTATCACGATATGGTTGGCATGAATCAAGGTTTTTCTCCAAAATTCTTGAGAAGATATCTTGATCTTTATTCAGAAATTACAGGTGCGGTTTCTCAGTATGTAAAGGATGTGAAAAGTTCTGATTTTCCGAATGAAAAAGAAAGCTATTAAACTTTAATAATAAACCACAAAAGTCACAAAAGAAATATTCATTAAATCTTTTGTGACTTTTGTGGTTAAAATAATAAAGAATGATTTCTAAAATTCTTACAATTCTATTTTCTGTCATATTTCTATTCTCTTGCACGTCGCAGAAAATGAAATATGGAACTAAGACTGAAATTCACGATAAAGCCGACTCTTTACAATCTTTATCCAGAATCAAATACATTAAAAGTCTGGATTATTCTGCTTTCAAAGCTGGGAAATTTGATAATGGAAAAGTCGCTGTGAATTACCGTTTTCTGAAACCAAAAAAAGTGAAACAGAATAAGAAATATCCTTTGGTTTTGGTATTTCACGGTTCTGGTGCAGTTGGTACAAATAATACTTCTCAAATGGGCGTTTTGTCCAAAATGTGGCTTCTTACGGAAAACAGAGAAAAATACCCTGTTTATGTTTTGTCTCCTCAATTTCCAATTCGTTCATCCAATTACCATCTCGATGAAAGCAGAAATGTCAAAGTTTCTGAATCTAATGAGCATCTCGATTTAGTTCTAAAGTCCATTGATTCTTTAGTCATTAATGAAAATATTGACCGCGACAGAATCTACGTCATGGGATTTTCTATGGGAGGCGCGACGACTTCTAATGCAATTTCCAAAAGACCGGATTTGTTTGCAGCTGCAATTAATGTTTCCGGAATTTCTCAATTTGATAAAATGAATGAACTTCTCACAATGCCGATTTGGATTGTTCACGGAAGTTTGGATACGGATAATTTTCCTAAAAGCAATTTCAAATTTTTTGATGAAATGAAATCTAAAGGCCAAGTTTTTCTTTGGGAATATAAAGACAAATACCACAACAATATCCTTTCTGCAGAACTAGTGTACGAAATCCCGAAGTGGCTTCTGCAACAACATCAATAAAAAAATATCAGATAAAAAACAGGTTGTTATTGCTGGAATTATAAAAAATAATATTTTTACAGCAATTAAACACAACAATGATGAAAATAACTAATTTCTTTTATTTACTGTTAATTGTATGTCTGTTAGGATGTTCAAGAGAAGAACATACAGATGAACAGGGAAGTAGTTGCGGAAAAGTGAGCAATGTTTCTTTTAGCGCTAGTAGCTCTACTATAACAATCAATTACTCTTCCGGAAACGGTACCAATTCTTATAAAATAGAGTATGGACTTACAGGTTTTTCGCAAGGCTCGGGAACTTCTTTCACAACTTCAAATACTTATGCAGAGATAGGTGATCTGGCATCGTCCACTACTTATGATTTTTATATTACAGGAATCTGCAGCAGTACGGAAAATAGTGCGCCATATAAACTATCGAGTGTCACTACCCAACAAAGTCAGTGCAAAGGAAGTACATCGGTACAGTTTTATCAATATGGTCCTAATGAAGTGGCATTACAATTTTCTTACTCGGGAGGAAGCGTATATCAATATGAAGTAGAATATGGACCAACGGGATTCCAATTAGGAAAAGGGATAAGACAAAAAACGGAAAGTTGGAGCAGTTCTTTATCTATAAAAAGTCTTACTTATGAAACTGCGTATGATTTCTATGTCAGAACGTTTTGCTCAGAAGGTGACCCAAATCAATTCAAAAAGTTTAGCTATACAACAGGAACTTCTTGTCCAAAACCATTTAATCTAAATAGCTATGTCATATCTGGAAGTTGTAATGTTGGGTTAGGAGCTACAAGAGGTTTTAGTTGGGATTCTTATGGAAGTCCGCAGAGTTATACAATCTCTCTGATCCAGGATGTGAACAGTGCTCCAACCGCTCAAACTTTTACAACCTCTAACAAATCTATTGCAATAAGCAATATGTATTGTAATTGGAAAGGTTTTTATGTAAAATCTAACTGTGGAAATAAAAGCAGTGAATGGGCTGGGCCATTTATTTTTTAATATAATTATAACAACTAATGGAATCTTCTCAAATCGTTTACGAAGACAATCATATGATGATCATCAACAAAAAAGCCGGACAACTTGTCCAGGGTGATAAAACCGGTGATTTGTCTTTGCTGGAACTGATTAAAGATTTCATCAAAAAAAGAGACGATAAACCAGGCAATGTTTTTCTGGGCTTGGTTCATAGGATTGACAGGCCAACTTCCGGTTTGGTTATTTATGCAAAAACGTCCAAGGCACTTTCCCGATTGACTCAGATGGTAAAGAATCGTGAAGTTAAAAAAACGTATTGGGCAGTTGTTGGAAAAGAAATGATTCCGAGTTCGCAGAAATTGGTTCATTATCTCCAGAAAAACGAGAAAAATAATAAAGCAATCGTTTATACCAAGCCGACTGCAGGCGCAAAAGAATCGATACTTACCTACAATTTGATCAAGACCTTAGACAATTATCTTCTATTGGAAGTCGATTTGGAAACAGGAAGACATCATCAGATCCGTGCTCAATTGTCAAAAATCGGAGTTCCTATCAAAGGCGATTTGAAATACGGTGCGCCTCGTTCCAATGCTGATGGAGGGATCTCACTTCACGCCAGGAAACTGGAATTTGTTCATCCTGTTACGAAAGAGAATATACAAATCATCGCGCCAGTTCCGCAGAACGATGCAGTCTGGAAAGCTTGTGAAGAATAAATTAATAAAAAAAACCGAAAGAATTTCTTTCGGTTTTTTTAGTTTTATAAAGTAGAGGTTTCTTCTTTCTTCTCTTGGTTCAGCATATTCGGAGCTTCTTTCGCCAACTTATTTTTCGTCGGGATTTTATAATTGAAAGAAAGTCCAAAGTTTCTTGTGTCATTCTTGTTTCTAATGTAAACATTTGGAAATGCATTTGTTGTTCTCAGATTCGTTTCGTTGGTGTTGAAAACATCATTAGCAAATAAGGTAAGTGTCATTCTATCTTTATTAAATTTCCTTGATAAAGATAAATTCAGTGTGTTGTAGAATGATTTGTTTGGATAGAAAAAGAACTCATTTCCTTTTGTAAGGTAAGTGTAATTCGCATTGAACTTTACTTTGTAAGGTAAAATAAATTGTCCTGATATGTTATAAGTCCAGTAACCTTTCGGATTAATGATTTGATCTATTTGTTGGAATTGATATGAACCATAGAGGAAGATAAAACTTACCTGATCTGGATTCATATCCATTTTCATAATGTCTTTGAAAGGGGTGTTGAAAACGGCCAAAGGAATTGGGAATCCGATGTTGAAATTATGTGTTTTCAGTCGGTCAAGATTGTTACTAGTTTGTAAAATCACATCGCCTTTTCTCTCTACAATCTGCACGACTTGATTTTTGGCATTAGTAAAGTTGTATCCGATAAATGCATAATTCAAAGCGCTTAACTTAATCTCAAAATTATCAAAAATCGTTGGCTGAAGATTGGGATTTCCAAAGAAATCGATGTTATTGCCTCCGTATCTGGTGTTATTTGGATTTAGGTTGGCAACATTTGGTAGCGTGATTTTCTTATTATAATTGACATTAAAGAAAGCGATTTTTGGAATAATGTTGTACTGAATGCTCGCATTCGGGAATACTTTGAATTTTTCAAAAGGTACCAGATCTTTATAGATTCCTTCTTCAGGATTTAAACTAATTCCATTAATATTATAATATTCTCCGCGAAGTCCCAAAGCAAAATCCATTTTTCCTTTGGTGGCACTAGCTTCTGAATAAAAAGCGGTTGTTTTACTTTTGTAATCCAAATTTTCTATTCCATAACTATCTGCTGAAAATTCCAGTTGATCGTAGTAAGCACCTAAACTTAATTTTCCTTCATCCAAAACATTAATTGGTTGTGCATAATCAACTCTGAAATTATAAACATCTTGATTGGAACCATTTTTACCAATGTTTTTCATATCTGAAAATGCTGGTGAAATCTTCTGATTGGCTTGCTCAAAATCATTACTGAAATTAGTATAAGAACCTTTAAATTCTAATTTTTTGTTTTTATCAACAAATTTTTTCTGATAAGTCGCAGTCACTTCATTTCTCGTATTGCCTTGGTCAATTTTGTCCTTATCAATAGATTCTTGTCTATTCCTCAACGAATAGGCATCCACATAACGGTCGGAAGAACCTAAAGAAAGATTGTAATTCAAAAGCAATCTATCTTGTCCAATATCAAAAGTGAAGGCACTTCGCAAATATTGATTTCTGTTGACGTTATCATTGTAAAGTCTTGAAATTTCGTCAATCGTGGATTTGGTTTCGCTTTCGTTATAATTTTGTCCGACATTGAGCTGCCAGCCAAACCATTTATTTTTCGAATTAAGTGTTAAACTATTATTGAATTTGCTTCTAAAATGATCATAATTACTGAAGCGATAACCTCCGGCATAAGTTGCAGACAAATACGATTTTGCATTTTTGCTCGTGATGATATTGATAATCGCACCACCAGAAGTTGCAGGAAACTCTGCTCCAGGTTGTGTAATGATTTCGATTTTTTCGATGCTGTTTGCAGGAAGTCCTTCCAGATAAGCGGTTAGTTGCGTGCTGTAGATATTCAATGGTCTTCCGTCCATATAAACATCTAACGATTTTCCTTGGTAAATCATCCCAGCCATTTCGGAAACCACTAACCCAGGAATTTTTTGCAATCCTTCTAATGTATTTCCGGAGTTAAGATGTGGTTGCTCCAAGAAATCGTAGATCGTTCTGTCTGCTTTTTGTTCAACTGCTTTTTTAGTTTTGGTAATGGTGACCGCTTCTATTTCTTTTTCTTTGCTGTCATCTTTTTTAGGAGTTTCCTGCGCGAAGTAGATTTGACTTAGAAATAATGCAGAGATTGGAAGAATAGATTTTACTTTCATAGTTTAGTTTGTAATTGATTAGACTTCCAAAACCTCGATTTGTTACATCGATGAACTATTGAGCTCTATCTTTTTCTTCGAAATTGATATTCTTTTTATTGATCTGCTTTTTGTTTCCGAAAGTGTAATTCACGCTCAGACGCAGGCTTCTTCCGTCCCAATAGTTATTAAAATGCTGACTGTTATCAGTGAAATATTTATCTCCACGGAATCTTTGTGCAAAAATGTTTGTTACCGTTGCATTGATTTGAAGTTGCTTTTCCATTAGAGAGACCTTGATTCCGGAATTCAGATTAGAGAAATTGTGGAAGTAAGAATTCACGTTTTTGTAAGGTAAACTTTGGTCGTAGTTTAGGAACAGAGCAACCGTTTTTGCTTTATTTAAAGTGAATGTATTGTTGATAGAATAACTTACCGAAGTTCCTTTTGAGGTTTCTGCCTCGATGTTGAAAACTTCCGAGTTCTGATAAGATGCATTCGCAGAAATGGTAGCTTCCCAAAATTTGAAGAAAGTATCTGTATAAGAAACATTAGCACCATAAAAATTATTGTTGTAATAATTAAGATAACCGCCAATTGGATATTTTGAATCATCAATAGAAGAGATTTGTCCAAACGCATTCTTTAATTTTAAATAATAAATACTTGCCGAGAATTTGTTGTCGTAAGTGTAACCTAATTCATAATTGTTGATGTAAGATGGTGTAAGCAAAGGATTTCCTGTAGAGTAAGAATTCGGATTTTCGTACCATCTGAACGGGTTCAGATTGCTCATACTTGGTCTGTTGATTCTTCTGGAATATGAGAAAGTGAATACATTTTTGTCCTCTTTATAAGAAACAAAAGCCGACGGAAACCATTGTCCATAAGTGAAACTGGTCGCTGTACTTTTCACAATTGTATTTTCATAACGCAATCCAGCTTTTGTTTCCCAATGTTCTCCGAAGGTTTTCGCAAAACTCGCATAAGCAGCATAATTCTCTTCACGATAGTTGAACGTACTGCTTTTCTCATCATCAAGGATATATTGATTATCTTCTAATTTAAGATATTTCAAATCTGCAGAATTTCTGAATTGATTGAATTTCACCCCAGTTTCAATTGTTCCAAATGAAAAAGGAAGTTCCAAATCACCTTGAACAGAGAAAATCTGAGGCTTAATCATCGACAAAGTTTTCACATCCTGAATGGTGTTTACCGGAAGAGTCAAAGTGGAAAAATTAACTTCCGTCTCATTATTGTTTGTATAGAAATTCCCCGCAAAACTCAACTTTTTCCCAAGCGAATCCAGCTTCAAATCGTAATAAGTACTGAAAGTATGCGTCGGCGATTTTTCTCTGTGAAAAGTATTGGTTAATAGATTTTCTTCTGTCAAATCAGAACTGATGTTTCTCGTGGTGTTGACGATGTTCATCCCATTTTTTCCGTTATCAAAAATATATTCCATCCCGACTTCTGAGTTTTTATTGATTTTATAAGAAGCGCTTAAGTTCGGAGTCAAATCCTCCCACATATCTTTTCGGATAGATTTGCTGTAATTCTGAGAAGCACCCAAAAAATTAAATCTTTCATCTGCACGCTTTGCACCTTTGATGTAGCTTGTTTTTAAGCTTAAACTTAATTTTTCGGTTTGATAATTCAAAGTTCCATTCGTGCTTCCGTTGAAGTAAGTTCGTTGTGTCAAACCAGTGCTGATATTGCCGCTGAAACCAAGATTCGGGTTTTTCTTTAGAATAATATTGATGAGTCCGCTATTTCCTTGTGCTTCATATTTCGAAGGCGGTGTTGTAATCACTTCGATTTTTGAGATGTTTTCAGAACGGATAGATTTTAGATAATTCAAAAGTGCAGTTCCCGAGAGATTCAGCATTTTTCCATTGATCATCACATTCACGCTGCTTTTTCCTGTGATAGAAATCGTTCCGAGATTTTCATCTACTTTCAGCATTGGGACATTGGCAATCGTTTCGCCGGCATCCATTCCTTGCGAAGCGATTGATGCGTCGACATTGAAAATCAATCTGTCAGTTTTTCTCTCCAAAAGTTTTTTCTTCACAAGAATATTGACTTGTTCGATTTCTTTAAGACTGTCGGTTTTAGTCTGAGCAAAAATTCCTGTTGAAAGTAGGCTGGCGATAAATAGATATTTTAGTTTCATAAGTTTATTTTAATCGTTGTAAAATCTTGATGCAAATGTATTTTTAAGACTTTCCTTATGAAATAGGGTTTAGATTTGATGAGGTTTTAAGTCGACCAAAATATTTTCATCGATGAAAAAAGGGTGTTCATAGAATTTGGACGACGAGATGTTTTTGCTGTGCTTATTTTTGGCGTATGAAAAAAATAACGCTCATATTGATTTTGGCTTCAATGATGTCTTGTGTCGGAACACATCGGGTAGATGTTTGGAAAACAATCACAATCGCTTCTGGAGATAGTATTGTTGTAGATAGACTAAAAGCACCCGCAACTTTAGAAATTAAAAATCTTTCCAATAAAACTGTCAGCTTGATTTCAGAACTGAATATGCCGAAAACCATCATTGCAAATTCTCAACTTAATTATAGATTACCAAAGAAGAGCAGATTAATACTGGAGAATCAAAATCCTGACTCGGTTTCAATACATTTGCACTATTCTTCTAATAAACCAATTATCATTAATAACAAAGAACTACGATGAAAAAGAAACAAATCATCTGGCTTCAAATCATCTATTGGAGTCTCAATTTTTTTGGAACTGTGATTACGCCTTTGTATTTCTTTGACAGAGAGAACAATTTGCAGAGTACGGTTTTGAGAATTACCTTTTTTCTCGCGGGGATTATTACGTTTTATATTTGTTATTTGGTCATCATTCCAAAAGTTTTCAGACAGGAGAAAGTTTACACGGTTATTCTTTCATTTTTCCTATCGATTCTCTGCTTTGCGACAGTCCGATATTTGATGGAGGAAGTTTTGCTGCCGGCTACTTTTGGATTTAGAAATTACAATCAGGAAACAGGATTGCTTTATTACTTTTTTGATAATATTTATTACGGCTGTATCAATGTCTTCATTGCTGGAATAATGTGGTTATTGGAAAAATTTGGAGTGATTGAAACTGAAAGACAAAAACTGGAACAAGAAAGAAACGAAGCAAAAATGCAGGCTTTGAAGACTCAAATCAATCCGCATTTTATTTTTAATACTTTGAATAATATCTATTCTTTGGTTTATCAACAATCAGAAAAAGCATTGCCTGCGATTGAAGAATTGAGCCAATTATTAAGATACAGTACAAAGGATTTAGAAAGAGATTTTATTTCTTTGGAAAAAGAAGTTGATTATCTTGAAAGTTTGATAGAATTGGAAAAACTAAGAATCAAAAATCCGGAATTATTAATGATTGAAAAGAAAATCAATTTTCCGAATCTTAATATTTCACCAATGCTTTTGGTTCCGTTTGTAGAGAATGCTTTCAAACACGGTGACTTTTCTGGAAAAGGATTTACTTTGAAAATTTCTGATGAGAATCAAAAACTTAATTTTCATCTTCATAATTTCAAAAAGCAACGTTCCAAAGATTCGCTTTCAGGAATTGGGATTGGAAATGTGAAAAAGCGACTGGAAATCCTTTATCCAAAAAAACACGAACTGAACATCCACGAAACCGAAACCGAATTTTCTGTAGATTTGAAAATTGATTTGAAATAAAATGAAAAGGATAAAATGCATTGTTGTAGATGACGAGCCGCTTGCAGTTTCTTTGCTGGGAAGTTACGTTGAAAAAATTCCGTTTTTTGAATTGGCTTTTTCAACGGAGAATCCAATTGAAGCTTTAGAATATATTCAAAAAAACGAAACCGATTTGATTTTTTTGGATATTCAAATGCCGGAACTCACGGGAATCAATTTTATGAAAATCATAGGCAACAAGATGAAATATATTCTCACAACAGCTTATGCAGAATATGCTTTGGAAGGCTATGAACATAACGTTGTGGATTATCTTCTGAAGCCGATTTCGTTTACTCGTTTTGAAAAAAGTGCTCTGAAAGCGCAGGAACGGTTTGCTGTAAATCAAGATTCTCAGGATTCTTATTTTTTTGTCAAATCTTCAGGACAGCAGCATAAAGTCAATTTCAATGATATTCTTTTTATAGAAAGTATCAAAGATTACGTCAATATCAAAACTGAAAATCAAGAATACATCGTTCTTGAGACTTTGAAATCTTTGGAAAATCAACTGCCTGAGAATTTCGCAAGAGTTCATAAATCTTTTATCATTAACATTGATAAAATCGAGAAAATGGATGTTAAGAATGTCTCTATAAATTCTGAAATTGAAATCCCAATCGGAGAAACTTATAAGTCCGAATTCTTTCTGAAAATTAAAAAATAATAGTTTATATCCATAATATTCTAAATTTCTTCACTTCTAATTGTAAACAAAACAGAAATATTGTTAATTTTGCAAGAAACACATAACGATGCAAGAAAAATTATTGACGATTATAAACTCTATCAAAAAGAATAAATTCGAAGAACTCGTTTTGGAAATCACTCCGGAACAGACACTTAGAGAAAATCTTAATTTCGATTCTTTCGATCTTGCTGAACTTACCGTTAAAATTGAAGAAGAATTCGGAATCGACATCTTCGAAGATGGTTTAGTCAATACAATCAACGAAATCTATACAAAACTTCAATGTTTTTCTTAATAGATCAGAATTTTTCTTTGTCTTACGAAGAAATTCTGACAGAAGTCAATACATCTGATTCATATACAGATTGCTACATTTACCCGGATTTGAAATCTTTTTTTCTCAACTGGATTTTTGCATTGGTCAATGAGCAAAATATTGCGTTGATGGATTCTGATATTTCTGAAAAAGAGATTCAGTCAAACGATTTAAAGATCAATCAATTAATCAAAATTGAAAATCCGAAAAAGTTTTCTTCAGTAGAAGAATTGATCAATTCAATTAAAAATTCTCAGTCGGAGATTACATTATTTACTTCCGGAACGACTGGTTTTACAAGAAAATTCACGCATCCTTTGAAAAATCTGATTAGAAAGATTAATGTTTCTGATGAGAGAAAAAATGATGTTTGGGGTTTTGCTTTTAATCCGACTCACGTTGCCGGCGTTCAGGTTTTCTTTCAGGCAATATTGAATCAAAATCTTTTAGTCAACGTCTTTTTGGCGCCGAAAGATTTTATAATTGATTCTATCAAAAAATACAGAATCACAAATCTTTCTTCCACTCCAACTTTTTATCGATTGCTTTTGCCATTGAAAGAGTCTTTTGATTCGGTGAAAAAAATTACTGTTGGTGGCGAAAAATCTGACGCTTATTTGATTTCGGAAATAGAAAAAGCTTTTCCTAATGCTAGAATCAACAATGTTTATGGCTCTACGGAAACAGGACCTCTGTTTTCTTCTCAGAATGACGAGTTCTTTGTTCAGGAAAAGCATATTGGTTTGATAAAAGTGATCGATGACGAATTGTATATCCATAAAGATTTATTTGGAAAAACAACGCAACTGAATTTGATTGATGATTTCTACGCAACTGGCGATTTGATTGAGTGGATTGATGATGAACAAAGAAGATTTCGATTCACATCAAGGAAAAATGAATTGATCAATGTCGGCGGTTACAAAGTGAATCCTTATGAAGTAGAAGACGAATTGACTCAGCACCAAAACATCCGAAATGTAAGAGTCTATGGGAAATCCAATGCTGTTTTAGGAAATATCATTTGTTGCGAAATAGAACTGCATCCAGATACCGAATTGAGAGAAGAAGAAGTCAGATTTTTCTTGAACGGAAAGATTCAAAACTTCAAAATTCCCAGAAAAATAACTTTTGTTGATAAAATAGAATTAACCAGAACCGGAAAAAAGAAAATAGTATGAATGCATTGATAACGGGAGTTTCCAGAGGTGTCGGTTTAGAAATCAGCAGATTGTTTCTGGAAAACGGGCATACTGTTTATGGAATCAGCAGAACCGAATCTGAAAAATTAAAGGATCTTGAAAAACAATATCCAGAAAATTTTTTCTTCAAGACATTCGATTTGTCCAATCCGGAAAATATCCAACAAGAAGTTTTCAAAGACTTTGTCAAAAATCAAATTCCGATACACGTATTGATCAACAATGCGGCGATGGCTTATGATGATATTGTTACGAATCTTAATTACGAAGATTTGAAAACAATGTTCGATGTCAATCTGTATTCGCCAATGTTTTTAACGAAATATGCCATCAGAAATATGATTTATAACCGAGTTTCCGGAAGCATCATTCATATTTCTTCGATTAGCGCACACACGGGTTACAAAGGACTTTCCATGTATGCCGCTTCCAAAGGCGCTTTGCAATCTTTTTCCAAGAATATTTCCAGAGAATGGGGAGAACGCGGAATCCGTTCCAACATTGTAGTTCCGGGTTATATGGAAACTGCGATGAATGTAAAACTCACTCAGGATCACAAAAACAGAATCTTCAAAAGAACCGCTTTGAAAAAAGAAACCGATATGCAGTCTGTGGCAGAAACCGTTTTGTTTTTAGCAGGTGAAAAAGCAAAATCGATTACAGGACAGGAGATTTTTGTAGATTCTGGAACATTATAAAATACAAACTATGATCAATCTAATATATAAAGCATTGAATATCATTCCGAAAACGATTGCGAAAATCGAGAAGCTATATTCTTACAGTATTCTCAATTCGCATTCTGGAGTCACGCTTCATTCTGATCTTAAAATCGGAAAAGCAACAACTTTTGAGTTGGATGATAACGCCAAATTCAAGATTGGAACAAATGTTATTTGGAGAGATCATAATGCCATTAGAATAAGAAACGGAGGAACATTGATTTTCGGAAATAATGTGGATCTTAGTCATTATATTTCCATCAATTGTCTTGATAAAATAGAATTAGGCGATGAAACCTGCATTGCAGAAGGCTGCAAATTCTATGATCACGACCACGCTTTCGATACAAAACCAGAATACGTTTGGCATAAAAACAAATTCAACACAGCACCAATCATCATTGGGAAAAATGTGAAAATCTATAGTAATGTTACTGTTCTCAAAGGCGTAACAATTGGCGATAACTGTATTATTGGTGCCAATTGCGTTATTTCCAGAAACGTTCCAGCCAATTCCATCATCTTCGGAAAACACGAATTGATGAGGTTGCCTTTGATGTAATTTATTTGGGCAGCTATTTCCGTCTTCCACTCCCAATCTTTTTATTTTTTTGCAAAAAAATAAAAAGGATTTCCGCTCAAGCCGGGCTGCGTGTAATTCAATATTTTAATGATACTTTAGAAAAAAATAAAAATTTTTAAAGTAAAAAAAAATCAGCGTCGTCATATTCATATGGAGTCGCTATCTTTACAGCAAATGGCCGAAAAAAAATCTGCATCGATTACGGAAGTCGTAAAAAATTACGGCTCTCAGCTCTTGCGCTTTATTAATTCTAAAGTGGCAAAGACAGAAGATGCGGAAGATATTCTGCAGGAAGTTTGGTTTCAAACCAGCCGATTGACTAACTTGAACGAGTTGGAAAATGTCGGTGCCTGGTTGTATTCGGTTACCAGAAACAAAATCATCGACAGTTACAGAAAAAAGAAAAGCGAATCTCTGGAAGATTTTGTTTATCAGGATGAAGACGGTGAACTGAATGTGAAAGATATTCTTTTGGCTGATGATAGCAATAGTCCAGAACTTGGCGTTTTCAAGGAAATGTTCTGGAATGAGCTGATGAAAGCTTTGGATGAATTGCCGGAAAAACAAAAACGGGTTTATATCCAAAACGAATTGGAAGATAAAACGCTACAAGAAATTGCTGACGAAGAAGGCGAAAACATAAAAACAATCATTAGTAGAAAATCATACGCCGTAAAACATCTGCGCAAAAGATTGCAAAGTCTTTATGATGATTTGAACGATTAATATTTAGAATAAAATGAAAAGAAATAAAAAGAAATTTTGGTTAGCTATTCCTTGCATTATTGCAGCGATAGGTTTATTTGTATGGTTTTTCCAATGGCTTTGGAACATCCTTTTGCCTGACATTTTAGGTGTGAAAGCAATTAATTATTGGCAATCTCTGGGGATTTTGGTCTTATCAAAGATTTTATTTGGAGGGTTTAATGGGAAGAAAAAATTCGGGAGACGACATCATTTTGAAGGACAAGATGCTATGAAAGAAAGCTGGAAGCAGAAGTTCGAAACCCAATTCTGTGGCAGCGAAGAAGAGCGTGAAAAGTTCAAAGAAATGTGGAAACAACGATTCGAATCTAAGTTCTGCAGACCAGAAGAACCTCAAACAGAAGAAAGTAAAGTATAAAATAAAAAGTCTCACAATTTGTGAGACTTTTTTATATCTGTAAAGTAAAGCTTTTTAACTTTCTTTTTCCATTGCTTTGATAAGATTAAGGGCAGAGCCAGCTTTGAACCAGGCAATTTGTCCGGCATTATAAGTATGGTTAGTTTTAACAATATCCTTAGTTCCATCAGCGTGAACAAATTCCAAAGTCAGTTGTTTACCTGGTGCAAATTGGTCTAAGTCTAAGAAATTAATTGTATCATCTTCCTGGATTTTATCATAATCTTCTTTGTCTGCAAAGGTTAATCCAAGCATTCCTTGTTTCTTAAGATTGGTTTCGTGGATTCTGGCGAAAGATTTTACCAAAACGGCTCTCACACCAAGATGTCTTGGCTCCATTGCTGCGTGTTCTCTGGAAGAACCTTCTCCATAATTCTCGTCACCGACAACAATCGTTGGAATTTCTGCAGCTTTATATTGTCTTGCAGAATCTGGGACTGGCTTATACTGGCCATCCAATTCGTTCTTAACATTGTTGGTTTCCATATTGAAGGCATTCACAGCTCCAATCAACATATTGTTGGAAATGTTGTCAAGATGACCTCTGTATTTCAACCAAGGTCCGGCCATAGAAATGTGATCGGTAGTACATTTTCCATAAGCTTTGATGAGTAATCTTGCGCCTGTGATATTCTGTCCGTCCCAAGCTGGGAATTCTTCTAATAACTGAAGCCTGTCTGAAGTTGGAGATACAATTACCTCTACATTAGAACCATCTTCAGCAGGTGCAATATAACCGGGATCATCGACATCAAAACCTAATTTTGGAAGATCGTCTCCGCTTGGTTCGTCCAGCATTACCTCAACACCATCTTTATTTTTTAATTTATCAGTCAAAGGATTGAATCTCAAATCTCCTGCAATTGCCATCGCAGTTACGAGTTCCGGCGAACCAACGAAAGCATATGTGTTTGGATTGCCGTCCGCTCTTTTGGAAAAATTTCTATTGAATGAATGAACAATCGTGTTTTTTTCCTGTTTTTCAGCCCCTTCACGAGCCCACTGCCCGATACAAGGTCCACAAGCATTGGCAAAAACTTTACCACCGATTTCATCAAAGGTTTTTAGGAAACCGTCTCTTTCGACAGTAAATCTTACTTGCTCTGAACCTGGAGTGATGGTATATTCAGCTTTAACTTCAAGATTTTTTTCTTTAGCCTGTTTAGCCACAGAAGCTGCTCTTGCGATATCTTCATAAGAAGAGTTGGTGCAGGAACCAATCAATCCAACTTCAATTTTTGTTGGCCAGCCGTTTTTCTCAGCAATTTCTTTCATTTGAGAAATTGGTGTCGCCAAATCCGGAGTGAAAGGACCGTTAAGATATGGTTCTAAAGTATCAAGATTAATCTCGATCACTTCATCATAATATTTTTCCGGATTAGCGTGAACTTCTGGATCTGCTTTCAGTACATGAGCAATTGCATCAGCCGCATCAGCCAAATCTTCTCTGTCAGTTGAACGGAGATATTTGCTCATATTTTGGTCGTACTCGAAAATAGAAGTTGTTGCTCCGATTTCCGCACCCATATTACAAATTGTACCTTTTCCTGTACAAGAAAGAGAATTTGCACCTTCTCCAAAATACTCTACAATAGCACCAGTTCCGCCTTTTACAGTAAGAATTCCTGCAACTTTTAGAATAATATCTTTTGGAGCTGTCCAACCGTTAAGTTTTCCTGTTAGTTTAACACCTATCATTTTCGGGAATTTCAGTTCCCAAGCCATTCCTGCCATTACATCCACAGCATCAGCGCCGCCAACTCCAATAGCGACCATTCCAAGTCCACCAGCATTTACAGTATGAGAGTCGGTTCCAATCATCATTCCGCCAGGAAAAGCATAATTTTCTAAAACGACCTGATGAATAATACCTGCACCAGCTTTCCAGAACCCAATGCCATATTTGTTGGAAACGGATTCTAAAAACTGATAAACTTCGTTGTTTTTGTTATTTGCATCTACCAAATCAGTTGCAGATCCAACTCTTGCTTGAATTAAATGGTCTAGATGAACTGTTGAAGGAACTGCTACTTTTTTCTTTCCAGCCTGCATAAATTGTAAAAGAGCCATTTGTGCTGTTGCATCTTGCATCGCAACCCTATCCGGAGCAAAGTCTACATAAGATTCTCCCCTTTTAAATGCTTCTTTTACCTGTGATGGAAAAAGATGGGCGCAAAGAATTTTTTCTGAATAAGTAAGAGGTCTTCCCATAAAAGCTCTTGCTTCGTTTACTCTGGTTTCGAAATCAGAATAAACTTTTTTGATCATATCCAAGTCAAAAGTCATATCTCGATTTTATTTTTATTGTTAAATTAATTCCCAAAATTCAAGGCTTGAAGTTGAGAATTTTACTGTAATGATTTATCAAATACTATTCCTATAGCTTTTAAAAGAGGATTAATAAGTTGAATAATCACAATGTTTTACGTCTATCAAGTTAAGCAAAAAATGAAAATTTTATCATTGACATAGGTTAAAATAATTTTAAAAAGCCTTAAATGGAAAGATTCTAAACAAAAATGGAAGACTTCAAAAAGAAATCTTCCATTTATATTTAAAAAGCCTTTCGACTTTAATTCAAAATCAATTAATGACCAACAGTTACCAATTCTTTAATCGATGGAACGAAAGTCGTCAAATCAATTCCTTCAACTGCTGTTTTGTACTCTTCAATACTTGGAATTCTACCAATAATAGCAGACAATACAACAACCGGAGTCGATGCTAATAAAGATTCACCTTTTTTACGTTCTGAATCTTCAACCACTCTTCCTTGGAAAAGACGGGTAGAAGTTGCCAAAACAGTATCTCCTTTTTCAGCTTTTTCCTGGTTACCCATACAAAGGTTACAACCTGGACGCTCAAGATACATCATATTTTCATATTGAGTACGAGCTTCGCCTTTTGGAGCTGCATCATTGAATTCAAAACCTGAATATTTTTCTAATAATTCCCAATCACCTTCAGCCTTTAATTCGTCAATGATATTATAAGTTGGAGCCGCAACTACTAATGGAGCCTGGAATTCTACTTTACCATTTTTCTGTTCAAGATTTCTCAACATCTGAGAAACGATTTTCAAATCACCTTTGTGAACCATACAAGAACCTACGAAACCAAGGTCAACTTTTTTCTCACCTCCGTAGAAAGTAAGGTCTCTGATGGTATCGTGCGTATATCTTTTAGAAACATCGTCATTGTTTACATCTGGGTCAGCAATCATTGGCTCAACGATGATGTCTAGGTCGACAACAACCTCAGCGTAATATTTTGCATTAGCATCTGGAGTCAAAGCAGGTTTATCACCAGTTCTGATTTCCTCGATTCTCTTGTTTGCTTTGTTAATTAGGCCTTGAAGAACGTGGTTATGGTTGTCCATTCCTTTGTCAATCATAATCTGGATTCTGCTTTTCGCAATTTCCAATGATTCAATCAAAGTATCGTCTTCAGAGATACAGATAGAAGCTTTAGCTTTCATTTCTGCAGTCCAGTCTGTGAATGTAAACGCTTGGTCAGCAGGAAGAGTTCCGATATGAACCTCGATAATTCTACCTTGGAAAACATTTTCTCCATCAAATTGCTTCAACATCTGAGCCTGAGTTGCGTGAACTACATCACGGAAATCCATATGCTCTTTCATTTCGCCTTTGAAAGTCACTTTTACAGATTCAGGAATCGGCATTGATGCTTCGCCTGTTGCCAAAGCAAGAGCTACAGTTCCAGAATCAGCTCCGAAAGCAACACCTTTAGACATTCTTGTGTGTGAATCACCTCCGATGATGATTGCCCATTCGTCAACCGTAATATCGTTAAGAACTTTGTGAATAACGTCTGTCATTGCGTGGTATTCACCTTTCGGGTCACGAGCTGTAATCACTCCGAAGTCGTTCATAAATTTCATTAATTTAGGAATATTAGCCTGCGCTTTTTTATCCCAAACTGAAGCGGTGTGACAACCTGACTGATAAGCTCCGTCTACGATTGGAGAAATCACAGTTGCTGCCATAGATTCTAATTCCTGAGAAGTCATCAAACCTGTTGTATCCTGAGAACCAACAATGTTTACTTCTACACGAACGTCTGAACCTGCATGTAATAATTTACCTTCAGTAACACCTACTGCATTTCTGTTGAAGATTTTTTCAACAGCAGTCAAACCTTGTCCTTCGATAGAAATTTCTTTAGAAGGTGCGAAAACTGTAGGAGCTGTGATACCTAAAGTTTTTGCAGCAAAAGTTTGGATTTTTTTACCAAAAACGATAGCGTAAGAACCGCCAGCTTTGATAAATTCTAATTTTTGAGGAGTAAATGATTTTGAAATATCTTTCAATTCAACATCTCCGTTGTATAATTTCTTTTCTTTGGTATTGATTGTAAGAACAGTTCCTGTAGCAACAGAATATTTTTCTTCTAAAACAATATCACCATTTTCATTACGAACAGGGTTTCCATTTTCATCTGTTTTTTTAACCCAGTTTTGTAGGTCAATTCCGATACCTCCTGTTACATCAACAGTCGTTAAGAAGATTGGAGAAATACCGTTTGTTCCTGCTACAATGGGAGCGATGTTTACGAAAGGTACGTAAGGGCTTGCTTGTTTCCCAGTCCAAAGTGCAACGTTGTTCACCCCAGACATACGAGAAGAACCAACTCCCATTGTTCCCTTTTCAGCGATAAGCATTACACTTGCATCAGGGTGTTGAGCTTGAAGCATTTTGATTTCGTCCTGCGCTTCAGGTGTAATCATACATTTCCCGTGAAGTTCTCTGTCTGAACGAGAGTGAGCCTGATTTCCCGGAGACAATAAATCTGTAGAAATATCACCTTCACCAGCGATGAAAGTAACTACTTTAATTTCTTCTGCAACTTCAGGAAGTTTAGTGAAAAATTCTGCTTTTGCATAGCTTTCTAAAATATCTTTAGCGATTACATTACCAGATTCGAAAGCTTCTTTTAAACGTGCTGTATCAGCATCATATAAGTAAACCTGAGTTTTAAGAACTTCAGCAGCTTGGTTTGCAATATTTTCATTAGTACCTAAAGCCAAGTCAAGTAATACTTCGATTGAAGGACCGCCTTTCATATGAGACAATAACTCGAAAGCATAAGATGGTGTGATTTCTTCAACGGCAGATTCGCCAAGAATAATTTCCTTTAAAAACTTAGCTTTTACACCAGCAGCACTTGTGGTACCCGGTAAAGTGTTATAAATAAAAAACTTAAGAGAGTCTGCTCTGTATTCATTATTTGTGTCTTTGATTTGTGAAATGATCTCGCTCAATAAATCAGCGCTATCAATCGGCTTTGGATGAAGCTCTTGGCTTTTTCTTTCTTCAATCTCTTGGATGTAATCCTGATAATTCATAATAATAGAAGTCTTTTCATTCTTTAATTTAGAAGATTTGTTACTATTGAAAGACTCAGATAGAAACAAAATCTATGTGTAGTGAGATAGTTTTCAGATTTTTATTTAAATAAGAGCCTGATTCTATCGATGAAATTTAATTTCTTATTAAATTCGCCCAAATTTACGAAATTCTGAGCTTTTTTAAGAATAGAATAATTTAGATTAAAAATAAATTAGATGTCTTTTGTCTATATTTTATATTTTTATCATAATAATTTATATTTTGAGAATCGAAAATTAGATAGAAATATATCATTTTGGAAATCAGTAAATTAATTAAAAATAATAAAAAAGAGATAGGCGTTTTTGTCTTTTTCCTGATTTTGATTTCCGTTTATTTTTTCTTTGATCCTTCGAAAAATTCATATTTCCTAAAGTGTCCACTAAAAGAAATGACGGGTTATGATTGTGCAGGTTGTGGTGCGCAAAGGGCTTTTCATGAATTGCTCCATTTCAGATTTTCAAGAGCTTTCCAATATAATCCATTATTTGTGATAGCAATTCCTTTCTTATTGTTATTCTTTGTGTTAAGGTTTTCTAAAACTTATACTAAAACAGGCTGGTTTTATAATTTTTTGAAAAGTAAACTGTTTTTTTTAGTCGTTTTAATAATAGTTTTATTATTTTCGCTGTTCAGAAATACGGATTATTACAAAAGTCTTTTCTGAATTTCTAACACACAAACCGACGATGAAAAAATTATTAAGCTTATGTCTCACAGGCTTCTTTCTTGCGACATATTCTCAAATGAAGGATACGGCTATTCCTGCGCTTATTCCTCAGACCATCAATCAAAAAACAGGTTACGTCAATCAATCCGGTAAAGTAGTAATACCAGCTGAATATCATATTGCAATGTTCTTTTCCGAAGACTGTAACTTACTTAATTCTCCCAATGAAAAAATTAGAATTTATGGTTCTGCGGATTATGCAACGGTTGAGAAAAATCAAGTTTCCTACAGAATAGATAGAAAAGGTACACGGGTTTACCAGTATAAAAATGAAGATTTGGGTAAATGTACTTTTCCATACGAGTCTCCAAAATATAAAGCTTTTGTAATGAATGGTTTTTACGGTTTGGTAAGTAAAGAGAATGTAGATTATAAAAACTATAAAGATTTTGAAATCTATCCACAGTATCAGATGTTGTATGTATTAGATAGTGATAAAGAAAACCCAATGATTGTTGCAGTTTTGGATAATAAATTTGGTGTGATTAATAAAAATAATCAAGTGGTTATCCCATTTGTTTATGATGATATCAAAACTAATCTAAGCTGGAAAACGGCTAATCTATTTGAAGTTTCCAAAGATGGGAATCAATATTTTTACATCAATAAAAATAATCACGCGTATTAATTAAAATTTTTCTAATTTCGCAGTCAGAAATTTAAGGGGTGCTGTAACAAGCTGAGATTATACCCAATGAACCTAGAACAGATAATGCTGTTTAGGGAAACATTCATAATAGATGATGAATGATAAAAGATGAGTGATTAATAATAACGTTATAAAAAATCATTTATCAATCATCAAAAATCATTTATAACCATAATCGCCCCTTTTATTCTCATAAATTTTAACAATTAAATTTAAAAGAATGAAAGGATTTATTTTTTTAGGAGTGTTCATTGCTCCATTTTATTTTTCTCAAACTACAGATTCTACACAAGTTACGAGTATTCAGGCTGTAGAATTTACCAAAAGAACACCAACTGCGAAAGCAATTATTAATGTTCAAAAAGATTTAGCAGATAAAAATTTGGGTCAGGATTTGCCGATTCTTTTGAAAAATCAAATGTCCGTCATTTCAACTTCCGATGCAGGAAATGGTGTTGGTTATACAGGGTTTAGAATAAGAGGAACGGCCGGAACCAGCATCAATGTGATGATGAATGGTGTGCCTTATAACGATTCAGAATCTCAAGGGACTTTCTTCGTTAACGTTCCGGATTTGACAAGCTCTGCGTCGCAAATTGTGATTCAGAGAGGTGTTGGGACTTCAACTAGTGGAGTAGCTGCTTTTGGAGCAAGTGTTAATGTGATTTCCAAAGATCCGGAAGATGCTTTTTCTGTAAAAACGGATGACTCTTATGGTTCATTCAATACCTACAAATATTCTGCAGAAATCAATTCGGGGAAATTCTGGAAGAACCGTTTGTCTGTGATGGGACGATATACGCATATCCATTCCGATGGCTATATTGACAGAGCTTCTTCCAACCTTCATTCTTATAATTTTTCTGCTTTGTTTCAGGAGAAAAATACGGAGTTAAGGTTTTTAGCTTTTGGAGGAAAAGAAAAAACTTATCAGGCTTGGAATGGTGTTGATAGAGCAACTTGGGAGACTAATCCAAAGTTCAATTATTCAGGAGCAATCTATGATGCAAACTGGGAAAATATTGTAGATTTTTATGATAATGAGACGGATAATTACAGGCAAAATCATTATCAATTATTATGGAATCAAAGATTTTCTGACAATTGGAAATTAGAAACTACAGCGCATTATACCAAAGGAAAAGGGTATTACGAAAATTACAAGCAAGGCGATCCTTTTGCACGATATAATTTACCTAATCAATTGGTGAATGGAGCTGAAGAAGAGTACGGCGATTTCATCAGAAAGAAATGGTTGGACAATGATTTTTATGGTGTGATTTCTACTTTGTATGGAAAGTTGGGCAATCTTGATTTGAATATTGGGGCGGTTGCCAATCAATATTATGGAAAACACTTTGGGAACGTAACAGGCGTTTTTATACCAGAAATCAATGAGTTTGAGTATTACAGAAACCGGTCTTTGAAAAATGAAATTTCCGGATTTGCAAAAGCAATTTATAAACTCAATCAATTCGAATTCTTTGGAGATTTGCAATTGAGAAACATTGATTATGATACAAAAGTGATTACCCAAGGTGATAAGGAAGGTTTGGATTTAGATAGAAAATGGACGTTCTTTAATCCGAAAGTCGGGATTAATTATAATATCGAAAATGGTAAAGTATTCCTTTCTTACGCCAATGCACATCGTGAGCCAAACCGAGACGATCTTTTTGCAAATCCGAGCACAAAAGAAGAAACCCTACACGATTTTGAGGCAGGTTGGGAACAGCAATTTGGAAAGGTTGTGTTGACGGCTAATGCCTATTATATGGATTACCAAAATCAGTTGGTTTTGTCTGGTAGAATCAACAATATAGGCGAGTTTATTCGTGAGAATGTGGACAAAAGTTATAGATTAGGTATCGAATTATCCGCTCAGAGTAGACTTTCAGAAAAAATTCAGTTAGGAGCCAATTTATCTTTGAGTCAGAATAAGATTAAAGAAATCAATTCGGTTCAAAATGATGCGGATGTTGTTTTGAAAGATTCTGATATTTCTTTTTCGCCTAATATCATTGCGAATGGAAATGTGGTTTATTCGCCATTCAAAAATTTCAATCTTGGTGTTACAGCGCAATATGTGGGCAAACAATATTTGGATAATCTAGAAACTGCTGATAATCAATTGAAAGATTATTTGGTTCCGGATTTCAATATGTCTTACAAGTTACCATTACAGAAACAAGAAGTGACTTTTAGATTTTTATTAAATAATTTCACTAATACTAAGTATGTCAACAACGGTTTTAGTGGACCATATTACTTCTCACAAGCCGGAATTAACTTCCTTTTTGGGGTTTCTTTGAAGTTTAAATAAAATTTTAATGCTGATTATTAATTAGTTATGTTGTTTTTAAGGTCTGATTGTAAATTTTTTGCTATTAACTTAAAATTAATATTAGATTTACAAATAGTTCAAAACATTTTTGTGAGGAATGGTTTGAATGATTTATATAGACCTTAAAAATTAACATTTATGAGAAAATTTTATTCTTTAGCACTTGCTATGCTTGCAGGTGTGGCTGTATCGGCGCAATTAACAACCCAAGTAGTAAGCGCTGGCGTTTTCAAACTAACTTATGGCGCAGCTAATGATTATTCATTTTATGATCCAGGGTTTGAAGTTCCAACATTCTATGTCCATACTTGGATTACACAAGCTGATAATTCTGCAAACATATCTTATGATGATTCTTGGAACAACTCTAATGTTACAATGAATTGGAGCGCAGCTGATAATGCTTACGTCGGTATAATTGATTTGAATACAAAAACATTCACCAATACTAATAATATTGTCTCTGGCGGTACAACAGTTCAGAAAGTGGGGATTGTTTTCAAAGATCAGCAAAATGGTGCAAGTAAACAATCTGCCGATTCTTCCGTTGTTGGACCAACAACGCTTGCTACAATGGCAGTTTCAGAATCTAATGGAAAGTCAAAATCTCAGGTTGCAGCCGGAAAATTATTTACTTCTGTAAAAGGAAATCTGGATATTACAGTTTATGATTTCGGAGGAAAAGTAATCAAGACCTTAAAAGTAAACGCAAATGGAAATCCAATTGACCTGAACCTTTCTCAAAAAGGAATGTTCTTGGCAACGATTTCTGGCAACAACATCTCAGAAGTTGTGAAATTTGCATACTAACTTTAATTAATTCATATCAAATCAAAAAGGTTGCTGTAAAAGCAACCTTTTATATTTTCTTTAACATCAAAAATTATGTAGTTTTGTGGCGATGAATTTTGAATATCTTTTATATCAATATCTTCTGAAGCATAATAAGGCAGAAGTTCCGGAATTTGGTGTTTTCGAACTTACCAAGGAATCTGCTAAAATTGATGCAGAAAACTCTATTATTATTCCTCCGAAAGAAACGGTTACTTTCGAATATAATCCGTCTGGTTACGACAATCAGTTAGCAAAATATATTGCTGATGAAACCAACTCCAATCTTTTCATTGTTCAGATGAACCTTAAAAATGAAGTGGCAAAGTGGTTTCAGAAATTACAGACTGAAAATGTTCTTAATCTTGAGAATCTTGGACAATATCAATTAAACGAAGATAACAAGGTTGTTAAAGTAACGGATAATGATGATGATGTCTTTGGTTTTGAAAAAGTGGATTTGCAACATCTTAAAACTTTAAAATCAAAAAATAATTTTACAGAAGATTACAGCTTTAATAAAAGTGTAATCTGGACTTTTCTAAGTGTAATTGTTGTTGGAGTAGCAGCGTTATTTCTTTTTGGAGACCAAGAATTAATATTCGGAAAATCATCAAATATCCCGAAAAAACAAATTGTCAAAACAGTTGAGAAATCAATAGTTTCGGTCTCTCCCAAACAAGATTCTATAAAAACAGATAGTATAAAACCTACAACTAATGCAAAAATCCAAAAAACCAATAGATAGCCTTACGGTAATGACGAATATTGTCTTACCCAACGAAACCAATTCATTAAGAAATCTTTTCGGAGGCGAACTGTTGTCAAGAATGGACAGAGCGGCTTCTATCTCAGCAACAAGACATTGCGAAAGAAGAGTTGTAACGGCGTCTGTTAATCACGTTTCTTTCAATCATCCGATTCCAGAAGGAGGAATTGTCGTTTTGGAATCCAAAGTTTCCAGAGCATTTGGAACTTCTATGGAAATCTATGTGGATGTTTGGTTGGATGACCCGATTAATCAGACAAAAATCCAAACTAATGAAGGGATTTATACTTTCGTAGCAGTTGACGAGTTCAATCGTCCGATTCCAATTCCTCAGTTGGAGCCAGAAACAGAATTAGAAATCATTCGTTTCGATGCTGCTTTACGAAGAAAAGAATTATCGTTAATCCTTTCCGGAAGAATGAAACCTGCAGATTCTGTGGAACTCAAAAAATTGTTTTTAGGCACAGAAGAATAAATTACACGAGCTTTTATTAGCTCGTTTTTTGTGATATTTAAACTAAAACCTTCGACCTTATTTCTAATACCTGCCCAATGAAAATCATTCAACTCGATAAAAATCATCCATTAATTTCTGAACAATTGACTGCAAAAGGTTTTGTAGTGGAAGAAGACCATTCTTCAACTTACGATGAGGTTTTGGAAAAGATTGAAGATTATGAAGGAATCATCATCCGAAGCCGAATACCATTGGATAAGAATTTTTTGACCAAAGCTTCTCATCTCAAGTTCATTGCGAGAGTAGGAGCAGGAATGGAAAATATCGATACTGAAACAGCTGGGAATTTAGGAATCAAATTAATTAATTCGCCGGAAGGAAACCGAGATTCTGTTGCGGAACACGTTGTTGGAATGTTGTTGATTCTGATGAACCGATTATTCATTGCGTCTAATGAAGTGAAAAACGGAATCTGGAAACGAGAAGAAAATCGTGGTGATGAATTGTTGGGAAAAACTTTCGGGATCATTGGTTACGGAAATATGGGAAAAGCAACGGCAAAAAGACTTTCAGGTTTTGGTGTTGAGGTTATTTTTTACGATATTTTACCTAATCTTTATGATGAATTTGCAACGCAGGTTTCTTTGGAAGAACTTCAAAAAAGAGCAGATATTCTGAGTCTTCATATTCCTTTGACAGAACAAACTCATTATTTGATTGATGAAGAATTTATTTCAAAAATGGAAAATAATTTTTATTTCGTCAATACGGCTCGTGGAAAAAATTTAAAAACTAAAGCTTTAGTACAAGCCATTGAATCAGGCAAAGTTTTAGGTGCTTGTCTGGATGTTTTGGAATACGAAAAGTCATCTTTTGAAAATCTGGAAACCGAAAATCAGGATTTGAAGTATTTATTAGATTCTGAAAAAGTGATTGTTACGCCGCATATTGGAGGATGGACACATCAAAGTAAAGAAAAACTTGCTCAAGTTATCGTTGATAAAATTCTTGGAGATTTTAAAAATTAAATCTCGAAACATTTCTCCACATTTAACAATTCTTAAGAAAATTGATGTCTTCTAAAAACTCATTTTATGTTAACTTGCGAGCCTTAACGAAGTTTGGAGAACAATGAATTTTAGAAAAATAATTACAGTCGGTCTAGCAGTCGCAACCATCATTTCCTGCAAAAAACAAAAAGAAGAAACAGCAGAAATTTACCAATCCAAACTTCCCAATTACAGCAACGTCGATTTATCCAAAGTATTTACGCCAGCAGAATCTACTTTAGAAAACGAATCCACAATCCTTCCTGTCATCAATAATTATTATCAGAAGGTCTGGGAGCAAGGTGACCTAAGTGGTGGAATTCTTGTTGCTAAAGGTGATAAAATTATCTTCGAAAAATACAGAGGTTTTGGCAGAGAAAATAAACAAATGCCAATTGATGAGAATACGCCGCTTCACGTAGCTTCAGTTAGCAAAACAATGACAGCAATGGCTGTTTTGAAACTGGTTGAAGGAGGAAAGCTAAGATTAGAAGATGATTTGACTAAGTTTTTTCCAAAGTTTCCTTATAAAGATATTACGGTTTTCAGTTTGTTGTCACAGAGAAGCGGACTTCCAAAATATGAACATTTTGACCAAGGCATCAAACCTGCTCCGGAAGAATTAAAAAAAGACTTCATTACGAATCAGGATGTTTTGGATATGTTGATTAAATACAAGCCGGAACTCGCGCGATTTTCTAATACGGGCTTTATGTATTGCAACACCAACTTTGCTTTGCTAGCGCTGATTGTAGAGAAAGTGACTGCAACACCTTTTCCGGAAGCGATGCAGGAGATTGTTTTCAAACCGTTGAAAATGAATCATACCTTTATATTCCAGAAAAAAGATATTCCGACAGCTTCACAATCCTTCTTTAGCGGTTACAGATTGTATCCTTTGGATAAACTGGATTTGATTTATGGCGACAAAAATGTTTACACAACGCCAAAAGATTTATTGAATTTTTCAGTCGCTCTCTTTTCAAAAGATTTCTTAAAGCCTGAATTGGCGAACAAAATCTTCGAACCTTACAGCAACGAGAAAAAAGGCATTAACAATTATGGTCTCGGTTTCCGAATGAAGGAGTTCGATAATGGCGAAAAATTGACTTATCACAATGGTTGGTGGCACGGAACCAATTCGGTTTTTGCGCATCTTCTGAAATCGAAAGTGACGATTATTGCTATTGGAAACAAGTATTCACAAAGAGTTTATTCCGCATTGTCATTATCTGGATTATTTGAAAACTTTCCTTTCGAAATGGAAAAATTCAATAAGACAATGAGTCCTAAAGGAGCTTCTGCAGAAAGTGATTCCGCAAATGTGAATGCTGGAGAATAGATCACCACACCACATAACGGTAGAAATATAAAAATATTATAAAAAAATAATAAATTGATTATCAGAACTTTAATGATTATTAAAGTTCTTTTTTTATTTTTGATGTAATAAATTATGATTGACAGATGTCTTACTTTTAAACAACCAAGAAATTATAAGGTTTCAAGATTAAAAGCTTTTAACCTCAAACATTAAACTGAATCTATGACTCAAGACAACTTTAAACAAACGGTTTATATTCTCAAGGATGAGATGTATCGTTTTGCGAAAAAGTTTTTGATGAGCACAGATGAAGCCGAAGATGTTGTAATGGATTTGATGATGAAATTTTGGCAAAAAAAAGATGAATTAATGGTTGTGGAAAATTTGAAAAGTTTTGCCCTGCGAAGTGTAAAAAACGAATGTCTGAATCGCCTGAAACATCACGAAGTTAAACTCGGATTTGCAAGTCAGACAAGACATAAATCAGAGCTTTATCAGATAGAAACCAATAATATGAGAGAGCAGATTTTGGGATTCATTAACCAACTGCCCGAGAAACAAAAAATGGTCATTCACTTAAAAGATGTCGAGGAATATGAGATTTCAGAGATTTCGGAAATTATGGAGATGGAGGAAAACGCAGTCCGCGTGAACCTGATGAGAGCCAGACAAAAAGTGAAAGATTCAATTAACAAACTTTATGAATATGAAAACAGACAGATACAAGGATTGGGAATCTAGATTCTTCGAGGGCGAAGAGTTGACGCCGGAAGAGCATCTGTTTCTCAAAAACGAAAGTGATAATCCTTATTTTTCTTTTCTGAATGAAGAGAAACAGGATAAATTAGATATAAGCTTCGAGGATTTCTTGAAGAAAACCGAAGAGCCAAAAATAGTTGCACTTCCGGTTGTAAAAAGAAAATCTTACACACAATATTGGATGGCTGCAAGTTTGGTTCTGCTAATGGGAATCAGTGGATTTTGGATGTTCAATAATCCTGAGAATATAGCACCGCAAGTGGCTAATCATACTGTAAAGCCTAAGAAAGTTGAAACACCAAAAGCATCTCCAGTTGAAGAAACTCAGACTCGACAGCCAGTTTTAGCTCAAAAAAATACACAGCCAGAAAAGCAAACAATTGAGAAGAAAAACATAGTTGATAATCAACATTCAACAACACAATTTGCTTCTCATCAACCGAAAGAAATTAAAACCAATAATCAAACCCAAAATCAAGTAAACTCAGATTCAGATTACAATCCGAATTATGTTATTATCAATGGAAAACCAATCTACAACGAGCAGGAAGCGATTGCTATAACAGAGGATACTTTTAATTATTTTGCAAGTAACGTTACCCAAACCATAAATCACGCAGAATCTGCCCAAAATCAATCATTGGATTTTTACAGGATTCTTAATTTTTAATATCAATCAAAATGAAATCGCTATCAACGGAATTTCTGAAATAAGTACTAATGAAATCGCGATTGCATAAGACATTAGACAACAATTTATAAAATTAATTATGAAAAAAATATCAATATTCATCGTATTATTTCTTCTGTCTACTAATATTTTCGGACAAACAGAAGAACTTAATAAGCTCTTTGATAAGTATCAGGACACAGAAGGTGTGACCTCTATCAAGATTGCAAAACCTATGTTCAAGTTATTGAATAACCTTAAAATTGATAACGAAGAATTAGGTAAAATACAGCCTTTGCTTGCCAAGGTTAATGGACTGAAAATGCTGATTCTGGAAAAACCGGAAACATCAAAAAATTCTCTCATAGATGAGAAGAAAATAGAGAAAGAAATTTCTAATTCTCTTAAAAATATGAAGTATGAGGAACTGGTGACCGTGAACAACCGTGATGCTAAAATCAAATTTATGGCTCAGGATATCACAGCTAATGTTATGGATAATTTGATTCTTAACATTATGTCAGAAGACAGTTCTGTTCTGATGATGCTGGATGGAAAAATCTCTATGGATGATGTGAGCAAAATGATGGAGGAGAGCCAAAATGTAACTTCTATTAATCCTGCAAAAACGATTAATTCATCTACATTTTCTCAGACCAGCACATCCACTCATTCGATAACTGACGGTTCAGGGACAACAACTTTTACAACTACAGATAATTCTGGAACGTCAACAAATGTTGGAAGCGAGAGAAATGTTCCTGCCTTTAACGGAATAGAAACTTCTTCGGGTGTTGATGTAGAATTTAGTCAAAGCCCAAAGCAAAGTGTTGTCGTAAAAGTAGAACCTGAAAAACAACAATACGTTATCACGGAAGTTGAAAATGGCGTTTTGAAAATCTTTGTAAGAAATAAAGGTGTTAAGAATCTGAATTTCAACAGTCTTAAAGTGATTGTTTCCGGACCTAAATTATCAAAATTGATTACTAAATCCGGTTCTATTTTCAAAGCGGTTACACCAGTTAATGAAAGTACTTTTGCAGCAAGCTGTTCATCTGGATCACAGGTTTCAGGAGACTTTAAAATCTCTACAAATACAGCATTAGATGTTTCTTCTGGAGTCAGTGTAAAATTCAATCTTGAAACTAAGTCTCTGGCTTTGGAAGCTAGCAGCGGAAGCTCAATCAAATTAACAGGAAAAGCGGATTCGGGAGTTTACAGCGCAAGCAGTGGAAGTTCTATCTCAGCAGGAGACTTCGTAACCAAGTCAGCCGTTGTAGATGCATCTTCCGGATCAAGTGTGAAAATCAATACAACCGAAAGTTTAACAGCAAGTGCAACATCCGCAGCGTCTGTACAATACAGAGGAAATCCCTCTAAAGTGACAAAATCTGCCAACGAAAGAACAGGTTCAACTATTAACTCAATCAACTAAAAACTAAAGTTATGATTAGATTCTTATACATCATTATTTTGACGATTGTCGGGTTTTTTCTTCAGTCGTGTATGGTTTCTCAAAATAAAGTTCACACCGATTTTTTTGACAATCCTGGATTCAAAGAAAATTCGACTTTTGTCAGCATTAATGTTCCTACTTTTTTGGCTAAGTCTTATGTGAAGAATGCTTTGAGAGAAGATGGCGAAAGTCAGGAAGTTATAGACTTGGTAAAGAAAATCAGTGATGTGAAAGTTCTGATTGTAGAAAGCTCCACAACACCTGTGAAAGCAGAATTCCAGAAATATCTCACCAAGAATAATTACGAAGAATGGATGTCTGTAAAGCAACAAGGTCAACTTATTAGCATCAATGCACAACAGTCAAAAGACTTAATTAAGCGAATGATAATCACCGTTAATGATGATAATGACGAAAGTATTTTTGTTGATGTAAAAGGAAAATTTTCGCCGGATGACATCTCAAAAATCATCAACGCGACAGAAAAAAATCAAATCAAAATTCATAGAAACTAAATTTTCAATTAACCACTATTTTGTAGTGGTTTTTGTGCTTTGGAGAATCTTGAATTTTCTGTAAACTGCAATTTTACTAATTAATTCTAATGGAAGCTCCGAAGATAACGGAATCTGAATAGCACCTTTTGAAGTCTTATAATTTTCCAATTCTTTTTCAAAAACAACAACCGCTTCCGGGCCTGGATAAATTCCAATATGATTTTTATAAACCGCAAAATGAACTAAGTTCTTATTGTTAAGTGTAAAAGTCGGCATTGCATATTTGATGCATTCTTCAACTTCCGGAATTTTATTTTTAATTTCAATTCTGATTCGCTCTAATTTCTCAATCATTTCTAAATTAAAATCAGAAAAGTAATCCTCAAAGTTTTTGTAGGTTTTCATTTTTAGAAATGAGCTTTGGTTATCTTGTCGTGAGATTTCAAATAGAGCGGAAGCGCTGCGGAACCGTACCATTTATAAATTTCTACATCAAAGACTCCTGACTTTACAGATGGGTCGGTCAAAACTAAACTTTCGGCTTCTTCTTTAGTTTTCGCATCCAAAATGAAAATCCCATTATAATCATTTGGATTTTTCTCCAACATTGGTCCGGCGACAATCAGTTTTCCATCTTTTGCCAATTTGCCGATGTTGTCCATATGACCTTTCATCAATTCTGATTTCTTGGCTTTGTCTGTAATTTCCGCTTTTCCTTTTTTGAGAATCACGAGATAATAAGATTTCATACCGTATTGGTCTGCACCAAGAGAATCTGCCAATTTTTGGTCAAATCCTTTATTTTGAGCATTGATGAATGACGAAAATAATATTAAGAAAAGAATGGTAAATAGTGATTTCATCTTCTGAAGTTTTATTTCAAATTTAGAACAAAAAATGAAATCTCAAATTGGCATAAGATAATTATCTTCTGAACCTGAAATATTCTGTCAATTCGTGCTTTTTACCTTTAAGAAAATCTGAAGCCATTGCCATCCCGATGACCGAAAATGTAATTCCATTACCGCCAAACCCCAAAACAAAATAAGCACTCGGAAAATCCGGATGTTGGCCAATGTAAGGCAATCCATCTTTGGTTTCGCCAAACGTTCCAGCCCAGACGAAATCGGTTCGAAAATCATTATTAGGAAGATGTTTGTCTAATTTTTTGACCAGCTTTTGTTCTTTTGCGTGAAGAAGAGAATCTCTTTTTTTGGCATTGACAAATTCCTCATCTTCACCACCAATCAAAATTCTGTTATCATCTGTTGTCCGCATATAAATGTAAGGTTCTGCTGTATTCCAAACCAAAAGGTCATTCAGTTCCTGATGTTTTTTCTCATTTTGTTCGCCAACAATTGCGAAAGTTGATAACAGGTTTACAAATTTGTCTTTAATGATTTCTGTACTTTCGAAACCATTGCAGAAAATGACTTTTTTTGCTTTAATAATGTTTCCGTAATCTGTTGTTGCAGTAACGCCGTTTTTCTTATAATCGAAATTAATGATGTCGGTTTTATCAAAAACCTGCAATCCTTTCTTGTGGTTGTAATTCAGAATATCGTGAGCCAAACAAAAAGCATCAATGCTTCCGCCTTGTTCGGAAAGGATTCCACCAAATGTATTATCGATTTTGAATTGCTTTTTAATCTCTTCTTCCGAAAGCCATTTCACAGGAAATCCAGCCGCTTTTCTCGCCTCGAATTCTTTTTTCAAATCATCAACATCTTTTTTGAAGGCAGCAAAATAAAGCGATTGTTTTTTCTTGAAACCACAATCAGATTTGACTTCTTTCGAGATTTTCTGCAAATCATCAATCGAATCATAACACGCCCAATAAGATTTCTCCGCGCCTTTCTTCCCAATCATTTCTGAGAGTTCAAAAAGAGGAACATCGATTTCGTATTGCAACATAGAAGTTGTGGCGCTCGTACTTCCATTCCCGATTTCCCGACGGTCAACCAAAACAGTTTTGAAACCGTCTTTTATCATTTGATGGGCAAGAAGAGAACCTGTAATTCCGCCTCCGATGATGAGGATTTCAGTTTCGATATTTTCTCTTAGTGATGGATAAGAATGTTTTAATCCATCCTTTACGAGCCAGAATGGTTCAGGAGATTTGAGTTTCATATAGTTTATTTCTGATTTGATTTTTTGTTCTAATCAAAAAGTAAACCGTGAATTTTTTGACAAAAAAAATCTCTCAAATTTGAGAGATTTTAAAGTCTTTTTATTTAGGATCGAAGATTGCCTTTTCTTCTGATTCAGCTTTATCTAAAGCTGTTCTAACACCTTTGATTGAATTTTCATAATTATTGTCCTTCCATTTTTTCAGAACTTCGTTTTTGAAATTTTGATTGGCCATAATTAGATGTTGATCATTCATATCAATAATTTTTGTATCAATAGCAGCGTGTGCCATTTTTCCAGTCTCAATCATTCCATAATATGAAATCATAAAACCATAATTTGCATTTACAAATAGAATTTCATCAACACCATATTTAGCTTTTAAATCACTGAAATCATAGCTTGAATATTTTTTTCCTTCTGCTTTCTCTCCTGAGAATTTTTTTGCAGTCTTGTGATCAAATTTTTCATCGATAATAATTACTTCTTTACCTTTTGATTTGAAAATTTCAGAATAGATATTTGTCAATTCTTCTTTTGGATGAATATTTTCTCCTATAAGATTAAGAGCTTCTTGATACTTATCTCCCGAAGTTACAGCCATATCTAATAGACCTTGTGAGCCTTCTTTGAACTTTGCAGGTGGATTATCATTAATTAGAATTCCAACTTTTGTTGGCTTTTGCCAGTATTCTGCTGACAAAGCAACTTTTGGGACACAACTTGTTACTAGTAATAAAGAAGAGAAAAATAAGATTAATTTTTTCATGATGATATAATTTTTTTCGAGTGCGAAAATACAAAAAAACCTCAAAGAAAATTTCTTGAGGTTTTAATTTTAAATAATTGGCTGGCGACCTTCGCCTACATATTTCTTCTATACTTACCACCCACTTCAAATAAAGCATTGGTAATTTGTCCTAGCGAACAGTATTTCACGGCATCCATCATCACATTAAATAAATTCTGTTGGTTGATGGCAGCGTGTTGTAATGTTTTTAAAGCGGCTTCTGATTTATCCTTATTTGCCTGTTGGAAATTATGAAGCATTTCAATCTGGAATTGCTTTTCTTCCTCAGTTGAACGGATAACTTCTCCCGGACGAACGGTTGGCGAACCATCTTTTCCTAAGAAAGTATTTACCCCAATAATCGGATATTCTCCAGTGTGTTTCAGCCATTCGTAATGCATCGATTCTTCCTGAATTTTTGAACGTTGATACATCGTTTCCATTGCTCCCAAAACGCCGCCTCTTTCTGTAATTCTGTCGAATTCTGCATACACAGCTTCTTCAACCAAATCCGTCAATTCTTCAATAATAAATGAACCTTGCAGCGGATTTTCATTTTTTGCCAATCCTAATTCTTTATTGATGATCAACTGGATTGCCATTGCTCTTCTTACAGATTGCTCAGTCGGAGTCGTAATCGCTTCGTCATAAGCGTTAGTGTGAAGTGAATTACAGTTGTCATAAATTGCGTAAAGCGCCTGAAGCGTTGTTCTGATATCGTTAAAATCAATTTCCTGAGCGTGAAGCGAACGTCCCGAAGTTTGGATGTGGTATTTCAACATCTGGCTTCTTTCGTCGGCTCCGTATTTCAGCTTCATTGCTTTTGCCCAGATTCTTCTTGCTACACGTCCGATTACTGAATATTCAGGGTCGATACCGTTGGAGAAGAAGAAAGATAAATTCGGTGCAAAATCATTGATATCCATTCCTCTTGACAAGTAATATTCAACATACGTGAAACCGTTTGCCAGTGTAAATGCTAATTGAGAAACCGGATTCGCACCCGCTTCTGCAATGTGATAACCGGAAATTGAAACAGAATAGAAGTTTCTTACTTTCTCGGTGATGAAATATTCCTGAACGTCGCCCATTAATCTCAGGGCAAATTCAGTAGAGAAAATACACGTATTCTGAGCCTGATCTTCTTTTAAAATATCTGCCTGAACAGTTCCACGAACGGTTGCAATGGTTTTAGCTTTAATTTCAGCATAAGCTTCTGCAGGAATCACTTCATCTCCTGTGATTCCTAATAATTTTAAACCTAAACCATTATTGGAAGGCGGTAATTCTCCATTATACTTTGGTCTTTCTAAACCTTTATCATCAAATTTTTCCTTAAGCTTAGCCTCAACCTTAGCCTCAAGATTATTTTCTGCAATATATTTTTCAACATTTTGATCGATCGCTGCATTCATAAAGAAAGCCAGCAACATCGGCGCAGGTCCGTTGATGGTCATTGAAACGGATGTCAATGCATTGACCAAATCAAATCCTGAGTATAGTTTTTTAGCATCATCCAACGTTGCAATTGAAACTCCTGCATTCCCGATTTTACCATAAATATCTGGTGGTAAAGCCGGATCTTGACCGTAAAGTGTTACAGAGTCGAAAGCCGTAGACAAACGTTTTGCAGGCATTTCCGCAGAAACGTAATGGAATCTTCTGTTGGTTCTTTCCGGTCCACCTTCTCCGGCGAACATTCTCGTTGGGTCTTCTCCTGTTCTTTTGAAAGGATAAATTCCCGCAGTGTAAGGAAATCCTCCCGGAAGATTTTCCTGACCTTTCCATTTTATCAAATCTCCCCAATCGTTGTATTTTGGTAACGCAATTTTTGGAATTCTTAAATGGGATAAAGATTCTGTTGAGGTCTCCACTTTAATTTCTTTTCCTCTTACAAAATAGGAGTAAAATTCTTCGTGGAAAGCCTTTTTCGTATCGTCCCAGGTTTTTAGGAAGTCGATGTTTTCCTGTTGAAGTTCTTTTTCAGCTTTTTGATATTCAGCGTCCAAAGCTTCATTGGAGATAATTTTTTTAACACCATCAATATGATACATTGTTCTGGCTAATTCAGCTTGCTTTTCAATGTTTGCATCATATTGTCTATTGTTTTCAACAATTTCAGAAAGGTAACGAACTCTTTTTGGAGGAATGATCGTTACTTCGTCTGTAATTTCCTGTTCAACAAAACCTTGTAGATTTAAACCAGCAAATTTATCATTGACTTTTGAAACCAATCTGTTGTATAATTCTGTAGTTCCGTGATCGTTGAACTGTGATGCTTTTGTTGCATAAACAGGCATTTCGTCCAATGGCTGTTCCCATAACAAATGGTTTCTCTGGAACTGTTTTCTAACTGCCTGAAGCGCATCAAGAGCACCTCTTTTATCAGATTTATTTAAAGCAACCAAATCCGCATAATCCAGCATATCGATTTTCTCCAACTGCGTAGAAGCCCCATATTCAGGAGTCATCACATACATTGAAACATCAGCAAAATCCGAAACTTCCGAACCAGATTGTCCAATACCTGAAGTTTCAAGAATAATTACGTCTGGATGAGCCAATTTCAATACATTCAAAGCAGAATGAATGAACGGAGAGACAGAAACGTTGTTCTCTCTCGTCGCCATCGAACGCATATAAACTCGTGGATCATTAATCGCATTCATACGAATTCTGTCTCCCAAAAGTGCACCTCCCGTTTTCTTTTTAGAAGGGTCAATCGAAATAATAGCAATTTTTTTATCCGGATTTGAACGAATGAAACGTCTTACCAATTCGTCTGTTAATGAAGATTTTCCGGCTCCACCAGTACCCGTAATACCGATAATTGGGATATTTAAGTCTTTTGATTTTTCGTCAATAGCAGTAACCAACTCCGGTTTTTCTTCTGAAAAGTTTTCAACCGCGGAAATGATTTTTGCAATACTTGTAGAATTTTCAAAACTGATGGAATCTAAATCACTTGCTTCTACTTCTTTTCCTGTTGCGAAATCTGATCTTTTCACCAAATCATCGATCATTCCCTGTAAACCAAGTTCACGACCGTCATCCGGAGAATAAATTCTGTCGATTCCGTAAGCCATAATATCTTCGATTTCTTCAGGCAGAATTACACCGCCACCGCCACCAAAAATTTTGATTTGCGGAGAGTTTTTTTCTCTTAAAAGGTCATAGATGTATTTAAAATATTCGTTGTGACCGCCTTGATAAGAAGTTAATGCAATTGCGTTGGCATCTTCCTGAATTGCTGTGTTAACAACTTCCTCTGCAGATTTGTCGTGACCAAGGTGGATGACTTCACATCCGGTTCCTTGAATTACACGGCGCATGATATTAATAGCAGCATCGTGACCATCGAATAACGATGCAGCTGTTACGATTCTTACTTTATTTTTAGGTGTATATTTTGTGCTTTCCATTTCTTAAATCGATAGTTTCCAAAGATAATATTTTTTGGGAAATGGCAATGAGAAGAGAAGATGGATGTTTGGAAGTTGAAAGTTTGAGAGTTGAGAATGGGAGGGTTTGAAAGTTTTTTTATAGGTGATTGAAAACGAAATTCTATAGCCCCGATTGCAGCGGTTACCCCACAGCAAGCCTTGGGATTGCGGCTGCGCGAGGAGTATGAGCGGAAAGCGGGATTAAGCTCCTGAAAATTATTGTTTGATGAACTTGAAGTTTTTATTACCTTCCTGTGTTTTGATAATCAGCATATAAACACCGCTTGGCAGTTTGGAAACGTCGATTCTGGATTTGGATTCAGATAGCATTTGTTTTCCACTCAAATCATAAATATGAACTTTCTGAATGTCATATTTTGTGCTTACAATATTCAAGAATTCTGAAGTTGGATTGGGGTAGATGTTGAAGTACTTGGCAGATTCTTCTGTGCCCAAGACTTTAACCAAAGAAATCGCCTCTCTGAAAAGCGACAAATCAAAAACCACTGAATTGTCCAAAACGGAATATGTATAAGCTTCTGCTGTGTAAGTGGCATAGTCTGATTCTTCCACACTTGCGAAATTGAGATCTGCAGTGGTTGTATTGGTTTTTTGATCCAGATTTTTGTACCAAGTAAAAGTGTAATCGCTACCAGATAAGGACTGATCTAACTTCGCAGGTTGGCCGATAACGCCTAAAACTTCTTTCAAACCATCGTAACGCTGAGGCGAATAATCCAAATCGGTTTGCACATTGTAATCAACAACATAATTGGAAAGTTGTGTCTTGTTGAATCTGTTATTGCTGAGGTGTGTAATCGGAGGAAGTCTGTCGTTGAGATCACCTGAAAGCTGATTGCTGTTAAGATTTAGCATCAATAATTTGGGCATCCCAAGAAATTCTGATGGGAAATTACCGGAAAGTAAATTGTTGTTAAGGAATAATTGCTGAAGATTTGTTAATCCTGTCAATAAAGAAACACCGCCAGAAATTTTGTTTCTTCCAAGATTAAGTGTTTGCAATTTTTTAAGTTGAGGAATCTGAGACGGAATCTGAGCTAACTGATTGTTCTCTAAAGATAACCAAACCAAATTTGTCAAGGTTGATAATCCGGAAGAGTTTTGCTCGGTAATATTATTATTACTTAAGTTAAGGCTTACCAGCTGTGTCAACTGAGAAACTTGAGTAGGGATTTGAGCTAATTGTAATCCAGATAAAGAAAGGTTTGTCAATTTGGGATGATTTGCAATATTTCCAAAAGCATTAGCTGGGATTGGATTGTTATCAAGAATCAAAGTTTCAAGATTGGTGAAAGCTGTGATTTTTGCAGGAATGGTAATTAATCCCAAATCGGAAATATTCAGCGTTTTGATATTATTGAAGTTTTGCAACAAACCATTAACATCCGGAATCGTAAATAAATTTCCGCCCAAAGCCAAATCATCTACATTGAAAAGCCCTGTTAAGGATTGGGTTGGATCTCCAGTCAATCTATTATTGCTAATATCCAATTTTGTTAACAAACTAAGGGAAGAAATCCCTGCAGCTACATCGCCGGAGAGTTGATTATTACTAAGATCTAGTTTTGTAAGTTTCGGGAATGATGTTAAATTGGATGGGAAATTACCCTTAAGCGCATTTCCTGTAAGATTAAGTTCTGTAACCGCTCCGTTTTTCACAGAAATACCAAACCAGTTGCGTGGATCTTTCTCCAGATCCCAAGTTCTGTTCCAGTTTTCGCCATCTGTAGCGTTGTATATACTGATCAATGCGCTACGTTCTGCATTGGAAATACTCCATTGTGAGAACAGGGAATTGGAAATCAGTAAAAAGAATAGAATTTTTTTCAATTGTGTATAAGATTAATGGGCAAATATAAGAGATAATAGAATTAGTTAATCTGATTTTTAAAAAATTAATGATTATTTTCGCTCAGCAATTGGAAAACTATGCAGAAATATCTATTCTATTACATCGGTCTGTTTACCATTATCACAGGATTTTATTTTTTATATTCTTATTCTCAGTTGTTTGGTAACCAATTTATTTATCCTATTGATGATGCTTATATCCATTTGGCAATCGCTAGAAAATTTGGAGAATCGGGTTTTTGGTCTATCAATTTCAATAGTTTTGACAGTGGCTCATCTTCTATTCTTTATACTTTAATATTAAGTTCATTAATCAGAATTTTTGGCGACAATGTATATTATCCGATGATAGTAAATTTTGCCGCCGGATATTTTACAGTGTATTGGATTTACAAATTTTTCAAAGATTTTTATTCTGAAAAAGAATTGAGGTTAGGATTGTTTCTTTTTTTACCCGTGTCCTTATTATATATGATGGTACTTCTGGGAATGGAGCAGACCGTTCATATGCTGTTGTCTGTAATGGGCATTTATTTTATCAAGAAAAATATGGAGTCCAATTTCAAACGATTAGATTTTATCAAATTATTGATTGTGATTTTCTTTCTATCAATGATTCGGTTTGAAAGTATGTTTTTTGTCTTTTGTTTGGGATTGATTTTATTAATTGATAGAAAATTCAAAGAAGCACTTTCAATCTTCGTAGTTGGGTTTTTACCGATTGTGATTTTTGGATTGATTTCGATTCACGAAGGCGGTTTTTTCTTTCCCAATTCTGTCATTATCAAAGGAAGTTATCCGGAAGGTAATATGTTGATGAGCATCTGGACAATATTCAAGAAAGGAATTTTACTGAATATTTCTTTTTACAAGCTGTTTCTTTTTCCAATTATTTGTGCGCTTGTTATTCTTTTAGATTCTTACAAAAAACAAGGTTTTCAAACTCTTTTTAGAAATAATAAAATCTTGTTTCTTGTTTTCGGAACTGTTATCCTGCAAAGCCTTTTTGCAATGATCAAATACCGCTATGAAAATTATTTGATGATGATGTTGGTAATGATTTTGATTCCGTCTGCTATCGAATATTTTAGACAGTTAAAGGTTAATAAAAGGAGTTTTAATAATTGGATTTTTGTTGGTTCTTTCGTCGCTTTCTGTTTGGTTGGAGTCTATCGGTTGGTCTATTCTCATCCTGTTTTGAAAGTTTCTTCTAAAAATGTTGAAGAACAACAAGTGGAAATGGGAAAATTTCTGAATCAATTTTACAAAGGACAGAAAACTGTTGCCAATGATATTGGGGCGATTGCTTATTTCGGAAATGTACAATTGTTAGATATTGTTGGCTTGGGTTCTACAGATGTTGCTAAGTTTTATGTTGAAAACAAAGGATTGAATGAATTTGATTTTAATAAAGAATACAATCGATTTTTAACCAATTATATTGCTGAAAACCATTACAAAGTAGCAGTAATCTATCCGAAGTGGTATCCTAATAAAGTTCCCAAAAGCTGGATTCCCGTTGCATCTTGGAAAATTGAGAATAATAGAGGTACAGCGCAGAATAGAGTGGTTTGGTATTCGTTCAATAAAAATGATGCGAATATTTTAAGAGAAAATCTGCAGAAATTTGACCTTAATAAAAATGTAACTCAATATTACTATATCTATAAATAAAAAAATCCAGCTTTCATAAGCTGGATTTTATGTTATAAGTTTAAAATTACTTTCCAAGATAAGAATTGTACATCCAAACTTCTTTTTCTTGCTCTGTGATATAATCGCTCATTTGAGAGTTAGTTCCTTCGTCTCCCGCTTCGTCTGTAATGTCGAGAAGTTCCCTTTGAAGATCAATAACTACTTTGAAAGAATTTAAAATAATTTCGACACTTTTATTACCATCACTTACTTCTTTGCTTTCTTTGATGGTGGAAACTTTTAGGTAATCCGAATAATTATGCGCAGGTGTTGCGCCTAAGGTCAGAATTCTTTCAGCAATCTCATCGATTTTCAAAACTAAACTATTATATAGTTCTTCAAATTTCGGATGAAGTGTGAAGAACTGATCTCCTTTGATGTTCCAATGCGAGCCTCTGGTATTCTGATAGAAAACAGAATAGTTTGCCAATAAGACATTCAGTTTGTCTGCGATTTTTTTACAATCGGCTTCTTTTAGTCCGATTAATACTGCATTTTTCATAGTTCTTGTAATTTATATTAATGAATATTTAGAATTAATATTCCTGAAATTATTCTTCCGTAATCAGCAATAATCTTTCCAAAATCGATATCGATGAGATGATATTAATAAAAAGTGGCAAACAATCATATTGGAAAATTCTATCATAAATTAATTTTTCATAACTACTTGTGGATTAAAAAATTATTCATATTTTTGCACCCTAAAATAAAAAGCAATTAAATGCCTACTATTCAACAATTAGTTAGAAAAGGAAGAGTCGCACTTACCAAGAAGAGTAAATCGGCTGCCCTTGATTCTTGTCCACAAAGACGAGGTGTATGTACGAGAGTATATACTACCACTCCTAAGAAACCTAACTCTGCACTTAGAAAAGTTGCAAGGGTAAGACTTTCAAACGGTAAAGAAGTTAACGCCTATATCCCGGGCGAAGGACATAATCTTCAAGAGCACTCGATAGTATTGGTACGCGGAGGGAGAGTTAAGGATTTACCAGGAGTTAGATACCACATCGTAAGAGGTGCGTTGGATACTGCTGGAGTGAACGGAAGAACACAAAGAAGATCTAAGTACGGAGCTAAGAGACCAAAACCAGGTCAGGCAGCTGCTGCACCAGCTAAAGGTAAGAAAAAGTAATCATTAAATAAGGTACAGAAACAATGAGAAAGACAAAAGCGAAAAAAAGACCGTTGTTACCAGATCCAAAATTTAATGATCAATTGGTAACTAGATTCGTAAACAACTTGATGCTAGATGGTAAAAAATCTATCGCATTCAAAATATTCTATGATGCATTGGATATCGTAGAAACTAAAAAAGGAGATACGGAAAAAACTTCATTAGAAATCTGGAAAGATGCATTAACAAACGTTATGCCTCACGTAGAAGTACGTTCTAGAAGAGTAGGTGGAGCTAACTTCCAGATTCCTATGCCAATCAGAGCGGATAGAAAAATTTCTATGGCAATGAAATGGTTAATCAAGTATTCTAAAGCTAGAAATGATAAGTCTATGGCTTTGAAATTAGCTAACGAAGTTGTAGCTGCTTCAAGAGAAGAAGGTGCGGCTTTCAAAAAGAAATCTGATACTCACAAAATGGCGGAAGCTAACAAGGCTTTCTCACACTTTAAATTCTAATTAGAAATGAGTAGAGATCTTAAATTTACAAGAAATATTGGTATTGCTGCGCACATTGATGCAGGTAAAACTACCACTACAGAAAGGATTTTATTCTATACAGGTGTAAACCACAAAATTGGAGAAGTTCACGATGGTGCTTCTACAATGGACTGGATGGAGCAGGAAGCTGAAAGAGGTATTACGATTACTTCTGCAGCAACTACTTGTTCTTGGAACTTTCCAACAGATCAAGGAAAAGCTTTACCAGAAACTAAACCTTACCACTTCAACATTATCGATACACCGGGACACGTTGACTTCACAGTAGAAGTTAACAGATCTTTGAGAGTATTAGATGGATTGGTATTCTTATTCTCTGCAGTAGATGGAGTAGAGCCTCAGTCTGAAACAAACTGGAGACTTGCTGACAACTACAAAGTTGCAAGAATGGGATTCGTAAACAAAATGGACAGACAGGGTGCTGACTTCCTTAACGTGGTAAACCAGGTTAAAGAAATGTTAGGATCTAACGCAGTTCCAATCGTTTTACCAATCGGTGCTGAAGAGGATTTCAAAGGTGTAGTTGACTTAATTAAAAACAGAGCGATCATCTGGGATGAAGCTGGACAAGGTGCTACTTTCGAGGTAGTTCCAATTCCGGAAGATATGAAGGATGAAGTTCTTGAATACAGAGAGAAATTAGTAGAAGCTGTTTCTGAATATGACGAAACTTTGATGGAGAAATTCTTCGAAGATCCGGATTCAATTACAGAAGAAGAAATCAATGCTGCATTGAGAGCTGCTACTATCGATTTATCTATTATTCCAATGACTTGTGGTTCTTCATTCAAGAACAAAGGAGTACAGTTTATGTTGGATGCAGTATGTAAATATTTGCCTTCTCCATTGGATAAAGATGATATCAAAGGTACTGACCCAAGAACTGATGCTGAAATCACAAGAAAGCCATCTGTAGATGAGCCTTTCGCAGCATTAGCATTTAAGATTGCTACCGATCCTTTCGTAGGAAGATTAGCATTCTTCAGAGCATACTCTGGAAGATTAGATGCAGGTTCTTATATCTTGAACACTCGTTCTGGAGATAAAGAAAGAATCTCAAGAATCTATCAGATGCACGCTAACAAGCAAAACCCGGTAGAATATATTGAAGCTGGTGATATTGGTGCTGCTGTAGGATTCAAATCTATCAAAACTGGTGATACAATGTGTGACGAGAAAAACCCAATCGTTCTTGAATCGATGGTTTTCCCTGATCCGGTAATTGGTATCGCTGTTGAGCCTAAAACTAAGGCTGACCAGGATAAAATGGGTAACGCTCTAGCTAAATTGGCTGAAGAAGATCCTACGTTTACAGTAAGAACTGACGAGGCTTCTGGACAAACGATCATCTCTGGTATGGGTGAGCTTCACTTAGATATCATTGTAGACCGTATGAAAAGAGAGTTCAAGGTTGAAGTAAACCAAGGACAACCTCAGGTAGAGTACAAAGAAAACTTAACAAAAGTTGCCAGCCACAGAGAAGTTTACAAAAAGCAGTCTGGTGGTAAAGGTAAATTTGCTGACATTGTATTTGAACTAGGACCTGCAGACGAAGGTAAAGTTGGTTTAGAATTCATCAATGAGATCAAAGGTGGTAACGTTCCTAGAGAATTTGTTCCTGCAATTGAAAAAGGCTTTAAAGCTGCAATGAAGAACGGTCCATTGGCTGGTTTCGAAGTTGAAGGTATTAAAGTTACTCTTAAAGATGGATCTTTCCACGCGGTGGATTCTGATGCTCTTTCTTTCGAAATGGCTGCAAAATTAGGATTCAAAGAAGCGGGACGTGCTGCTAAACCAGTAATTATGGAGCCTATTATGAAATTGGAGGTTGTAACTCCGGAAGAATATATGGGTAACATCATTGGTGACCTTAACAAGAGAAGAGGTACGATCAGTGGTCAGGAAGAAAAGAACGGTGCTGTTGTAATCAAAGGTTCAGTTCCACTTTCTGAAATGTTTGGATATGTTACGACTCTAAGAACACTTTCATCAGGAAGAGCTACTTCTTCTATGGAATTAGAGAAATACCAAGCTACTCCTCAAAACGTTGCTGACGATATCATCGCAAAAGCAAAAGGTTAATTTTTTAAAGTACAAGAAATGTCACAAAGAATCAGAATAAAACTTAAATCTTACGATTACAACTTGGTAGACAAGTCTGCTGAGAAAATCGTAAAAACGGTAAAGGCTACTGGTGCTGTTGTAAACGGTCCAATTCCATTGCCAACGAACAAGAGAATCTTCACAGTGTTGAGATCTCCGCACGTAAACAAGAAAGCTAGAGAGCAGTTCCAATTATCAGCTCACAAGAGACTGATGGATATCTACTCTTCTTCTTCTAAAACTGTTGATGCTCTAATGAAATTAGAACTTCCTTCAGGAGTTGACGTAGAAATTAAAGTGTGATAATTAAGCTTGAAGGCGGAAGTCTTTAGCTACACATTAAATATTAAATCCCTTTTCGAAAGAAGAGGGATTTTTTTGTTAGCAATAAATTATGATACCTTAAAATAAGCTTAAAATTATATTTAGAAATTTTATCAAAACAACAGATTTTTATAGATAAATTGAATTGATTTGTTAAAATTATAATGTTATTTTAAAATTAACAATATATTGATAATAAAACATTACATTTGTCGACTTAATTTTAAAAATATGAAGAAAGTTTTATCATTTGCGCTGATTTCGGTTTCCCTAGCTGGATTTGCGCAAACTGGAAAGTTGTGGAAAAAAACAACTATTTCAAACAAATCTGCTGTTGAAGAAAGTAAGCAGTTTCTTAAGAATCCAAGTTTGTATGCTTTGGATTATACGGCACTGAAAAATACATTGCAAGGTGCTCCAAAAAGTACAGAGTATGTAAAGTCAAAAATTATTGTGAGTTTCCCAGACTCTAATGGCGAATTCGAAGATTTCAGAATCTATGAAAAGTCGAATTTCGAACCGGCTTTGCAGGCAAAATATACGGATATTCGTTCGTATGTTGGAGAAAGTGTATTTGGAAATTCTAAAATTTATTTCAGTATTTCTCCTCTTGGATTGTCTACTATGGAAATGCATAGCGATAAAACTATGGATATCATAGAACCTTATGCAACAGATTTATCCTCATATGTTGTTTTCAAAAGAACAGATGATAAAGGTATAGCCAAAGAATTTGAATGTAAACTTCCAAATACGGTAAAAGGCAATTCTCAAAATGCAGATAGCAAAAGTGCGGATGATGGATTATTGAGAACTTATAGACTAGCACTTTCTTGTACGGGGGAATATGGCGCTTGGGCTGGATCAGTAGCTAACGCATTAGCTAGAATGAATACAACAATGACTCGTGTAAACGGTGTTTTTGAAAATGAGTTTGCAATTCATATGAATCTAATTGCCGAGGAAGAAAATATTATCTTTACTAATTCTAGTACAGATCCATATTCACCAGCCTCTACTGGAGCTTCTGGTGCTTGGAATGATGAATTAAAAGCTGTTTTGATGGGGACAACCTACGGGATCGGCGATGCAAAATATGATATAGGACATTTATTTGGACGTTCTGGTGGTGGTGGATCAGCAGGATGTATAGGTTGTGTATGTAATAGTAGCAATACATATAACTCTACTTACCAATGGTATGATCACAAAGGGCAAGGATTTACTTCTCCAGGTTCTGGTGCTCCATCTGGAGATAATTTTGATATTGATTATGTAGCTCATGAAATTGGACATCAATTTGGTGGATGGCATACCTTTACTCACGGTACAGAAGGTAATCCTTCCCAGATGGAGCCAGGTTCTGGTTCTACGATAATGGGCTATGCAGGTATTACAAGTAAGGATGTTCAGCCACATTCTGACGCTTATTTCCACTCTGCATCTATTAGAGATATTACAAATTATATGAAAAGTACAGCCGGTAATTGCGGTGTAAATACGGCTACAGGCAATGCGGCTCCTGTTGCAAATGCAGGTGCAGATTATACTATTCCTAAGAGTACACCTTTTGCATTGACTGGTTCTGCTACAGATGCCAATGGTGATGCGCTTACTTATGACTGGGAACAATTTGATCTTCAAAACTCCACTACTGCTAACCCAACGGCAACCAAGACATCTGGTGTTAATTTCAGATCTTACTTACCAACAACTTCACCAACAAGATATTTCCCAAATATGACTACCGTTTTAGCAGGAAGTTTATTTACAGTTGGAACAGAATTGAATGTTGAATATCTTCCAAATGTAGCAAGAACCCTTAATTTCAGATTAACTGTAAGAGATAATAAAACTGGTGGAGGGGCAAATGCTTATGATGATATGAAAGTGACTGTTAATGCGGCGTCAGGCCCATTCAAAGTGACAGTTCCTAATACAGCTGTAACTTATGCTGGTGCCAGTACACAAACGGTAACTTGGGATGTAGCTTCTACTACCGCTGCTCCAGTCAATTGTGCTAATGTAGATATTTTGATTTCTACAGATGGCGGTACAACTTGGTCTGCTTTAGCAACATCTGTTCCTAATGATGGTTCTGAGTCTGTTATTCTTCCGAATATAGATACAACAACTGCCAGAATTATGGTAAAAGCCAACGGTAACATTTTCTTTGATGTTTCTGATGCAAACTTTACGATTACTAAAACTGAATTAGCTGTTAATGATGTAAACAAAAAATCAGTACAGGTTTACCCTAACCCGGTAAAAGATGTTTTGAATGTTTCTAACGTTTCTTCAACTTCATCTTATGAGATTTTCAATGCTGCTGGACAAGTGGTTTCCAGAGGAACTTTGGCTACAGGAAAAGTATTAGTAAACCAATTGACGAAAGGAGTTTACTTCATCAATATTGATGATAACGGAACGGTTGTTAAAACCAAATTCGTTAAACAATAATATAACTCAATCTTACTCAAATCAAAGCCACCTCATATTTTGAGGTGGCTTTTTATATTAATTAAAATCGAAATCTTACTACTTATTGGTATAATATCCAAAATACAGACAACTACTTTGGAGATTTTTATAAGTCGCAGTTTGGCTGTAGTTAGCTTTCAACTGAGCAAACGCTGTTCTGTATTTATCATTCTTGGTTTTGTTGAACAGCAACTCTTTTTGCTTATACTTTTCATCATAGTTCGGATCGTTATATTCTATCTTCAGTGGATTGTTGGCAGCCCACTGGTAATATTTGCCTTGCTCGGCACTTGCCATCTGGAACAGGATTCTGGCTTGGTTCTCTTTATCCTTTGACAAGTCCAATGCTTTTTTGTAGTAATTGATAGCGATGTCAAAGTTGTCCGATTCTACAAAACTTCTGCGGGAGAAGTTTTTGTAATAAAGGTAAAATGGTGATTGCAGCTCGTTCCCAAACTCAAACTTAGGACCATTATAATTATCGACATCCATCACAAACAACTCACGGAAGTAACCGAGAACCGAAGTGTTGTAAAGCAGATTTCCCAACAACTGATTCGCTAGTCTGGCTTTGTCGTCATTCCCTTTTCCTATATTTTCCAATTGGATTACAGCGTCTGCCAGTTCTACTTTGTTCATTTTGTTTTTAATGAATGGGAAGTTGGAAAGACCTTCCGTCTTCATAGATTCTTCTGGCTTACTCTGGAAACTCTCCCAAACATTATACCCGAAAACGAGACTGGAGATATTATTGAAACCATTATAAACGCCATTCTCAAAGGTCATCGGTTTCTGGACATAGCTTGTGCCATCTTTGCTCCATTCGTACACTAGTCTTGGAATACCTTTGAAGTTTTTGGCTTTCTGGTAATATTCCTGCGCTTTTTTGAAATCCGCCAGTCGCATCGCACGGTCGCCATAGATCACATTGAAGAAAGACTCAGGATCCGCAACATCTTCCATTTTCTTCACGAGGTAATTTTCCAATGCGGTTTTGTTGGACTTTTTATAGAAAGCTTCTACCTTTCTTACCAAACCTGAGTTCGGGTTGTACTGAAGGTCCGAAAGGCTGTTATTCATCAGAAAAGATTTGGCATCCTGCTTTTCTATGAAGTAGCGATTGGCAAGGATATCCAGTACAAAATCTTTGGTAGCAGGCATCGTTTCCCAGTTTCTAGTTTGAGCTTTTTCCTCAAAAACTGTGGCATATTTTTTCATGATCAGATTTTCAAATGCCGGTGTGATGGTCGGCTGAGAAACAATCTCATTCAGCATTTTGAATTTATCTATTTCTGCCAGATACTGTTTATCTGTGGTTTTGATTTGAGACAAGATGTTTTGGCTTCCTTTGTAATCGGTATTCAGGAATTTGATATAGGCTTCACAGATTTGCCAGAATTCATCATTGCCTTGTTTATTTTTTGCTGATATAATTGTTGTTTCCAATTCCTTAGCAAAGTCTTTGCTTTCGTCTGCATAATTGTCCGGAGCATAGACTGGCAATCTTTTATTTCGGAAATGCTCGCATTGATCATCATTGCAATAAGGATTCACTACCAAATAATTCCTCTCCAGCTGATTGATTGCACGCACAGTAAGGACTTTCAAAATGTCAGACTCCGTATTGTTCGCAATCATCTTATTCATAATCGGAACCGGATTGTTGAAAGCGCTGTATGCCAATAGGAAGTACGCCATATTCTTGTCTTCCGGTGTTTTGGTCTGTGCTAAGATTTTATTGAAGTCTTTATCTGTCGCCAAAAACATAGAGTTGTAGGCGCTTTCTTTCTTATTCTTGGTATTCTTGAACACTTGGAAGAAATCCCAGTTAGCTTTGTCCAATTGGTTCAGCCCGCGTTCTGCACCTGCTTTTTGGTCGAGTGCATAATAGTACATATGATTTTTCAGCTTCAGCGGTTCCACGTAAGTCTGGAAAGAATCTATTGCTGTTTTATATTTTCTGGAGTAATGATTGAAGCGCACAATCTGGTATGCATATCTCAGTTTGATTTCCGGATTGGTAGCCGCTTTGTAAAGTGAAATTAAGGCTGCGTTTGTTTTAACGTAATTCAGTTGAGTTGCATTTTTGTCTTTCGGGTCGCTTGTCCGGTAAGAATAGGAATCGGGATTCTCAACATAATTGATGCGCATATAAGGTTCCATATACTTCGCCTGAATCAGATAATCTATCGCTTCCTGATATTTGCTATAAAAACCTTTTCCCAGTTTCTGGAAGAGCTGATGCGTGAGTTGTCCTTTCTTAAGGTTATTCAGATGTTTGATGTCTACCTTTGTGATAAGGGCATTGGTTTCGTCATACGTCAATTTGTTGTCAAAATATTTAACCCAGGATTCTATATTCTCATCCGGAACATTTTTGTCAAGCTTGCCATCATAGTCGTAACCATAAAAGTGACTGCTGTAGGTTAGAAGAAAAGGTTCGTAAGTTTTGTTGTGAATGATTTCCTGCGCAAAGAGATTGAAGTAATCATAATCTGGATCATACCAGCCACAAGCATTATAACTCTGGTTGAATCCTAAAAAGAGGGCAGCGGTAATTATTATTTTTTTCATTGGAAAAGGGTGTTGTAGTTTTTGGTGAATCGCTCATCTAAGTGATAGTAGATAATATGGAATGGATAGTCTAGTTTTCCATCTATAAAATTAAGACTTTCTATAATGTCTTTTTCGGCAATCTCCTCGATTTTAATTTTGAAGCCTTTGTTAAGATAGAGTCCGAAATAGAAATCGTCTTTCAGAACTTCGAAGTTATTTTTATTGATTGTTTGGAAGTTTTTATTTTGCATCAATTCTTCTGCCGTTAATGCATTGATCAGTTTTTTCTTTCCGAGATGATTGGTAACGATTCCCCAGGAATAGATAGGCAAGGCGATATCCAGTTTTATAGGATAATCCTCCAGATTTCGCAGATAGGACTTCAAAGTCCGGACATCCAGAATTGAATTTTGTCCTTGATTTTCCAAAGGCGAAGACGTGGCGTAACACATCAGGTACATTTTATCAACCGGCGGAATTCCGGTTTGCAACTTATCTTTCACCTGATGAAGCCGAAGCGTGCAGGTGATATTTTTCTTCGAAATTTGTTTCAGTGCTTGTAGAAATTTGAAATAATCTTTTTTTGTAGAAGCGGTCCAATCACTATCGATTTGGATTTCGTTTTCAAGATTAAGCTTATGATTTGAATGTATTTTATTAATATGCTCATTAATCTTAACAGCCAAAAACTGAATATCGTTTGGTTTGATATTGAACCAAGTCTCATTTGTGATGAAAATAACGGGAACGATTTTTTTGTCAGTCGAAATTTCTTTGTTGATATTAATAATCCCAACTTCTAAAAATTGGTCATTCTGTTTAACAACATCAAAGAATCTTGTGTAGAGATTCTCCACTTTACTTTTATTGAGTGTTTGCTGTTCGTTTTTGTTGAGATTAAAAGTCGATCGCCAATAGTAGAAACCATAATCGTTATTGTTGCTGGTTTTGTTGCAATTGGTCAGAAGCAAAATACAAATCAAACACTGCAAAATACTTTTCATAGACACTGATAATTAAGAAGTCTAATATTAATAATTAAAATGAAAGATTGAAAGTAAAAACCAGAAAATAAATTCCATTTTACAATCCACCTTAATGTCTAACTTTGAAAATAAAAAATGAACAATAAAAATCTATTTGAAAAATTCTCCAATTGGGCTACTAATTTCACAGGCAGTTCATACGCATTTATTGGAGCTGTTTTGATTGTGTTGCTGTGGGCAGTAAGTGGTCCGGTTTTCAATTATTCAGAAACTTGGCAGCTGGTAATCAATACCGGAACTACGATTATTACATTTCTGATGGTTTTCTTAATCCAAAAAGCTCAGAACAAAGATGGTAAAGCCATCCAATTAAAACTGAATGAACTCATCGCAGCGAGCAAACAAGCCAGCAACAGGATGGTAGATATAGAAGATCTGACGGAAAAAGAGTTGGATCAGCTACACGCTTATTTTGTGAAAATCGCAGAGCTGTCCAAGCAAAGAGAGAATATTCATAAATGTTATTCTATAGATGCTGCGGAGAAAAAACACCATAGCAAATATAACGATGCAAGTCAGGAATTGTAAATCTGACATTTTAACCTTAGTCTAAAAGTGAATTTTTCACCAAAATCTCGTAACTCACAAAAAATCAAATAATTTCTGAATATTTATTTGTCAATATAAAAAATATTCATAAATTTGCACACTCATTTTAGGGAAGGAGTATGCCTATTTCAGACATAGAATATTACGAAACCCGCTAAAATGCTAAGTTTAAATATAATAGATATATATAAATAATGTCAGGTATTATTGGTAAAAAAATCGGTATGACATCTTTGTTTAGCGAAGAAGGAAAAAACATTCCTTGTACAGTTATTCAAGCAGGTCCATGCTCGGTTTTACAGGTCAGAACCGAAGAGGTTGACGGGTATGTTGCCGTACAACTAGGTTTCGATGACAAGAGTGAGAAGAACGTTGGTAAAGCGTTAGCTGGTCATTTCAAAAAGGCTGGTTCAGCTCCTAAAGCTAAGTTGGTAGAATTCAGAAATGCATTCGAACACGATGTTAAAACAGGAGATTTAGTAGAAGTTAACATGTTTGCAGAAGGTGAGTATGTAGATGTAACAGGAACTTCTAAAGGTAAAGGTTTCCAAGGTGTTGTTAAAAGACACGGCTTTGGAGGTGTAATGCAAGCAACTCACGGACAGCACAACAGACTTAGAGCTCCAGGTTCTATCGGTGCTGGATCGGATCCTTCGAGAGTATTCAAAGGGATGAGAATGGCTGGTAGAATGGGAGGTAAGCAGGTAACTGTTCAAAACCTTCAAGTGTTAAAAGTAGATGAAGAGCAAAATCTTTTAGTAGTAAAAGGTGCTGTTCCGGGAGCTAAAAATTCTTATGTAATTATCAAGAAATGGAACTAGTAGTATTAAATACATCAGGAAAAGAAACCGGAAGAAAAGTAACTCTTGACGAAACAGTTTTCGGAATTGAGCCAAATCAGCATGCGGTTTACTTAGAAGTTAAGCAATATCTTGCTGCACAGCGTCAAGGTACTCATAAATCAAAAGAAAGAAGCGAAATTACTGCTTCTACAAGAAAGCTTAAAAAGCAAAAAGGTTCAGGATCTGCGAGATATGGTGATATCAAGTCGCCAACTTTCAAAGGTGGAGGTAGAGTTTTTGGTCCAAAGCCAAGAGACTACAGATTCAAATTGAACAAAGCGCTTAAGAGATTGGCTAAAAAATCTGTTTTGTCTCAAAAATTGAGAGATGACAGTATCAAAGTTTTAGAGAATTTGAGTTTTGATGCTCCTAAGACTAAAGAATTCATCACATTGTTGGATGCTTTGACTCTTACAGGTAAGAAATCATTATTCGTACTTCCTGAGGCTAACAAGAATGTATATTTATCTTCAAGAAACTTGCCTAAAACAAGAGTATTAAATTATAACGAGATTTCTTCTTATGATTTGATCAACGCAGGTGAGATTATCTTCTTAGAAGGTGCAGTAGAAAAATTTCAGGACAACTTAAAGAAATAAATCAATGTCACTAATTATTAAACCAATTATTTCAGAAAAAGCAAACTATCTTACAGATTTAAGAGGTGCTTATTCTTTCTTGGTTGCTCCAAAAGCAAACAAGATCCAGATTAAAGGTGCTGTAGAAGCAGCTTACGGTGTAAAAGTAGCGGACGTTAGAACGATGATTTATGCGCCTAAAGTTTCTGCTAAACATACAAAAAAAGGACTTCAAGTTGGAAAGACCAATAAATTGAAAAAAGCTGTGGTAACACTAGCTGCTGGAGAAGTTATTGATATTTTCGCAACAAATTAATTAATTATAAATAATAGTAATGTCTGTTAGAAAATTAAAACCTATCACCCCGGGACAGAGATTCAGAGTTGTTAATAACTTTGAGGAAATTACTACCAACAAACCAGAGAAATCTCTAACAGTTGGTATTAAAAAGTCAGGTGGACGTAACCAAACTGGTAAAATGACCATGCGTTACACCGGCGGTGGACACAAAAAGAAATACAGAATTATCGACTTCAAAAGAAACAAATTCGATGTTGAAGCTACGGTAAAAACTGTGGAGTACGATCCAAATAGAACTGCTTTTATCGCTTTGGTAGAGTATGCAGACGGAGAGAAAAGATATATCATCGCTCCAAACGGGATCAAAGTTGATCAGAAAATTGTTTCTGGAGAAAATGTAGAGCCAAATGTAGGTAACGCAATGAAATTGAAAAATATTCCATTGGGTACTGTAATCTCTTGTATCGAATTGAAGCCTGGTCAAGGTGCAATCTTAGCAAGAAGTGCTGGTTCTTCAGCTCAATTAACTTCTAGAGATGGAAAATATGCAATCGTTAAGTTACCTTCTGGTGAATCTAGAATGATTCTTACAGAATGTATCGCAATGGTTGGTTCTGTTTCTAACTCAGATCATCAGTTAACTGTATCAGGTAAGGCTGGTAGAAGCAGATGGTTAGGTAGAAGACCAAGAACAAGACCAGTAGTAATGAACCCGGTTGATCACCCAATGGGAGGTGGTGAAGGACGTTCTTCTGGAGGTCACCCAAGATCTAGAAACGGTATGCCAGCTAAAGGTTACAAAACTAGAAAGAAAAACAAAGTGTCTAACCGTTACATCGTATCTAAAAGAAAATAATTATGGCAAGATCACTTAAAAAAGGACCATTCATTCATCATACTTTAGATAAGAAGGTTCAGGCAAATGTAGAGTCTGGTAAGAAGACTGTAATCAAAACTTGGTCTAGAGCATCTATGATTTCTCCAGACTTTGTAGGTCAAACTATTGCTGTACACAATGGGAAATCTTTTATCCCGGTTTACGTTACAGAAAACATGGTTGGACACAAATTAGGCGAATTTTCTCCGACAAGATCTTTCAGAGGTCACGGTGGTAACAAAAATAAAGGCGGTAGATAATCATGGGATCAAGAAAAAGAGAAAGTGCATTAGCACGTAAAATAGCAAACCAAGATGTAGCAAAAGCGTTACACAACGATTGCCCGTCTTCTCCAAGAAAAATGAGATTAGTTGCTGATATCATTAGAGGAGTAGAGGTAGAAAAAGCTTTATCTATTCTTAAATATTCTAAGAAAGACGCTTCTAATAAATTAGAAAAAGTATTGCTTTCTGCTATCGCAAACTGGCAGTCAAAAAACGAAGGTGCTGATATCGAAGAGGCTAACCTAATCGTTAAAGAAATATTTGTAGACAGTGCAAGACAATTGAAGAGACTAAGACCAGCGCCACAAGGTAGAGGTTACAGAATCAGAAAAAGATCAAACCACATTACATTAATCTTAGGTACTAAAAATTAATTCAAGGTATGGGACAGAAGACAAATCCAATTGGTAACAGATTAGGTATAATCAGAGGATGGGATTCTAACTGGTTTGGCGGAAACGATTATGGAGACAGAATCGCGGAAGACTACAAAATCAGAAGATACCTTGAAGCAAGATTATCTAAGGGTGGTATCTCAAAAATTTATATTGAGAGAACACTTAAATTAGTAACAGTTACAATCACTACAGCAAGACCAGGTTTGATCATCGGTAAAGGTGGACAAGAGGTTGATAAATTGAAAGAAGAATTGAAGAAACTTACAGGTAAGGATATTCAAATCAATATTTTCGAAATCAAAAGACCTGAGTTAGATGCAGTTTTAGTTGCTGATAGTATTGCTAAACAAATTGAAAACCGTATCTCTTACAGAAGAGCTGTGAAAATGGCTATCGCTTCTACAATGAGAATGGGTGCAGAAGGAATCAAAGTTCAAATCTCTGGAAGATTGAACGGCGCTGAAATGGCACGTTCTGAAAACTTCAAAGAAGGAAGAATTCCTTTATCTACTTTCCGTGCAGATATCGATTATCACATCGGTGAAGCATTGACTCAATACGGTAAGTTGGGTGTTAAAGTTTGGATTATGAAAGGAGAGGTTTACGGTAAAAGAGACCTTACTCCACTTGTAGGACAACAGAAAAAAGCACCTGCTGGCGGTAGAAACGAGAGAAACGACAGAGGAGAAAGAGGAGACAGAAAACCAAGAAGAAATAATTAATAAAATTTTAGAGGATAGTTTTTAAATGACCGTTACTTTTTTAAAATCTAAATTCTAAAATCTAAAATTTAAGAAATTATGTTACAACCAAAAAGAACCAAATTCCGTAGAGTTCATAAGATGAAAATGAAGGGGATTGCTCAAAGAGGTAATCAACTTGCATACGGAACATTCGGAATCAAAGCGACTGAGGGAGCTTGGGTTACTGCAAGACAAATTGAAGCAGCTCGTATCGCTGCTACAAGATATATGAAAAGAGAAGGTCAACTATGGATCAAAATTTTCCCAGACAAACCTATTACCAAAAAACCAGCGGAAGTACGTATGGGTAAAGGTAAAGGAGCTGTAGAATATTGGGTAGCTGTAGTAAAACCTGGTAAAATAATGTTCGAACTTGGTGGTGTACCTTACGAAGTAGCAAAAGAAGCTCTTAGGCTTGCTGCTCAGAAGTTACCAATCGTTACTAAGTTCGTAGTTGCAAACGATTTCGTTAAACCTCAATAATCTCTATTAAAATGAAAAAAGCTGACATCAAGAATTTAAGCGTAGAGGATATCAACGTACAATTGGCTGAAGCTAAAGCTAACTATTCAAAATTGAAATTAGCTCACAGAATTAGCCCAGTTGAAAATCCTATTCAGATCAGAGATTTGAGAAAAACGATTGCAAGACTTAACACAGAGTTAACTAACAAACAATAATTCCTTTTTACAATGGACAGAAATTTAAGAAAAGAACGTATTGGAATAGTTTCCAGCAATAAAATGGAAAAAACTATTGTTGTTAGTGAAACTACCAGAGTAAAACATCCAATGTACGGTAAATTCGTTTTGAAAACGAAAAAATATACTGCACACGATGAGAACAATGAGTGCACAGAAGGAGATACAGTTTTAATCACTGAAACTAGACCTTTGAGCAAGAGCAAAAGATGGAGATTAGTAAGAATCATAGAAAAAGCTAAATAATGTTACAAACCGAATCAAGACTAAAAGTTGCTGATAACACAGGTGCAAAAGAAGTACTAGTGATCAGAGTTCTAGGTGGTACTAGAAGAAGATATGCTTCAGTTGGTGATAAAATCGTTGTAACTATCAAAGATTCTACACCATCAGGTAATGCAAAAAAAGGACAAGTTTCTAAAGCAGTTGTAGTAAGAACTAAAAAAGCAGTTAGAAGAAAAGATGGATCTTACATCAAATTCGAAGATAATGCTTGCGTACTTCTAAACGCTGCTGGTGAAATGAGAGGAACTCGTGTTTTCGGACCAGTTGCTCGTGAGTTGAGAGATAAAGAATATATGAAAGTAATTTCATTAGCTCCTGAAGTACTTTAATTTTAAAATTTTAAGAAAATGACAAAAGTTAAAATAAAAAGAGGAGACAATGTACTAGTTACTACTGGAAAAAATAAAGGTAGTAAAGGTGAAGTTCTTGAAGTAATCAAAAAAGAAGGTAAAGATCCAAGAGTAGTAGTTGCTGGTGTAAACATCGTGAAAAAACACGTTAAACCATCTGCTTCTAACCCTCAAGGTGGAATTGTAGAAAAAGAAGCTTCTTTACATATCTCAAACGTAGCACTAGTTGACAAAAACGGTAAAGCTACTAAAGCAGGTTACAAAGTAGACGGAGATAAAAAAGTAAGAGTAGCTAAAACTACCGGTGAAACTTTATAATTAAATTACGATGGAATATATAGTAAGACCAAAACAACAATATAAAGAGAAAATTGTTCCTGCAATGATGGAAGAATTTGGGTACAAATCTGTTATGCAGGTTCCTAAATTGGAGAAAATCGTTGTAAGCCAAGGACTTGGTGCAGCTGTTCAAGATAAAAAAATCGTGGACTATGCTGTAGAAGAATTGACTGCTATCACTGGACAAAAAGCAGTAGGGACTCTATCTAAAAAAGATGAGGCTGCTTTCAAACTAAGAAAAGGTATGCCAATCGGAGCTAGAGTAACTCTAAGAGCTGATAAAATGTATGAATTCTTAGATAGATTAACTTCTTCTGCACTTCCAAGAATTAGAGATTTTTCTGGAATCAAAGCTGAAGGATTTGACGGAAGAGGTAATTACAACTTAGGTATTACTGAGCAGATTATCTTCCCAGAGATCGTGATTGACAAAGTGAAAAAAATCCAAGGGATGGACATCACTTTCGTAACAACTGCGAAAACTGATAAAGAAGCAAAATCATTATTAACTCACTTCGGTTTACCTTTCAAAAAGAACTAAGAGATGGCTAAAGAATCAATGAAAGCGCGTGAGCGCAAAAGAGAAGCTACTGTAGCTAAATATGCTGAAAAAAGAAAAGCTTTGAAAGAAGCTGGAGATTATGATGCATTACAGAAATTGCCTAAAAATGCTTCTCCTGTAAGATTACACAACAGATGTAAACTAACAGGAAGACCAAGAGGATACATGAGAACATTCGGTATTTCCAGAGTAACTTTCCGTGAAATGGCTAACAATGGTCTTATCCCAGGAGTTAAAAAAGCTAGTTGGTAAGCAATTAAAACAATCGAGGCAATTAAGTTGTTGAGATACTAAAGATAGAGATGTCAGATTCTGATATCTCTATCTTCAAGTCTTTTCAATACTGGTTGTCATTAACCAATAATTTAAAACAAAGAAATGGTAACAGATCCAATTTCAGATTTCCTAACAAGAGTAAGGAACGCACAAAGCGCAGGCCACAAAGTGGTGGAAATTCCTGCATCGAAAATCAAAAAAGAGATCACTAAGATTCTTTTTGACCAAGGTTATATCTTGAACTACAAGTTCGAGGATAATGCAGTTCAAGGAGCTATCAAGATCGCTTTGAAGTATGATAAGCAAACAAACAAGCCTGCTATCAAGTCTATTCAAAGAGCTTCTAGACCAGGTCTTCGTCAGTACAAAGGTTCTGAGGAACTTCCAAGAGTACTTAACGGACTAGGTGTAGCTATCATCTCTACTTCTAAAGGAGTAATGACTGATAAAAAAGCTAGACAAGAGAAAGTGGGAGGTGAAGTAATTTGCTACGTATATTAATTTTTTAAAACAAGGAAAATGTCAAGAATTGGTAAAGCAATTATAGAAGTTCCTGCTGGAGTTACAGTTACCGAGAAAGAAGGTGTTGTAACGGTTAAAGGTCCTAAAGGAGAATTATCTCAGGAGCTTACAGGAGGAATCAGCTTCTCACAAGAAGACGGTGTACTTACGTTCACTCGTCCTTCTGACTCAAAAGAACATAAAGCGCTTCACGGTTTATACAGAGCGCTTATCAACAATATGATTGTTGGTACTTCTACAGGTTTCACTAAGCAATTAGAGCTAGTAGGAGTTGGATACAGAGCATCTCACAATGGCCAAAGATTAGAATTGGCTCTTGGATTTTCTCACGGTATCGTATTGGAGCTTCCAAAAGAAGTGACTTTGGATACATTGACAGAAAAAGGGAAAAACCCGATCATTACATTATCTTCTTACGATAATCAACTTCTTGGAATGGTGGCTGCTAAGATCAGATCTTTCAGAAAACCTGAGCCTTACAAAGGAAAAGGTGTGAAATTCGTGGGCGAAATCATTAGAAGAAAAGCCGGTAAATCTGCATAAAATTTAAGAAAATGGCATTAACAAAAGTTGAAAAACGAATCAGAATCAAAAGAAGAGTAAGAGGGAAGATTTCCGGATCTGCAGAATTACCAAGATTATCTGTATTCAAAAGTAATAAAGAAATCTACGCTCAATTAGTAGATGACAAAGACGGTAAAACATTAGTATCTGCTTCTTCTAGAGAGAAAGGAGTAGACGCTAAAGGAACGAAAGTAGAAGTATCTGTAGCAGTTGGTAAAGCTATCGCAGCTAAAGCTAAAGCGGCAGGTATCGAAAGTGTTGTATTTGATAGAAATGGTTTTGTGTATCATGGTAGAGTGAAAGCTCTTGCTGACGGTGCTAGAGAAGCAGGTCTTAAATTCTAATTTTAAAAATCTAGAAAACATGGTAGATAGTAATATAGAAAGAGTTAAACCTGGAGGATTAGAATTAAAAGATCGTCTGGTTGCTGTTAACAGAGTAACTAAAGTAACCAAAGGAGGTAGAGCATTTGGATTTTCTGCAATTGTTGTTGTTGGAAACGAAGATGGTGTTATCGGTTACGGACTTGGTAAATCTAAGGAAGTTGCTTCTGCTATTGCGAAAGCTGTAGAAGATGCTAAGAAAAACTTAGTGAAAGTTCCTGTAATCAATCACACAATTCCTCACCAAACTTCTGCTAGATACGGAGGTGCTGATATCTTTTTGAGACCAGCTTCTCACGGTACAGGACTTATCGCAGGTGGTGCGGTAAGAGCGGTATTAGAATCTGCAGGTGTACACGATGTATTGTCAAAATCTAAAGGTTCTTCTAACCCACACAATGTTGTTAAAGCTACTTTCAACGCATTGTTGGATATCAGAAGACCAGAAGAAATCGCAAGAATGAGAGGTGTTTCTCTAAGTAAAGTGTTTAACGGTTAATCAATATAGCAATGGCAACAATCAAAGTAAAATTAGTTAGAAGTGCTATTAATCGTTCTAAAACTCAAAAAAGAACACTTGAAGCACTAGGATTTAAGAGACTTCAACAAGTTGTAGAACACGAAGCTACGCCTTCCATTTTAGGAATGATCGCTTCTGTAAGTCACTTATTAGAAGTTCAGAAATAAGAACAATAGACATAGAGAAAAGAGACTCGATTTTAGCAGTCTCTTGTCTCTTATCTTTTAATCTATAATCTCACAATACAACAATGAATTTAAATAATTTAAAACCATCAGCTGGTTCTACATTCAGCACAAAAAGAATTGGTAGAGGCCAAGGAAGCGGATACGGTGGTACTTCAACAAAAGGACATAAAGGTCAAAAGGCTAGAGCTGGTTATTCTCAGAAAATCGGTTTCGAAGGTGGACAGATGCCTTTGCAAAGAAGACTACCTAAATTTGGTTTCAAAAATATTAATAGAAAAGAGTTTAGAGCAATCAATCTTGATACTATCCAAACTTTGATCGATACTAAAAACATCACTGGTGATATCACTAGAGACGTTTTGGTAGAAAACGGTCTTGCATCTAAAAACGAATTAGTAAAAATCTTAGGAAGAGGTGATTTGAAATCTGGTGTTTCTATCTCTGCTGACAAGTTTACTAAGTCTGCTGAAGAAGCAATCAACAAAGCAGGAGGTAAAGCAATTACTCTTTAATTAATAACTAATGAAAGAATTTATACAAACACTTAAAAACATTTGGAGTCTAAAAGAGCTTAGGGATAAAATTCTCCTGACGCTTTCTTTGGTCCTTGTGTATAGATTCGCATCTTATGTTTCTCTTCCTGCTATTAACACGGCGGAAGTAGGAAACTTATTACAACATTACCAAAATCAAGGCGGGAACCAACAAGGGGCCGGCCTTTTGGGTTTATTGTCATCTTTCACAGGTGGAGCTTTTAGCCGTGCCTCTATTATGGCATTGGGAATCATGCCATATATTTCGGCATCTATTATTGTACAGTTGATGGGAATGGCTATTCCATATCTTCAAAAGTTACAGAAAGATGGTGAAAGTGGAAGAAATACTTTGAACCAAATTACCAGATGGTTGACTATCGGGGTTTGTCTTGTACAGGCACCATCATATTTGACATCTGTTACGCAATTCTTTTTACCTTATTCACAGTTCTCATCAGCATATTATGTTGATCCGGCATCTCTGATGTTCTGGTTACCAAGTATCATTATTTTGGTAGCAGGGTCTGTATTTGCAATGTGGCTAGGAGAAAAAATTACAGACAAAGGTATTGGTAATGGTATCTCTATTTTGATTATGGTGGGTATCCTTGCGGACCTTCCGACTGCATTTTACCAAGAAGTTCTAACACAGAATGGTAAAGGTGGATTAGGAAGCATCATGATTTTAGTAGAAATTGTATTCTGGTTATTGGTAATTTTATTAGCTATCATATTATCTGTAGCGGTAAGAAAAATCCCAATCCAGTATGTAAGTAGAGCTCAGGCAAGAGGTGGTGTAAGCAGAAACTTGATGGAAGGTGCTAGACAATGGATTCCATTGAAGGTGAATGCCGCTGGTGTAATGCCAATCATCTTTGCACAAGCATTAATGTTTGTTCCTGGATTACTTACGAAAGTTGATGAATCAAATACGTTTTTGGCTGGTTTCAAGAATGTTTTTAGCTGGCAATACAACGTATTGTTTGCGTTATTGATTATAATTTTCTCATTTTTCTATACAGCAATTACCATTCCTGTAAATCAGATGGCTGATGATTTGAAGCGTAATGGTGGGCTTATTCCTAAGGTTAGACCTGGAAAAGAAACGGCAGATTATCTGGATGATATTTTATCCAAAATAACTTTGCCTGGTGCAATATTTTTGTCTATCTTTGCAGTCCTTCCGGCAATAGTGCACGGAGCGTTTGTTCAGACAGATAGATTTGCTCTCTTTTTTGGGGGTACATCGTTGTTAATTATGGTTGGAGTTATCTTGGATACCGTTCAACAAATTAACACCTATCTGCTGAACCATCATTATGATGGGTTGATGCAATCTAAATTATCAAGATCATCAAACCTTTAATAGAATAAATGGCTAAACAGAAACATATAGAACAAGACGGCGTGATTACGGAAGCACTTTCCAACGCGCAGTTCCGTGTAGAGCTGGAGAATGGGCATGTTTTAATTGCCCATATTTCTGGTAAAATGAGAATGCATTATATAAAACTCTTACCTGGAGACAAGGTAAGACTCGAACTCTCTCCTTATGACTTGACTAAAGGGAGAATAACTTTTAGATATTAAAATTAACAAAATGAAGGTTAGAGCATCTATCAAAAAAAGAAGTGCTGATTGCAAAATTGTACGCAGAAAAGGCGTACTATTCGTAATCAACAAAAAGAACCCTAAATTTAAACAAAGACAAGGTTAAGAACCAATTAAATTATGGCGAGAATTTCAGGTATTGATTTACCAAAGAACAAAAGAGGCGTTATCGGTCTTACTTACATCTACGGTGTTGGAAGAAGTACTGCTTCAGAAATTTTGAAAAACGCTGGAATCAGCGAAGACAAGAAAGTCAACGAATGGAATGACGATGAATTGGCTGCAATCAGAGGTTATATCTCAGACAACGTAAAAGTTGAAGGAGAATTGCGTTCTGAAGTGCAATTGAACATCAAGCGATTGATGGACATAGGATGCCAACGAGGAATACGTCACAGACTAGGACTACCTTTAAGAGGCCAGAGAACGAAAAACAACTCTAGAACCCGTAAAGGAAAGAGAAAAACAGTTGCTAACAAGAAAAAAGCAAGTAAATAATCGTTAGGAATTATGGCAAAACAAACTAAAGTAGTTAAAAAAAGAAAAGTAAAAGTTGAGGCTATTGGTGAAGCGCATATTCAGGCTTCTTTCAATAACATCATCATTTCTTTAACAAATAAAGCAGGAGAAGTTATCTCTTGGGCTTCTGCCGGTAAAATGGGTTTCAGAGGTTCTAAAAAGAATACTCCATTCGCAGCTCAAATGGCTGCAGAAAACTGTTCTCAAGTAGCTTTCGAAGCTGGTCTTAGAAGAGTTAAGGTGTTTGTAAAAGGTCCAGGTGCTGGTAGAGAGTCTGCAATCAGAACTTTACACAATTCTGGAATCGAAGTAAGTGAAATCGTTGACGTGACGCCTATGCCTCACAACGGTTGTAGACCACCTAAAAGAAGAAGAGTTTAATTTTTAGAATTTACCCATTATGGCAAGATATATTGGACCTAAAACAAAAATTGCTAGAAAATTTGGTCAGGCAATTTACGGAGACGATAAAAACTTCGAAAGAAGAAAAAATCAACCACCAGGACAACACGGTCCTAACAAAAGAAGAGGTGCGAAAAAATCAGAATACGCTACTCAGCTAGCTGAAAAGCAAAAAGCTAAGTACACTTATGGTATTCTAGAAAAGCAATTCGCTAACCTTTTTGATAAAGCTCATAGAAGCAAAGGCGTAACAGGTGAAGTTCTTTTACAACTTTGTGAGTCAAGATTGGATAACGTTGTTTACAGATTAGGTTTTGCTAAAACAAGAGCTGCTGCTAGACAATTGGTTTCTCACAGACACATCACTGTGAACGGAGAACTAGTTAACATCCCTTCTTATTTGCTAAAAGCTGGTGACGAAATTGCAGTGAGAGAGAAATCAAAATCTCTTGAAGTAATTTCTAACGCTTTAGCATACAAAGCAAATTATGAGTGGTTACAATTCAATGACGAGAAAAAAACTGGTACTTTCACAAGTGCACCTGAGAGAATTCAGATTCCTGAAGATATCAAAGAACAGTTGATCGTCGAATTATACTCTAAATAATAATTTTTTCAAATTTTTGCTCAACCAGACTATGGCAATTTTAACATTTATAAAACCCGATAAAGTAATCCTGTTAAACTCAACTGATTTTAAAGGACAATTCGAATTCAGACCTTTGGAACCAGGTTTCGGGCTTACTATCGGTAATGCATTGAGAAGAGTTTTACTTTCTTCTCTGGAAGGATATGCTATTTCATCTATCAAAATAGAAGGCGTAGAGCACGAGTTTTCAACTATACCAGGAGTGATTGAAGATGTTACGGAAATCATTCTTAATCTTAAACAACTTCGTCTAAAAGCTAAGACAGAAAACCCAGGAACTGAGCAGGTAACTGCAAAAATCTCTGGAAAGAATGTAGTTACAGCTGGAGATCTAGGAGAATCAATTGTAAATTTTGAAGTTCTTAATCCAGATTTGTTAATTGCTACTTTGGCTGAGGATGTTACGTTTGAGATTACTTTCAACGTAGAAAAAGGAAGAGGATATGTTCCGAGCGATCAGAACAAATCAAACAATGCTCCTGTTGGGACTATTGCTATTGATTCTATCTTTACACCTATCAAGAAAGTACAGTACAGTATCGAAAATTATCGTGTAGAGCAAAAAACAGACTACGAAAAATTGGTATTGGATATCGAAACTGATGGATCTATCACACCTCAGAATGCTTTAACAGAAGCTTCTAAGATTTTGATTTATCACTTCATGTTATTCTCAGATGAGAGAATCACTCTAGAGACAGAGGCTGTAAAAGCTTCTATCCAATATGACGAAGAAACACTTCACACAAGACAACTTCTTAAGTCAAAACTAGCAGATATGGATCTTTCTGTAAGAGCCCTTAACTGTTTGAAAGCGGCTGAAGTAGAAACTCTTGGAGAGCTTGTTTCTTTCAGTAAGTCTGATTTGATGAAATTCAGAAATTTTGGTAAAAAATCTTTAACAGAACTTGAAGAATTGGTTCACTCAAAAGGACTAAATTTCGGGTTTGATGTTGCAAAATATAAGTTAGACGCTGATAAATAATCCTTAAAATGAGACACGGTAAAAAAATAAATCACTTAGGTAGAACAGCTCCGCATAGAAAAGCAATGCTTTCTAACATGGCTTGTTCACTAATTGAACATAAAAGAATCAACACTACTGTTGCTAAAGCGAAAGCTTTAAGAGTTTACGTGGAACCAATCCTTACTAAAGCTAAAGAAGATACAACGCACAATAGAAGAACAGTTTTCTCTTACCTACAAAGTAAAGAAGCTGTTACTGAATTGTTCAGAACTGTAGCTCCAAAAATCGCTGAAAGAAATGGTGGTTACACAAGAATCATTAAAACTGGCTTCAGAGCTGGTGATTCTGCTGATATGGCAATGATTGAATTGGTAGATTTCAACGATATCTACAATCCAAATGCAGAAGAGAAGAAAACAACTAGAAGAAGTAGAAGATCTGCTGCTGCACCTAAGGCTGCTGCAACTGTTGAAGCTACAGAAGCTAAAGTTGAAGAAACTCCTGCTGCTGAAACTGCTACAGAAGAAAAAACTGAAGAATAAGAATTCTAAGTTTTTAAATATAAAACCACCTCACTTCGAGGTGGTTTTTTTGTGCATACTGGTTTCAAAAGTTTATTTTTGTAAATATATACAACCTTAAAATATTATTAATGAAAGTAAACTGCAGAGATTTTCTCAAGATCTTATCTGTCGTTATCTTACTGTTTGGATTCTCTCCAACAGTAGATGCACAAAATCTTAAAAATGACATTGTCAAATCTCCGGACGGAAGCATTACATTAGAATTTGGGACCAATCAAGGTAAAGTGTTTTACAAAGTTTCCAAGGATGGGAAATCTATTCTGAATGATTCTTATCTCGGCTTTGAATTGAAAGGAAGTTCTCTTAAAGATAATTTTTCAGTCAAGAACATCTCTCACTCTAAGTTTGATGAAACCTGGCAGCAACCTTGGGGCGAAGAAATTGATGTGAGAAATCATTACAATGAAATGAAAGTCTCTGTCAAAGAAAACTCAAAATTAGCAAGAGAGTTTGTTATTAATTTCAGAGTGTTTGATGATGGATTTGGTTTCAGATACGAGTTTCCAAAGCAAAAAAATCTGAATGAGTTTGTCATTATGGATGAGCTGACAGAATTTAATTTTGCTGATGACCATAAAACTTGGTCGATTCCTTACAATACAGAATTCTACGAAGGTTTATTTAAGTCGAATCCCATTTCAAAGTTAGACACTGTAGCCACACCTTTGACAATGGAGACTAAAAGTGGACTATTCCTGGCTGTTCATCAAGCCAACCTAACCGACTATGCCTCAATGAATCTTGCTGGAGATAAAACCTCCACCAAATTGAAAGCTTATCTTACACCTTGGGCAACCGGAGAAAAAGTGTTTGCAAAAGCACCTTCAGTTACACCTTGGAGAACAATGATTATTGCGAAATCTGCCGGTGATCTGATGCTTTCAAGATTAATGTTAAACCTTAATGAACCAAATAAATTAGGTGATGTTTCCTGGATTAAACCAGGAAGATACATCGGAATCTGGTGGGCCATCCATATGGAAAAATACACTTGGAAAGCGGGACCAAACCACGGTGCGAAAACTGAAAACGTCTTGAGATATATCGATTTTGCAGCTAAGCACAATTTTTCCGGAGTTTTAGTGGAAGGCTGGAACAAAGGTTGGGAAGATTGGAAAGACTTCAAATTCTCTGAACCTTATCCGGATTTTGATATCAAGAAAATCACGAATTATGCTAAGTCCAAAAATGTGACGTTAATTGGTCACCACGAAACTGCTGGTAATACTGTTAATTACGAAAGCCAAATGAGTGATGCATTTGCTTACTACAAGAAATATGGTGTTGATGTCGTGAAAACCGGTTACGTTGGTGGAAAACTAGACGGTAAACAACCTCACAGCAGTCAGTACGGTGTTCGTCATTACAGAAAAGTCATTGAGGAAGCAGCTAAGCACAAAATTATGATTGATAATCACGAACCTGTTATGCCAACTGGTTTGCAAAGAACGTTACCTAATCTAATGACGCAGGAAGGTGTTCGCGGACAAGAATGGGATGCTTGGTCAAAAGATGGAGGTAACCCACCGGAACATACGACGATTATTCCTTTCACAAGAGGTTTGGCTGGCCCGATTGACTTCACGCCGGGAACTTTTAATTTCACTAATCCTGTGTTGCCGAATACAAAAGTGCACACGACTTTGGCTAAGCAATTGGCTTTGTCTGTTGTCATTTACAGTCCGTTGCAGATGGCGTCTGATATAATTGAAAACTATGAAAACAATCCAGCTTTTGAATTCATCACAAATTGTCCTACGGATTGGAGCAAAACTGTAGTTCCTGATGCAAAAATTGGTGATTTTGTAACCATTGCAAGAAAAGATAAAGCGTCTGAAAATTGGTTCTTAGGGAGCATTACCAACAAAGATGCAAGAACTGTAAAATTGGATTTGAAGTTTTTAGATACTGGCAAGAAATATAAAGCGAAAATTTTTAGAGACGGAAAAGGTGCAGATTTTGAAACCAATCCTTATCCAGTTATCATCGAAGAGAAAGAAGTGGATAGCAAAACGATTTTGTCTGTTGATTTAGCCAGAAGTGGAGGCGTTGCTATTATTTTCACGAAACTTTAATCTAATTCTGAAAAACTACCGTAGGTTTCAACAAAAACACATTTACGTTTTTGGGATACTCCTCAAATGGGCTATCCATCTGGCTTGCCGAAGGTCGTTTTTCGATTAAAATATCAACGAAAATTAATAAAGAGAGTAAGATTTCCTTGCTCTCTTTTGTTTTTCTCATCAATAAAACCATTAATTTTACGTTTTTAAATTTTATTAAAAACATTTATGAGTCTAATTCGAAAATTCGCATCCACATATTTTTTACTGTTAAGTTTCATTGCATTTTCTCAAGCAGAAAATCCGATTTATACCTTACCAAAAATCAAATCCAATATCACACTTCCCGTTTCGCTCCCAATTTCAGAGATTAATAATCTCATTAATCAGTCTGTAAAAGGCGTTTTGTATGAAGATCAATCTTATACGGATAACAACAATGATCAGTTCAAAGTAAAGGTAGAAAAGCAAGGGAATATTGCGATAAAAGCTTTGACGAATAACAGATTAATGATTTCTGTTCCTTTGAAAATATGGGCGGAAAAAGGTTACGGAACTCTTGGAGTTTATTTATACAAGGACACGAATTTTAATTTGATAATGAATTTCATTACCAGTTTAACGGCAACGGCAGATTGGAAACTCGATACAAAAACAACGACTGCTGGTTTTGTGTGGACTCAGAAGCCGGTTTTAGATTATGGCAAAGTAAAAATCCCTATTGCATCTTTTATTGAGTCCACATTGAAAGAGCAGCAAGGAAAATTTACAACAATTATTGATCAACAGATTAAAACAAAATTCAATCTTCAGCCTTATCTGGTGATGGCTTGGAATCAATTCTCTAAACCGATCAATGTTTCTGAGGAATATAATACTTGGTTAAAGATTTCGCCACAAAATACCTATATGGCGCCACTCCAGGTCTTTCAGGACAAAATCAAAACGACGATTGGAATTGATTTGTATTCGGAAACTTATGTTGGTCAAATTCCTTTGGCGACAAGAGATGCGGTTTCGGTTCCGAATTTCATTTTAAACCCCAATCTTCAGAATGTCTTCAATCTACAGACGACTGCCAATATTAGTTTTGATGAAGCAACAAGGCTGGCAAAGCAACAATTCCAAAATAAAGAATTTGCAATGAGCAGCGAAGACAAAAAGGTGAAGATTACCGATATCTCCGTTTATCAGGAAAAAGAAAATATCGTAATCGAAGCGCATACAACCGGCGAAGTGAACGGAACAGCTTTCATCAAAGGAAAACCTTTTTACAGCGCAGAGGAGCACAAAATAAAACTGAAAGTCACAGATTTTAAGCTTAAAACAAAAAACTTTTTCCAAAAAGCTTTGACTGTTTTGTTCGAAGGCAAAATCAGAAGAATGATTGAAAAAGATTATGGTATTCCGCTTCTTGATATCGAAAATACTTCCAGAAAAAGTCTCACGGAAAACTTCAATAAAGAATATGTAAAAGGCATCAAATTACAAGGTCAGGTTCTGGACTTGAAACCAACTCAATTCCTTTTATCTGAAAAATATATTACGATTGTTATCGATACCAAGGCGCAATTGCAAATGAATGTTTCGGGGTTGAGTTTTTAATAACGTTTGTTAGTTTTCTTTGTGTTTTATTGATTAATATGCTGTAGATATTGTATATATTTGTCAGCAATTAAATTTAATATGAAGAAAACTTTTACTCTGGCACTTGCTTTAGCTTATGTCTGCGGATTTTCCCAAGAATCCAAAGAATTGGCTCAACTTAAAAAGCAAACCAATGCCAACGTTACAATCAGTAACAGCACCTCAAACCCTAATTTTATTCTTTTCAACGATTCCAAAGCGCTTCAGCTGAAATCTTCTGGGGCAAAAGCAAAAGCTGCAGAATTCCTTGCCAACAACTTCAAAGCTTTCAATCTGAAATCGGCAAATGATTTGGTTTTTGTAGAAGAAACGACCGACAATTACGGTTTGAAGAATGTAGTTTATATGCAGCAACATCAAGGTGTGCCTGTTTATGATGGTGTTCTTAAATTCCATTTCAATGGCAAAGAAGAATTAACATCTATTAATGGTAATGCATTATCTAATATCAAAGTTAGTTCTACACCTGATATTTCTTTGGTAGAAGCTGAAAGTATTGCAAAAGATATTGTGTCTAAGCAAGATCTGAATCAATCCAATACACCTTTAGAAGCTTTGAAAACCAAGCTTTTGATTTTTCCAAAAAATCTTGCTCAAGGTGGTATTGTAACACCATATTTGGCATACGAAATTGAGGTTACGAACAAAAAAGATGTGAGAGAATTTCTTTTCATCAATGCTCATACAGGCGAATTGGTAGAGCAGTTTACAGGAATTCACCCGATTGACAGAAAACTTTATGAAACCAATACCAATTCTTCTAATCTGAAATGGAAAGAAGGAGATGCCCTTCCTGGCACACTCAGCAGCTGGCAGCAAAATGAGGTTATAACATCTGAACACGTTTATAATTTCTTCAAAAATGCTTTTGGATATGTTTCTTATGATGCAGCAGATCACACGATGATTACTGTCAATAACGATCCGACGATATCTTGTCCTAATGCAAGATGGAACGGAACTTACGCTGGATATTGTGACGGAACTGCAACGGATGATGTGATTGCACACGAATGGGGACACGCTTATACTGAATATACAAGTGGATTGATTTACCAATATCAATCAGGCGCATTGAATGAGTCTTACTCTGATGTATGGGGAGAAACCATTGATTTGATTAATAATTATATGGACGAAGGTGAGAATCTTAGTGTAAGAACTACCGCTTCTTGCTCAGGCTCTCTTCGTTGGAAAATGGGAGAAGATGCAACGTCTTTGGGTGGACCTATCCGCGATATGTGGAATCCCAATTGTAATAGTCAACCTGCAAAAGTGTTGGATTCAAACTACTATTACTGTGGAACGGCAGATAATGGAGGCGTACATACCAATTCTGGACCTACCAATCACTTATATGCGCTTCTTGTAGATGGCGGAACTTACAATGGTTATACCATCACAGGAATCGGGTTTGTGAAAGCTGCTCATCTTTGGTGGAGAGCTCAGAAGAATTATTTGACGGCAACAAGTGATTTTGCCAATTTTGCAGATGCACTAGAAGCTTCTGTTAATGACTTGATAGGCGTTAATTTGCAAGGATTGTCTACTACAACTACTCCTGCAGGTTTAAGCGGACAGTCATTCACTTCTGCGGATATTCAAAATATTAAGAACGGAATTCTTGCTGTACAATTGAGATCTTCTCCGGCTACTCAATGTAATTATCAGCCTCTTTTGAAACCTGTTCCAGATCTTTGCGCTGTGGCAACTTCTAATCCTTTGTTCAAAGAAGATTGGGAAAATGGATTAGGAAACTGGACAGTCACAAATATTCCTACAAAAGCATCGACTTGGGAAGCTAGAGACTGGACGGTAAAAAGTGATTTGCCGAAAAGTAGAGCAGGTAAAGCAATTTTCGCAGTTGATCCAATCAATGGAGATTGTGCATCTAATCTACAAAACGGAATTCTACGTCTGGAAAGTCCAACAATTACTATCCCGACCTTCTCAACTGGGAAATATGAAATGGCTTTCAATCATTATGTAGCAACAGAATCTACCTGGGACGGTGGAAACATTAAGTATAGCTTGAACGGTGGAAACTGGACACTTCTTCCAATAACTGCTTTCACGCAGAATGGTTACAACAGTGTCTTAGACGGAACTTCTCAGAGTGATAACCCACTGAAAGGACAAAGAGCGTTCACAGGAACAGATGGTGGTTCTCTTGGTGGAAGTTGGGGACAAAGTGTGATTGATCTTTCTAAAATTGGTGTTGTTTCCGGCTCTAACATCAAATTCAGATTTGAACTGGGAACAGATGGCTGCAATGGAATCGAAGGCTGGTACTTAGACGAAATCTATGTTTATAACTGTAGTTCTCTACTTGCGGTAGAAGATGCTCAGAAACAAAATTCAATCAGTGTTTATCCTAACCCGACTTCAGGATTTGTAACGATCCAGAATAAGAATAATTCTAACCTGAAGAATGTTGAGATTTATAATGTTGCAGGACAATTGGTTCAAAGATTCAATGTGAGCAACGCTAAAAATGCTTCTCTGGATATGAGTCAATTAACGAATGGAACTTATGTTCTGAAAGTAGTTTCTGAAACAGAAAGTAATTCTGTAAAAGTTATTAAGAAATAATTTTTAGATTATTAATCATAAAAAAAGCTTCTGAATTTTCAGAAGCTTTTTTATTTCTAAGATGAAATTGATTAATATTTAATAGCCGTTTCAAGAGATAATTCCATCATTGTTCTCAATGCTTTTTCTCTTTGGTCAGCAGAGATTTGCTCATGTGTTGGGATGATGTCAGAAACAGTTAAAATCGTTGCTGCATTTTTGCCAAGATGTTTTGCGTTAGCAAAAAGCGCAAAAGCTTCCATTTCTACTGCAGGACAATTGTGTCTTAACGCAATTTCCGGGACAGCAGGATCTTCTCTGTAGAAGATGTCGCTGGAGTGGATGTTTGTTGCTTTCGCTTCAAGACCTAATTCTTTTGCCGTTTCATTGATTTTATCAAAAGCACTTCCTTGGTTAGAAATGGCATCTTCTTCTATTCCCCAAGCAAATTTGGCATAAGTACTTTCACTTGCTGCATTTTCTACATTCAGGATGTCGAATAACTTCAAATCTGTGGAATAAGCACCACAAGTTCCGATTCGGATAATAGTTTCAACCTCATATTCTGTAAACAATTCGAAAGAATATATCCCGATACTTGGGAATCCCATTCCGCTTGCGCCAACAGTAATCTCTTTACCTTTATAATTTCCTGTATAGAAATAGATATTTCTCGTTTGACTTACCAGTTTGGCGTCGGTCAAAAAGTTATCAGCAATATATTTTGCTCTAAGTGGATCGCCGGGCATCAAAACCGTCTTTGCGATTTCTCCTTTTTTAGCACTAATGTGAACACTCATTTTTATGAATTTTTTTTAAGACCGTGAATATAAAATTTATAATCCGATTACTGAAATTGATTCTGAAATAAAATTCACAAGCTTGATTAATTTATTTATATCTTTCAATAATCCCAGAAAGATAAGTTTTGTATTTTTCACTCACCGGGATTCTTTCGTCGCCAATAGTTAAGCTGTTTTTGCCCACACTTTGCAAATGCTGAAGCGAAATAATATGCGAATTATGGACTCGGATGAAATTATCAAAATTCATCTTTTCCATGATTGATTTCATTGTTTGATGTACAATCAGTTTTCTGTTATGAGTATAAATCACAATGTAATCTTTCAGCGCATTGATTCTCATAATTTCATCCAGATTCAGTTTTACATCTTCATTATTGGATCTTACGAAGATGAAAGATTCTTTCAAAGCATTACTCGTTTCCTGCAGGATTCTTTTATTATTATAAAGATTAAAACACTTGTAAGTCGCTTTCAGAAATCTCTCGAAAGAAAAAGGCTTCAGAAGATAATCAATCACATCCATCTCAAAACCTTGGATGGCACAATTATCATAAGCCGTTGTAATAATCACATTTGGGAGTTTGTTAAAGCTTTTCAGAAATTCTATTCCGGAAATGTTCGGAAGATTGATATCCAGAAAAATCAAATCAACAGTGTTATTCTGCAATACATTGATGGTTTCTTGGATGTCGTAACAATTCGCTACAAGATTCAGAAAAGGGATTCTGGAGATGTATTCCTCAATCACGTGATGAGCCAATTCTTCATCATCTACTATTATACAATTCATATTTAATTTAATTGAAGTTTTAAACTGATTTTGTACTCGGAGCCATTATCATTAATATCCAATTGATATTTTTCAGGATACAGCAAATCGAGTTTCATTTTTGTATTCTTGATACCAAGCTGATTATTATCTGTTCTGTCACTCGGTTTGTTCTCGTAGAAATTTTTGACATTGAAGTCCAAAATGTGATCTTTCAAATAAACTTTGATATCAACGGGACCTTTTCCAAAATCTGCATATTTGAAAGCATTCTCTATGAAAGTCAGAAGCAATAAAGGTTCAATTTTATAAGCCTCGAAGTTGCCATAGAATTGGCAATTGATATTATTGAATTTGTTAAACCGAATCGACTGAATTTCGATGTATTTTTTGATATTGATGATTTCGTCATTCAGATTATTTTTCTGCCCGTTTTTATCATTCAGAACATAACGCATAATATCAGATAAAACCAAAATCACTCTCGGCGTATCTTTGGATTGTATGATTGATAACGAATAAATACTGTTCAGCGCATTGAAGAAAAAATGAGGATTGATTTGTTCTCTCAGGATCTTCAGTTCGCTGGATTGTCTTTCAAATTCCAAAGCTTTTATCATTTTCTGATTTTCCATCCATTTGTCAACAAAGAATAATAATGTGCTGAAAATGATTGAAAACAATCCGATTTTGAAAAAGATGTCGTGGAGATTCAGTCTTTTATGCATCATTCTTTCCGGTCTTGGGAAATCTTTTGGCGGAAAAGGCGGACGATGCATTGGTGGAAAAAATAAAATAGTCAATCCAATGTATATCACAAAAAACAAAATCACGATGATAAAAATGGTCTTTGGTTCTTGTTTGATAATATAAGGCAATGACCAATAATAATTGAGATAAAATAAAAAAATAGCTGCCACAAAAATCTGCAGATTGATTAGAAACAGAAAATTCCCAAAGACAGAATAATCCATTATCAATTTGAAAACGATAAGAATTATCCAGATAATCCAATGATAGATGTAGGTCGTTTGTATGCGTTTCAGAAACGTTTTCATAACAAGTATTTAAATTCTTTTTTTAACCGCAAAATTCCTCCAATATCAGAATTGAAGGAATTATTGCTTAGTGAAATTTTTGGATTTCGTATTCAATCTTCATTGAGTCCAGTTCATCTACCGAAATCCGAGGAATGGATGAGTTTTCTATTTTTTGTACCACAAGACTGGCGGTTTTTTTAGCCTGTAAGCTGTCTTTGAAAACCTGTTCGCCAGCTATTGCCGGTATATAAGGCTGATCTATAAAGGTTTTCTTTTTTTTGATGATTTGATAACCATAACCTGCCTTTTGTTGAGTGATTTTGATGTCAATTGAATTGCTTTTTTTCTGACATGCTATTAAACATATCCCGGAAAAAAGCATCGATTTCCACAAAGTTTTAATCATCATCGTTTTGTGTTTCGTTTGGATGTAGAACCCAGATATCATCAAAGTAAGAAGAGCCGCTGTTGCCTGTCAAAACATAACCATAAGTTCCGAATGAGAATGCACAAGCACTTTCTCTGGAAGAACCTTCGAAGGCTGATCTTTCTGTCCAATCGTCTGTAGAAGGATTATATTCCCAAGTGGAGTTGGTAACACCACTTACAGAACCTGTGGAAACATAGCCCAATCCGTTAGCTGAAAAAGCTGCAGTAGAAGCTCTATTTTGAGTGTCATCATCATTGCTAGTATCTGCTTTTCTAGTCCAGGTTTCTGCCGATGGATCAAATGCCCAGAAATCTGCAACAAGACTGTTGTTATTGGTTCCGAATCCTACGTAAGCAATCCCATTAATAACGAAAGCTGCCCCGTCTCTTCTTTTAGATCCTCCTAAACTTACAATGCTGCTCCAGCTGGATGTTGCCTCGTCATATTTATAAAAATCTTTCAACTCACTTCCATCGTATCCTGTTCCTACAAAACCTTTGCTTCCTACTCCAAAAGCTAAAGCTGCGTATCGACCAGTTCCAGGAAAATCTGCAATCTGCGCCCAAGAATTAGAAGAAGGATCGTATTTGTAAAAATCACTTAACTTGTTAAGACCATCATATCCCGTTCCTACATAGCCATAAGAAGTGGTTGCGAAACCAACTGCAGAACTTCTTTTCACACCAGGGAAATCTGCTTTCTGAGTCCAGGAATTAGTATCCGGATCGTAGCTCCACAGATCATTGTAATAATATTCGCCATCGTAACCTCCGGTTAAATATCCTTTGCCATTTACCACAAACGCAGAAGCATTGGAACGTGGTTTACCGTCTAAATCTGAAACCCTTACCCAATTTCCTACCAACTCATCATCATCATCATTTTTGCAACTTGATAATAAAAATATCCCTGCAAGAGCAAGGATTAAAACCGAAAGTCTTTTGTCCATTCTTATTTTTTGATGCAAATGAATTTCATTCTCAGGATATTTGAAAATTTTTTAGACGAACATGCATTTTTTATCGTTAAACTCATTTATTGTTTCGATGCTTTTTGAATTTTAATTTAAAATCAAATTGGTCTATAGAAAATCATGACTTGTCGAAAACTAATAGTGAAAGGAAGAAAATATTTTAGCTCTAGCTTGTACGCCCGTATGTTTACAGAAAAAAATGTATAAATATGTCTTGTTGTGTGTTACAATTCTCCTTCTCTATTCCTGTGAAAGAGAAAGTAACACTTATGAAGTAGGAAACTCCTTGGTGTCTGCCCAGTCCAAAGTAGTTATGATAGATACGCTCACGCTGAAAATGTCAACTATAATGAAGGATTCTGTGATTACATCAGGGAAAAGTGCAATGTTGGTGGGGAATATCAAAGATAATACATTTGGTAAAGTGACATCAGCTTCTCTTTTTGAACTCACGCCGTCCAGTTATTCTTTGGCGACAACGACCAATGTTGTTTTTGATTCTATAGTAATGTATCTAACGAATAATGATTTTTATTATGGAGATACGCTCAAAACCTTCAAGATGGATGTTCATCCGTTGGAGAATAGAATCAAACTTAATAATGGTTATCTTTATAATAACAGTGATTTCAAATATTCCTCTACTTCAATAGGAAGTGCAGAATTTCTTCCAAGACCTAATACAGACAGTAGTTTTGTGAAGATCAGGTTGGATCAATCTTACGGTCTTGGAATCTTTAATCTATTAAAAAGTAAGGATGCAAGCAGCCAGGAATATTTTCTTAATTTTTACAAAGGTTTAGCTTTGGTTCCGTCTTCTGATAATAATGCAATGCTCCGTTTTGGGATTAATTCTTCTTATCAGGTTCAGATTAGTAAAACAACCAAAGAAAAAGTATCAAACACAGTCAGACTATATTATCATACAGCTTCTGTCAACGGGACAGAAGAAGTAAAATATACATTAGATATCAATCCGAGTACATCTTATTCCTACAATAAAATCCAAAGTGATTTTTCAGGTTCCGAATTGGCTAATCTAAGTCCTACAAATCCCATCGAAGCTAAAAATATGGGAAATAAAACTTATCTGATGGCAGGAATTGGTGTTTACACTAAAGTTGAGATTCCTTATCTGAAAAGTCTGAAAAGCCTCTATAACAATTATAAAATTATCAGTGCCAATCTTGCTTTGAGTCCTGTTGCTGGATATTATTCTAAAAATTTTTATAACCCGAGCCCACTTTATTATTACCTCGGAGATAAGAAGAATAATATAGCTTCCACCTTTTTACAAAGTGATGGTGCTACTGAAATTCAAATCAGTTTATCTCCTGAAAGCGAGTTTCAAAGTGATTATGGCTATAGTTTCGATATGCTCAGTTATGTCAATAATATCCTGTCAGAAACTTCAGATTCCAACTATAATGTTCTGATTTATCCATCTTCTTATCTGGATGTCCTCTCTGGTAAAGTCGTGTTTGGAAGCCAAAAGAACAATACCAATCCGGCAAAACTTAAACTTTATATGTTAGGTTATTAATTCAGAATTTTATGAATCAGAATATTAAAATATTGATGTTTCTTGCAATTATTGTTATGCAAAAAGCATTGGCACAAGAATCTTCTCCCTATTCTTATTTCGGTATTGGAACTATGAATAATGTAGATAATGCAAGGAATATTGCTTTAGGAAATACGGGTATTGCATTAGAATCACCAGATTATATTAATTCAAAAAATCCGGCGTCTATTACAACAATAGGGATGCAGAATGTTATTTTTGATGTCAGCGGTTTACTGAAAAGTAATACGATTTCCAGTAATCAAGGAAAAGACGGAAGAATTAACGGGAATTTTACCAATGTCGGTCTGGCTATGAGGATTAGCAATAGATTTTCTTTAGGAGCAAGTGTTCAACCTTCTACTTCTACAGAATATAAATTTGTTTCTACAATCCCAGTAGAAGGAACTTCTGGTACTTATCCCATTACTTATGAAGGAAGTGGCGGAATTACCAATCTCGGTGTTACTTTAGGTTATAAGATTGATAAAAATTGGAGTATTGGAGGAAAAGTTAAAAACAACTTTGGGACTATTATCCGCAAAGAAATCATTACTACCAATTCTGAACTCGAAATTAGTCGGAATATAAGATATACTGGCTTTAGCTATGGTCTGGGAACTCAATTCAATAAATATTTCCAGCAAGAAAGACTTCAGCTGACTTTGGGAGCTATCATTAATTTCAAAAGTAATTTAAATGCAAAAGGAGAAGCTGTTTATACAGAAAACAGAGATTATAACAATAGCTCTACAACAAAATTAACTTCAAAAGATTCTACACTTCCTCTGGAAATGGGAGTTGGAGTAAGTATTTTGAAAAACGACAGATATAGATTCAGTTTTGATTTTACACAGAGCAATTGGAATGAAGTTAAAAACACAGTTACAAACGAAAAGTACTACAGGCAGCAAGTCTATGGTTTAGGTTTTGAGCTTCTTCCGCAAAGAAAAAACAGTCAGATTCTTTCAGAGAATTTAATTTATCGAGTTGGACTCAATTACGACACAGGATATTTTAAAGTTAATAACCGTGAAATCAATAAAATGGAAGCAACGGTTGGATTAGGAATTCCGATGAATAAAATTATTTTGAATGTAGGATATGGCTATGGCAAACGGGGCGTTTTTACTAATGCAGCCATAAAAGAGAATTATCATAGTTTAAATCTTAGTATAGATTTTTTAGACAAATGGTTTACGAAAAGATATATTAATTAAGACAAGATATATCCATTTAAAACAAAAACTCCATTGATTACAATGGAGTTTTTGTTTGCCAATAGTGCTTTAATCTTTTAGACCTGTTTTGTTAAGATAAAAGCAACACAGACAATTTGGAAAATTAATTTATCAATACAATATCTTCTTCTGAAATACAACATTGACGTGGAATGAATGCCGAAAAAGAGTACTTATTTTGGCTTGTTTTTTATGAACTCAAAAATGTTATTTTACAAATTAAGAATATTGTAAATCAGATTTTTATTTAATTTTAGTGTAGAATTATATCAGAAAAAATTCTATACTTTTTTCGCGTAAGGAAATTCAGAATTATATTTTTGAGAGACAAATCAGTGCTCTAACACAGCATAATAAAAATATAATTAAAGAAATTATCTATGAGTCTGCGTCCTCTCTTTCCTATGAAATCTAATGTTTTTTCTTGGGCAAGACAGCCTCACCAACCAAAATTAGGACTCAAATTTTCTCTCTTTTTCTTCTTCGTTTTTCTTTCATTTTTTACAACCAAAGCCCAAAGTATAAGTCCAGAAAATAGAGATTGCATTAAGTTAATATGTAAGACTTTTTCTATCATTAATTATAAAAGTGAATTGGGTAATGAAGCTTTGAAGGAACTCACTAATATTTCAAAATTTGATCATAATATCAGTATAAAAAAAGTAGCTGTCCAAATTCCGACTCAGCAGATTATAAAAAATAATGATGCGAACTCAAAAAAGACAATCACAAAATTAGTTTACACTGCAATAGGGATTCTTGTGTTGGGGGCAATTTTATTTTTTATTTATCGTAAAAGGAACAATTCTTTATTACATACAAAATACAAAGGTCTTTTAGATAAAATTCAGATTCAACAAAAAACTGAAATTCCAGATCTATCAGATACTCAGGATGAGAATATTCCAAAAGAACAATCCAGTAATATTGCAGATGAGACTTTTAATGCAATTTTAAAAAAGATAATCAAGTTTGAAAATTCTGATAAATATCTAAAGAAAGATATCAACCTAACTTGGCTTTCTAACCATTTGAACACCAATACAAAGTATTTATCGGAGGTTATAAAAGTCCATCGAAATAAAAGCTTCAATAACTATATCAATGGGCTTAGAATAGAGTATATCACCAGACAATTGTACGAAAATCCAGTTTACAGAGAATATAAAATCACTTATCTCGCCGAAGAATGCGGTTATGCGTCGCCGCAGGTTTTTGTGATTGCTTTCAAAAGAGAAACTGGTGTTACGCCATCCTATTTTATAGAGCAATTGAAAGATTAGTCAAACGAAAATTATAAGGAATCGATATCATAAAAAAAACACTCTTCATTGGAAGAGTGTTTTTTTTTTTTTGTGGAGTTGGAGGTTTTTGAACCTACTATATTTTAACATATCTCAAAATGTGTAATATGTCTATTTATCAGTATTTTAGCTATATTTGTATAAACTAATATACTTATTTTTTATGTCTAAATATAGAAGAAGTAGCACCTAAACTGGCACCTGATGAACTACACTTTTAAGCTTAAGCAACCCAATGGTACAAAGGAATCTTTGATTTATTTCCGTTCTTTTTTCAACAATGAAAATAAGAATTTCATCTATTCTACGGGCGAGAAAATAAAACCAAGCGAATGGGATTTTGAAGGTAGACAACCAAATGACCTAAACGGAAGGACTAAAAAGGCTGAAATTCATCGAAGCGTCAAAATGCAACTAGATCGATACAGCAGTTTCTTTACAGAGATCGTTAATAGGTATAAGAACATAAATGAAGAACTTACCGTCGATATTCTTAAACAAAGATTTGATGAAAAGTTCAAAAAAATTACTGTTAAAAGTGATTTCTTTAGGATTTACCAAGAGTTTTTGGATGAGAAGGAAAATGACTATACTGGGAATTCGATTTCAAACTCAACTCTGAAGCGTTACAAATGCAATAAAAACTTACTCGAAGATTTTGAAAGCAATTGTAAAGTTAAGATCACTTTAGGAAAATTTGATAATAAACTTTATAATAAGTTTTTAAAGTATTGTATTGAAGAAAAAAAGCATTCTGCGAATACATTACACAGAAATGTCGGTCTGCTCAAAACTTTTCTCCTGTGGGCTCTTAACAAAAAATATACTTACAATAACAATTTTATTACTTTCAAAAAACCTGCAAAATTCACTACAGATGAAATAGCTTTAAATTACGAACAAGTCGAATTCATCTACAATTATGACTTCAGTGATAACAAAAGGTTGGAAAGGGTACGTGACCTTTTTGTTTTTGGATGTACTACAGGAATGAGGTTTGGCAATTACAGCACGATCACAAGAAGTGATGTTGACGGTAATTTTATTCGGGTTATCGATTTAAAAAGTAAATCTAAAAACTTAGCAATTCCTTTAAACAGTATTTCTAAATCAATACTCGAAAAGTATGATTATAACCTGCCTAGTATTACAAACCAGAAGATGAATGAGTATATTAAGGAGGTTTTTAAAAAGCTGGAATTTACTGATGAAATAAAAAAGACTATGAAATATGGTGATGAACTGGTAGACCAAAAAGCTGAGTTTTGGACAAGAATTTCCTCACATACTGCTAGAAGAAGTTTCATCACGATAATGAAAAACAAACGAGTTCCAGATAAAGTAATTATGAGTTACACTGGTCACACCAGTTTAGAAGTCTTCAATGCTTACTACAGACCAAGTGAAGATGATAAGATCAACTATATGAATGAAGTTTTTAAATAATTACGTTATGGATCAAAAAAAACTTTACGGACGTTGGAATTTTTGGGAAGAATTTGCAGGGTATCCAATGATGATTTATTTCTGGATTAGAAGGCCGAAAATTCACGAACGTTTGCGAAGTAGAATTGAAAAAGCGCAACAAAAATCCTCTAAAATAGTTCTCGATGAAAAGTTGAGAAATGAATTTTTGATTAGATATGAAAAGTTAGACAACTTCTTCAGTTTTCATTTCAAAGATATTGATGAATCAAGAAATCACAATTTTGAAGAAAAAATCCAATACTGTTTGGATCAATATAAAAAAGAATCAAACAACCTTTTAAGTTCAAGTAATCTGATGAAATTGCAGGGCAATTTTTTAAATGGTGCAGAAACTACACTTTTTCTATATTTCGCCTTAAAACACAAAACAAATAGAGAAATTAGTTTATCAGATATTATGATTGGTGATAAGAGTTCAGAAATTTTCCTCGCTTTTTTGAAAGACAAAAAATTCATCGATGAAAATCACAATCTGCTGGTAGATCAGAAATCTTCATTTATAAGAATTCACCGTTTTCTAAAAGACAATCACATAATCAATCCAGATTTTCAAGACACCACAATTATTGAGGCTATGGAAAATGAATATAATACGAATTTTGATAAAGGAACATTTTCTAGAGCAATCACTGTAAAACCTAGTGATTTTGAAGAAAATATCTACCAAGAATTATCTAAGTTGTTTAATATCAAGTATTAAACTTTATGCAATTGAGTAGAATTGCATTATTAGTTATTCCAATCAAACAATTTTATCTGCAAATAAGTATCACAGATTATGCAGACAACGAATCCATTCCAAACCATTCTTGATCAATTAGGAGAAGTAAAAGACTTACTCTATTCTCTTAAAAAAGAACCTGAAATTGAGTTGAAAAAGAAACTATACTCTAGTAAAGAGTGTTCAGAAATTATTAAACTTTACTACCAAACCGTTCGCTAACACATTTTAAAAGGTAACATTAAAGCATAACAAATAGGAAGATTCTACAGGGGCAACCATTTTGATCTGATGGATGCTTTAAACTAAGTCAAATCGCTTAAGTATAGAAGATAGATAGAGATTTTAATTATCCAATATTTTAATTCACCCTTCTGTATTTCCTGTACAGAATCAAACTTTAAAAATATGAGCGAAAAAATCCCTTATCTAAAAGTAGGAACAACGTACTATAAAACTATTGAGAAACCATTAATTTCAGGAGATAAGATCTGGATACTGACTCGATGGAATCGTGAGACCATTATAAGCGATCATGGAAAGATATATGTCTCAAAAGTTCCTAAGTATGACGGTTTCTGTTGTATACCTTCCTATCTGAATTACCAGCAGATAATTTAAGGGTTTTACAATGTTTAGAACTGGGCAATTTAATTGAAGATGATTTAATAAGAAGTGTGTCAATTAAATCGCTCTTAGATTCAATGAAAATTATCTGTGATCTCAAATCTATCTTGATGTTTTGTTGGTGATTCAACAATTTGATTATTTTCAAAACCTTATTTATCATAAGGTAAATATTTGTAATGATCATAGGTTCTTATCACTGTTGAAGAACAGAATAAAGGATAATTGGAATCATTGAAAACTTGAAAATTGATTTCGTTGTTCTCACGATATTGGTGTTAGATTATATTCATCACAGTTCCAAAAAGTGAGGGTTAAAAAAGAGAAAGCGTGGAATTGTAGCCAATCTGACAAAGAGGTACCGCTAAGAACCCACAATCCAAATATGACTTACAGCCCACCCCAGTAGATGACACGGGCATAAATCTATCGAATTTTGGATTGTTTTGAAATTAGCGGTTTCCTTTGTCCAATACGATAGCTTACGCTTTACATTATTTTATATTTTTCTATGGCAAATATATTATTCTCCTTAGAATCAGATTAAAACAAAGATCCAAATTTTCAAAAAAAATCTCAAAAAATTCTGCAGAGATAATTTCTCGGGAACCATTGAGTTTTACTTTTTAAGGTCAAATGCCCACGGAGGGAAGGTGGGATTTCGATAGAAGGGGAGACGGTCCGGAAGTGTAATTCTATAATTAATATGAAAAAATTGTTTTCGTATGATTAATCTTTAAAAACTATAGAAGAGCTCTATTTAACATAATAAAAAACATATAAAATTATTTTAAAAACTGTTAAAATATTGCTATTTTCGCATCGAAAAATTAACCAATGAAAAAACTCTGCATAAGCGTGGGAATTCTTGCTATAGGATATTCCAATGCCCAAAAAGTAAGCTGGCAAAAGAATCTGGAATCCGGAACACAGGATTTTCTTTCAGGATTGGCGATCACAATAGACGGACAGTACTTAGTTTCCGGATCATCTATTCAAAAAAATCAGAACCTAACCGGCAATAATCAAAACAAAGGTTACGATTATCATATTCTTAAACTTGACCAACAAGGTCAAAAAGTTTGGGAAAAATATTTCTCAGGTAATCAACATGATTATCTGAATTCTACGGTTTCTACCCGAGAAGGTGGTTTTTTATTGGCAGGAACTTCTTATTCTTCATTAGCATTAGATAAAAAAGATAAATCCAACGGTTCTTCTGATATCTGGCTGATTAAGATTGATGAAAATGGTGAGGAACAGTGGCAAAGGACTATAGGTACCAGATACAGTGAAGAAGCCAGAAGTGTAACACAGACTACAGACGAAGGTTTTGTTGTTGCAGGTTCCACAAATCATCCAAAATTAGGTTATGGTTCTAAAGATGTTTTTGTAACAAAGTTGGACAAGGCAGGGAAAATTATCAGTCAATTAATTTTAGGATGTAAAGGTCTGGATGAAGTAGAGAAAGTGATTCCCACGAAAGACGGTGGTGTTTTAATGGGTATCTATTCTCGAGGCGGAACTTATGAAGGACAATCAAAATCAAGAATCCATTCTAAGGATTTGAATTCAACATTATCCAATACCAATAATTCTGAATCTTCCTCAAGTAATTCCTCATCAAATCCAAATAAACAAAATCCGGAATCATATGATATTAACTTCTATGGTAAATCATTGGGGAACTATGGTGAGGGTGATTATTGGATTGTTAAGCTGGATAAGAATGGTAATATCCAGTGGGAAAAAGAATTTGGAGGAAGTGAAGATGATCATGTTCGAACCATGGCATTGACCGATTCAGGTTATATTATCGGTGGCGAAAGTAGATCTCAAACTTCAGGAAACAAGAGAACCAAGCTGGAAGAAGGAACTGACCTATGGATACTGGCGTTGGATGAAGATGGGAATGAACAATGGCAACAGTCTTATAACTTCAAGAACAGAGATGTATTGATGAGTCTTAATACCATTAAAAATTCTGATTCTGAAACCAAAGGGTTTTTAGTTGGAGGATATACCCAGAGTGAAGGGAAAGTTGAAAAAAATGATGAGACATTCTGGATGTTATATATTGATAAGAATGGAAAGGAAGTATGGAGGAAATATGTTGAGGGAAAAGATAAGAAGAATGAAGAGAGACTGGTGTCCGCTATGCTGAATAGAGACGGTTCTTATGTCCTGGCAGGAACAAGTGCGGAGGAATTGGGCAAGGAAAATTGGAAAATTGTAAAGCTACTAGACTCAGATGTTGAGGACTTAATCGAAAATAAAGATATCCAGATCTATCCTAATCCTGTAAAAGATTACTGTTATGTAGAAATAGGTTTAGACTTCGAGAGTGCGGATATCTATGTTTATGATATGACGGGTAAGATGATTCAGCAACTTAATACTAGGAATAAGGTGACGAAGGTCAATACCTCAAGATTACCACAGGGCATTTACATTATAAAAGCGAGTATTCCTACTCAACAAAGTAAAAAACTAACTACTAAAATCTTAAAAGAGTAAAACAAAATTATGAGAATATCCATTCAAATTTTAATGTGTTTATTATTAATAGTTAATCAAACAATAAAAGCTCAGGGAAATACTCCGGAAGATTTTACTATCGGAAAAAAGGTTAATGTTGCCAATAATTATAATGTTGGTAAGATTAATTTAAATATACCACTTTATAATGTAGATGTCGATGGTTTTTCATTGTCTGCATCTTTAGATTATCTTCAAGCAATTCCTATTGGAGAAGCTCCCATTGTTGGAACAAATTGGGATGCAAATTTATTTGGAAAAATAGTAGTTGATAATAACGATCTTGGTTTGATGCATAGTCCTGAATCAATTAAAACCACAGATGGATTTCATTCAAGCTCTTTTAACTTTTGCTTGATCAAGGATGCCACAAATAACATTTCTAAGAAATCAATACTTGACAACCCAGCTAATGTAGGAACATATAATCCTAATACTTTTTACTTTGATTTTCTAGGACATCATGGGTATTTTATATATGATAATGTAGGACAATTTCTTGTTTACTCTGAAGATGAGAATTTTAAGATATCATTTAATGGAAACAAATGCCACGATATTTACCAGCCTATCAATGTATTTCCAGAGATTATTATGAAAGATAGCAAGGGAAATGAGTATTATTTTGGTGGAGATTATAATACGATGGATGTTTATTACTCTGAAAATAAATACGAGATGCACAGCTTTGTGGATAATAGCGGTGCTACATATTTTACAGATATAAAAAGCAATAAACGAATAAATTATTTATCAGCTTTTCATCTAAAAAAAATTAAATTATTCAATGGAAGAATTATTGAAGCGGTTTATAAAAATAGTAATAAATCTATTTTAGATCCATTTACAAATGGTGGTTATTATTATAATAGCACTTATTTATATGGTTTGCCAGAAAAAAGCACACTTTTAAATAACAATATTTATCTAGGAATGGATAAAACCGGTGCCTTTTCGAGTGTAAGTAGTTGGAGTTCCATGAATTCAGGCGGAAATTCAGATTCTCGCACAAGTATCTTTCATAAATTGGCTATATTAGAGTCAATCAAGATTTCTGATATGGGAACTTTAAAATTTTCATATTCTCAGATTAATAATACCTATACAAAACCATTTTTAAGAAAAATAGATTTAATAAGTTATGATAAAACAGTTAAGAGTATAGGTTTTGGTTATACTACCAAAAGCAATAGAGTCTTTTTGGAATCACTTATAAATAATGCAGATAAATACAACTTCGAGTACTACGATTACACCAATACATATAATGATTATACAAATGCTGGCTTAATAAAAAAAATCATTTATCCTACGAAGGGTTGGGACGAGTTTGAATATGAATCACATGACGTTTCTAAAATAACACATACGAATGGTTATCTTCAAGATAAAGAAATGACAAGTCCGGGACAAAGAATAAAGAAAATTAAAACCGTTGAAAGTGAAGATATATATTCATCTGCGTCGCAGACCAAGATATTTACATATAAAAATGATGATAATAAGTCATCTGGAATTACATCATATTCATCTACAACATCCACGGGAGGAGGGCTGGATTCATTCTCAACGAGTTCTAGTTTTGGTAGTAGAGAATATGATGAAAATGTAAAATATAGTAAAGTAACTGAAGAAATATATAACAAAGAAAAAACCGAGTATTATTTTACAGACTTGATTACCAATCCAGATTCAATTGCAATAAAGAGATTTCCTAGTAGTTCTACTGGATCGGGTTCATCAGATAATGGCGTAAAGATTTCTAAAAAAAATGAAAGGGGCAAATTATATAAAACATTTAAATATGATCCATATAATGTTCCTATTTTTCAAGAATTTATAGATTATACCAATTTTCTTACTAATGCAAATCCTGTAAATGATATCTCATCTAGCTGTTCGTCTTGTAAAATAACAGATGATAAGTATTATGTTAGAATATTTGAATCTACAAATTCCAATGGAACAAAATATGGGACATATCAATACCAACCAGTTTTGCCATACTTACCAAGAAAGATAAAGACAATTGTGTGGACATGGCCAACAAGCTATCCTGATAACCAAGGAAATAAATTTATAACTGATAAGTATATTAAATACAATACCTCCTATTTATATTGGCATCCGTTTCCTGTAGAAACAACTGAATATATCCCATATCCAGTTGGCTTTATGACAAATTTACCTGTACAAAGCAATGGAAAGAACGTAAACAAAATATATTATGCTCATGATTTGCTAAGAAGAAACACATCTTGTATTACAGGCAACTGCCCAAGCAATACAGATGGTGTAGGAGGGAAATATTCTGAATACAAGTATATGTATGAAAATAATCTACTTAAACCAGTCATTAATATTATTCAGAATGATAATGATAAATATAAATTAACAGAAACTATCTATGATAAAAGTTTCTTGACCAACAATTTCTTGATGATTGGAAAACAGAGGTATTCCAAGCTTCGATCATCGTTTAATTTTGACACATTTGAATCAGCAGAAGTTTATGATGGTGCGACGTACGAATTATATGATAATAAAGGTAATTTATTACAATCAAAACAAGATAGCTATAGCTTACCAACTACAGTATTATATGGCTATAACCAAACCTTACCAATTGCAGAAATTATTGGAGCAAAATATTCTCAAGTAATGCAGGCTTTCCAATTAGATCCAGATGATAACAATTCTTACTTAGAGTTAGATATCGTTCAAAAATCAAACTTGGACAAAGATGAAACTTCAGAACAAGCTCTTATTGATGCATTGGATAGTTTTAGAACCAAATCTGCATTGTTAGGATTTAAGATTACTACATATACATATGATCCATTAATAGGAATAAGTAGTAAAACGGATAGTAATGGAAATCGTAAAATTACCAAATACGATGATCTTAATAGAGTAGATAAAGAATTAGATCTGAATGGAAGAATTTTGAAAGAATACAAATATAGTAGTGTGTTAACAAAATTCTATAACGATGCGAAAAGCGTGTCTCTTGTAAAAAATGATTGCCCTGCTGGTTCGGGAGGATCCTATGTAAATTACTCAGTGCCTGCAAATAAATATATATCTTACATAAGTAAGGATGATGCTAATCAACAGGCTATGGATGAAATCAATACGATAGGGCAAGCGTATGTAAATAGTCAAAGCACATGTTTTTATAATTCTTGCGAAATCACACGTCCTTATTATATATTACAATCCGACTACATATCGTTTCAACCTGATTCTCCCACTCATGTTAATGCGATTGTTAGTATTGCACCACCAAATTTAACTAATTTGAATATGTCTTGGAGCGGAGGTGTTGTAATAGGAACATTAGGAGCATTCTGTAGACCTACAACCTTTACAACTCTTAATAATATTTCGGATAGTGGTAACAGAAAATGGAGAGTTACAATAAATCAATGGGGAGATATTACACTTACGCTTACGAGTGGCACAACTCCCAATGGAACAAGTGATAGAATTAATCTAAACTTTGGATATAATAAATAAATGAGATAATTCTTAAAATTATAAATATTATTTACATAATAAAAACTATGAAAAAGATACTAATAGCGTCAATTCTAACGTTTTCGATGATTTCTGTAAATGCGCAGGATACATCTGCATCCTATGATCATATATTCTTTACAAACCTATTCGCTAAGGGAGGATTAGGCTCTTCTGGGGAGCAGCCCAACTACCATATCTCAAATACACAAACAGGGTTTGGGGGTAAATGGGGTCTGGACATAGCTTGGTTCGGAGGAATAAAGATGAATGCGATCCAAAGTTTCATAAATTTAAAATCCAGATATGGGACCGTATATATATCCGAATCAGGTAATGTCGGCATCAATACAGAAAATCCCAATGCTACTATGGATGTAAGTGGCAATATCAAGACCTCAGGAAATATAAATACCAGTGACATCATCAGTGATGGTACCAACAGCTGGATCTTCCATACGCCCGATGATCAGCGTAAGACTCTCCATATTGCCCCTGGACTGGGAAATGGACAGTTCGACTGGACCAAACAGACTGTTTTCAACAATAACGGAAACATTGCTGTCAATGGAAAACTAGAGGCTACAGAGGTCAGGGTGACCCAAAGCCCCACGGCAGACTTTGTTTTCGAAGGAGCTTATGATCTACCAAAACTCGAAGATGTGGAAAGGCACATCAAAGAGAAAAAGCACTTGCCGGAAATTGCTTCGGCCAAGGAGATGGAGAAGGATGGTGTGAATGTGGGCGAGTTCCAGATCAAGCTGTTGCAAAAGATCGAAGAGCTGACGTTATATTCCATTGAACAGAATAAGCAGATTAAAAAATTGTCTGAGGAAAACAAAATCTTGCAAAAACAATCAGAGAAGCTTACACTATTGGAAGAACAGTTAAAGTCAATAACAAAAGTTCTTAATAAGCACTAAAAAATAAAAACTATGAAACTTGGAATTAAAATATTAGCATTCTTGATCAACGCAACGCTATATTCCCAACAGGCAACATCATTATACGTAGCTGACACTCGAAATATTAATAGCAACCCTAATTTCTATGCAAACTCTTTAACAGCCGAATTTAAATTAAAAGACGTAGTTGGCGTTCCTGGAGAGAATGGATTTTCGGGTATGTTGACCCTTGCTCCCTGGTCGGATGAATCAGGAGGCAAAGTCCACCAATTGAATTTCAACAATGCTGGTGTTTATTATAGAAATGGACTTCAATCTTCTCAATGGGGAAATTGGAGTAAAATGTTAATGCAGAACTTAAATGGAAATGTTAAAGTAGATGGTACTCACGAAAATTCATTTATACACCTACAATCATATAATCAACCAAATCCAGACGCGAACTTAACATTGTGGGCTTCAGAACCGGCAGTTTCTTGGACAGGTGTTGGGATAGGAAATAATGTTAGAAATTATGTTAATGGGCAACCTTTTACAAGGATTAATACTAACGTTGGAGGATCTTATATCCGCCTTCTTGACAACGAGATAAATTTTAATTTAATTTCAAATACCGGTGTTAAGCACCAATCTTTCACCTTATACAATAACGGAAATGCTTCATTACACGGTAAACTAGATGCTAAAGAGATTAGAGTAACCCAGTCCCCAACTGCCGATTTTGTATTTGAAGAAGATTATGAACTTCCAACTCTGGAAGCTGTTGAAAAACATATCAAGGAAAAGAAACATCTTCCAGAGACTGCCTCTGCCAAAGAAATGGAAAAAGAAGGTGTAAACGTTGGTGAATTTCAAATCAAGCTTCTTCAGAAGATCGAAGAGTTGACATTGTATTCTATTAAACAAAATAAAAAAATACAACAATTAGAATCAGAAAATCAAAAGCTAAAGACTTTATTTGAAAGGATTGAAAAACTAGAAAAAGACAAGGAACTAACTAACCAATAATAGCGATTTTATGCTTAAAAAGATATTTTTTATAGTAGGGGTAATTTGGAATATTTCAGTTTTTTCACAGACAGAAACAATCATAAAAGAATATAGCCCGCCACAGTTAGTAAAGAATGAGACCATTAGATTACTCCCAGGATTTCATGCAAATTCTAATGATGGTAATTATAATAACGGGAAGATGTTCATAGCTACTGTTGGTGAAAAAAGTGATAGCCAATTACCTCCTTCGGCAAATACACCTACATTAGTAGAAAATTATATTTATGAAAGAAGCTATCTTTATCCAGTAACAAGTAGTAATCCTTATGCGCCTCAAATTCAAAATATAACTTATTTTGATGGTATAGGTAGACCTAAGCAAAAAATATCAATAAAATCTTCACCTAATGGGAAAGATTTAGTAATCCCAATTGTATATGACCCTTTTGGAAGAAAAGTATTAGATTATTTTCCGATTCCGCAATCAGGTACTAAGAACGGTGAACTTTATCCGCAAAACTCACAATCATACACGATTGAACCATTTCCTGTAGCTGATGATACAAATTTTTATTTAGGTGAAAAGATTTATTCCGAACAAGAACTTGAAAAATCATATCTTAATAGAATTAGAAAATTTATTCAACCAGGAAATCTTTGGCAAAATAATCCTATTACTTATAGTTATGATGATAACTTAGCCAATGATGTTTTAAAATTTAAAACGACGACTACTTGGTCAAATGAAAATAGTAGTAAAACCATAAGTTTATTAACACTGGATTCTGGGAATTTCTATACAGTCTCAAAATTGTATAAAAATCAAATTACGGATGAGGATGGCAATATATTGTATGAGTTTAAAAATGCTAAAGGAGAACTAATTTTGTCAAGGAAAATATTTAATGATAATCCTGTTGATACATATTATGTGTACAATGAATATGGCCAACTATCATTTGTACTTTCTCCTTCAGCATCTGATGCAGTAAGAAAAAATACTGGTGTAGATTTAAGCTCAGACGGAAACGTACTTTCTTTGTTAAGTTATCAATATCGATACGATGATAAAAACAGATTAGTAGAGAAAAAACTACCTGGTAAGGGATGGGAATATATGGTTTATGATCAGCAGGACAGACTAGTAGGAACACAGGATGCCGAATTGGCTAAAAGCAAAAAGTGGCTGTTTACTAAATATGATCAATTTGGAAGGGTTGCAATTACAGGATCTATGGTAGGGGGAGATAGAAACACTGAACAAAACCTTGCTAGCGGAAAAGGTTCTAATAATGTAACTAGAGACGATTCTCAAAATACAACAATAAATGGTATCAAACTTTATTACATTTATTCCAGTACATATCCGGAAGCCATTTCAGATATTTATGGTATTAATTACTATGATACTTATCCTCCATATTCAGATTTACCAGTCGTAGGAGATTATGATCAATACGGGCAAAAATTTTTAAAACAGATATATAATTCTTCAGAACACAATTCTCATACTCGAATTAGTACTAATGGCTTAGCAACTGCAAGTTTGGTAAAAAGTATTGTTGGGAATACTTGGACTAAAAATTACACCTTTTACGATCAATATGCAAGACCAATACATTCACAGACAAATAACCATTTGAACGGGTATACAAAGACTGGCAGTTTATTAGATTTTTCAGGAACTATACTCAAAAGCTACACAAAGCACAAAAGAAGTTCAGCAAACGTACAAGAAGTTATTATTAATGAACGTTTCGTATATGATCATCAGAATAGATTGAAGCAACATTATCACCAAGTTGACAATAAATCTGAGGTTTTATTAACCGATAATATCTATGACGAACTTAGCAGATTAAAGATAAAAAAAGTAGGAAATGGGCTACAAACTGTTGATTATTCTTATAATATTTCTGGATGGTTAACAGGAATTAATGATCCTTCAAGTAATGTGACGATGGGTTCGGATCTTTTTGCATATAAAATACGATACAATGAACCACTCGCTGGACTTGCCACACCTAATGCACTTGACTATCCTAATCTGGAGGTAAAAAAGAGGTATAATGGTAATATTGCAGAAGTAGATTGGAACAGTGTGGAAGTAGGAAGTTTGGATCCTATGGAATTACCATATAGATATGGTTATGTATATGATAACCTTAACAGATTGAAAGCCGGTTTCTATCAAAATCCTTATGATCCGGCAAAAGGAGAAGGAAATGAAATTGTTGATGAATATGATTTGAATGGAAATATTGTAAAACTTAAAAGGTTTGCAAATAAATCAAAAAGTAGAATAGCTCAAAAAATAGATGATTTAGTTTATCATTATTCTGGTAATCAGGTGACAAAAATAGATGATAACCCTGGACAGCTATCAAATCCGTTAGGTTATCCCGGCGGAAGCGGGGCCATTGAATATGACCTGAATGGTAATATGAAGTTAATGCAGGATAAAGGAATCAGTAATATAGTATATAATCACCTAAACTTACCTACCAGAATCGTCCAGCCAAACCCAACTTCTTATGCTTATAGAGCGGATGGTGTTAAATTAAGCAAATCATTTACTGTAAGCAATGATACAGGAAGTACTACGATAAGAACGGAGTATTTGGACGGGTTTCAATATAATTCTGGCTTGAGTAGATTTGGAAGAGAGGTTTTAGATGCCGATGACCCAATGACAGTCAATTCGTTAAAAGCAGGGCAGATTGAAGCTTTTCGACCAATCGACAATGATATTTTAATTGATACGGCAGTACCAGATACTGATCAGGCATTAGTAAAAATGTATCTCCAATTCTTTCCAACTTCTGAAGGATTTTATGATTACAAAAATTCTAAGTACATTTTTCAGTACAAAGATCATTTAGGAAATGTAAGATTGAGCTATGCCAGAAATACTGAAACTAATCAACCTGAAGTATTAGATAGAAATGACTATTATCCTTTTGGAATGAATATGACAGAGAATTATTCCGTATTTGATGCCCAAGGAACACCATTTAATTACAAGTATAATGGAAAAGAGTTGCAGGAGACAGGAATGTATGATTATGGAGCAAGAATGTATATGCCTGATTTAGGAAGATGGGGCGTTGTAGACGAACTTGCAGAAAGCTCAAGAAGATGGTCACCTTATGCTTACGCTTTTAATAACCCTTTGAGGTATATTGATCCTGATGGGCGAAGCAATGAAGATTGGATAAAGCATGGAGCCCAAATAACTTATGATCCGGCTGTTAGCGGAACTGCAGAAGCAATTAAAAAATATGGTACAGGTGCACAATCTATTACTGGTTATCATGTCTTCTTTCGCGATGGTACAAGCACACACTATAAACTAGATCAAGATGGTTCCATAACCACCACTGTTGGGACTTTAGACTTTATGTCTACTACTAAAAGCGTTTTCGAATCTAAAGATATAAATACAGGAATTGCAACAATTGAAGGTCTTGGTGATCGTCCTTTCACCAATGGATCTATTAGAGAAACGCCTTCTCTTAACACAGCAGAAGGAGCCTTTAGTAATCCGTCAGCCCAATTGGCGTCCACAGTGTTTACAGCAATGCAAGAAGCTCCTTTGGCTATTGCTCCTGAATTAATTGCTGCAAAATATTTTAGAGGAGTAACATTTTATAGGACAATGAGCCAAGAATCAGCAGAAATATTTATGAGGACGGGTAAAATGCCTGCTGGATCGGAGACGTTTTTATCGCCGACAAGATCTTTTGCAGAGGGATATGATGGTGTGACTTTTAAAATTAATATAAAAAATAGAACATATTCTGATTTATTAAAGATAGGAGTAAAGGATGCATCAAATTCTCATCCATTTCCTAATATGCCAAATGTTGGGAAAGGATGGAAAGGTACAAATGCATTTTTCAAAGTTGAGGGGAACCAAGTTAATGTGGGACTTGGTAATGGAAAAGCACTCGATATCTTTAATTCCGGTATAAAGAATTATAGAACAATTCCAAAAAGTGGTCTCTAAAAGTTATTAAAATGAATGAATATATTAAAACAATAATTAGTAAACTATTAAAAAGTAAGATTACAGAAGATTCCTTTATTCAAAAATATGAAAAGGAGAAAAAAGAAAATATTGATGAGCTTTATATAAAAAAACTTATTAAAAGAGCAATGCAATTTAAGAATGCTGATGAAATAGAAGAAGCCTTGGTTTTAATATATTCTGGTAAATATAATAACTCAGTATATATTGAAGAATTATGTAGTGTTCTTTTGGAATCCTGGCATTTTAAGCATGAAGATATTGTAAGAATATTACACGAATTAAAAGATCCTTATACAGCAGATTCACTTTTTAAAGTTGCAAATATGCATTTAGATTATCTGGACTATGATGACACATACCAATTGGCTCGTAAGAGTATTAAAGCGTTAGCGGCGATTGGGAATCCAGATGCTTTAGACAAACTCAAATTTTTTTCAAATAGTAAGTTATCAATAATATCAGATTATGCTAAAAAAGAATTAAAAAATATAGGTTTATAATAATATTTTTTCATTAGGTAACATTGTTGTCGCCTGATTTACATTGTTTTGCTCTACAAGCTGACAAATTTTTCTACAATATTCTGTAATATCTTCAATACTTATAATCCAATCGGAGATATATTTTTCTATTGCAATACCAGATAAACCAATTTGAAGAGAACGATAGTTTAATGGTTGTAGAAAAATATCTTTTTCGGGATCCCATTGAATACGAACAGGAGATTTTCTCATGGCTTCTTGCCAGTCTTCATAGGATATATGTTTTCTGGCATCAAAATGAGATAAACAAGAATTTTTTAAAGCCCACTCAAATCCAGATCTTTTTATCTTTATGGATAATATATGCTCTTGATTTTCTTTAGTTGCCCATCCGGATCTATACATCATCCATAAAAAAGAGGGCTTTATCCATGTCATTCTATCCATCTTAAAAGGCGGGGCAACAAATGTTTGATTATCTACTGCGGATTTTGCAATTATTTTATTAAATGCCTGATAGACTGTAATAGTATATTTATCGTAGACCGCTCTGATAGTATGTTCATTCATCAAATATCATCTTTAAGAATGCTAATATAAAAATGTTTTTTACAATATTTAATTTATACTTAAAAAAAAATATTGTAAAAAATTTTTGAGTTGCTAACTTTATTAGGATACGACTAATAACTCTTGCTCTTGAGTGTGTAATTAATATAAAAATAATTTTCAATCCAAATTTTGATAAATTTTAACAGATGCATAAATCAGATGTTAATAGAGAATCTTTCGAAAATTGATTTAAGTTTTGAATATTTTCAAAGAAAAATAACTCTATAAAGATTTGTGATAAAATTTCAAAAATTTGAAAAAAATCTCAAGTATTTTCGATAGATAATTGATATATGTGGGTAACATATTATACTCTTCCCAGAAAAGAGTTTTTACATCAGGAGGCGAAAACGTTTTTGTCTGCTAAAAGACATATATTATGTAATTTAGTTAATTGCAGAAACAATGTTAAAATTCTATATGCGTCTTGAAATGCTGTTTCTTAAATCAAAATAAAAAGGAACGCAGTCAACTAATGCTAAATGCTTAGGCAAATCGGTTATCCCGCGGTATTTTTAATGTGATAGTTATGTGAATGCAAATATGGGTTTTTTGATATCCGAGTATGTCAATATTCTATGATATATGTTTAATTTTCAAACTAAAATAATTAGTCTAAATTCAAAAGTTTGGTTTATATATAAAATTTGCAGATTGCTTGAAATAATCTTTTAAAATTGTTAAGAATGCTTATTGTCAAATTTTAAATATTTTATTCTTTCTTCGATTTTTTAGTGAGATAATAATTTTAACTAATTTAATTTTACGATAGGAATTATGATAAAATATAATCAAGAAAAAGGATTTGGATTTATTAAGGATGAAATGAAAGCAGTAGTTTTTTTCACATTACACAAATTCAAATTAAAAATGAATTTCTGGATAATATTACTGATTATCATTACACTGACTGGATAGAAAGAAATTGCTATATAAATTATAAAATGTAAAGACCCACATAACAAACCCTCGCAATCGCGAGGGTTTGTTTTACAATGCAACTACACTTTTATTAAAAAAGTCTTAAGCATTTCATTAACAATTTTAAAGACGGTATTTTTGTCATCTTGCTGTAATTGCGATATCAGTTTCCAGCGTAGATTTACATTTTCAATTACAATCTAAATCGGATTTCAAGCTTTCTTGGTGATGTAAAGTCTGCTAAACCGACCGATTACAAAGTTTAGCCATCTTGTGTAAGTTCAAAAAAGTAGGATTTCTCAAATCTTTTTAAACTAGCGAGTAGTTAGATTACAAGCTTCCATATTAGTTTAATCTTTGTTATTAAACTTTACGCAATTGAGTAGAGTTGCATCATTAGTTATTCCAATCATGCAATTTTGTCTGCAAATAAATATCACAGATTATGCAGACAACAAATCCATTCCAAACCATTCTCGACGAATTAGGGGAAGTAAAAGACTTACTCTATTCTCTCAAAAAAGAACCTGAAATTGAGTTGAAAAAGAAACTATACTCTATCAAAGAGTGTTCAGAAATTCTTAAGCTCGATTACCAGACCGTACGCTCACACATTTTAAAAGGTAACATTAAAGCGGAACAAATTGGAAGATTCTACAGGGTCAATCATTTTGATCTGATGGATGCTTTAAACGAAGTCAAATCGCTTAAATATAGGAGATAGATAAAGATTTTATTTATCAATCATTCTTATTCAACCGTCCGTATTCTCTACGGTATTAAACCTTTAAAAAATGAGCGAAAAAATCCCCTATCTAAGAGTCGGAACAACCTACTACAAAACCATAGAAAAGCCATTGATTTCAGGAGACAGGATTTCAATCTTGGTTCGTTGGAATCGTGAAACGATTGTCAGCGACTACGGAAAAATCTATGTTTCAAAAGTTCCAAAATATGACGGCTTCTGCTGTATTCCCTCTCATCTCAATTACCAGCAGATTATTGATGGGTTCTACAATAAGTACAATGAAATCCCACATCAACCAATCGACGAAACTTTCAGTTCTGAAGCTTTAAAAGAAAAGATTCCATTCTCATTGAGATTTATGGAACATATTTTCGGAGAGCATTTGGAGCTTGGATTGGACTATATCAAGATATTGCTTGAAAAGCCAACGCAAATGCTTCCAATCCTTTGTCTTGTTTCTAAAGAACGAGCCACGGGAAAATCCACTTTCATCAAATGGCTGAAGGCTATTTTCGGTCTTAATATGACCTACATCAAAGGAGATTCATTCAGCAGTCAGTTCAACTCGGATTGGACTTCGATGCTGATTGTAGCCATTGATGAAGTATTCTTCGACAAGAAAGAAATTACTGAACGACTGAAATACCTTTCCACTACAAATAAAGATAAGATGGAAGCCAAAGGCAAAGACCGAGAAGAAGTTGATTTCTTTGCCAAATTTATCCTTTGTTCCAATAATGAGGATAACTTCATTCAAATCGATGAAAACGAAATCCGTTTCTGGATTTTAAAGGTCAATCCAATAAAAACAGAAAATACAGAGTTCCTGAATAACCTTATCAGTGAAATTCCTTACCTACTTAGTTATTTAATCCAACGAAAGTCTTTCAGCTCTAAACAAACCAGAATGTGGTTCACTGAATCACAAATCAGAACAAAAGCTCTACAAAAGTTGGTCTGGAAAAATAACAACAAGCTTGAATCAAAAATCATTGAACTTTTATACGAGTTCTTCGAATGTAACGAAGACAAGGAAATCAATTTTATCCCTCAGGATATTTTCAATATGCTCGGCAGGATGTTCAAAAATCAATACTGGACAGTAAATGATATCCGAAAACTATTCAAAGAGAGCTGGAAGCTTGAACCTCAAAACAATTCATTGGCCTACATCAAATACGACATCGATTACGGCGGAAGCTTCTATCAACAAAACAAGACGGGAAGATATTTTACTGTGGAAAGAAATTTTATACTCCAAAAATTTGATGAAATGATGAATTAATTGATAATGAAAACAAAATCAATTAATTATATCTCATCAAAAGCCTCATCAAAATTTAGAACCTTCAATTTTGATGAGAGAGTGATGAGAAGAAAATCTCGAGTTTGATGAGATGATGACACTTTGATGAAGGTGTAACTTTTTAATATTTAATAAGATACAGCATCTCCTCGTCAATTCATCAAAAATTTTGCAAAATCAAATCCATCGACTTGGAGCGATAAGCATTCCTTGGATTTATTCCTAAAAACAATTACAAATCTTTTAAAAATAACAAAATGAACTGTAGACAATTAAACAGCATATCGTTGGAAGAAGTCCTCCTTTTTCTCGGACACCTTCCCACGAGACAAAATGAAAAAGAAGCTTGGTATCTCAATCCTTTTGCCAGCGAATCCCAACCTTCTTTCAAACTAGATAAGAGATTAAACACTTGGTATCTTCATTCTGAAGGTATTGGAGGTAACAATGTGGATTTTATGAAGAAATATCTGAACACTTCGATAAAAGATGTATTGGAATGGGCAGAGAAACAAAATTTTTCTTCCTTTCATCAGCAAAGCATAACTCAAATGCAAAAGAGTTTACAGACGAATTATAATATTACGGAAATAAAAGAACTTCAAAATGAAAATCTAAAAACATATCTTGAGCAAAGAGGACTCTCTTCAAATATTTACCCGCTTGTAAAAGAAATACATTTCAAAATAAGAGATAAAAAGCTTTATGCTATCGGTTTTGAAAATCAATCAGGAGGATGGGAACTGAGAAATTCATTTTACAAAGGAGCAATCTTGAAAAAAGATATTTCATTCATTAATCTGAATGAAAACAATTCCAACAAAATTTACAATACTGAAGAAAAAATAAAGAGTGAAAACGTTTCAGTTTTTGAAGGTTTTATTGATGCTTTGTCTTTTGTGGAAATGCAGAAATCGTATAAAGGGGATTTGCTTGTAATGAATTCAATTGCTATGCTGAATAAAACCAAAGAGCATTTGAAAGATTGTTCAGAAATCAATTTGTTTCTAGACAATGACCCAGCTGGAATTAAATGTAAAAATGAAATTTTAAGTGTATTTCCCGATGCAAAAGATTACTCCGGAATCTACGCAGACCACAAAGACCTTAGTGACTATATGGTTGAACGGATTAAAACTGAAAAAGAAAATCATCAACAAAAAGATCAGGTTTACCCACAAGAGGAAAAACAGGAAAAGCAAACCTCACAGGGTTGTAAAAGAAGAAGATAAGTCGTGCGCGTATATTACCAACTACCTGCAGAAGTTAGGAGCTCATTCGCAACTTTGAAGGTCGTGTCTCCCAACAAAGTTTCTTCTGAGCTCTGCGAGGCTTTTAAATTGGGTAAATCAAATTCAGATTATATGAGAAATCCAATTAAAACAATAGTAGATATTCTAAAACTCACTTTTAGGAATAATTAATTGAATTAAGGTGTATAAAAATTATACACCCCATTCTAAAACCTATATAGTTTTTATGCACGTATTAGAATAGCCTGTATAGAAAAGTTACAGGTTTCAATATTTATTACATTATAGAATACAATAATTAAACATCGATTCAAAAACGCAAATACATTACGATAATGAAAACTTCTATCAATTTTAAAGGAGCAAAATTAGATTCTGAGACTCATAATTTCAGAAAGAAATCTTTAGATTATATCCGCAAAGATTTGACTCCTAAAAACGAATATTGGATGGAAGATAAAATCTTAGACAAGGTTCATAAAATTGAGACTTACTGTAAAGAAAAATCAGGAAGAAAGCTTCAGAAGAATGCAATGCCAGTTCGTGAAGCTGTAGTAGTCATCAAAGAAGACACGACAATGCTAGAGCTTCATAATTTATCAAAAAAGTTGGAAGAACAGCTTAAGATAAGAGTCTTTCAGATTGCTATTCACAAAGATGAGGGACATTATGATATAGACACCAAAGAATGGAAACCTAATTTCCACGCTCATCTCGTAGCCGATTGGCAAGATTTGGAAACAGGAAAGACACTAAAACATCAATCCTTCCACTATTCAAAGATGCAGGACTTGGCATCTCAGTGTTTAGGAATGGAAAGAGGTATTTCTGGTTCTTTATCAAGATTGGAAGCTATAGAATTTAAAATCAAGAAGAAGGAAGAAGACTTAAAAATCTTGGAAGAGAGATACAGCGAAATGAAGGCTGAGATAGAGTCAAAAAAATTAGACGAACTTATTGTAAAAGAATCAGACTTTCTTGGATTTCAAAAGATAAAAATAGAAAAGACTATTGAAAATTATAAGAAAGCTTTTAAAGTTCAAAATACGACACTTGTAAAAAGCAAAATTGAATTAGAATCCAAATCAAAACAGATTTCAGAGCTAAATGTAACCATTGAGAGTTTAAAGAAGGAAATCGATTTTCTCAAAGGCAAAAACTCTATCGTATTAACCAACGAAAAAGCTTTTGCTTTTGAAAAGAAAAAATATCTTGATTCTGTTCAGAGCACATTGGAGAAAGCTATCTGTTTTGAAAGGCTTAATCCTAATTTGAAAGTGGGCAGTCACGAGCAAATGATTGAGGAACTAAATAAAATTTTAGAGAAAGTTGCAATTAAAAATAATATTCCACCCGATACTTTCAAAGAGATTTACAAAGATTCTAAGAAGCTTGCATCTCTTTTTACAATTTTACGGTTTGGGGAGGGAAAGGATATTAAGTCAGAAAATAATGAGGCGGAAAATAATAGAAAACACAGATTCAGACGCTAAGATAAGTCAACCTATATTCTATAAAACAGCTAATTTCCTAATTTGCTAGAATAAAAAATCATTAGTTGGTTTATTGAAGTGATTTACCGTAATCCTGACGTTATGATCAATTACAAATTAAATCCTCTTAACAAAATTAAAATCATTACTATATTACCGTGTTTTTTGCAGAAAGATTATTATTTTCGTAATCGAAAAATTAACCAATGAAAAAACTCTGCATAAGTGTGGGAATCCTGGCTATGGGTTATTCCTATGCACAGAAAGTAAGCTGGCAAAAGAATGTTGAATCCGGTACACAAGATTTTCTTTCAGGACTAGCTGTTACAATAGACGGACAATACTTAGTTTCCGGCTCATCAATTCAGAAGAACCAAAATCCAACAGATAGCAAGCAAAATAAAGGCTACGATTACCATATTCTGAAACTTGACCAACAAGGACAAAAGGTTTGGGAAAAATACTTTTCAGGTAATCAGCACGACTATCTCAGTTCTACCGTTTCCACTCAGGAAGGTGGTTTTTTATTAGCAGGTACTTCTTATTCTTCATTGGCATTAGATAAGAAACATAAGTCTAATGGTTCCTCCGATATCTGGGTGATTAAAATAGATGAAAATGGCGAAGAAGAATGGCAACAGACAATAGGGACCAGATATGGTGAAGAAGCCAGAGGTGTAACCCAGACAACAGATCAGGAATACATTGTCGCAGGATCAACGAATCATCCGAAATTAGGCTACGGTTCTAAAGATGTCCTCATCACAAAATTGGATCAGAAAGGAAGGATCATTAGTCAACTGATTTTAGGAGGTAATGGCTTGGATGAAGTAGAGAAAGTGATTCCTACGAAAGATGGCGGAGCTTTGCTGGGTATCTACTCAAGAAGCGGAATGTATGAAGGGCAAGCCAAATCAAAGATTACCTCGAAGGATTTAAATTCAATATCCTCTCAAAACAATCATTCTGAATCATCCGTAAACAATACTAATACTTCGACATCAAATCCTCAAGATTCTGAATCGTATGAAATTACTTTTTATGGCAAGAAAGAACAGAATTATGGAGAAGGGGATTATTGGATTGTTAAGTTGGATAAGAACGGGAATATCCAGTGGGAAAAGAACTTTGGAGGGAGTGAAGATGATCATGTCAGAACTATGGCATTAACGGACTCAGGTTACATTATTGGTGGTGAAAGTAGATCACAAACTTAAGGAAACAAGAGAGCGAAATTGGAAGAAGGCACAGATCTTTGGGTTTTGGCATTGGATGAAGATGGAAATGAGCAATGGCAACAGTCTTACAATTTCAAGAACAGAGATGTTTTGATGAGCCTTAACACAATAAAAAATCCAACAACCGACAACCAACAATCAACCAAAGGCTTTGTAATTGGAGGTTTTACACAGGCAGAAGGTAAGGTTCAAAGTAATGATGAGACTTTCTGGATGCTTTATATCGATAAGTATGGTAAGGAAGTCTGGCGAAAGTATGTTGAAGGCAAGGGCAAGAAGAAAGAAGAGCGCCTGACATCAGCAATCCTAAACAGAGATGGTTCTTATATCTTGGCAGGGACAAGTGCAGAGGAATTGGGCAAGGAGAACTGGAAAGTTGTGAAGCTCTTGGATGGTGATGTTGAGAACTTGATGGAGAATAAGAATATCCAGATCTATCCAAATCCTGTTGAGGATTATGCTTATGTTGAGATTGGTTTAGACTTCGACCAAGCAGACATCTATCTGTATGATATTACGGGCAAGGTCATAGAGCAGTTCAACACTAGGAATAAGGTAACGAAAGTGAATACGTCCCGATTACCACAGGGAGTCTATGTTATAAAAGCAAATATCCCAACTCAAAAAGATAAAAAATTAACAACTAAAATCGTGAAAGAGTAAAACACCAATTATGATAAAAAGATTACAATTACTATTATTCTTACTTATTAGTAGTTCAATAAGTTTAAAAGCCCAGGCAGAAATTGGGGACAGTCCAGTTAAGTCTAGTATAGATATGTTTCCAAAAAATCCTGAAGCTGCAGCATTATCAAAGTTTGTCGACATACCTGCAGGAAATTACACTGGTGTAGCCGACTTTACAATACCGCTATATACTATAGAATTTGATGGTCAAAAAATTCCGATACAGCTAAGATACACTACAACAGGAGTTACTGTAGGACAGATTGCTACCCGTGTAGGTTTGGGTTGGGTTCTATCTGCAGGACCCTCATTATCACAACAGGTTATCGGAAATCAAGATCGCGTTTTTCCACGAGAGATTCTTCCAGCGAATTTTAATCCGGTGGATAATACCCAACATCATGAGCTGGCTACTCGACTTGCTGGACTTGTAACCGGAGAATCGCCCATCGATATACAACCTGACATATTTACCTATGATCTTATTGACACTAATGGTAAATTTGTGCTTAATGCTGCCGGAACAAGTGGAGTTCCCATGCCATATAATCAAACGAAAATCATAACCGTAAACGGCTCACTATATGATATTGACATTACTGATGAACAAGGGTTTTTATATAAGTTTGTAAGCCCTAATTTATCAATCACAAATAATAACTCGTGCACAAATTCTATTGGGGGACAATCGGATTTTGATGATCCTAATTATAAAATAATAAGAATTGTATCACCAAAAAATCAGGAGATCAACTTTCTATATGATCCAAATTCTTTATATAATATTTCTTCAAAATATATAACATCTTTATCGACAAGAGAAAGAATACAAATCACAGGCAATTATATACACACTGGTCCGGGTGCACCTTATCCGCCATTTCCTCGACAATGCATTAACTATGCTACATTACGCGAAAAGCCATTGACAGAGATACAATTCTCAGAAGGAAAAGTAATTTTCATATACAATACTACTAATCCAAGACAGGATCTCGTTGGTGATGTTTATCTGACACAAGTTTTAGTTAAAAACAAAAAAGATCAGGTCATAAAAAACTTTTCCTTTAACTATGATTATTTTGATTCGACTGAAAAAGTGCCATCAAATACATTCCTGAACCACTATTCAACTTATTTACAGGGAGCAGACAAAAGGCTTAAGCTTATAAGCGTGGTGGATAATCTTACCAATGGCAAGTATAAACTGGAATATTATGAATCATTTGCTGGCAAAAACTTGCCTCATCGAATTTCCAATAATCAGGATTTTTGGGGCGTGTACAACGGTAAAAACAATGGTGAAAAAAGTATTTCTTATTCTAATTCTACCTTTCAATCCCCATACATCGGTGCAGATAAAAAACCTGATATAAACTATGGTAAATTAGGTAATTTATGGAAAATAACATACCCGACCGGAGGATATACTGAAATTAATTACGAAGCGGATGAGTCTGATATATCTGATAATCCAATAATTATATATGACTACAGCGAAGAAGAGAAAATATTTGATGCTGATGATTCTAATACACAATACAACAAAGTTCTATTTACGATTGAGGAAGGTGCTCCTTTAGAAAAAACTTTAGTATTTAATGGTAGAGTCAGCAGCCCAGGTAACCCCTTGCCAGCCAACACTTGTGTTGTAAATCTAAGAAAGACTGATGGCACTATTAATTACACACTAAATTCTTCAAATGTAGTAACCAGGTATGACCCGCCCGGAGATTATGAATTATGGATCAAACCCGACACAAGTATGTATCCCCAATCTTGTTCTGCAAGCTATTCCTGGAAATATATAACAAAAACTCCTATCGAAACCCTTAATTCTTTAAAGACAGGAACTATAAGGGTAAATAAGATAGAGTCTTTTGATCAGAATAATGGAAAGATTACTAGGGAATATACATACAAAGAACCAACACAAAATCACATTTTACCTTATACAAAAAGCAGTGGTGTCAATTTAGGAGAGGTTGCTTTCAGTTCATTAAGTGTAAATAAATATCCGAAAGATAGTTACGGACATTATATCCAGGAACTTATCGCTTCCAACAATCCCGGTTGGCAGACCACAACCGTTAAAGGAAAGCCTATAGGTTATTCTTTTGTACAAGAGCACTATGTAGATCACACAAATCCCAACAATTCTTATCGAAAGGAGTATGAATTTCAAAATGATATATCGAGTTATGCCAATTTTTTAGATCCAAACGGATTGACAATAATGTGGCCTGTTGATGGTCTTGATCGTGGATTATTAAAAGAAGAACTCTTATTTAATTCCAGTAATCAGAAAGTAAAGCAAACCAATAAAAGTTACCAATACGACAGGCATTTCAATACTAAATATTCTAACAATACCAATGGTAGTATGGAAAATGGAATACAATTGATTGCCACCGAATTATTTGGACTCAAATACACCTTTGCCTATACCACATTTCCATTGACAAATACATGGATTCGTGAAGATAGCGTAAGAGTCCGTGACTATATCAATGGAGTTAATTTTATAGAGACTATCAAAACAAACAATTATTCGATTCCGGCTTACAAGCATACTTATCCTACAGAATCAGTCACAGAAGGAAGCGGTGGTATTTTGAAAACAATGTTTAAATATCCTCAGGATTTGACTGCGTCGCAATTGGGTACAGCTCAATCGCAGAGCGTTTTAGATCTAATGATCAATAAAAACCAGCTTTCGGATCCCCTGATTGTAAAAAGTTATAAAAATAATATTGTTAATTCTGAGATAAGGACATTATATGAAGCGTTTAATACCAATGTCTCAGGTACAACAATGCCACTTCCTAGATATATCTATCTGAAGAAAGGAGAAAATGCAGTTGAAGGTGATCGAAAGATAACGTTCGATTCCTATGACACCTATGGGAATCTGACGCAATACACTTTGGAGAACGGTGTTCCGGTTTCTGTGATCTGGGGCTATAACAAAACCAAGCCCATTGCCAAGATAGAAGGGGCAAAGTTATCAGGGATATTAACCTGGCTTATTGATGATATTGTTAACCAATCCAATGCAGACAATAATTATTCTCCCACAGTATCTGCAGATCAGACGGAGCAAAATCTTCTCAGTTCTTTGGACAATTTCAGACAGCATTATTCGCTGGCTGCATTTCAGATTACCACTTACACCTATGATCCTCTGGTAGGCGTAAGAAGTGTAACACCGCCTTCCGGTCTAACAGAATATTACAGCTATGATACAGCAGGAAGACTGAAAGATGTAAAACGTACTGAAAAAGATACCTCCGGGAATGATGTCCTCCGGGTATTGAAAAAGAATGAATACCACTATCAACAACAACCATAAAAACGACAGATCATGAAAAAAGTATTAGCCCTATTGGGGTTGTTGTTAGCTATAAATCTTTTTGCACAAAGCCAAACAGAGAATTATGTTTTCAGCACAGTTTGTCTGGATGCGGATTGCATCAAAAGAACAGAAACCATACAATATTCTGACGGGCTGGGAAGGCCCAAACAAATATTGAATGTAAAGGCATCCCCAAGCGAAAAGGATGTAGTGACTCACATTGAATATGACGCTCTGGGAAGGCAACCACGTGATTACATGCCGGTCCCGCAAACAGGAGGAAGTACCCGTAATATCTATCCTGCGGCTTCAGCTACCAACGCATCGGTATATGGTAATGATAAAATCTATGCTGAAAAAGTGATAGAAAACTCACCGTTGGGGAGGGTTCAGCAGCAGTTTCAACCAGGACTGGGCTGGGAAAATAACCCCGCAAGTCTGGATTACAGAACTAATGTTGCCAACGAAGTTCTTAACTTCAGTTCTGTAACAGACCCTAGTGGAAGCTATGTCTCATCTCTTGTAATATCGGGGTATTACACAGCCAATAAGCTTTATAAAATACAAACCACAGATGAAGACGGTAATACCACTTCTGAGTATAAAAATGTACAGGGACAGATATTACTAATCAGAAAGACGGTCCAGGAGACAGTGACGGTGCAAGGTTTTGCTTCAGGTCCAGTGGCTAACACCCAAAATGTAGACACCTATTATGTATATAACCAGTACAACGAGCTATCGTTTGTTATTAGTCCAATGGCCTCCAAGGAATTGAAAAAGAATCCCAATCAAACAATTACAATTCCGGATGCCAACCCTGTTATCACAGAACTCTGCTATCAGTACCGCTACGATGACAAATCTCGACTGATAGAAAAAAAGCTGCCTGGAAAGGGCTGGGAGTATTTTGTCTACGACAAACAGGACAGGCTGATTATGAGCCAGGATGCCAACCTGAGAGCAGACCAGAAATGGCTGTTTACCAAATATGATCAATTCGGGAGAGTCGCTTTTACAGGACTTACTCTGCCAGCCAATACTTCCAGAGCTACGGAGCAGACAAATGCGAATGCTATTGTAGATTATACAGATACAGCAACCAATATCAGCTATGGTAATAACAATGTAAGACGAACAGATTACCACTATATAAGCTACAGTAATATATGGCTGAATTACACGATAGAAAATACTTATCCGCATCATACCAATATCAGCGCTTTGTTATCTCTTAATTACTATGACAAATACATTACCGAGTATGATGATTACAATCCCGGAGGCATTGGTATCCCCGCACGACCAGATACTATCCTGGATCAGAAAACACTGTCTGACAGTCCAGATGCCACAGGCAAAAGTACCAAGGGTCTTCCTGTGGCCAGCTATGTTAACATTATAGATGGCAACCAGTGGACAAAGACATACCTATGGTATGACCAGCTAGGAAGAGATATAGGTACTTATACAATCAATCACCTGGGCGGATACACAAGGGTATTTTCTCAACTGGATTTTGCAGGGATTGTAAAAAAAACAGAAACGTGGCACAAAAAGCTGGATGCAGAAGGTCCTGTGCGGATTATAGAAAACTTTGATTATGACCACCAAAACCGCTTACTGAAACACTACCACGAAGTGGTGAGCAGAACGCCTAAAGTGCTGCTGGCCGAAAATCATTATAATGAGAAAGACCAGCTGGACTGGAAAAAGACAGGTGTAGTGTCTGATACTAATTTTGGAGCACTCTCTGCGCCGCTGCAGCAGATCTTCTATGATTATAATATCCGCAACTGGATGACCGGCATCAATCTGAATCAGAATGATGTTACAAGACCTCTGGATCCATCAAGAATATTTTCCTACAAAATAAAATACAATACCCCAGACACGGGTATCGAACGGTATAACGGGAACATCTCGGAGGTGGACTGGTCCTATGAAGGGAACGGCACCAGCCGATACGAATATAGTTATGACAAACTCAACAGGTTAACTGTCGCTAACTACAAAGCTATTAATTTTGCCGGCTCTCAGGATCAGCCCTACTATAACGAGCAGCAGACCTATGACCTTAATGGCAACATCCTAACCCTGAACCGAAATGCACGGTCGCAGACCAAAGGCGATGCCGCGATACAGATAGACAAGCTCAAGTACTATTATGAGAACAACAACCTGAGCAACAAGGTATGGAAAATCACCGATAACGAAGGTAATGCGGCAAACCCTGCAGGTTATCCAGGCGGTGGCGGCACCATCACTTATGATGGTAATGGCAATATGAAGACGATGCCGGATAAAGGCATTACCCAGCCCATTGTTTATAACTATCTGAACCTGCCTAAAACCGTACTGCAAAATAGTAATCCTATAAATTATACCTACCGGGCAGATGGGGTGAAGGTGCACAAGCAGTTTACAGTAGGCGGACAAAATATTGATACCGACTATCTGGACGGTTTTGTCTACACAACGCCCTATACGGATGAGCTGGAGGGGATTCTTTTGCAGAAGCCAGAGGTTGCTTCTGCCGGTCAGGTGCAGGCATTTGAACTGACTGCCAAGGCTGTTGCTAACCCAGGAGGGCCGGGCGGACCGCAGGTACAGCCTATTAGTAGCCCCGACTTCTTCCCAACGGCAGAGGGATTTTATGATTACAAGAATTCTAAGTATATTTACCAGTACAAGGATCATTTGGGTAATGTGAGGCTAAGCTACAGCCGAACCAGCGAAGGCGATCTGTCTGTGGAGAGTACGAATGACTATTATCCGTTTGGGCTGAACTTTGTGAACATCCATCCCGTAGTAGGTCCACCAGTTTACAACCCGTCTGTCTCGTATGAGAACTGGAAGTATAACGGCAAGGAGCTTGAGGAGACAGGGATGTATGATTATGGCGCAAGATTTTATATGCCGGATATTGGACGCTTTGGTATGTATGACCCGCTTGCTGAGAAAACATTTGAGCCTTATGCGTATGTGTACAATAATCCTGTAAGAATGATAGATCCAACAGGAATGGAAGGAGAGGAAGTCTCATCAGGTGGTGGCGGTAGTGGTGGAGAAGCCGGAGCAGGTGATTCAGGAAAAGATACGCAATCAAGAGGCAACGACCCTGGAAAAGGAGGATGTTGCCCAGGAGAAATTGCACCAAATAAACCTGGAGGTGTAAATAATCCCCACAAAATTGAACAAGTTAATCTAACAGCACCAGGTAGAGCGATAAAGAATGCGTCAGCGGGAGTTTCTTTTACTTCTCAGGTTGCGGCAATAGCAATAGTTGTAAGATCTATTGTAATGCCAAGAATAAGTGGGGCTGCTATAATGACTCTTGCCAGTAGGACGTTGTGGGCTCTTCCTCTGATTCTTAACGGAGATACGGCTAAAGATATCCCTGCAGATATACCAATAACGACAACTAATAACCCTAGGGGAAATTTATACTTATATAGAAATATGAGAAGTGTGAACGGAAAGCCTATGATTGGAGAAGGTTTAGATAAATTAGGTTTAAGAGATAGAGATGTCAATAATCTTTCTAACTCTACAATGATAACACCTCTTTTCTCAAATGGTTTGTCTGTAACTATTGCTTATGGGAGTAAAATACCATCAGATGTTCCTGATACTCATAAAAAACAGACTTTATTTAGAATACCAGCAAGCTCTTTGATATCTTCTGGTTTGGTAGGATTACCTGTTCCAAATCCTTCAATTCCGAACTATGGACAGATTCGTCCTGCAATGCCTATGAGTGTAGGAACATTTAGAACATTAATTCAAAGTACTGCCCCTGCTTGGCAACCTGTAAAATAAATTATATGGAAGAAAGAGACTTAATTATAAAACAAATTAAAGAAAAATTAGAAATTGAACTAAGACCAGGAAATATTTCCAAGATGACCTTGGATGAATATAGGGATTTTATTATTTCAATGTTTGAGTATATAAATTTATACAAAGATAGATATCTTTTAACATCCTTAGATTTTAGGGAATTTGCAAACGACTTTGTGTATAATTATGAAGATGATGATTATGATGATAATTGTGGCGAAAGAGTAAGATTTTTTATGGATGAATTAGCGATTTTATACACTTACCATCCACCATTTTTTTGGGATTCTAATTTTGAGGATTTTAAATATAAAATGGAAAGACATGTCGCGAAAGGGAATGGTTTATAAAAATAACAAAGGTATTATATGGAAGAAAGAGACTTAATTATAAAACAAATTCTAGAAAATTTGTATATTGAATTTAATCCGAAAAATTTATATCAATTGAGTCTGGAACAATACGGAGATTTCTTAATTTCAATATTTGAATATATAAATTTATACAAAGACAAATATCATTTAAGTGAAAAAGATTTTGTAGAATTTAGTGAAGTTATTCATCATAAATATAATTATGATGAATACGAAGATAATTGTTGGGAAAGAGTGGCGTTTTTTATGGATGAACTAATATTCTGTTTTTCTACACATCCTCCATATTTTTTTGATTCTAACTTTGAAGATTTCAAAAATAAAATAAAAAAAGATATGAGGAAAGGTAATGGTTTATAAAAATAGGGTAATGTTCCAAAGGTATTGATGGATATGGTTTTAAATATTAACTCGTTGGAAATCAATTAATATAATAATTAATAAATTAAAAAACGAGAGTAGGTAAGCTTACTCTCGTTTATTTTTGGAGAAAAATAGATTGCAAATGATTGAGGGTCATTATAGGCGTTTTAAAGTTAGTGATAACAAATTTTGCTGGCGCGGAGGGATTTTATGATTACAAGAAATTCTAAGTAATAAAGATGTGACATTGAACACTAATATTACAATCAACAATCCTATAACTGTTAATCTGTTAGCTTATGAAAAAATGGGAGCTTCTGCAATTGGATTCAATGTAGAATATAGTGGAACATTTGGTGGCGGAATGAACGGGGGATTTACTTTTGTTTATTTTCTTGCAGGAATGGATAAAGGAAGTGCTTATTTATTATCTTATACTGGAGAAATGTTGGATTTGAGGGAGGTGCAGGATTTAGTACTTTTTATTCAACTTATGAAGATAAAGATTTAAGTCGTTTAAATATAAATGGTTTTTCTGGTAAATCATCTGGTTATAGTGGTGGTGTTGGTGTGGCGGGAGCATCTTACTCTTGGGGTAACCGAGAAAATCGTGCTACATTATGGCCAGGACAAGGAACAACTCACACTACTTGGATTACCAGAACCACAGGATTAAGTAAAGGGGGCGATTTTGGAGGTAAAGTATCCTGGTCAAATTCAGTTGTAAGAAAAAAAGTATTCTAAATGAAGAAAAAAGAATTTTTAATGTATGTATATATATTTATAGGAATGCTCATTTTTATAAAGTTAATAGATTATCTAACTAGAAATTCTAATGATAAAGTTGTCATTAGAGATATAAAGGTTCAGGTTAAAGGTATTGTAGTTGAAAAAATTGCGTTACGTAAAAATCTTTATTTAAATGTGAAACTGAAAAGAGAAAAAAAAATTGATACAGTTGTAGATGTTAGTAGTTTTAATGACAGCATTAACATAGGAGACAGTTTAATAAAAAATTCAAATACTCCCTATTGTTTTATTATTCGGAACAAAGTGAAAAAAAAATATCCATTTACGCTCATTCCAAAAAAAATGATTCAGAATGAAAATTTCCCTCCCGCTTGGAGGGATAGTTGTAAAACTAGTTGGAAACCATTATTAGTAGACTAATTATTAATTTAATAATATGAAAGCATTATTTTTTTAAGCTTACTTTTTAGCAAAGTAATATTTTCTCAAGAATTGATACAAACTGATATTAATGGAAAAAATATAAAATATTTTATCGATTTAGAACAAAATCTAAATAGCGAAATTTATAAATCAAAAGAAACGTACATTTCTCCTTACGATGTTCATCAACCTATAATTTTTAAACGTAAGGAAAACGGAATTCCAAATCTTTTGGTATATTATACATTTTATAAAAAAGATTCTACAATATCAGAAATACTCTATGAATGGGATGTTTATAATTTTGAAAAACAAGATAAAAATAAAAAACCTTTGACTTTTGATAAAAAATTAATAAAGAAATATAAATCTATCGTCGAAGAAATTTCTAAAAATTATGGTAAAGGAAGACAGGAAGAAGATTTAGTAAATCTAAGTCTGCTAAATACAGAAAGAGGATTATATCGAAAAGATAATTGGCAAGTTGATGAAAGTCTGACTGTAAATTCTTCTATAAATCTTTCGGAATTTTATAACAAAGAAGAAAATGTAACAACAAATCCTACTCATAGAATTCGAGTTTATGTAACAAACAATAATGACAAAAAACTTCCGGAAATAGATAAGGATAAAATTATTCAATATGATATATATTTTAATAATTTTTTGGATTATCTAAAAAAAACTGATTTTAATTCTGCCAGAATCTTTTTATCTGACAAAATAAAAACTAATGTATCTGATGAAGTATTGAAAGATCTTTTGGCACAAATAAAAATAAATCAAAAAAAAGTAATTTTTATGACGGGATTTGAAACATTGATGGACGGAAAAAACTATCCTATGCTCCAATACAAATATTCTGATGATATCTCTTTACCACCAACAGAATATATCGTTGTTCTATTTGAAGAAGATGGGAAAATTATAGGAATTAGACCGTTGAAAAATGGGTAATTGATAACTAGTAATTTTCTAAGGTAATTGGTAATGTGCCAAAGATTATTTTTACATACACAAAATAATCTTCGTAAAAATTATCAGTAATGTTCCAAAGTTTCTGATAAGTGTTATTTAGTAATGTGTCAAATTTAGTGATGGAATTTTTTTATCTCTATAAAAAAAGACGATCTTTAAAAAGATGGCAGCGTAGTAGAAGTAAGCAGAAATAATTACTATCCGTTTGGGTTGAACCATCAGAATATGGAACGAAGTGTATAGAGAATCGTGCTCATGATCAATACTATCTCATAATGAATTTTTGTCATTCCTGCTGGCGCAATAATCAAATTATAATAAATTCATTACAGCCTCTGTTTGTCTGAGCAAATTTTAATAAATTTCTTTTTTACAGTGATCACAAAGGTTTCTAAGATAAAAATAAAAGCCCACGCCGTTGTATATACTATTAGGTATTTAGTGAGTGTTCAAGACCTCACCCTGCGGGTGTACAAGCACCCTCGTTATTTTTTCAGCTATCCAATAATCAACTCAATTCCAGCTTTTTCAGCTTTGTATTTTATTTTGGTCTGCAACTCATAATAACTCCAGTTGCGAAGCACAAATTCCTGTTCTTTCGCAATGCCTATCTTGTCTTCCTGATCTTTAAGAATCAGTGTGCCCGCCTGTTGCTGGATGCAGAAATCAATCAGTTTCCTGCTGTACAGATGAAGATGATGACTGACAAAGCGGTTTTCCAGATTTTCTATTTTGTGCAGTGCCTTCTGTTTCCGTTTGGTTCCATTTCCTGAACGGGAATAAGCGACTCCGGCTCGAATCCTTTTATTACTGGCCTGGATCGCCAGCCTGCGATAGAGAAATTCCTCTTTCGAGCCTATATTCATTCGCAAATTATTTGCTTTTACCACGATTGGATGTTCCAGAGACAAAGAAGCTTCAGCAATGATTTCGGGTTTCAAACTGTGTTCTTCCTTTTCAAATTCAAAGACGGCCAGCCAAAAAATTTTCCCAGCTTTTAGTTGAATCTGCGATGTACAAAGCTTGATCTCTTCTCTTAAGAGGCGTTGCAAGATCAAATGTTTATCAGAGAAATCTCTCCCTAAATAGGTTTTAAACGGGATTGCGAATATATTGAAGGTGAACTCTTTCTTTTCAGGATTATATTTCATTTTGCTGATACACTTGACCGGAAGCGGAATAGGAATATCTTTTTTAAAGTTCATTAAGGATTTTGATCCCTTCCAATAGTCGGCTTTGTTTTTGGAAAAGTTGGATTGAATTGTATTGTTCAAGCATCCCAGAATGTCTGTCGGAATCTCTCCCTTGAAACGGTCAAAGACCAGGCGTGCCGTGGTGTTTGTTTTCGAACGGGTGAATATTCCCATTTCATCCTTTTTTTCATCAGCCAGCTTGTATTGGATTTCTTCTGTGAGATAAAAGAAATCCTTGATCATTTCCTGAACATACAGGTGGGAAACAATCAGATTAGCTGCCCGGAAGCAGCGGTTCTGGTACCGGTAGAGTTTTTCCCACATTGTGGTTTTAATATCGGCTGGAACATCAATCACCAGCTGAATTTTCCGGGTCAAGGTTATCGTAGACTTTTTCATTTCAAAGCGGTATTTGAGAAGTGTTTTGATTTTGCAGATGCTGATACGCATATAGAAATTCCCGATGGACTTCTTTTTCCGGCAGTTGGAGTTCCTGTGCGATCAACGCAAAAGAGGATTTCTGTTCAAACCGTTTTTTGATAATCTCCAGCTGCTGACTGCTGAGTTGTTCTGACTGCTCTTTTTTAAGTTCAGGTTTTTCCTCCGGCTGCTCAAACGAGGTGACTTTAAGAATTTTCCGAAGCTCATCTATGGCTTTGCTCACCTCCGTGCTGATACCTGTCACGCTGCTTCCCATAGCTTCTGCAATGGGTTTGTATTGAAAGCCATATTCGAGGCAAAGTTCTATCAGGTGTTTTCTTTTGGGATTCAGTACGGGTAAGACCTTTGTGATTTCATCGAATTTGTTTTGGTCGGATTCCTGGCTATGTAAGTACTCTTTATCTTTCAAAGGGTCATAACCTGCAAGATATTCCTGGTAATTCTCAAAACTGTCAAGAGAAGCCATCAGGCGGGTGAATTTATTTCTTGGCGCGGTCACATACGCTATACAATCCCTTTTCATAACAAAACGTAAAAAGCCGGTAATATGATCAGGCGATTCAATGGTGTCGCGGTGTAGCCACAATTTGAGGAAGGTATCCTGAACAATCGTGTCCACTACAAAACCATCCTTCAGCACCTGCCATCCAACCCAGAAAAGAAGTCTTTTGTAACGCAGATGAATGTGTTCCAAAGCGGTCGGATTGCCTTTTTTCAGTAGTTCGTACAACTGAAGATCTGTCAACTTCCGGGGCAAAGAGTTTGTCCTTTTCATAAGCATCATTTTTTAGCAAAACTATTGCTGGAAGGAACTGCCTAGATAAATAAGATGAACTTTCTGTCTTAAAAACGCTAACTCACTACATATAGTACAAAAGAAAAAGCGTGGAACTCAACTTATTGACTAGAGGCACTGGTATACCCGTGTACGATAAGAGAGCCCACGCCGCGGTCGTGAGCTAATTTACTTATCTTCCCGTACACATAAAAATTACCAGTTTTCTAGTCGAGAATCTAAGCAATAGCTTCGATTATTATTTTTGAAGTATTGCAAAATTACCTTATTGTAACTTATTTAGCAAATATAAAACATTTTCCTTTATGTAGGTTAATTCGACTACAATTATTTATTGAAATCTCGTCATTTTGTCTATTCAAAGTTAACCGTATGGACAAATTAGAATTTAGAATAGCATTTGGTAAGAGAGTTGAAATGTTTAGGAAAAAACTGAATTTAAGTTATAGAGAGTTGGCTCAAAAATGTGATGTAGATCATAGTAATATTAGCAAAATAGAAAAAGGGGAAGTAGATCTTAGAATCTCTACTATTCAAGAGTTAGCCAAAGGGTTAGATGTTCATCCGCAGGAACTATTTGATTTTAGATCAAAGTAATAAAAAATTACTCTTGAACAATTTACCACTGACAGCGATGATGGGTAGCTGTATATTTGGCAATAGACTTAAACCAGTATCAAAAAATAAAAACCCTTGTAAATAAGTGTTTACAGGAGTAATATTAATATTCAGAGCAATTTTATAATTGTAAAAGTCAGCATTAATTACCATTTTATAATTCCCTCTATAAATGTTTCATCGGTATAATCATATACAATAGCAACACTATATTTGGCTCTTGTTAATGCTACGTATAGTTTTGCTATATCAAATTTATTTTGTTCTTTTATTTTGCCTGTCGATTTACTTTTAACCACTTTTGTTAGAATTCCGTCCTTGAGATATTGGATAATACCTTCCGTGGGATAGATTAGCACTCGATCAAATCCTAAACCTTTACAATTACCAAAATTCCATTCCGGTTCGACGGCCAATTGATATCTTAATATTGTAGGAGAGTATTTTGCACAATAGTCTTTAATTTGATTTTTTTTAATCAGATAAATGCCATTATGACCGTCAACTGTAATTCTGCATTCAGTACAAGAACATGGCTCGCTTTTCTCTAAAGTTGGATATAACTTCGAGGAAAAATCGCAAATTGCGGCATTATTCCTATGAGAATGCTGTAAAGTAATTTCGTCAACAATACAATCCTTCTTGCATTTATCAATTATAAACTGCTTGATTTTACCATCTTTATACTGACTATTCTTTCTTTCATTATGTGTGACATAAGTAACTTGGCGTGGATCTCCGACTAAGGTTGTTTTAATATTTGTCTTGAAAATTAATTTCAAAAGCTCTAGATCATTACCAGCGAGATCTTGAACTTCATCTATAAATAAATAACTAAATATTTTTGCCAGCCTTAGAACTACCATTCCGTTTGAATTGTCATTGCATCTAAGCACAAACTTTGAGAGCTTGTCAGAATAAATTTTACCATTGGGTGTGAAATAATGTTTGTAAAAGTCTTTTTCCTCTGTAAATGGCACTGCTATTCCTTTAGTCGATAATTAATTCCCGAAGCCTCATTGACTAAAAACATACCCTTTATATTTCCATCAAATAAAGTACCCTGATATGGTTTTACCCCATGCTGGATTAAAAAAGAAAACCAAGTTTGAATTGTAATATTTGCCGGGATAGATCCATTAATCTCGTAAAATTTTTTCCTAATTTCTTTCTCATTAGCTTCTGTGTATGTTGTAATCAAAACTGCTTCAGATACAATGTTTAAAGCTTGACCTACCAAATAGGTCGTTTTGCCAGATCCAGCTGCTGAAATAATCAGCTTATTATTAAGAGATTGCATCAAGAATATATTTTGGAAATATTAACTCCTCAGTAGTTTTAAAAATTTTTAATGCACAAGCTGTTTTATTTGCGTGCATGAAGCGGTGCAATTCGTCTTCTGTTTTTTTTACCCCAAATATTTTATTAATTTTATCTACCCCATTTTCTTTAAGGAATTTAGGTTCTAAAGTGTTATAATTGAATGCCTTTTCGCCGATAATCAATTGTCCAGAATCAACAGCTGTGTCAAAACAGATTTTGATAAAAGGTTTATCTTCGTTGCCAATATAATCTTTATACTTTTCTTCAATAGCTTTAACGTTACCATCATTGTCGGTCACTACGCAGACAGATTTCTTAATTTTATTAGCAATATGCAAAAACCTTAAAAAGCTTGTTCCAACAGAAATGACATCTATCTGATCCTGAATTGGAAGTCTACCTCTGTTTTTATCCATATAAGCCCGCTGTACTAAAAGTTCGTCACAATCGCCCTCAACTAAAATAGCCTTTTTGCAAAGAATTAATCTAAGGGTATCGTAACCAGGCAATTTTTCAAAAAAATCTTGTGTGTTCTCTGGTAAATCGGATAATCTTACCGGAATTTTATTTTCAATTATTAAAAGATTTTCAAGCCCCAGCTTGTTAGCCACAAAACTACTATGGGTAGAAATTAGAATTTGTTTTTCAATACATTTATCATTAATATCTTGGATCAATTGATTGAGTTTCGAGTGCGATAAATGGTTTTCTGGTTCCTCAATAAGTATTATATTAGCTTCTTTTGACTTTTTATGTTCGAGTGCTAATTTGGTTTTTATTACAGCCTGTTCGCCTTTTCCTATATGATGGAATGGTATATCTTCTACAGACGTAAGAAAACTGGATTCCCAAGCGTTCTTAGATGAAAGATCAATAGTTAACTTTAATTTTTTTTCTAATGATCCTTCTTCGGTCATCCCGTTAATTATTTCGTTTACCTTTTTTACAGATGTATCATTGATAAAAGCACCTTGCAAACGTCGATGAGCATGAGCAAGACCATTTCTATCTTTCTCTTGTAGATGATTTCTTAATATGTGCGATATATAAACATCCGACCCGTTCTTATATCTAATAGAGCTGGAATCTATAAGAGCCGATTTAATAGGGATTTTTCTTGGTGTGATAGATTCTCTAGCGCAGGTAGTCCAATTTACTTCGTAAAACTCGATAGGAAGTGCAGAAATGTTTCCTTCAGAAACATATTCGTTATACTCTGACCTGTGTTTTTCAGCTAATGCAATTTTGAAACATACACCACACTCATTTTTTTTTGTACTGTTTCCATCTCCTTCAAAAAAGGGGAGGTCATCTCCAGCAATAAAGACTTCAATGCTGATCTCAGGTGGTGGTAAAGGCTTAGCTGTATTAAGACTGTTCAGATAATCTTGTATCGACTGATAATTAAAATAATACTCTGAAAGCTCATTTATAAAATACCTTCCATTTGAAAGACCAGAAAGTGCAAGATGTATGGCCTCGAGTATTGTGGACTTTCCAGTTTCATTATTACCTACAAGGATATTTAAACCCTTTTTTAATTCAAGATTAAATGTGTCACGGTATGATTTGAAATTCTTTATAATTACTTTACTGATATACATGCCTTAGAATGTATTGAATAGTTACTTTTTTAATTTGCGATATTATCAACAAGATATTTAGTTGTTATCTTCAAAACATAAATATTTATCAAAAGGTTTTGCAAGCTCAGAATCGGGAATCCAAGGAAAAACCCGGTTATAACTTTTACCTTCGTAAGACTTTAGATGTTGAACAATATCTTTTCCAAATAAATAATAAGCTTTTTGTGCGTAAGGAGCAATGTCATCCCACTCTAAGCACATTCTGGTGGCTCCCATACTCTCCAGTCCAGTCGTTTTCCATAGTTTTTCAAATTCCTCTAGAAACTGATATCGTCTATCGAAAAGTTCATCTTTTCTTCTTCTAATTGATAGTTTGTAATTCTTAATACCAATATAGATTCCTATAATGGCAACCATAGGTGTTAAAAAGGCGGCAGATAGAGTAATTATATTTTTGAATGTGTCCATGGGTAAAAAGATTCTTATGAATTAGTGTCATTAATTTAGTCGTGATTATTAATTACGGTTGATCTGTTTAAATACATTTAAACATTAAAATACTTCCATAGCCCGTAGTGTAGGCACATTCTTTTACTAAAATCTATTTCGACCCTATCATGCCTATGTTTCCAAGTGTGTCTGATTTGACTTCCCGATCTTACGTAATTTCCTATAATACTAAAATCAAATAGATACTTCAATGCCTGCTCTAAAGATAATTTTGTCAAGACTTTTTCTTTTTGAGAAAATTGTTTTATTTCTTCATATTTGAAGTCAAATTTTCCAAACTTAATCATCAAATCAATTATTTCTTTGATCTCATCATCAGCTAAGTGACCATTCATTTCATTTTCAATTTCCCGTAGAAAATATTCAGAATATTTTAGTTGAACATCTAGAAACATTTCCTGCGTAAATTTACTTGCTTCAGGATATTTATCGGTGATTAATCCCAAATACGTAATAATATCTCTAGGACGAAATAATGTTCTACCCAAAAGAAATTTATCCATTGGTATACTACGATGCGATTGTCGTATTGAATCAGGGAAAAATTGTTTTATGATATCCGTTTTGCTTTTTTGAGATAGTTCAGGAATTGAAGCTTTAATTTTTTGTATGATTAGATCAAAAAGTGGAGAACTATATTTTGCGGCATCACCCCAATCAATCTTTACAGAATTTGAAGTCTCTCTTTTATTTAGATCGGTATCGTTAAGAAGAGAAAATATATCACTCCTTAAAAGCACCGTAATTTTGGCTTTAATTTTGTTTCGAACACAATTTTTGTTGAAATTGTCAGTAGCCTTAATAAGACTTATTACAGAATTCTTATACAATGTTGAATTTGTAAATCGGTCATCAATTTTGTCAAGAATCAAGTTATAAGAAAAAGAAGGCTGCAAATTAACTACTCTGAGCACTAATGCCTCGAGTATAGGAATGAAAGAAACAAAACTCTCCTGCACCTGACTTTTATTTTCATCATTAATAATGTCACCTATCCAATCAGAATTCTGTTTCACTGTCTTTAATTTTTGGATATCATTTTCAGCGTTTTGAGTTAAAATAAGTTTTTGATAGTTTTTTTCAATAAACTTTTTAAGTCGCACATAGTTTTCGTCCGCACTCAAAGATTCGTTGAGCACAACACTTTTTGCTAATTCAATAAGTATAACGTATGTCCAAATTGGGATATATTCGTTAGGTGGTGTATCTTCAGCACTTAGTTCCCTTAATGAATGCATCCTAAATTCATTAAATGAAACAATTCTGCTAATACTATTTTCAGAATTATTCAACTTATAATTTAAATATTCTCCCAACAATGTTTTTCCAGCTCCCTTTTTACCTAAGATCATGTATCTCAATGGTTGTAAAGCTTTTTCTACGATATTATCGTAATCATAATAAAAATTCTTAAACTCATCTTGTTTATCGATAAAATTTAAAGCTTCGTCCTCACCGTCAGCTGTACCAAAATAGATTTTGCCAATTCTGTATTTATCAGTATTCATAATTATATTTTATAAAAGTTATTAGTAAACTCATTCAAAAAGTATAATGGAAGTTTTACATATGAACTGTCGCAAAGGATTTCTGGTATTGTGTTCAATCCATGGAGCTCATCTTCTAAAATTATTCTCCAAAGAGCAGGTTTGTATCTTGCCAACGATCCTAAAATGAAAAATGTAATATAATATGTAAGAAAATCACCACTTACAAATGGGTTGTTTATATCAGAGATCAAAAACTGATTTCCAATTATATCTCTTTTAGTTAATGGAGTAGCGGAAGTGTAAGTAGCCCGGGGTAACTGAAAGAAATAAAAGTTATTACTTTCCAACAGTGTTGCATTTTCAATAAACGAAAACTTTTGTTTTAAATCTTCAGTAGTGCACAATTCGTTTGAAAACCTACAGATAATAGAATCGTTAGAGATTACTGCCTCACCAGGATATGTAAAAGAATCCTTATTTAGTGATAGTTTTATTTCTTTAAATATTTCTGGTATATTCTGAAATAAAGTTAATAGATCAACATTAATTAAATTGGGGTTATCAGAACTGAAATTCAGTTTTTGCAAATAGTCTTTGGATGAATCTGCCGCATTATTATGTTTAATAGGCATTGTGAAGAACTCAGAGAGATTCATATTCTTTAATTCAATAAATGTTCCGCTAGGTTGAAATTCTGCTGATATTTTTAAGATCTCGTTTCTAGTGACACTCCCTGAGTAGGCATTTTGCAGAGAATCTGGGTATTTATCTTTAAGCCCGTGAGCTTCCTTCATGCTGTTTAAAGACTTGTCACGATTCTTATAAATAATAAGTGCTGCAGCCAAACTAATTATACCGTAATATATTAGTGTAGGCTTAATGACTAATGTAGCAGATTTCGATGACACAAAGTAATCTTTAGCTTGCTTAATACAATATTGGATGTCTTTAGCCTTTTGTGTAGCAAAAGCATCACTTAAAGCAGCGCCGTCTAACTTTGCTTGTTTCTTTAGTCGTTCCTTTATAATTCGTAAGTCAGATAAAGTATGAATTTCTCTCCAGACTTGTTTCTCTAAATCACTATATCGCAAAATTGAACTTCTAGTATCAGTAGGTGTAATCATACTAAGAATTATTTAAGATATGATGCTATCCTTATTTCGGTAACAAGAAGTTTCGAGACGTCAAATCTTTTTCTAAAGTATATTATGAACAGTTTACTTTTAGTGCTTGTTTGATCTTTTCGGTTGTTTTTTTTAGGCAAAATAATATCAGACCTATTGCTTGCAATGGAAGTGGTCGACAAATTTTTACCAAACAAATGCAAGAACCAGAATGTATTCATATAGAAGGTTATTTAGTTTAAGTAAATATATTGAATTTTATGATCCTAATTCATAATTATTTAATGCTATTTGAAATTGTTGATGGTTCAAATTTAAAATAGATTACACTAATTAAAAATTACCCATTTTGAAAACAGTACACGTTGTAATCTTTAAGTAACAATTTTAATAAGCAAAGGGGAAACGTTATATTAATATTAGCACCTATACTAGCATCTAAAAATATAAAACCCTGTAAATTAATGATTTACAGGGTTTTAAGTGGAGTTGGAGGGATTCGAACCCTCGTCCAAACAAGCAATACGCAAGCTTTCTACATGCTTATTTTGCTATTAGTTTTCGAGCTTAAGCAGAGAGCAAACACCCAACTTAAACCTTAGCTTCTAAAATTTTCGAGTCTTGACCGAAGCTTCCAAGACCTTATTTCCACATTCCTATATCCCAGAATCCAACGTCGCAGAACAGAACATTGGTGAGACATCTTGCTTCCTTACTATCTTCGGGAAACGCTTGAATCTACTAAACTTCGATTATTAAGCTGCAAGAGCGAACTCTTCGTTGCCAGTTAAAATTTTGTAGCAAGGGATTTAAGAGATCGCGCTACGGTTCTCTGCATGCTTACTTACCCATTGGTCTTGCTGTCGAAACCAGTCAACCCCTTTTTTTAAGATAAGACAACAAATTTACACAAAAAAAACAGTCAAACAAAATTGCTCATCATTTATCAGCTATCATTAATAATTATTTGGGCGTATCCCTCGCCAAGGCTGTCCATCCGCTCGGGTCGGGCTGTTCGTTACAATCTTTTTTGCGCCACCATTTGTCAGGCTGAGGCTCTCGAGCCTAAGCAAAAAAGGATTTCCACTACCATCCCTTACGCGCTGCACAAAAAACAAAAACTTGTCAACAACTAGAATCTGCCTTCAATACAAGTTAACTCAGAAAGAAATCTGCAAAATCATATAAATCTGCGAGAAATTTCAAAACCTTTCCTAGGCAAAGCGTCTTTGCGACCTTAAAAATATATTCAATACAGATGAAAAAAATCTTTGCGCACTTTGCGTTAAAAAAAATCAGCATAATGACTGAACATAACCAAAGCCAATAATTTTAACAAAATCCAAAACCCCAAATTCTAAAAAAATCACAAAACAGGTTAAAGTCGGTTAAACTATTAGTTAAGAAACCACACTTCACAATACAGAAGTTCATTAAGATTAATTTTGCACAAACTTCCGGCTATGAAAATAAAGTTATTCTCGCTTCTTATTCTTCTTTTTTCAATCAAGATATTTTCCCAATCAGATTATATTCTCGGAAATATCTCCAATGAAAGCGGCGACAAATTACCTTTCGCAAGTATTTATAACCTTCGTACAGATCAAGTTGTAGCTTCAGACAAAATGGGAAACTTTGCCATCGCAGCAAAACCTACCGATGAACTCAGGATTGTAAGACAAGGTTACGAAAGAAAAATGGTTTCATTAACAGCAGAAAGTTTTTCAAAAAGCCTTGAAGTTCGGCTTGTAACGATTCCTATAGAAATAGAAGAAGTAACTTTAACATTCAAACCAACCGGAATTCTCAAAAAAGACATTGCAAGACTCAATCCTCCGGCAAAAGTCACCATACTTAATATGGCAATGAATAACTATATGCGAACGCCAATGAACGAAGTTCCCCCAACAGCCAAAATACCATCGGCATTTGCACCGAGAAATCCAGGCGAAGGACAAATGAATTTATTTTCCATCGGTTCTGGAGGTGGCGGCCTTTTAGGCGCAGTTGCTGGCTTGGTGACCAAAAAAGGAGAATCATCCAGAACAACCGCCAACTATGCCGAAAAACAGGAGTTTTACAAACGCGTGAAAGCGGCGATAGATTTAGAATATTATACAAAGTACGGTTTAGACGAATATGATTTCGATATCTTCCTCGCTTATGCCGATGAACAAAAAGGGCTTTCCAAAAATTATAGAAACAATTTTAACAAAGCTGCAATAGAGTTTAGTCTCAAAGAGGTTTTCGCAGAATATCTCAAGACTCATAATTTTTCCAAGAAAGTTTCCGAAGGTTAATATTTTTAACCTTTTTTTGGTTTGTTAATATAAAGCTCAGGATGTAGATTTATTTTGTTTAGTTGTAAGTCATCTATTTTAAATAAATAAATGTGGTGCTGTTTAATTTAATTTAAACGAATTCATAGTCTTTGAGAGTTGTATTTTCTCGCAAATTCCCTATTCATAGCTCTTTTAACATAATGTGGAAAACTTTTAAGGATGATTGTCAGTTTTTTGCCTTTTTTCCGCCTTCCGCTATTTTATTTTTAGACTTCAATCTCTACTTTTGTGTTACCGCTTTGGGGAAAAAATGTAATTCCGTTATGTGCTAAAAAATAACAGATTACGCGTTTTTCTACTTCACAAAATAAATTTAATAATTGATAAACTGCTGATAATGGGAATTTTTGATAAGAGAGTAAGCTATAAACCTTTTGAGTATCCGGAAGTTCTACAATTTGTAGAAGCCATCAACAAATCTTTCTGGGTGCACTCAGAAGTAGATTTTACAGCAGATGTTCAGGATTTTCATTCTCAGTTGGAACCTCACGAAAAAAATGCAGTTAAGAACGCTTTGTTGGCAATTGCGCAAATCGAAGTAAACGTGAAAACGTTTTGGGGAAATCTTTATCAGCATCTTCCAAAACCGGAATTGAACGGTTTGGGTGCAACTTTCGCAGAGTGCGAATTCCGTCATTCCGAAGCATACTCCAGATTGTTGGAAGTTTTGGGATATAATGATGAGTTCTTGGACGTTGTTAAAGTACCAGCGGTAAAAAACCGAATAGAATATCTTGGAAAAGCGCTTCAACACGCTAATTCCAACGATCCGAAAGCTTATATGTCGGCTTTGTTGTTGTTCAGTATTTTGGTGGAGAACGTTTCACTTTTCAGTCAGTTTGCGATTATTTTGTCGTTCACGAGGTTTAAAGGTTATATGAAAAACGTTTCCAACATCATCGCTTGGACATCTGTAGATGAGCAAATCCACGCCAATGGAGGAATTTATTTGATTAATAAAATCCGTGAAGAACAACCAGACCTTTTGACAGAAAGCGATATCGAAGCGATTTATGATTTGGTAGATGAATCAATTGAAATGGAAGGTCATATTTTGGATTGGATTTTTGAACTAGGTGAATTGGACAAATTCTCGAAAAAGAACCTTCTTGATTTTATGAAATACAGAGTGGATGACTCTTTGAAGAAAATCGGGATGAAGACAAGATACAACGTAACGCCGGAGGATTACAAACCGATGATTTGGTTTGAAGAGGAAGTTTTCGCCAACTCTATGGACGATTTCTTCGCAAAACGTCCGGTAGATTATACAAAACACGATAAGAGTATTACAGCGAACGATCTGTTCTAAAATAATTTGGGCGCCTTTATCCGCCTTCCGCTCCCGCTTTTTTCTTAAAAAAGAAAAAGAGCTCCGCTCAAGTCGGGGCGCAACATTGGTAAAGAAAACAATTTTTGTCATCCATTAGAAAATCTAGCTTTCTAAAATGATAACAGAACGAAGGTCAAAGTGAGCAATCATTTTAAATTAATAAAAAGAAAATTTTAAGAAATATTTTATTGATTCTTGGAGTTTTCTTTTTTATATGATAAAGCCAAATATTAGTCTGAGTCGCTTTGGTTTTATTTAAATATTAGTCATCAACTAAATTTAAATAAATATGAACTCAGAGATTATTTCAGAAATTGAACACATTCAGTCAGAGGATTTCCATTTAGGAGAATACATTTATATGGGAATGGGTTTGACGAAAGGACATAAGGTATGTATGTCTGTAGCCTACAAAATCGATTATTGCATCAAAAAAGCAAAGCAGTTTGAAGAGATGAATGAGGAAGTGACCTTAACTCATATCAACAAAGTAAAAGTAGGAGAATTGGAACGGAGCAAGAAAATACTCTTGAACTAATTAAGTAAATTGGAAAAGAAAATTAGCAAGCAAAATAATAAAGTTATGATGGACGAAAATATAGATATCTGGTGGCTCAACGAAGAGTCTGAGCAAATGCTTAACAGAGGTTACCTTTTGAAAGGGGAAACTGTGGAAGGCGCAATCGACAGAATTACAACTGCAGCAGCAAAACGTCTTTACAAACCGGAATTGCAACCGGCTTTCAAAGAGATGATCGTAAAAGGCTGGATCAGTTTTTCTTCTCCGGTTTGGGCCAATATGGGAACACAGCGTGGTTTGCCGATATCTTGCTTCAACGTTCATATTCCGGATAATATCGAAGGAATTACTCACAAATTGGGTGAGGTCATTATGCAGACGAAAATTGGAGGCGGAACTTCAGGGTATTTCGGAGAGCTGAGAAACAGAGGAACAGCGGTTACGGATAACGGAAAATCTTCCGGAGCAGTTTCTTTTATGAAATTGTACGATACAGCAATGGACGTAGTTTCTCAAGGTGGTGTGAGAAGAGGTGCTTTCGCAGCTTACCTTGATATCGACCACGGAGATATCGAAGAGTTTTTGAGTATCAAAGATATCGGAAGTCCAATCCAAAACTTGTTTACGGGAGTTTGCGTTCCGGATTACTGGATGCAGGATATGATCGATGGCGATGTGGAGAAGAGAAAAATTTGGGCAAGAGTTTTGGAGAGCCGTCAGCAAAAAGGTCTTCCTTATATTTTCTTTACAGATAATGTGAACAGAAACAAACCTCAGGTTTATAAAGATGCAGGATTGATGGTGAATGCAAGTAATCTTTGTTCAGAGATTATGTTACCTTCAACGGCTAACGAATCTTTCATTTGCTGTCTATCTTCTATGAACTTGGAATTGTACGACGAGTGGAAAGACACCAACGCGGTAAAATTGGCAATCTATTTCCTAGACGCCGTTTTATCAGAATTCATTGAGAAAACAGAAGGGAATTATTATTTGACTTCTGCTAGAAACTTTGCAATGCGTCACAGAGCACTTGGTTTGGGAGTTTTAGGATACCATTCTTACCTTCAGAAAAATATGATTCCGTTTGAGAGTTTCCAAGCGACTCAATTCAATGCAAGAGCATTCCGTCATATCAAAGAACAGGCTGAAATTGCTTCTAAAGAATTGGCAAACATCTACGGCGAACCGGATATGTTGAAAGGCTATGGATTAAGAAATACAACAACAATGGCAATCGCACCAACGACATCAAGTTCTGCAATCTTAGGTCAAACTTCTCCTGGGATTGAGCCTTTCGCTTCTAACTATTACAAAGCAGGTTTGGCAAAAGGAAACTTTATGCGTAAGAACAAATATTTGGCAAAATTGTTAGACGAAAAAGGTCTTGATAACGAAGAAACTTGGAGAACTATTATGTTGAATCACGGTTCTGTTCAGCATCTTGAAGGTTTGACAGATGATGAGAAAGCAGTATTCAAAACGTTCAGAGAAATTTCTCCAATGGAGATTGTTTCTCAGGCTGCTCAAAGACAACAATACATTGACCAAGCTCAGTCTCTTAACTTGCAGATTCCTTCTACAATGCCAGTTAAAGATGTTAATTACGTAATGATAGAAGCTTGGAAAAAAGGCGTGAAAACTTTGTATTATCAAAGAAGTTCTTCGGTTTCCAAAGAATTGATGGTCAACTTCGTGACTTGCTCTGCTTGTGAAGCGTAAGAAAGAAGTAAATAGATAAAATTAACCGCAGATTTTTCTGCGGTTTTTTTATGCGTTGGAATTTCGATTAATGTTTTTTATCTTCTGTGCATTGTGATTTTTACTGTCGGGATTTTGGCTTTGCAATTCACGTTCTTTTTTATGCTGTTCACGACATTTTATTTGTAGTGTGCTGGTTTTGAGGCAAATTTGTTGAATAATTATTAAAATATTATTACAATGAAAACACAACAAATTTCCTTTTTTCTATTACTGTTTTTTGCTTTCTGCAAATCACAAGTAAATCCGGTGTACGTTACAACTTTAACAGATAAGTGGATAGAGAGTTCTTTTTTGGATAAAAATACGAATAACTTATATCTATGTTATTCTGAATCTGGAGAGATTAAAAAACTTAATCTCAATAATCCGTCTGCTGGTCAGACTGTTGTAATTTCTGGCTTGTCTTTACCAACTGCAGTGACTGTTATATCAAATAGACTGTACTTCACACAGGCGTCAAGTGGTCTAGATGATAATGATATGCCTATTCCAAATACGGGTAAGCTATGTTATATAGATTTAACACAACAAAGTCCTACGATAGTAACAATAATGAGCAATCTGAATGTTCCGTTTAGAATGGCTGCTGGTTCGGATTTCGTAATTATTGACGAGAATACGATAAGTTCATCAGATCCGGATGATTTTGATCAACAGATTATTTCCAAAATAAACCTTACTGGAGCGGTTGCCAAAACGCCAATAATCACGAGAACATGGGCATCTGATAATCCTATCGATGAGGCTTTTCAGCATTTTCAGGTGATTGGAAATACAATGTACTCCAATACATACAATACCTCAGAGATAGGCTATTTTTATAAAACATCTCTCGATACTAATAGTACTTCGCAGACACACAGTTTTACGCAACATGCACCATACAGTTTTGAAATCAATCAGAATATGATATATTTTGCGGATGGGTACTCGCCGGGAAATACCTATAAAACGACATTAGTTACAAATAATGGTGCGACACCAATTACCACTAATTTTTCTTACAGTGGCAACACCGTAGGGCTTTTGGATTGGAACTTTGACGCCAGTGGCAATGCTTACATATTAGCAGAAAGTAATGTTAATATTTATCTTTTCAAATATAACAACCAACAGCTACAAACAGCCGATTTCTCAAAAACAAATTCCGTTAATATTTTTCCAAATCCTGTGGCAGATGTACTGCATCTTTCCCAGGCTTTAAGTAGTATTAAAATAATTGATTTTTCTGGTAAAATTGCAATTCAATTGTCTGATGCTGTCAAAGAAATTTCTGTGAAAAATCTAACGCCAGGGCACTATATCATATCAGGTAAAGATTCATCTGGAAAAGATTCATCAGTAAAATTTATCAAAAAATAATTAATAAAAAATACAATGAAAACTATTATTACAACTCTATTATTTGCCCTTAGCATATCAAGCTATGCTCAGAATATTAAGAAAAATGAGGTTTCCGAAACCCGAACCTTCATCAAGAATGCTGAAACAGTAAGAATCAACAAAGATTGGTCGCTGATAGCTGAGTTCCGCTCTGGTACGGGCGAGACTGTTCAGTTTTTCCCCATACAAATCATAGACCTGAAAACGGGTAATAAAAAAAATGCGCTGCAAGTAGATTTACAGGTGAAAACAAAAAGTCTGGGCGTGGCAGGTATGGCACTGGGCGCTTTGGCAGGGAGTGCAGGTGCATTAGCTAATAATACCTCGGCGGTGGTCGCAGGAAGTGGTCTTATGACACAATCTATGACAAAAGATGGTTTGATTTCTTTGTATGTAGATAGAGATCAGGTCAATGAGATGATTATGTTTTTGGATCAGAATATTCTCCCCAATCTGGATACAAGATATAAAGACAAATCTTCGGAATTTGTTTTTACAGCCAATGAAATCATTTTCAAGTTTCTTATTCATGAGAAAAGGAAACGTCTGAGCATCATTTTGAATGATGAAGACAGTTATGAATTCTGGACAGAGTCCCGTGCAGAGGATATTGGAGAGCTTGTACCTATTCTAAAAAAGGTAAATACAAAGGAACTTGACTTCTAATCATTTCTAGCACCAATGTCATACAATAAACCTTAAATTTTAGAAATTATGAAAACTTTATTTACAACTTTCCTTATCTTTTTTAGCGCTTTGGTATTAAGCCAAACCACCTTTGGTGTTAATGGAATTGGATACCAGATTACCTCTCCAAACACAGTTAAAGTATGTTGCAGTGCTGATTTTGTAGGACAGGCAAATATTCCCACCCAAGTAGAATTTAATACCGATGTATATACCGTAACATCTATTGTAGGCCCTTTTGGGCCAGGTTTAACTGGGATAGTCATTCCCACCACCGTTAAAAATATTAGTGGTGGTGCGTTTAGTGGCTGTACAAATCTGGTAGATGTGTACATACCATCAACGGTTAGTTCTATTGGATTTGGTTTATTTGAGAATTGCACAAGTTTGAAGACTGCACATATCCCAACGCAGAGTATACCAGATAGAACTTTTTTTGGCTGTAGTAGTCTCATCTCTATCAGTTTTCCGATGGATGTTCAGGCAACAGAAATTGGTAACGACGCCTTCTATAGCTGTATCAGTTTAACTTCATTTCCAATTCAAAATTCTGCAATAACAAAAATTGGTTCTACTGCATTTTCGGGATGCAAAGGTCTGGTATCTGTGAGTCTTCCTGGTACATTAACAGAAATAGGTCAACAAGCTTTTAGAGATTGCTCAAGTTTGACATCGGTACAGATGCCGAGTACTGTCTCTGCAATGGGAGATGGTGTTTTTTCTGCTTGCACCTCTTTGAAATTTGTAACTTGGCCAAGCAATGTTTCTAATATTCCTGCTAATACTTTTTATAGCTGTAAAGGATTAGAGGCATTTGCAATACCCAACACAATAAAAAAGATCGGGGCCAACGCGTTTTATAATTGTACTAGCATCAAATCATTAACTATTCCTAGTTCGGTAAATAACATTGAGGACAACGCTTTTTTTTACTGCACTAGCCTTACTTCGTTAACAAGTCTCAATCTAAACCCAGCCAATATTACCCTGGGTTCCAATGTTTTTTATGGCGTTCCTACTCATAAAAACCAAATATTAGAGTTGTGTAAACTATTTGTGCCTGATGAATCTGTCTCATTATATTCTGGAGCAAATCAATGGCAAAGTTTTACAGAGATTTTACCCATTTCTACTCTGAATGTGGAAAATGTAGAACAAAGCAAAATGCTGTTGTATCCAAATCCTGCCAAAACTTTTTTCAGTATCAAGGGGCAAGCTGGCAATGAAATATGGGAGTACAATATCACAGATTCTAGTGGTAGAATCATAAAATCTGACAGATCCAGATATGATGAGAAAATTGATGTGCAAAGTTTGAAGACAGGTAACTATATCATCCAGGTCAGTCTAAAAAGTGGCGAAAGGAACTTTCTAAAATTAATTAAAAACTGATAATACAATGAAAAGAAAACTTCTGATAATAATAGGATTTATTAACATTACGATGGTTAATGCACAGGAAGAAACCATACAGTCTTTGATGAATAGCGAGGATTTTGTATTGGATATTTCCAAGGTTACCAATAAGCTTAGCACTAATTATCTATCTGGCGTGAACGATTTATCTTTTGAAAAAACATATATCGTGCTTGATAATTCTGAGGACAAACTCTTTATAGGAGGTACACTCAAGCTAAGTGACACTGGAAAATACTTTCTCACTATTGGTGCAAAGGCTAATACCAAAGATGGCTTTGCTAATTTCTTTAATGGTACCAAGCTCAACAATGATATTGGGGTCTCTGCAAAGTTGGTTTTCAGAATGAAAGAAGGTATCTATCGTAATATAATCAACACAGATCAAGTCAACGCGGTTAAAAGAAACAGAAAAAAGCTAGGCGAGAAACTGCAAAAAGAGATTGATGAGGCCCAAAATACTATGAGCGAAGGAGATATACAGGAATTGAAGAAGGAAAAGTTGGAGGAGTTCAAGGAAAAGGAGGCAGAATATGTTATCGAAAAAAAACTCTACAATCAGCTTAATCTGTTTTGGGGCTCAGTAGAATCCTACATCCCGGTCTCCAATTCGGTCTACAATACAGTAAGGGAGATCACACTAGATCCTGCGGAAAGAAACTTCCGACCATTATCTTTCTCTGGCGCGCTAAATTATTGGATTTTTATACCGAGAACCCAATTGGGTGTAAGGAACCGACTGGGACTGCCGGGTATCCTCAAATCCAATCTACTGTTTACGCTGCGTGGCGATTTGCAGGCCAGCAACTCCATCCTGGCAGAAGACATTGCCACGATGTCTTTTGCGGAGTATCAGGAATATCAGCCTGCTGCCAATAATGCGGTCTATCTTGTGAAGACAAATGAGAAAGAGCTCTATGTGGGCGACTACAAGACGTTCTGGATACCAAAAATTTCTGCAAAAGCTGTCTATATGTACCCCTTCGAATCCTTTAGCATCGGTGGCAGGCTGTCTGTGGAGAAAACATTTGGGGTCAAAAGCAGTGTGAACTGGAAAATAGGGATTCCCTTTTCTATCAATAATGAGGATAACGATGCTAAAATCAATTTCGAGATTCTGACCCAGGAGCAGTATGGTGTACATTCTACAGGAATCAATATCGGTCTGCCGATTGGCCAATTTTAATCTTGCAACCTTGCGACATACTTCCGGGCTTTCCCGGAAGGTCCATGCAGCCCTGCGACAAACTTTCGGGATGATCCAGATGGCTTATTTACCACTGCGTAGAGCATTCGGGAACATCCGGAAACTATTTTCAAGGTATGTTTTGATTTTCGGGAAATAATTTTATATTTACTACTGTTAGTATAATATTATTAATTCTATAAACATAATTGATTTAACTAAATTACGAAACGCCGATGCGCTGCATCTCTTGGTAGAGCCTCAAAGGTATCACTATATATCACAATCATCAATCAGCTGAATGCTGCCCAACAATACAATGCACTATTGAACAACCACAATAATAACGATGAAGTGCCCGAAATAATAATTAACCATTTAAATATTTTAGTATGCATAAGAATCTTATAACCACATTTAGCTTCAACAAAACCAATAATATGTTGGATAGCTTGAAGGGTTTTCAGCAGATCATCAGTGATTCTGCCTTCGGAACTTTTTTTACCATATATGCCAAGATGAGGGCAGAAGATGTGGACGGAGCTGCGGATTATTATAATTTGAAGGATGCTGTCTTTTATCTTCAGAATTTCTCGGGACAGGTCACACTCGGAATAGAAAGTGTAGATCACCAGATAGATATGGCATATCATGAAGGGATAGAAGAATATATTTATTTCATTACTATTAATGTTAAGCCACTTTTCTACAGTCCTTTTTATCCAACTTTTAACAATGAATTATTTGATAATGTGAAAAATGAGGAGTTGGGAAATGGCGATGTCCTAATTGGTTTTGATTTCGAAATGAAGAAGCAATTAAGTATCCGAGCATATACCGAGCAAAAATCGGAATATAGGGATGACAGTCTCAATAAGAGATATAAACTTGTATTTCATTTGGCGTATCAGTCTAATAATGATTTTATATGTAAGAAGGATGATTACAAAAAAAGTTTGTTTCTGGATGATAAAAGTTTTGGAAGGTTTGGAGAAGCCGTCATCACTAATGATTTACCCATAGAGATTGTTGGGTTAGACCCTGTAGAAGTAAAGCCGTTTCCACATTTTCATAATACTTATTCAAGTATTAATTCTAAGACAGGGAAACTTGGTGGTGGAAGTAGTCCTAAATGTCACAATGGTATCGTGTGTCACGATCTGTATGCATAAAGAATGATACTGAGCCCAATTTTTCAGAGATTTGCTATCGGAATTTGCTTATTTGTTATTTATGTAGTAGCAGGGCAAAACGCCGATAGCATTCTGGTGGGCATTAGGAATCAAGAGTTTGAGGCAACAGAACATCAGATTGCTTATTATTTTAAAAAAACTGAAGACATTGAGACTAAAAGACTGCTTACCGAGTTAGAATTTTACAATACATTACAGGCGGAATATGGGATCTACAAAACAAAATCATTAGATAAAATAGAACCAACATTCAGTTCTATACCAGCAACACAATCTATCAATCTTCTAAACTTAAGTCTGTATGAACTGTTGTATGAGTATGACAGTGAGTCGCAAGCATTCTGGAGACTCAAAAAAGCATTAGACATTGCTCTGGAAAATAATGATAGGGTAGTTGTCTGTGAGATTCTGAAGGCTATATCATTATACTATATCAGGTTACTTGATATTACAGATGATCAGTTTTTTTGCTACGACAGAATTTATCAGGAAAACGCTTATGATACTACTGAAAAAGAGATCAATCAATTGCTTAACTTTTTTTTTAGATTAGATAACGGAATCCACAATTTCGAGCAGAACGAAATTCAGCAGATCATCGGCATTAGTAATACCAACAAGATCTTAAATTACAGAGCCTATGCCAGCAAACTTGTCGGTCTGTATTATGAAGCTGAGGTCAAAAATTATAATCTTGCCAATGTTTTTTATAAAAAATCTACAGACCTGACTGCCACAAGCCATAGAGATGTCTATATTCTGAATGGCAACAGAAACGATTATGCTTATTTTCTTAATAATATCAATAAAAGCAGGGATGCCTTTTTCTATCTTCATCAAATCAAAGAAAATTTTAAAGGGAAGAATTATACTTTCTGCATATTATCAAAATATTCTAATCTATCTAATGCCTTTGCTGGTGTCAAAATGTATGATAGTGCCTACTATTATAAAGAAAAAAGCAGAGTGCTTAAGAATAAATTCGAGCAAAGTAAACATAACAGCATTATCAATCAGCTCGAATCTAAGGAAAAAAACAAAACCATTCAGCAATTGGAGCAAAACAAATGGCTTTATTTGGGACTAATCAACTTTGTTTTCGTACTTGCACTTTATTCTTTTATACGATGGAAAAAAGTGGATAACAAGCGTAGAAGGCTGACGAAGGAAAAAGAATCTTTGCAAATAACCCATGAGCAAACCATTCATGAGCTTAGTAAAGTGAAACAAATGGTAATAGAAGACCACGTTGTCTTAAAAAACAAAGCTAAAATCTACCTGAAGGAATTGATCTATATAAAAGCGGATGACCATTATCTAGAGCTTTATACGAGTAAGAAAAAAGAGTTCATACGCGGGAAGTTGTCTGAGATATTGGCTGATTTACCTCCTAATTTTGTGAAATGTCACCGCTCGTATATCATCAACAAAAATTTTGTGAAACAAGTGAATGTCAGATTCGTTGTTATGGAAGATCATACGGAGATCCCGATATCCAGAAATTTTAGATTAGAATAATTAATGTTGCGATTAATTCCCTAACTTTAAACCTCAATTATAACCTAACTTCGAAATAAAATGAAATTCGGACAAGTTGCTGACCCGTCACAGATAGACTTTACTTTGCCAAAAGACCATCCTCAAACAAAATTCATTCTCAATCAGAATAAAAAAGGTTTAGATAATATATCCATCGGTTGTGCAAAATGGAACAAAACCGACCTCAAAGGTTTTTATCCGAAAGGAACAAAAGACGAATTGACTTATTACGCCACTCAATTTAATTCTATTGAATTGAATGCGACTTTCTACGGAATGCCAACAGCAGAGCAAGTTCAAACCTGGAAAGAAAAAACACCGAAAGATTTCAAATTTTTTCCGAAGATTACCAACACCGTTTCACATTTCCGAAGATTATTGAATGTTACCGATGTCGTAACACAATTTGCTTCAGCTGTTCTTAATTTCGATGAAAAATTAGGAATGGTTTTTCTTCAGCTTCACGATAATTTCAAACCTAAAGATTATGAACGTTTAGAAAAATTCGTACAGGATTGGCCAAAAGAAGTTCCATTGGCAATTGAATTGAGAAATACGGAATGGTTTACAGACGAAGAAGTGTTCAACACTATTTGTGAGTTATTTGAAATGAATAACATTACGAATATTATTGTGGATACAGCCGGAAGAAGGGATATGCTGCATATGCGACTGACAACGCCAAATGCTTTTATCCGATATGTTGGAGCCAATGCAGACAGCGATTATGCAAGACTGGAAGATTGGTTGAAAAGATTAACGCAATGGAAAAAAGATGGTTTGCAGAATCTTTATTTTTTCGTTCATCAGAATATTGAAAAAGCATCGCCGTTATTATCGTCACATTTGATCAAGAAAATGAATGAAGAATGGGGAACAGATATTCATATTCCGACATTGGCGGATAGTCAGCCGACATTGTTTTAAAAATTAAAATTCCCTTCTAATCACGAAGGGAATTTAATTATCAGTCTGAGGCCCTTAAAAATGATTACTAAATTAAGCCAAAAACTTCAGCTCTTTATCTTTAAAATTGTTGTTTTCAACCAGCTTGTGCATTGCTTTCATTGTTTTCTTGCGGATTTTGGCAAGGATGCGGACGTTTTTATCATCGCTGTAATCGAAAATGTCGTCCTCGAAAGAAAATACATCCCCTTTTTTGAACTTGATATTATTCTCTTTCATTTCCTTAAGAAGCATAAGATTCGTCATTACTCTTAGGGAAGCACTTTCTGCAGCTTCCAGATGTTTCAGAGATTTTAAGAGTTCCTTTTTATATTTTTTCTTTGATTTCATTTTGAATGATGTTAATCAATGAAAGTTATAAAAAATTATCGAGAATTTCTTACTTTTGGGAAAAATAAATCTAAGAAATGCAAGACCCTATTTTCGAACTAATTGAAAAAGAAAGACAAAGACAAACACACGGCATTGAATTAATTGCTTCGGAAAATTTTGTTTCCGAAAACGTAATGAAGGCAATGGGAAGTGTGTTGACCAACAAATATGCAGAAGGTTATCCTGGACGTAGGTACTATGGAGGGTGCGAAGTGGTAGATGAGGTAGAACAATTGGCAATCGACAGAGCAAAAGAATTGTTTGGAGTAGATTATGTAAATGTTCAGCCACATTCTGGTTCTCAGGCTAATGCTGCAATTTATCTTTCAATCCTTAAGCCTGGTGACAAAGTAATGGGAATGGATTTGTCTATGGGTGGCCATTTAACGCACGGTTCGGCGGTTAATTTCTCAGGAATCCAATACCAAGTTTGTTCTTACGGTGTTCAGAAAGAAACAGGTCTGATTGATTATGACCAAATGAGAGAAGTGGCTTTAAGAGAAAAACCAAAAATGCTGATTGCGGGATTCTCTGCTTATTCCAGAGATTTGGACTATGCTAAGTTTAGAGAAGTTGCTGATGAAATTGGAGCGACACTTTGGGCTGATATTGCACATCCGGCAGGGTTGGTTGCAAAAGGTCTTTTAAATAATCCATTCGAACATTGCCACGTTGTAACGACTACGACTCACAAAACATTAAGAGGTCCAAGGGGTGGAATGATTATGATGGGAAAAGATTTTGAAAATACTTATGGACACAAAACACCGAAAGGAGAAACTAAATTGATGAGTGCTGTTTTAGATGGTGCTGTTTTCCCAGGAATCCAAGGTGGTCCTTTGGAACACGTAATTGGCGCTAAGGCTGTTGCGTTTGCAGAAGCGATTGATTCAAAATTTGAAACTTATGCAAAACAAGTCAAAGCGAACGCTCAGGCATTGGCAAAATCGATGATGGATTTAGGCTTCGAAATCGTGAGTGGGGGAACGGATAATCATTTGATGTTAATCGATTTGAGAAACAAAAACGTAAACGGAAAAGAAACTGAAAAAGCTCTTGTAAAAGCCGACATTACTTGTAACAAAAATATGGTTCCTTTTGATGACAAATCACCTTTCACAACTTCAGGAATTCGTCTTGGAACTGCAGCGATTACGACGAGAGGTCTTAAAGAAAATGATATGGAAACTATTGCAGGCTTGATTTCTGAAGTGGTTGATGATACCAAAAATGAAAATGCTTTGGAAGCGGTTAAGAAAAAAGTCAATCAATTAATGGAAGGAAAAGAGCTTTTCAACTATTAATACAAAATATAATTATTGATAAGAGAATGAGCTTTCGGGTTCATTCTTTTTTATTGAATCAAGATGGAGAAAAAGTCTTATACATTTGAGGAGATTAAACAAAAATTGGTGAATTATTGTGTTTACCAAGACCGTTGTCACTCTGAAATAGAACAAAAAATGAGAGATTTCCTTTTGATTTCAGAAGCTAAAGATGAAATTTTTCTTTATCTAATTAAAGAAAATTATCTCAATGAAGAACGTTTCACAAGAAGTTATATCCGAGGAAAGTTTTACATAAAACATTGGGGAAGAACTAAAATCAAAATGAATCTTAAACAAAAAGGCATTACTGAGAAATTAATTTCTAAATGTATGGATGAAATTGATGCTGATGATTACGAAAAAACTGTAAATAAGATTTATCAGGATTATTTTTCCAAACAAAAAGGACTGAAAGAGTATCAGAAAAAAAGTAAGACAATCAAGCATTTGATGTCCAAAGGCTTTGAATATGATGTTATCTTAGATGTTATTAATAATGAATAAAATAGCATATTAAATTAAATTAATATAGCGTTTTACTATAAGGGTTTAAAATATTTCTTAAAAATTGATAAATAATTCTTAATTTCGTCGCAAATTAGATTAATTAAAATTCAATGAAAAAGCTAATTGTCGCATACGCTTTGTTATTATTCGGGTTAACGAATGCTCAGTCGATTAAATATGGAGTTACCGGGAGTTTCCACAAAGGCTCTATTGCCGGCATTCACGGAGTTTCGAAAGGTGATTTTGGGGGTAATGTTGGAGTTTTTGCGGACTTTTCATTAGTCACAAATGATATATATGACTCGGCTTGGTTATATTTTACACCTCAATTGGAAGTATACACAATTGGCGAAAAGGGAGATTGGAATGAGGATAAAAAGGATTACCAAAAATATAGCAATGTTTATGTTGCTGTACCTTTATATATCAAATATTATTTGAAGAACCATGGCTATAAAGGTGATATCTTTATTATGGCTGGCCCTAAATTGGAGTTTTTAGCGAGTGAAAAAACCGATGAAGGAAATGCTGTGAAAGAAGCAGAAGCTTTAGGTTTTGATTCTAATAAGTTCGGACTAGGTCACAGAATGGATAAATTCAGTTATGGATTATCAATTAAAGTTGGTGCTAAAGTAAACGACAAGCTAGAAGCTTTTATAAGATTCGATAGAGGATTTGCGAAAATTTATCCGGATTACACAAAAAATGCAACATATAACAGATTTTTAGGGATTGGTCTAAGTTATTATTTGGGCGAAACTTACTAATAATAAGATTATATTTATACCACAAGAACTCTTGGTTTTGTGGATTTACAAAATGAAGAATCACATATTTCTTATAATTATATTCTTTTTGGTAGCATCTTGTAAGCCCAAAGAGAATATGGTTTATATGAGTAATCATAATTTCCAACAGGAAACAGCCCAAGCTAGATACACAGGCTTTAAAATTAAAGAAGGAGATATTCTTGAAATTAATGTTTCAGCGTTTGATGAAAACGCTGTTAAGCCCTTTAATCTTTCAACAATTGCGTCTACAAATATCATTGGAGAGAATACTTTGGCAGCAAGACCAAACCAATATACTGTTTCTACTGACGGATATATTAATTTTCCAGTTCTTGGAAGGGTTTTTTGTAGGGATATGACTAAACAGCAGTTGAATGATGATTTGCAACAGAGATTAAAAGTTTATTTGACGGATCCACTAGTGGATATCAAATTAATCAATTTGAATATTTCTGTTTTGGGCGAGGTTAAAAGTCCTGGTGTTAAAACTTCTTTGACCGAACGTATCAATTTGTTTCAAGCACTCGCAATGGCAGGTGATATGACAGAGGCTGCAGACAGAACAAAAGTAAAGCTTTTACGATATTCGGAAGAAACTAAAAAAGACTCCGTTATCTCATTAGATTTCTCAGAAGCAAGTATTGTTAATTCCCCTTATTACTATCTACAGCAAAACGATATTCTATATGTGGAACCAGATAGGAACAAACAAATTGTTGCAAATACAACCAATCCCAACAGAACATTATTATTACAGTTACTTGCTGTTGCAGTAAGTGTGGCTGCATTATTAATAAGATTTACAAATTAATAAGATGGAGTTATTAGATTCTAATGTTGCTTCTCATTCTAAGAAAATCAATTTCAAAAAAGAGTTTTATAAATTTTTGAAATACTGGCCCTGGATATTATTAAGTATTATCTTATTCTATGCTGCATCATATTTTTATTTGAAATATACGCAGCCCCAATATTCTTCTAAAACAACATTATTATTTCAGCAATCAAATCCCAATAAGAATGCACTTAATGACTTAAAGAACCTTGGGATGGGTATTAGCGATGATTCCGAATTACAAGGTGAAGCCGCAGTAATTGTATCAAAGCCAATTCTACAAAAAGTAGTTAAAAGTTTAAATTTGGACGTTTCTTTTTTTGCGAAAGGTAAGATCAGAGAGATAGAATTGTATAACTTATCGCCTTACAAAGGTTCAATTATTTCTTTAAAAAAGGATTTTACTGGTACTTCTTATTATATTGAACCAGTATCACAAGATTCTTACCGTCTTTCAGAAGGTCCTCTGAAAGACAAATCTACTTTCAAATATGGAGAAGTAGTGGAATTATCTTGGGGAACTATAAAAATTGAAAGAAATTTAGAAGGGTATAAGCCGTATAAAAATTTTGTTGTCTTTAAAAATTCTAATTCTGTAGTAAAAGAGTTAGAAAATGGTGTAATAGCTAAATTGCCTGGTGGGCTATTAATGGACTTGACTCTTGTAGGAACAACACCAAAAAAATCAGAGGATGTACTAAATGAGATCACGGAGCAATATAAAATCGATGGGATTAGTGATAAAAATGCGGAAGCAGAAAATACCCAAAATTTTATCAATGAAAGATTGGATTTGATTACGAGAGATTTAGGTAATGTAGAACAAGATAAAGAAAATTTCAAAAAAGCCAATCAGCTTACAGATTTAGATATTCAAGCAAATGTCGCAGTAACAAGACTGACAGGTAACGTAGAAAATATTTATAATGAATCTGCACAGTTGGAAGTTGTAGATGCTTTGTACCAAAAGGCTGTGTCTGGCAAAGAGCAATTATTCCCAACAGGTCTAGGGCTTAATACGACAACAGAGGAACTTCTTGCACAATATAATGAGTTGCTTTTGACAAAAAAAAGAACTTTAAAGCAGGCTACAGAGATCAACCCAACTATCAAGAGCTATGATAAGCAATTGAACGATTTACTGTCGTCCGTAAGAAGTAATTTGCAGGAAGCAAGAGCACAGTTGCAAAAAAAGATTGGGAAGACAAATCAGGAAATTGGACAGGACAAGTCTACAATTAATAAATATCCGACTCAGGAAAAGGTGTTTCGTAATATCGAGCGTCAGCGCAATTTGAAAGAATCGATCTACTTATATTTGTTGCAAAAAAGAGAAGAGAATGCCATAACATTAGCCGTAACGACCCCTAAAGCAAAAGTGGTTAACCCTGCTTATACAACTGGAATTGTGCTACCTAATTATAAACAAATAAGAATTGCTGCAATAGTTTTAGGTTTACTATTACCATTGTTAGTTATTTTTATAATGAAGATATTGGATTCTAAAATCAGAACCAAAGATGACATTCAGGCTATTATTCCGGATGTGCCAATTATTGGTGAGGTTTCCCACAATAGCGATCAACGGCCAATGATTCAGACCAACGATTTTACAATTTTTGCAGAGTCATTTAGAATCTTAACATCTAACATAAAATTTATACTCAGATCAAAACAAATTTATAATGGCGGTGTAATTTTGGTCTCATCATCCGTTAAAGGGGAAGGTAAGACAACCATTTCTATTAATACAGCATTAAGTCTGGCTGGTGGAGCAAAAGTATTATTAATTGGAGCAGATATAAGAAATCCCCAACTTCACAAATATGTGAAGTATCAAGATAAAGGTTTGACAGACTATTTAGTTTCAGAAAATGATAACATTGATAATTATATTATCAAATCTCAATTGAATGACAACCTGGATGTTTTATTCAGTGGTAGTAAGGCACCTAATCCTAACGACCTGTTGGATATGAAAAAATTTGATGATTTGATTATTTTATTAAGAAAAGAGTATGATTATATCCTTTTAGACTCTGCACCGGTGATGTTGGTAAGTGATTCACTTCATTTGGTTGATGTTTCCGATTTGGTTCTTTATACGGTGAAATCAGATTTTACAGAGAATGAGATGTTGATATTTGCGGATCAATTCAGAAAAGATAATCATATCCAAAATTTAGTATTTGTATTAAACAATGTAAAGCCGGAATATGCTAGATATGAATATAAGTATGGTTATGGATATTATAGTGATGTTCGTCCAAAGTTTTCTATTTTTTCAATATTCAAAAATAGAAAAGAGTGATTTCTGTATCTGTTATTATTCCGGTATATAATGCGGAAAAATATTTAGAAGAATGTTTGCAGTCTGTCATATCACAAACTTTAAAGAATATAGAGATAATTTGTATTAATGATGGCTCTACAGACCGTTCGTTGAAAATTCTGGAAGAAAATGGGAAGGCAGATGATAGAATTACTATCATTAATCAGCATAATTCAGGTGTTTCTGTAGCACGCAACGCAGGGCTTGATGTTGCCAAGGGAAAATATGTTGGCTTTGTAGATGGTGATGACACAATCGATTCTCAATATTTTGCGAAAATGTATGAAGCTGCTGAAAGTAGAAAAGCAGACTCTGTTTATTCCAAATTATACCCTAATCAAAAATTAGATACATTCGATATTTTACAAAATGCTGATGTCAGAAAAATATTACTTCCTAGATTTTTTATGGAAGATGATTTCAACTCGGCTTGTAACAAGATTTTTCTTAATAAGATAATTACAGAGAATCAAATTAGATTTCCAAAAGACATAAAACACGGTGAAGATGCCCAGTTTAATATCGAGTTTTTAATTAAGGCAAATTGTATTGTTTTTTTAGATTATTGCGGATACACGTATAGAGAAGTTGAGGGAAGTGCTACCAGAAATCTATTAATAGGAAATTATCTGGAGACAGCAATAGAAGTTTACGAAAAAGATTGGCGACCAATTATTTTTGATGCCATATCTGATAACGAAATGAAAAATTTAAAAAAAATTCGATTTGCCAAGAATATTATTTCACTTCTTTATAATTATGCCAGACCAAAAAATGGTCTTTCTTTGGCAGAGAGATTTTCCAAATTGAAAGCGATTACAAATAATCCTGTTGTTAATGAGATTTTTGCCGACAAATCATTAAAAGATAAACTACATTTAAGCAACTATAAAAACATTATTTTTGATGAAATTAGAAACAAATCTGTTTTTAGATTGTATTTATTAACCTTATATAGTTATTATAAAAATAAATGAAAGTATTAATGTTTTTCCACGGAGGTAGTGATAATAGAGGTTGTGAAGCTATTGCAAGAACTGCAACCAATCTTTTGCGAACAGATAGTCGCATACAAAAACTATCGCTTTCTTCTACTAATCCTGAGTCAGACAAAGTCATACCTCATATAGATGTCGTTCATTTTAACGAAAATGCTAAAATTGAAAAATTTTCATTAGATGGTATTATCAATGCGGTAAACATCAAATTATTTAAAAATGAAAGTTTTGCATTGCAGAAAATACATAAGACAATATTAGATTTGATTCCCCAATATGATGTTTTCGTTTCTATCGGTGGAGATAATTATTGTTATGGTGAACAGCCAGGGATCTATGAAATTGACAGATGTATCAAGAAGGCTGGTAAAAAACTCATCCTATGGGGGGCTTCTATTGGAGAAGAAGATTTGTCTGAAGCAAAAATTAAAGATTTAAAGAATTTTGATTTACTTTTAGTAAGAGAATCATTTACCTATAAAGTTCTCAAAGAAGCAGGGATAGATAATGTAGAATTAGTTGCAGATGGAGCTTTCCTCATGGAGAAAAAGGAGTTGGCACTTCCTGAAAACTGGATTGAAGGAAATACAATTGGCTTCAACTTTTCACCTTTGATATTCAAAAGAAATCCGGAGTCCAAATTAGCAGCTTTTGCGTTGGTTCAGCATATTTTAGATACTACAGATTCGGCAATTTGCTTTATTCCTCACGTAATAATTCCAGATAATAATGATTATGAAATTTTGCACGAATTTTATGAGAAATTTAAAGAGACTAAAAGAGTGAGTCTGCTTCCTGACAATTTAGACGCTACAGAATATAAAGGTTTTATAGCGAGAACAAGATTTTTTATAGGGGCAAGAACGCATGCGACAATAGCAGCATATTCCTCGCAGGTTCCTACAATGGTTATAGGATATAGTATTAAGTCGAAAGGTATTTCTAATGATATTTTTGGTTCTGTAAGGCTTGTACTAGATATCAAAGAGAGTTCAGATTCGCAGAAATTAATTGCGAAATTTGAGGAAATGAAATCTGATGAAGCGGAATTGAGAGAAATACTTCAAAAAAAGATTCCTGAAATCAGAAAAAACTCGGAAAAAGCGGTGCAGTATTTTTTTGATTTGAAATGAAAAAGAAATTGCTTTTTGTTATTCCAAGTTTAGATGCAGGCGGTGCTGAAAAAAGTTTAATCAATCTTTTGAATACGATTGACGAGACCAGATTTTCGGTTGATTTGTATCTTTTTACACATAGAGGATTATTCCTTTCACAAGTCCCACAATTCGTAAATATTCTGGCGAAGAATGATGATATTAAGGTTTTTCAAAAATCGCTTTTATCTTCGGTTATCGAGTTTTTAAAAAAAGGAAAAGTGGTCTCCGCATTACATAGAATTCAGTTTTTCTTAACCAATAAAACATCTAATAATTCTTCAACAGCAGAGCAGTATTCTTGGAAATATATCAAAAAGTCATTTGATAGTATCGATGAAGAATATGATGCAGCTATTGGATTTTTGGAGAAATCGTCAATTTATTTTGTGGTTGATAAAGTAAAATCCAAAAATAAAATTGGGTTTATACATAACGATTATAATAAATTGTCGTTAGACAAAATGTTTGATAAGCATTATTTTAAATATCTTAAGCATATTGCTACGGTATCTGAGCAATGCGTCGAAGTTTTGAAAAAGGAGTTCCCAGAAAGTGCGAGTAAAGTAAAACTCGTAAATAATATTGTATCTTCAAAGCTAATCAAATCACTTTCCGAAGAAAGTATTGAAAGGCTTAAAACCAATTCAATTGTTTCTGTGGGCAGACTTCATCCTCAAAAAGGTTTTGATGTAGGTTTGGAAGCAGTAACAATTTTAAAGGATAAAAATATTGATTTTCATTGGTACATCATAGGAGAAGGTAATGAAAGATCTAATCTGGAAGCCAGCATTGCAAAAAATAATCTGGATGATTATGTGACATTGTTGGGACTGAAAAAGAATCCTTATCCTTACATAAAACAAACAAAGGTTTTTGTACAGCCATCCAGATACGAAGGCAAATCTATTGCAATAGACGAAGCTAAAATCTTATGCAAGCCAATTATCCTTACTAATTTTACAACAGCTAAAGATCAAATTAATCACAATATCAATGGTTTAATTTGTGAAATGACACCTCTGGCAATTGCAGAAAGTATTCTTAAATATTTGGAAGATGAAGAATTCACAAATAGCATCGTTTCAAATTTGCAGGCGGATCATTTTGGAACAGAAGCAGAAATTGAAAAATTTTATCAGATTATAGAATGACAAGTAAAAAAAATATATTATTTGTAATGAATAATCTAAATATTGGCGGAGCTGAGAAAGCTTTGGTTTCCCTATTACAGGTTTTTGATTACGAAAGATATAATGTCGATTTATTATTATTGAAGAATGAGGGTGCTTTTTTGAAATTAATTCCAACAGCGGTAAATATTCTCCCAGCACCAAAAAATATGACTTATTTTGACATGCCTTTTTCGCAAGTCATTAAAGAAAATTTTTTCAGTTTACGATGGAATAATATTCTGCAAAGAGTGAAATTCAAAATAGCTACACAAAAGGGAGAAAACCTTTCCGAGCGAGAACAGTTTGGGTGGGAATCTGTTTCCAAAACATTAGATAGGTTGAAGAAGAACTATGATGTCGCTATTGGCTTTCTAGAAAAGACACCTAATTATTTTATAGTAGATAAAGTGAGTGCCAAAAAAAAAGTGGGTTGGATACAAAATGATTATGATCAATTAGGTCTTAATTCTACTTTTGATGACTATTATTTAAAAAAATTAGATAGAATTGTTTTGAACAGTACTACGACAACAGAAAGTTTTAAAAATATATTTCCAGAGTTTGCTTACAAAACTTTTTGTATTGAAAATATTGTTTCAAAAGCATTGATAAACAAACTAGGTAATGAAAAGATAGATGAAAATCTTCAGGAGCCATTTTTTATCTCAGCAGGAAGACTTACGAAACAAAAAGGTTTTGATTTGGGAATAGAAGCAGCCAAGATTCTTAAATCCAAAAATATTGATTTTCATTGGTATATTATGGGAGTTGGTGAGGAACATCATAATTTGCAAACTTTAATCAGTAATTATGGATTGCAAGAAAATATACACTTGATTGGTACTAGAGAAAATCCATACTCTCTAATCAATAAAGGTTTGTTTTATTTTCATCCTTCCAGATTTGAAGGTAAATCAGTCGTTGTGGATGAGGTTAAAAATCTGTCTAAAACAATTTTGTTAACTAATTTTCCTTCTGCCAAAGATCAAATCAATCATCTACAAAATGGTTTTATTTGTAACCTTGATATTCAAAATATTGCAGACGCATTGGAAATGCTTTTAAGCGATTCTGATTTGCGTACAAGGCTTTCTACAAACTTAGCGGAAGAAAATTGGGGAACGGAAGAAGAAATCGAAAAAATCTATAAATTAATTGAATCATGAAAATAGTAAATTTTATACGTGCAAGATTCAGAAAGTGGGTTAATGAAGAATATTGGATGGAAGATTACTTGAAAATGGGAATGAAGGTTGGCAAAAATTGCGATATTAACCCTGGTTTGATTGTAGATTATTCTCATTGCTGGTTGATAGAATTGGAAGATAATGTCACATTGGCTCCTCAAGTGTATCTATTAGCACACGATGCATCAACAAAAAGAAAACTTAATTATACGAGATTGGGCAAAGTTGTTATAAAAAAAGGTGCCTTTATAGGAGCACGAGCTATAATTATGCCCGGTGTTACCATTGGAGAAAATGCCATTGTAGCTGCAGGAAGTGTTGTTACAAAATCAGTTGAAAGTAATACAGTTGTAGGGGGAAATCCTGCAAAGTTTATTATGAGAACAGAAGAGTTCTTTGATAAAAGTTCAGAAAAGATGAAGGTTTCTAAAGTTTATGATCAGTCTTATACCATACCAGGTGGAATAGATCAGAAAAAAAAAGAACAAATGGTTAAAGAATTGGAACAAACTGCGGGTTATGTTATATAGTTTACTCATCTTTATTATTATTGCCTTTCTTATGGTTTTAGCTGTGGATATAATATTGCAGTTTAATACTTGGCAAAGCAGAATCAAAATTGGAAAATTTCAGAATCAAGCAGATTGGAAAAAAGCAGTTGAAGACAAATCAAGACAATGGTTGAAAAAATCGCCAACAATAAAGCTTACAGATAATGATCGTTTGGTAGTAATCGATATGCTGAAAGGAAACTACAGGAGAGATACTATACAGTATTGGCAAGAAGCAGCTTTGATTCTTGGCTTGTCAGCAAACGACGGAGTTACTGCTGATGCTGATATCAAAAAAGAGATAGAAAATTATATCAAAACCAAAGTGAATCAAAATGGACAATGGTTAAGCCCAATGACTGAAAGTGATGCCGTTATTTTGGGTTATGCATTTATTCAGCTGGAATGGATTGATCACAACTGGCTGAAACCTGCCTATGATGAACTTTGGAAAATGCTCCAGAATCTTACGGGTTCAGACGGAACAGTTTCATACAAAACACATACACAACCATATCGATTTGTAGATACCATAGGTTTTATCTGTCCGTTTCTAATCCATTATGGACAAAAATTTGGTATTCATGAAGCGGTGAATCTTGGGATTAAACAAATTGAAGAATTCAATAAATATGGTATGTTGAAAGACGAGTTTATCCCTTGTCATACCTATGTGGTTGATTCTAAACTTCCGGCAGGACTTTTTGGATGGGGACGCGGTTTAGGATGGTATGCTATAGGTCTAATAGATTCTTGGAGTAGTCTGGACAACAATCATAGTAAGAAAGCAGAGATGGATCAATGGGTTTTAGAATTTGCTAAAGTCTGTATGCATTTTCAAAGAGAAAATGGATCCTGGGGCTGGCTGATTATACAAGAAGGATCGCGGTCTGAGTCATCTGCGACAGCTACTTTAGGGTGGTTTCTCAAGAAGTCATCTGTAATAGAGGAAATCAGCTTTGAGGCAAGAGAAGCTTCCGATAAAGCTGTAAAATATCTGATGTCAGTAACGCGCCGTTCTGGTGCTATAGATTTTGCACAAGGCGACACAAAAGGGATTGGGATTTACTCTACCAATTTTGATATTCTGCCTTTTGCACAGGGTTTCTGTTTAAGAATGTTGAAAGGATAATTATGAAAAGAAAACTACGACTTATTTTTCGCTTGTTGTTGTGGAGTCCAAGATCTATTTTCATTAATCTTTTATGCAAAGGTCAGAGAGGTTTTAATAGTGCAATTATTTGTAAAGGCAAATTTTCTTTTGATGTTCATAAAACTTCACAGATTAATATTGAGCAAGGTAATCTATATCTTAATCAATATATGAGGGTTAAGGAAAGTTTTTTTGGAATGTTGGAAATGAATGAAAACGCAATAATAAATGTGAAAAACAATTTTTCGATTCATACCGGTGGACATATTATAATGTTAAAAGATTCTGTGCTTAATCTAGGCTCTGGATATATCAATCGAAACGTAAGAATACGTTGCTACGAAAGAATTTCTATTGGAGAAAATGTTGCAATTTCAGAAAATGTTACTATTTGGGATAGTGATGCCCATTGTATAGCTGGAGATTACGAAAAAATGACACAGCCAGTTACTATTGGAAATCATGTATGGATTGGAAACAATGTGACCATTCTAAAAGGAGTTACCATTGGAGATGGATCTGTGGTAGCAGCAGGATCGGTAGTAAATAAAAATATCCCGGATTACTGCTTAGTTGGCGGGGTGCCTGCTAAAGTTATCAGAACTAATATTAGTTGGGAATAATGAGTAACGGAAATACGAGAACTAAAAACTCCGTGAGAAATATCTCTTTCGGTCTGGTCGCTCAGGTTATTCAGATGGTTTTAGGATTTGTTTCTAGGACGGTATTTATCAAATATCTGTCTGCAGAATATCTAGGCGTGAGTAGTCTTTTTTCAAATATCTTGATGATGCTTTCCTTAGCAGAACTTGGTATTGCTTCCGCTTTCATTTATGAGCTTTACAAACCTCTGTCAGAAAAGAACCACGAGCAGACTGCGGTTATCCTCCGTTATTTTAGAAAAGCTTATTATACTGTTGGAATATGTGTTTTTGTCACAGGATTACTTCTAATTCCTTTTCTTGATAATATCATCGGGCAAAAACCAGCGACCATAACAGAAGACATCCGTGTGATTTATCTGATGTATATCATTAGTACATCATCATCGTATTTTTTTTCTTATAAGATTTCTATGTTAGATGCGGATCAAAAGATATCTGTATCTACTTTCAACAGCATGAAGTTCTTGATTAGTCAGAATGTGGTGCAGATTTTAGTACTTATTTTCACACATAATTTCCTTATTTATCTCGGCGTACAAATTATTTCACAGTTTCTTTCTAATCTATTTATTTCTAGAATTGTAAACCGAAATTATAGTTACCTTTCTAAATACAAAGAAGTTAAAATAAATCCTGATGTCAAAAAAAATGTTATTAATAATGTTAAAGCTACCTTTTTTACTAAAATAGGAGGCGTTTTGGTAAATGGAACAGATAATATTTTTATAAGCTCCTTCGTAGGATTAGCATTATTAGGCAAATATTCTAATTATGTGATGCTTTTTGGATTGATATCCAGTTTTTTGATGATTATTTTTGCCAATATAAAATCTTCTGTAGCCCATTTCATTATTCACGAAAGCCTTGAGAAGCAGCGTGAAATTTTCCGTACCATCAATTTTCTTAATTTTATTTGTTTCGGACTATCATCATTATTGATTTATTTCTGTATTAATGATTTTATAAGTATTTGGATTGGGGATGGTTTTGTAATGTCATCTTATATACCAATGATGCTGGCAATTAATTTTTTTATGGTTGGTATGCAAAATGGCTTCTGGACATTCAAAGTTTCGTATGGTTATTTTCAACAAGGAAAATATATGGTTTTGGGAACGGCCGCCATTAATCTTGTACTCTCTTATTTTCTAGGAAAAGAGTATGGGATTGCGGGTATTATTACAGCCACAGCTTTTTCAAGATTAGTAACCAATTTTTGGTATGATCCGTTTATTGTTCTTACAAAAGGACTAAAGCAAAATCCACTACGTTATATGTACAGATTTTTCACATATATTCTGGTGTTGATCATTTCTTCTGTTATTGTTTATTTTATATTTAAAATGATAGATGTTGCACTATGGCTACAAATACTTTTGAAAATAATTATAATATCGGTGGTTACAGCTACTGTCGCATTTGTTATATTGGGGCGAAGTGCAGAAGTCAAAAATTCGTTCGTATTCGTAAAAAGAATCCCAGTTCTTAACAAGGTTTTCAGCAAAAAATAATTATGAAATTGCTTTACATCACAAACGGTATAAATGGTGCAGGAGGACTGGAAAGAGTGCTTTCTGTAAAAGCGTCCTACTTTGCAGAAAAATTTGGATATAAAGTGACCATTTTGGTATTGAATAATTCCCATCAAAATCCTTTCTACGAATTCAGTCCGAAAATTAAATTTTGCTCAATTGATATCCACGGACTTTCGGGTTATTTGAAATCGTACCGAAGAGATATTCAGAAACAAATAAATTCTATAAAACCAGATATTATCTCTGTATGTGATGATGGATTAAAAGGATTTTTTCTTCCAACGATTATCAGAACTAAAGCTAAATGGATCTATGAAAGACATGTTTCTAAATTGACAGAACTGAAAGAAGACCTGAGTATAATTAAAAGAATTATTACTAGTGCTAAGTGGACTATGATGGAAATTTTAGCAAAGAAATTTCATCGTTTTGTTGTACTTACTGAGAACAATAAGAAGGAATGGATATCTCTGAAAAATATAGAGGTCATTTCCAATCCATTATCATTTTATCCAACTGAGTCTTCTTCATTGGAAAATAAGACTGTAATTTGTGTAGGCAAAATATCTTATCAAAAAGGACAGGATTTATTAGTCAAAGCCTGGAAAACAGTCCATGAAAGGTATGGAGATTGGCAACTTCATTTATATGGTAAAGAAAATCAAGATATTTTAGATACCAGCAAGCTAAAAAATAATATTCATTACTTTGCTCCGGCAAAAGATATTATGGAAAAGTATTTAGAGAGTTCTATCTATGTTATGTCATCTCGTTTTGAAGGATTTGGGATGGTTTTAGTAGAAGCCATGGCTTGCGGAGTACCTTGTGTTTCATTTGATTGCGACTATGGACCATCCGATATTATTACAGATAATGTTGATGGTTTTATTGTTGAAAAAGAAAATATTAGTGTTTTAGCAGAAAAAATCATGGTATTAATAAATGATTCTGAGCTGCGCCATCGTTTCGGGAAAAATGCTAAAACAAATGTTGAACGGTATAAAACCGAAGCAATTGCAAAGAAATGGGATTTATTATTTAGAAGCCTCTAACCCTATGAAAATCGTTATCAATACGGATCAAATTTATTTGCACGGAGGCATAGAAAAAGTACTTTCTATAAAGGCTAATTATTGGGCAAAATTAGAAAATGTTGAGATCATCTATGTTACGACCGAACAAAAGAATCAGTTATCTTGCTATCCACTAGATGATAGGATTCAAATAATTGACTTAGGTGTTAATTATAATCGAGATAAGTCCTATTTCTCCACTGAAAATATATTAAAAGCTATCAAACATTATCTCCTGCAAAAAAAACTCTTCAAAAAAATAAAACCTAATGTAATAATTTCTCCAAATTTTAATTTTGATCATTTTTGGCTACCATTCATAAAAAATAATGCAAAACTTTTAAAAGAACTTCATGGATCTCGGTTTTATGAAAACGAAGCGCGAAAAGTTTCTTCATTTTTCGGCAAGATTAAATTTAAAATAAATGATTGGATTTATTCAAAATATGATAATGTTATAGTTTTAAATGATGATGAGAAAGAATTTATATATTCAAGTAATGCTGTCGTTATACCAAATCCTATAGAGCCACAAACAATCAGAGCTCAGTTGTATAATACAAAGGTTATAGCAGCCGGGCGTATCTCTCCTGTGAAGGGCTTTGATCATCTTATTAAAGCTTGGTCGATTGTAAATAAAACGTTTCCCCTTTGGGAATTACATATTTATGGTAAGGATTATTTGAAAACAGAAGAAAAATTGAAACAATTGATATTTGATCATCGACTTGAAAATGTAGTCCATTTTATGGGTAGTATTGATAATATTACTGAAAAGATGGCAGAGTATTCTTTATATGCCATGACATCTCAAACAGAATGCTTCCCGATGGTACTTTTAGAAGCTCTTTCTGTGGGATTACCTGTAGTTTCATATAACTGCCCAACCGGACCAAGAAATATCGTAAAAGATAAAATAGATTCATTACTGGTTTCCAATCAAGATATAAATATTTTTGCTGATTCATTAATGATGCTGATGGATAATCTTGCTGAAAGAAAAAAAATGGGAAATTCAGCAAAAAAAAATTATATTAGATTCACTACTGCGGAAGTAATGAAAAAATGGCAATCTTTACTAAATTTATCGGATGTTTGATTTTATTCCCGCCAGTATATATACAACCCTGCAATACAATGTACTGCTGATTATTACTGTTATTATATTGATTCACGCATTTTCATACAATATCCAGGATGAGAAAAGTATACATTTCTTCAATATATTGGGAATCGTTGTAGCATGTTTGTATACAGCCTACATGGGGCAAAGACAAATTGATTACCGTTTTGGTGACACCGTTAATTACAATAAAGCCTATCAATTATTATTAAATGGAAAAGATCTTTTAGTAAATAAAGATTTTTTATTCAACTACATAATGATTTTATGTAGCAAAATAATGTCAGTGCGATCATTTTTCCAATTAGTAGATATATTTTATATAATTCCTTGCATTGTCTTTTCATATAAATATTTTGGAAAATATTGGTTCTTTGCATTTTTTATGTTTTTAGCATCATTTTCTTTTTGGTCGTACGGTGTAAACGGCCTTAGAAATGGTCTTGGAACATCAATGTTTATATTAGGTCTTTGTTTTTATGATAAGAAAGCAGTATTATATTCATTATTTCTTATTTCTTATTTTTTTCACGCATCATTGGTAATCCCAATTGTAGCATTTGTTGTATCCGGATTATACAAAAATCCCAAAATATATATTTATATTTGGCTTATATCAATACCATTATCTCTCGCTGGTGGTGCTTTTTGGACTAATGCATTTGCATCTTTAGGTTTTGCAGAAGACAGAACTCAGGGTTATCTCACGGATGGAGAACAGTTTGCAGAGCAGTTTTCACAAACAGGATTCCGATGGGATTTTTTATTTTACAGTGCATCAGCAGTGTTTGCCGGATGGTACTATATTTTTAAAAAAAATATTACAGAAACTTTTTACATTCATTTATTTGGAGTGTACTGCATTGCTAATGCTTTCTGGGTACTGGTAATTAGTGCCGCATTTAGTAACCGTTTTGCTTATCTATCATGGTTTTTAATGCCAATTATAATTATGTACCCTTTGTTCAAATACAAAATAATATCCGATCAATATAAAATTATAGGAATTGTCATTTCAGCCTACTTCCTATTTACTTACTTTATGAATGTTATCATATATTAATTATGAAGAAAATTACGGTTTTTACACCAACATATAATCGAGCTTATCTGTTGCCAAATCTATATGAGAGCTTATGTAAACAGCAAAATAAGAATTTTGTCTGGCTCATAATAGACGATGGTTCTTCTGATGATACTAAGATGATTGTTGATAAATGGCGTATAAATAATGTAATAGAAATAGAATATTACTTCAAAGAAAATGGCGGTATGCATTCTGCTCATAATGTTGCTTATGATATGATAGAAACCGAATTGAATATATGTATCGATTCAGATGATTATCTCACAGATAATGCGATAGATATTATTATAAATCATTGGAATCAAAACAAAAATGATAAATATGCAGGTATACTGGGCTTGGATATTTATAAAAATGGACAAGTTGTTTCCAACAAAAGCTTTCCAACTGATTTAATTTCTGGCAAATATTATGAGTTGAAGGGCAAGTATGGTTTAGTTGGAGATATAAAGTTTGTCTATAGGACAGAAGTAATCAAAAAGTACCCAAAATATCCTGAATTTGATGGTGAAAGATTCACGCCATTAGGCTATAAATATTTATTAATTGATCAGGATTATGAGATGTTATTTCTGAATGAACCTCTTTGTGTGATAGAATATATGGCAGATGGGTCAACTAAGAATATTAGGAAGCAATATTTTAATAATCCACAAGGGTTTCTATATGAAAGAAAAGTTAGAATGAAATATTCTTTTACACTTAAAGAAAGATTTACAAATGCCATACATTATGTCTCTACAAGCTTAATTCTACGAAAGAAGAATTTTATTTCAGAGAGTTCAAATAAATTTCTAACGATATTAGCAATACCTTTTGGTATAGCTTTGTATTTTTATTTAAAAAAACAATTATGACAGGGCGCGAAAAATTTTCCAGATATAACTTTGTGATCAATTCTTTAGTTTCTTTTTTCAAACTATTTGGGAAAAGAGGGAATACTTTTTTTTTATTGTTTTTTAGAAATACATCTGGAACAATAGGAATTTTATTAAGGTACATTTTTGTGAAAAACATTGCTAGAAAAACCGGCAATAATCTAGCTGTTTATCCTGGCGTATATTTATTCAATCTGCAAAATGTCGAGTTTGGAGATAATGTTAGTATCCATCCGATGTGCTATATTGAGGGCTTAGGTGGAGTCTATATAGGAAATGATGTTTCAGTTGCACATTCATCAACACTTATTTCGACTAATCATTCTTGGGATAATTTAGATTTGCCCATTAAATATAACCCAGCGACGTTTGGTAAAATAGTAATTGAAAATGATGTATGGGTCGGTTGCGGAGTACGAATATTAGCTGGTGTAAAAATATATAAAAGATCCGTTATTGCTGCAGGAGCAGTTGTAAATAAAAGTTTCGAAGAACATTCGTTGATTGGTGGGGTTCCGGCTAAAATTTTGAAAAAAATTTAAAATAAGATGTATTTGTTAAAAAGTTTTTGATACTTAAATATTCTTTATCATTTATAATTCAATTCATCTGTCAAAACTAGAATCAATGCCAAAATTGTTTAGAATTACAACTGTTCCGATATCAATAGAGAAACTGCTTGGTAATCAGCTTACCTATATGAATCAGTTTTATGAGGTTACCGCCATTTCTGCTGATGAAAAAGAATTGACTAGAGTTGGAAAGGAATTGGGTGTCAAAACTCACGCTATTGAGATGACTAGAAAGATAACGCCTCTTCAAGATCTTAAATCGCTTTGGAAAATGTATAATTATTTCAAAAATGAAAAACCGGAAATAGTACATACTCATACACCTAAAGCTGGCTTGATTGGCATGTTAGCTGCAAAAATGGCTGGGATTAAAACAAGATTACATACGGTAGCTGGTCTACCTCTGATGGAAACATCGGGAGCTAAACGTAAATTACTGAACAGTGTAGAAAAGCTTACATACATCTGCGCTACAAAAGTTTATCCCAATTCTCACGGTCTTCGAAATTTTATTATTAATGAAAACTTGTGTCCTGATAGAAAATTAAAAGTGCTTGGTAATGGAAGTACAAACGGTATAGATGTCAATTATTTTGATCCTGAAATTTTTTCCAAAGAAGCAAAGATGATTTTCAGAAAACAACTAGGAATCGATGAAAATGATTTTGTATTTATATTTATTGGAAGAATAGTCGCGGATAAAGGAATCAACGAACTGGTATCAGCCTTTAAAGATATTGCTCAGCATTACAATCAAAGGGACGATTCTTCAAAGATAAAATTATTATTGGTTGGTTCTTTTGAGGAGAATTTAGATCCTTTATTACCTGAAGTTTTGAAAGATATCCAATCTAACAATGATATTGTTTCTGTCGGTTTTCAAAAAGATGTTAGACCTTATTTGGGAATAAGTAATACACTAGCATTCCCAAGTTATAGAGAAGGCTTTCCAAATGTTGTTATGCAAGCTGGCGCAATGGGACTGCCGGCAATAGTTTCAGATATCAACGGCTGCAATGAAATAATTATAGAAAATAAAAATGGAATAATCGTTCCTGCAAAAAATCACTTGATGTTAAAAGACGCAATGATACAAATCATTAAAAATAAAGTTCTATATCAAATAATGAGTGATAATGCAAGATATATGATTGTTGAAAGGTATCAGCAATCACTCATTTGGGAGTCATTGAAAAAAGAATATACATTTTAATATTTTTTTAAAAATGGTGTAAAAATTGTTCAGAGGTATTATTGTTTAAAATAAAATTTTTAAACAATAATTTTATTATTTTATATCTTTGCAAAAAGTATTGGATTATGGGAAAATTTTTACAATTGTTTAAAAAATCAATAATTGCTTTTGGAGTGATTATAGCATCACAAGTTTACTGCCAAGTTGAGGATGGCTTTACTTCTTGGTCTTCCAGAATAAATGGTAATCACACTATAAGTGTAGCTTCTGGCACATGGACTCTCACAAATTCATCCATTAATAAAGGTATTACCGGAACAATTCCCGTGGCTGGAACAGTCGAATTGGCGAAAGTTAATACTTCAGCTTTTCCTGATAAGAGTGGTGGAACATTAACAACACCAGTAATCGCCAAAGGTGGTGCACAAAATATTACTGTTAATCTTTTAAGAAGAACATCTTCCTCTACAGGTTATTACGCACAAGTTGAAGTTTATAAAAGCATTGACGGAATTAATTGGGATTTGTTACAAACACTGACATCAGACTCTAATGTATCCACACCATTTATAATTCCAGTTAATGATTATAGTGATAACTTGAGATTTAGAATAGGATCTGTGAGTAGATTGAATAGCAGCATTATTGATATTGTAAAAGTAAATCATTCCTTTATCTTAGAATCTGACAACGCAGCAGTTTGTAAAGACGGTCCTGTTGTTTTGTCTGCTCAAAGTTCGGCACCTTTTAATTACACTTGGACAAGTACTACAGGGGGGAATCTAGTCCAAACGACAGGAGCTTCTGTTACTGCTAATCCAAGTCAGGCAGCAACTTATACTGCAACAGGAACTTACACTACTGCATTTGGTACAGTAACTGATACCCAAACTATAAGTGTGGGTATGAAAACAGCTCCTACAGCCACACTTACTGGAGGTGGAACAATTGAGACAGAACCAGGATCTGTAAATCTTCAAGTAGCGCTAACGGGTACTGCACCTTGGAGCATCACATATACTGCTAATGGATCAAATCCTCAAACTATTACTGGAATAACAAACTCTCCTTATATTTTAGCAGTTTCGCCGGAAACGAATACTAATTATACAATTAGTAATATTGCAGATGCTGTATGTGATGCAGGAACAGCTGTAGGCACAGCGTCTGTATTGGTTAATAAAACAGTTTGGAGGGAAAATGCTGGTATTACTGGTTGGTCTAATGGAATTCCAAATGTTAATCTTAATACTTATATTTTTGAACCTTATGTTACGGCAACCCAAGGATCGTTTGTAGCAAAAGATTTGACAATAGACAACAATGGATTATTGACGGTAAGTGCAAATACTGTAATCACTGCGAATCAATATATCAATAATATCAGTGGTGATAATTTTATAGTTGAAAGTGATGGAAACTTAATGCAAAGTTCTGAAGCTTCGAACATTGGTAATACTACTGTAAAACGTGTTTCAAATCTAGCGAAAATGCATTACACTTTCTGGAGTTCGCCTGTTGCAAACCAAAATCTATATTCATTCTCAGACGGTGGACTTGTTGGAGGAACACCTAAGAATAGGATCTATGTGTACAATGAGTCTAACGATTACTTCGTAACGACAGGTCTTAATGATGCTTATACTTTCAGAGCTGGGCAAGGTTATGCTATTAGAGGTAAAGACAGTTACAATGCGGACTTTAATAGTCCAGCACCTTACACATTTACTTTTACAGGTTCGCCAAATAATGGAAATCTTTCATATCAATATTTGAAATGGACAGATGCAGATCATGGATTCAATTTAGTGGGTAATCCTTATCCATCCAATTTAGATTTTGATGCTTTGTATGATACTAACAGTTCGCTGATTTATGGAACGGCATTCTTTTGGACAAATCAGCAATACATTCCGGGGCAACAAGGTTCTGATTATGCAGGTTCTAATTATGCAATCTACAACAGAAGTGGAGGTGTACCATCAACTTTCCAGGATGGAGTATCTTCACCTACACCAACTCAGTATATAAAAGTTGGTCAAGGATTTTTAGTACAGAGTATGGCAGGTTCTAACAATCAACCATTACAGTTTAATAACTCAATGAGAAGTTACAGTCCGTCAAGTATTTTCTTCAATAAAGGAGAAAGTCAAAAATCTTCTAAAGATAGATTCTGGTTAAATCTGAAATCACCATCGAACATTAATAATACAATCTTGTTATCTTATATCCCAGGAGCAACAGATGGTTATGAGAAATTATATGATGCGGATCTTTTAGTTGTTGGATCGGATGCATTCTATTCTATTAATGGAGCTTCTAAGTTAGCTATCCAAGGAAGAAAATATCCTTTGAATACAAATGATGTGGTAACTCTTGGAACTAAATATTATGAAACAGGAGATTACTCAATCATTTTGGGAGAGAAAGAAGGTTTATTCAACAGTGATCAGGTTATTTATTTGAAAGATAAAAAATTGAATAAAGTTATTAATTTAACAGAAGAAGGTTTCTATAAATTTGCTGCTAGCAAAGGTTTAGATGAAACAAGATTTGAAGTGATTTACCAAGATTTGTCATCTTTTGAAACAGCTAATAAAAATGCTGGAACAGTTAATGTGATAAAAGATGAATCTGAATTGATAGTAATTGATACAAGAGATAATATTAAAAACGTAGATGTTTTCGATGCTTCAGGAAAATTGATTACTTCACTTTCTGGAAATAACACTAAAGAAATCAAACTAAGTACAGTTGGATTCGTGAAAGGTGTTTATATCTTGAAGATTACTTCTGAAAAAGGTATTACAACTAAGAAAGTTATCTTATAACAAATCATTAAATTATAATTAAAGCCAATCTGAAAAGATTGGCTTTTTATTTTGATAAGAAAAGCTCTTTATTTTTAAATATTTTATTTCAAGTTAATTTTCATTAATACTTCTTTTAACGATTTCTAAAGCCAATTTCTTCTAATGGCACAAGGTTTGTAAAATTTAAAAAAGATAATTATTAATGAAAAAATTTAACAATATGAAAAAATTATTATTAGGAGCATTTGTGGCCGGAGCAGGATTGTTATCAACAGCTAATGCACAAATACAGGAAGGAAACTGGATGGTTGGTAGTAGCTTAGTTACAAGTAATTTCGGATTGAATACTGGCGCAGGTTACGACTTCTCTATTCAGCCAAAAGCAGCTTATTTTATTAAGGATAATGTAGCACTTGGGGGTTATGTGAATTTAGGATTTGCAAAGCCTGGTAAAGGAGAAGCTACACAATTCAATTATGCTGTTGGCGCTTTAGGAAGATATTTCTTATCTCCAAATGAGCAAGGTGTTGACAATCTATTGAATCACGGACGTTGGTTCTTCGAAGGTAATGTAGGGATTGGAGGAACCTCTGTAGAAAACGGAATTTCGACTAATGGCCTTGATTTCGGAGTTGGACCTGGATATTCTTACTTTATTACACCAAACATAGGCGTAGAAGGATTAGTGAAATACAATGGGGTTACAGGTTTTGGTAATGAAGGCTTGACTTCCAAAATTACTTTCAATGTTGGTTTCAGTATTTATTTGCCTTCCGGTCAAGCGAAAAGAATTGCCAACGAAGCAAAATAAAAACTTATCTTTATAAAATATATCAAACCGGCTTTTGTCGGTTTTTTGTCTTAAATTAGTAGTCGTTATGGAATATTTTCACACCGTTTATGCCGTTTTACAAAGATGGTATATCAGTTTCGCAGAACTCACACCTAGGTTGATTGTCGGGATTTTAGTTTTTCTATTCTTCCTGATGACAAGCACATATCTCAGTAGATGGTCAGTTAAACTGTTTCACAAATTTTTTCCAAAAACAAAGAATGAGTCTGTAGTCACTCTCATATCGATATTCAAATTTCTGATTATTCTGATGGGAACTTTTATCGCATTAGAAATAATGGGATTCAGCGGATTTTTTATGAAATTCCTCGGAAGTTTAGGAGTAGCGGGGGTGATTGCTGGGGTTGCTTTGAAAGACTTAGTATCAAGTATTTTCTCAGGAATGTTGGTAAGTGTTGATAAGGCTTTTAAAATAGGAGATTATGTAACGATTGGAGGTAATTCCGGAACAGTACAGGATATTGGATTATTGACAACCAAATTGATTACCGATGATGGTAAAAAAGTTTATATTCCAAATCAGGTGATTTTTAATTCGCCATTTTTCAATATTACAGCATCGCCGCAGCGCAGAATTATATTTAATCTGGAAATTCCTGTTGGCGAAGATATTGATAAAGCTAAAAATGTAATTTTACAAACAATCAAAACATTGGAACACGTTGATAAAGCTGATACAACGGATGTTCTTTTAACAGATGTCAAACAAGGCGTGTTCACATTGCAGGTCAAATTCTGGCTGGAAATTGGAAGTGATTTTGGGAAACTAAAAAGCATTGCCATCATCAAAATCAATGAATCCTTGATGAAAGAAGGTATAAATCTAGTAACGCCAACGAGCATTAATATTACTAATACAACAGCATAAAATGAAACTCAGGAATTACTTCTTGAGTTTTTTGTTTTTATTAAAATTAATAGAATCTTTCTTTTTATGAATTGTTGCAACAGAATCATCAACGGCAATATATTCTCCCATTATAAAATCTTCATTTTTTGGTATTGTGTCCTCTTCTATAATATCGACAAGTCCAGTTGTTGCTATGCAATTTTCTTTTTCCGGCTTCGAACAACCTGTTAGGAATAAGATTAATGATAGTAATCCTAGTGATAATCTACTATTTTGAAAACTTAAAGGAACATAACGAAAAAGCTTTTCTTTAATCTTTACCGATTTTGAGTCATTAATATTCAATTGATGATTATAGAATCTTCCACAAATACTGTCATCAGATTTTTTTTCGATGAGTTGTTGGATTTCTTGAGGTTTCTTTTCAGTGAAATCTATCACACATTTGCTACAAATAGAACAGAATCTGCCTTGGTCTTCTGGAGACATTTCGTTCCAGTTTTCAGAACAAGGATTGGGAATAGAAATTTTTTTCATCAATTGATTTTAAAACAAAGCATTAAAAAACCGTTCCAAAAATGAAACGGATTTTATATTTATTTTAAAATTTTAGTCTTAAGCTAAAACTTCTTTTACTTTGTTCGCAGCTTCTTCCAAAGTGATTGCAGAGTGGATTGGCAATCCAGCTTCGTCAATCAGTTTTTTAGCTTCTACAGCGTTGGTTCCTTGTAATCTTACGATTAATGGAACAGGAAGGCTTCCCATAGCGTTGTAAGCATCAACAACACCCTGAGCAACTCTGTCACATCTTACGATTCCTCCAAAGATGTTGATTAAGATAGCTTTTACGTTTGGGTCTCTCAGGATAATTCCGAAAGCAGTCTGTACTCTTTGTGCATCAGCCGTTCCACCAACGTCCAGGAAGTTTGCAGGGTTACCACCAGACAATTTGATGATATCCATAGTTGCCATTGCAAGACCAGCACCGTTTACCATACAAGCAACGTTTCCGTCCAACTTCACGAAGTTAAGACCAGCTTCACCAGCTTCAACATCCAATGGATCTTCTTCTCTTGTATCTCTTAACTCAGCAAGATCTTTGTGACGGAACAATGCGTTACCATCCAAAGTTACTTTAGCATCTACAGCGATAATTTTGTTGTCAGAAGTTTTCAAAACCGGGTTGATTTCGAAAAGAGAGGCATCAATTCCTACGTATGCGTTGTATAATGAAGTGATGAATTTTGTGAATTCTTTAAAAGCGTTACCTTCCAATCCAAGACCGAAAGCAATTTTTCTAGCTTGGAAACCTTGTAGTCCGTAAGCTGGGTCAATCACTTCTTTGTGAATCAAATGAGGCGTTACTTCAGCAACGTGCTCAATATCCATTCCACCTTCAGTAGAATAAACGATAGTGTTTTTTCCCAAAGCTCTGTCCAAAAGGATAGAAACATAAAATTCTTTAGTTTCAGTTTCTCCTGGATAATATACGTCTTCAGCTACCAAAACAGAGTTTACTTTTTTACCTTCAGCAGAAGTCTGCGGAGTGATTAGCTGCATTCCAATGATGTTTCCAGCGTTTTCCTTAAGTTTGTCCATATTCGGAGAAAACTTAACACCTCCACCTTTTCCACGTCCACCAGCGTGGATTTGAGCTTTTACAACCCAACCTTGTGCACCGGTTTCAGCAGTTAATTTTTCAGCGGCAGCAACTGCCTCATCTACGTTGTTTGCAACAAAACCACGTTGGATGTTAACCCCGTATTTTGCTAAAATCTCTTTTGATTGATACTCGTGAAGATTCATAATATATTAATGATTAATTTTTAAATTTTATAAGACGCACAAATTTAAGAAAAAGTGACGAATTACTTGATATAAATGTCTGATTGAAATCAGTTTTCAAAATAATCTGGGTGTGTCCCTCGCCAGCGCTTTTTCCAGCCGCTCGGGTCGCTACGTTCGCTGCAATTCCTCATTCCGAGGCTTGCCCAAAGCTTATTGCGGGATTTCCGCTATCATCGCTCACATGTTAGAATTTCGTCTTGGCAAAATACCAAATCAGCATTCCCCAAGAGATGATCATAAACAAACCTCCAAGTGGTGTGATTGGCCCCAAAAATTTCAAATTTATGCCCCAATAATCCTGAAAACTCAAGAAGTAAATACTTACTGAAAACAAAAATGTACCAGCAATCATCAAAATCGAAATCCACTTTTCAGATGAGGTTTCAAATTTCAAAATATAACCGACAATCAACAAAAAGAAAGCCGCATACATCTGATAACGAACGCCTGTTTCAAAGCTTTCCAGTCTTTCGATTGAGAGTATTTTCTTGAAAGCGTGTGCGCCGAATGCACCAAGAATTACGGACAATAAACCGTAGATTCCGCCGATGATTAGAGTAAGGTTTTTCATAAATTATTAATCTTCTTTTATTATTGGAAATTCATTTTTATAGGAAGTCCATATCGAGATAAAATTGGTTTGCCTCTGTAGCTGCTTGGTTCGTATTTTTTATTCATTTCATACAAACTTAAAGCACTGAAATAAGCAAATTCTTCATTATTAGTTTCAGTTGGTCTTACTTTCTTTATAAATCCATCTTCATCCAGTATGAAAGTAATTTTAACCGATAAAGTAATTTCATCTGAATCAGAAAAATCACTGGTATCAAAATTTTCAACAAGATCTTTTCGGATTTTTTGAATATTCTCAACTCTTTTCACAAACTCAATTTCTTCATTTTTAGTAATTCCAATAAATTCAAAATTTGTGTAAAAAGGATTTTTTTTAGCTGATTCTATACTTAGAGTTTCTACAGGATCATCTTTTAAGTAGAGAATAGTTCTTCCAATAAGTGGATTTTCTTCATTGATTTTATCAAGCAAAATTTTTAATTTTTCGAGTTTTAATTTTATGAAAGGGTCTATTTCGTCACTATACTTTCTATAATCATTTTTACGAGACATATCTAAAGCTGTATTCTCCGTATCATTGAGTTTTTTATTTTTCAAACCCTTATATTTCTCTAAGTATTTTTTGCTTAATTCAGAATTTTTTTGCTTAAATTCAGAATAAATTTTGTTCATTTCTTGTTTGATTGATGTTTTTTCTTTTTGTGCAAAAGAAAAAACACATAATAAAATCAGTACAAACAATGTTGTTTTTTTCATTTTTACAATTCTCCTTTTTGATTTAAAATAATAATTCTTCCAACCAGCGTAACGATTCCTAAGATGATAAAAAGCCAAGCAAATCTTTTGGAACTAGCAAAACCTTGATTTTTTGTAAACTTTAGAAATATTCCAAAAACCAGCATAAAAGCTGAAAGTGCAATTCCAAACATAATTTTATTTATTTCTCAATTTTTCCAATTCCGAAATCACCTCGTGATGACTCACCGTTTTGTCTTTGAAATAAGTCACAAAATGCTGTTTTTCTTCTTCCGTTGCACCAAACTGATTCAAGATATTGAAGAGGTGCATTTTCATATGACCTTTCTGGATTCCCGTCGTCACCAAAGAACGAAGCGCGCCAAAATTCTGCGCCAATCCGGAAACAGCCAAAATACTCATCAATTCCTGAGCAGATGGTTTTCCAAGTAGTGCCAAAGAGAATTTTACCAACGGATGAAGATTCGTCAATCCACCAACTACACCAACAGAAATCGGCAAGTCAATCCAAAATCTGAAAATCCCTTTGTCCGTTGTGCAGTGCGTTAGCGAAGAATATTTTCCGTTTCTTGCAGCATAGGCGTGCGCACAAGCCTCAGTTGCACGGAAATCATTTCCTGTTGCGATAACCACAGCATCAACACCATTCATAATTCCTTTGTTGTGAGTTGTCGCTCTGTAAGGTTCAATCTCTGCAATCGTCACCGCACGTTTGAATTTCCACGCAAATTCCTCATTGGAAATCCCGCTGTCGTCTTTCAAATCCTCAATTTTGCAGGAAACTTCGGCTCTCACGATGCAATCTGGCGTGTAATTGGAAAGGATATTCATCACAATCTGTAAAGAGTCTTTTTCTTCCTGAGAGAAACTTTCTTCCTTGGCAACTTCTTCCTTCAAAGTCTTCCCGAATTGTTCCAAGCAAGAATTAATGAAATTTGCGCCCATAGAATCTACGGTGTCAAAACTCGCTTTCAGCTGGAAATAATCTTCCAATTCCGAAGTTTTATCGATAAGTTTGATATTCAGGATTCCGCCACCACGGTTGCGCATATTTTTGGTAATATCTTCCGTTGCTTCCAGTAATTTTTTCTTCAGTTTAAAATTGAAAAAATGCAACAATTTATGAGCCTCGGTTTTGAAGATAAAATGCGTGTGACCTAGTTTTTCTGTATTAATAATTGTTGTTTTGAAACCACCTTTGTCAATCCAGAATTTGGCTGCTTTGGAAGCTGCTGCTACCACCGAACTTTCTTCAACTGCCATTGGGAGTGCTAGTAATTTTCCGTCAATCAGAAAATTTGGAGCAATTCCGTAAGGCATATAAAAATTGGAAATTGTGTTTTCAGAAAACTCGTCGTGCATTTTTTGCAGATTAGAATCATTGTTCCAATATTGCTGTAGAATCAGCTCGTAACTTCTGTCGTTGCTTAGATATTCGCTGATTAGCCAATCGATTTTTCTTTGTTTGGAAAGTTTTGAAAATCCTTCAACAGGTTGATGGTTCATAGGAAAATTTTATGTTTGTAAAGATAAGGATTTTGGGAGATTGTGATGGGATTGGTTTTATATAATTCGCAATTTTATAAACACGATTTCGTTTAATTTAAAAATAACTAATGAAACGATACCTCAAAATAATTAAATATACAGCTATAGGAATTTTAGGAGTATTTACAATTCTAGTTTTATCCATTTTTATTTTCTATAAATTTTTCTATTACAGTGAATTGAATTCAATTAAAAAAAATCTTCAAAAAAATGATAAAGTAGAAATCATAAAAATATGGGGAAATGAAGATGTAACGTTTGAAGATGTGAGTGTAGTTTTAAAAGTGAAAAATAAAGGGATATTATCAATCTACGGGATAAGCAAAGACGTTAATAATTTTCCGGAAAGTGTTTACATAACAGAAATTGGAAAATTCTCATTTGTTAATTTTAGTTGCCAAAATGCAATGAGTTGGAATTTGAATGTTGGAACAGAATCAGATTTCGGAAAGAAAACAGGGATTATATTTAATAATGTCGATGACGTAATTAATCATTATGATGACATTAATAAATATGTGGAATCTTTTAAAATTTTTCCTGAATATAATTATCTAAAATCAAGTGGAAATCCTGAAAGCATTCTTTTTATAAATAGAGGTGATAATATGAATTATGAGAATTTAAAAAAATATTATAATTCTGAATGTATTGCCGATTTGCAAAATGAGATAAATAAAATAGGGATTACTAAACCGTGTAGGTAGTATGAGATTGAATTTAATAAAAACAAACTTTCTGTTAGTAACTTAATTCAAAATATCTATCAATATTTTCCTCAAATGGTTTTATTTTTGACATTCATTTAGAATAAAATTCTTCTAAATAAAATTCCCAAAATATGAACTTCGACCGCACAAAAGAAAAACTTGAAATACTTGCCGATGCTGCTAAGTACGACGTTTCGTGCTCTTCAAGCGGTGGGAAAAGAAAAAATAACGGTGGTTTGGGCGACAGTTCAGCAAGCGGAATTTGTCATACTTATACAGAAGACGGACGTTGTGTTTCGCTTCTCAAAATTCTTTTGACCAATCATTGCATTTACGACTGCATCTATTGCGTTTCCAGAAAATCGAATGACATCAAGCGCGCCGCCTTCACGGTGGAAGAAGTTGTGGATTTGACCATCAGTTTTTACAGGCGAAATTATATAGAAGGTTTGTTTCTAAGTTCCGGAATTTTCAAAGATGCGGATACGACGATGGAACGTTTGGTTCGGGTGGCAAAAAAACTGAGAAACGAACATAATTTCAACGGTTACATTCACCTCAAATCGATTCCGGGAGCGAGTGATATTTTGATGCAGGAAGCCGCTCTTTACGCTGACCGACTTTCCGTAAACCTAGAAATTCCGACAGAATCTGGACTGAAATTATTGGCGCCTGATAAAAATCGTGAAGATATGCTTCAGCCGATGCGAATCGTCCAAAAAGGAATTCAGCAATATAAAGACGAAAAGAAAATTATCAAAAGTGTTCCGAAATTCGCTCCAGCAGGACAATCCACGCAAATGATTGTTGGCGCAACCAACGAAAACGATTTGCAAATCATCAAAGTTGCTGACCATTTCTACAAAAATTATGGAATGAAACGTGTCTATTACTCGGGTTATATTCCTGTGACATCGGACAATCGTTTGCCGGCAATTACGGCGGAAGTTCCTGTTTTGAGGGAAAATCGTTTGTATCAATCGGATTGGCTGATGCGTTTTTATGGTTTTAAAGCTGATGAAATTCTGGATTTCAATATGCCATTTTTAGATTTGGAAGTTGACCCGAAGCTGAGTTGGGCTTTGCGTCATCTCGACCAATTTCCTGTTAATCTTCAAACAGCTGATTATAAAATGATTCTCAGAATTCCTGGAATTGGCGTGAAAACAGCGCAGAAAATTGTGAGTGCAAGACAGTTTCAAGTTTTGAGTATTGACCACCTTAAAAAACTCGGCGCAGCTGTCAATCGAGCGAAATATTTTATCGATTTCACTTACGGAAATCCATTTTTGAAACATTTAACAGATTTGAATTTGAGAAAATTAATCATCGGTGGAAGTCAGTCCAAATTCCAAAATCAGTTTTCTCAGCAGTTGACTCTGTTTTAATTTTCCAAATATTCTGTTGCAAATTTTATCCAATCTTCAACGCTTTCATCAAGATAAACATCCGGCTGAACCCCGATATTGTCAATAGGATAATTCGGCAACCTGAAAGATTTGTAAGTCGGCATCAAAAGTTTATAATTGTCACATCCGTATTCAAAGAACATCGCATTAGCATAATCCAAAACTCCTGAAGACGGGATTCCTATAAGTTTTACTTTCTTACTTTGTTTCGCATTTAAAAGAAAATTTTCGGCGGCACTTCCTGTATGATTATTAGCTAAAACAACAATCTGAGAAGGACTTTTAACGGCAGGAGAAACCGAACTGATATTGACTTTGTTCTCATTATAATTAACATATTTCCCAGGATTGGCTTTTAGCAATTTTAGTCTGCTATTGATATCGTTGATTTCGTCTTTATTCTTTATGCTGTCTTTTTGAACTCCGAGTAAATAATTTTCCATTGTTTTAATTAAAGTCGGAGAAGCCAAGTATTCTGCTCCAACATTTCGCGCAGGATTGGTTACCAGATAAGGCAGGATTTTTTGATAAGCATTATCTGTTCCGCCGCCGTTGTCTCTCACATCAATGATTAGAAATTCCGAATTTTCCAATAAAGTTTTATTCTTTTCAATCAGTTTTTCAATAGTATTTACAAACATATAACTGAAATACTGCATTTTGATTATGGTGGTTTTGGGAGTCAGTTTTTTGATGTAAAAACCATTGATTTCATTTATTTTGTCCTCAATTTCGTTTTCATTCAAATTTGATTGAGGAAAACTTTTTGTAAATGCAGATTTGATATCATCAAAATACAAAAGACTATTATCTACCATTTTGTAAGTCCCTTTTTGCGAGGAATGGTCTTGCATATAATATTCATAAGTTCCGTCAGCAAACAATCGGAATTTCACTTCGTTTGGTTTCCAAAATTTTGGGTTCGCTTTTATGATAAAACCGACATATTCTTTTTCGTTTAGCTTTTTGATTCCAATCTCATAACTGTCATCTTTCCAAATTCCTTCGAAACTGCTTTTCTGATTTTGAACTTCCTTTCTGAATTTTTCAAGATTAATTTTAAGAGGTTTCGATACATTTTTTGAGGAAACATTATTAGCAATTTGTGGTGTTGAATTTTCATTTGGAAGAACCCAAATGTGTCTGTCTTTGAAGAATCCAGTATAGTTTTTCAGTATTTCCAGACAATCATCGTCAGATTTAGCTTCAGCAGACGCTTTTAGTGCATTTTCTTTTACATTATTGTACAATAATTTGTCTTTAGTTTTAATATCAAAGCCTGGATATTCAATTTCAATCTTTGAAATTATTTTTTGCAAAGTCTCATTACAACTGCATTTAGTTTGTGCATTAGCGAAACCGAAAAATAAAAAAAGCGGGAGAAATAAAAAGACTTTGGTTTTCATTGATAAAATTTTCAGCAAAAGAAATCATTTCTGAGTTTCAAAAATTGTAAAAATCATTCAATTTTAATCTTTGTTGTAAATCCAAGTCAAATCTTTTTGATTCACAGATATTTTCTCTGCTAATTTTTTGGGCGAAAATCCTGAAAAAATTTTGAAATCTTTGATGAAGTGCGCTTGGTCATAAAACTGATTCTGATAAGCGACCGTTGTCAAAGAATTGTTGGGTTGAGAAAGGTCACTCAGAACATTTCGGAATCGTAATGTTTTAAGGTAAGATTTTGGATTTTGTCCCAGATTATTTTTGAAAAGTCGGAACAAAGTTGCATCACTGATTTTAAGACTTTTGGAAAGTTCATCGATACTAATCATATTGTTTTGATTAATGAGCATCAAGACTTCTTTCATTTTTTCAGAAATAGAATCATTTAATTTTTTAAGAAGCAGAATTTCCAGTTCTTCCGCTCGTTTTGAGAAATCAGTTATTTCGAATATTTTTTCTAAAACATTTTTATCCGAAGAGAATATTTCATCAAAAACAGAATCAGAAAACATCAACTCGTCGTAAGATTCTTTGGTGAAAGCTCTCAACGCAGAAGGTTGAAAAATGATACAAATCTGACTAAGCGAAGAATCAATTTTAACCTGAAAAGGCTTTTTGTGAAATCCATAAAACCGACTTGTAAAAGCACTTCCGACGTTCACTTCACACAAATTGTTTTGATTGTTATAAGAAATTTTATTTTCCTTATAAATGGCGAGACAAAGATTGCTGTTGGGAAAAGTCGTATAAGTTAAAAAATCGTGATTCGTTTTTTCGAAGAACAGAAAATATTGAACATAGTTTTTCAGAATCTCATTTTTTGGCTTTATGATTACTGAATTCATTGTATGATTTCTGTTTTTTAAAATATATTCTGTCGTAAATTTGGAAAACTGTTCCAGAATGTAAATTTAATAAACTTTTGTTTCTGATAAAGCTTTGGAAAGACTTTTGAGTTAATAAAACTTAGAAAAATCAAAAATGACAACCCTTCTCTATGATGGAACTTTCGACGGACTTTTAACTGCGATATTCGAAGTTTTCGAATACCGTTATAAAGACGTGGAAATCAAAAACAGAGAAAATTTCCAGCAGGAAAATATGTTTGCAGAGATTCACGAGGTTGTAACTCAAACCGAAAAATCTGAAAAAGTTCTCAATAAATTAGAACAAAACATCGGCAAATCAGGAATCAATCAATTAATCAAAGTCTATCTTTCCGAGGATTCAGAATTAGAACAACTTATTTTTTCTGCAGTAAAACAATCCATCAAACATCCAAACGACAATATTCTCCAAAATTTCGCCAACGATGACATTCTGAAAATCTCAAAAATCTGCAAATCCGTCAGTCGAGAACGACACAGAATGACAGCTTTCGTAAGATTCGAGAAAATGCAGGATGATATTTATTTCGCAAAGATTGACCCAGATTTCAATGTCTTACCTTTGATTCGAAAACATTTCAAAGACCGATACGCAGACCAGAAATGGATGATTTATGATTTGCGCAGACATTACGGATTGTTCTACGATTTGGAAGACTGCGAATTCTTTTATCCCGATGAAAAATTGAATCTCAATCAATACAAAGAAAAATTCCACGACGAAGAGAAGAAATATCAAACGCTCTGGCAAAGCTATTTTACCAAAACGAATATCAAAGAACGCAAAAATACAAAGCTCCACATTCAGCACGTTCCGAAACGTTATTGGAAATATTTGACCGAGAAATACAATTCTTAACTTACATCAATGTGAGGGAAATCTGACCAGTCTAAATTTGCACTATAATTAATCAACAAAATATTAAAATTATGGCAACTAAATGGTTATTAGACCCAACTCATAGCGAAATCACTTTCAAAGTAAAACACTTGATGATTTCCAACGTAAAAGGAGAATTCACAACGTTTAATGCAGAGATCGATGCAGAAGATGATACATTCGCAAACGCAAAAGTTTCAGCTTTCATCGATACCGATTCTATCTTCACAAACAATACAGACAGAGACAATCACCTGAAATCTGCAGATTTCTTCAACGCAGAAGCTAACCCGAAAATCACTTTCGAAGCTTCCACTTTGAATGGTGATGTTACAGGAAACCTAACATTGAACGGGATTACAAAAGAAATCACTTTGGACGTTGACTTCGGAGGAATCAATTCTGACCCTTGGGGAAATACAAAAGCAGGTTTCTCTTTCGAAGGAAAAATCAAAAGAAGCGACTTCGGTTTGACTTGGAACGCAGCTTTGGAAACAGGCGGTGTAATGGTAAGCGAAGAAGTTAAAATTGCAGGCGAACTGCAGTTTGTAAAACAATAAAAGAATACAATAGTATTTATAGTTTGAGTTTTTTAAAGTATAAACAGAGTTCGCTTTGTTTATACTTTTTTTGATTTTGGGAATAATTATTTGACTACGTCGAACCACTTTGTTAGGTTTGGGCAGCTTTATCCGCCTGTAGTTTATCCTGAGCTTGTCGAAGGGCTCCCAATCTTTTCACTCCACTACGTTGCGTAAAAAGGATTTCCGCTCAAGTCGGGCTGCAGATTCAGCATAAAAACAACATTTGCCAAAAAAATCGGAGATTTAAAAACTTAATTGTCCTTATGTGACTTTTGTGGTTTAAAACAATCAACTTAAGTGTGAAAAGAAAAGCTCAATCAGCCAAATCTGCGAGAAAATAAAATACTTTTTACATTAATACATTTTACTTTTTACAAAAAAAATATGAACCTCAACGACCTTTCAAAAATATCTGATAACCTCCGAACCACAGAAAAAATGCCGGTTCTGTTTTTAGGACACGGTTCTCCGATGAACGCTATCGAAGAGAATGTTTTTGTTCAGGGATTCAGGAATATCAGCAAAGAAATCCCGAAGCCAAATGCAATCATTTGTATTTCTGCGCATTGGTTTACCAATGGAACTTTTGTCACGGCGATGGATATGCCGAAAACGATTCACGATTTTTACGGTTTCCCAAAAGAATTGTTTGATGTTCAATATCCCGCAAAAGGAAATCCGGAACTTGCTAAAGAAACTGCTGGTTTACTAACTCCGGTTTTGGTGGAAGAAGACCACAATTGGGGATTGGACCACGGCGCTTGGTCGGTATTGCGACATCTTTATCCGGATGCAGATATTCCGGTTATCCAGTTGAGTATCGATTATACAAAACCACCACAATATCACTTTGATTTGGCAAAAAAATTATCCAGACTTCGTGAGAAAGGAATCTTGATTATCGGAAGCGGAAACATTGTCCATAATCTCCGATTGATTGACTGGAAAAATATTGATACTGTTGGAGCAGGCTGGGATTGGGCGATAGAAGCTAGAGAGAAAACCAACAGCTGGCTTCTGGATGGCGATTTCCAAAAACTCATTGATTATCAAAAACAAGGTTCGTTTTTGCAATATGCGGTTCCGACACCAGACCATTTTCTGCCAATGATTTATAATCTCGGACTGAAAGAAAAATCGGAAGAATTATCATTATTCAATGACTCGCTAATTGGTGGCTCACTGAGTATGACATCTATAAGAATTGGTTAATTTCGAAATAACTTCCTTTTATAACTAAAAAATTAGTAATATTGTTTTAATGAAAAAAATATTACTTTTTTGCTTTTACTTTAGTTTTGTCTGTTGTTGCTTTGCCCAGATTATCTCAGGGAAAATACAAACTGAAAACGGAAATCTGATTTCAAATGTCAATGTTTATCTTGACGGAACTAAAGTTTCAACACTTTCTACAAATGACGGAAGTTTTCAGTTGGATGTTCGGGGACAGAAAAGCGGAAATTTGATTTTCCAGAAAGAAAGTTACGAAACCAGTATTTTCCCATTAAATCAAGCGATTGGAAAATCAGTCAAAGTGATTATTAATCCGATTAAAGAGATTGAGGAAGTTGTCATCATTCCTTCTACAGAGCAAGCTTACAAAGACTTTATCAATTACTTTTTGGATAAATTTATTGGGTTTGATAGGGACGGCGTTACTATAAAAAATCAAAGAACGCTTAAGTTTTCATATGATAAAAAGAATCAGTTTCTGAAAGTGAAAGCGCCACAGACCTTGATTATTGAAAATAAAAAGCTGGGTTATAGTATTCAATATAATCTCATCAATTTTGAAGCGGATTTTAAAAACAAAACCAATAGTTATTTAGGAACGTCGTTTTTCAAAGAAACAAATAGTAAGAAAAATGTTGTTCTCAATCGGATGAATGCTTACCAAGGCAGTCTGATGCATTTTTTCAGGAGTCTTTATAACAATGAATTAGAAAAAGAAAGTTTCATTGTCAATCACGCCAAACGAATCCCGAATCCAAAATACCCAACTGAAGCCGAATTGCAGAAGCTGGAAGATTATTTTAGTTTTGTGCGACTACAGAAAGTGATGAATGTAAATCTATCGCCGGAGTTGGAAGAAATCTCACAGCGAAAAAATAAAAATTCTCCATTCATCTTAGCCATTCTGAAGACAAAAATTAAAGAATCTGATTTCACGAAACGTAAAGATGGCAGACTTTTCCTTGATTTTGATGACTTATTAATGGTCAATTATCAGAAATATTATTACGAAATCAAGAAAGGCGAATTTGTAAAATCTGAGATTGCGGTTTCTCAATCATCAATAATGCATCCTGAAGCTATGGAATTTGAAATTTTTCCGGAAGGCATCTGTTCGGAACCAGACTTGCTGATTCTGGAAGAAAGTTTTTCTCAACAAAACATTTCGAAGATGCTCCCACTGGATTATACTTTTGGGAATTGATTGATAACGCAAAGGCGCAAAAACTGAATCCATTATAATGTTTTTAAGTCGCAAAACATAATACGAAAATTAATTCTTGGCGACTTAAAGCAGAATGAGAAAAGAACAATTTTGCGTCTTTGCGATAAAATTTATAGTTCTTTCTCAAAACAAACACTATTATCAACGCCAACATACTGTCCATAATTTGGAATGACTTTATAACCGGATTTGTTGTAAAGTGCTACAGCTTCAGTTTGTCTTTTTCCTGTTTCCAGAACCGTTTTTTCATAACCTAATTCTTTCGCCCAAGTTTCTAATTCACTTAAAATTTTAGAAGCCAAGCCTTTTCCACGTTTCTCAGGAAGCGTGAACATTCTTTTGACTTCCATAGATTTTGAATCCAATTCTTTGATAGCGCCACAAGCAACAGCTTCATCATTATCAAAAATCACGATGCAGTTTTTCAACATATCGATTTTGTTATATTGATGATAGAAATTGTGTTCATCACCGTCCATTACTGCAAGATAGGCATCCAGTTGTTTTACTAATTTTTGGAAGTCTGGATTTTCGGAGGTTGTTCTAAGGGTTTTCATTAATTAAAAGTAATGAAAAATATTATAAAAAATAGCCAGAAGATATGATCTTCCGGCTAATAAATGTATTCCGAATATTTTATATTCTTGTAATACCCGTAACGTGAGGTTGTCCGTTAATAGGCTTGTAAATTTCTACAATTGCGTTCCAAATTACATCGGATGGTGGTATACTTGCTGTGCATTTGTAACGGTAATTGGTTCCATTAACTAATTGTGTTGATACTTCTGTAGGAGTATATTTTACTCCAACAAATCCTCTTAGAGCTTCACTGAATATTTGTTGCTCTTCTGATGTAAGGCTATGAAACGCCGTCCATCCGCCAACTGTTAGTTCTTCTGTCATGATTAATTTGTTTTAGGTGTCCTACTCTTATGGCCTTTCGGATACGCCCCGTTTTTGGTGGTTTCTGGTCTCCATGGTTAGAATTTTTTTAAATCAAGGTGTCTTTTTGTGATCACAGGACAAAGCTATTGTAGATTACTTATATATTTAAGAGTATATATACCTATTTTTATTCATAGGTATAATTACTTAATGCATTTATTATCAATTTGATAAAAATGAAAATCCCCCAGTTAAACTGAGGGATAATTTAATTTTTTGAAAAATATTTGTCAATTATATGTGGACTTGAAATTTCTTCTCTCTAATCAACTCAGCAATTTTCAAAATATCTTCACCAATCAATCGGTCGTCTTCTAGTTTTCGAACAACAGAACGAATCAAATCATAATTTTTTTCAACTATTTTAGAACATTTTGCTGGTCTTCGGAATTCCAAACCTTGAGCAGCAAACATCAATTCTATGGCTAAGATGTTTTCTAAGTTTCCAAGAATCTGATTGAATTTTCTACCAGAAATACTTCCCATAGAAACGTGGTCTTCCTGACCTAAACTTGTCGGTATAGAATCTGCTGAAGCTGGAAAACAAAGCGTTTTGTTCTCTGTAACCAAGGCTGCACTCGTGTATTGCGGAATCATAAATCCGGAATTAAGTCCAGAACTTTCTACTAATAATTTCGGTAAACCATATTTTCCTTCGAGCAAAAGATAACTTCTTCTGTCGGAAATGTTTCCTAATTCTGCTGCGGCTAATGAAGCGTAGTCCAAAGGCAAAGCCATCAACTGCCCGTGAAAGTTACCTCCGGAAATTGATTCCTCTGCACTCAACACAATCGGATTGTCCGTTACGGAATTCAGTTCTGTTTCTGCCATTTGTCTAAGATGTTCAAAGGCATTTCTACTTGCGCCGTGAACCTGCGGAACGCAACGCATAGAATATGGGTCTTGAACTCGGTCACAGAATTCGTGAGACTTAAGATTATCAGAATCTTTAAGGAAATTTCGCATTCTTTCAGCCACTTTTTGACTTCCGTCAAATGGGCGAATCTCATGCAATTCTTTCTTGAACGGGCTTGATGAACCTCGGTAAGCTTCAAGACTCATAGCTGCAGTCAAATCGGCCAAATCTAAAAGATATTCGAATTTTGCAAGACCTGTAATAGCGTGCGCTAAAATAAACTGAGTGCCATTAATCAATCCCAAACCTTCTTTAGGACCGAGTTTTAAAGGTTGAAGTTTATGTTTCTTCAAAACTTTGGCCGTTTCAACAGTTTTATCATTTTCCCAAACCTGACCTAATCCCAAAAGCGGCAAAACCAAATGTGCCAATGGCGCCAAATCTCCTGAAGCACCAACAGAACCTTGCTCTGGAACAACCGGAATAATATCCAGTTCCAACATCAGAATCAATCGCTCGATAACGTCTAAAGAAACACCCGAAAATCCTTTCGACAAAGCGTGGATTTTGGAAATTATCATTATTTTGGAAATGTTCTTATCAATCGGTTTTCCTACACCTACAGCGTGAGAAATAATCAAATTATGCTGAAGTTGCGCTGTCTCCGATTCTGAAATCTTAGTGTCGCAAAGTGGTCCAAATCCTGTGTTGATACCATAAACAGTTCGGTCAGAAGCTACAATTTTCTGAACATTCTGTTGGGATTTTATGATTTGTTCTTTTGATTTTTTATTGAGTTTTGCTTTGGAAGGATTTTTTAAAATCTCTAAAACATCCTGATATTTAAGTTGGTTGATTCCGTAAATCATCACTGAAAAATTTTGCCTAAAAATACACTTTTCAAGACGATTTTGAAAAAGGATTTTTATCTTGAATATTAGATTTATTTTATAATTTTAAATGATGAAAAACTATTGCCTATTAATTCTCTTATTTAGCCAGCAGATTTTTGCTCAGACAATTCATAACAAAAGTAAGCTTGATAGTGTCTATGACGCATTTGGAACTTATGACAAAGCAATGTTCCGAATCAAAGTTCAAAAAGAAGGAAAAGATATCTATGAAAAAAACGTTGGTTTTGCTGATTTGGAAAGTGAAACTGTTCCGGATGATAATACTAAATACCGAATAGGTTCTGTAACCAAAACTTTCACTTCAGTTTTGATATTCAAAGCAATTGAAGAGGGAAAATTGAAACAAACAGATAAGTTGTCCAAGTTCTTTCCAAAAGTCAAAAATGCAGATATTATTCAAATTTCGACTTTGTTAGAACACAGCAGTGGAATTCAAAATATTAATGTTTCTAAATTTTATGATGATTTTATAGCAAGAGATTTTCCCAAGGAAACGCTCTTGGAGATGATATACAGATTGCCTTCCGTCTTTCCTCCGGATTACAGATATTCTTATTGCAACACGGGTTATATGCTTCTAGGATTTATTCTGGAAAAAATTTATGATAAAAGTTACAGTGAGATTCTGAAAGAAAAAATTGTGAATCCATTGAATCTAGTTAATACTGGCACATCAGACTTTTTTAAATCAGAAAATAACGAGTCAAAGTCGTATCGTTATTATACCGATTGGAGAAAAAATTTAGATAGAGGCCTTAACAATTTTATAGGAGCAGGAAATATCATTTCTACACCTTCGGAAATCAATACTTTTTACAAAGCTTTATTTGATGGAAAATTAGTTTCTGAAAAATCTCTTGTCCAAATGAAAAATTTGCAGAAAGGATTGTTTCGCTATCCTTACGAAAGCAAAAATATGTATGGACATACAGGTTCTATTTTGGGATATTTGACATTTGCCCTTTACATTCCGGAAGATAAAATTGCCATTTGTATCACAGAAAATGGTGTGAGATATGACATTGGCGATATCTTGGAGTATGTTCTTAATGATTTGTATAATGACAAATATGAAGTGCCGGATTTTAAAAGAATCAAGCTTAGTAATCAGGAATTACAGCAATTTGTAGGGAAATATAAATACTCGGGCTCTTCTACAGATTTGAATGTTTATATTAATAATGATAAACTTTATATACAGCAAGATGATTCTCCTGAAGTTTTGATTGAAGCAAAGGAAAAGAACAAATTTGTTTACGATACAAACAAAGTAGAATTGTTATTTTCACCCGAGAAAAAGAAAATGACTATGACCACAAAAAGAAATACTTACGTTTATAAGAAAGTAGATTAATTACAGTATAGCTTATCTAATAATCAAATTGTTCATCGTATTCATTCAGTTGCAACGCTCTTTCTTTGATGATTTGTAACTTTTTGTTTTCAGAAATCACTTGAAAAATTGTTCCTTTTTTGACGTCATAATAATACTTATTGATTAATTTGAATTCGGAATCTCGGAAAGAAATCCAATTTCTCTGTGCTTCCAACAATTCCTTTTTTGCTGTATTGTTTAATTTTTGATTCAATGAAGTATAATACTTGTTCAGTTCTTTGTCCCAAGATTGTTGTGCTGAAATGATACAGTTTCTTTGACCAGCCGTCGAGTTATCCTGGTTAAGGCATTTTTCCAAGGTTTGGTCTATTTTGTTTTGAGCCAAAGGAAAAATAGTTGCAAATAGAAAAAAAATGGCGATTGACTTTTTCATAATTTTATTTTTAGATTCACTCAAATTTTAATTCTTTTGCCTGACGAATATGCGCCAAATGATGCTGACAATGCCAGCCGTAAATCAAGATATTTTCTCTGAGCGAAATTCTTTCTGATTGTTCAGGGTGAATGAATTCTTTATTCAAATCTTCTTCACTCAAAGTTTTCAAAAGATAAACCCACCTTGTGTGCAAAGCTTCCAAAAGCTGTAAAGAAAACAAAGGCGAAAGCTGATTGTCGGGCAACTCTGCCCAAAGACTTTCCTCGTAAGGTTTGATGGTTGGAACATTTTCCGTCAATGCTAATTTGAACCTCATATAGCTATTAATATGACTGTCAGCGCAATGATGAACCACTTGAGTAATTGTCCAACCGTCCGGTCTGTATCTCAATTTTAAATCTTGTTCATCGAGATTTTGAATCTCAGCTTTGACAACATTGGGAAAGTTTTCGATTTCAAAAATAGCAGAATCGATGACTTCTTTGGAGATAGATTCTGGCTTGATGAATTTTCCGACTGGATATCTTAATTCTTCTAAATTCATTATTTCAAATTCTTCATCAGGATTGCTTCCATTTTCTCATAACCTAATTTGTTCGGATGGATTCCGTCCTCAGCAATTTCTTTTGGCAAACCATTTTTTTCGTCCTTTAAAACTGAATGATAATCCACGTAAGTGATATGATTTTTCTGAGCGTAATCTTTTATCATTTTATTCAATGCAATGACTTTATCGGCTGGTTGCATATCTTTTCTCCAAGGGAAATCGTAAGCTGGCAATGCAGAGCATAAAACTACTTTGATGTTATTAGCTTTTGCCAGTTCTGCCATAGAAACAATATTTCCGAACACTTTATCTAAAGAAATCGGACCTTGATTTTCTGCAATATCATTGGTTCCGGCAAGGATAATAACACGTTTAGGTTTCAGTTTGATCACATCTTCCCGGAATCTCAAAAGCATCTGCGAAGTCACTTGTCCACTGATTCCTCGTCCTACAAAGTTATTTTTTGTGAAAAATCCCGGGTCTGTGGCAAACCAACCTTCCGTAATGGAGTCGCCCATCAAAACAGAATTTGGAGCAATATTTTGAGAAAGAACTTCTTGGTTTTGTTTTTGATATCTGCCGAAATTGGCAAAGTCTTGAGCTGATAGCATTGTGGAAAGTATAATAGATGCGAAGGTTAAGAATTTCATATTTTCTAAATTTGATTATCAAATATATGAAATAAGAATAATGATAAATTTATTTCTTAACATTTAGCTGAGCAAAGCACTTGGCGACCTTAAAATATTTTAAATAATTATAAAAAAATCTTTGCTGACTTTGCGTTCAAAATAATATCAATAATTTTACAAAATGGAAAACACTTCGAAAGACCCTTTACACGGCAAAAGACTGGATGCGATTCTGGAAGAATTGCTGGAATACTATAAAGGTTACGGCGAATTGGGAAAACAAATCAATATCAAATGTTTTACCGGAGAAAATCCAAGTGTGAGTTCCTCTCTGAAATTCCTCCGAAAAACCGATTGGGCAAGGACAAAAGTGGAGAGTTTGTATCTGTATGTTTTGAGACAGAAAAAGAAAAAATCCAAAGAATAATAAAACCACAAAAGTCACAAAAGTCACAAAAGAATATTCAAGGTCTTGATTTTTTATCAGAAGAATAAGAACTTTTGTGACTTTTGTGGTTGAAAATAATCAATCCAAAAATTCTCCGGTCACATAATACCAGCGATTCTGAATCATTTTGAATTGTGACAATTCGTGATGAAGTTGTTTGTTTCCGTCTTCATCGATATAAAATGCTTTGAACTCTACTTTATTAGTTGAAGGTTTGTCGACAATTTCCAACTTTGTCCATTCATTGATTTCGCCCCATTCCTGTAAGCTCTTTTTGTTATGAAATTGTCTTTTGTTTGGCGAGGTCGTTTCCCAGAGGTATTCACCGTTTGGGATAGCGAAAGCCGAGAATCGAGAACGCATCAAAGCTTCCGCAGTTGGCGGGAATTTCTCTTTTGTGTGATAAGGTTGACAGCAATCTTCGTAGGATTTTCCAGAACAGCAGGGACAATTCATTTTTAATTCAGATTTCAAACTTCGAATGTACTAAAACTTGAAATTATCCAAGAATTATCTCAACAATTTTCAGAAAATTAAAAACTGATATTTATTAGCCTCCAAAACTTAAAAATGTCCTTATTGTACTATTTTGTAAGCCAATGTCATTAGACTGAATTTGCAAGGAGAAGTAATTTTGTTTCGGGAAATAATGTAATGGATTCTTACTTTAAAGGTTAAAAATAAGAATGTCTATTCAGTTCATTTTCTATGATATAAAATTATGGATACAAAAGAAAATAGTATAAAATTTCCAGAGAAAATAGAGGAGACATTCAGAGATTCTGTTGGGACAATGGACGAAACAGGAACCAGAAAATGGGTCTTCCCAAGAAAGCCAAAAGGAAAATACACAAACTATAGGGAATATGTTGGTTATTCCTTGATTTTTTTATTTGTGATAATGCCTTTCCTCAAAATCAGTGGAAATCCTATTTTGCTGATTAATATTATAGATAGAAAATTTTTCATTCTTGGACAACCTTTCTATTTGCAGGATTTTTTCATTTTAGCTTTGGGGGCGGTGGCTTCGGTCATTTTTGTAATGCTTTTTACTGTGGTTTTTGGCAGGATATTTTGTGGATGGATTTGTCCTCAGACCTTATTTATGGAAATGATTTTCCGTAAAATCGAATATTGGATAGAAGGCGACCGAAACAAGCAGATGAAACTGAACAAACAAGCTTGGAATGAAGAGAAAATCAAAAAGAGAGCGTTGAAATGGTCTGTGTTTTTGCTTATATCATTGCTGATAAGCCATATTATGTTTATGTACATTGTTGGCTACGAAGAAACGTTTAGAATTATTTTGAGCGGACCAGCTAAATATACAACCAATTTTATTGTGATGTTAGTTTTTACAGGCATTTTTTATTTTGTTTTTGCTTGGTTTCGGGAACAGGTTTGTACATTGGTTTGTCCTTATGGAAGACTGCAGGGTGTTCTGATAGACAAGCATACAGTCAATGTTTATTATGATTTCAAAAGAGGAGAGGGAAGAGCAAAATGGAGAAATGGCGAAAATCGTTCTGCGGTTGGAAAAGGCGATTGTATCGATTGTCAGCAATGTGTGGTCGTTTGTCCAACGGGAATCGACATCAGAAACGGACAACAATTGGAATGTATCAATTGTACAGTTTGTATCGATGCCTGCGATGAAGTAATGGAAAAAGTGGGAATGCCAAAAGGACTCATAAGATATGCGACCGAAGCTGAAATAGAGAATCAGGAAAAATTCAAATTTACGGCTAGGATGAAAGCGACCACTGTTGCACTTTTTGTATTAATTGGTGTTTTGTGTGGATTGATGTACGACAGAGGTTCGGTTGAAGCTAAGTTCATACGACCAGCTGGTTCTGCTTATTTTGTAAGAGACGGAAAAATTACCAATACATTTACTTATACGATTCTAAACAAGTCCAATGAGAAAAAAATGATGACCATAAAGGTTCTTTATCCAAAACATTCGGAGATAACTTTTGCTGGTAAAGAAGGTATTATTGTGAAAGGAGATGCGATAATAAAAGGAAATGTCAATATCAGTTTCCCGGAAAATGAAGTGAAATTATCAAAACAAAATATAGAAATAGGCGTTTTCGATGCCGATGGAGAAATGTTGGATTCTTACAAAACTTACTTTGAAGGTCCATTTAAATTTCAGTTTTAAAACATAATTAATGTTTGTGTTCTTTAACAAAAGTCGAAGGCGTTTGCCCCGTTTTTTTACGGAATACCCGTACGAAATAAGAATATTCCTCGTAACCCAAACGGAAAGCAATGTCCACAAGACTCTCGTCAAGATAGATTAGCATTCTTTTGGCTTCCAAAATTGTTCGGTCGGTTATAATTTCCGAAACGGTTTTCTGAACCACGGTTTGTGTGATTCTATTGAGATGTTTGGTTGTCAGATTCATCCATTCAGCATATTGAAAAGCAGATTTTTCTTTGATGAAATTTAATTCTAATAATTCTTCAAAATGTTGATAATGCTGGATATAAGAAGTATTTGAGTTTTGTGTTCCAATGATTTTTTCTTCCGAGAATAATCTGACTGTTTCTATATACAATTGAGAAATAAAAGCTAAGATTAAATTCTCCGATAACAAAGCCGATGAAGAATTCTCATTACCGATTTTAATAAAAAGATTTGAAAATTCTGTAAAATTATATCCTTTCAACTGAAGTTTTCGAGGATATTGAACAGAACTGAAAAACGGATATTCTCTTAGTTTTTGATTGACAAAATGAAGGTCAAAAAATTCCTGAGAATGAAAAAATATAAACCCATCGGCATCTTCTGACAACTTCCAGCTGTGAACTTGTCCAGGTGACATAAAAAATAGTGAACCACCAAAAACGTCATATTTTCTAAAATCGATTTCGTGAGTTCCTGTCCCTTTTGTGAAAAAGATGCAGGCGTAAAAGTCGTGGCGATGAGGTTTTTCGATATGCCTGTGACTTCTTAATAAATGGTCTTTAATCGAATTGAAATAAAAATCCGAATGCTTTGCTCCAGACTGGAACAAATTGATATTCAAAACCGATATTTCGTTGTGACTCATTTAATAAGAAGTTGTTATAAAGGAAACTCGGTCACATCAACCGAATTCCCTTTTTATTTACTATTCTCCAAATGCCCTTTTCAAAAGACTCTCGACTTTCGGTTCGCTTCCTCGGAAGTTTTTGTACAATTCCATCGGGTCTTTTGTTCCACCGGAAGACAATAGGATTTTGTATTTTGCAGCGATCTCCGGATTGAAAATTCCATTTTCTTTGAAATATTGGAACGCATCTGCATCCAAAACTTCCGCCCATTTGTAAGAATAATATCCAGCCGAATATCCACCTTGGAAAATATGAGAAAAACTCGGACTTGCTGCAGTTTCCGGATTTGAAGGATAAAGGTTGGTTGCAGCTGTTTTTTCAACTTCAAACTCTTTCACACTATTATTCTCTAGCGCTCCAACTTCCGAATGATAAGCCATATCCAACAACCCGAATCCAAGTTGTCTCAAAGTCTGGTAGCCTTCCATAAAAGATTTGCTTTGCGACAATTTTTCGATTTTTTCATTTGGAAGAATTTCTCCCGTTTGATAATGTTTGGCAAAAGTTTTCAAAAACTCCGGTTCATAGCAGAAGTTTTCCAAAAATTGAGAAGGCAATTCTACAAAGTCCCATTTTACGGATGTTCCTGACAAATTCGGATATTGCGTGTCTGCCAAAACGCCGTGAAGTGCGTGTCCAAACTCGTGGAACAAGGTTGTCACTTCTTGGAAAGTTAATAAACTTGGGGTGTCTTTCGTAGGTTTTGTAAAATTACAAACGACAGAAATATGTGGACGGGAATTTTCGCCGTCTTTTTTGTATTGGTTTTTATAACTTGTCATCCAGGCTCCTGCTCGTTTTCCTTTTCTTGGATGGTAATCGGCGTAGAGTAGGGCTTTGTAATTGCCGGTTTCCGTGATTTCGTAGGTTTTTACGTCTTCGTGATATTTCTGAACATCATTGATTTCTTTAAATTCCAGTCCGAACAATTTTCCTGCTAAACCAAAAACCGCTTCCTGCACTTTCTCCAATTGGAAATAAGGTTTCAGTTCTTCATCATCAATATCGAATTTTTGTTTTCTTAATTTCTCAGCGTAAAAAGTGTGGTCGTAACTTTGGATTTCTTCAATTCCGTCTGCTTTTGCGAGAGATTTTAATTCTTCGATTTCTTTTTGAGCATAAGGTGTTGCTTTGTCCAAAAGTTCATTCAGGAATTCAAAGACTTTTTCCGGCGATTTTGCCATTCTTTCTTCCAAAACGAAATCTGCATAGTTTTTATAACCTAATAATTCTGCTTTTTCCTGACGAAGTTTGACGATTTCTTTAATCAAATTCTGATTATCAAATTCTCCACCGTCAAACGATTTTTTTCCGTTAGCTAATGCCAATTCTTTTCTGAGTTCTCTGTTTTCTGCGTAAGTCATCGCCGGAAGATAACTAGGATATTGAAGCGTGATGACATAGCCTTTTAAGCCTTTTTCCTTCGCATCTTCTTCGTATTGCTGAAGAATGGCTTCCGGGATTCCTTTTAATTCGTCTTTATTGGTAATGTGTTTGAAATAAGCGTTGGTTGAAGCTAAAGCATTTTGTCCGAACTGAAGTGACTTGATAGACAAATCCATATTGATTTTCTCCAGTTTCTTTTTGTCTTCTTCATTTAATAAAGCACCACTTCGTACAAAACCTTTGTAAGTTTCGTTGAGCAACATTTTTTGTTCTTCGTTCAATGACAAAGTGTCTTTTTGGTCGTAAACATTTTTGATTCTTTCGAATAGTTTTTCGTTTTGAGAAATTTTGGAAGAGAATTCTGTCAAAAGTGGAGAAACTTCCTGAGCGATTTTTTGGATTTCGTCATTGGTTTCTGCAGAATTCAGATTGAAGAAAATACTGGAAACTCTGTCCAGTTGTTCTCCTGAGAAAGCCATTGCTTCAATCGTATTTTCGAAAGTTGGAGCTTCGGAGTTATTTGTTATTTCATCGATTTCTTTTTCAGAATTTTTTACCAATTCCTGAAAAGCAGGAAGGTAATTTTCTTCTTTGATTTCCTCGAAAGGCGATGAGGTATATTTGGTGTTGAATTTTTCTAAAAGTGGATTCATAAAGATGAATTATTAATGATAAATTATAAATGATTTTCTGTGTGTCGTAATTGACAAATTTAGTACCTAAAGTTGAAAGTATGACAAAATTGCGCCCCGACTTGAACGGAGCTCATTTTTTTTTTGCAATGTCCGAAATTTCTATTGTCGGATTAACTTTCTTTGCAATAAAAAGATAGCGGGAGTGGAAGGCGGATAAAGGCGCCCCAATAAATATTATCATAGAAAAAGTTTTTGTGTTCAAATTCTTTTTAGATTTGTTTTCAACTTAAAACTAACTTATTATGAAGAAATTTCTAAAAATTATTAGCGTTATCGTGGCAATAATCATTGCTTATTGCGCAATTGCAATGTTGTTTTTTGACAGCAAATGTCACAACGAACAATCTCTCGTTATCAATGCTCCGAAAGAGAAAGTGTGGCAAAATGTGAATTCTATGAAAGCTTTCAATACTTGGAATCCTTGGATGAAAATGGATCCGAACTTGACAGTAACTTACAGAGGAACGGCTGGCGAAGTGGGTGACGGCTATCACTGGAAAGGTAATGATGATGTGGGCGAAGGCGAACAGGAGATCACGGCGATTGCTCCGAACGAAAAAGTGTCCACGAAAATGCATTTTGTCAAACCAATGGATGATAATGCGACTTCGGATCTGCTCTTGACGTCGGAAGGTTCCGGAACCAAAGTGACTTGGAATATTGATTACGAAATTGAAACGCTTTTCAAACCGATGAAACCGATGATGACCTGGCAAATGAACAAATCATTCTCGGAAGGTCTTGGAAAACTGAAAGAACTTTCTGAAAAATAGAAAACAAAAATCGCCTCAGCTAGCTGAGGCGATTTCATTTGATTTGAAAATTTATTTTGTATTATTTGATGATCAGTTTAGAAACTGCCAAGCCTTCATCAGACTTTAATTGTACTAAGTAATTTCCTGTTCCAATTCCGTTTACAGAGAATGTTTCGTCTCCTTTAGCAGATTTCAGTCCGAAAGATTTTACCAGTTTACCGTTAAGGTCATAGATATTGATCTGTCCGTTTTTAGCTTTGTTGTATCTGATTTTAAGCTCGCCGTTTGTTGCCGGATTCTGAACGATTTGTAAGGATGTTTTGTTAGCATCGATTTTCGTTTCATCCGTAGTCAAAGCAGTTTGATTACCAAAAATTCTGAATTCTCCTGGCTGAAGTAAAAGAGTTGTAGAAGCATTCGCATTCAAAGAAGTATTATCCATCAAGTTATACCAAGTTGCAGCGTAAGGGAAGTTTGGCGTAACTGTTTGTGCTGTAGTTGTGAAGTTGGCTACAACGATTACATTTTTCAATGAACTTGCTGGTAAGGCATCATTCCAAACATAGATTCTAGGTAAAAGATTTCCGGATTCTACCGTGAAAGTTGTTGTGTCAAAAACCTGACTTGATAATCTGATGGCCAGGATTTTTGACCAAGTGTCATAAACTGCTTTTCTATTGGCATTGGTGTCATATCCCAAAGTAAAAGCTACTGGTTTTGGAGCAGTTCTACAATCGTTGCTGATGGTTCCGTTCTCACATCTGTTGATACTGAATTCGTATCCCAATTCTCCAAACTGCCAAATCATCTTAGGACCAGGAACTGTGAAGAAAACGGCACCGAATGCTTTTTGTCTTTCCAGTGCGGTATTCAAATCTTTAATACTGTAAGAACCATTAGCATTTCCATAAGCTAAATTTTTGAACATTAGTCTTTCCTCGTCGTGACTCTCGCCATAGCTCATATTTCTTCTTTCAGAAAAAGTATGGTTTCTAAAATCAACTCTGTTGAAGTTGCTGTCAGAATCGTAACCCATTGTGTTTTGATTGTAAGGTCCAACCAAATTATCCCACATCATTACACCTTTCCCTTCGTTCAATCTGTAGTCAGCCCATTGTTTTTCTTCAGCATTTCCTCCCAAATGTTCGAAAATAATATAAGAAGTTGGATCATAAGACCATTGATAGTCTGAATATAATTTCAATACATCCACTCTGTCTTGCTGATAAGAACCTGTACAATTTTCATCTGATGCAGTACAATTTTGTGTAAATCCTTTGGTCAAATCCCAACGGAATCCATCGATTTTATATTCACTGATCCATTGTTCCAAAACTCTGTTTACATAATATCTTGTTTCAGGTTTTGAATGGTTGAAATCATAGAATACACTGTAAGCGTGTTTTGCAACTTGATTGAAATATGGATTGTTAGCTGCAACATCTCCATAACCGCCGGATGTACTTGTTGACCAAAGTCTTTCCAATGGAGATCTGCCAGAAGCGTGATTAAGTGCAACATCAAGAATTACAGCAATCCCATTTTGGTGACATTTGTCAATAAATTCTTTGAATTTTTCCGGTGTTCCGTAAGCTTTATCTAAAGCCAAATGGAATCCAGGGTTGTACCCCCAAGAATTATTTCCATCAAACTCCATCACAGGCATTAATTCGATGGCGTTAACATTTAATCCTTTGATATAAGGGATTTTGTCAATCATAGATTGCCAGTTTTTCTGCTCTGTAAAATCTCTTACCAGAGCTTCATAGACAATTAGATTTTGTTTTGCTGGTTTTTGGAAATTAGTTACAGTCCAGTTGTAAGCAGGTTTTGCTGTCTGAATTACTGAAACGTCATATTGTTGTCCAACAGGATAAGCCGGTAAATTAGGATAGGTACTTGATGAAATCCAAGGATCGTCATCCGGAGACAATACTAAAGTTGAATAAGGATCGGCAACCTTTACACCGTCATTAGTTCTGTACTGGAAAGTATAAACTTGCTGAGGCGTCAATCCTGTAATTTCTAACCAAAAAAGATCAGTATTATTGGTATCTCTTTTCATGATGTAATTAGAAGAAATCTGCCAATTGTTGAAACTTCCGATAACATGAACGTAGCTTTTAAGAGGCGCATATAAAGCTAAACCAACTTTTGTAGGATCATTTGGATCGTAAGTGATACCCTGTCTCATGTAAGAAGGCATTGCCGCAGATTGAGAAGTTGGTGTCGGAGAAACTACAAAATTAGAAGTTAAGGTCGTTCCAGATGCTGTCGCAGAAACTTCTATATTATTATCAGTAGTAATGCTTGGAGAGGTGGTAATAGTTGATACATTACTAGCTGTGTAGATTGTATTACCATTAGATTTTACAACATAATTAGCAGGCAAAGAAGTGCTGTAAGTAATAGGGAAAGTACTTCCTGAAGCTACAAAATTAACAGTTCCGTTTTGCGGAGTAGTACTTGTAAACTGAAATCTTCCAACTTCCGAATAGATATCCTGAGATTGTCCGTTTCCAGTTTTAGTTTTTAAAAGAAAACCAATTCTACCAATTCCTGTTCTGTTGTAAAAAGTTCTAGGAACAAATGTAATTGTGTATGTATCTGTTCCGGAATTGTAAGTCAGCTTATTGGATTCATTCGATGAAGCCCAGGTTCCGTTGGTTGGACAATCTTGGCTGTTAGCATCGTTGCTGTCGTAGGACCAAGCCCAAAGATATAATGCGTTGTTGGTAACACCCCAAGTGGATTCGTTAATACTGCTTCCATTAAAGGTAATGGTAATCGATTCGTCTTCGTTAAAAGTCGGAGGACTGATAGAAGAACTCACAGTTTGCTGCTGCGCAAAACTTGTAATCGCAATGAAAATTGCGATCAGATTGTAAAAAAATTTCATAAGGTCTATATATTAAGTGATAAATATATCATTTTTTAATTCACACGATATATTTTTATTTGAAATGAAATTTTTATTTTTAAATAGTTGTAAATGAATGAGTTGTTGTTGTAGCTTGATTTGAAGAAAATTAATTTATTAATTTTAGTTTAACCAAAAATCAACATTGTGCAAGAATTTGATGAATTTTTTGCTTTAAATGATATTTGTATTATTTTGTAAAATAATCAACAATATATTTTTATAGTTCGTATAAATTTCTATAAATTTACGGACACAGTAAAAAATAATGAACATTTAATTTGATTAAATGCGAATTTTAAATTTAGTATTAAACCTTAAAGTTCGTTAATTGTTTTTGATTAATTAAATGTTTGTTTTAAATTGCAAATAAAATTAATAATTAAAATTATGAAGAGTGCATCTGAAACCGGTTATCATTTAGACGGAGTTGACAAAGAGATTATTTATATGTTAATGGACAACGCTAAAACTTCTCTTGCACATATTTCCAAGCACGTGGGTATTTCTACAACTGCGGTTCACCAAAGAATCAAAAAACTGGAACAGGCGGGCGTAATAGAAAATTCTATTTCTTTTCTTAATCCAAGAAAAATTGGTTACAAAGTCGTTTCTTACATTGGTGTTTTCTTGGAGCAACCAAGCCATTATCAGGACGCTATCAAAAATCTTAATTTGGTAAATGAAGTAGTAGAAGCGCATTACACAACAGGAAATTACACGATTTTCTTAAAAGTACTTTGTAAAGATAATGATCACCTGATGCAGATTCTTAACAAAATCCAAAAGCTGAAGGGCGTTACGAGAACAGAAACAATTCTTTCTCTGGAGCAAAGCATCAGCAGACAATTGAAAGTTTAAAAAATTTTATATAATCGCGAAAGGATACAAATTATTTGTATCCTTTTTTTATTTTTGTAATTATGGAAATCAATCAATATTTAGACTCAACATATCTGAAAACGCCGGAACAATCTGGGCTGACAGAAGAACAGACTTTTGAAAAAGTTAGAGAATTGACAGATGAAGCGATTGCTTACAACTTCAAAGAGGTAATGATTCGTCCGAATTATGTTAAGCTCATCAAAGATTATTTAGTTTCGAAAAATTCTGACGTTCTGGTGGGAACAGTTATTGGTTTTCACGAGGGAACATATTCTATAGAAGATAAATTGAAAGAAGCTAATCAGGCAGTTTTGGATGGCGTAGATGAGTTGGATTATGTTATCAATTATGAAGCTTTCAAAGCCGGAGAATTAGAATTGGTAAAAAAAGAATTTGTTGAAGGAACCAAATTAGGTTTGGATTTCGATAAAACAGTGAAATGGATTATCGAAATTGCTGCACTTTCAGATGCTCAAATTGCTAATTTAACGGCTAACATTTGGACTTGGGCGCAGGAAAATTTTGAAGAAAAAGATTTCTCCAGAATCTTTGTTAAGTCCTCAACAGGATTTTATGTAACCGAAGGCGGAAAACCCAATGGCGCAACTTTCGAAGGTGTAAAAATTATGCTGGATAATGCCGGAAAACTTCCAGTGAAAGCTGCTGGTGGTGTGAAGACGCCTGCCGATGCAGAAAAAATGATTACAATGGGAATCCAGAGAATCGGAACTTCTGCAGCCAAAGCACTTCTTGGAGAAGGCGAAGCTGGAGCTGGCTATTAAGTAATCTCTTTAAAGAAAATATAAAACCCTCTTGAATTTTCAGGAGGGTTTGTTTTTTACTTCAAAGATTTGATATAATCAGCATATCCGCTTTTCTCGAATACAATTTGAGAATCCATTTTATAAATATCTTTCCAGCTATCCTTTCCGTGTTTTTCAACGTATTTTTCTATAATTCTAAAACCCATCCAATAGTTTAAACTTTTGGGAGCGTCTGCAAATAGTTTGAATTTTTCATTTCTCAACAAAGGATTATTACCACTTTTATCGTAAAAATATTTCTCTAATTCCTGATAAAGCTTTTTCTCATTATCCAAATACCAATTCCAATTTTTCTCGGACATATTTTCAACAGCTTCGTTTTTTGCGATTTTCTTATCAAAAAATATCCAAGTGAAATAACACGCAAAACCTTCATCAATGGTTTGGGCAAGAGCCGTTTCTTTATTAGAGTCATTGGTGCGGAAAGGTTCATAAACCAAATGATTGAGTTCGTGAGGAATTCCTTTTCAATCGTGTAATTGACGTTGTATTCTTTATTATTCAATTCAAATGCAAATTCTTCTGCACTGCAACCACCAAAACCTATTCCTTGTAACGGCGTAAACAGAATGCTGATTTTGGCTTTCGGTTGATAAGAAACCAATTTCTCGAATTTTTGAAGATTCTGTTTTAAAGTTTTTTCTAAATTAATGTTCAAAAGTTCTGAAGTCCGATTGTCAAAAAAGTCTTTATTATCAGGATAAAGCTTTTTATTCCAATCAACCATTCCTTTTGGGTTGTTGAATTTTGAAGCATTTTCTTCTCCGAAAATCATTCCGTAACACTTGTTCCAAAGTTCTTTATGTGGCTGATAAACCTTTTGAACAATTCGTAAACTGTCATATTGGGATTGATGCGCTAAAATTTGATTTTTGAAAAGATTAAGAATAGTAATGTTTCCAACTTTAACGCTGTCTGGGACTTTTTCTAATTTTTCAAAAATATTTGATGATTCATTTTGAGATTTTGAAACTTGATTTTTACAAGATGTAATTAATAACGAAATGAAGATGGATGGTAATATTAGCTTTTTAATCATACAGAATTCTTACAATTCAAATATAATTAAATTCACTCCGCCACCCAAACACTCACATTCCCTGCTGGACAAGGGAAATTGGCCCAGCCATTCTCATCAATTGTAATTTTATCTTCGAGATGTCCAGTGAAATCATAAAATGTTTTTCCCGCATATCGTTTTCCTATTTCCATAGATTTTTGATTCATATCCTTGTTACTCAAAACAATGGCACAACCTTGATGCTCATCGTCACCTTCACGAGTCCAGCCAATACAATGCGCATTATCAAAATAATCTCTTTGCTCGCCATAAGCAAAATCCTTTCTGGCTCGTATGAGTTCTTCAATCGCATCTACTTTGTCGAGGAAGATTTCATATTCGTTGCCATCTTTTCCTTGATCTTTGTAGCTCGCGCCGTATAAATCGGGATAGAAAACACAAGGATAACCATCTTTTCTCAGTAAAATCAAAGCATAAGCAATCGGTTTGAACCAAGTTTCAACCGGAGCTTCCAAAGCCTGAAGCGGCTGCGTGTCGTGATTGTCAACAACTGTTACAGCTTTATCAGGATGAGAACCGACAAGCGTTTCATTGAAAATTTCTCTCAAATCATAATCCGGATTTTTGGAGGCCTGATGCAAATTATGCTGCAAGGAAGAATCAAATAAACTCATACAACCTTCGGTAGAATCTATGTAAGCTTCCAAAAGCGGTAGTTCTCCAGGAGCCCAATATTCACCAACTGCAAAAATATTTTTTCCGGAGTTGGAGCGCAGAAGCGTTAACCATTCTTTATAGAAATCAGGCGAAATATGTTTCACAGCATCTAGCCTCACGCCATCAAAATCCGTCTGGTCAAAATACCATTTTCCCCAATGATTCAGTTCTTCGCGAACAAAAGGATTACGATGTTCGATATCATTATACATCAAAAAATCATAATTTCCTTTCTCATCCGAAATAATATCATCCCAGCCATCGGCGTGTTCGTGGATAAGACGAAAAATGCCTTTTTCCTTACCTTCCGCATAATCTACACCTGTAAAACAGTTGAAATCCCATTTGAAATCAGAATAAGTATCGCCTCTTCCAGGAAAGGTGAATTTGGTGTAAGATTCGATTTCCATAACATCAGAAATATCTTTGTTGCGGTCTTCCTCATCTACCTGTATAACTTTGAATTTCTCCAGCTCGTCGCCGCCTGCTTTGTGATTCAGAACGACATCTACTATGACTTGGATGTTTTTTTCTTTCAGAGATTTGATGGCGTCAAGATATTCATCCTTCGAACCATATTTTGTAACAGTCGTTCCTTTTTGATCAAATTCTCCCAAGTCAAAAAGATCGTAAGCATCATAACCAACGGAGTAGCCACCGTTCGTGCTTTTGTAAGCCGGAGGAAGCCAAACTGCTGTGATTCCTAAGTCGGAAAGATATTGTGCAGAGTCTTTGGTGTGTTTCCAAAGGAAAGAATCCCCATCGGTATACCAATGGAAAAACTGAATCATGGTCCCGTTCATAAGATTGTAGATTTTTTCAGATTGTTTGATTTGATGTTTCGTTCTATGAAAATATCAAGCCAATGAATTTTGGAAGCACTTAAGAGAAATTAAAAAGAATCAAAACCATGCAAAAAGGTTCGTTTTCCAAGCTAAGAAGTGCAAGAACGGGGGAAAAAGGATGGTTTTCCAGCCTAAAAGGCTCAAATTCTAGGTAAATAGACTAGATGATGAATCAAAAAGGCTCGTTTTCAAGTCAAAAAGATTCGATGATGAGTGTAAAAGATTCAAAAATGAGTATAAAGGACTCGATGAAGAATCAAAAAGGCTCAATTGTGAGTATAAATCGCTCGAATTAATCATTATCAAACTCCTCAAAAGGAATTTTCAACTGGACAGAAATCTGTTTTTTTTCTTCTGTATTAAGATTGGAAAGTGATAATCCAAGCAAGCGAATCGCTTTGTCAAAAGGTCTCAATTCCCAAAGTTGTTTTGCCGTATTATAGAATTTCTCCGCATTTTCAAAATATAATTCCTGAGTTTTGCTTCTCGTATAAAGTGAAAAATCTTTGTACTTGATTTTAAGCGTTAAGGTTTTTCCTTTGATTTCTTTTCTGCCAAGACGTTCTTCCAGTTCCTGACTCAGGGATTTTAGTTTTTCATCAATTTCCTCATCTTCATTGATATCATCCCAAAACGTTCTTTCAACTGCCACGCTTTTCTGGATTCGGTTGGGTTTTACTTCACCATTATGAATTCCACGCACAACATTATAATAATATATCCCAGATTTTCCGAAAAGACCTTCGAGCAGTTCCAATGTTTTAGCTTTCAAATCAGCACCTTTGAAGATGTGAAGCGTGTGCATTTTATTAGCAGTCACTTTTCCGACGCCGTAAAATTTTTCAATCGGGAGATTTTCCAGAAACTCATCAATTTTTGTGGGATGAATGGTTTTTTGCCCATTCGGTTTATTGATATCAGATGCGACTTTTGCTAAAAATTTGTTGACGGAAATGCCTGCAGAAGCGGTTAATCCGGTTTCTTCAAATATTCGTTTTCGGATTTCTCTGGCAATATCGTTGGCAGATTCTATATCTTTTTTATTTTCCGTAACATCCAGATAAGCCTCATCCAAAGAAAGTGGTTCGACCAAGTCTGTATAATCGTAAAAGATGTTTCGGATTTTGTTGGAGATTTCTTTGTAACGTTGGAATCTCGGCTTTACAAAAATAAGATGTGGACATTTTTCTTTGGCAGTCTTACTTGGCATCGCAGAACGTACCCCGAATTTTCTTGCTTCATAACTTGCTGCTGCAACCACGCCACGATGCTGTCCGCCAACAGCAATAGCTTTCCCACGCAGGCTCGGGTCATCAAGCTGCTCCACGGAGGCATAAAATGCGTCCATATCTACGTGGATGATTTTGCGTTGCGATTGCATCAAACAAATTTAGGCAAAAAAAATCCCGAAATTTTCGGGATTGTCAATTGTTATTTTGTCAGTTTATCGATTGTCGATTGGATTTCCGGGTCTTCCGGAGAAATTGCATAATATTTTGCAATATCCGATTCTTGGTCAACCACAATGTATCTCGGAATCCAGTTGAGGTCCACATAATTGTTGAAGTCATTTTTCCAACCGGAAGCGAACCAATAATTTTCTTTGTCAGTCATTCCGTGCTTTTCGAGGCTTTTATCAAAACCTTCTTTTGAGCGTTCCAGTGAAAGGAAAACAAAATCGATATTGGGGTTGTTTGCTTCAAGCTCTTTAGCTTTGGGAAATGCTTTTAGACAGTCTCTACACCAACCAGCCCAGAAATCTAGTATCAAAACTTTTCCTTTGTGCTGATGCAAAATGTCTTTTACGGAAGTTTCTTTTCCATTTTCATCTTGTAATTTTTGAACGAGTGCTTCTTTGGAAAATTTGGTTTTCAGAACTTTTGGAACTTCCTGAGAAAATCCCAATTGAAACACAAATAATAAGATGTAAACTAATATCCTCTTCATTTTTTTAATTTTGAGAAACGAAGTTAATGATTAATATCGAATTTGTAAGTGTTAAGAAATGTTTGTGTTTAAGAATATTTAATCCGTAAAGTATTATTAATTTTTTTTTTAATTTGATTGAAATTGTCAAAATATATTTAATTTTGAATAAAAATTAATGGGAAACTCGGATTTTATCAAAAGAAAATTTGAAAAATTTGATGAAGGTTTTTATCAGGAACTCAAGGAACACGGGATCTTTACCTCGGTCAATGCTAAACAAGAATTGATTGCTGAAGGTGATAAGGTAAAATTTATCCCTATACTTATAAAGGGTTCGGTAAAGGTGTATAATTTGAATGACGGGAAAGAGCTTGTTTACTATTATATATCACCGGGTGAGAGTTGCATTATGACTTTTTCTACAATATTCACCGATAAAGTGAGCCGAATCTACGCCGTCTCTGAGGAAAAATCCGATGTTCTCCTTCTGCCCGTTTCTCAATTTTTAATCTGGCTTCAGAAGTATCCCAAACTGAACCAAATGTTTTTCCTGGAATATGATTCCCGATATAAGTTTATGATGGAAACAATTAATAAAATTGTTTTCCAAAAGCTTGACCATAGGGTGTTAGAATATCTCCAAGAACGAATCAGAAGAAATGGGGCTGATACTGTGAAGGTTTCCCATAAGAAGATTGCTGATGAATTGGGAACAGCAAGGGAAGTCGTAAGCCGTATTCTGAAAAAATTTGAAAAAGAAGGGTTGATTACACAAAGCCCATTGGGTATAGGAATAATTGAAAAACGGTGACTTTAGTCACCGTTTTTTTGTAGAGAGACGTTATAATTTTGACATTAAAAGGTTAATATGTCAAAATTTTTATCATTTATTTCTCTGTTTGCTTTAATTTTCTCTTATGCACAGGATGATTTGTTAAAAGAAATTGATACTGTAAAAACGGAGAAATCATATTCTCCTAGTTTCAAAGCACTGCAGGTTGTTACTGCACAATCCACAAAATTACCTGCAAGAAAAGAATTCTATCTTGACATCTCTCATAGATTCGGAGATGTAAGTGATGGGTTCAAAAATTTCTTCGGATTAGATAATGCGACCACAAAATTAGGTGTCATCTATGGACTGAAAGATTGGCTTGCTTTGAGCGCTTCCCGACATACTTACCAAAAAACTTATGAATTTGGTGCAAAATATAGACTTTTCAAACAAGAAAAAGAATCGCCATTTGATATTGTTGGTTACAATGTTTTGGATATTAATTCGGAACTCAGAAAAGATGATTTTCCAAAGCTGGAATTCTCGGACAGATTTGCCTATCTATCTCAATTATTGATTTCAAGAAGATTCACAGAAAATCTGACGTTACAATTGATGCCAAGTTTTGTTCATAAAAATCTCATCGAATCAACCATTGATAGCAAAAATCTCTTTTCTACAGGCTTAGGCGGACGATATAAAATCTCGAAACGCGTTTCTATCAATGCGGAATATTTTTACAATTTCGAGGATAAAAACTTTTACAAAAATCCTTTGTCTGTAGGGATGGACATCGATACCGGCGGACACGTGTTCCAGTTGGTTTTCAGCAATTCCCAGGCTAATACGGAAACTGGTTATATCACCAATGCAACTGGTGATTGGGGAAAAGGGCATTTCTTTTTTGGATTTAATCTTTATAGAGTTTTTTAAAAATGCTGATTATGAAAAAAACAATAAAATTAGTCATTCCGGTTTTAGGATTTTTGATATTGATGAGTTGCGATACCAAAACTTATGAAGATATTTCTGATGCAAAACCAATTACAGAAACCGTTACGTACAACAAAAATGTGAAAACAATCATTGATAATAATTGTGTTGTTTGTCATTCTGCAACAGGTTCTAATCCTTATTTCCCGCTGACAGATTACACGGCTGTGAAAAATTCGATTGATAATATTATGGACAGAATCCAGAGAGCTAATGGCGACCCTTTGAAAATGCCTCAGGGCGGAACATTGTCTCAGGATAATATCAATATGATCATCAAATGGAAAGCAGACGGTTTACTGGAAAATTAATCTATAAACAAATGAAAAAATGAAAGTTTTAGTTTTTTTAATGGGCATTATTCTAACCTCTAATTTTGCTTTTGCTCAAAAATATTCTACCAAAACCGGAAAGATTACTTTCGAAGCTTCAGTCCCGCTATTTGAGGATGTTTATGCTGAGAATAACAATTCAACAGCAATTCTAAATTCTGATACAGGCGATATTGCCTCGCTTGCAATGGTTAATGGATTTACGTTTAAAGTCACTCTCATGCAGGAACATTTTAATGAAAACTATGCAGAATCTGTCAAATATCCCAAGACGAGTTTCAAAGGAAAAATCCAGAATTTTAATAAAAGCGATTTGTCAGGCAAACCAAAAGCTTACACCATTTCCGGAACGCTAAACTTCCACGGTGTTGACAATGCGGTTCAATCAACGGCTAACGTCTATCTGAAAGATGACAAAATTGTTGTTCAGGGGAAATTTGTCGTAAAAACAGCAGATTATAAAGTTAAAATTCCAAAAATGGTGGCTGCAAAAGTAGCTGAAAATGTGAATGTCAATTATAACTTCTTACTTCAGAAATAATGAAAAAGTATTTTACAGTAATTCTTTTAGTAATATTTTTTGGATTGAGTTTTTCTCAGACTAAAAATGTTTTTGATATCGCCCGAAGCGGAACTCTTGACGAAATGAAAGCTTTGGTTAGTCAAAATCCAGAGATCATTAATTCTAAAAATGAAAGAGGTTTTACACCCTTGATTTTGGCTTGTTACAGAGGTAATACCGAAGTTGCAAAATATCTGATTGATAACGTAAAAGACTTGAATTATCTCAGTCAGGAAGGAACAGCACTTTCGTCACTTTGTATTAATTATAATAAAGAACTTGTAGAAAAAATGCTATCAAAAAATGCTGACCCTAATATTCAGGATTCTTTTGGAAATACACCACTTTTATGGGCCGTAAAAAGAGGAAATCTGGAACTCGTAAAAATACTTTTACAAAATAAAGCGGACAGAACTATAAAAGATTCGCTTGGAATTTCCGCGTTTGAATATGCCGTGAAATCTAATAATAATGAAATGATTAATCTTCTAAAACTTTAATAATATGTTTAAAAAAAATCTACTTTTAGGAATTCCGCTTTTTATCAGCGGTATGTTTTTTTCTCAGTTTTCTACTGGGATGGTCAGTTTGCCCACAACTTCTATGTCAGTAAAAATTGATGTTGATGCTACAAATGTCACTATGACTTTAACGGGGAGTAGTACCAGTTGGTTAGGAATTGGATTCAGTGATGAAGGGATGAAATCAGGAGCAGATGGATTTATTTACAATAGCAGTGCTGATAGAGACTACACTTTTAATGGAGTAGGAGTAGCTCCATCGGCAGATGCTGTACAAAACTGGACAGAGCTTTCTAATACAGTCGCTTCCGGAATACGGACTTTGGTTGTAAGAAGAACTCTTGTAGGAGGAGCTGGTGATTACGCATTTACGAATGCTGCAGGAAGTCTTCCTATATTCTATGGTAAAGGAACTTCCACAGCTTTGGCATACCATGGCGTAGGAAATAAAGATTTTGCAACCTTGACATTCTCTCCTGCTTTGGCTGTTGATGATGTTAATTCTTCAGCGAAGAAAATAGGCGTTTATCCTAATCCGGTAAATGATGTTTTGAATTTTACTAATGCGGATAAAATCAGTTCAGTTAAAATTTATGATTCGACTGGAAAACAAGTGGTGTCTCAAAAATCTGTTGTAAGTCTGGATGTTTCTCAATTGATGAAAGGTGTTTATTTCATAGAATTTGAAAATATAGACGGCTCCAAGAGTTATGAAAAGTTAATCAAGAATTAAAACAAAATCCTCAGAATTTCTGAGGATTTTTAATTTTATTTAATTGTAATTTTTTACGAGACCTTTTACGATTTTGATGACGCTAGGCATTGCTTTGTTAGCTGCTTCCAAAACTTCTTCGTGAGAAACAGCGAAGGAAATATCCGGACCTCCTAAATCTGTGATGATGGAAAGACAGAAACAATCCATTCCCTGATGTTTTGCAACAATCACTTCCGGAACAGTGCTCATTCCAACAGCATCTCCGCCAATGGCTTTTACCATTCCGTATTCTGCAGGTGTTTCAAAAGTTGGTCCCGTCAAAGCGACATAAACACCTTCTTTTAAATCTATGTTTTCCTGAACAGCAATGTTTTTAGCTAATTCAATCATTTTGCGATTATAAGGCTCACTCATATCCACAAAACGAGGTCCTAATTCATCAATGTTTTTACCTCTCAAGGGATGCTCGGGCATCATATTGATATGATCGGTTAAAACCATAATATCCGCTACTTTGAAGTTTGCATTCACGCCCCCACAAGCATTAGACAAAATCAAATTCTTAATTCCTAACAAGTGAAAAACTCGGAAAGGAAAAGTGACAGTTTCCATAGAATGACCTTCATAATAATGAAAACGACCACTCATCATCAAAACTTTTTTGCCTTCTAAGATTCCATAAATCAATTTTCCGCCGTGACCAACAACTGTAGTTTGGGGAAAATTCGGAATGTCTTTATAATCTAAAGTATGAATAGCCTCAACCTCGTGTTGAAGTTTTCCAAGACCAGAACCCAAAACAATAGCAAAATCAGGAGTTTCCCTAATAATGTTTTTGATGAATTCTGCTGTTTCTTTAAACTTTTCTAACATAATTCTGAATGATATTATTAAATTCCTCCGGTTTGTCTATCTCCACATTGATTGGCCAATAGTATATTTTGTTTCTAAGATAATCAAATGTTTTCAGGCGAACATAATCTTTTTCGGTTGTTAGAATGATTTTATATTCACCCAATTTTTTGTATTCTGCAGTAATTTTTTTGATGTCATCATCAGTAAAATTATGATGGTCTTTGAACTGGAGATGTTTAATCTTTTTATTGTACTTCGAAATCTCTTTCAGAAGCTGTGAAGGGTTTGCTATTCCGGTAATCAATAAAACATCGTAATAATCCAAGTTCTTTACAGGCATCATTTTATCAATACCAAGAATATTCTCATCATAAGAAATCGATGAGAAAAATACTTTCTGATAATGCTGAGGTCTGATTCTGGAAATATAATATTGCTTTTTTTCTTCAGTCAAATCATCCGGACATTTTGTAACCATTATTACATTCGCACGGCTCATTCCATGTCGGCTTTCACGAAGGTCACCAGCAGGTAAGATGAAATCTTTGAAATAAGGATCGTTGTAATCTGTTAAAAGAAGATTCATCCCAGGTTTTATCGCACGATGCTGAAAGCTGTCATCCAGAAGAAGAACATCAAGATCCATATCTTCGATGATTTTTTTTGCACCATAAACACGGTCTTCACAAACGCCAATAACGAAACGATTACGAAAACGTTCGAACAACTGCATAGGCTCATCACCCACCAATTTATAATTGCTGTCGTAGTTAACAATGCTGTAGCCTTTTGTGATTCTTCCGTAACCACGTGAAAGAACACCAGTTCTGTAGAATTTGGATAGATAATCTGCCAAATACATGACCATTGGCGATTTTCCGCTGCCACCAACTGACAGGTTTCCGACGCCAATTATTGGTGTTCTGAATTTCGTAGAAGAAAAAATTCCCCAATCATACATTCGGTTTCTAATAGAAGTTCCTAAATGATAACCCAAGGAAAAAGGGTAGAGATACCATCTTTTCATATGTGGCAAAAATAAGGATTTCTATGGAATAAAAAGTATGTTCTAACTGATGAAAATTTATCTAATGAAAGATTATTATTTATCAATAATCAGCTTGAAACTTTGTTTATAACCAGAATCGGTTTTGATATTAAGAATATAGTTCCCATCGGATAAACTGCCAATAAAAACACTTTGATCAATAGGGTTTTGATTAATAGTTTTCACAATTCTTCCAGCTTTAGAATAAATTGTAATATCTAAAAATGACTTTTCAGTTTTATTATTTTTATCAACGAAATAAATGTAGTTTTTTGCAGGATTTGGATAGAGAACAAATTTCGAGTTTTGTTTTTCTATTTCTATGTCAGTATCATTGTCTGTTGGCGGTGTTCCGATAGCTTCAAAATCAAATGCTTTATCGAGGTATTCTATTCTTTTTGTTAACCACTCACTGATGTATGCAAACTCTTCATATTCGGATGAAATTGTACTTCCAGAATTAGCTATCTGATCTCTTTCTAATGTACCATTATCTTTCAGGTAATTAAAGTTATCAATCAGGATTTGCATTATTTTATCTACCGTAACAGAGCTGTTTCTTAATTCTGCCCATCGGTTTTTCAGATCCAATCGGAAGCCTTCAGGTCTTGTGTCATTATAAAGTCTATTATATAGACCGTTCGTCAATAAGTCATCAGTTGTGTTATCTATTGAAGAGTCCCAAATTCTTCCCAGTACGCCATCAAGATCCCAAGGAACAAAGAAATACTTTTCGTTCTTATTGTACCTAGCTGTATAAACATTCTTTCCGGTATTGTCCAATGCTCTCAGGATGTTCATAAAAATAAAATAGTCAATAATATTTCTATCGTCATATTTTTCTTTGTATTGAGAATAGAAAATCTCATTAGAACTATTAATAACAAACTCATGTAAAGCATATAAATTGCTCCAGTTTCTTAAATCTTTTGGGTATTTGTATTCGAAACCACCCCAAGTTTCAGAATTATTATCAAACTCTGGCAGATCATAATAAGTGGTTGTTTCCCAAGAGTCTGCTTTATATAATTCTCCTCTGATTTCGGACTCTGTATTTTTTTTAAGTTTTAGTTGCTTTCTGTCAATTTTCTCTGAAATAGCATATAATCCTTGATAGGAATTGTTGACAAAGGCTTCTACATATTTTGTTCTTATTCCAGATCTTGCTTCCGGTTCTTTGTCCTTATAATAGAGTTGACTGATATTATCCCAGATTTCCCAAGCTGTTTTACTTGCAATTTTGAGGGGTTCATTATACATAGCTTGGATGTTCCAGTCTTTATCTTCTCGCATATCAAATAGAGCAATATCCTTTGTATCATTCCCTTTTGTGTCGTTCCAAAACTCAATTTCAAAAGATTTTTTAGGGTATAATTGCGAGGACGCACCACGGTATTCTATACCAGCATTGGAAACAACTGTTTTTCCATCTCTTTCAACAATTGTTACTTGAGATAAAACTTTAGGCGTATCAACAATAGTTGATGCTGAATTGATATAAAGAAGAGGCAATTCTGTAAAATAAATAGAATATCTAATCATTTCCCAACTTAAGATATATCTTGATCCAATCTTCAGAGTAGTAACATTATCAAGAACTTTGAAATCATTACCATTGATGTTTATAGTGATTGCTTGTCCGTCAAATTCGAATTTGCTGAGATTCGTATTGCAAACAATCAGTCTTTTTTCTTCATCTATTCTGTAACTGTCTTTAGGAAGTTCAATTGTTGAAGCATAAGAAAAAGTACTCAACAAAATTAGGAAAAGGGTTATTAGTTTATTCATACTGCATATTTTTAAGGGTGCAAAGATATTATTTTTCAAAAATTTTAAACACTCATTTGAATTATTTTCTACAAAACAAGATCAATATCATTAAGATCTTGCCAATAGTTTTTTAATTATCTTTGCAATCTTATATAGAATCGTATGATATTATCTATGACAGGTTTTGGGAGAGCCGAAACTGTTTATCAAGGAACAAAGATTACCGTTGACATCAAATCGCTTAACAGCAAAAATTTTGATTTGAATGTTAAAACACCACTTAGGTATAAGGAAAAAGAATTCGATATTAGGAAATTACTGAATGATAAAATCCTTCGTGGAAAAGTAGATTGTTATATCAACTGTGAAAGTCTGGAAGACAGCAATGAGGTGAAAATCAATCAAGATATTGTCAAAAATTATATTGAACAATTGAGAGCGGTTGCTTCTGATGCTCCAGAATTCGAATATCTGAAAATGGCTGTAAGAATGCCAGATGTTTTATCAACAAAAAGTTCTGAGTTGGAAGAAGATGAATGGAAGGCGCTTCTTGCTGTTGTGCAAGATTCAGTAAGTAAATTTATCGAATTCCGCCAAACAGAAGGTAATAACTTAGCCGAAGAGATTGAGAAAATTGTCCAGAATATCGAGTATAACCTAAGTCAGGTAGCCCAATACGAAGAAGAAAGGATCCAGCCCATTAAAGATAGATACCAGTCTGCACTTAAGAATTTTGAGAATATCGATGAGACAAGGTATTACCAAGAAATGGTTTATTTTGTTGAAAAACTGGATATTTCTGAAGAAAAAGTTCGTCTTTCTCAACACATCAAATATTATCTCGAAGTTATGAGAAACGAAGATTTCAACGGAAAGAAATTGGGTTTCATTGCTCAGGAAATGGGAAGAGAGATCAATACTTTGGGTTCAAAAGCCAATCATTCTGAGATTCAGAAATTGGTGGTTGAGATGAAAGATGATTTGGAGAAAATCAAAGAGCAAACACTGAACGTATTATAAGTGATAAATTATAATTGATGAATGATTCGATTATCGCTTATCATTTATCAACAATCAATTATTATAATGGAAAAAGAATCAAGTTTGTCAAACTTCGAAGAAGCGAAATATTGGTAGAAAATTATTGAACGATTAATCAAAAGCTCCGAAGGAGCGATATATCAATTATGAATGTTCTCTTCAAAATTTTGTTTATTTTTTCGATAACACTTTTGAAATCTCAAAATGTAGATTCACTAGCAAATATTCCGTCTGAATTAAAAGAAACTGAAATCAGAATTTATAAAGACAGAGGAATTACAAATAGCGGTTTTGTTTTCAGAATTTATAAAGAATATAAAACTTGGAAAGCGGATTTAACCCAGTGGTTTTTGCCTAAAGAAATCAGCAGAGATGAGGTTGAATGGATAAAACCAAAAATCACAATTCTAAAATCTGAAAAGCCTTTAGAACTGTTATTTCTAAATTTACAAACATTACATATAGAATTTCTTCCAAAAGAAGAATACTTCCAATATAAAAAGAATAAAAGTAGGGTCGTTTATGATGAAAAGGAAAAAGATTGGATATTTGAAACGACAAATTCAATACAGGTTTTGGATGGAACAGATTACTTAGTAAAATATCAATCAGGAAAACAGCGAAATGAATTCAATTATAATAATCCTGAATCTTATTTAAAACATTATCCAGAGATTGATGAGCTCCAATATTTTGTAGATATTTTAAAATATATCAGAAAAGAATTTAATATAGAATTTTAAAAATCAAATTTTGAAACAAAAAGTTATCATATTCTCCGCACCATCCGGAAGTGGAAAAACAACATTAGTAAAACACGGGCTTTCAGTAGTTCCACAACTCAGTTTTTCAATTTCTGCAACCACAAGACAACCTAGAGGTGAAGAAGAACACGCCGTAGATTATTATTTCTTAACACCAGAGGAATTCAGAAACAAAATTTCTAAGGATGAATTTGTAGAATTCGAAGAAGTTTATACAGATAAATATTACGGAACTCTTAAATCCGAAGTCGAAAGAATCTGGAAAGAAGGAAAAGTCGTGATTTTCGATGTGGATGTAAAAGGCGGAATCCGACTGAAGGAGATTTTTGGAGACAAGGCTTTATCGATCTTCGTAATGCCACCAAGCATTGCCGAGTTGGAACAGAGATTGATAAAAAGAAATACCGACTGCGCAGAAACCATCAAAACCAGAGTGGAAAAAGCAGGCGAGGAAATGACTTATCAAAAACACTTCGATAAAATTATTGTTAATACAGATTTGGACGAGGCAAAAGCGGAAGTCGAGAAAATTATTAATAACTTTATCAACGAATAAAATCTTAAAAACACGTAATGGAAAATACATTAGACATTGCAATCAATAATATGCCTGTAAAAGGTTTTCTAGACCTTAAGGAATTTGCGATTCCGACAGGTGATGACCTTGTGAAAGCAATTCTTGACCTTAAAAAAGAAAAAAATGCCGTAATTCTGGCACATTATTATCAGCCAGGCCCGATTCAGGATATCGCAGATTTTCTTGGAGATTCTTTGCAATTGGCAAGACAGGCAAAGGAAACTGATGCTGATATGATAGCTTTTTGTGGCGTTCATTTTATGGCAGAAGCAGCGAAAATCCTTAATCCGACAAAGAAAGTAGTTCTTCCTGACACTTTGGCTGGCTGCTCTTTGGCAGACGGCTGTTCGGCGGAAGGTCTTAACAAGATGCGCGAGCAACATCCAAATGCTTTAGTCGCAACTTATATTAACTGTAATGCGGAAACCAAAGCTGCTTCTGATATTATCGTAACAAGTTCCAACGCAGAACAAATCATCGAGGCTTTGCCAAAAGATCGACCGATTATTTTCGCCCCAGATAAAAATTTAGGAAGGTATCTTAGCAAAAAAACAGGACGGGATATGATTCTGTGGGATGGAAGCTGCATCGTGCACGAGGCGTTTTCTATGGAACGTATCGCAAAACAGCTCGCAGACCACCCAAATGCAAAATTAATCGCGCATCCGGAAAGTGAGACACCGGTTCTGGAATTGGCACATTTCATTGGCTCAACTTCTGCACTTCTCAATTATGTTGAACAGGACGATTGTCAGGAGTTTATCATTGCGACCGAAGAAGGGATTCTTCACGAGATGAGAAAACGTGCGCCACACAAATCTCTGATTCCCGCTTTGGTTTTCGACGAAAGTTGCAACTGTTCAGAATGTTTCTTTATGAAGAGAAACACGCTGGAAAAACTTTATCTGTGTATGAAATACGAACTTCCGGAAATAGTAATGGATGAAGAGATTCGTCTCAAAGCACTCAAACCAATCGAAGCAATGCTGGAACTTTCCAAAAGCATCAAATAAAATCAAAACCTTGTCTTAATAGATGAGGTTTTTTTGTGGAATTATTTGGGCAATCCCCTCGCCAAGCTTCTCCAGCCGCTCGGGTCGGGCTATCCGTTACAATCTTTTTTGCATCATCATTTGTCGGTCAAATTTTCAGGAAGTCTAAGCAAAAAAGGATTTCCACTACTATCCCTATTGCAGCTGCGCTCGAAAGAAATTTCTTACAATAAATAGAAGGTTTTTCCCATAGTTTTGTCATTCTGAAAGAATCTAGACTGCCGAGATTCCTGCGGAATGACAAACTGCGCGTTTCAAATTCATTACTTTTCTAAGCAATGTGCCCTTGTGAACCTTAAAATATTTTCAATAAAAACCGAAAGCCTTTGTGGCCTTTGTGTTCAGAAATTTCTATTTTTAGCAGATGAAATCAAAAATCCTATTAGAAGACATAAAAATCTACGCCTATCACGGTGTTTTACCAGAAGAAGCTGTTATTGGGAATAATTATATCATCAATGCGGAATTGCAAGCAGATTTAGAAAAAGCCTCACAAACTGATAATCTTAATGACACCATCAATTACGCTGAGGTTAGCGAAATCATCCATCAGGAAATGGCCATCCGTTCCGAGCTTTTGGAACATGTAATTGGAAGAATTATTACTAAAATCGAAAATACATTTCCTCAAATCACTTTCATTAAAATCAAATTGACGAAAACAGTTCCACCAATGTCGGGAGAAATGAAAGGTGTAAGCTTAGAGTTTGAGAAATCGATATTCTAATAAAAGATACTAATCAACCCCTTCAGAGTTTTAAACTCTGAAGGGGCTTCAATTAGATAAATAATGTTAATAAAACCTTAAAATTTGGTATCAAGTTTGATGCAAAGAACTCAAATATAAAATTTTATGAAGAATTATATTGCGGTTGGAATTGCTGCTTTAGGTTTTATTATTGCCGCTGCTTTATTGGGAAGTGCAGTGAAAAATAGAAACAAATCAGAAAATACGGTTTCTGTAACTGGACTTGGTTCCAAAACCTTTACTTCAGACTTGATTTCCTGGTCCGGAAGTTTTTCAAAAAATAGTTTTGAGTTGAAATCGGCTTATGACGCTTTAGCAATTGACCGACAAGTGATTTCTCAATATTTGAAATCAAAAGGAGTGAAAGAAAATGAGATGATTTTTTCCGCTGTAGATATTCAGAAACAATTCAGAAGTTTTACAGATTCTAACGGCAATTATCAGCAAGGCGAATTTGCAGGTTATAATTTGACTCAAAGTGTTTCCATCAAATCCAAAGAAGTGGCGAAGATTGAGAACATCTCCAGAAACATCACAGAAATCATCAACCGTGGTATTGAATTCACTTCTTCATCACCTCAATATTTTTATACAAAATTGTCTGATGTCAAACAGGAGATGATTGCCAGCGCTACAAAAGATGCGAAAGAACGTGCAGAAAAAATTGCGGAAAACGCAGGAAGTAGTCTTGGAAATCTTAAGAAAGCGACAATGGGCGTCATCCAGATCACAGCGCCTAACTCCAATGAGGATTATTCTTACGGCGGAACTTACAATACAACTTCCAAAGAAAAGGAAGCCAGCATTACCATAAAACTTGAATATGAAGTCGATTAAAAGTAAAGGAGCAAATATTTGCTCCTTTATAATTTGGTCTTACTGTCAAAAACTAAGGTGACAGGTCCATCATTAATTAGTGAAACTTTCATATCTGCCCCGAAAATCCCGCTTTCGGTTTTCAGTCCGGATTTCTTCATTTCATTTTTGAAATATTCAAATAATGGGATGGCTTTGTCTGGTTTTGCGGCTTTTATATAAGAGGGGCGATTGCCTTTTTTATAATCAGAAATCAAGGTGAACTGACTTATGCAAAGGATTTCGCCATTGATGTCTTTTATTGAATGATTCATTTTTTCTTCATCATCAGAAAAAACTCTTACATCAAGGATTTTCTTTACAAGCCAATCTGCGTCTATGTTTTCATCATTTTCATCAACGCCAATTAAAAGCATTAATCCTTTTCCAATTTCCCCGACAATTTCGTTGTCAACTTTTACGCTCGCTTCAGAAACGCGTTGGATTACGACTCTCATTTTAATTATAAATATCTAAAATATTGGACGCGGAATTAAAACTATATCCATAAGTCTTGGGAGCAATTTTTGCGACGCTATTGTCTGTCGGCTGACCTGTGATTAATATCCATTGTGAACCATCTTTCGGACAATAAATAGATGTGTCATTCTTAACTTCCAAGGTTGTATCTGTATCTGGGCAAATATGTGGCGCATTTCTATCATACACCTTGAATCCTGTTGTTGTTCTTACCACAATTAATCCTCTTGTTCCGGCTCCATCTACACTAATATATTCCCAAGCTCCTACTGTTTGTAATTTATAATATAAAGGTAACCTGAGGTCAAGTTGGACTGAAATAATTGAGTTCGGAAAACAGCTTACGGTTTCATTTCTTTCACTACAAGAATTATTGATGGTTAAAATACTGATAATCAAAAATAATGCTAATGATGATGTGATTTTTTTGGCTTTCATTTCAAAATAAATTATATATTTGTAAACTCGATTCGAGACAAATTAGTATCCGGCAAAGGTCGGATTATTTTTTTATACAAACGATAAATTTTATTGTTATGAACTATGTGACCAAAGAAGGTTTGGAGAAAATGAAATCCGAGCTGGAACAACTAGAAACGATTGAAAGACCAAAAATAACGCAGCAGATTGCTGAAGCAAGAGATAAAGGTGATCTGTCTGAAAATGCAGAGTACGACGCAGCCAAAGAGGCGCAAGGGATGTTGGAAATGAGAATTTCTAAACTGAAAGATGTTATTTCTACATCCAAAATCATCGATGGAAGTCAGCTTGACCTTAGCAAAGTATCTATCCTTACAACGGTTAGATTGAAAAATAATGCAACTAAAGGAGAACAAAAGTTTACTTTGGTTCCTGATAACGAAAGTGATATAAAATCTGGAAAAATTTCTGTAAATACACCAATTGCTAAAGGTCTTTTGGGTAAAGCTGTTGGTGAAACTGCAGATATTGTATTGCCAAATGGTAACAAGCTTTCTTTTGAAATTTTAGAAATTTCATTATAAAATAAATGTGGTATGTTGGTTTAATAATTGCTGAAAATTAAAATCAATATTAAAAAAATATGAGCACTATTTTTTCTAAAATCATTAGCGGAGAAATCCCAAGTTATAAAATAGCAGAAGACGATAAGCATATTGCTTTTCTAGATGCAATGCCTTTGGTAAAAGGTCATACTTTGGTTGTTCCGAAAAAAGAAACTGATCTCATTTTTGATTTAGATTCTGAAGATTATAAAGAGCTTTGGGCTTTCACCCAGGATATTGCAAAACAAATCAAAAAAGCTATTCCTTGTAAAAGAGTAGGTGTGGCTGTTGTTGGGTTGGAAGTACCTCACGCTCATATTCATTTGATACCACTTAACAGTATGGATGAGCTTAATTTTAAAAATGTCAGGCTGGTTTTTACGCCAGAAGAGTACAAAGAAATTCAGGAATCCATAACAAAAGCATAAAAGAAGTCTTGAACTTCTTTTTTTAATTTTAGAACTTAAGAAAATTATGAATCCAAATCAGTGTTCATTTTGTGGCAGAAAAAAGGATGAAGTTCAAATCCTGATTTCTGGGCAGAATGGCTTTATATGCGAAAATTGTATTGAACAAGCACATTCTATCGTAAAGGATAGTGTAAATAAAACTTCAGACTCTGCTTCTATGGCAGAATCTCTGGAAGAACTTAAAAAACCTAGAGAAATAAAAGCTTTCCTTGACGAGTATGTGATTGGTCAGGATCAAGCTAAAAAACAATTGTCGATTGCAGTTTATAATCACTACAAAAGATTATTACATGCACAAGACGAAAACCGCGAGGTTGAGATTGAGAAATCGAACATCATAATGATTGGCGAAACTGGAACAGGAAAAACACTGTTGGCAAAAACGATTGCAAAACAACTGAATGTTCCTTTCTGTATCGTAGATGCAACAATTCTTACAGAAGCAGGTTATGTTGGGGAAGATGTAGAAAGTATTCTTTCCAGATTGTTGATGGTTGCAGATTATGATGTAGAAAAAGCTGAAAAAGGAATCGTTTTTATTGATGAGATTGATAAAATTGCCAGAAAATCTGATAATCCGAGTATCACAAGAGATGTCTCTGGAGAAGGTGTTCAGCAAGGTTTATTGAAATTGTTGGAAGGAAGTATTGTCAATGTTCCGCCTCAAGGTGGTCGTAAACACCCGGATCAGAAATATATCCAAGTTAATACTCAGAATATTTTGTTTATTGCTGGTGGTGCTTTTGACGGAATGAAGGAGATTATCGAGAGAAGGTTGAATAAACAAGCCATTGGTTTTTCTGCGGAAAAAATCAATAAAACAGATGAGGAAGATTATATCCTAAGTCAGATCAATGCGATCGATTTGAAGAGTTTTGGATTGATACCTGAACTTTTGGGGAGATTTCCGATCATTACTTATCTGGATAAATTGACAAAAGAGACACTTGTAAGAATTATGAAAGAACCAAAAAATTCGATTATCAATCAGTTCACAGAGTTGTTCAAAATGGATAATGTTGTTCTAGAGTTTACAGATAATGCGATTGAAGAAATTGTGGAAGATACTATGAATAAAGGACTTGGAGCAAGAGGGCTGAGAGGAACAACCGAAAAAGTTTTGGAAGATTATATGTTTGATATTGAAAATAATCCAAGCGTTAAAATTGAGTCAATATTATAAAATCTTTAATTATTCACATATTTTTTTCAAGTATTTAAAAAATTAATATCTTTGCAGGAAGAACACACAAACACATACACACGATGATACGAAAATTATTTATTCTCCAACTAATACTTTTTAATAGTATTGCATTCTCGCAAGTGCTTACTTATGTAGGTAATTCTGCATTAGTTACTGTACAAAGCCAGACTTTGGTTTACAACGGAGGAGGACTACAAACAGCCGGAAATGCTGTAGTTAATAACTCCGGAAATATCATGATTGTTAAAGATCCCTCTACGGCTGATATCTTTAATATTGCATCTACCTCAAGCTTGAATTTAAAATTTAATGGCGCTCAAAATTATGGGCAACTTTATATTAAAGATATTCCTCAAGGAAGTATTACAGGTAAAGTAAACAAGGAATATCGAGCGGACGCTAATAGCGGAACTACTGCAAAACAACAGTTAGCTTTGCCATTTTTCAATTATACTATATCTGACTTAGTAGCTAATGTAACAAGTAGTCCTGGAAACACGGGAGGTAATTATTTGAATGTAACAAATGGAGCAAATACCCCATCGGGACGTTTTAGCCCAAATTCCGTATTCAGATGGAATAATGCTAGAGCTAGATTTGATCAGATTGCTGCTGGTAGTGCTAACCTAGCAACGACTAATGTTGGAACCCCGTTAGATTATTATATTATACCAAGAAGAAATGCTTCTGGAACTGTAGTATGGGATGCGGCATTATCATCTGCAGTGACTACATTTGCAGGGACGCCTGTCTCTGATGTTAGCGGAAACCAGACCTATTCCTTTACTGGAGCTTCTAGCGGTATTAATTTTGGATATAATGGATCTGCTTCCAATTATTATACAGAGAAATACTATAGTTATTTAGATGATCCTTTTCGTTCAAAGACTGCAAATGCTGGTGGTTGGGCTGTAGATTATGCTAAAAACCTTTATCAGGTTTCAAATCCTTTCTTGACGAATATTGATCTTAGGTATATTGGACAGTCTGAAGCAGCAAATACAGATGGTAATGCAATACCTAATTTGCTAGGAGTGGCGTATTATACTTCTGGATTAACCTGGACAAGGGCATCTGGAACAGGATATCCTACAGAGAATCCTACTGGTTCAGCTAATGGTACAGCTGGAAGAACTGTAGTTATGATTGCTAGTTCAGGAGTTTTTCAAGCTGGTGACGTTAGTGGTAGCCGTTTGATAATAAAACCTATGGGAGAATTCATGGTTAAACTTTCTGCAGACAATGGTAGCAGTAGTGCATCTTCTATTAACTATACATTGTTAAGACGTTTTGCTTCTACATCAAGAGATAATACAACTCAGACTACTAATCCTACAAGTAAAATATCAGAAGATACAGATGTACCTACAGATAAAATAGTGAAGCAACTTGCAGTTATTATGTATGATAAAGATAGTTTAGAAATAGGGCGGACATATTATGCGGTTTCTCCTTCTGCTATTACAGGAAATGATCCTGAAAATACTAATTTGCAAGCTTATAGTAGCAATGAAAGTTTTATATTCACTAAAGAAGAAGTCACAAATGGTGGTGAGAATATTAACCTTTTAGGTAAACTTTATATTAATGAGGCTAATGAAATCGGATTCAAATCTAAAGAAATTCCATTATATATCAATGATATTGGAGAACCTTACTACTTGAAATTTGAGGTTTATGAAAAAGGAAATAGAATGCCTGAAGGCTTAAGTAATGGGGAGAGTTTTTATCTTAAAAACAGTCAGAATCTATTTGTAAAAGCCGTTGATGGTGAGAGTCTTTCAATGAATGGGTCACAAAATTTAGGACTTTATTATGGATTACCTGAAGGTGCAACTTTAGGAACAGGGAACGTTAATAATTCTCAAACTGTTATTGCTAAAAAAGATTCTAAGTGGACTGTGAGATTTGCGAAAGATTGGAATAAAGCTACTGTCGAAGTTTATTCTTCAGCTGGACAGCTTTTAAATACAAAATCAGGTATTTCTACAAATACAGATTATACTATTCCTTTGAACTATCAGGCAAAAAGTATTTTCGTAGTGAAAGCAATTTCTGATAAAGGAGAAGTTGTAATTAAAAAAATTGTTAATTAAACACACAAATATTTAATGATGACAAATCTTTTATTTAAAAAAGTATACGGTTTTTTATTTTTAGTAATGAGTATACTTGCTTTTGGGCAATCTGTCCCGCCACCACCCGAAAATCCAGAGTCTGGAGATATTGGAGCTTATCCTGCATCACCAATTGATGACTATGTAATAGGCTTATTTCTAGTAGCATTAGTAATGATTGTAGCCTTTGTAATAAAATCAAGACAAAGAACATTACAATAAAAATATATTTTAGTACTGTAAAACTCACTTTTTTAGTGGGTTTTTTTTAATTTTATTCTATGAAAAAATTATTATTCGTTAGCAGTGTTTTATTATCTGCATATGCGTTTCCGCAGTTCACTGTAAGCGCCGATATACCAACCTATTTGGCAGATTCAGAAGTTTATCTATATGGATTCAATGGGTCAAAAGAAATACTCTATTCCAAAGCTAAAATTACTAATAACAAAGCTGTTTTTAAAGTTGATAAAAAATACATAGGGATGATGAGAGCTTTTTTTCAAAAGTCAAATTCATCCATTAATATGGCTTCTGAGAACTCCAATATTAATTTTAAAGTTGAATTGGACAGTAAAAATAAAATCTCTAATATCATCTTTACTGATGATACCAATCAACTTTTTGGTAATGATGTAGAACTCCAAAAGAAACAGGAGTTGATCTTGCCTGCTCTTATTCAAATTAAAGATTATTATAAACCTTCTGAGAGTTTTTATAAATCATTAGAAACAGAAATCAATGCTCTTTCTAAAAATGATTCATCGCTTTACGCTTCACACCCTTTTTTAGATTATTATAATAAGAATCAAAAGTTTTCTGTTCAGGAAAAAGCTGCAGAAATAAAACCGCAGGATTATATCGATTTTTATTCTAAATCAGGTGAGTATCTGGAGACATCATTAATATTAAAACCATCCTTAATTAACTATCTAAACGCATCCAAATCAAATGTTGAAGGAGGTGTTGATAAGTTGTTGGATGCTGTAAACCTTGAGACGCCACGTGGACAGACGATATTGTCTGAGCTTATCGATATTTTTAATTCTTACAATATGGATAAATTGAAGGAGAAATATCTTGCCCAAGCTAATAATCTGAAATGTACAATCAACGACAGGTTATCCTCTACACTGAAGGCGAACAACAATACAGAAATTGGCGCAAAAATGCCGAATAATACATTAGCTAATGCAATCCATACAAAAGCTAAATCTCTATATGATATCAAAGCTTCTAAAAAAATCGTTGTTTTTTGGTCCTCCACTTGTTCGCATTGTGAAGCCGAGTTGCCTAAATTACTCGAGAAATATGACAAACTGAAAGCGCAAAATATAGAAATTGTTGGTTTCTCACTGGATAGTAGTTTGGATGAGTTCAGAAACAAAGCAAATATCTATCCTTGGGTAAGTGCATCAGAAGGGAAAGGTTGGTACAGCTCTTATGGAGAAACTTATAATATCGTTGCTACACCTACATATTTTGTCTTAGATTCTGATAATAAGATTCTTAGCAAACCTAATCATGTAGGTGATGTTTTAGATTATTTAAAAGTTAATTAAAAGTTTGTGGAAATGCAAATAATCCTTATATTTGCACCACAAAAATGGCGAGGTAGCTCAGTTGGTTAGAGCGCAGGATTCATAACCCTGAGGTCACGGGTTCAATTCCCGTCTTCGCTACAACATAAAACCGTAAATTGATTTCAATTTACGGTTTTTTTAGCTCTATATTTAAGAAAGATTTCAATTTTACAAATGGCTCTAAGCTTATGATGAGTTCAATATAATAAAAAATGGAAGCAAGTTATTTTATTACTCACTTCCATTTGATCACTTGTGTTTTTGTGTTTTTATAAATTATAAGTTTCTATTGTTGTTTAAAAATCAATAATAACTATTTACTTTCAAATTTCTTGTACAAAAATAGTCTATAGAGACAAGGGAAAGAAATTATTATGAGAATAATTACAGAAATTATACTATTGTTTTTAATGCTTTAGTTATTGTGTTTCAATTTATTACAGTAAGTTTTTCGCCCTCGATTTGCTCATTGAAAATGATTCAAATAATGGACTTAAAATCTATTTTATTTCTAATATTTTTAAATAATCAGTTTGATAACTTTAACTTTAACTGATTTAAGTGAACAATACCGAAAATTTTAATTTATTGATTAATAGTTTGTTTTTAATATTTGTCAAATATTTTTAAATATATATTTGGAGGTTACATTTATATGTTGTACTTTTACGGGGCTTTTGAGACAATCACTCAGGAGCAATAAATTTTTTTTCATCATTTGTGTTTTTAGAATCGTACCTAGTACGATTCTTTTTTTGTTTCATACATCACCAAAAGATTGATAAAATAAGAATAAGTCACCCTTCCGTCTTGTTGATTTGACTTCAAAAATAAATCATTGGTTACACCAAAAAAGTCACTTATAATTCCTTCATTCCTTTCGTAGAATTCTAATTCGTTTTTTCTGTCTCTTTGCATTTTTTCAGAATACTGAGAAATCATTTTTAAAACAAAATCTTTATTCTCTAAGTTTCTCGACAATGCTCTTAATAGACTTTTTAAAACATAAAGACGAGTGCTATATTGCAAATCTATATTAGTGGTTTTTTTTGCACATAAATAAGCGATAAAACTGGCTTCTTGTTCCCTTGCATAGCCAAGTTGATGCGACATCTCGTGCGCCAATGTAAAAGGAATATTTGTCTTAGGAAGATTGGGATTAAATTGTGATTCTGCCGTGAATGGATTGTAATAGCCTAATATTCCAGTGTAATTCATAAAGCTATTGTAAAGACTTGATTTTACAGATAGAATCTTAACGGTTTCTTTTGTGTTGATGAAATGTGGTAAACTCTTTTGTTGCTCAAGAATTTCATATTTGATTTTATCAATATCATTAATTGTGAAAACCCCGTTTTTGTCTTCGGAAACTTTTTCTCTCGTTTGTTTGCAGAGTTCAAGATATTTCAGACTCAAAGTTTTTAAATCAGAATCACTAATCTTCACTTCTTTATTCGAAAGTTTTTTTATAACCAAAGGCTGGAAATATAGCATTCCCCAAAAACATTGATATACGAAATAAAAGACATTTACAAAAATCAATATTCTCCTTAAAGTCAAACTCTTTTTCGTTCTTATTAATTTGATGATTGAATAAACTAAGGCAAGCGAAACAATCGTATAAATAACATCGCCAACAGAAAATCCGAATCCGGAAAATAATCGGACGTGAAAATCCTTTTTCCATTCATATAGATTCGAAAAAAATGTTGTAGCAAATTCAAACTTTGATAGGATATAGAACAACGAAAATTGGGCAACCAAAATGATTGCCCAAAGTTTATTTTTAATAAAGATATTTTTTTTAGTGTCCACCGGATATTTTTTTATCAAAACTAATACCTTGGCTCTTCAGAATTCCGCTGACTCTCCAAGCATAGAATGCAAGATAAGCAAAACATAAGACTCCAACAATATAACTGTTTTGGATACCAATGCTTTCGGAAACGAATCCTTGCAACCAGCTTACAATTCCACCTCCCATAATCATCATAATCAAGAAACTACTTCCTTGGCTGGTGTGTTTTCCTAGACCACTTACTGCCAAAGTAAAGATACAAGGCCAAAGCGTACTACAGAATAATCCAACACTTGTGAAAGCATAAATGCTGATAATTCCATCTGTAAACATACCAATTCCTGTAGCTACAATCCCTAAAGCTGAGAATATCAAAAGCATTCTTGCGGGATTTCCTTTACTCGCCATATCTGCGGCAATCAATACTAAGATAATTAATCCGTAAACATAGAAAGGTGTCAAATCGTGTTTTGCAATAGCGTTAACCAAAAGAAAAACTCCGAACGCTAAATAAGGTGCTAAAAATCTCAAAACTTTCTGCAAACTCATATTATCTGTAAAAGCTTCTACCGCACCAGTCCAACGACCAATCATCAAACTTGCCCAATATAGAGAAATGTAAGGAGATATTTCCTGTAGAGTATAAAGAACGCCAGTTTCAGAATTAATGATAGATTCCATATATGCAGGTAAGTTACTTGCTGTCGAAACTTCTACACCAACGTAGATGAAAATCGCTAGCATTCCCAATAATAACTGAGGGTATTTCAAAGCTGAACTTCTTACAGCACCTTCTTCTTTTACAGCTTCTTCGATGGTGTCTGGATGTTCTGGCAAAGATGATAATTTAAGCAAAATAGCAACAGCTAAGAATGCAACACCTAAAACCAAATAAGGAATTTTTACACTTTCGATGCTCATTTCTGTATTCTCAGAAGCAGCTGAACCAAAAATAGCAAAACTCACAATCAATGGTCCGATTGTAGTTCCAAGATTGTTGATTCCTCCAGCTAATGTTAATCTTTGAGAACCAGTTTTGACAGGTCCCAATGCAATCGCAAGTGGATTAGCAACGGTTTGCTGTAAAGAAAATCCTAAAGCCACAATAAACAATCCGGAAAGCATCAATGGAAACGAATGCAGGTTTGCAGCAGGATAAAACAGTAATGTTCCTAAGGCAGAAATTGCAAGGCCTAAAGCTAAACCGTTTTTATAACCAATTTTATTGACCAAATCTTTACGGATGGCTAATGAAATCAGCATATAAATGATAGAACCAACTGTATAAGCGATGTAAAAAGCTACGGATACAAGCTGACTTTGACCTTGTGTCAAATCGAATGCTTTTTTGAAAACTGGAATCAGGATGTCGTTACTCGCAGCAACAAATCCCCAGAAAAAGAAAACGGTAACAAGCGGGATAAACTGCGCCCAATTGGTTTTTTGTGTTTCCATTATTTAATTTATTGTTAATTTAAGGTTAATATTTAAAAACAAATGTAAGTAAAAAGTCTTATTAGTAGAATAATTATTTTAATTCCTCAATTAGAGACAATTGGATTTCTTCAAATGCTTTTTCTTTTAATTCTTTTTGTGTCGCATCTGGTGTCAGGATATCATTGAAGAAAACTTTCACTACTCCGGGATAACCTTTTTTATTATCAAAAGGGAACATTTCCTTCAAGCCTCGGAAAGTGAAAACCGCAATCGGGAATTGATGTTTAGCAGCTAAAATAAAAGCACCATCTTTGAACTGGTCAAGAACTATACTCGTGTCATCTGGCACGCCACCTTCCGGAAAAATCACAACACTTTGTCCGTCCTGCATTCTTTCAGCGCATCTTCGGTAAACATCGGCGCGACTTCTGGCACTTTTTCTATCCACCATCACACAAACTCTTTTGTAAACCGTTCCAAAAATCGGAATCTTTTCAATTTCCTTTTTTCCGACATAACAAAGTGGATGATTTGGGAAAAGAATACACGGCAACATCACATCCATAATAGAAGTATGGTTGGAGATGATGACGTAAGGTTGATTTTTATCAATTTTTTTCGTGGTTTTGAGAATCTTTTTATAACGGAAACCCATTCCGTAGAACATTCCAATCGCCCAAAGCCGGATGAAGAAGTAACAATATTTATAATGCTCTTTTCGAAAAGATAAAATATAAACAGGAAGAAAGAAGATTAATGTAAGAACGGTTCCCAAAATTACCATCCAAAATCGCCACGCATAGACCAGAATTGTTCTCATTAATCTTACTTAAAATTTAACTCAAATCAAAAATAGTTTTTTATCCGTTAAAAATCACTTTTTTCTTTATAGAATAATTAAGAAGAGACACAATAATAATGGAAGTGATCTTGCTCATCATTTCTTGAGAAAGAACATAAACTCCCAAATCTATGGCGTCTTTGAAAACAAAATGATATAAAATCTGAAACAGAAACAAACTGATGAATGTAGAAACTACCGACACAGAAATGAAATAAACAAACTCTTTTTTCTTAGAATGTTTTCCTCTTTCAAATACAAACCAAATGCTCAGAAAGTAATTTGTGATAATTCCGCAACTTGTGGACAAAATATTACTAAACGGATATTTAATTCCAGACAGATTATATTCCCACGAGAACACTTTCGGGAGGTAAACACTTAGCATTTTGAAGATGCCGATTTCTACAATCGCACTTAGCCCACCAGCGATGATGAAGAGTAGAACTTGCTTATGACGGAGAATTAATTGTTTCATTTCATTTGCAAATTTATACGAATTGTTAAATGTTTTAAAATAATAGTTAAATAATTTTTTAGTCTCAAAAATATTTTTACTTTTATTAAGTATTAATGGTTTTCACGATTTGCATGAAAGATTAATTATTAAATAGTTAATAAATTGTGAAAATGTTAATGTTAATCGATGATATAATCAAATCCTGACTATGTTTTTGGTCGGGAAATTTTTTCATCTCTTTTTAAGTCACCACAATTACAAAATAATTAATGAAAAATGAAAAATTCTAGCAGGCCTTACAGAAAATTTCTGCCTCAGCAAAAAAAGATTGAGGAGTTGGAAAAAACGAGCTCACGTTTCAAAAGAATCTATTCAGAATATGAATTAATGTCTGATGAACTTTGGAATCTCGAAAGCAGCGATTCTACAGAAAGTATTCCCGACGATTTCATTAATGCAATCAAATTACAAACAAATTATCTGGAAGACGAAATCGAAGATTGGCTCATCCAAGACAACGCCGAAAAAAAGTAAATCGCCAAACGTTCCCGAAAAAATATTATTTTAGCATTCTAAATAATATACTATATGATTGCCATTGTTGACGGCGGTTCTACCAAATGCGATTGGGTTATTCTAGAAAATGACGGTACAGAAGTTCTGAAAACCGAAACCGTTGGATTCAATCCGAATATCATAAAACCAGAACTGATTACAATTGAAATAGAAAAAAATCAGGCACTTACCAAATTCAAAGACTATCTGGAAAACATCTTTTTCTACGGTTCAGGCTGCGGAACTCCGGAAAACAAACTGATTGTAGAAAGAGAGATTCAGAAAGTTTTCAGCAACGCACAGATTCGAGTAAAAGAAGACCTTTTGGCTGCGGCTTATGCGGCGTACAGAGGTGTTCCTGCTATTGTTTGTATTCTCGGAACAGGCTCCAATGCCTGCTATTTCGATGGCGAAAATGTCAAAACAGAATTACCTTCTTTAGGATTTCTGATTGGCGACGAAGGGAGTGGAAGTGCGCTCGGAAAGCAATTGGTTCGTCATTATTTTATGAAGAAATTACCGCCCGATTTGCATCAGCAATTTACTGAGATTTATCAGTTGAACATAGACGATTTGCTCAAAAATATGTATCACAATCCACGGGCGAATGCTTATATGGCAGATTTCACAAGGTTCATTGTGGACAGAAAAACACATCCGTATTTTCAGAATTTTATTTACAAAGAACTCAAGAACTTCCTTGAGTTTCAGGTGATGCCGTACGAAGAATGCCGTGAAAGCGAAATCAATTTTATTGGTTCAATTGCCTATTTTTTTGAGGATTCTTTAAGAGCCGCAGCATCAGATTTTCACTTCAAAATCGGAACCGTTGTTCAGCGTCCGATAGAAAGTCTGGTAAATTATCATCGTGACTATATCATTCCAAAGCTTTAACTTTGCAGAAGTATTTGGGCGTATCCCTTTGTTTTGCTTGATAAAACTAAGTCTGTAGAAGAACTTTTTCAGCAAGCAAAAACAAGCGGGTCGGTCTTCGGGCAGTCGCTTTTTTCTGTTTTTGACAAAACAGAAAAAGAGCTCCAACAATGCCCTCCGCCCTTACGCAGAGAAAAATAAAAACCCGTGACTCTATATAATATTAGAGGCACAACAAAAGTAAATTCAACAATGTCAAAAAATTCAAGAGACCAAAATGCTTTTGATAAAGCCGCTTTAGATTACCACCGTCAGGAACCGAAAGGTAAAATCGAAGTTATACCTTCCAAACCACATTCATCTCAGAGAGATTTATCTTTGGCCTATTCGCCGGGTGTTGCTGTACCTTGTATGGCAATCCACGATAACCCACAAAGCGTTTACGAATATACTTCAAAAGGAAATTTGGTTGCTGTAATCTCTAACGGAACAGCGGTTTTAGGTTTAGGCGACATCGGTCCCGAAGCTTCAAAGCCAGTGATGGAAGGGAAAGGTTTGCTTTTCAAGATTTTCGCAGGAATCAATGTTTTTGATATTGAAATCAACGAAAAAGATCCGGACAAATTCATCGAAACTGTAAAAGCCATTGCGCCAACTTTCGGAGGAATCAATTTGGAAGATATCAAAGCACCAGAAGCTTTTTACATCGAACAAAGATTGAAAGAGGAACTGAATATTCCGTTGATGCACGATGACCAGCATGGAACTGCAATCATTTCTGCAGCAGCATTAATCAACGCTTTGGAAATTGCAGGAAAGAAAATTGGGGAAGTGAAAATGGTGATCAATGGCGCTGGAGCGGCGGCGGTTGCTTGTGCTAAATTGTACATTTCTCTAGGCCTTAATCCAAAAAACATATTGATGTGTGACAGCAAAGGGGTCATCAATCAAAGAAGAGAAAACCTGACGCCAGAGAAATTAGATTTCATTGCTCAAACTGATATTGATACTTTGGAAGATGCCATCAAAGGTTCGGATGTTTTCATCGGTTTGTCAAAAGGAAATGTAATGTCTGCAGAGATGTTATTGTCAATGAAAGAAAACCCAATCGTTTTCGCTTTGGCAAATCCAGACCCGGAAATCAGTTATGATCTGGCATTGGCAACAAGACCAGATGTGATGATGGCAACAGGAAGAAGCGATTATCCTAACCAAGTAAACAACGTTCTTGGTTTTCCTTATATATTTAGAGGCGCATTGGATGTTCAGGCAACTGGAATCAATGAAGCGATGAAGTTAGCAGCGGTTCACGCATTGGCAGAAATTGCTAAAGAACCAGTTCCGGAAATAGTAAAACTGGCCTATAATGTGACTAATATGAGTTTTGGGAAGGAATATTTTATCCCAAAACCATTCGATAACAGATTGATTACAAAGGTTTCTATCGCTGTTGCAAAAGCAGCTATGGAAAGTGGAATCGCCGGAAAACCAATTGAGGATTTTGAAGCTTACGAAAATCAACTTCTTGATAGAATGGGAAGGGATGAAAAACTCGTAAGAATGATGCAAAACCGCGCAAAAGCAAACCCAAAAAGAGTCACGCTTGGAAACGGAGAAGAGTACAATATTCTGAAAGCTGCTCAGATTCTTCAGGAAGAAGGAATTGCTTATCCTAGTTTGTTGGGAAGCAAAAGACTCATCAAAGAAAAAATGGAAGAATACGGAATCACATTAGACATTCCGATCATCGACCCGAATGATGATGAGCAAAAAGAAACCCGTAAAAAATACCGTAAAACCCTTTGGGAAAAACGAAACAGAAAAGGAATCAATGAGTACAAAGCAAAACGCTATGTAAGACAACGTGATTATTTTGGACCATTGATGTTGAAACACGGTGATACCGATGCTTTGATTGTTGGATTCTCCAAAAGTTATGCTTCTATTCTAAAGCCGATTTTAGAAATCATCGATAAAAAACCGGGCGTTAATAAAGTGGCGGCAATGATGATGATCCTTACAGAGAAGAAACCATTGTTCTTTGCAGACACCTCTATCAACAAAAATCCAACTGCAGAAGATTTGGTAGAAATCGCAAGAATGGCAGAATATACAGTGAAGTCTTTTGCTATAGAACCAAGAGTTGCCATGTTAGGGTTTGAAAATTTCTCAGCTAAAGCAGATACTTCTAAAAAGGTGGCAGCAGCGGTAAAAATTCTTCACGAGAAATATCCGAAAATGGTTGTTGATGGTGAGATCCAGCCAGATTTTGCTTTGAATGCCGATCATTTGGCAGATTATCCGTTCTCAAAATTAGGAACTAACCCAGCAAACGTTTTGGTTTTCCCAAATCTTGAAAGTGCCAACTTATCTTATAAAATCATCAGAGGAATGAAAGCGGCTCAAACAATCGGCCCAATCCTAATGGGACTAGACCAGCCGGTTCACGTTCTACAGATGAGATCTAGTGTTGATGAAATTGTAAATCTTGCAACAATTGCAGTTCTTGACGCACAAACGAAAGAAAAAAAGTAAACATTTATTTAAAAATATTCATTTAAAGCCATTTTAAGAAATTAAAATGGCTTTTGTTTTTAAGTTAATTTATATCTTCGCAAAACCCTAATTTTTTATTAATTCAATGATATATTTGCTAAAAGGAGTTGTTCAGGAGTTAACGCCCACATTTGCTGTGATTGATGTTAACGGAATTGGATATTATGTAGGCATCAGTCTGCAGACATCCCAAAATCTGAAATTAGAATCTCCGGTTTTATTATACATCCAACAGATTATCCGTGAGGATGCTCATTTGCTTTTTGGTTTCTTTACCAAACAGGAAAAAGAGATGTTCAACCTGTTAATAAGTGTTAATGGTGTAGGACCTGTTTCTGCATTAATATTGTTATCTTCGCTCAGTTTGTCAGAGGCTGCAAATGCTATACTTTCCGGTAATAGTGGACTTATCCAAAAGGTGAAAGGAATAGGTGTGAAAACTGCGGAAAGAATCATTATAGATTTGCGGGATAAAGTCGGTAACTTCGGGAATTCTGAAGAAAAACTTTCTGTTTCTGCAAACAATAAAAACAAAAATGAAGCGTTATCTGCTTTAGAAGTTTTAGGGATTTCCAAGAAAGTAAGCGAGAAGATTGCTGATAGAATTTTGAAGCAAAACCCCGATGCTTCTGTAGAAGAATTAGTGAAAGAGATTTTAAAAAATATTTAACAAATGAGGACAATTTTGTCATCAGTTTCTTAAAAGAATATAAGTGAAGAAAAATATTTACCTTTATAAATTAACCCTCCTTTTTTTATTTTTTGTAGGCTTTACCAACATTGCTGCGCAAGAAAAACCTGCCGACACTTTGGTGACGGGTAGAAAAGAATTTAGCCTTGGTGACCCCATTCGTTATGATGCTTTTTATGACATCAAAACGGGAATGTATTATCTGTATCCGAAAATCGGAAATTCGGTTGTGGGTTCTCCGATTGCCATGACTTTTGAGGAATACAAGAATTATGTAATGGAAAGCAATCTTCGTACCTATTACGAAGAAAAGTCATTATTAAATGATCTTGGAAGGAGAAAAGATCAGACAGATGCTAAGAAAAAAGGCTTGATTCCAGCTATTACCATCAAAAATAAAATGTTCGAAAATATTTTTGGAAGTAATAAAATTGAATTGATTCCTCAAGGTTTCGCATCATTTGATCTGGGCGGGCTTTATCAGAAAATTGATAATCCATTGATTCTTCCTCAGAACAGAACTAGTTTTGCAATTAATATTCAGCAAAGAATTCAATTAGGAATTACCGGTAAAGTTGGAGAAAATCTTCAGTTAAAAGCCAATTACGATACACAAAGTGGGTTTGCTTTCGAAAACCGGATGAATATGGTTTGGCAGGCAAAAGGCTCATGGAAAGATCTACAGTCCAAAGGTCTGAATGAAAAAGGACAAGATCCGGAAGATAAAATCATCAAAAGAGTAGAAGTTGGTAATATCAGTATGCCACTTTCTACAAGTTTAATCAGAGGTTCTCAATCTTTGTTTGGTCTCAAAACTGAATTCCAGTTGGGTAAAACAACCGGAACTTTGGTGTTTTCACAACAACAAGGTGAAGCTAAAACCATTGTTGCCCAAGGTGGTGGGACGATGAGTACTTTCAAAGTTAATGCTTATGATTACGAAGATAATCAGCACTACTTTTTAGGACATTATTTCAAAGATAATTACGATACATCATTAGAAAATTATCCATTAATCAATTCCAGAATCAATATTACAAGACTTGAAGTTTGGGTTTTGGATCAAGGTGGCGCTAATATCGAATCTCAGAAACCAATTGTAGGAATTAGAGATTTGGGTGATGGACAAGGAGTAACACCAAATAACGCAAATAACAATTTATATCAACAGATTTCTTCTGCATTAGGAACTACAAGAGATGTTGTAGCGGCTTACAGTACTTTGAATAATAGATCATTTCCAAATGCTCAAGGAACTCCTGAACCGTTTGTTTCGGGAGAACATTTCATGAACAATGTAAAGGCAAGAAAACTGACTTCTTCTGAATATAAGTACAATACACAGTTAGGTTATATCTCTTTGAATCAAAGATTAAATGACAATCAATTTGTTGCGGCATCATTCTCATATACAGTCAATGGATCTAGCCAAGTCTATAAAGTTGGAGAATTTTCTGAAGAAAATGCAGTATTGATTACAAAACTTTTGAAATCCAATGTTACTGTAAAACCTACATCTCCAATGTGGGATTTGATGATGAAGAATATTTATTCTCTTAATTCAAGTCAACTTCAGGCACAGGATTTCTTATTAAATGTTTACTTCAAAGATCCGTCTTCTGGAGGTAAGGTTAATTACTTGGCTGGTGCTACTTATAATAATAATGCTGATGGCAATTTTACCAAATTTGAGCAAGAGAATCTACTAAGAGTTTTCAACTGGGATAGGTTAAATGCGAATAATGACTTGCAGACCAATGCTAACGGAACAACTGGTGATGGGATATTTGACTTTGTAAGCGGAACAACTGTAGATGCGGAAAATGGAAAAGTAATCTTTACTAAAGTTCAACCGTTTGGTAGCTACCTAACCAAAATCTTACAAAGTAATAATACAAAAGATTATGTCTACAGTGACTTATATACTAAATTAAAAGAAACTGCAAAACAAAGCAACTTAGCACAACGATACACGATTGAAGGTCGTTATAAAGGTGCTCAAGGACAAGGGATTTCTCTTGGTGCAATCAATGTTCCGCAAGGTTCTGTAAAAGTTACGGCTAATGGCGCTCAGCTTGTAGAAGGAGTTGACTATACTGTAGATTACATGTCAGGGACAGTTAATATTATTAATGAAACTGTAAAACAATCTGGACAGGCAATTAATATTTCACTGGAAAATCAATTAACCTTCAATACTCAGAGAAAAAGTTTCTGGGGATTGAATTTGGAAAGAAAATTCAATGAACATTTGACAGTTGGTGCAACTGCAGTTAATTATACAGAAAGACCATTAACTCAAAAAGTAAATTATGGTCAGGAAGCGGTAAGTAATACAATGGTAGGCTTCAATATGATGTATAACAATGAGCTGCCATTCTTGACGAGATTAACAGATAAAATTCCGTTCATCAATACAGAAGCGCCGTCTAATCTAAACTTTAAAGCTGAAGGAGCTTACTTGATTCCTGGTCAAAGTAAAGGAATCAATGATCAATCTTATATTGATGATTTTGAACAAACCACCTCAAAGATTTCTTTGAAAGAACCTGCAATGTGGAGTTTGGCATCTCGTCCGGAAAAGAATAAGGATTATCCTGCGCTTTTCCCAATGAATGTCAATAATGATGACACAACGACTGGAAACGGAAGAGGGTTGTTATCATGGTACACCATCGATCCCAGATTCTATGGAGTTGGCGGTGCGGCACCAAACGGAATTAACGCCCAAAGACTTTCCAACCACGCATCAAGACGAGTTCAGATGCAGGAGATTTACAGCAATAGAGATTATGTTGCGGGAGAACAAACGCTTCTTAATACTTTCGATATTACGTATTATCCGCAAGAGAGAGGGCCTTATAATGTCAACCCAGGTACAGAGACAACTTCGCAAAGATGGGCTGGTTTGATGAGACCAATTTCGGTTACCAACTTTGTAACTTCTAATATAGATTATGTAGAATTCTGGATGATGGATCCTCGTGCAGATGGCAATAACTTAGGAAGTGATCCAAAATTATTACTACAATTAGGAAACGTTTCTGAGGATGTTTTGAAAGATGGCAGATTGCAATACGAAAACGGAATGCCAACAGGAAGTGTGCCTTCCAATACAACGACATCCAAATGGGGAACACAGCCAAAACAGGTTCCGATTCTTTATGCTTTCTCATCAGAAGGTGATGAAAGAGCTCAGCAGGATTTAGGTTATGATGGATTGAGTGGGACACAAGAGCAAGAAAAATTTGGTGTTAATTTTGTGAATCCAGTTACGAATGAACTAGATCCGGCTTCAGATAACTTTGTTTTCTATTTGTCAGATCAGTTTCAGGGTGATTTAGCTTCTTCATTGACAGAGCGTTATAAATATTTCCGTGGACCTGAAGGTAACTCTGCAGCCAATACTTTAGAAGTAGCAACACAGACTCCAGATGCTGAAGATATCAACAGAGATTATAACCTTGACCAAACTGAAAATTATAATCAATATACAATCGACCTTAATCCAACAAGTATGGTGGTGGGGCAGAATAAAATCGTTGATGTAAAAGAAGTTGATGTTAAGTTTGAAAACGGACAAGCTGGAAAAGTAAAATGGTATTTATTTAGAATTCCAGTAGCAGAGTATGATGGAGTAGGTACTTCAGGTAATACTAATCCATATGTTCAGGATTCAGAAGCATCTGTTCTAAACAACGTAAGATTTGCCAGATTATTGATGAAAGGTTTTGACCAGACATCAACATTGAGATTTGGATCTTTTGATTTAGTACGATCTGATTGGAGAAAATACACAAATAAAATATATAGTACTATAGTTGATAATAACGATGAAGGAAATAGTGCTGATGCTAATATTAACTCTAATTTTAATGTAGGAAGCGTCAACTTGGAAGAAAACGCGCAAGGAACACCGCCGTATGTTTTGCCTCCGGGAATTGATAGACAAGTGTTGAGTGGTAATGCTGGAGCACAAAGACAGAATGAATCTTCTTTGTATATGAAAGTGGATAATCTTTTAGGAGAATCAAGAGGGGTTTTCAAGAATACAAGTCTTGATATGCGTCGTTACAAAAAATTAGCAATGTTTGTACACGCAGAAAACCTTAGTAATACGGCACTTAAAGAAGATCCAGATGCCAAATTCTTCATTCGTTTTGGTAGTGATAATACGGATAACTATTACGAGTACGAGTCATCTTTGAATTATACTGCTAGCAATGCGACATCACCATTAGATATCTGGCCGGATGCTAATACTGTTGATTTAGAAATTGAAAACTTTGTTAATGCCAAGCTGAAAAGAGATGAGTTGTTGAGAGTTCAAAATCCGACAATTAAGTTAACTGATAGATACGATTTTACAGAATATGCAGATAATAATAAAGAGAAAAAAATCTATGTCAAAGGGCGTCCAAGTATCGGAAATGTGACGACAATTATGATTGGAGTTAGAAATAATAGCAAAGCAACCTCCAAAACGCTTGTCCTTTGGGTGAACGAAATCCGTTTGTCAGAAATCGAGAACAAAGGTGGCTACGCTGCTAATGCAAGTTTGAACTTCAACCTTGGAGATTTTGCAATGGTGAATGCTAATGCTTCTTATGCTTCTATAGGATTTGGAGCAATCGATCAAAAACCATCAGAAAGATCTCAGGACGAGAATTCTGCTTTCAGTATTAATACGACTGTTAACGTAGATAAGTTCTTGCCGGAAAAATCTGGGATGAAGATTCCTTTGAACTATTCTTATACTCAGACAATGACCAATCCAAAATACAATCCTTTGGATAATGATGTTGAATTGTCTAAAGCTCCGAATCAAGAAGAGCTTAAAAAAGTAGTTAGTACATACACACAACAAAGAAGTATTGGAGTTGTGAACATGAGAAAGGAAAGAATGAATCCGGATAAAAAGCCAAAATTCTATGATGTAGAAAACTTAAATGTTACGGCAATTTATAATGATGATTTCTATCGTGATGTTTATACAAAACGTAATTACAAACAATATTTGAATGGTTATTTGGAGTACAATTACACCTTTAAACCTTATGTTTTGAAGCCATTCAACAAAATGGTTAGCGATACAGCGAAGTCGTACAAATATTTGAGATGGGTTAAAGAATTTAATTTCAATCCGGTTCCTACAAGATTATCTTTCAGAACTATTTTGGATAGAAATTACAATGAGTTAGAATATAGAAATGTTGATGCTTTACTTTCCGGAAGTGGTGGCCAGGATTTCGAAACCATCAGAAACAGAAACTTCTTCTTTGGATGGCAATATAGTTTAGGATTTAATTTTACTAAGTCTTTAAAATTAGAAATCAATTCTGAAACTAAAACATTGAATGACCAGATGGATGTTAACTCTATGAACAACAAATCTATCTTCAGCAATCCATTCAGAGCGGGCCGTCCTGTTTTGTATAACCACAGAGCACAGTTGAATTACAGATTGCCGTTTGAGTATTTGCCATATTTGGATTTCATCAATGCAGAATTGAGTTATCAATTCCAATATAACTGGAATGCTAGATCAACTGCTGTTAGAAATTTCTATAATGAGGACACTAAGGAGTATGATAATTTGGGTAACATTTCTCAAAACACCAACGCCATTGTAGCGACTTCAACTGTAGATGTTCCGAAGTTTTTAGGTAAATTCAGCTATTTCAGAAAAATAAATGAAACGATGCAAAAACGTCGTCAAGAGATAGATTCTCTTGGTAATGTTTACAATACAGCATTTACTAAAAAGAATAGCAGATTCAAATTCAAGAATTATAAATTCAAGAATAAGTTGAAACCGCTTCAGGCTGTAGCTTATGCATTAACTTCATTGAAGCAATTGAATGTTAATTACAATGAAAATAATGGAATTGTTTTGCCAGGATTATTATCCGCACCTAACTTCTATGGTTACGGACAAACACTTGGTGGTCCAACAATCGGATTCTTATTAGGATCGCAAGCTGATATCAGAAGAACTGTAATAGAAAATGGATGGGTTTCTAATTCAACATTAATGAATGATGCTTATTCCGAATTGAACAACAGAACCTTTACAGCAGACTTACAGGTCATGCCGGCGAATGACCTTAGAATAGATTTCAATGTGTTGCAAAATTACAGTAGAAATTATGTTCAAGGTGGCTATAATGTGGTTAACGATTTAGAAAACTATCGAGGTTACAGAGATGCTTTCGGAACAGAATTGATTACTTACTCCAATACATCTTGGTCGTTCAATACAGCATTCAAAGATGGTGCTGCACTTTATCAATCTATAAAAGATAATGCATTAGCCATTTCTCAACAGTACGAAGGAATTAGGGATGCTGAAGGTTATACGGCTGGTTACTCCAGAAGTAATTCTTATGTTTTGATTCCGGCTTTCAAAGCTGCTATAGAAGGTAAATCTCCTAAGAAAATGGGCAATCCTACTAAAGCTGGAGTTCCATTACCAAACTGGAAATTAGTTTACTCAGGACTCAGAAACTTACCGATTGTTAATAGTCAATTCTCTAAGTTTGATGTTTTACATTCTTATGTTTCAACATTTACGATGTCGGGTGTTCAGGCGAGTGTAGATTATTTTGACAGAGACCTTAGAGATCCTAGCACAGCTTATGACTCCAATGGTAACCGATACAATCCTTATACATTTACACAAGTTGGATATGTAGAATCGTTCTCTCCATTGATTGGTTTTGATGTAACGATGAGAAACAATATGCAGTTCCGTTTCAACTACAATAGAGATAGAACTTACTTGTTAGGATTAGTTAATACAACATTGACGGAGGAATTAGGAAACGAGTTCGTCGTAGGTTACGGATACATCTTGAAAGACCTTAAGATTAGAATTAATTATAAAGGAAAAGGTAGAGACATCAAGAGTGATCTTAATATGAGAGCAGACTTATCAATGAGAGATAGTAAAACAACTATTACCAATATCTTGATAGACGACTCTCAGGTAACAGGAGGACAAAAGATTTTCAGCCTCAAGTTATCCGCAGATTATAATATGTCACAAAATCTGAACCTGAAATTCTTCTACGATCAGATGATGACCAAGTATAAGATTTCAACAGCCTTCCCGCTGTCAACCATCAGAGCTGGTATTACAGCAACAATGACATTCGGAGGGACTAACAATTAATAGAAAAAAGAGTAAGCAAATTTGTTTACTCTTTTTTTGTAATTTATTTTTATTCTATTGTTATATCCTAATTATATAATTAAATTTGCCAAAACCTAATCTAAGAAAATGAACACACCATCAGAACTAAAGTACACCAAAGACCACGAGTGGATTAAAGTAGAAGGCGATACAGCAACTATCGGAATTACAGATTATGCCCAAGGAGAATTGGGAGATATCGTTTTCGTAGATGTTGATACCGTTGACGAAGATCTGAACGAGGGCGATGTATTCGGAAGTGTAGAAGCAGTTAAAACTGTTTCAGATCTATATCTTCCGGTAGCAGGTACAGTTTTAGAAATTAATGCAGATTTAGAAGATCAACCAGAATTGTTGAATACCGATCCTTATGGAAAAGGCTGGATCATCAAACTGAAGATTTCTGACTCAGCAGATTTATCAACGCTATTATCTGCAGAAGAATACCAAGAAGTTGTTGGATAATATCATAACAAAATACAGTAAGTTTATATTGCCCATTTATTGGGCATTTCTTACTTATATGCTTTTGCGTCCAGGGTTGGAAAATCAGGAATACACCTTTATGTTCCCCCATTTGGACAAGCTTATTCATTTTACCATTTTCTTTCTTTTGGGATTTTTTTTCAGACTTCGCTTTCCCAAGACATCATTACTTTACTTTTTTCTGATTCTCGTTTCTTACGCATTGCTTACCGAGATTTTGCAAGACATCATGAAACTCGGTCGTTCGCTCGAGGTTTTAGATGCAGTCGCAGACGCATTAGGATTATCTCTTTCATACTATATATATAATAAGTATGAAAAATTCCAAAACCGAATTTAAAATCGAACGCTAGTCTGAATTTTTAAATTCGCCTATTATCTTTCATCAGTTCCTAATAAAGATAAACACTTTGGGCGACTGCCAAAAAGCCCAAGCGCTCCCAAGCTATTTTTGTCACCGGGCTATCCGCTCATATCTTTTGTTTTTTTTGTTATCATTTCACCTTTTGTATATATAAGAATATACAACCCAAGTTGAACTTTAGTCTCACAATCGGAGAAAAAAGCAAAAGGATAACCGCTACTATCCCTGCCGCAATTTCCACAAAACTTACATAGTTTAACAGTTTTTATCTATTTAACATAATGTGGATAACTTTAAATGATTTTATAGTAGTCTGTTTTACAGTTATTTAATTATGCTAGTTTTACACAATTGTAAACGTATTGTTAATTCCATTTGCAAATACAGATTATTCCACCCTATATTTGCAGAACCAAAACGAGAGAATTGGTAGCGCAGGAGAGGAGTAGGAAACATATTAAAAACGGATTTGTGGTTAATGAAAAAAAACTTCAAAAAAGTTTTGGTAGTTTAGGAAAAACTTTTTACTTTTGCACTCGCAAATCAGGAACAAGATGA